>Ga0164290_1000051_pt1 | contig 439350 bp, 442 predicted proteins | sample Micstemetagenome_FD_108782 | JGI IMG/M metagenome (GOLD analysis project Ga0164290, IMG submission 108782) | Contaminated culture microbial community from soil near Moab, Utah, USA - Microcoleus steenstrupii SON62 (Illumina Assembly) | ecosystem: Environmental > Terrestrial > Soil > Soil crust... | reverse complement strand
ACCCAGAACGAGCGGCTAGCAGCCTGTTCGGCCATGTCGGCGATCGAGAACAGGCGCATGACGATCCTCGCCATCTCCGCCTGTTCCCTCCCTGCCTTCGCCCTCCAGCCCATCGCCGGCTCCTGTTTGACCGGATGTAGTGTCGGGCATGCCGGCAGGGGTGGGGATGGAAAAATTTGACGGGCCAACAGGAACAAGGGGTTAGTAGAAAACGGACGGAAATCGATCCATCGGAAGGCTCGTTTTTGCTTCGCCCGACCTAGGCTCGCCGCGCCCCCTCCACCACGCTACGCGTGGTCCCCCTCCCCCGTAAACGGGGGAGGATCAGGTGCCTCGCCGCCCTCCCGTGGCAGACTTCATCGAGGGTTGGAGTTACGCGACGGCCGAGCGCGCGGATCCTCCCCCGTTTACGGGGGAGGGGGACCACGTAGTGGTGGAGGGGGCGCGAGCTAACGAAGAGACCCCGAAGGTGGCGAGGGCGACCGCCCTGCCCTATCGGCCCCATTTCGGCGGCGGCGGCGCCTCGGGTGTCTTTTTCCGCCGCTGGAGCGACACGAAGAAGCCGACGAAGCCGATCGCCATCAGCGTGTAGCCGATGGGGACGGCGCGGGGGTCCATGTCGGAGGCGCCTGCCCTGAGGATGATTTCGGCCGAGCGCATCTCGATCCGTTCGGCATCGCCGGGGCCAAGGACGAAGCGGTAGCGGCCGGTCTCCACCGGGTCGATCAGGCCGGCATCGTCGCGGTAGATCATGCCGCCGGCCTGCGGATTGTCGCTGCGCGGCTGCTGGTGGGCGAACTTCAGCGTGGTGGCGAGCACGGTGCGGCCGCCGACCGTCGCGGTCAGCGTGAGCGCGGTCGTGGCGCCGTCGAGCGTGAGGCTGCCGAGCGAGGACATGTCGACCAGCACCCGCACCGGCGCGTCGGCGGCGGACAGGTCCGCCTCGACGACGCGGTAGCCGCTGCGCCGCTCATAGGCGGGATAGTGCCCGATCTCGCGGCCCGAGACGTTGGAGACGACGAACGGATAGCCGATGCCGACGGCGAGGCCGGCGAGGAACAGGAGAAGGAAGAGGATACGCATGGGAGGGTTCGACCGTGAGGGCCTTCCTGTCGCATGGCGGGCCGGCGCTGTCGAGACGCCAGCGCCCGGCTGCCGTCCCCTCCATGGAACCCGTCGCGCGCTGGCGAATTGTCGGGACATCGCAACGAAGGAGACGACGATGAGACGGATACTTCTGGCGCTTGCCGGCTACATGATCGCCGCCTGGTGGACGAGCCGAACCGAGGCCAAAGCCAAGCGCGAGGCGCAAGCCCAGCCGCCGCGCCGGCCGCGCAAGGCAGGCAGACTGCAGGGCGACGCAGGCGAGCGCCGCCCGGCCTGAGCCATTCAGGCCTTGCGCTCCCAGCGCCGGCCGTCGGTCTGCTGCCAGTAGGTGACGGCGTGGCCCGCCGCCTTCATCCGCTTCCACTGGTCGCGCGCAAGGTCGAGCTGCGCCTGGTCGTGGCCGTCGAAGATGAAGACGCCGCGCTCGTAGCCGTCGAGCGGCGGCGGCTCGGCGCCGTCGACGACGAAGCGCACCGAGGCTTCGTTGCCGTTGCCGGTCGTGACCGTGAGCAGGATCGGCTGGTCGGCGGCGCTGGGATCACTGTCCAGCCCGTGGCCGAGAAAACTGTCGTCCCGGAAGGTCCACAGATGCGCGTCGAGCGCGTCGCGGCGCTCGACGCTTCCCGCCTGCACCACGACCCGCCAGCCGCGCTCAAGGCTCTTTTCGAGCAGCGGCGGCAGCGCCTCCTCAAGCGTCGATTCGGTCAGGTGGTAGAACAGGACGTCGGCCATCAGCCTTCGTAATTGTCCTTTACCAGCCGGTCCAGCAGCCGGACGCCGAAGCCAGAGCCCCAGGAGATCGAATATTCGCTGGGCGGCGCGTTCATCGCCGTGCCGGCAATGTCGAGATGCGCCCAGGGCGTGTCCTTGACGAAGCGGCGGAGGAACTGGGCCGCCGTGATCGCGCCGCCGAAGCGGCCGCCGATGTTCTTCATATCGGCATTCTTCGAGTCCAGCAGCTTGTCGTATTCCGGCCCCATCGGCATGCGCCAGAGCTTCTCGGCGGTGGCGAGACCCGCCTCGGTGAGCTGGCCCGCAAGCTCGTCGTCGTTCGAGAACAGGCCGGCGTGATACTGACCGAGCGCCACCATGATGGCGCCGGTCAGCGTGGCGAGGTTGACCATGAACTTCGGCGCGAAGCGGCCGTTGCAGTACCAGAGCGCGTCGCAAAGCACGAGCCGGCCTTCGGCATCGGTGTTCAGCACCTCGATCGTCTGGCCCGACATCGAGGTGACGATGTCGCCGGGGCGCTGGGCATTGCCGTCGACCGAGTTCTCGACCAGGCCGACAATGCCGACGACGTTGGCCTTCGCCTTGCGCCGGGCCAGCACGTGCATGGCGCCGATGACGGCGGCGGCACCGCCCATGTCGCCCTTCATGTCCTCCATACCGGCCGCGGGCTTCATCGAATTGCCGCCGGTGTCGAACGACACGCCCTTGCCTATGAAGGCGACCGGCCTGTCCTTGGCCTTGCCGCCGCTCCATTGCATCACCACCAGACGCGCGCCGCGCGGGCTGCCCTGCGCCACGCCGAGCAGAGCGCCCATGCCGAGCTTCTTCATCTCCTTCTCGGCGAGGATCTCGACCTTGACGCCGAGCGCCTCCAGCTCCTTGCATTGCGCGGCCATCTCGACCGGGCCCATCATGTTCGCCGGTTCGTTGACGAGGTCGCGGGCAAGCGCCACGCCGGAGGCGACCGCCTCGGAGCCGGCGAAGGCGGCCTTCGCCGCGGCGGCGCGGCGCGTGACGATCGTCACCTTCGGACGCTTCGGCTGCTCGTCGCTCTCGTCCTTCTTCGTCTTGTAGCGGTCGAAGCGATAGGTGCGCAGCAGCGTGCCGAGCGCCAGGTCGGCGATGGCGGACGCATCGGTGTCGAAGCCGGGCATGTCGGCGTGGACGAACACCTTTGCCGCCTTCTTGAGGTTGGACGCGATCGCGCCGCCGACCTTCAGCCAGCCGTCCGTGGTGATCGCCTTGGGATCGCCAACCCCGACCAGGAGCACGCGGTCGACCTCCATGCCCGCCGGCACGATGATGTCGAGGGTCGAGAGCATCTTGGCCGTGAACGCGCCGGCCTTGATCGCCTTGTCCAGAAGCGGCCCGGCATCGCCCGCCACGTCGACCGACCCGCCCTCCCCGGCCGCGGCGAGGAAGACGTGCAGGTCGGCCGCTCCCTTCGAGGAAGTGGAAAAGCCGATGTCGAGAGCGAGTGTCATGATGTCTCCGGGATGCGAGTCGGGCGCAGGATAGCGGCAAAACCGCGGATCGTCTCTGCATCCGCGACGTTCGGCGCGTCCGTGCGCGCAGGCGGCGCAACATCTCCTTAATCTTTGGCGCTTCCTTCCCGCCACCGTTGTTGGTAGATAATCTTCGGGCGGCGCGATGCGCGGTGCCCGAACCCGGAGCACGGACCTTTGACGCCCTTCCTCGAGGACGACTATCTCTGGCCCTGCGCCGGCCGGCGGCCGATTCTGATCCTCACCGGGCTGATCGCCGGAACGCTGCTGTTCTTCAACGTCTTTCCCTGGATCGACATCGCGGTCTCGGAACTGTTCTTCAAGGAACGCGTCTGCATCGCGACCGGCAAGATCTGCGGCACGTTTCCGCTGTCGTCGTCGCCGGTCTTCGGACCGATCCGCCAGCTTTTGCAGGTGACGCCGGTCACGCTTGCCGTGCTTCTGCTGCTGGCGATCACGTGGCGCGTCGTGGCGCGGCGGTCGCTGGCGCATCCGTTCGACCGTGCGGGCCTCGCAGCCGTGGCCGCCATGGTCATCGGCGCCGGCGCAATCGTCAATCTAATACTCAAGGAGCACTGGGGCCGCCCGAGGCCCTACATGACCGACCTCTTCGGCGGCCCCTACCCGTTCGTTCCGGCGGGCCATATTACCGAGTATTGCGCGACCAACTGCTCCTTCGTGTCCGGCGAGGCCGCGAGCTCGTTCTGGCTGGTGGCGCTGGCGACGCTCACTCCGAGGGCCTACCGCACCTGGGCGCTGGCCGCCGCCTTCACCGTCGCGACCGGAACCTCGCTGCTGCGCGTTGCCTTCGGCGGGCACTATCTGTCCGACGTCATCCTGGGCGCGCTGCTTTCGCTGCTGATCTTCACGCTGCTGGCCACCGGGATCCGCATGCTTGCGCTGCGTCATACCGCGCAGCAAATAAGCAGGTGAGCGGCTAATGAACTGATCCGGTTGCGCTTTTCGTAGGAAGGTTAACGATTTACCCAAAGTTAACCGCGTTCTTTCGCCTATTTTTAGCCAATCTGACGTTCCATCCCCGCACCGGATGCGTATGCTCCCCAACATCAGCGCGCGCGCTGTCAACAACCACGCCCCAGGCGCAAGGACGGCCCGCTCAAGACGATGAACCTGATCGAGCGCTACATATTCCGTCGCGCGGCCCGGCTGACGTTCATCACGCTGGCGGCGACGACCGTCGTCGTGATGATCACGCAGGTTCTGATCTATGTGAACGTGCTGACCGATTCCGGGCAGGCGATCAGCACCTTCCTGCACCTGGCGGTGATGCTCGTGCCGGCGATGGCGGTGGTTGTCGCTCCGTTCGCGGTGCTGATCGGAGCGTCGCAGACATTGTCGGCGATGAATGCCGATTCCGAGCTGGCGGTGATCGAGGGCGCCGGCGGGTCGCAGAAGCTCACCGCGAAGCCGATCCTCATCCTCGGCATGGTCCTGACGCTCGCCACACTCGGCATCGCGCTGTTCGTCGAACCCTGGACGAACCGGCAGATCCGGACGATCGTCAGCGAAGCGGGCGCCGACCTCGTCCGGCTCGCCGTGCAGTCCGGATCGTTCAAGCGGCTGGACGACGGGCTCTATATCCAGATCGCCGAACAGCACCCCGGCGGCGCGTTCGGCGGCATCTTCATCGCGGATGCCCGCGACGAGAAGACGGAGCTGATCTACTACGCCAAGCGCGGCGTGATCCTGCCGCAGGGCGAGCGCGAACTGCTGGTGATGAGCGAGGGCGAGATCCAGCGGCGCACGGTGGCGACGGGGGACGTGTCGATCATCCAGTTCGCCTCCTATGCGATCGACTTCTCGCAGTTCAGCTCGGCCGACAGCACGCCGACACTGCGCCCCAAGGACCAGCCGATCTCGTTCCTTCTCAATCCGGACCCGAATGACTTTTTCGCCAAGCAGCGACCGCATCAGCTTCGGTCCGAACTCCACCGGCGCCTGTCGGAATGGCTCTTTCCCGTGGCGTTCGGCCTGATCGCGACCTATTTCGCCGGCGGTGCGCGCTCCAACCGCCAGGAGAGGCTGTGGAGCCTGGCGGCCGCGGCGACGCTCGCGCTCTGTATCCGCGGCCTCGGCTTCTTCTTCATGAACGCCTCGGGCGGCAGCGACACCATGATGGTGCTGACCTACGCGCTGCCGCTCGGGACCATTGCGATCTTCCTGATCCTGCTCGCTTCGGGACGCCAGCTCAGGATACCGGCCTGGCTGGACAGATGGGGCAGCACGCTGCTGGCCTGGATCGAGCGGCAGAGGCTGGCGCTGCAGCTGAGGCTGGCGGGCTACCGCCAGCGGGCGGGAGGCGGCGCATGATCGGCCGCACCCTCTTCACCTATTTCTTCCGCCGCTATCTCGTGATCGTGGCGCAGTTCTTCGTCGGCGTCGTCGTCATCTCCTTCCTCGTCGACTTCACCGAGTTCTCGCGCCGCGCCAGCTCCCTGCCCGAATATTCGATGGGCGCCGGCATGATGGTCTCGGCGCTGCGCATCCCGATGATCATCCAGACGGCGATACCGTTCATCATCCTGTTCGCGGCGATGGCGACGCTGATGTCGCTCAACCGCAAATACGAATTGGTGATCGCGCGCTCGGCCGGCATTTCGGCCTGGCAGTTCCTCGCGCCGCTCTGCCTCGCGAGCTTCCTCATCGGGGCGGTCACCATCACCGCGCTCAACAGCCTGTCGGCCGCCGCCCTCTCCTATTCGGAGGAGATCGAGGCATCGTTCAGCGGCAAGGCGCGCAGCACGCCCGGCGGGCTCGGCCTGCCCTGGCTGCGCCAGCGCACCGAAGAGGGCGTCACGATCATCGGCGCCAAGAAGTCGGCCCAGCGCGGAAGGTTGCTCGGACAGGCGACGTTCATCCGCTTCGACAAGGACGGCTCGATCGTCGACAGGATCGATGCCAAGCGCGCCGCGCTGGCGACCGGTGCATGGATGCTGACCGGCGTGCAGCGCATCGATGCCGACGGCCAGCGCACCGAGCGGCCGCGCATGGCGATCAAGACCGATCTGAAGCCGGATTTCGTCGAAGAGCAGTTCGCGAGGCCGGAAACGATCCCGCTTTTCGAGCTCGGCGCGAAGATCGATTCGGCCCGGTCGTTCGGCCTCAGCGCGAACCCGTTTGCCATGCAATATCATTCACTTCTGGCGATGCCGTTCCTGCTGGTGGCGATGACGCTGATCGCCGCGACAGTGTCGATGCGCTTCGCCCGGCTCGGCCAATCCGCACCGATGATTCTGGGTGGCGTCGCGGCCGGCTTTCTGCTTTATGTTGCGTCGGTTCTCGTGAAGGCATTCGGCAGTTCGGGATTCGTTCTGCCTGTGGTCGCTGCGTGGTTTCCAGTTGTCGTCGCGGGATTTTTCGGCGTGACGTTCCTGCTGCATAAGGAGGACGGCTAGTGGGGGTGAAGAGGGGTAGCGGGAGCATTCTGGCCCGCGCGGCGCGCCTTTCCGGCGCGACGGCGATAGCCTGCGTGCTTTCGCTCGCCGTCATTCCTGCGAATCTGGCGTTGTCACAGACCGCCGAGAGCCTCGTTCCGCAGCCGAGCGGCAACGAGCAGATGCTGCTGGAAGCCGACACGCTGATCTACGACAACGACCAGCAGCGCGTGACGGCGGCCGGCTCGGTGCAGATCGAATACAGCGGCAACCGGATCGTGGCGCAGCGCGTGACCTACGACCGCAAGACCGGCCGCGTCATCGCCAGCGGCAATGTCGAGCTGGTCGACCGGCAGGGCACCAAGATCTATTCCGACGAGGTCGACATCACGGAGGACTTCCGCGACGGCTTCGTCAATGCGCTCAGGGTGGAGACGGCGGACAAGACCTATTTCGCCGCCGAAAGCGCGGAGCGCCGCAACGGCATCCTCACCACCTTCAACAACGGCGTCTATACCGCCTGCGAGCCGTGCGAGGACAAGCCGGGCAAGCCGCCGATCTGGCGGGTGAAGGCGCAGCGGATCATCTGGAACGGCGAAGCCAAGACGGTGCGCTTCGAGCGCGCCAAGTTCGAGCTGTTCGGCCTGCCGATCGCCTATGTTCCCTATTTCACGATCCCGGACCCGACGGTGAAGCGCAAGAGCGGCTTCCTGATCCCCGGCATCGGCTACGAGAGCGAGCTCGGCGCCAGCCTGACCGTGCCCTACTACCTCGCGCTGTCACCGACCTACGACGCCCTGTTCAAGGGCACCTATTACGGCCGCCAGGGCTTTCTGGGCGATGTCCAGTGGCGGCAGCAGTTCAACAACGGCCAATACGAAGTCCGCATCGCCGGCATCCACCAGCAAGATCGGGAAGCATTTCGCAACTATGACCGCTTGGGCAATCCGATAGAGAATGTCGATAGTCTCGCCACCAACCGCGGTATGATCGGCACGAAGGGCCAGTTCAAGATCAATCCGCGCTGGACGTTCGGCTGGGATGTGCTTGTGCAGTCAGACAAGAATTTTAGCCGTACGTACGAGATCGAAGGCTACGACAAGATCGTGCGGCGCAACGAGGTCTATCTGACGGGCCTGAACGACCGGAACTATTTCGACCTGCGCCTGATGAAGTTCGACGTGCAGGAAAATGTACTCGACAACAATCCGGTGACCGGCGCGGAAAATGCCACCGCTCGCGACGCCAAGCAGCCTTGGGTGCTGCCGTCCTTCGACTACACCAAGACGGTCGAGAACGTCGCAGGCGGCCAGATACGATTCGACATGAACGTAACCGGCATTTCGCGCAGCCGGCAGGACATCAGCACGGCGCCTGCAGACAACAATCCAGTCGACAAAATTGCCAAGGGCGACGTTTATCGCGTTCGCGGCATCGAGGGCGAAACCGGCCGCGTCACCGCGGAAGCCGAGTGGAAGCGCGAGATCGTCACCGGGAACGGCTTCATCGTCACGCCGCTACTGCATGTGCGCGGCGACGGTATCTACTCCAATCCGAGCGCGGCCTCTGTGGCCGCCGTCAATGCGATGGCGGGCGACTTGAACGGGCTGCAGTATAGCCACGATCCCGCGCTGGCCTATTCCGGCGTCGAGGCGGATATCCGCTCCTCCTACTTCCGCCCGATGGCGACCGCCGGCCTTGAATTCCGTTGGCCGTGGCTGTTCGCAGGCGCCAATTCCAGCCACGTCTTCGAACCGATGGCACAGATTTTCGTGCGCCCGAACGAGGCCTACGGCCGCACGCTCGACATCCCGAACGAGGATGCGCAGAGCTTCGTGTTCGACGCCGCCAGCCTGTTCGAACGCGACAAGTTCTCCGGCTACGACCGGGTCGAGGGCGGAACGCGGGCCAATCTCGGCGTCCGCTACACCGGCTCGTTCTGGAGCGGCTGGGGTGCTACCGGCATCTTCGGCCAGTCCTACCACCTCGCCGGCGACAACCCGTTCGCTTCGCCCGATCTCGTCAATGTCGGCGCGTATTCCGGCCTGGAGACAGACACGTCCGATTTCGTTGCGCTGGTCGGCCTGACCAGCCCCACAGGGTTCTCGGTATCCGCCAGCGGGCGTTTCGACGAGCAGTCCTTCGAGGCGCGCCGTGCGGAACTCAAGACCGGTTTCACGATCGGCCGGCTGACCACCTCGACGCGATTTGCGTATATCCAGAAGCAGCCGCTCTACGGCTTCACCGAGGACCGGCAGGAACTGACAGTTTCCGGCAAGTTCGATTTCAACGAGAACTGGTCGGTCTTCGCGTCCGCGACACATGATTTCGTCAGCAGTCGTCTTGTCCGCGACTCGATCGGCTTCCAGTACGACGACGAGTGCTTCACCTATTCGATGACATTCGCGCAGGTCAGGCCGACGGATCCGACCCAGAAAGAATCGATATCGGTCGGCTTCAACATCGCCTTCCGGACGCTCGGCGATTTCGGATCGAGCAGCAACGCGCTCGACCAGTAACGGACGGCCGTGCCACGGTTTGGCCGCAGTAATCCGGCATTTTACGCGAGTATCCTAAGGAAAACCGCGAAGTTCGGGACGGAGTGATGAATCCAGCTATGAAGCGCGCCAGATTCGCGACTGTCGCAGTCGTTCTCGTCGCATTGAGCGGAGCTACCGTGTTTTCGGCCTCGCCGGCGGTTGCAAGCGAGATCAAATACATCGTCAACAACACCGCCGTGACCAGCTACGACATCCAGCGCCGGGTCGCGCTCAACAAGTTGTTCCGCCAGAAGGGCGGCGCCGACAAGGCGGCGCAAGACATGGTCGAGCAGGCGCTGAAGTCCGATGAGATGGCGCGCCGGAACATCCGCATCTCCAAGCAGGCGGTGGACGACAGCTACAACCGTTTTGCGACGTCGAACAAGCTGAAGCCGGCGCAGCTCGACCAGATCCTCAGCCAGGCCGGGGTCGGCCGCGAGCACATGAAGGAATTCATCCGTATCCAGATGGGCTGGAGCCAGTTGCTCGGCTCGCGCTACCGCTCGACCGAAATGATGACCGAGCAGCAGATGGTGCGCAAAGTGTTCGAGCTGGGCGGCAAGAAGCCGTCGGCGACGGAATATATGCTGCAGAAGATAACTTTCGTCGTGCCGCAGAAGGAGCGCGGCGCGATCCTGGGCAAGCGCAAGCGCGAGGCCGACGCGATGCGTCAGCGCTTCAATGGCTGCGAGACGACGCGCCAGTTCGCCAAGGGGCTGATCGACGTCAGCGTCCAGGACATCCCGCGCATCCTCGAGCCAGAACTGCCGCCGGACTGGGCGACCCAGATCAAGGCCGCGAAGCCGGGGACCGCCACGGCGGTGCGCGAGACGCCGGCCGGCGTCGAATTCATCGGCGTCTGCTCGGCGCGCGAGGTGAACGACGACCGCGCCGCGCAGATGATGCTGCAGACCGAAGGCAAGCTCGACGAGAAGGCCGAGGAGCTCAGCAAGAAATACGTCGACGAACTGCGCAAGACCGCGCGAATCGTTCAGCGATAGGACGTCCGCCTCCATGCTGGCAGTGAGCATCGGCGATCCATCCGGGATCGGGCCGGACATCATCATTGCCGCATGGCAGATGCGCCGCGAGGCGCACATTCCGCCCTTCGCGCTGCTGGCGGACCCCGAACACCTCGCAGCCCGCGCCAGACGGCTCGGCATCCAGGTGCGGATCGCCGAGACGACGATCGGCGCGGCAGGCTCGCTGTTCGACGAGGCCCTGCCCGTCCTTCCACTCGAAAACCGCTTCGTCGACACGCCAGGCGCGTCGACCGTCGGCAACGCAGCCGGCATCGTCGAGGCGATCGACCGGGCGACCGGATATGTGCTCGGCGGCGAGGCGGACGCGGTGGTGACCCTGCCGATCGCCAAGAAGACGCTTTACGAGGCAGGATTCCGCCATCCTGGCCACACGGAATATCTGGCTCATCTCGCCGGCGAGGCGACGGGTAGGGAAGAGACGGCCGTGATGATGCTGGCCGGTCCGGACCTGCGCACCGTTCCGGTGACCATCCATATCCCGATTGCCGACGTGCCCGCCGCGCTCACCATGCAAGGAATCCTGGTGAATGCGCGCATCGTCCATCGCGACCTGCGCGACCGGTTCGGCATCGCCAGGCCGCGGCTGGCAGTGCTTGGCCTCAACCCGCATGCCGGCGAAGGCGGAACGATCGGCACCGAGGACGAGGAGGTCATCCTGCCGGCGGTCGAACAGTTGCGTCACGAGGGGATCGACGCGTTCGGTCCCGCGCCCGCCGACACGATGTTCCATCCGCGCGCGCGGGCCGGCTATGACGCGGCGCTGTGCATGTATCACGACCAGGCGCTGATTCCGGCGAAGATGCTCGCCTTCGACGAGGCGGTGAACGTCACGCTCGGCCTGCCCTTCATCCGCACCTCTCCCGACCACGGAACCGCGTTCGACATCGCCGGAACGGGCAAGGCGCGGCCCGATAGTTTGATCGCGGCGCTGAAGCTCGCCCGCACGCTCGCCGACAACCAGGCGCGCGCCGCGTGAGCGCGATCGACGGGCTGCCGCCGCTGCGAGAGGTGATCGAGCGGCACGGGCTGGCGGCGAAGAAGTCGCTCGGCCAGAACTTCCTGCTCGACCTGAACCTGACCGGCAAGGTTGCGCGTGCGGCGGGCGACCTATCAGGCGCGACGGTGATCGAGGTCGGGCCCGGACCTGGCGGCCTCACCCGGGCGCTTCTCATGCACAAGGCAGAAAAGGTGATCGCCATCGAGCGCGACGAGCGCTGCCTGCCGGCGCTGGCCGAGATCGCCGAGGCCTATCCCGGGCGGCTGGAGGTCATTTCCGGCGACGCGCTCGACATCGATTATGCCGGTCTCGTCCAGGGCGTGGAAGACGTGCGCATCGTCGCAAACCTGCCCTACAACATCGGCACGGAGCTTTTGGTGAAGTGGCTGACCGTGGGCGCCTGGCCGCCCTTCTACGGGTCGCTGACGCTGATGTTCCAGAAGGAAGTGGCGGAACGCGTGGTGGCACGGGCCGGCGACGACGCCTACGGCCGGCTCGGCGTGCTGGCCGGCTGGCGGGCCGATTCGCGGATCGCCTTCGATATTTCGCCGCAGGCCTTCTGGCCGCCGCCCAAGGTCACCTCCTCGGTGGTCCACCTCGTGCCGAAACCAGCCCCCCTGCCCGCGGAACTACGCAAGCTCGAGCGCGTCACCCAGGCCGCCTTCGGCCAGCGCCGCAAGATGCTGCGGCAGAGCCTGAAGGCGGTCGGCGGCGAGGCGCTGCTGACGCAAGCCGGCATCGACGGGACGCGGCGGGCGGAGACGCTGAGCGTCGAGGAATTCGTCAGGCTGGCGAACGCGCTCGGATAGTTGGTTCAGCCGAGTTTCTCGTCCAGCAGCTTCGTCACGAAGTCGAACAGGCCCGGCCGGCGGTCGCGGCGCAGGCGCTCGGCGGTGACGATCGACCTGACCTCCGAATAGGCGCGGTTGAGATCGTCGTTGACGACGACGTAGTCGTAGGCGCGCCAGTGCTCTATCTCGACACGGGCATTGGCCAGGCGCTTCTCGATCACCGCGTCGGTGTCTTCGGCGCGCCGGCGCAGCCGCGTCTTCAGCTCGCCCATCGAGGGCGGCAGGATGAAGATCGAGACGATGTCGGCCCGCATCTTCTCGTCGAGTTGTTCGGCGCCCTGCCAGTCGATGTCGAACAGCATGTCGCGGCCATCCGCCATGGCGGCCTCGGCCGGCTCGCGCGGCGTGCCGTAGCAATTGCCGTGCACCTCGGCCCATTCGAGCAGCGCGTCGGTGTCGCGCAGCCGGTCGAACTCGCGCTGCGAGATGAAGTGGTAGTGCACGCCGTCGATCTCGCTGGGGCGGCGCGGGCGCGTGGTGACGCTGACCGACAGTTCCAGCCCCGGATCGTTCTCCAGGAGATTGCGCGCGATCGTCGACTTGCCGGCCCCCGAGGGGGACGACAGAACGAGCATCAGGCCGCGGCGCCTGATGCCGGATGAGGCTCTCTCGCCCGTCATGTCCTACTCCAGATTCTGGACCTGCTCGCGGAACTGGTCGACGACCGCCTTCAGTTCGAGGCCGATCGCCGTCACCGAGGCTGCGTTCGATTTAGAGCAAAGCGTGTTCGATTCGCGATTGAATTCCTGCGCCAGGAAATCGAGCTTGCGGCCGGCCGCGGTGCCGGACCCAAGCAGCGCGCGGCCGGAAGCGACATGCGTCTTCAGACGGTCGATCTCCTCGCGGATGTCGGCCTTCGTCGCCAGGAACGCCGCTTCGGTGTGCAGGCGCTGCTCGTCGAGCGAGGGGGCGGCGTCGATCAGCAGCCTGACCTGCTGGGCGATGCGCTCGCGGATGGCGGCCGGCTCGCGCGAGCCGTCGGCCTCGGCGCGCAGCGTCAGTTGCTCGATCGTGTCGAGATGGCCGAGGAGAAGCTGCCTGAGTGCCGCGCCCTCATGCTCGCGCGCGGCCACGAGCCCGTCCAGCGCACGATCCAGCACAGCGAGGATCTCCGCGTCGATCTGCGCGGTCTCCTCCTCGGACACGACGGGCTCCGGCGTTTCGAGCACGCCGCGCAGCGCGAGCAGCCCGTCGGCCGTCGGGGGGGCGCAGCCGAACTGGCTTTCCAGGCGCTTGGCGAGCGAGGCGACGTCCTTGAGGAACTCCTCGTTGACGACCGGCTGCGCCGTCAGGCCGACGCGCGTCAAGGTGAGCGTCGCCTGGACATTGCCGCGCGAGAACCGCTTCTGCGCCGCCTGGCGGGCCGGCATTTCCAGCCGGTCGAAGCCCGGCGGCAGGCGCAGGCGCACGTCGAGCCCCTTGCCGTTCACCGAGCGCGCCTCCCAGGCGATGGTCGCGCCAGCGAGGCTTCCGCCCGCCCGCGCGAAGCCGGTCATGCTCTGAAGCGCCATGTCGTCCCCCACCATCCTCCAGACCGCCGGCCGGCGGCGGCCCCGTCACTGGCTCGTGCCGGTCGAGCCGGTCGTTCCGGCCTTGGCCGCCTCGGCGGCGGCCTTGGCTGCCTCCTCGGCCTGCTTCTTCTCGAACTGCCGCCAGCGGGCGACGTTCTCGTTGTGCTCCTCCAGCGTCTCGGCGAAGACGTGACCGCCCGTGCCGTCGGCGACGAAGTAGAGATCCTTCGTCTTCGACGGATTGGCAACGGCCTCCAACGCCGCGCGGCCGGGATTGGCGATCGGACCGGGCGGCAGGCCGTTGATGGCGTAGGTGTTGTAGGGCGTCGGCTTGTCGATGTCGGAGCGGGTGATCGGCTTGTCCGCCGGCTTACCCTTGCCGCCGTAGATGCCGTAGACGATGGTCGGATCGGATTGCAGCCGCATGCCCTTGTTGAGGCGGTTGATGAAGACCGCCGCCACGCGCGAGCGCTCGTCGGCGATGCCGGTCTCCTTCTCGACGATCGAGGCGAGCGTGACGAACTCGTTGATGTCCTTCAGCGGCAGATCGGGAGCGCGGCGCGCCCAGATGCTCTCGACCAGTTCCTTCTGGTCCTCGATCATCTTGGCGATGACTTCCTTGCGCGTGGTACCGCGGGTGACGCGCTGCGTGTCGGCGATCAGACCCCCTTCCGGCGGCATCTCGGCCGGCATTTCGCCGGTCAGCGCCTCGTTGGTGGCGATCCGCGAAAAGGCCTGCTCGACGGTCAGCCCTTCCGGCAAGGTCAGCGAGTACAGCAGCGATTTGCCGCTCTTCAGGAGCTCCATGATGTCGTGCATGGAGGCGCCGGCCTTCACCTCGTATTCGCCGGCCTTCAGCGCCGAATCATTGCCGTAGGCGCGGACGCCGAGGCGGAAGATGTTGGCGTCGCTGATCAGCCTGTTGCGCTCCAGAAGGAGGGCAATGTCGTTGACGCCCGTGTTCGGCTTGATGAGCACGGTGTCGTTCTGGGTCGACGGGCCAGGCCCTTCGAACACGTATTTGCCGTACCAGACGGCGACGCCGGCGCCGATCGTGACCAGCACGATCGCCGACATGACGAAGTTCATGAAGATGACGAACTGGCTGCGCGCCCGGCGCGAGCGCCGTGGCGGCGGAGTGCCGGGTGTCGGGCGCAGCGCCTCGCTCGCAGACTTTGGGACGATGGGGTTCGGAGCATCGGATCGAGTGCCGAAGCTGCCGGTGTCCGATGGGTTCGTGCTCATCGTTCCGCGCTCTTGGTCAGGTGCAACAGGGCCTCGACACTAGTGTCGAATATGGCGAAATTGACGCAACAAACGGGTTGCCGGCCGGACCTTGGGAGCAGTCCGGCTCAACCCGCATAACGCTGGAAGATCAGCGATGCGTTGGTTCCGCCGAAGCCGAAGGAGTTCGACAGGACGGTGTTGATCTCGCGCTTGCGCGGCGTGTTCGGAACGAGGTCGATCGGCGTCTCGGCGGACGGATTTTCCAGGTTGATGGTCGCAGGCGCGATGTTGTCGCGAATCGCCAGGATCGAGAAGATCGCCTCGGCCGAACCGGCGGCGCCGAGAAGATGGCCGATCGACGACTTCGTCGACGACATCGACACCCGGGAGGCGGCATTGCCGAGCAGGCGCTCAACCGCGCCGAGCTCGATCGTGTCGGCCATGGTGGAGGTGCCGTGCGCGTTGATGTAGTCGAGGTCGGCGGCGGAAATCTTGGCGCGCTTCAAGGCAGCGCTCATCGAGCGGAACGCGCCGTCGCCGTCCTCCGCCGGGGCGGTGATGTGGTAGGCGTCACCGGACATGCCGTAGCCGGTCCATTCAGCGTAGATCTTGGCGCCGCGCGCCTTGGCGTGCTCGAGTTCCTCGAGAACGACGATGCCGGCGCCCTCGCCCATGACGAAACCGTCGCGGTCGCGGTCGTAGGGCCGCGAGGCCTTCTCGGGCGTGTCGTTCCATGCGGTCGACAGCGCGCGGCAGGCGGAGAAGCCGGCGATCGAGAGGCGGGTGATCGGCGATTCGGTGCCGCCCGCGACCATGACGTCGGCATCGCCGAGCATGACGAGACGCGCGGCGTCGCCGATCGCATGCGCGCCCGTCGAGCAGGCGGTGACCACGGCGTGGTTCGGCCCCTTGAGCTTGTGGCGGATCGAGACCTGGCCGGAGACCAGGTTGATGATGTTGCCGGGAATGAAGAATGGGGTGACGCGGCGCGGGCCGCGCTGTTCCAGAACCAGGGTCTGCTCGGAGATTCCCTCGATGCCGCCGATGCCGCAGCCGATCATCACGCCGGTGGAATTCTGATCCTCGGTGGTCTGCGGCGACCAGCCGGCATCCTTCAGCGCCTCGTCGGCGGCGGCGATGCCATAGATGATGAAATCGCCGATCTTGCGCTGTTCCTTGGGCTCGAGGAACTGATCGGGATTGAAGGTATTGTCGCTGCCGTCGCCGCGGGGAATGCTGCAGGCGATCTTGCAGGGCAGGTCCGAGACGTCGAACTTTTCGATCGTGCGGGCCGCGCTCTTGCCGGAGAGAAGTTGCTGCCAGCCGTGTTCGACGCCGACCCCATAGGGCGACACCAGACCCATGCCGGTTACGACGACGCGCCTCATTCAGGTCTCTCTTGTCTCAAGGAATCTGATGCGGCCCGAAAGGGCGCGCCGAAGCGCGCCCGAGCCGAACTCAGGCCGAGGCCTTTTCGATATACTTCACAGCGTCGCCGACCGTGAGGATGGTCTCGGCCGCGTCGTCCGGGATCTCGACGCCGAACTCTTCCTCGAACGCCATGACCAGTTCGACCGTATCCAGGCTGTCAGCGCCCAGATCGTCGATGAAGCTCGCGCCTTCGGTGACCTTCTCGGCATCGACGCCGAGATGCTCGACGACGATCTTCTTCACGCGTTCTGCGGTGTCGCTCATTGGGGCATCCCTCGTATTCACGTTTGTTTGAACCTCGTTAGCGACCGGATTGCCGCTAATCAAGCTGAAAAGACTTACCGTCCACGACGGTACCTGCAGCGTCGAAACATGCTTCGCCGATGGGGTCGAGCGCGGAATTACACGAAAACACCACCGCGTCCAAGGCGAAAAGCGGCATTTCCAACGTGCTCAGATCATCGCCATGCCGCCATTGACGTGCAGCGTCTGGCCTGTGACGTAGGCGGCTTCCGAAGAGGCAAGATAGAGCACGGCGGCCGCGATGTCGGCGCCCAAGCCCATGCGTTTCATCGGTACGGAGCCGAGGATCGCCTCTTTCTGCTTCTCGTTGAGCTTCTCGGTCATCGCGGATTCGATGAAGCCGGGCGCCACGCAATTCACCGTGATGTTGCGGCTGGCGATCTCCTGCGCCAGCGATTTGGTGAAGCCGATCATGCCGGCCTTGGAGGCGCAGTAGTTCGCCTGGCCGGGATTGCCGGTGACGCCGACGACGGAGGTGATGTTGACGATGCGGCCGTAGCGGCGGCGCATCATCGGATGGGTGAGCTCGCGGGTCAGCCGGAAGACCGAGCCGAGATTGACCTCCAGCACCTTGTCCCAGTCGTCGTCCGACATGCGCACGAACAGCCCGTCGCGGGTGATGCCGGCATTGTTGACGAGGATATCGACGCCACCGAGCTCAGCCTCGGCCTTCTGGCCGAGCTGCTTCACCTCTTCGCGGTTGCCGAGATCGGCCGGGAAAAGCTTGACGCGCTCGCCGAGCTCGGCCGCCAGCGCCTCCAGCTTTTCCTGGCGCGTTCCGTGGATGCCCACAGTTGCGCCCTGCGCGTGCAGCGCGCGGGCGATCGCCTCGCCGAGGCCGCCGGTTGCGCCTGTCACCAGCGCCTTGCGCCCGGTCAGATCGAACATGGGGTAACTCCCATCGGTTGGCCATCCGGCAGACGCCGGAGGCTGAATGCCTAAGCGAGCTGGGCGACCGCCGCCTCGATGTCGGCGGGCGTGCCGACATTGGCGGTGGCGATGTCGCGGTTGATGCGGCGGGCAAGGCCCGAAAGCACCTTGCCGGAGCCGATCTCGTACAGCGTGGAAATGTTGTTGGCGGCGAACCACTCGACCGTCTCGCGCCAGCGCACCCGGCCGGTGACCTGCCCCACGAGGCGGCGCGCGATCTCCTCGGCGTCGGTCAGCGGCTGGACGACGACGTTGGAGATCACCGGCACGACCGGCGGGTTCTTCGCGACCTTGGCGAGCGCCTCACGCATTGCGTCGGCGGCCGGCGCCATCAGGGCGGAGTGGAAGGGGGCGGAAACCGAGAGCATCAGCGCCCGCTTGGCGCCCTTCTCGGTGCACAGTTTCGCCGCCTGCTCGACGGCGGCCTTGGCGCCGGAGATGACGAGCTGGCCGCCGCCATTGTCGTTGGCGATCTGGCAGACCGAGCCCTGGCCGGCCTCGGCGCAGGCCGCCTCGACGTCGACGGGCTCCAGGCCGATGATCGCCGCCATCGCCCCCTCGCCCACTGGAACCGCCGCCTGCATGGCGTTGCCGCGGATGCGCAGCAGCCTGGCCGTGTCGGAAAGCGACAGCATGCCGGCCGCGCAGAGCGCGGAATATTCGCCGAGCGAATGGCCGGCGACATAGGCGACATGGTCAAGCACGGTGATGCCGCGGGCCTCGAGGACGCGGATCGCGGCCATCGAGACGGCCATCAGCGCAGGCTGCGCGTTGGCCGTCAGTGTCAGCGTTTCCTCCGGCCCTTCCCACATAAGAGAAGAGAGTTTTTCGCCCAGAGCGTCGTCGACCTCGCGGAAGACCTCACGCGCCTCGGGAAATGCGTCGGCCAGATCCTTGCCCATTCCGACGGCCTGGCTGCCCTGGCCCGGAAATGTGAACGCGATCGACATGGATTTCTCCGGTTTCGTCTCGACGCCCGTGTGGCGCAGCGCGGTGCGCGGAGTCAAGCCCGGCGCTCCCGCCCGCCCGAGCCCGAAAATGACGCGTTGCAACAATTCTTTATTGCGCCGGCTGTGGAACGCCTTCCTTTTGTGACAGTTGCATGACAACCGCAAGATATCGTTTGGCGCCACTGTCGGGCCGAGGATAGCGAATTGTCTGAGTATGCATCTACCGATCGGACGGCTCCCGCGTCCGAACACCGCCGCCGGGGCCATCTCTCGCGCCGCGCCGCGCACTGGCTCGGAACCGCCCGCAACCTCGCCACAACGGTGCTGATCGCAACGCTGCTGACGCTGGCGGTCGAATCAGTGGCGCGCGGGTCGATCGGAGAAGCGTTCCTGTTCTTCTTCGAGCCCTACCGCCCGGCCTGGGCGACTGTCGCTCTGTTCACGCTGCTGCTGCTCGCGCTGGACGCCCTGCTCGGACGCCTGCACATGGGCGCGCTGGTGCTGGCACCGGTGGTGCTCGGCCTGGCGGCGACCGGCCTGCAGAAGTCATATTATCTCGGCGATCCGCTCTATCCGACCGACTTCCTCTATAGCCGGCAGATCCTCGAACTGCTGCCGCTGCTCGTGCGCGAGCGCATCGGAACGGCGATCCTGATGGCGCTGGGGCTCCTCGCCCTCGCGACTCTCGTGCCGATCGCCTGGATCGGATGGCGCCGGCGCGGCCGGACGATCCTGATGTCGGACCGGATCGTGCGCCTCGCCGTCGCCGTGCCGCTGGTGGCGCTCTATGCGTCGATCCTCGACTATTCCAGCTTCTCCTGGACCCGCGACCGCCTGCGCATCAGCCCGATGATGTGGGACCAGAAGGCCAACTACCAGCACAACGGTTTCACGCTCGCCTTCGCACTGAACGTGCCGATGGCGAAGGTCGCAGCCCCCAAGGCCTATTCCGAAGAGGCCATCCAGGCGATCGGCAGGCCGGAACTGCAGCCGATCTCGATGCCGCGCGAGCGGCCCGACATCATCATGGTGATGAGCGAATCGTTCTGGGACCCCACGCGCCTGCCCGGCGTGACGCTCGCGCCCGATCCGCTCGCCTTCACCCGCGAGCACCAGTCCGGCCATATCTTCTCGCCGGAGTTCGGCGGCATGACCGCCAACGTGGAGTTCGAGGCGCTGACAGGCTTCTCGAACGCCTTCCTGCCGTACGGCAGCATTCCGTACCAGCAATATGTGCGCAACAGCGCGCCGACGCTCGCCTCGTTCCTCGCCAGCGAGGGCTACGAGACGCAGGCGATGCACCCATTCGAAGGATGGTTCTGGAACCGCGCCCAGGTCTACAAGGCGTTCGGCTTCGAGGACTTCCGTTCGGTCGAGAATCTGCCGGCGATGGAGAAGCGCGGCACGCTGGTCTCCGACGCGGCCCTCGTCGATCAGATCATTGCGCGCGCCGATCAGGCGGCCGATCCGCTGTTCCTGTTCGCGGTGACGCTGCAGAGCCACGGGCCCTACGAGCCGGGACGGTATCCGGAAGAGTCCATTCGCGTCTCGGGTGCCAAGGACGACTGGACCCGCGGCTCCATCGCCACCTTCTCCGAAGGCATGCACGATGCGGACAAGTCGTTCCGGCGGCTGGTCGAGTGGGCCGAGCAGCGCGACCGCCCGACGGTGATCGCCTATTTCGGCGACCACCTGCCGCCGCTGGGGCCTGCCTACGTCAACACCGGCTTCCTGAAAGACAATGTCGCGCCGCGGAACGGTTCGGCGGACGAGATGAAGCGCGTGCGCGAGACGCCGCTGGTCGTCTGGTCGAACCGCAAGGGCGTGGCCAAGGATGTCGGCACGGTGAGCCCCTCCTTCATGCCGCTCCTGGTGCTGCGGCAGGCAGGCATTGAGCATCCCTACTACACCGGCGTGCTCGGCGAACTGCACGAGCGCTACAGCGTGGTCGACCGGCACATCCTGATCGACCCGCAGGGCAAGGACGTGCGCGACTGGTCGCGCAACGAGAAGGTCGATCCGCTGATCTCGGACATGCGCCTGCTGCAATACGACGTGCTGTTCGGCGACAGGTTCGGCGCCAAGCGCTTCTTCCCGAAGCGTTCGCCGGTCGGGCCGCTGATCGCAGGCCCCTCCGGCTTGCCATTCGCCCGAAACCCTGTATAAGCGCGCGCAATCTGCCGGTCCCAGCTGGGGGCTGAACGGAGGGCCGGAGGTTTGAAGCCTCCGTCGTGAAGGAAAAGTCCTTCCGCCTCCCGTGTCTCCGCTCTCGACCGTCTCGTCATGCTCCTTTCTTCCCCAAAAGGCGATTGCCCCGAGGGTCAAAGAGAAGTTGCAGAGGCTTTTGCCGCCGGGACCGACAGGGAAACGAAGAAAGGCAAAGAACGAATGGCACTTTACGAGCACGTGTTCCTTGCCCGGCAAGACCTCTCGCCGCAGCAGGTCGATGCACTTGTCGAACAGTACAAGGGCGTCATCTCCGCTGGTGGTGGTTCGGTGGGCCGGGTCGAGAACTGGGGACTGAAGTCCCTCACCTACCGCGTCAACAAGAACCGCAAGGCGTATTACACGCTGATGGACATCACCGCGCCGGCAGCCGCCGTCAAGGAGATGGAGCGTCAGATGGGCCTGTCGGAAGACGTCCTCCGCTTCATGACCATCAAGGTCGACAAGCACGAGGAAGGCCAGTCCGCGATGCTGCAGAAGCGCGACCGTGACGACCGCGGCGATCGTGGCGACCGTCCGTCCCGCTTCGGCGACCGCGAACGCGGCGACCGTCCGCCGCGCAGCTTCGGCGGCGACCGTGACGGTGGTGACCGTGGTCCGCGCCGTCCGCGCGAGAACTTTGAAGGAGCCGAATGATGGCCGAGACCGTTTCCGCCCCGCAGCGGCGCCCCTTCCACCGCCGTCGCAAGACCTGCCCATTCTCGGGCGCCAATGCGCCGCGCATCGACTACAAGGACGTACGTCTCCTGCAGCGCTACATTTCCGAGCGCGGCAAGATCGTCCCGTCCCGCATCACGGCCGTCAGCCAGAAGAAGCAGCGCGAACTCGCCCAGGCGATCAAGCGCGCGCGCTTCCTGGCCCTGCTGCCCTACGTAGTCCGCTGATAGACTGTTTGGAAATTCTACTCTGGCGGCCATCTGATGGCGGTTTCTGCGCTTCCGGTGCTCACGGACCAAAATGTCCGCTCCGCTCCGGTTCTCGAAACCACCACCAGCTGACTCGCCAGAGCGAATTTCGAAACAGTCTTTGACTGACGAAGCGGGCGGTTGTTCCGCCCGCCTCCCCTTCCCGTGACGGGCACGGCAGGGTGCGTTCCAAATCCCGGGTTGGGCACATGCCCTAACTGCCAACCGGCAGGACAGCGACACGGACGCGGCCCGCGTCCCACTTGCTCCCTGCCTTTCAGATTCTCACTCAACCGCTTGCGGTTCTGAAAGGACAAGACCATGGAAGTTATTCTCCTCGAACGCATTTCCCGCCTCGGCCAGATGGGCGAGACCGTCAAGGTCAAGGACGGGTTCGCCCGCAACTTCCTGCTGCCGCAGGGCAAGGCGCTGCGCGCCAACGACGCGAACAAGAAGAAGTTCGAAGGCCAGCGCGCCCAGCTCGAGGCCCGCAACCTCGAGCGCAAGTCCGAAGCCCAGAAGATCGCCGACCAGCTCGACGGCAAGTCGTTCGTGGCCGTGCGTTCCGCCGGCGAGACGGGCCAGCTCTATGGTTCGGTGTCGACCCGCGACATCGCCGACCTCCTGACCGCCGAGGGCTTCACCGTCTCGCGCAACCAGGTCGAACTCAACCAGCCGATCAAGGAGATCGGCCTGCGCAACGTCGCGATCGCGCTCCATCCGGAAGTCGAGGTCACGATCACGCTCAACATCGCCCGCTCCGCCGACGAGGCCGAGCGCCAGGCCAAGGGCGAGACGCTGACGACCGCCGAGGCGATCTACGGCGACGACATCAACGAAAACGCCCGTCCGGACGCCTTCTTCGACCCGAACGCGGAAGAAGACGAAGAAGCCTGATCCGACACGATCGGCCGAGCATGAAAGGCCCAGGCGGCAACGCCTGGGCCTTATCGTTCCAGCGACTGGAACAATTGCCGAATTCCCAAGCCCCGCTATACTAAGGCTACCTTAGTATCGGGAATTGCATGATGAACAGGCTCCTGCAGAGTGTGGTCAACGGGCTGGTCCGGACGGGGAACCTCACCGTCACGGGGCCCAAGGGAAAATCGGTCCATTTCGGCGACGGCAGCGGCCAGCACGTGCATGTGGCGATCCACACGCGCCATGCCGAGATCGCGATCGCGCTGGACCCGACGCTGGCCCTGCCCGAAGCCTACATGGACGGCGAGATCGATATCGTCGAGGGCGACGTCTTCGAACTGGTGCGGATCGCGTTCCAGAACATGGGACCGGCGGGCGTCGAGGCGGTGTGGGCGCGCGCGATCGAGGGCATCCGCTACGGCCTGCGCCGGGTGCACCAGCTGAACAACGCCGCGCGGTCCCGCGCCAACGTCCACAGCCACTACGATCTGTCCGGCGAACTCTACCGGCTCTTCCTCGACACGGACATGCAGTATTCGTGCGCCTATTTCGAGCGGCCCGACATGACGCTCGAGGAGGCCCAGGAAGCCAAAAAGCGGCATCTCGCGGCCAAGCTGCGGATGAGCCCGCAGCTCAGCGTGCTCGACATCGGCTCGGGCTGGGGCGGGCTTGGCCTCTATCTCGCCCGCCATTTCGACGCGAGCGTGCTGGGCGTGACGCTCTCCACCGAGCAGCATGCCGTCTCGACCCAGCGCGCCCAGTCCGAACATCTCGAAAACCACGTCCATTTCGAGCTGCGCGACTATCGCGACCTTCAGGAGCGGTTCGACCGCATCGTGTCGGTCGGCATGTTCGAACATGTCGGCGTGAACCACTTCCAGACCTATTTCGACAAGGCGGCCTCGCTGCTCAAGCCGGACGGCGTCATGCTGATGCACACGATCGGACGCAGCGGCCGGCCGGTGGCGACGAACGCGTTCATCCGCAAATACATCTTCCCCGGCGGATACATCCCCTCGATGTCCGAAATCCTGCCGGCAATCGAGCGGTCGGGACTGGCGGTGACCGACGTCGAGGTGCTGCGGCTGCACTATGCCGAGACGCTCAAGGCCTGGCGCGAGCGCTTCCTCGCCAACCGCGACAAGGCCAAGGCGCTCTATGACGAACGCTTCTGCCGGATGTGGGAGTTCTATCTCGCGGCGTCCGAAGCCTCGTTCCGGTGGCAGGACCTTGTGGTGTTCCAGATCCAGCTGACGAAGTCGAACGCGGTGCTGCCCATCACGCGCGACTATATCGCCGAGGCGGAAGACGACCTGCGCGGCGAAAGCAGCGACGAGCCGTCGCCCAGGCGACGCAACCGGCAGCGCGAAGACGGCTGATCAGCCGCCGAAGAAGCCGGCCAGGCCCTGCCCGGCTGCGAAGGCGAGCCAGGCGAGCACGCCGAAATAGATGAGCGTGGCGACGATCATCGCGTAGCCGGCGAGCACGACCAGCCCGTCGCGCTGCGACATGCCGACCGCGAGCAGCAGGATCGCGAAGGCCGGCAACGTGTTGGAGAACGGCACCAGGCCGAGCGGCGCCATCAGGAGCACGCCGGCGAAGATCAGGGCGAGGCCGTTGATGCGGCTCGCGAGGCCGCTGCCGGTGATCGCCTGCGCGCGCGGACGGATGTAGGTCTCGACCTTGGCGACGACCTCGGCGCCGCGCCGCAGGATGCCGGAGAGTTTTACGGCATCCATCTCCTTGTCCATGATCCTGTCCGGCAGCCACGGCATCCGGTTGGTGGTGATGCCGACCGAGACCAGGATGATCGCCGCGCCGAAGACCGTGCTGACGCCGGGGATCGAGACCGGAATCAGGAAAGGGATCGTCAGCAGCGCGCAGAGGAAGAGCAGCCCATGCTCGCCGACGAGCGCCAGCAGCTTGCGCAGCGTGATGGTCGAGCCCTCGATGGAATCGATCGCCCGCGTCAGCGCCTGGTAGAGCGATTCCCTGGTGTCGGCGAATTCGATGCTCAAGGCTGGCTCCTTCAACTGATGCCGCCAAGCTGTCCGACCCGGCTTGCGATCCGGTTAAGGCACGGAGATTGCGCCGGATTTTAGGACGCAATCGTGCCGCAGCAGGCCATATTCCTGTTTTGTTCCTAGAGTTGAGGCGCTATTCTAAGCGCTTGATTCGCGTCAACAGGAAATCCGCCACTTTGGCGACGCCTGTGAATCGTGGGCAGTTCCGAAGGAAAGTCGCCCCGGCGAGCGCGTCGTACTGTTAGCTCAATCCCGAGGAAGTGACGGGACATCATGGCTGAAGCACTGCGCAAGAACGCCGCCGCGGAGACGCCGCTCTATCGCGAGGCGCCGAACAATATCGAGGCCGAGCAGGCCCTGCTGGGCGCGATCCTGGTCAACAACGACGCCTACTACCGCGTCTCCGACTTTCTGAAGCCGTCGCATTTCTACGAGCCGCTGCACCGCAAGATCTTCGAGGTGGCGGGCGAGCTGATCCGGATGGGCAAGATGGCCAGCCCGGTGACGATCAAGACCTTCCTGCCCACCGACGGCAAGATCGGCGACCTGACCGTGCCGCATTACCTCGCGCGCATCGCCGCGGAGGCCGTGACCGTCATCAACGCGTCGGACTATGGCCGGGCGATCTACGACCTGGCAACGCGGCGCGCACTGATCACGGTCGGCGAGGACATGGTCAACATCGCCTATGACGCGCCCGTCGACATGTCGCCGTCGGAGCAGATCGAGGATGCCGAGCGGCGCCTGTTCGAACTCGCCGAGACCGGCCGCTACGACGGCGGCTTCGAGAGCTTCGGCGACGCGGTGCGCACGGCGATCGATATGGCCGCGGCGGCCTATCAGCGCGACGGGCACCTGTCCGGCATCGCGACCGGCCTGCGCGACCTCGACAACCGCATGGGCGGCCTGCAGGCCTCCGACCTGATCGTGCTCGCCGGCCGCCCCGGCATGGGCAAGACGTCGCTGGCGACCAACATCGCCTTCAACATCGCCGAGGCCTATGTGCCGGCGCAGCAGGCCGACGGCTCGTTCAAGGCGGCGAACGGCGGCGTCATCGGCTTCTTCTCGCTCGAAATGTCGTCCGAGCAGCTCGCCACCCGCATCATCTCCGAACAGGCGGAAGTCCCCTCCTCCAAGATCCGCCGTGGCGACCTGACGGAGGCGGACTTCGAAAAGCTGGTCGCCTGCACGCAGACGCTGCAGAAGATCCCGCTCTACATCGACCAGACCGGCGGCATCTCGATCGCGCAGCTTGCGGCGCGCGCCCGGCGGCTGAAACGGCAGCGCGGCCTCGACGTCATCGTGATCGACTATATCCAGCTGATGCAGGGTTCGAGCGCCAAGGCCTCGCAGAACCGCGTGCAGGAGATCACCGAGATCACCACCGGGCTCAAGGCGCTGGCGAAGGAACTCGGCGTTCCGATCATCGCGCTCTCGCAGCTCTCCCGCCAGGTGGAAAGCCGCGACGACAAGCGCCCGCAGCTGTCGGACCTGCGCGAATCCGGCTCGATCGAGCAGGACGCGGACGTGGTCATTTTCGTGTATCGCGAGGAATACTATCTGAAGAACAAGGAGCCGAAGTTCGGCACCGAGGAATATGTGAAGTGGGAGAACGAGATGAACGAGGCGCGCGGCAAGGCCGAGGTCATCATCGCCAAACAGCGCCACGGACCGACGGGGACCGTGTCGCTTGCCTTCCACGGCGAATTCACCCGCTTCTCGGACCTGGCCGAGGAGCATCACCTGCCCGAGCGGTTCGAGTAGGCGTGGTGTCGGAAAGCCATCACGCAGCCGGCTCCGACATCCGCTTCGCCGGCGGGAGCCTGACGATCGATCTCGACGCGCTCAAGGCGAACTACGCCGCGCTGGCGAAGATCTGCGAGCCGGCGCTGACCGCTGGCGTCGTAAAGGGCGACGCCTACGGCCTCGGCATCGACCGCGTGGTGCCCGCGCTGGCCGAGGCCGGCTGCATGCGCTACTTCGTCGCCCTGCCGGAAGAAGGAGCCGCTGTGCGCGCCGCGGCGCCCGACGCGACCGTCTATGTTCTCAACGGACTGTTTTCTGAGGAGTCCGGCAGCCTTTATGTCGAGAACCGCCTCATCCCGGTGTTGAACTCGCCGGTCGACGTGCGCCTGTGGGAGGTGATCTCGGGCGTCAGCGGCGAAAGGCTGCCCTGCGCGGTCCATGTCGACACCGGCATGAACAGGCTCGGCCTGACCGTGCCGGAAGCGCTGTCCTTTGCCGAGGAAAACAGCCTCACGCGTGCGGTGGAGCCCATCCTGGTAATGAGCCACCTCGCCTGCGCCGACCAGCCCGCCCATCCGCTGAACCGGCGACAGCTCGAATCATTCCAGACGGTTGCAGCGGCTTTTCCAGGCATCGAATCAAGCCTGGCCAACTCGCCCGGCGTGCTTCTGGGCGCCGAGTACCACTTCTCCCTGACGCGACCGGGCATTGCCGTCTATGGCGGTGCGCTGGTGTCGGGCTCTGCCAGCCCGATGCGCCCCGTGGTGACGGCGGAGGCACGGATCGTGCAGGTGCGTCACGCGCAGGCCGGCGAAACGGTCGGCTACGGCGCGAGCCAGACTCTGGCGCGCGACACGACCATCGCGATCGCGGCGATCGGTTACGCCGACGGCTATCCGCGCTCCTCCTCGGCCGCGGGCATCCCGCTGCGCCAGACCGGGCGACCCGGCGGCCATGGCTTCATCCAGGGGCGGCGCGTGCCGATCCTCGGGCGGGTGACGATGGACCTGACGATGTTCGATGTGACCGATCTCGGCCCGGACATGGTCGCGAAGGGCGACTTCATCGAACTGTTCGGACCGAACCTGCCGATCGATGAGGCGGCCGAGGCGGCCGGCACGATCTCCTACGAACTGCTGACCTCGCTCGGACGGCGCTATCACCGGCGATATGTCTCGGAAAGCTGATGGCCCGCGCCCGGACCCAATTCATCTGCCAGAACTGCGGCGCCGTGCACCAGCGCTGGGCAGGCAAGTGCGACGCCTGCGGCGAGTGGAACACGCTGGTCGAGGAAGGCACAGCCGGCGGCATCGGCTCCGGCCCGCAGACGCTGAAGAGTGCGCGCAAGGGGCGCGCGGTGGCGCTGACCAGCCTGTCCGGCGACATCGAGGACGCGCCGCGCATCATTTCGGGGATCGGCGAGCTGGATCGCGTGACCGGCGGCGGCTTCGTGCGTGGTTCCGCGCTTCTGGTCGGCGGCGATCCGGGCATCGGCAAGTCCACCCTGCTGACGCAGGCGGCCGCCGCGCTGGCGCGGCGCGGGCACCGCGTCGTCTACGTTTCGGGCGAGGAGGCGGTGGCGCAGATCAGGCTGCGCGCCCAACGCCTCACGGTGGCCGATTCGACGGTGGAGCTCGCCGCGGAGACCAATGTCGAAGACATTCTTGCCACGCTCGCCGACGGCAAGCGGCCAGACATGGTCATCCTCGATTCGATCCAGACGCTATGGACGGACCTAGCCGAATCGGCATCGGGCACGGTGACGCAGGTGCGCGCTTCCGCGCAGGCGATGATCCGCTATGCCAAATCGACGGGTGCCGCCATCGTGCTCGTCGGCCATGTCACCAAGGAAGGCCAGATCGCGGGCCCCCGCGTCGTCGAGCACATGGTCGATGCCGTGCTCTATTTCGAGGGCGAAGGCGGCCACCACTACCGCATCCTGCGCACGATCAAGAACCGCTTCGGCCCCACCGACGAGATCGGCGTGTTCGAGATGTCGGACAAGGGCCTGCGCGACGTGGCAAACCCTTCCGAGCTGTTCCTCGGCGAGCGCAGCGGAAAGGCGCCCGGCGCCGCCGTTTTCGCCGGGATGGAAGGCACCAGACCCGTCCTGGTCGAGATCCAGGCGCTGGTCGCCCCCTCGCCGCTCGGCACACCGCGCCGCTCGCTGGTCGGCTGGGACAGCGCGCGGCTGTCCATGGTGCTGGCGGTGCTCGAGGCGCATTGCGGTGTGCGCTTCGCCACGCACGACGTCTATCTCAACGTCGCGGGCGGTTACCGTATCTCGGAGCCGGCCGCCGATCTTGCTGTCGCGGCTGCACTGGTTTCGTCCCTGACCGGCCTTGCCCTTCCAGCCGATTGCGTCTATTTCGGCGAAATCAGCCTATCGGGAGCCATCAGGCCAGTGGCGCACGCGGCGCAGCGTCTCAAAGAAGCGGAAAAGCTCGGGTTCCGGCAGGCGGTGATGCCCGCTTCGTCGGGCGAGCTGCCGACCGCGCTGACCATCGGGTCGACCCAGCCTGAGCACCTTGCCGACCTCGTTGCCCGGATTGCCGGATCGAAGCGCCGCCGCGACGACGACTGACACGAAACGGGAGACACGATGCCGATCACATTGCTGGACGGAATTCTCGTCGGCTTTACGCTCGTCTCGGCGATGCTGGCGATGGTCCGCGGACTGTCGCGCGAGGTCCTGTCGATCGCCTCCTGGGTCGCGGCCGCGGCTGCGGCATTCTTCTTCTACCCCATGGTGCTGCCTTATGTGACGCCCTATGTGGACCAGAAGCAGCTCGCGCTCGCCATCTCCGCGGCGATCGTCTTCTTCATCGCGCTGATCGTGGTGACGGTGATCACGATGAAGATCGCCGATTTCATCATCGACAGCCGAGTCGGGGCGCTCGACCGTACGCTCGGCTTCCTCTACGGCGCGGCGCGCGGCATTCTGGTTGTCGCCGTCGGTCTGCTGTTCTTCAACTGGCTCGTCGGCACGAACCAGCCTGGCTGGATCGCCAACGCGAAGTCTCGGCCGCTGTTGGAGACGATCGGCCAGCGGCTGCAGGCGCTGCTGCCGGACGATCCGGACAAATCGATCCTCGGCAAACTGCCGATCGGGTCGAACGATGCGCCCGCGGCAGACGACACCGCCCCCGCGACCGAGACGCCGGCGGAACCGGAGCCTGAGGGCGAAACGAGCAACTGACCTTGGAACCGCGGCCTGCCGCGGTTCTTACCTTTAGGGAGCACGACATATGGCTGACGTGCATGACACGCCTTTTTCGTCGGACGGCGACGGCTTTCACGACGAGTGCGGCGTCTTCGGCATCTTCGGGCGCCACGACGCGGCCGCGATCGTCACGCTCGGCCTGCACGCGCTGCAGCATCGCGGCCAGGAGGCGGCGGGCATCGTCTCCTTCGACGGCAGCCAGTTCCATGTTGAGCGCCATGTCGGCCTGATCGGCGACACTTTCACCAAGCAGGCGGTGATCGACAGCCTGAAAGGCAGCCGCGCCATCGGCCATACGCGCTATGCCACCACCGGCGGCGCCGGCGTGCGCAACATCCAGCCCTTTTTCGCCGAGCTCGCCGACGGCGGCTTCGCGGTGGCGCATAACGGCAACCTGACCAATGCGATGACCTTGCAGCGCACGCTGCAGAAGCAGGGGGCGATCTTCTCGTCGACCTCGGACACCGAGACGATCCTGCACCTCGTGGCGATGAGCAAGGAGCGCGACCTCAATGCGCGCTTCATCGACGCGGTGCGCCAGATCGAGGGCGCGTTCTCGCTGGTCGCGCTGTCGTCGAAGAAGATGATCGGCTGCCGCGACCCGCTCGGCATCCGGCCGCTGGTGCTGGGCGACCTCGACGGCGCCTGGATCCTTGCCTCCGAGACCTGCGCGCTGGACATCATCGGCGCGCGGTTCGTCCGTGACCTGAAGCCCGGCGAGATGGTGGTGATCACCTCGAAGGGCATCGAGAGCCTGTTCCCGTTCGAGCCGCAGAAATCGCGGTTCTGCATCTTCGAATATGTCTACTTCTCGCGGCCGGACTCGTCGGTCGAGGGCCGTAACGTCTATGACGTGCGCAAGCGCATCGGCATGGAACTGGCCAAGGAAAGCCCGGTCGACGCCGACATCATCGTGCCTGTGCCGGATTCCGGCACACCGGCGGCCATCGGCTTCTCGCAGGAAGCGAAGCTGCCGTTCGAGCTCGGCATCATCCGCAACCACTATGTCGGCCGCACCTTCATTCAGCCGGGCGATTCGATCCGCCACATGGGCGTGAAGCTGAAGCACAACGCCAATCGCTCGATGATTGAGGGCAAGCGCGTGGTGCTCGTCGACGATTCGATCGTGCGCGGCACGACCTCGCAGAAGATCGTGCAGATGGTGCGCGACGCGGGTGCCAGAGAGGTGCACATGCGCATCGCCTCGCCGCCCACCCGCGCTTCCTGCTTCTACGGCGTCGACACGCCCGAAACCTCGAAGCTTCTGGCGTCGCGCATGTCGGTCAAGGAGATGGCCGACTTCATCCGCGTCGACTCGCTCGGTTTCCTGTCGATCGACGGGCTCTACCGCGCCGTCGGCGAGGCCGCACGCGACAACGAGACGCCGCAGTTCTGCGACGCCTGCTTCACGACGCAATATCCGACCCGCCTGACGGACCATGAAGGCGCGGACAATGTCCGCCAGCTCTCGGTTCTCGCCACGCGAGCCTGACGGAAGACGACATGACCAACATTCCCGACCTCTCAGAGCGCGTCGCGCTCGTCACCGGCGCGTCGCGCGGCATCGGCTACCAGCTCGCTAAACAGATCGCGGCGGCCGGCGCGCATGTGATCGCGGTGGCGCGTACCGTTGGTGGGCTCGAGGAGCTCGACGACGAGATCAAGGCGGCGGGCGGCTCTGCGACGCTGGTGCCGCTCGACCTGACCGACATGGCCGGCATCGACCGCCTCGGCGGCTCGATCCACCAGCGCTGGGGCAAGCTCGACATTCTGGTGGCGAACGCCGGCGTGCTCGGCGTGATCGCGCCGATCGGCCATGTCGAGGCAAAGGTGTTCGACAAGGTGATGGCGGTCAACGTCACAGGCACATGGCGGCTGATCCGTTCGGTCGACCCGCTGCTGCGGCTTTCGGATGCGGGCCGGGCGATCGTGATCTCGTCGGGCGCTGCCCACTCCGCCCGCGCCTTCTGGGCCCCCTATGCCGCCTCCAAAGCCGCCGTCGAGGCGCTGGCCCGCTCCTGGGCCGACGAGACGAAGAACATGGCGCTCAGGGTCAACATCGTTGATCCGGGCGCGACCCGCACGGCGATGCGGGCACAGGCGATGCCGGGGGAGAACCCGGACACCCTGCCCGTCCCGGCCGACGTTGCCGCGAGCATCCTGAGCCTCGCCTCCCCGTCGCTGACCGATACGGGACGCATCTGGAACGTCCGCAAGGGCGGCTGGACGGATTACCGGCAGCCGGAATAGCGGGCTATGGATCCCTCTCCTGTTTCGCTTGCTAGGTTCTTGAGCACTGGAGAATTCGGGCCCCTGTCGAGCCAAATGACGCAGGCTGGCGTTAGAGAGTGCCTGGGACCGCCTGATGACCAGGCCGATGGGCCGGACAATGAGAACGACGTTGGCGAAAGTAGCTATTGGATTTACGGCTACGCCCTTGAAATAAGTTTTCGGCGCAATTTTCCGTACTTTGTCGATTGGTTTTCGATCGATCATCTGCAGTTCGACCCTGTCCGCTTCAGAGATTTCGGCGGCAGGTTCTCGCTGGACATGGACGGGCTGACGTGGAAATCGCCTCCGTCAGCCTTCCTCAAACGGATTTTGTCTGAAGATTCGGAAGTGCAGTTCGAACTGTCGAGTGATCACTTCTCCCTTCGGCTGTTTTTCGGCGATAATGTCGAGATGTTCTTTGTATCGTCCGATCAGGTTGCCGCGTCTCCCGACACCTCTGGCCCGAGACACAAACTCGCCAGAACGTTGCGTGACATTGAGAGACACTGTCTTGTCGAGAGCATTTACTCGCTCTCGCAGCCGCTTGGTCGCGAAGAGCGACTTCGGATGAGAACGGTCTATGGTTCATCCACGACATGGATGACCGGGAACGACTATCTTGCACTGATTGCCGAGTGAAGGAGACCCCACATGTCCGCCGCAGCCGTCTATATCTGGTATCTGGTCGTCGCCGGCCCGGGTGGCGGCATGGCGGTGATGCCGAGCGCGTTCGAGACACGGGACGAATGCGTCGCGGCGATCGAGGAATACAAGAAGACGCCAGTGGAGACGGGCTGGTCGCTGCAGTGCATCCCGACCGCGTCGTCCTTCATGGAAGGCGAAAACTATGGCGACGACGCGCCTGCGGCGCCGGCCGAGGAATAGACCCTAGTCCGCCGCGCGCCGCGCCGTGTCGCGCGGCAGCTCGCCGAAGGCCCGCCGGTAATCGCCGGCGAAGCGGCCTAGGTGAGCAAAGCCCCATTTCATCGCCGTCTCGGTGACATTGGCCCGACCGCCGCTCGCCAGCAGCTCGAAGCGCACGCGTTTCAACCGCTCCCTTTGCAGAGCCTGCATCGGCGACACGCCGTAGGTCGACTTGTAGGCGAGCTGGAGGGTCCGCGCGTTGACGCCGGCCGCATCGGCGATGTCGAGCAGCGAGATCGGCATGGCGGCATGTTCGCGGATATATTCGTCGGCGCGGCGCAAATGCCTGGGCGACGGGCCCTTCGCCTCACCGTCCATGAACAGCGACATGTTGTTCGGCTGTTCGCGCAGGAAGATCTCCATCAGCCGCTGCTCGTTGAAGGCCATCTGGATTTCCGCGCCGCGCGGCGCGTTGGCCAGCGCTTCCGCCGAATAGAACAGGCCGTTGGCGAAGCCTCTCCACGACTGCATCTGAGGCCGCGAGAAATCGACCAGCGGGTCGAAGATCACCGGGCCCGGCAGTTCCCGGTCGAGCACGCGCTCGGCGAAATCGAGGAACGGCGCCTTGCGAATCTGGATCAGGATCTGCGCGCAGCCCTGCCACCAGCGCATGCGCGTGGCGAGGTCGGCGTTGAGGATCGACGCCGTCGAGCGGTCGGTCAGGAACTCCTTGTGGCCGTTGCGAATCGTCGCCGAGCCGGCAACCGGCATCTGGATCAGATAGAAATCGGTGAGCTCGCCCGGATCGATCAACACGTCGGCTCCGTAGCTGATGTAGTTGAGCGAGATCATGTCGCCCGGCAGATGATGATGCGCCGCGCGGAAGAACCGCTTGTCGCCGATGATATCGAGGCGATGGCGGCAGAACTTCTGCGCGACCCGTTCCCTGGCGCAGTCGAGGTCATCCGACTGGAACAGGACGTGACTGGACAGCGGGACCGCAGGCGGAGAACCGGCTTCAGCGTGCATTCCGTAACGTTAGCATCGCTTTGCCGGTTTCCAAACGGTTTTCGCGGCCTTCGGCCGCAGCGGCAAATCGGATTCGTTTTCCGGATAGTCGGTGCGCATCGCGGATAGAGGCCGCCCGGCCGGCGTGGCATTGTCGCCGGAACATGAAAGGCGTCGCCAGAACGCTTTCTGTCAAACGCAATGGGATCCGCATATGACCAAGCAACTCGACAAAGGCATCACCGCGAACGGCTCCGGCTTCGCCGGGACGACGTGGAACATCCTCGGCCAGGTCTATTTCCCGAAGGCCGTGTGCGACAGCACCTTCGCCTTCGAGACCAACAGCGACCCCGGCCAGTTCGTGCCGGTGCACATCCACCCGACGCAGGACGAATTCATTCTCGTGCAGGAAGGCGAACTCGACCTGAAGCTCGACGGACAGTGGGTCAAGGCGAAGGCCGGCGACCTGGTGCGCATGCCGCGCGGCATTCCGCACGGCTATTTCAACAAGTCCGACAAGCCGACGCGCGCGCTGTTCTGGGTCTCGCCCGCCGGCATGCTGGAGGACTTGTTCAAGAAGCTCGACAATATGACTGACACCGACGAGGTGGTGAAGGTCTCGGCCGCGCATGAGGTCGACTTCCTGCCGCCCGAGGCCAACGCCTGAGCTAGCCCCACAGCTATCGCGGCCGCGCGACGGCCCCGGAGCGCGGCATCCGGCTGCGCCCGGCGGAGCCATGCCTGCCGCCCAAGGAGCAACGAACATGGTCCAGAAGAAGACGGTCTGCGTCATCGGCGCGGGCGTGAGCGGGCTCGCCGCCGCGAAGGCGTTTCGGGAACGCGGTCATAACGTGACGGTGGTCGAGCGCAGCCACGATCTCGGCGGCGTCTGGGAGCCGTCGCGCTCGTATCCCGACGTGCAGACGCAGAGCCCGAAGGAGCTCTACCGCTACACATCGAAGCCGATGCCGGACGCCTATCCAGAATGGCCGAAAGGCCCGCAGGTGCACGCCTATCTCGCTGACTACGCCAGGGAGAACGGCGTCACCGGGCTGATCCGGTTCGACACATCCGTCACCGGCATGGCGCGTCCCGCCGACGGCAAGCCGGGCTGGACCCTGACGCTGGCGCCCAAGGAAGGACCGGAGACGACGGAGAGCTACGACTTCGTCGCGGTGTGTACCGGCCAGTTCAGCGACAAGAACATGCTCTCCCATCCGGGCCAGGACGGTTTCACCGCCGCCGGAGGCCAGGTGATGCACTCGTCCGACTACACCGATCCGTCGATGGTGAAGGGCAAGCGCGTCGTCGTGCTGGGCTTCTCGAAATCGGCGACCGACATCGCCGTCAACGCGGTGAAGTCGGGCGCGTCGCAGGTGACGATCGTCTATCGCGAAGCCGTGTGGCGTATCCCCTACTTCATCGGCGGCCTGATCAACTTCAAGCGCATCCTCTACATCCGCGCCCAGGAGAAGATGTTCCCGGGCTGGGGCCAGACGGCCATGGCGCGGATCAACCACGCGATCGCCAAACCTTTTGTCTGGGCGAACTGGCGGGCGCTGGAAAGCCTGCTGTCGATGCAGCTCAAGCTGAAGAAGACCGGCCTGAAGCCCAAGACGCCGATCGAAACCGGTATCAACTGTTCAGTGCCGATCGTCACGCCCGGCCTCTACGACATGGTGGCGGACGGGCGGATCAAGGCGATCCAGGGCACGTTCGACCACTACGACGGCACGACCGTCGTGCTCTCGGGCGGCGAGCGGGTCGATGCCGACATCGCGGTGCTCGCGGTCGGCTGGAAGCTTGGCGTGCCGTTCCTGCCCGAGGAGTATCGCAGGAAGCTGGTGGAGCCGGACGGCCAGTACCGCCTCTACCGCATCATCGCCAATCCGGACCTGCCAGACATGGGATTCGTCGGCTTCAACTCGTCCTTCTGCACCGTGCTCTGCGCCGAGCTCGCCGCCAACTGGCTGGTGCGCTACGCCGACGGGCAGTTGGCCAAGCAGCCGACGCCCGCCGAGATGAACGACAATATCGAGATGATGCTGAACTGGAAGCGCAAGGAGCGGCCGGCGGCCGGCGTCTATGGCGGGCTCTGCGTCGCGCCCTACCATTTCAAGCACTTCGACGAGATCCTGGACGACATCGGCGCGAAGGAGCGCAAGCTCAATCCGCTGGCGGAGAACCTGTCGCCGCCCAATGCCGACGCCTATGCGCGGTACCTGAAGTCGGCGCCGCAATATATGGCGGCGTGAAGCGGAGGGCGGCGCGAGGCCGCCCTTCCCTCTCCTAGATCGCAGCGGAAACGATGATTTCGACGCGGTGACCCGAGGTGGCGAGCGGAGCGCCGCCGGTTGCGCGCGCAGGTGCGTTGGCCTTGTCCACCCAGGCGTCCCATACGCCGTTCATCTCGGCGAAGTCGCGCATGTCGTCGAGCCAGATCTGTGCGGTCAGAAGCTTCGACTTGTCCGTGCCGGCGAGTGCCAGAAGCCGGTCGATGCTCGCCAGAACCTCGGTCGTCTGCTCGGCCACGCTCTTGCCGGGAGTGCCGACCTGGCCTGCGAGATAGACCGTGTTTCCATGGACAACGGCCTGGCTCATGCGCGGCCCGGCTTCGATACGGCGAATGGTCATTTCAATCTCCATGCTTCTTGCGGAGCGCTTATCGGACAAGCCGAAAATGACCGCAAGGGGAAGTTCAATTTACAGGCCAGACCATCATGAGCAGAGGAACGGCGACCAGAACGACAATGATGGAAAGCGGCAGGCCGAGCCGCGGATAATCGGAGAACTTGTAGCCACCCGGGCCCATAACCAGCGTGTTGCACTGGTGGCCGATCGGGGTGAGGAAATCGCATCCAGCGCCGATGGCGACCGCCATGAGGAACGCATCGGGCCGATAGCCGAGGCCGCTTGCGAAGCCCGCGGCGATGGGCGCCATGACCAGCACCGTCGCCGCATTGTTGAGGAACGGCGTCACCGCCATCGCGGCGACAAGGATGAGGCCGAGGGCGCCCCAAGCCGGAAGCGTCTGCGCAACATCGGCCAGTCCGGCGGCTGCGAGGTCCGTGACCCCGGTGGAACGGAGCGTATCCGAAACCGGGATGAGCGCGGCCAGCATGACCAGGATCGGGCCGTCGATCGCGTTGTAGACCTCGCGTACCGGGATGGTCCTGAAAAGCACCATCGCAACGGCTGCGCCGAAGAAAGCGACGGGCACCGGCACGATGGAAAGCGCGGTCGCGCTCATGGCGGCGAGCAGGATGAGAAGCGGCACCAGCCCTCTCCGCACGCTGCCGAGCTTGATCGGGCGTTCGGCCAGCGGAAGGCAGCCGAGTTCGCGCAAAATCTCCGGAAGCCGTTCGCGGTCTCCCTGCAGAACGACAACATCACCGACGCGGAGCATCGTTTCGCCGATCCGATCGGTGATGCGTTCGCCCATGCGGCTCAGGGCCAGAAGGTTGACGCCGAAGCGATCGTGAAGTTCCAGCCGCTGTGCGGACAGGCCGACGAGAAAGGAACTCTCGGTGACGACGGCCTCGACTGCGCCGATCTCGGCCATGCCTTTGTTGCGCATTTCGCGGCGATCGCCGCTGAGCTTCAGCCTGCCTCGCGCCGTGAGCCGGTCGAGCGCCTCCGGATCGCCCTCCAGCAGCAGGATATCGCCATCCTTAAGGATCGCGTCCGGAAGCGGAGTCGTGCGCTGACCACGGCTGCGGATGATCGACGTCACCATCGCATTGCCGCCGGAGAGCTTGACGAGGTCGGCGACCGTCTTGCCCAGTACCGCGGAATCGGCGGCCACGCGGGCCTCCGAGATGTAGTTCTTGATGTCGATCGCATCGTGCAGCGCCGCGGTCGCGCGCGTACGGGACGGCAGCAGCCAGTAGAACACGGCAAGAAACGCCAGCCCGACCAGCGACAGCGCGGCACCCACCGGCGTGAAATCGAACATTCCGAACCCCTCGCCACCGATCTCGGCACGCATGCGCGAGACGATGATGTTGGGGGACGTGCCGATGAGGGTCATCAGGCCGCCGAGAAGCGAGCCAAACGCCATCGGCATCAGAAACACGGAGGGCGAGACCGATGAGCGCTTCGCGAACTGGAAGGCGATCGGCATCATGATTGCCAGAGCGCCGATGTTCTTCACGAATGCGGAGAGCACCGTCACCACAGCGACAAGCAAGATCAATTGGCTGCGCACACCGACAAGATCAGGCGCGAATCGCTGGATTACCGCCTCCATGATCCCCGAGCGCGCGACAGCCGCGCTGACCAGCAAAGCGGAACCGACGATGATGACGATATCGTCGCTGAAGCCGGAAAAGGCCTTTTCATAGGGAACGATGCCGCAGGCGACCGCGGCGAGCAGCGCGCACGCGGCGACAACATCATACCGGAACCTGCCCCAGACGAAGGCTGCCATCATCAGTGTGACGACGGCGAGCGCGATAATCTGGTCCGTAGCCATGCAGATGTCCCTTGGATCGCCGAAAACGTCTCGCGCGAGACACAGTTGCACTGTGTCGGCTCTGGACCATCTGCGGCAGCTCGGTTGGCGTAGCGTATCCGGCACGCTTCCGCTACGGGTGAATGATCAACGTTTTTTGCAATGCAGCAAGGGGACCACAGAGATTTTGGTGGCAGATGGCGTCGTCGCCAAGTAGACGCGGCCGGCTCCCCGGATAGGCGGATTGACGCCCGGCCCCATCGCGTTACCCTATCCCCTCACGTGCGGCATCGGCTCGCCGCGGCCAGCTTGGTGCTCGGAGAACGGCATGATCCTGACCGGAATGATCGTCGCCGCACTGGTTGTTGTCTACGTCCTCACGGCGCTCTGGCAGGGCTACCGCCTCGGCGTGACCTTCCAGCAGGCCGTGCTCTACCTGCCGCTGAAGCTCGTCTTCCGCATATCCGATGGCCGGATCCGCATTGCGCGACAAGCCGACGCGCCGGTGATCTACGCCATTTCCCATCAGTCGCGGCTCGATCCGGCGCTGATGCTGGCGCTGCTGCCCGACGACACGCTGCACATCCTGGACGAGGAATCGGCCACCTCATCGTGGCTCGAGCCGTTTCGCACACTCGCCCGCACCATCTCGTTCAACGCCTCGCACGTGTTCGTCAGCCGGCGGCTGGTGCGGCATCTCAAAGGCAAGGGACGGCTGGCGGTCTATTTCCCGCAGACGGTCGAGCCAGATCCCAAGTCGTTCCGGCTGTTCCGCGCCGTGGCGCGAATCGCCGTGACGGCGGGGGCCGACATCGTCGCCATTCATGTCGGCGGAAGCAGGCAGCTGCCGATGTCGCTCGCGCCGGAAGCGGAGGCGCCGCGCCGCTGGCTGCCGAAGCTCACCATCGCGGCCCTCGAGCCAATCTCGCTCGACAGTTCCATCGTCAGGCCCGGCCGCGCGCCGACGACCTCGTCCAACGCGCTGTTCGACAGGGTCGCCGAGGCGCGTGTCGCAGCAACCGTGCCGCGCAGCCTGTTCGCAGCGGTTTCTGGCGCGGCACGGCTGTACGGTCCCGAGCGCATCATCGTCGAGGACGGCCTCACAGGGCCGCTGAGCTATCGCGACATGCTGATCGCGGCGCGGGTGCTCGGCGCCCGATTCGCCTCGGTGAGCAGCGGCGGCGAGGCGGTGGGCCTGATGCTGCCGAACTCGGTCGGGCTGGTCACTTCCTTCGTCGGCCTGCAGTCGGCCGGCTGCGTTGCGACGATGATCAACTACACGGCAGGGCCTGCGAATGTGACCGCGGCGATCCGTTCAGGCGCGGTCCGCATCGTGGTGTCCTCGCGCGCCTTCGTCGACAAGGCGCAGCTTGCCGATATCGCCGCCGCAATCGAAGGGGCCGGGGCGCGCTTCCTGTGGCTGGAGGACGTCAGACCTTCGGTCACGGCGTTCGAGAAGGCATCGGCGGCCCTGCTGTGGCGCTGGCCGGTCACGCCGGTGAAATCGTCGACGCCCGGCGTCATCCTGTTCACCTCCGGCTCCGACAGCCGCCCGAAGGGCGTGGTGCTCACGCACGAGAACCTGCTTTCCAACACGGCGCAGATCGAGGCTCGCATCGTCTTCACGCCCGCCGACACGCTGCTGAACGTGCTGCCGGCCTTCCATTCCTATGGGCTGACCGGCGGGACGATCCTGCCGCTCGTCTACGGCGTGCGGCTCTACCTCTATCCGTCGCCACTGCATTTCAAGCAGATCCCGGAGACGGCGGCGAAGGTCAAACCCACCATCACCTTTGCGACGGACACGTTCCTCTCGGCCTATGCGCGGACCGCGGACGACGGCGACTTCGCCAGCCTGCGGCTGGTGGTGGCGGGTGCGGAGCCGTTGCAGGCAGAGACGCGACGGATCTGGCGCGAGCGGTTCGGGGCGGACATCGTCGAGGGCTATGGCCTGACCGAAGCCTCGCCGGTGGTGGCTCTGAACACGCGCACCCACTCGCGGCAGGGCAGCGTCGGGCGCCTTCTGCCCGGCATCCGCAGCCGGATCGAGCCGGTCGACGGCATCGAGGATGGCGGCCGGCTATGGATCTCGGGGCCGAACGTGATGCGCGGCTATATCTCGACGCGCGGCGCGGAGAACGTCACCCCTCCCCCGGATGGCTGGCACGACACCGGCGACGTCGTCGCCTTCGACCGCGAGGGCTATCTCTCGATCCGCGGCCGCGCCCGGCGCTTCGCCAAGATTGCCGGCGAGATGGTGTCCCTCGGCGCCGTGGAACTGCTGGTGCAGCGGCTGTGGCCGGAGGAGCGGCATGCGGCCGTCGCCGTGCCCGACCGCAAGCGCGGCGAGAAGGTCGTGCTTTTGACGACCAATACCGCTGCCGAGAAATCGGAACTGCGCGCCTTCGGCAAGGCTTCGGGCGTCGCCGAACTCATCGTGCCGGACACGATCATCACCGTCGACGCGATCCCGCTGCTCGGCTCCGGCAAGGTCGACTACGTGACCGCGCGCCGGATCGCGATGGAGAGCCTCGGGATCGACAAGACCGCCTAGGCTTCCTCAGCCGGCGCCTTGCCGGTCTTGGCGATGTCCGCCGCGCGTCTCTCCTTCTGCAGCCGCCGGGCATAGAGCTTCACGCTGAAGGGCAGGAAGAGGAGATAGGCGACGGCCGTCGCCGCCATCGTCTCCCAGGTGAAGCTCGACAGCATCAGCACGTAGAACACGGCGACCAGGATCAGCGGGAAGACGACGTCGCCGCGGACCTTGGAACCCGAGCTCTTGCCCGAGAAAACCGGCAAGGTCGAGACGAGCAGAACCGCGACGATCACGGTGTAGGCGCAGGAGAGATAGGCGACGAAAAGATTAGCCTCGAAGCCGAGGAAGCCGAGATAGACCGGCAGCATGACCAGCACCGCGCCGGCCGGGGCCGGAACGCCGGTGAAGTAGTCCGCCATCCAGGCCGGCCGGTCCGGATCGGCGATCTGGACGTTGAAGCGGGCAAGCCTGAGCCCGCAGGCGATGGCAAAGAGAAGGGCCGCCGTCCAGCCGATCGGCCCGGCACGGTCGAGAAGGTAGGCGTACAGCACGAGCGCGGGGGCCGCGCCGAAATTGACGATGTCGGCCAGCGAATCCATCTGCTCGCCGAACTTGGAGGTCGCCTTCAGCATCCGCGCAATGCGCCCGTCGATGCCGTCGAGGAAGGCGGCCAGCAGCACCATGATAACAGCGATCTCGAAGCGGCCCTCGAAGGCGAGCCTAATGCCGGACAGGCCGGCGCAGATCGCCAGGACGGTGATCAGGTTGGGCAGCATCATCCTGAGCGGGATGTCGCGGATCTTCGCGCCATGACGGGTCGGCGCGCCATGCGGGTCGAACGGGGGGAACGGCGTCTCCATCATGTCGTCACGACACCCGCACCAGCGGGAAGCCCGCTTCGCCGCTGAAATCGGCGATCACGGTCTCGCCGGCGACCGAGGTCTGGCCGACCGCGACGCGCGGCCTGACGCCGGTCGGAAGATAGACGTCGACGCGCGAGCCGAAGCGGATCAGGCCGAAGCGCTCGCCGACCGTGATCGGCGAGCCCTCGTCGGCCCAGCAGACGATGCGGCGGGCGACCAGGCCGGCGATCTGCACTACGCCGACGGTTCCATGCGGCGCGTCGATGACGAGGCCGTTGCGCTCGTTCTCCTCGCTCGCCTTGTCAAGCTCGGCATTGAGGAAGCGGCCGGGACGGTGCTCGATGCGGGTGATGCGGCCGCGCACCGGCGACCGGTTCACGTGGCAGGAGAAGACGTTCATGAAGACAGAGATGCGCAGCATCTCGTCGCCGCCGAGCCCCAGCTCGCGCGGCGGGACGGCGGGACCGACCGCCGACACGATGCCGTCGGCGGGACTGACCACCAGCGAATCATCAACCGGCGTGACGCGCTGCGGGTCGCGGAAGAAATAGGCGCACCAGCCGGTGAGGATCAGCCCGATCCAGAACAGCGGCTGCCAGATCAGGCCCAGCACCAGCGTCGCGATGCCGAACGCCGCGATAAAGGGATAGCCTTCCCGGTGCACGGGCACCATGGCGCTCTTGATGCTGTCGACGAGGCTCATCGCGGCGGCCGGCTCCTGTTTGACCGGGGTTGATTAGACCAATCTACCCCCCGTCGCAACGCGACGGCAGCGGATGGGTTGCGGACAGGGGCGGAGGGGGCCAATGTGGCATCCTGTTTCGTGGGGCGGAGATAGCAGGGATGAGCTTTGTCGATACGCCCAGCGAAGACGGCGCACAGGGTCGTGCGGCCGAGATGTTCGTCCAGTCGAAGGCGGCAAACGGCTATCTCCCGAACATGGTCAAGCTGTTCGCGCACCGGCCTGGTGTGTTCGAGGCATGGGTCGCGCTCAACACCGCGATCAAGTCCAACATGGACCTGCGCCGCTACGAACTGGTCACGCTCGCCGCTGCTCAGGAGCTAAAGAGTTCCTACTGCATGCTGGCGCACGGCAAGGTGATGCTTGGCGGCATGCTTTCTCCGGAGCAACTGGCGTTGGTGGTGGGGGGCAGCGACGGGTCGCCGCTGGACGAAGGGGAACGCGCCATCATGCGATTCGCAAGCAAGGTCGTGCGTGACGCGACTTCCATCGACCAGTCGGACGTCGACGCATTGCGCGCGTACGGCCTCAGCGACGCCGAGATCTTCGACGTCACGACGGCGGCCTCGGTCAGGTGCTTCTTCTCGAAGACCCTGGACGCGCTCGGCGCGCTGCCGGACGCAGCCTATGCGGCGCTTCCGGAGACGGTTCGCGACGCATTGGTGGTCGGGCGGCCGATCGAGACCAAAGGCGGCGGCGCGGTCTAGCCGGCCACCTCTGATGTCCTGCGTCTCACGATGACGCCCTCGTCGTCGGTCTCCCGCGCCCGGCGCAGCCGCTCCTCGGCCTCCGTCGCTTCGCGCTGGCGGTCCCACATCGTCGCGTAGAGGCCGCCCCTGGCGAGAAGATCGCGATGCGTGCCGCGCTCGGCGATCTGGCCGTCGCGCAGCACGATGATCTCGTCGGCGGAGATGACCGTCGACAGCCGGTGGGCGATGACGAGCGTGGTGCGGCCGCGGCTGACGAGGTCGAGCGCGTCCTGGATCTCCTGCTCGGTTTGCGTGTCGAGCGCCGAGGTCGCCTCGTCCAGCATCAGGATCGGCGGCGCCTTGAGGATGGTGCGGGCGATCGCGACGCGCTGCTTCTCACCGCCCGAGAGCTTGAGACCGCGCTCGCCGACCATCGAGCGGTAGCCGTCGGGCAAAATCTCGATGAATTTGGAGATCTGCGCCAGTTCGGCGGCCCTCTTCACCTCCTCCTCCGAGGCGCTCATGCGGCCGTAGCGGATGTTGTAGAGGATCGTGTCGTTGAACAGCACCGTGTCCTGCGGAACCATGCCGATCTGCCCCCGCAGGCTCTCCTGCGTGACATCGCGGATGTCCTGCCCGTCGATCGTGACGCGCCCCTGCTGGATGTCGTAGAAGCGGAAGAGAAGCCGCGAGATGGTCGACTTGCCGGCACCTGACGGGCCAACGATGGCGACCGTCTTGCCCGCCGGCACCTCGAAGGAGACGCCCTTGAGGATGGGGCGATTGGCGTCGTAGGCGAAATGCACATCCTCGAAGCGGATGGCGCCGGCCGACACCGCCAGCGGTTTTGCGCCCGGCCGGTCGGTCACCTCCTCCTTCACATCGAGCAGGTCGAACATCTGTTCGATGTCGGTCAGGCCCTGGCGGATCTCGCGGTAGATGAAGCCGATGAAGTTGAGCGGCACCGAAAGCTGCATCAGCATGGCGTTGATGAAGACGAAATCGCCGATGGTCTGCGTGCCGGCCTGCACTTCAAGCGCCGAGAGCACCATGCAGGCGGTCATGCCGATGCCGAAGATGACGCCCTGACCAAAGTTCAGCCAGCCGAGCGAAGTCCAGGTCTTGGTCGCCGCGTCCTCGTAACGCGCCATCGAGCGGTCGAAGCGCGAGGCCTCCATCTGCTCGTTGTTGAAATACTTCACCGTCTCGAAGTTGAGCAGCGAATCGATCGCCTTGGTGTTGGCGTCGGTGTCGCTGTCATTCATTTCGCGGCGGATGGCGATGCGCCAGTCGGACGCCCAGACGGTGAACCAGGTGTAGGCGACCACGGTAACGGCGACGATGACGACGTAGATCACGCCGTAGGCGACCGCGAAGATGACCGCCGTCATGGCGAATTCGAGGATGGTCGGCAGCGTGTTGAGGATCGTGAAGCGCACGATCGTCTCGATGCCCTTGGTACCGCGCTCGATGACGCGGGACAGGCCGCCCGTGCGGCGCTCGAGGTGGAAGCGCAGGGACAGGCGGTGGAGGTGGACGAAGGTCTTGTAGGCGAGCTGCCGGACGGCATGCTGGCCCACGCGCGCGAACAGCGCGTCGCGCAGCTGGTTGAAGCCCCACTGGGCGATACGCACCACGTTGTAGGCGACGACGAGCATCACCGGCGCGAGCAGGAAAGCCGGCAGGTCCGGCATCGGTCCGCCGTCCTTGGCAAGCGCGTCGGTCGACCACTTGAAGAAATACGGCACGAGGATCAGCACGATCTTGGCGACGACCAGGAACAGCGTCGCCCAGAGCACACGCATCTTCAGGTCCATGCGCCCCGCCGGCCACATATAGGGCCAGAGGTTGAGCAACGTTTTCCAGAGCGAGCCGGACTCGGCGGAGACGGTCTTGGTGGCCACGGTGCGTTTCCTGGTCTTCTTGTTGTCTTCAGTCGCAGCAGTTGGCGGCGCTGCAATCGTCAAGGTAGCCCGACAGCGCCCGCGACAGGCGCGCCACTTCCTCGACGTTCACGGTGTAGCGGGAGCGCTGGCGCTCCGGGGAGAAGCGGACGAGACCGGCATCGACCAGCACCTTGAGGTGCTGCGAGACGGTCGACTGAGCCAGATCGAGCTGCTCGACCACTTCCTTGCAGCAGCATGCCCCGCGGCCCGAGAGGTGGCGCAGGATCCGCAGGCGGGCGGGATGTGACAGGGCGGCCAGCCGGGACGCCATCTCGTCAAGAGCGCACGGCAGGGCAGCCGCTTCGGAAGACTGGAGTTCAATCAGATTCATCGTTCATCGGCGATAAACGATGAACGATCGGGGCGCAACTGCCCGAACGGGCAATTCCGCGATCTCAGCGAATGGCGCTGGGCTTGCCGATGTCCTCGGGACTTGCCTTCTGGTTGGCGACCGCCTCCATGTCGGCGGTCTCGCCCTCGTCCGTCTTGACAGGCACGGCGAAGACCTGCCCCGGCCAGATGCGGTCCGGATCGGCGATCTGGTTCTGGTTGGCGAGGTAGATCGTGGAGTAGCGCACGCCGCGGCCATAGACCCGGCGCGAAATGCGCCACAGCGTGTCGCCGCGGCGGATGATGACGGCGCCGTCGACTGAGCGCAGCGGCTCGGCCGTCACCGAAGGCGGCTGTGCAGAGGCCTGCTGCTCCGGCTTCGCGGCCGGCTCGGCGGTGGGCTTTGCATCCGCCGCAGGCGCGGAGGGGGCCTCCGTCGAGGCGGCGGGTGCCGCGGGCTGCGACGATTCGGCGGCGGGCTTGGGCTCCGGCGCGACCGCGGCGACCGATTCGCCTGCCTCGCGGCGGAACGGCACCTGGGCGCGCATCAGCACTTTCTGGCCGTCGTCCGCCAGGAGGTCGGCACGGACGATGTAGTCGCCGACCGGCAGGTCGCGCAGCGTCTCGATCAGGAACTCGCCCGATTCAGACGAGCGGGTCTCGCCGAGCATCAGCTCGTTGGCATAGGCGCGCACCGGCTTCTTCGGCGTTGCGACGCCCGCGACGAACACCTTGTTGCCCTCGATCTCGATCGCCTTGACCTCGACATGCAGGCCGTTCGGCGCGGGCTGCGTCGGCTCCGGCTTGGCCACCGCGACTTCGGCGGGTGCGGGCTTGGCTTCGGCTGGCTGCGTGGTCGGGGCCGGCGCGGCGCTCTGGTTCGCCTGCGGCGCCGCAGCGGGCTGCTCAGGTTTGGCCGGTGCGGGAGCTGCCGGCGCGGCGGGCTTCGCCACCATCGGCTCCGGAACGGTGATCAGCTTGCTCGGCTGGCCGGGCTGCTCCACAAGGGCGAGCACCTGGCCGTCCGGCTTTTGCGGGATCGACACGACCGCGGTCTCCGTCGACATGGCGGTGCCGTTGGCGTCGTCGGTGGCGCGCAGCACGAGCTGGTAGCTGCCGGGAGCCAGCGGATTGTCGACCACGACGGCGAAATCGCCCTCCGGACCGGCGACGGCCTGGCCGATGACCTTGGAGCCGGCAAGAACCTCGACCTTCGATCCGCCCGGCGCCTTGCCGGCGATGACGATCGAGCCGTTCGGCTCCACGCGCAGGATGTCGAAGCTCGGCGGCACGATGCCGGCCTTCACCGGATCAGGGCTGCCGGGCACGGCGGCGGGCTTCTCCTGCGCCTGCGGCTTTGCCTCGGTCGGCGTCGTGACCGACGCCGGCTGCCCGGGCTTGCCATCGGTCGCGGCCTGTGGCGGCAGCGCCGCCAGCTGCGCCGGAGGGGCGGCGATGAAGCGGTCGAACGCACCGCCCAGATAGGCGCCTCCGCCGACCACGACGACGGATCCCAGAGCGCCCAGCAATGCCTTCAACGGTGTCGACAGCATCTTCCCGCGATTTCCTTAGCCAATTGCGCCGGGTCTAGACTGTTTTCGCACCTGCGACAAGGAAAACGCGGCATTTCCCGGTCGTCCGAAGGCGGCCAGCGACAACGCCGAGCCTTGACCTTGGCGGCCTGTCGTGGCGGCTATCGGCATCATGAGCACGATTCGATCCATCTGCGTCTATTGCGGTTCCTCGCCCGGCCGGGGCGAAACCTATCTCGAAGCCGGCCGGGCGCTCGGCCGCTCCATCGCCTCGCACGGTCTGCGCCTCGTCTATGGCGGCGGCACCAAGGGCATCATGGGCGCGGTCGCTTCCGGCACGCGCGAGGCCGGCGGCAAGGTCATGGGCATCATCCCGCGCTTCCTGATGAACAAGGAGGCCACCGAGAGCGCGCTGGAACGGCTCGACGAGCTCGTCATCACAGACGACATGCACCAGCGCAAGCACAGGATGTTCGAGGAATCCGACGCATTCGTGGCGTTGCCGGGCGGCATCGGCACGGTCGAGGAGATCGTCGAGATCATGACCTGGGCGCAGCTCGGCCGGCATCGCAAGCCGATCGTCTACGGCAATATCGGCGGCTTCTGGAACCCGATGATGACTCTGATCGACCACATGCGCGCCGAGGGCTTCGTCCACACCGCCCATCTGGTCCAGCCGCTGGTCGTCGACACGGCCGACGGCATCGTGCCGGCGATCCTGGACGCTGCCGAGCCGGGGCGCACGGCGGGCGACGAGGCTGTCATCGAACGGTTGTAAATCTGTGATTGAGCTGCGGAATGCCCGATTCCGCAGCCGCGCAAGGTCGCGCCCCGTTCAGCCCGAACGATGAGGACGGCCTCGTCTTCGCCTTCGATTTCGACGCCGAGGGAGCGCTGTCGAGTGGAGATGCCCCGGCCGAATGGAGCTGGCGCAGCTATTCGTTGACCGATGCCCGCGCCCGGCGCGCGATCGAAACCGATCCGCGCCTGCCGGACGCCGCCCGCGCCACGCTGCTCGCCGGCCAGGCGAGCTGCCACATCGACTTCGAGGACGGCTGGCTGCACGGCGAATTGCCGGACCTGCGCCACGAGCACTACAGCGCCGGCCGCGAGGTCGGGCGGCTGCGCTTCGCGGTCTGCGAAACGGCGTTGGTGAGCGGGCGGCGCCAGCCGCTGCGCTCCGTCGAGGCGGCGCGGACGGCCGTCGAGCGCGGCAAGCGGTTCCGCTCGCCTTATGAGCTTGTCGAGGCGGTGGTATCGCAGACCCTGTCCCACCTCGACGCCGAAATCCGCAAGCTCGCCGAAGCGCTGGACACGATCGAGGACCGCATCGTCACCGACAGCTGGCACGGCGAGCGCGAGGCGCTGACCGCGACGCGGCGCGACGCGGTACTGCTGCACCGGCAGGTCGCCACGGTGACGACGCTGTTCCGCGACCTCAACCATGCGCATGAGGCCGACCTGCCCTCTCCCGCGGCGGCGATGGCGGCGCGGCTGGCGGCCAGGGCCACCGCGCTGCACCACGATTGCGAACAGATCCAGGCCCGCGCCCGCCTGCTGCAGGACGAGCTGCTGGCGAAGCTGACCGCGCAGTCGAACCGGCTGCTCTATCTGCTGTCGGTGCTGACCGCCGTGCTGATGCCGATGACGATCATCTCCGGCCTGTTCGGCATGAATGTCGAGGGCATTCCGCTTGCGGGCGGGTCGGCGGGGTTCTGGCTGGTGACGGCAATCGCGGTGGCGGTCGCCGGCGCGGTGTTCATGGGCGTGCGCCGCCTCGGCGGGCCCGGCTGAGGGTCAGCGGGCCGCTCCGCGCCTGCTCAGGAACGACCAGGTGTAGATGGCCAGGCCGATCCAGATCAGCACGAAGGCAAAGAGCTTCACCTGGCTGAAAGGTTCGTGGAAGACGAACACCGCCATGAGGAAGATGAGCGTCGGGGCGATGTACTGCATGATGCCGATGGTGGAGAGCGTCAGCAGCTTCGCGCCGGTCGCATAGACGATCAGCGGCACGGCCGTGACGAGGCCGCAACCGATGAAGAGCGCGGCCTCGTAGCCGCCATTGTCGAAGAAATGCCCCCGCCCGCTTGCCTGGAACCAGGCCGCGACGGCGAGCGCGGGGACGAGCAGGATAAGAACTTCGAGGAAGAAGCCCTGCGCCGGGCCGACCGGCAGCGTGCGCTTGAAGAAGGCATAGGCCGCCCAGGTGCCTGCGAGCGCCAGCGAGACCCAGGGCACGCCTCCCGCATCCCAGGTGAGCACCGCGACGGCTGCGACGGCGAAGCCGATCGCCACCATCTGCGCCGCGCTCATGCGCTCGCCGAGCAGCAGCGCGCCGACCAGCACCGTCAGGAGCGGGTTGATGTAGTAGCCGAGCGCGGTCTCGAGCACGCGATCGACCGAGATCGCCCAGACATAGATGCCCCAGTTGCACGAGACGAAGGCGGCGGCGACCGCGGCCTGCAGCATGGTCCGCGGCGAGCGCAGGGCGCGGCGGATGTCGGCGGTGCGGCCGAGCCAGACGAGCAGGACCAGCGCGACGGGAACCGACCAGATGGCGCGATGCGCCAGCACCTCGAGGGTCGGCAGATGCGCCACGAGCTTCATGTACAGCGGCTGGACGCCCCAGAAGAGATAGGCCGCCAGCGCGTAGAAGAAGCCTTTGAGCGTGTCTCCGGAAGGAGCCGGTTCGGCGGAGGGCGCTCCTGCGCCGGAATCGGTGACCGTGGCCATGGGCCGGGCTTATGCACATTTGCGAGGCAACGCGCCATTTCAAAACGCTGATGGCTCAGGTGAAAGCCGTTGATGGATCAACCCCTTGCCGGCGGGCAAGGGGCGAGACGGAAGGTGGGGGTTCATCCCGCCTGCGGGACGGGCGCAGCGGTTCCCGGACGTCTCAGCAGCAGCACCGAGACGGAGGCCAGCAGGCACATGAGGCCGGCGATCTGGAGCGCGGGCATATAGGTGTCGAAGTCGCTGCGGAGATAGCCGGCGCCGAAGGCCGCCGTCGCGGCACCGAGCTGGTGGCCGGCGAAGACCCAGCCGAAGACGAGGCCGGCCTTTTCGCGACCGAAATTCTCCGCCGCCAGCTTGACCGTCGGCGGCACGGTCGCGACCCAGTCCAGCCCGTAGAATACGGCGAAGATCGACAGTTCGAGCGCGCCGAAGCCCGACATGGAGAGGTAGATGAGCGACAGGCCGCGCAGGCCGTAGAACCAGAACAGCAGGAAGCGGTTGTCGTAGCGGTCGGAGAGCCAGCCGGCGAAGATGGTGCCGACGAAGTCGAAAATGCCGATGACGGCCAGCGTGCCGGCGGCCGTGACCGCCGCCATGCCGAAGTCGCCGCAGATCGAGATCCAGTGGGTCTGGATCAGGCCGTTGGTCGACAGGCCGCAGACGAAGAAGGTGCCGAACAGGACCCAGAACACCGGACTGGCTGTCGCCTCGCGCAGGACCAGAAGCGGCGAGGCGAGCGTGGCGAGGAGGCTGTGGTCCCGCCGCGGCGGAGCCGACACGACGGTATCGCCATAGGCCGGCAAGCCGACGTCGGCCGGGTGGTCGCGCATGAGGGCGAGGACCAGCACCATGGCGAGCGCAATGACCGCCACCGTGAAGGCGAGCGCGGTGCGCCAGCCATAGGCTTCGGTCAGGGCTGCGAGCAGCGGCAGGAAGACGAGCTGGCCGGTGGCGTTGCTGGCGGTCATCAGGCCGACGACGAGGCCGCGGCGCTGCGTGAACCAGCGCGCGGCGACCGTGGCGCCGAGCACCAGCGCGGTCATGCCTGTCCCGATGCCCAGCACGACGCCCCAGAGCAGGAGCAGTTGCCAGACCTCGGTCATGAAGAAGGAGGCGACGATGCCGAAGACGATCAGAGCGAGCGCGGTCGCGACGACCTGCCGGACGCCGAAATGGTTCATGAAGGCGGCCGCGAAGGGACCGAACAGGCCGAACAGCACCAGGCGCACCGCCATCGCCGAGGAGATGTCGGCAATGTCCCAGCCGAATTCCTGGTGCAGCGGCTGGATCATCACGCCCGCCGAGCCCATTGCGCCGGCGGTCGCCAGCATGGTGAGAAAGGTGGTCGCGGCAACGACCCAGCCATAGTGCAGGTCGCGCGCGGCCATCCAGCGGGCCAGGCTTGCGGAGAACATGTCGAGTGGTTCCTTTCCGTTCGCCGGGTCGGCGGATTTGCGGGTATATACCTATAAAGCGATCTGCCTGGCGCGCCTGGCGCTTCGGTCAGAGGGCGGCAAGCAGGTGGTGCAGCTGTTCGAGCTTCCCCTCCCCCAACCGCGCCTCGATGTCGTCCTGCACGCCATCCCACAACGGCGCGCCGTCGCGCAGCACCGTCCTGCCTACCTCGGTGACCGAGAGCACGGCTTCACGCTGGTCCTCGCCTGCCGAGCTCGCGACGAGCCCCATCCGCTGCAGCACCTTGGCGTTGCGCCCGACAGTCGAGCGATCGAGCTCGACCCGGGCCGCAAGATCCGTCAGCGACACCGGCGCCATCCGCCGGATGTGCCGCAGCAGGCTGAACTGCGCGATGTTGACGCCCAGCGGCGCCAGCGCCTCATCGTAGCGCGCCGAAACACGACGCGCCGCCTTGCGCAGGACCATGCAATGGCAGGGGTCGATGGACATAACGCGGGTATATACCCGTGATGGTATGGAGGCAAGAGGTCGAACGCCCGTTTTCCTGCCGCCCTCCTCATGTTCGATAGTTGAAGCGATCCATCGTCTGCGGCGAACCAGCCCGCCGCCCGCTATGGCTCCGGGCGTTCGTCGATCGAATCGATCCACTGGATCGGTTTGCCGGCTACCCCGGCTCCATGGGCGGGTCCCGCTGCTTCGCAGCTCCCGCCCGCTCGAAACCTTTCGTCATGCCACCGGCATGACGAATTCGCCTGCGGCGAACCGGTTTCTCTCACTCCGCCGCCACCAGCCCCGCCATCTCGCGGTTCTTCATCAGCTTGTAGACGATCGAATCCATCAGCGCCTGGAACGAGGCGTCGATGATGTTGTCGGAGACGCCGACCGTCCACCAGCGGGCGCCGGTGGAATCGTGGCTTTCGATCAGGACGCGGGTGATGGCCTCGGTGCCGCCATTGAGGATACGCACCTTGAAGTCGACCAGCGTCATGTCGGCGATCTCGTTCTGGAAGCGGCCGAGGTCCTTGCGCAGTGCGATGTCGAGGGCGTTGACCGGGCCGTGGCCCTCTGCCACCGACATTCGCTCCTCGCCATCGATCTGAATCTTCACAATGGCTTCCGAGACGGTCTTGATGCTGCCCTTGGCATCGTAGCGGCGCTCGACCATGCAGCGGAAGCTTTCGACGCGGAAGAACTCCGGCACGGAGCCGAGCGTGCGGCGCGCGAGCAGCTCGAACGAGGCATCGGCGCCCTCATAGGCATAGCCCATCGCCTCGCGCTCCTTGACCAGCGAAATCAGCGTGTCGAGACGGCGGTCGGATTTGCCGACCTCGATGCCGCGGCGCTTGAGCTCGGCGATGAAGTTCGACTTGCCGCCCTGGTCGGAGACCATGACGCGGCGGCGGTTGCCGACGGATTCGGGCGGCACGTGTTCGTAGGTCGCCGGCTCCTTCACCAGCGCGGAGGCGTGGATGCCGGCCTTGGTGGCGAAGGCAGAGGAGCCGACATAGGGGGCCTGCGGCTCGGGCGCGCGGTTGAGCAGCTCGTCGAAATTGCGCGACAGGCGCGAGATGCCGGCAAGCGACGCGTCCGGAATGCCGGTGTCGAAGCGCTGCGCATAAGCGGGCTTGAGCATCAACGTCGGGATCAGAGTGACGAGATTGGCGTTGCCGCAGCGTTCGCCGATGCCGTTCAGCGTGCCCTGGATCTGACGCGCGCCGGCCTCGACGGCGGCCAGCGAATTCGCCACTGCCTGGCCGGTGTCGTCGTGGGCGTGGATGCCGAGGTTGCGGCCCGGGATACCGGCCGCGGTGACCTTGCTAACGATCTCGCGCACCTCCGACGGCTGCGTGCCGCCATTGGTGTCGCACAGCACCACCCAGCGGGCGCCGGCCTCGAAGGCGGTCTTCGCGCAGGCGAGCGCATAGTCCGGGTTCGCCTTGAAGCCGTCGAAGAAATGCTCGCAGTCGACCATCGCCTCGCGGCCGGCGGAGACCGCGGCCTTGACCGAGTCCGCAATCGATTCGAGATTCTCCTCATTGGTGCAGCCGAGCGCGACGCGGACGTGATAGTCCCAGCTCTTGGCGACGAAGCAGATCGCGTCGGACTTCGCCTGCAAGAGGGCCGACAGCCCCGGATCGTTGGAGGCCGAGACGCCGGCGCGCTTGGTCATGCCGAAGGCGACAAAGGATGCGCGGTGCGTGCGCTTCTTCTCGAAGAAGGCCGTGTCGGTCGGGTTCGCGCCCGGATAGCCGCCCTCGACATAGGCCATGCCGAACTCGTCCAGCATCCTGGCGATCGCGACCTTGTCCTCGACGGAAAAGTCGATGCCCGGCGTCTGCTGGCCATCGCGAAGGGTGGTGTCGAAGAGGTAGAGGCGTTCGCGGGTCATAATGCGGAACTCCGGGAGGTCCGCGCTCTACGGCGCCCCACCAACACCGCGTCGAAGGGCTGATCAATCACAGGCGAAGTCCTTCGACCGGCCAGTTGTCGGTGTCGTGGTCGGGGTGCTGGAAGGAGATCATCCCTTCCTCGCGGTTGGCGGAGTCGCCGTCGGCCGAGCGCTTCGGCGCGTCGAAGATCTCCGTCACCCAGGGAAGGGCCGACCCGGTGTGGACCTGGATCAGCGGCTTCAGGTCGGAGCGGTCGTCGAAGGCGCCGATGGCGATCTCCAGGCCTTCCGGGTGGCGATAGGTGAGCGGCGTGCCGCAGCGCTGGCAGAAGCCCCGCGAGATGTTGACCGACGACTGGAAATAGGCGGGCTCGTTGCGGGTCCATTCGACGCCGTCCTTCGGCACTGTCACCAGTGGGCCGAAGAAGGAGCCGAACGCCTTCTGGCACATGCGGCAGTGGCAGATCGAGGGGCGGCCAAGCGCGCCGTGGATGCGGAAGCGGACCGCGCCGCACTGGCAGCCGCCCGTCCTGATGGTGTCCGTCATGGCTTGTCCTCCGCTGGCCACTGGTCCGTATCGTAGTCCGGATGCTGGTAGGAGACGAGATCGGCGAGAAAGGGCGCGTCGGCGATGTCCGCCATCGTCTCCTCCTCGGGCAGATCCGGCACCTCGTCGACATAGGGCAGCTTCGCCTCCACGCCCCACTGGATAATGGGGCGGATGGTCGACGGATCGTCGAAGGCGGCGATCGCAAGCGCGATACCGTCCGGCGCCTCATAGGTCAGCGGCGTGCCGCAGTCGCCGCAGAAGCCGCGCCAGGCATAGTTTGAGGACTGGAACCGCTTGCGCTCGCCGCGGGTCCATTCGAGCTTCGCATGCCGCACCGAGACCAGCGGCAGGTAGAAATTGCCCGACGCCTTCTGGCACATGCGGCAATGGCAGACGGACGCGTCGCCGAGCGCGCCCTCGACGCGAAAGCGCACCGCGCCGCACTGGCAGCCGCCGGAGTAGACGGGACGGTTGTCGAGGCTCATGTCTCACTCCGGCCTGTGGCAGACGGCTTCGACATTGTTGCCGTCGGGATCGAGGACAAAGGCGCCGTAATAGTCGGGATGATAGTGGGCGCGGATGCCCGGCGCGCCGTTGTCGCGGCCGCCGGCTCTCATCGCCGCCGCGTAGAAGGCGTCGACCTCGGCGCGGGAGGACGCCGTGAAGGCGTAGTGGCGGCCGGGGCCGATCGCGTCGGACTCGGTCAGCCAGAAATCAGGCTTCGTGCGGCCGTAGCCGGCGACCCATTTGCCGCCGGTGAACTCCTTCGGCACCGTCATCAAAAGCTTCGCGCCGATGGCGCCCATCGCCGCATCGTAGAAGGTTCTTGCCTTGTCGGGATTGGAGACGGGAATGCCGGTGTGGTCGATCATGGCTTCATCCTCCTTTCGTATCAATCTCTTTCAAGAGCGCAGCGATAAAGCGGTCCATGTTCGACAGCAGAACAGTCGCCGTAGCTTCATTCACGCTACGGCTATCGTAGTCTGCGCTCGCTCGCGCTTCACCCGCCTGGTTCAACCATCGTCCCAGGTCCACCGGGAGGCCGTCATGCTTCATGCGGTCAACTCCATCGCAACGCGTTGCGCGGACCGAATGAGATCTTCCCGATCACCTGCCATCCATTCGTCGAGCCCAAACGGATGCGCCTGAACGTGGATGTCGCGCGCAAGCACTTGATCGTAGGCGAGATCCGCAAGCCGCATTTTCTCAGTCCAGAAGTCGCCAAGGTCATTGAGCACGACCGCTACGTCATAATCGCTGTCGGGTCTCGCGTTGCCGCGCGCGCGACTGCCGAAGAGATGAATGCCGTGGAGACGATTACCATACGTGCGCTCGACGGCACTGACGAACTCCTCCAACTCGGGGAACTTTGTCGCTGCCTTAGCCCTCACCGCTTCACCTCCCATGTCGTGATGCGCTCGCCGGTGGCAGGGTCCTTGCCGTCCTTGAGCTGGATGCCCTGCGCCAGGAGTTCGTCGCGGATGCGGTCGGCTTCGGCCCAGTTCTTGTCGCGGATGAAGGCGAGACGGTGGGCGACCGTTTGCTGAATGGCGGCCTCATCGACATCGGTGCCGCCGGTGTCGAAACCGAGGAAGGCGAGCGCGGCCTTGAGCAAAGCGGCGGCGGCGATCTCGTCCGAGGCGGAGGAAGCGAGTTCGCTCAGCGCCTGGAAGGCCTGATAGGTGCCGAGGTCGTCGGCCAGTGGATTGATCACCGACTTCGGAACGGCTGTCGCCGCGACGTCCGCAAGATCAGCGGCGCGCTTCCATTTGCGCAGCGTGTTCTCCGCCTCTTCCAGCTTACGCACGCTGAAATCGATCGGCTCCCGATAATGCGTCATCAGCATCGCCAACCGCAGCACCTCGCCCGGCCATGTCCGCTCACCGAACTTCTCTGTCTCCAGCAGCTCGTGGATCGTGACGAAATTCCCATCGCTCTTCGACATCTTCTTCCCCTCGACCTGGAGGAAGCCGTTGTGGAGCCAATAGTTGGCCATCACCTCGGTGCCGTGGGCGCAGCGGGACTGGGCGATCTCGTTTTCGTGGTGGGGGAAGATCAGGTCGAGGCCGCCGCCGTGGATGTCGAACACCTCGCCGAGATAGGCCGCCGACATGGCCGAGCATTCGATGTGCCAGCCCGGCCGGCCGCGGATGGCGACCGTGTTCGAGGGCAGGTCCAGGGCGCGGCGGTTGTCGTCCGAGATGCGGAACGACGCCTCCCAGCCGGGCTCGTCGGCGGAGCTCTCCTTCCACAGCACGAAATCGGCCGGGTTCTTCTTGTGCGCGTCGACGGCGATGCGCGCGCCGGCCTGCTGCTCGTCCAGCGGGCGCTTGGAGAGCTGGCCGTAATCGGCCATCGAGGCGACATCGAACAGGACTTCGCCATTTGAAACATAGGCATGGCCGCGATCGATGAGGGACTGAATCAGCGTCGCCATGTCGGACTTGCCGTCTGACCGGGGCAGCACGAACTCGGTCGCACGCGGCTGGAAGGTCGGCGGCAGGCAGCCGAGCGCGGTGACGTCCTTCTGGTACTGCTCGTAGGTCGGCTCGGTGACCTTGCGGATCGCCTCGTTCAGGGTGAGCCGCCCGGCCTCGATCTCGGCGCCGTAGTCGCGCAGCGCACGCGCGTTGATCTTGTCGTCCACGTCGGTGATGTTGCGGACATAGGTGACATGCTTGTCACCATAGAGATGGCGCAACAGGCGGAAGAGAACGTCGAAAACGATCGCCGGGCGCGCATTGCCGATATGGGCATAGTCGTAGACGGTGGGGCCGCAGACATACATGCGCACGCGCGCCGCATCGATCGGGACGAAGTCTTCCTTCGTCCGCGTCAGCGTGTTGTAGAGCCGCAGGCCCTTGAACCCTTCAGACATCCGTCCACCCAATCATGCGCGCGAATGCGCGGGCCTGCTGGCCGGGGCGTTTGCTGTCTTTTGAGAGAAGGCGAAAACGACCGGACCAGCGAAAGCGCTAGCCGATAATGCAAATCCCGCAAATGGCGAAGATCGTTTTCATCGCGCGCTTTATGCGGCGCGGGCGGGCGTCGCGTCAAGAGGAGACGATGTCGAGCCCGCGCGACACGGTCCCGATACAGAGCGCAGCCAGACAGGAGCGACCGGCGAGGCGATTGCACCTGTATGAGGTGTGTCGTTTCGACATCACTGCGTTGACAAACGATCAACCATGAATCGGTAAAAGGCGGTCATCCGGGAAATGCCCATTCCGGAACAGAATTCGGTCCCATTCGAACGTCATCCGGCTGCCTGCACGTCGAAACAACGGGACCAGAGGGAAGAAGATGACCCGTACGATCAGCGAAACCGAACGCGCCCGGCAGCAATATGCGGCGCTCGTCAGCCACTACCGCGCCATCGGTCCGGCTGCGATCATGGCCGCGCTGCTGTGCTCCCGCAAGAAGAGCGTGAAGAGCCAGTTCGTGCTGAAGCGCGCCAGCTGACGCGCCTCAGAACAGTTCGATCTGGCGGTCGTCCTTCGGCGGAGCCTTCGTTACGGGCGTAGGCTCCGCGCCGAGCGTCGCCGGCGCCTGGATGTCCGGGCCGGTATTGGCGACCTTGTTGACCTTGTCCGAGACCGGGATCGCCTCGAAATAGTCGGGCGAGACAGGCCTGAGCAGGTCGGCCACGTCGCGCGGCTCACTGAAACGACAGTCGAGCCAGCGCGCAAAATCCTCCGGACGGATGACGACCGGCATGCGGTCGTGGATCGCGGCAATCGCCCCGTTGGCCGAGGTGGTCAGGATCGCACCGGTGTCGATCTCCGAGCCGCCGGGCTCCGACCATGTCTCCATCAGGCCACCGAACATCACAATGCCGCCGCCGCGCGGGCGGATGAAATAAGGCTGGCTCTTCTTCGAGCCGTCGCGCTTCCACTCGTAGAAGCCTGTGGCCGGCACCAGCGTGCGGCGATGGCGCATGGCGGCACGGAAGGAGGCCTTCTCGGCCGCGGTCTCCGACCGGGCGTTGATCAAGAGCGGCATGTCCTTCGGATCTTTCGCCCAGCCCGGGATCAGGCCCCAGCGCACCAGGAGCGCGCGGCGGTCCGGCAGGTTGGAGCCGGGCTCGTTGCGCGGGCCGGCGATGACCATCAGGATCGGCTGGGTCGGCGCGATGTTGTAGCGGGGCGGGAAATCCTCGAGATCGAGGAGCGCCATCAGCGCCTCGAGTTCCGCGGGCGTCGCGGTCAATGTGAAACGTCCGCACATGGGGTGAGATGTGACGATGGCGGCGCGCTCCGTCAAGGACCGGGCGCATTGCCCATCCGTCCCGACGCGCCTAGGTTCGCGCCATGATTGCGCCCCACGCTCCCCTCCCCGCCGTCTCGATCGCGCTGGTCGACCGCGACCGCGTTCTGCTGGTGAGGCGCGGGCGGGCGCCGGCGAAGGGGCTTTATGCGTTTCCGGGCGGGCGCGTGGAGGACGGCGAGAGCCTGGAGGCGGCAGTGCGACGCGAGCTGTTCGAGGAGACCGGGCTTTCGGCGGACGCGGTCGAGCCGGTCGAGACGCTGCTGGTCGAGCGCGAGGGCGAAGGCTCCGCGTTCGTGCTCAACGTGTTCCGGGGCGTCCATGTGGGCGGCGAACCGGTTGCCGGCGACGATGCGGAGACCGCCGGCTGGTTCACGCTGGCCGACATGGCCGGCCTGCCGGTGATCCCGTCCGTGCTTGCGGTCGCGCGAAGGCTGCTTTCGCCATGATACGACGCCTTGCGGCGGCCCAAATCTTTGGCCAGAAGTGGCGCATGGTGCGTGGGGCTCTTCTCTCGGTTGCGATCCTGTCGGCGGTGCTGGCCGCACCGGTGGCGGCGCGCGCGGCCGAGGCGCCGTTCGAGAGCCGGCTGCTGCGGCTCTCGGAGATCCTCGGCTCGCTGCACTATCTGCGCAACCTGTGCGGCGAAACCTCGAACCAGTGGCGCGAGGAGATGGAAACCCTGCTGCGGACGGAGAATCCGGAGCCGGCGCTGCGCGCCCGCTACGTGTCGAGCTTCAACAACGGCTACCGCTCCTTCGCAGCCGGCTATTCCACCTGCACCGAATCCGCCTACACGGCGATCTCGCGCTATATGAAGGAAGGCAAGGAACTGTCGCGCGACATCGCGGTCAGGTTCGGCAATTAACCTTGCGCTTACTTTTCGCTCAAAGGCGGGGGTGCGTGTCGATTCAAATGTGCTAAAACTTTTAATCGTGCGTTAAGGATGGTTGCCGGCCGGTGAATCAGGCACACTGGCCTCGACAACGAGTGGATTGAGTCGATGGGTCAAGGTTTAGGCGAGCTCGACGCGCTGATGCGCGAGGAAAAGCGTCTGACGGCGCTGGAGAGCCAGACGGAAGCCTGGGCGGATGGCCTGTCCGCCGGGATCGAGCCGGAACTGATCGCCGAAGTGGCCCTTTCGACCGCCTTCACCGAATTGCTGCGGACCTGCGGCGAGGACGCCGCGGTGGCGCTAGTCGATCGCATGCGGGAGAGAATCATCGCCGGCGAATTCACCGCGGGCATCTGCCGCCATTGACGTCGCGCCGCTCCGGCGCTTTCATCGACCCGAGCAGGCAGGCAGGACGACATGGTTCACGCTTCGCGGATATTTCGCGCGACCACGATCGCTTTGCGGGCGGTATTTTTCGCCTCTTCGCTTCTTTGCGCCGGGCAGGCCTTCGCGCTGAGCGAGATCAAGCCGGACGAGACGGCGCCTCCAGAGGTCACCGACCCCACGCCGCTGCCCGACCTGACGCCTGACAGGTCCGGCGAGGTACCGATGCCGAACCCGGCAACCCCGCCGCAGAATGCCACACCGCCTGAGAGCGCGCCGCCCGCCGACGGCGAGCCGGCGGAAACCGAGCCGTCGGAGGACGAGACGGCCGATCCGGCGCGGCCGCATGTCGAGCCCGACGCCGTCGTGCCGGAGATCATCTACGACCTGTCGCGGCTGCCGGGGCCGACGCGGCGGATGCGCGAGCTGATCCTCGAGGCGACCAAGAGCGGCGACATCGAAAAACTGCGGCCGCTGCTCGGCATGGGCGACGGGGCGACCACGCTGTCCTTCGGTGGCGTCGAGAGCGACCTGATCGAATTCCTCAAGCAGCAGTCGGGCGACGGCGAGGGCCACGAGATCCTGGCCATCCTGGAAGAAGTGCTGGAGGCGGGCTTCGTCCACATCGACGCCGGCAAGCCGGAAGAGCTCTATGTCTGGCCGTATTTCTTCGCCGTGCCGATCGAAAAGCTGACGCCGCCTCAGCGCGTGGAACTGTTCCGGATCGTCACGGCGGGCGACTACGAGGACATGAAAAACTACGGCGCCTATATCTTCTACCGCGTCGGCATCACGCCGGAGGGACGGTGGATGTTCTTTTTGGCGGGGGATTGAGGGGCAGTAGGCAGTAGGGCAGTAGGGCAGTAGGGCAGTAGGGCAGTAGGGCAGTAGGGAATGCATGCCCAACAAGATTGATTCTTACAAGGATCTGCTGGTCTGGCAGAGGGCGATGGACCTTGTCGTGGCCGTGTACGAAGTTACGCGAGTTTGGCCCAAAGACGAAATCTATGGGCTCACCAGCCAGGTTCGTCGCGCAGCAACATCAATTCCCGCCAACATCGCAGAGGGATACGGACGAGAGAACCGCGGATCCTATCAACAGTTCCTTCGGATTGCCCAAGGCTCGCTGAAGGAGATGGAAACCCATCTTCTCATCGCCGAAAGAGTGGGCATCGCAGAGACGGACGTTGTTGCCCAGGTGCTGGCCGAAGGCGAGAGCGTCGGCAAACTTTTGCGTCTGCTGATCCGAAAGCTCTCCGAGGCCTGAGCAGTACCCTTACTGCCTTACTGCCTTACTGCCTTACTGCCTTACTGCCTACTGCCTTACTGCCTTACTGCCTTACTCCCCTATTCCCCTACTCCCGCCTCACTAAACTCCACCGCCCTGCCCCGTCCCGCCGTCACGATCTCGCCGTCCCACATCACGCGCATGCCGCGCACGATGGTGCCGACGGGCCAGCCGGTGACCTCGCGGCCGTGATGCGGGGTCCAGCCGGCTTTCGAGCCCTGCTGTTCGTTGGTGATCGTTTCACGGCGCTTCAGGTCGACGATCGTGAAGTCGGCGTCGTAACCGGCGGCGATGCGGCCCTTGCGGGCCATGCCGAAGATGCGGTTCGGGCCGTGGCTGGACAGGTCGACGAAGCGCTGCAAGGTCAGGCGGCCGGCATTGACGTGGTCGAGCATCACCGGAACGAGCGTCTGCACGCCTGTCATACCGGAAGGTGAATCCGGATAGGGTTTTGCTTTCTCTTCCAGCGTGTGCGGCGCGTGGTCGGAGCCGAGCACGTCGACGATGCCGTCCGAGATGCCGCGCCAGACGCCGTCGCGATGGCGGCCGGCTCGCACCGGCGGGTTCATCTGCAGCAGCGTGCCGAGGCGGGCGTAGTCGTCGGCGGTCAGCGTCAGATGGTGCGGCGTTGCCTCGCAGGTGGCCACATCCTTGTGGTGCTCGAGGAACTCGATCTCTTCCGCCGTGGAAATGTGCAGGACATGGATGCGCGCGCGGGCCCGGCGAGCGACTGCGACGAGGCGCTCAGTGCACTGAAGCGCGGCGATCTCGTCGCGCCAGACGGGGTGGGAAGCCGGATCGCCCGGAACGCGCTCGCCGAGGCGCTCGCGCAGGCGGAACTCGTCTTCCGAATGGAAGGCGGCACGGCGGCGGGTGTTCTTGAGGATCGAATAGACGCCATCGTCGTCCTCGACCAGGAGATCGCCTGTGGACGAACCCATGAAGACCTTGATGCCGGCGGCACCCGGCAGGCGCTCCAGCTCGGCCACATCCTTGGCGTTGTCGCGCGTGCCGCCGACCCAGAAGGCGAAGTCGCAGTGCATGCGGCCGGTGGCGCGGGCGACCTTGTCGGCGAGTGAAGCCTCGCTGGTGGTCAGCGGTTTGGTGTTGGGCATTTCGAAGACCGCGGTGACACCGCCAAGCACGGCCGCGCGCGAACCGGTCTCCAGGTCTTCCTTGTGCTCCAGGCCAGGCTCGCGGAAATGCACCTGGCTGTCGACCACGCCCGGCAGGACATGCAGGCCTGTGCAGTCGATCGTTTCGCCGGCGCTGGCGCGGGAAAGATCGCCCAGCGCATGGATGCGGCCGGCGACGATGCCGACATCGCGCACGCCCTCGCCGTCATGGTTGACGACCGTGCCGCCCTTGAGGATCAGGTCGAAAGTCGTTGACATGGCGTTTCCCTGGCAGCTGCCCCTGGCCGGCGCCCTTGCCGGAGAGATCGACGCGGCTTACGTAATGGCCCCTGCCAATGCAAGACGGGATTCACGATGCCGAGCGTATCCCTCGCCGACCGCGCACTGATCCGGGTGTCGGGACCCGACGCCGAACATTTCCTGCAGAACATCGTGACGGCGGACCTGTCGGACCTGCCGGAACGCGCGGTGAAACCGTGCGCGCTGCTGACGCCGCAGGGCAAGATCCTGTTCGACTTCCTGATCGCCCGCGACGGGGCGGACACCTTCCTGATCGACTGCCGGGCGGACGTCGCGGACGACCTGTCGCGCCGCCTGATGCTCTATCGGCTGCGGGCGAAAGCGGAGATTTCGAAGCTGGATCAAACACCTGTCACGATCGAGTGGGACGGTGATTCAAGCCGCTCAGGAACAGATTCAAGTCCTTCAGAAAGTGATTCAACCCAAGCCTTCCGCGATCTGCGCTTCGTCGAGCCCACGGTCTGGCGCCGCCATGGCGGCGCGGCGGGCGCGGACACGCCCGAGGACTGGGACCTGTTGCGGATTGAAAATGGCGTCGCGGAGAGCGGCAGCGACTATCAACTGTCCGACGCCTTCCCGCACGACGTGCTGCTCGACCAGAACGGCGGCGTCGGCTTCAGGAAGGGCTGCTATGTCGGCCAGGAGGTCGTCTCGCGCATGCAGCATCGCGGCACGGCGCGGCGGCGCGTGCTGGTGGCCCACGGCGATAAGCCACTGCCGGCGCCCGGCACCGAAATCACCGCCAACGGACGGGCGATCGGCTCGCTGGGCACCGTCGCGGGTGAGCGGGCACTGGGGATTGTCAGGATCGATCGGGTGAAGGATGCCATTGACGCAGGTGTGCCGATCCTGGCCGGTGAGACGGAGGTGACGCTGACGATCCCGCCGCATGCGCGCTTCACCTTCCCGCAGGATGCGAGCACCGGAGCAGACTGATGGCGGACCGTCCCGGCGCTCCCGCGCGTGCCTGGCAGCGCATGCTGTCGGGCCGCCGGCTCGACCTGCTCGACCCCTCGCCGCTCGACGTCGAGATCGGCGACGTCGCGCACGGTCTGGCGCGCGTGGCGCGCTGGAACGGCCAGACGCGCGGCGACCACGCCTTTTCGGTCGGTCAGCATTCCCTGGTCGTCGAGGCGATCTTCCATGCGATGCGGCCGGATGCGAGCCTCGCGCAGCGGCTCGCCGCCCTGCTGCACGACGCACCGGAATATGTGATCGGCGACATGATCTCGCCCTTCAAGGCGGTGGTCGGCGGCGGCTACAAGGAGGTCGAGGCGCGGCTGCAGGCGGCGATCCACCTGCGCTTCGGCCTGCCGGCGAAGCTGTCCGAGTCCCTGAAGAAGGACATCAAGCGCGCCGACCAGGTGGCCGCCTATTTCGAGGCGACCGAACTCGCCGGCTTCACGACCTCCGAGGCGGCGCAGTATTTCGGGCGGCCGCGCTGGATCTCGCCGGAAAAGCTCGACCTCGCGCCGAAACCCGCGAAGACGGTGGAGCGGGAGTTCCTGAAGCGGCACGAGGCCTTGGCCAGGCCGTAGCCGCTACCGTCCCGTCCGCTCCAGACGGTCGAGGAACCATTGGGTGAGCTTCACCCAGACCTTCCTTCTCGCCCGAATCCTCGTAGCCGTGGTCGAGGTCTGGATTGTCGTTGACCTCGATGACATAGACGCCATCGGCGGTCTCTTTCAGGTCGACGCCGTAAAGGCCGTCGCCGATGCAGCGGGCGGCCTTGACCGCCGTGTCGATGACGATCTTCGGCGTCTCCTTGAGCGTGAAGGCCTTGACACCTCCCTGGTCGGGCTTGCCGCCACGGTCGTGGTTGACGATCTGCCAGTGCTTCTTGGCCATCAGATATTGCACGGCGAAAAGCGGCTCGCCGCCGAGCACGCCGACGCGCCAGTCGAATTGGGTGGGGATGTATTTCTGCGCGATGATCAGGTCGGAATCTTCCAGCCATGCCGTCGCCAGCGCCTTCAGCTCCTCCAGGTTCGAGGCCTTCTTGACGCCGCGCGAGAAGGCGCTGTCGGGGATCTTCAGCACCAGCGGAAAGCCGAGCGCCTGGGCCGCCGGTTCCAGGTCGGCGATGCCGGCGATGGTCACCGTCGGCGGCACCGGCACCTTGTTGAAGGTCATCAGCTCGTTCAGGTAGACCTTGTTCGTGCAGCGGATCATCGACAGCGGGTCGTCGATGACCGGCATGCCCTCCTGCTGGGCGCGGCGTGCGAAGCGGTAGGTGTGGTTCGAGATCGACGTCGTCTCGCGGATGAACAGCGCGTCGTAATTGGCGAGCTTCGCCAGGTCCTTCCGGGTGATCGGCTCGACCTCCACGCCCATCTTCTCGGCGATACGCGCCCAGTATTTCAGCGACGAGATCGAGGACGGGGACAGCTCTTCCTGCGGGTTGATCAGCGTCGCGAAGGTGTAGCGGGCGGGCGTCCGCTCCTTCGAATCGCGCCATTCGCGGCTGGTGTAGCGTTCGAGGCTTTCGAGGAAGGCCTTCTCCTCCTCGTCGCTCATGCGCGCCAGCGGCAGGAAGCCGATCTTGCGGATCGAGGCCCATTCGCCGCCGTCCTTGATCGACACTTCGAGAGCGGGGGCGCGGAACCAGTCGAACAGGAGCCTCGCGAACCCGTTCCATGCCTTGGAGGGGCCGATGCCGAAGAAGACGGCGACACGCGAAGGGAATTCGCCGCCGATGTCCTTGCGACAGCGATTCAGCGCCACTTCGAGCTCGGGAAGCGCGTGCTCGTAGAGCTTCTTCTCGGACAAGTCGATCATGGTCTCGACCGTCGGAATAACCTTGTGCCCCCGCGAGCCGGCGAGCAGCGAGGCGTAGTAGCCTCGGCTCTGGTAGCCGACATTGTTGGACAGGTTGATGATCTTCGGCCGCACGCCGCGGAACAGCGAGGGATGGGTGAGGTAATCGCGGGTGGTGATGATCTTGTGCGGCGAGGCGTAGGGATCGATGTCGCTCTGCCGGCCGGTCAGGATAACCCAGGTCATCTATCGCTTTCCGAGAATGACTGCGGCGCGCAGCCTCTTGCCGAACTGCGCCATCCGCATGAAGACGTCGTAGGGGATCGGGATATTGGCTGCGTCCGCCTTCGTCTCGGCATGCGCGCCCTCGATCCACGGGTCGTGGATGACGATGTGCTCGCCGTCGTCGCCGATCGCCAGCACCCAGTGCGGCACTTTCTTGCCGAACATGACGAACCCGCTGATCAGCACCACGGCCAGCTTTCCCTGCGCGATCGCTTCGCGGATGTCGTCCAGCGTGAAGGAGCGCGTCGCGACGGGAATGCCGTAATCCTCTGCCCGGTTCCTGAAATCGACCTGGGCGAGCTCCATCACGCGCTTCTTCTCGTCGCTGCGCACAGATTGCAGGAAAAGCGCGCCATAGAAGGAGACGATGATCTCGGCCGACAGGCCGTTCTCATGCGCGGCAACGGCGAGGCCGAAGGGTTCGCAGCCGCCAGGCCCGGACATCATGAAGACGGTGGTCGCCTCGCGCCACAGGCGCACCTCCATGACGGGCGACGGGGTGAACCCCGGCAGGAAATGCGCCATCGCCATCATCAGGCAGGACGGGCCGCAGGTGAAATCGGCGGTCTGCTCGTAGAACGGCACCGTGGTGACGAAGCTCGCGTCGCCGCGCAGAACCTTCTCGTAGCGCAGCGCCGGCGCATGGTCCTCGTAATAATCCGGCTCCATGCCGATGCGCCGGTATCCCGCCTTCTCGTAGATGCGGATGGCACGGGCATTGTCGTCGCGCACCTCGAGGCGCAGGACGAGCCGGTCGTGGTCGAAGGCAATCTTCTCGGCAGCATCGAGCAGCAGGCGCCCAACACCCGAACCGCCCTGCTCGGCGGCGACCGCGATGGAATAGAGCCGCGCAACGCCGCTGCCCCGACGGAACAGGACCATGCAGTAGCCGGCGATCTGGCCCTCGACCTCGGCGACCAGCGTCTCGGCGGTCTCGCGTTCGATCAGCTGGCGGAAGGAGCGGCGGGAGATGCGATCGGTCGGGAAAACGGCGTTCTCGATCCGCACGAGCGCGTCGATGTCGGAAGCGCGGGCCGGGCGTATCGCGGCGGGCATGCGGAGAGGATGACCTCGTCTGCGAGAAGGTGTTACGCCGATATCAGGCGCTTCCACGCCTGTCGACGGCTCGCGCTTTCGCGCCGCGATTCAGGCCGAATTGTGACAGTTTCCGTCGCCATCCGCTAGCCTTTCGCGGCGCTGGGAAGGAGCTGCCTGTAGGCAGCGCGCGCCACCGCCTCCATGGTCGCTTCGGGAACGGCGCCAGCGATCGCATAGCCGAAACCGCCGTCCAGCCAGTAGAAGGCGCGGGCGTCCGCATTCTCGAACAGGCGGAAGCCGGTTTCGTTCGTTCCGGCGGACTGCGTCACGTAGAGCGAGATGCGGTTGCCGGAATAATCCTGGTACATGAACTGCGCGGCGACCTTCTCCCCGGAGGGCAGGAGCCGACCGCCGACGAGGCTGAAACCCTCCGGCGCGAGATCCGGCGCGGTGAGCGCGGTTCCGACGCGCTTGGAGAGCCAGCCGACGAGATGGTCCTTCTGGTCGGCGCCGACCTCGACGACGTGCAGCTTCTCGGCCGAGTAGATGCGATGCGCCGTCACCGCACGCTCGGCGACCGGGTCGGGCAAGCCTGCAATACGCGACGGGCCGCCAGCGATGCCCAGCGCATATCCGCCGGCCGCGGCCGCGACGAGGAGGCCAGCCGCGACCGCCCCGCGCCACCAGTTCCGCATGCCGAACAGGTCCGAGCCGTCGCCGAGGATCGCCTGCGTCAGCTTGGCGGGCACGGGCTCGTAGGCGACGGCGCCGAGCGCGGTCTGGAGGCGCTGACGGTCGGCGTCGAAGCGGGCCGCCTTGGTCTTCATGTCCGGATTGGCGCCCAGCCAGGCGTCGAAGTCGTGCAAGCGCTCGGCCGGCAGCTCGCCGTCCAGCGCGAGGTGGATGTCGCGTTCGGTGAATTCCGAGGTCATCGTTCGACTACCTTCATCGTCCGTCGGCGCGAGGCGTCCTCCAGTTCCTTGCGCAGTTCTTCCCTTCCCCTTGCGATACGCGACATGACCGTGCCGGCGGGGATGCCGAGGACGGTGGCGGCCTCGGCATAGGTCAACCCCTCGATGGCCACGAGCACCAGCGCCGAACGGCGGTCGGGCGCGATCGCCTGCAGGGCCTGCAGCACCTCGCGCGCCGCGATGTTGTCGAGCTGCGCCGGCTCCGTTACCAGAGCCGGTCCGCTCGCATCCTCGTAGTTCACGGTCTCGCCCCGCCGCTTCAGCCGGCGTATCTGGTCGACGAAGAGGTTGTGCATGATCGTGAACAGCCATCGCCGCGGGTTTTCGCCGCTCTGCCAGCCGTCGATACGGGCCAGCGCCTTCTCAATGCAGTCCTGCACAAGATCGTCCGCGAGGTCGCGGTCGCGCACCAGCGCGCGCGCATAGCGGCGCAGGCGCGGCAGTTCGGCAAGGATCGCACCCCGTTTCTCGTCCATGTCCTGTCCGGCGCAGCGACCGGCCGATTCCGGCTCGCCGGCGCCATTGATACGCTGGACTGCCCGCAGCACAAGCGTCGCGTGAGGGCAGCCTGTCCCATGAACGCCGCAGGGCGCGCCGCTATTCCCGACGCCGCGATCTATCAACGGAATTGAACAACAGGTCTCCGCAACTCATTGGACGCACGCGCCAACTCCTCCTATCGTGCATATACACAATAGATGCCTCCGCAGGAGATTTACGTGCCCGTTTCCACCGCGCAAGCACGCCCGGCCCCCTCGATGCCGTGGCTGGTCATCATCTGCGGCTGCCTGATCGCGGCGCTGACCTTCGGGCCCCGCTCGGCAATGGGGTTCTTCCAGCTTCCCATGCTGGCCGACAAGGGATGGGACCGAACCACGTTCGGCCTCGCCATGGCGATCCAGAACCTCGCCTGGGGGCTTGGCACGCCGTTCTTCGGCGCGATCGCCGACAAGTTCGGCACCTGGCGGGTGCTGGCGCTGTCCGGCATCCTCTACGCCAGCGGCCTGATCCTGATGGCGGTGGCTGACAGTCCGGCCCTGCTGCACATCGGCGGCGGCGTGCTGGTCGGCCTCGGCATCGCCTCCGGCTCGTTCGGCATCGTGCTGGCCGCCTTCGCCCGCAACGTCGCGCCGGAGAAGCGCAGCCTTGCCTTCGGCATCGGCACGGCAGCCGGCTCGGCCGGCATGTTCGTGTTCGCGCCGCTGTCGCAAGGACTGATCGACGCCTATGGCTGGTTCAACTCGTTGGTGGCGATGAGCGCGATGATGCTGATCGTCCCGGTGCTTGCCATTCCGCTGCGCGGCAATGCGCAGACCGGGCTTGCCAGCAAGGCCGAGATCGACCAGTCGATGAAAGCAGCGCTCAGGGAAGCGTTCGGCCACCAGAGCTACCTCCTGCTGGTCTCCGGCTTCTTCGTCTGCGGTTTCCAGGTCGCCTTCATCACCGCCCACTTCCCGGCCTACATCTCCGACATCGGCATCGAGGCGCGCTATGCGGTGATCTCGCTGGCGCTGATCGGCTTCTTCAACATCATCGGCTCGCTCGCCGCCGGCTTCATCGGCCAGCGCTATTCGAAGCCGATCTTCCTGTCGCTGATCTATCTCGGCCGCTCGATCCTGATCACCTGGTTCCTGCTGGTGCCGCAGACGCCGTTTGTCGTGGTCGTGTTCGCGGTGCTGATGGGCCTTCTGTGGCTGTCGACCGTGCCGCCGACCAACAGCCTGGTCGCGATCATGCTCGGCACGCGTCATCTCGGCCTGCTGGGCGGCATCGTCTTCCTGTCGCACCAGGTCGGCTCGTTCCTCGGCGTCTGGCTCGGCGGCTACCTCTACGACATCTACGGCAGCTACGACATCGTTTGGTGGCTCGGCGTGGCGCTCGGCCTGTTCGCGGCCGTGGTGCACTGGCCGATCAAGGAACGGCCGGTCGATCGCCCGGTGCTGGCGCCGGCGGAGTGACCTCCGCGCTTGCGGCATCGGCTGTGCTCGAGCGGACGAGGAGCCGCTGGTAGAACAGGCCGATGCCGATCAGCACCGCGCCGAGGCCGATGAAGGAGAGCGCGCGCAGCACGCCTTCCAACTCGGACATGTCGAACAAGAACACCTTGCCAACGGCGACCGCGATCACCACCGCCGAGGCAATGCGCAGCACCTGCGAGCGCAAGCGCACGCCCACCACCAGCACCAGCACGCCGATGGCGAGCCAGAGCGCCGAATAGGCGTAGGTCTCGACCTGCCCCATGCCATTGACGAGACCGAGATATTCGCCGTGGAAAAGGCGGCGCAGCGCCAACGTCGACCAGGCAAAGATGAGCGTCGCCGAGAGCAGCGCAAGCATCGCGACATACCAGGCTGGCCTGCGGTTCCGCGCGAAAGCTGCAACGGCAGCCGCCGCCAGACCCGGCAGCAGGTAGCCGAGCAGGATCAGGTCGATGAAGGGAATGGGACCGACGGACTCGTTGGTGAAGAGCGGGTTCTGGAAGCCGAAATGCTGCGCGACGATCAGCAGAACCGACACCACGCCGGCCGCCATCGAGCCGTAGCGGAAGACCGGGCTCGGCGAACGCAAGTCGAGCGCGATCAGGATGGCGCCGGCGCCGAGCGCGATCAGCGTGTAGATCGCCTGTTCGGCGAGCCGCGGCTCCGCCCCGTCGATGATGCCGGCGTTCATGGCATGGCGGACCAGCATCGCGACCGTCAGCAGCGCGAAGAGGGCCGCGGCAGCCTCCATCACGATGCGCGGCGCGCCGCCGGTGGTGCGGCCGAGCTGCCATGCGGCGGCGATGAAGGCTAGCGCAGGCAGGCCGTAGCCGGGCAGGAGCGCGTTGAAGACCGGCATCGTGCCGAGCCGGGACGCGCCGACGATTGTGGGATCGGGCAGGATGCGCGCGATCGTCACCGCCACGGCCGCGACGCAAAGCCAGCCGAGCGCCGGCCATGAACGCAGGCGGGTCGCGAAGGCCGGAGCAAGCGCCAGCAGGCCGCACAGGATGGTGGTGAGAAGCGTGCCGAAGGCGGCGTGGACGAAGACGACCGCGGCGGCGAACGCGCCGGCCAGCTCAAAGGACACCGCCCAGCCGCCGGCAAGCGCAGGCGTCTCGCGGCGAGAAATCATCTCGGCGCCAACCGCGAGCACGCCGGCAAGCGCCAGCATGGCGAAGGCGTATCGATAGTCGCGATCGACATAGCCGAAGGCGAACCACAGCGCCGCAACGATTGTGACGGAGACGGCCGCGGCCCAGAGCGACCACGAGGCGGAGCGCAGGGCGTCGCCCGAGGCCGCGCGGAACGCGGTCGAAAGACCGAGGACAAGGAACAGAAGGGACAGCAGGATGCCGACGAGCATCGCCGTCGACTGCGGCATGGAAGGCATACCGCCGTCGAAGATCAGGATGCCGTCGAAGGCGTAGACGGAGAAGTCGGCCGCGAGCGCGACGCGGGCAAACGCAGCAACAGCGACGAGGCCAGCGGCGTGCAGGATCGTCACGGCACGGCTGCGCAGCCATGCCGCCGCGACCATCGCGGCGACGAGGGCCGCACCCCAGGGCGCGGAGCCGGTAAAGACCAGTTCGTCCACGACCAGCAGCGCGCAGGCGGAGAGGCCGGTGGTGAGCGCAGCCGCGATCGACGGCGTGTCGCGCCAGTTCGTCGGCTCATCGGCTGTCCGGCCGCGGAACCACAGAAGGACGAGTGCTGCGAGCACGACAAGCTGGATGAAAAGCACCGGCGCGGGATCAACCGGAAACGCCTCGGCCAGATAGACCATCGACCAAACGCCCGCGCCCAGGATGCCGGCGGAAGCCAACAGCGACCAGGAGCGGATGCGCGCAACGGCGGTGTTCGCGGCAATTACTATGGCGAGATAGCCGAACAGCGACCAGGGGCTCGGCGCCTGCGAGGCGACCAGCATGGGCGTCAGCAACGAGCCGAGCAGGCCGACGCCGGCAAGCGCCTGGCCGTGGACGAGCGCGGCCGCGATCGTGCCGACGCCGATCGCGCCGAGAAGGATGAAGGCGGTCGCCGGGCCGATGAAGCCGTAGATGCCATGCGCGGCATAGACCGTGCCGAACAGGGCGAATGCGCCCGCGGCGGTGAGGATGCCGGGGACATAGGCGCCAGCGGCGCCCTGCACCGGCACGCGGAAGCCGGTGCGGCGCACGAATTCGCCGGCGCCGACGAGCACGATGCCGAGGAGTGCCGCGAGCGAAAGACGCACGCGCGGCCCGAAGATGCCGGCCTCGATCGAGTAGCGGATGAGGAAGACCGCGCCGAAGGCGAGCGCAAGGCCACCGACCCAGACCGCCCAGCGGGTGCCGAGCGCGGTCTCGATGTCCGGCTTGGCCGGCTGTGCCGCCTCCGCAGGCGCTGCGGGTTCGGCCTCGGGCTCGGCAGCCTCGCGCGCAGCCCGCGCCCAGGGGCCGGCCGGCTCCTCGGCGTCTTCGTCGGACGGCAGGTCGTCGACGCGCGCGGCGACGGCTTCGTCGTCGGCCTGATCGGCGAGCTCCGGCGCATAGGCGGCGATCTCGGACGGCAGCGGATCGGCCGCAATGTCGCGCCCCTGCTGGCGCGCAACCGCGCGCAGCTTGCCGACCTCCGTTTCCAGCGCGCCGACGCGCGAATACAGCCGGAAAACGAAATAGATCAGCGCGACGATCGCGATCGTGCCTATGAAGCCGTCGAACATGGGCGGTCCTCCCGTTTGGCCGGCGGAATACAGAGGCGGAGTATCGGGACTGTGTTGCCCGGAGGCTCAGCCTGCAAGATTGGCGACAGGAAAGATCGTGCAGGTCTCGGTTCCGAAGGCGAGCAGCTTGCCGTCCTTGTCCTTCAGCGTCGCCTCCGAGACGGCGATGGTGCGTCCCTTGCTCACCACCCTGCCCTCGCACACGACCTCGCCCGTGCGGCTGGTAATCGGGCGCGTCAGGTTCACCTTGAACTCGACTGTCGTGTACGCCTCGCCCTTCGCCAGCAGCGTCTGGACAGCACAGGCGAGTGCGGAATCCATGATCGTGCCGGCCCAGCCGCCATGGACGGAACCGAGCGGATTGAGATGGCGCTCGCCCGGCAGGCCACGGAAGACCGCCCTGCCTTCCGAGACTTCAGTCAGGCCGAAATTGAGCCGCTCGCCGATCGGCGGGGCGGGATAATGTCCGTCGATGAGCCGCTGCAACAATTCGAGCCCCGAATAGAGCCCGACATCCTCGCGAGGGATCGTTCCGATCCCCTTCTGCACGACATAGCCGGGGAAAAGCTCGACTGCGGTCATTCGGCTGCTGCTCCTGCATTGCTCGGGAAGGCGCGGCGCACCGCGGCGATGAAGCTCGCCCGTGCCTCGGGCTGGCCGATGCCGCGCGGCTCGTAGACGTGTCGCTCGAAGAAATAGCCGGTCAGGCGGAAGGCCTGCTCGAAGGCCGAGGCGTCCGCTCGCATGCCGGAGCGGCGGTCGAGGAAGGCCGGCAGAGGCAGCATCGCGTCGCGCCAAGGTTCACCCGCCGCGCGCGACACCGCACGGCCGGATTTCGGCGAGACGTAGACGAGATCGTCGCGCGTCCCGGTCGCGGCGCATTCGGAGAGGTCGAGCCCGAACCCGAGTTCGTCGAGGACCAGAAGCTCGAAGCGGATGGCGAGCTCGCCGGCCGAGACCGCATCGTCGAGATGGGAAAGGATCAGCCCAAGCGTCTCGTAGAGCGCCGGATGCGGGTCACGCTCCGGCAGCAGGCGCAAATGCGCGGCGAGCATCTGCAGGCCGAACACGGCGGTGGCGGCATCGAACAGGCGCGCGGCGTTGAGCTCGATCGGCTCAGCCTGGAAGGTGCCAAGATGCTCGTCGAGACGTGCGCGCCAGGTGAGATCCACCCGGTTGCCGGGCTGCAGCATCGGCTGCATCTTGCGCGAGCGGCCACCGCGCACGAGGCCGAGATGGCGGCCGTGCGCGCGCGTCATCGCCTCGACGATGGCGCTCGTCTCGCCATGACGCCGCACACCGATTATGATTCCCTCGTCGCGCCACTCCATCGGCCGAGTCTGGCCGGATGGGCGGGCGAAAGCAAGGCGCGGACATACGCTGGCGACAACGCGCGGGCGTTGCATGCACGCCGCGTCGCACGTCTTCGGTTAAGGGATTGTTCTTGAGATTGTGATCTTTTCGACGCCGACAGTCACCGGGTGAACGAATGGCGAAAAAGGCCAGCAACCGCCGCGACGAAGCTTTCTGGGAACTCGCGCTCGACCGGGCGAAGCTCGGCGTCTGGGACTGGAACCTCAAGACCGACGAGTGCTTCTACTCGCCGACCTGGGAGAGGATGCTCGGCTACGAGCCGGGAGAACTGCCGCCCGTCAGCGATCTGTGGCTGAGGCTGACCCATCCCGACGACAAGGAGCGCGCGGTCGCGAGCGGCGAGAAACATCTCGCCGGGCTCACCGAGATCATCGAGACCGAACTCAGGCTGCGGCATAAATCCGGCAAATGGATCTGGGTGCTCGACCGCGGCGGCGTGGTGGAGCGGGACAAGAACGGCAAGCCAACGCGCGTGGTCGGCGTGCAGACCGACATCACCCGACAGAAGGCGGCCGAACAGGCGCTGGAGCAGGTGAACGTGCGCTTCCGCCTCGCGCTGGAGGCGAGCGGCACCGGCATCTGGCACCATGACATCGACAGAAAGCGCAGCTACTGGGACGAGCGGACGCAAGGGATTTTCGGCGTGTCGCTGGACGGCGAAGAGGTGCCGAGAGACTTCTGGTACGGCTTCCTCCATCCAGAGGACAAGGAAGCAGCCTCGGAGGCGCACGAGGTTCCCGTCGGCTCGACGCATGTGGTCACCAGCCGCTATCGCATCATCCGGCACGACGGCGAGGTGCGCTATGTCGAATCGCTGATCCGGTACATTCCGGAGCCCAATTCCTCGGGCTACGTGCTGGGGACCGTTAGGGACGTGACCGACGAGCAGAAGCGCGAGCAGGAGCTGGCCTATGCAGCCAGGCACGATCCCCTCACCGGCCTGCTCAACCGGACCGCCTTCGACGACGCGCTGACGCAGATCCGCGACGAGGGCGGAAATTTCCCGCTGGCAGTGTTCTACATCGACCTCGACTACTTCAAGGCACTGAACGACTTTGCGGGGCACGCGGCCGGCGACGTGGCGCTGCGGCGGATAGCGGACGACATCCGCGCCGTCCTGCCGCCCGGAGCGCAGGCGGCGCGCCTCGGCGGCGACGAATTCGCGCTGGTGGTGCCGACCTGCGACGTGGCGCCTGCCGAAAGACTCGCCGACGACATTCTGGCCGCGATCCGCGACGCGGACCTCGGCCCGAGCTCCGGCTCGCGGCGGCTGGCAGCCAGCATCGGCATCGCCTTCATGGCGGACGCCACGGTCACCGTGTCGGACGCGCTCGCCTCAGCCGATGACGCTTGCTATGCCGCCAAGGCGACGGGTCGGAACCGCCACGCGCTGTTCTCCGCGCAGGGGAACGCGGCGACGGTGGGCCTCAACGCGGCGCGGATGGCATCGGACACGATGGACGCGCTGGAGAGCGACCGCATCGCCCTGTTCGGGCAGCAGATCCATCCGATCGGCCACCCCTGGGAAGCCTGCGGCCATGTCGAGGTGCTGGTCCGCCTCATCGCCAAGGACGGTCGGCTGATCCCGCCCGGCGAGTTCATTCCCGCGGCGGAGCGCTTCGGCGTCGCAGCGAAGCTCGACCGCTGGATCTTCCAGACGACGCTGAAGCGCTACGGCGCGGCGGCCGCCCGCGGTGGCATCATGCTCGCCTTCAACCTGTCGGCGCAGACGCTCAGCGATCCGCTGCTGTGGGAGTTCGTCGACACCGTCATGGTCGAGACCGGAACCTCGCCGTGCAGCATCATGTTCGAGATCACCGAAACCGCCGCAGTCACCAATTTCGACGCGGCGGAGCAGTTCATCCTCAACGCGCGGCAACGCAAATGCCGCGTCAGCCTCGACGATTTCGGGGCCGGCATGAGCTCGTTCGAATACCTTCGCCGCTTTCCGATCGATGCGATCAAGATCAACGGCTCCTTCGTGGAGCATATGACGGAGAGCCGCTACGATCGCGAGATCGTCTCGGCGATCATCGGCATCGCGCGCAGCCTCGGCTATTCGGTCGTGGCCGAGAAAATCGAGAAGCAGGAAACGCTGGAGATGCTGGCCGAGATGGGCGTCGACTATGGCCAGGGCTTCCTGCTGCACAGGCCGGAACCGATCGGCGACCTCATCGAGCGCTGCGCGCCCGCGGTCACAAAAGCGGTGTGATCGCCGGAGCAGGCGTTATCCCGGGAATTCCAGGCCCATCTCGCGGTAGCGCTCGGGATCGTCGCCCCAGTTCTCGCGCACCTTGACGAACAGGAAGAGGTGCACCTTCTGTTCGAGGATCTCGGCGATCTCCTTGCGTGCGGCCTGGCCGATCGCCTTGATGGTCTGGCCCTTCTCGCCGAGCACGATCTTCTTCTGGCTGTCGCGCTCGACGAAGATCACCTGCTCGATGCGAACCGATCCATCGGGCAGCTCCTCCCACTTCTCGGTCTCGACCGTGGAGGAATAGGGGAGCTCCTGGTGCAGGCGCAAATAGAGCTTCTCGCGCGTGATCTCGGCGGCGAGCTGGCGCATCGGCAGGTCGGAAATCTGGTCCTCGGGATAGTACCACGGCCCTTCCGGCAGCGCCTCGGCCAGCCAGGCGAGGAGGTCGCTGCAGCCCGAGCCGGTGAGCGCCGAGACCATGAAGGTGCGCTCGAATGTGGCGCGCTCGTTGCATTCGGCGGTGAGCGCCAGCAGCGTCTCGCGCTTGACGCGGTCCACCTTGTTGAGGATCAGCGCTTTCGGCTGCCTCACATCGGCGACCCGTTCGAGGATCGCAGCCGCGTCGCCCTTGAGGCCGCGTTCGGCGTCGATCAGGACCAGCACGATGTCCGCGTCCTTCGCCCCGCCCCAGGCGGTCGTGACCATGGCGGTGTCCAGCCGGCGCTTAGGCTTGAAGATGCCCGGCGTGTCGACGAAGACGATCTGAGCGGCGCCATGGACCGCGATGCCGCGCACGATGGCGCGCGTCGTCTGCACCTTGTGGGTGACGATCGACACCTTGGTGCCGACGAGCTGGTTGACCAGCGTCGACTTGCCGGCATTCGGCGCGCCGATGAGCGCGACAAAGCCCGAATGGGTCGCCGGCGTGCCTTCGACAGCGTTGTTCTTCACGTCGCTCACGACACAGTCTCCTTCGCCGCGCCGATGCCCTCGCGCGCCAGGAACGCCTCGGCGGCGGCGCGTTCCGCCGCCTGCTTGGAGCGGCCGGTCGCCCTCGCTCCGGAATAGCCCGGCAGCTCGACCACGACCGTGAACACCGGCGCGTGGTCGGGCCCTTCGCGTTTCTCGACCGAATAGGCTGGGCGGGCGCCGGACTGCTGGGCGGCCCACTCCTGCAGCTCCGTCTTGGCGTCGCGCGGCGGCGTCTCGATCGCGCGCGAGCGCTTCTCCCAGTAGCGCAGGACGAAGGCGCGGGCCGCGTCGATGCCACCATCGAGATAGATCGCCGCGATCAGGGCTTCGGTGGCGTCAGCCAGCACGTTCTTCGCCTTGGCGCCGACGCCGGCGCGAACCGCGGAATCGGCCCTGATGATCGTCTCAAGCCCAATCTCGAGTGCAACGTCAGCGCAGGTCTCGGCGCGAACGAGCGCGTTGAGGCGGACCGCCAGTTCCCCTTCTTTGGCGTCGGGAAACGAGGAGAACAGCATGTCGGAGACGACGAGCGCGAGGACGCGGTCGCCGAGGAATTCGAGGCGCTCGTTGTTCGTGGCCCCGCCCGTGCTCGAATGGGTGAGCGCGGTCTGGAGCAAGTCGAGATTTCCAAAGGCGTGACCGGTTCGTTCGCAGACGATCCGCGCCAGATCTTCTCCCGTCCGCCGCTTCAGCGCCATCAGTGGACGAAGTTGAACAGTCGGCCCGGACGCATGTCCGTCGGCCACTTCCAGATCTCGAGCGGGCTCGAGCCATCGGAGATCGAGAAGAAGATGATGTTGGCGCGGCCGACGAGGTTTTCCGCCGGCACGAAGCCGAAGACCCGGCTGTCGGCCGAGTTGTCGCGGTTGTCGCCCATCATGAAATAATGGCCCGCCGGCACCGTGAACTCGCGCGTGTTGTCGCTGATGCCGTTCGGCGTCAGGTCGAGCGTGTCGTACGAGACGCCGTTCGGCAGCGTCTCGCGATAGACGTCGACCGGGCGGTTCTCCTCGGTGATGTCGGGATTGTTGATCTCGCCGGTCTTCACGCGCTGTACCGGCGTGCCGTTGATGTTGAGCACGCCGTCGATCATCTGGATGCGGTCGCCAGGCAGGCCGATGACGCGCTTGATGTAGTCGAGCGACGGGTTCGGCGGATATTTGAACACGGCTACGTCACCGCGCTCAGGATCGGAGCCGAAGATGCGGCCAGAAAAGAGGTTCGGCGAGAACGGCAGCGAGTGGCGCGAATAGCCGTAGGCCCACTTTGTCACGAACAAGTAGTCGCCTTCGAGCAGCGTCGGACGCATCGAGCCGGACGGAATCGAAAACGGCTGGAACAGGAAGGTGCGGATGACGAGCGCGAGGATCAACGCCTGGACGATGACGCTGACGGTTTCGCCAAGCCCGCCGGACTTCTTGCCTGTCTTCTCTGCCACGCTCATCGCTTCCTCGGTTTCCGGTCACGTCTTTAGCCACTTGCCTCGCGTGGGGCAACGCAAATGCGGCGAAACTCCGGTCGCTCAGGCCGCCGGCAGGGCTTCGATGATCACGAATGCCTGAGCGAGCGGGAAGTCGTCCGTGATCGTCAGGTGGATCACGGCGCGGTGTCCGGGCGGCGTCATCGCCTCCAGCCGCTTCGCCGCGCCGTTGGTCAGGTGCATGGTCGGCTTGCCGCCAGGCAGGTTGACCACGCCCATGTCGCGCCAGAAGACACCACGCGAAAGCCCGGTGCCGAGCGCCTTCGAACAGGCTTCCTTGGCGGCGAAGCGCTTGGCGTAGGAGGCCGCGCGCTCCTTGCGGCGGTCCGACTTCGCCTGCTCGATCTCGGTGAAGATACGTTGCGTGAAGCGCTCGCCGAAGCGGTCGAGCGATTTCTGCACGCGGCGGATGTCGATCAGGTCGCTGCCGAGGCCGATGATCATGTCAGATGTTCCGGCTGCCGGGCTTGACCGGCGGGATCGCGGCAAGCTCGGGCGGCAGGCGATCTGCCGGATAGGCCGGCACTTCATACTGCGCCAGCGAGACCAGCGGAACGCCGACATTCGTTTTGCCGGCGGAGCGGTCGACGATGCAGGCGGCGGCGGCCACCTCCACGCCGATGTCACGCAGGCAGGTGATCGTCTCGCGGATCGAAAGGCCGGTGGTGACGATGTCCTCCACGATCACGACGCGGGCCCCCTTCTCGATCTCGAAACGGCGGAGACGGAATTCGCCGCCCTCGCGCTCCACCCAGATCGCAGGCACGCCGAGATGGCGCGAGGTCTCGTAGGCGGGGATGATGCCGCCAACGGCGGGGCCGACGACATAGTCGATCGTGCCGGGCACTTCCTGGCGGATCTTCTCCGCCAGCGCCTTGCACAGGATCGCCGTCTTGTCAGCATGCATGAAGACGCGCGCCTTCTGCAGGAATACGGGGCTGCGCAGGCCCGACGTCAGGATGAAGTGCCCTTCGAGCACCGCTCCCGTGTCGCGGAAAATCTGGATGACCTCGTCCGTCGTCATGAGCCCCTCTATCCGTTCACGCGCTTGGCCAGCCTGACCGCCTCGTTCGCCTTGAGTTGCGAGAGAAGCCGGTTCAGGTGCTTCAGGTCCCACACCTCAAGGTCGACGACCATCTCGGTGAAATCGGGCGCCGGCCGCACCATGGACAGCGTATGGATGTTGGCGTCGTTCGCGGCAATGATCTGCGCGATCTCGGCGAGCGATCCGGGCGCGTTCAGCGCCGTCACGCTGATGCGGGCCGGGAAGCGCTCCTTCTTGTCCTCGGAAATGTCCCAGCGGACGTCGATCCAGCGCTCCGGCTGGTCGTCGAAGGCGGTGAGCGAGGGCGACTGGATCGGATAGATGGTGATCCCAGCACCGGGCTGGAGGATGCCGACGATGCGGTCGCCGGGCACCGCCCCTTCCGGCGCGAAACGCACCGGCAGGTCGCCGCGCACGCCGCGGATCGGCAGCGCCGCGCGGCTGTCGCCCTTGGCGCCCGTTTTGCGCGAGGAAAGCCCCGGGACCTGAAACAGCATGCCCGCCGCGTTGCGCAGCTTGGACCAACCCTCTTCCTTCACCTTCGGCACCGGCGCCGACTTGATTTCCTTGAGGTCGGGATTGACCGCCCGCATCACGTCGATCGAAGAGAGCTCCCCTCTCCCGACGGCGGCCAGCACGTCCTCGACATCTTTGCGCGCAAGGCGCGGCAGGACCTGCTTCAGCTCGGCCTTGGAGAAGGTGCGGCCCGATCGCTCGAAGGCGCGTTCGAGGATGCGGGTGCCGAGGCCGGAATACTGCTTCCGGATGGCGGTGCGGGTGGCGCGGCGGATCGCCGAGCGCGCCTTGCCGGTGACGACGACGGCCTCCCAGGCCGCGGGCGGGACCTGCGACTTCGAGCGGATGATCTCGACCTCGTCGCCGTTCTGAAGCTCTGTCATCAGCGGCATGACCCGGCCGTTGACCTTGGCGCCGACGCAGGTGTCGCCGACATCGGTGTGCACCGCATAGGCGAAGTCGATCGGCGTCGCACCGCGCGGCAGGGCGATCAGCATGCCCTTGGGCGTGAAACAGAAGACCTGGTCCTGGAACAGTTCGAGCTTGGTGTTCTCCAGGAAATCTTCGGGATTGTCGCCGTCGGCGAGCGACTCGATGGTGCGGCGCAGCCACGCATAGGCGTTGGTCTCGCTCGACACCTTGTAGGCGGCGCCATTCGGCTTCTTCGGGCCGTCCTTGTAGATGGAGTGCGCGGCGACACCGTATTCGGCGACGCGGTCCATCTCCTGTGTCCTGATCTGCAGTTCGACGCGCTGGCGCGACGGGCCGACGATCGTCGTATGCAGCGAGCGGTAGTCGTTCTGCTTCGGGATCGAGATGTAGTCCTTGAATCGGCCCGGCACCATTTGCCAGGTCGTGTGGATGGCGCCGAGCGCGCGGTAGCAGTCGTCGACCGTCTCGACGATGACACGGAAGCCGATGATGTCGGACAGCTGCTCAAAGGAGAGCGCCTTGGCCTCCATCTTGCGGAAGACCGACCACGGCTTCTTCTGACGGCTCTTGACCGAGGCCTTGAGGCCGGTCGTGGCGAACATGTCCGACAGGGCCTTCTCGATGCCCTGGATCACGCCACGGCTCTTGTCCATGAAGGCGGCAAGCCGCGCCGTCACGGTGCGGTAGGCCTCAGGATTGACATAGCGAAAGGCGAGCTCCTCCAGCTCCTCGCGCATGTCCTGCATGCCCATGCGACCGGCGAGCGGAGCATAGATCTCCATCGTCTCCTCGGCGATGCGCAGCCGCTTCGCCTCGGGCACGTGATGGAGGGTGCGCATGTTGTGCAGCCGGTCCGCCAGCTTGACGAGCAGGACACGCACGTCCTCCGAGATGGCGATCAGAAGCTTGCGCAGGTTTTCCGCCTGCTCGGCACGCTTGGAGACGAGGTCGAGGCGCTTGAGCTTGGTCAGGCCCTCAACCAGCTTGCCGATGTCGGGTCCGAACAGTTCGTCGATCTCCGCGCGCGTGGCGGTCGTGTCTTCGATCGTGTCATGCAGGAGAGCGACCGCGATGGTCGACTCGTCCAGATGCATGTCGGTCAGGATCGCGGCGACTTCGAGCGGATGCGAGAAATAGGGGTCTCCCGATGCCCGGCGCTGATGGCCATGCTTCTGCATCGCATAGACATAGGCCTTGTTGAGCAGCGCCTCGTTCACGTCGGGCTTGTAGCGCTGGACGCGCTCGACAAGCTCGTATTGACGCATCATCGGATATGACCAAACCTAAAAAATGAAACATGCGCCGCGCGTTCGCGCGGCGCATGGATTAAATAGCTGCGATTGTGGCGGCACGGAAGCGCCGCGGGCCAGAAGCGGCTCAGAAGTCGTCGTTTTTCTCCGGCGCAACCAGCCCCTCGATGCCGGCGAGCAGTTCTTCCTCGCTCATCCGGTCGAAGGCGACCTGGTCGTCGCCATCTTCCTCGACGCTGGCGACTTCGCCGGCAGCGCCCTGACGGTCGACCAGCTCTGCGGCGTCCGCCTCCGGCTCGTCAACTTCCACATGCTTCTGCAGCGAGTGGATCAGGTCTTCCTTCAGGTCGTCGGGAGACAGCGTCTCGTCGGCGATTTCGCGCAGCGCGACCACCGGGTTCTTGTCGTTGTCGCGGTCGACCGTGATCGGGGCGCCCTGGCTGATCTGGCGGGCCCGGTGGCCTGCGAGCAGAACGAGTTCGAAACGGTTCTCGACCTTGTCGATGCAGTCTTCAACTGTGACGCGGGCCATCGATGCCCCTTTCCTGCTTGAATGTCGGGAATATTGGCGCGCTGCATATCGCCTTCAAGCCCAAATTACAAGCTTGAGGCATCGCGAACCCGGCGGCATACCAGCGGAACGTCGACCGCGGCAGAAGATCACACACGGTCACATTTTGTTGCCGAGCCGCAGCCTGCCCTTGATTAGCCCAATCATAGCGCTAAGTGGGTTGCAGGTGGGATTGGGAACTATTTACTGTTTCCGATTTTGATTGTCTGGACTTCGTTTTTTGGGATGTTTTGAGATGTTCGATTCCCGGGAAAAGATTGCCCTCTTCATCGACGGCGCTAATCTATATGCAACCTCGAGATCCCTCGGATTCGATATAGACTACCGTAAGCTTCTAGTCTTCTTCCAGAAGAAGGGGTACCTTCTTCGGGCGAACTATTATACGGCGATCATCGAAGACCAGGAATATTCATCGATTCGTCCGCTGATCGACTGGCTCGACTACAACGGATACAAAGTTGTCACGAAGCCGGCGAAGGAATTCACCGATGCGAGCGGCCGGCGCAAGATCAAGGGCAACATGGACATCGAGCTCGCGATCGACGCGCTGGAGCTCACGGAATTCGTCGACCACTATGTGATCTTCTCCGGCGACGGCGATTTCCGCTCACTTGTCGAGGCGTTGCAGCGGCGCGGCCGCAAGGTGACGGTGGTCTCGACCATGTCCTCGCAGCCGCCGATGATCGCCGACGACCTGCGCCGGCAGGCCGACCATTTCGTCGACCTGATGACGCTGCGCGCCGATGTGGGACGCGAGCTTTCCGAACGGCCGCCGCGACGCCTCGAGACTCAGGAACCGGCTGACGACGATCTCTGATCCGGGCATGATCGCCCGATGATCGATGCGATTCCCCGCGGGGCTGCGGAGCCTCCCTACGACTGCCCGTTGTGCCCTCGCCTGCACGATTTCGTCGCCGAATGGCGGATGAAGGAGCCGGGCTGGTTCAACGGTCCCGTGCCGACCTTCCTGCCCCCGTCTGACGACGCCGCGGTGAGGCTGCTCATCGTCGGGCTGGCGCCCGGCCTGCGCGGCGCAAACCGCACCGGGCGGCCTTTCACCGGGGATTACGCGGGCGACCTGCTCTACAGGACGCTGAAAACCTTCGGCTTCGCGCGCGGCGAGTTTCTCGCGCGACCCGACGACAGCCTGGAACTGATCGGCACGGCAATCACCAACGCGGTGCGCTGCGTGCCGCCGGCCAACAAGCCGGACAGCAGCGAGATCAACACCTGCCGAGGGTTTCTTTCGGCGACAGTCGGGCGTTTTCCGAACCTGCGCGCCGTTGTGACCTTGGGAGCGATCGCGCATCAGTCGACGATACGTGCGCTCGGTGGCCGCGTCGCCGCGCATCCGTTCAAGCACGGCGCGGCCACAGAAATCGGCGGCCTCAGCGTATTCTCCAGTTACCACTGCTCGCGCTACAACACGAATACCGGCGTGCTGACCGAAGAGATGTTCGTCGACGTCTTCGCGAATGTGGCGCGTTTTCTTGGTCGAGGCGGGTAACTGGGACTATCCCCGCTCCTTGAGCAGGCGGCCCTTCTCGCGGTTCCAGTCGCGCTCTTTTTCGGTCTGCCGCTTGTCGTGCAGCTTCTTGCCGCGCGCCACTGCCAGCAGCAGCTTGGCGCGGCCGCGGTCGTTGAAATAGATCTTCAGCGGCACAAGCGTCATGCCCTCGCGCTCGACCGCCTGGGCGAGGCGCGCGCGTTCGCGCTTGCTGGTGAGCAGCTTGCGGCGCCGGCGCGGCTCGTGGTTGAAGCGGTTCGCCTGCAGGTATTCCGGCAGGTAGGAGTTGATCAGCCAAAGTTCCCCGCCCTCGACAGAGGCGTAGGATTCCTGGATGTTCGCCTGACCCTGGCGCAGCGATTTCACCTCGGTGCCGGACAGAACCAGCCCCGTCTCGAGCGTGTCCAGCACCTCGTAGGAGAACCGCGCCTTGCGGTTCTCTGCCACGGTCCGGTTGTTGGGGTCGTCACGTCCTGTGGCCATGCTGCTAATTCAGGAGACCGACGCTTCGCATCGCCGCGTCGATCTTCTCCGCCGTCGAAGGTTCCACGGTGACGAGCGGCGAGCGCACGACATTGGCAACGCGGCCGAGCTTCGACAGCGCGTATTTGGAGCCCGTCACGCCGGCCTCGATGAAGATCGTCTTGTGCAGCGGCATCAACTGGTCCTGCAGTTCCAGTGCGCGCTCCTTGTCATTGGCGAGCGTCGCGGCCTGGAACTCGGCGCACAGCCGCGGCGCAACGTTGGACGTGACCGAAATGCAGCCGACGCCGCCATGGGCGTTGAAGCCGAGAGCGGACGCATCCTCGCCCGAGAGCTGGATGAAGTCCTTGCCGCAGGTCATGCGCTGCTCGGAGACGCGCTCGACCTTGCCAGTCGCGTCCTTGACGCCGACGATGTTCTTGAAATCGTTGCGCAACCTGCCCATCGTCTCCGGCGTCATGTCGATGACCGAACGGGGCGGGATGTTGTAGATGAAGATCGGCAGCTTCGTCGCCCGCGCGACGGCGGCGAAATGCTCGTAGAGCCCGCGCTGGGTCGGCCTGTTGTAATAGGGCGTGACGACCAGGACGGCATCGGCGCCGGACTTCTCGGCCTCGGTGGCGAGGCTGATGGCTTCAGCCGTGTTGTTGGAACCGGCGCCGGCCATGACCGGAACCCTGCCCTTCGCCGCCTTGATGCATGCGCGGACAACCGAATGATGTTCCTCATGCGAAAGCGTCGGCGACTCGCCGGTCGTGCCGACCGGAACGAGACCGTTCGTGCCCTCCGCGATCTGCCAGTCCACGAAGTCGGCAAACGCTTTCTCGTCGACCCCGCCATCGGCGCGGAACGGCGTGACAAGCGCGGTGAACGACCCCTGGAACATGATCAGCGTTTCTCCTGATGCGCGGTTACATACGCGAAAGCGCGGCAACATAGTCTTGCCACGCGGATGCGGCAAGCAGGTCCCGTGCTCTACTCGATGACGCGGCCCGACGCCATAACCATTCATTCACCAAGTCTTCACGCTCGGACATTAACCTTGCCGATGCCCGCTGCAGGTTTTGTCCCGAGTTCTGGAGAGGGATCGCCGGCATGAACGCCAGTCTCTTCCCCTATCGGCTTGCCGTCGGCAGTGCGCTGGTCGCGCTCGCGGCCGGTGGCTGGACGCTTTATCCGGACGCCCTGACCTCCACGGCGGTGGCGCGGCCGCCGCTGACCGCAGAACTGGACAGACCAAACACGGATCCGGACGGCAGCCGTCTCAAGCGTTCCGGTCCCGTCGCCCCTATCGTTCCGGCGCTGCCGACGCTTCCCGCGCTGACCACCCCTCCGCCGGCCACCAAGTCGGTGCAGCCGCCGAAGGCCGTGCGGCCGGCAGGCGAGATCGCGCTGCTGAAGCTCGGGCTTGCCGCGCTCGATGCCGGCGACGTGACCGGCGCGGTCGCTGCGCGCAACCAGCTTCGCTTCGGCTCGCTCGACCACGACATCCTGACCTGGGCGATCGCGATCTCGAACCAGCCGGCGGTGCCGAGCGGCGAGATCGAGACGGCGATCCGCATGCTTTCAGCCTGGCCCGGGATCGACGACCTGAAGCGGAACACGGAACGGGCCCTGTTGCGGGAGAATGCGGATCCGCGAACCGTCCTCGCGGCATTCGCAGGTGCCGCTCCCGAAACGGTGGAAGGTGCGCGGATTCTTGCCCGGGCGCAGGTCGCACTCGGCGACCCGGGGACGGCCCGCACGACGCTCGCCGGCTTCTGGCGCACGCAGAAGCTGGAAGCCGCGACGGAAGCCGCCGTGCTGAAGGAATTCTCCCAGGTCCTGTCCAGGGAGGATCATCGCGCCCGCATGGAGTTCATGCTCTACAACGACCGGACGACCTCGGCCATGCGCGTGGCCGGACTTGCGGGTGCCGAGAAGCTGGCCGCCGCCTGGACGGCGGTGATCAAAGGCGACCGGAACGCGCGCAAGCTGCTGGACGACGTGCCGAAGGAAGAGCGAAGCGCGGGCTATTTCTTCGCCAGCGCCAAGCAATTGCGCCGCGCCGGGAAATATAAGGACGCCGCCGGCGAGATGCTGAAGGCACCGACCGCAAAGGAGGCGCTCGCCGACCCGGACGCCTGGTGGGTGGAACGGCGTGTGCTCGTGCGGGAGATGATGGACCTCGGCGATTTTCGCACCGCCTATAAGCTTGCCGCAGCGCATGCGGCCGAATCTCCCGCAATGGCCGCGGATGCGGAATTCCACGCGGGCTGGATTGCGCTCAGGATGCTGAAGGACGCTAAGACGGCAGCCGGGCATTTCGAGAAGATCGCCGGAATCGCGGCGGGGCCGATCTCGTCCTCCCGCGCCCACTACTGGCTCGGCCGGGCGATCGACGAGGGAGCGCCGGGCGACGCCAGGGCAAATTACGAGAAGGCGGCGGAATACGGCACCGCCTTCTACGGCCAGCTCGCAGCGCAGAAACTCGGCCGAAAGACCATTCCCATCGACATGCCTGCTGCGACGGACGCAGAGCGCGCGGCGTTCGAGAACCGCGACGCGGTTGCGGCGATCCGCAGGATCGAGGAAGCCGGCTACACGGCAAACGCCGACACACTCTACCGGGAACTGGCGGGCGAGCTCGACAACCCCAGCGAGCTCTCCCTGCTCGCCGGCATGGCCGAGGCGCGCGGCGACCATTATCTCGCGCTTCGGGTCGGCAAGATCGCCGCCGCGCGCGGCATGGCGATCGGCTCGCTGGCGCATCCGACGGGTGCGATTCCGGAGACTGCAAACATTTCGGGCGCCGGCAAGGCGCTGGCCTATGCAATTGCGCGACAGGAAAGCGAGTTCAAGGTCGGCGCCGTGTCCGGCGCGGGCGCACAAGGGTTGCTGCAGCTGCTGCCCGATACGGCGAAGGAGATGGCGCAGAAGGCAGGCATGCCGTTTTCGAAAGTGCTGCTGACCACCGATCCGGCCTACAATGCGACGCTCGGCTCGGAATTCCTGTCCGAGCAGCTCGGCCGCTTTTCCGGCTCCTATGTGCTGACATTTGCCGGCTACAATGCCGGCCCGCGCCGCGCGCAGGACTGGATGAAACGCTATGGCGACCCGCGCGGCAAACCGGTCGAGGAGGTCGTCGACTGGATCGAGCGGATCCCGTTCACCGAAACGCGCCACTATGTGCAGCGCGTGATGGAGAACTATCAGGTCTACAAGATGCGGCTGACCGGCACCTTCGACATCGCCGCAGATCTGGTCGAAGGGCGCTGAGCCGAGCTATCCCGGATGGCTTTGCCATCCCGGCGTTCCCCTGTATGGCTTGAACAAAGCATCGGGGAGGAACGGATGACGGGGACCGGCTACGAGGATTTCTACTACAACTCGGCCGACGGGTTGAAGCTGCATGCGCGGATCTACGGCGAGCGCAATCCATCCGCCCTTCCCGCGATCTGCCTGGCCGGCCTGACCCGCAATGCCGCGGATTTCCACGATCTTGCGCTCTTTCTGGCGCGCCACCCGAAAACACCGCGTCAGGTGATCGCGTTCGACTATCGGGGCCGCGGACGCTCGGCCTACGACCGCGACTGGAAGAACTACAATGTCGTCATCGAGAGCGGCGACATCCTCACCGGCCTCGCGGCCATGGGAATCGAGCATGGCCCCTTCATCGGCACCTCGCGCGGCGGGCTGATCATCCACATCTTGGGCGCGATGCGTCCGGCCGTGCTGAAAGCGATCGTCCTGAACGACGTGGGACCGGTCATCGAAGGAGCGGGACTGGCGCAGATCCGCGTCTATCTCGAACGCGCGCCGAAGCCTCGGACCTTCGCGGAGGCGGTTGAGATCAGCCGCGCCGCGCAGAAGGACAATTTTCCGGCGCTAGTGGACGCCGACTGGGAGCGCATGGCGCGCGCCTTCTACCGCGAGGAGAACGGCACGCTCGTCGCCGACTTCGACCCGGCGCTGCTCAACACGATGACATCGATCGACCTCAACAAGCCTCTGCCGCAGATGTGGCCACAGTTCGAAGGACTGCGCAGCGTGCCAGTGCTCGCGATCCGCGGCGAGAACTCGAAGCTGCTCTCGGTAGAGACGATCGAGGAAATGGCGCGACGGCATCCGGGGATGGAGACAGTCACGGTCGAAGGGCAAGGCCACGCGCCGCTGCTGGAGACGGGAGATTTGCCGGAGAAGATCGCGCTTTTCCTGGAGAAGGCGGAGCGGGGCTGAGGTTTCGACTTTCGCCCGACGGACATAGGCAGACCAAGGCCGGCCGGCACAAATATCGACAGGTCCGGCCGCAGGTTGGGGCGCTCTCGCTGGAAAGTTCGATTCGACATCCGATGCGGCGGGACAATGCGCGGCCGGTCCAAGTCGTGGTCCGCCGGCGCACGATGCAAGTTGGTGACAACAATCCCCTTCAAACGAAAAGACCCGGCGGTTGCCCGCCGGGTCTGGTTAAATCAACTCGCGAGCCGATTAGAAGTAACGCGTGAAGCGCAGGAAGCCGGAGACGGTGCCGTCCGGATCGCCATGCACGTACATCGGATTGTCGCCGATGTCGTCGTAACGCAGTTCGCCACGAACTTCGAACTGACTGACCGGGAACCAGACCACGGACAGTTCCGCAGCCCAGGCATCGGTGCCGCGCGAAAGATCGGTGCCGGCATAGTAGAGATCGTTGAAGTACTGGAACGCGACCGAAGCGCCCAAGGTCTCGGAGAACTGGTGGTTATACGACACCAGAACCGACCACTCGGAGCCACCATAGAGCGCACCAGAAACCGGACCTGCGATCGACGGCGAACCAACATTGTACTGATGCGCACCGTCGGCATAGTAACCGATAACGCGCAGGTTCGAGCCCGGCATGTTCGGAATGTTGAACTGGGCACCGATCGAAGCTGCAAAGCCGCCATCGCTGACGCCAGCCACGCCGAGGTTCGGGTTCACGGCATAAGACGTCCCATCAAACGACTCGTCGTAGGCGACCTTTGCCCAGATAGCACCCCAACCACCCGCGTAGCCGATCTTCGCAACGACGTCGGGCATATAGCCTTCGCCAGCGAGAGCGTCGTCTTCCAGCGAGATCGCACCGAAGAAGCCGTTCGATTCAAAGCGGTAGCCGATGATCGCACGCTGCTGGTAGCCGTAGTACATGCCCGACCACGAGTGCGAACCGTAGTTCGACGGTCCACCGTTCTTGGAATCGGCCCAGAACGACTCGGAGTAACCCATGAAGAGGCCACCGAGCGTGATGTAGGCCTGGTCGACCGACACAGGGCCATCCGTGTTATTGCCGTTCCAGGTCGACTGCAGACGGATATAGGAGCGCAGCGTGCCCCATTCAGTCTCAGAGCGAGCATCAACGTTCAGACGAGCACGAACCGACTTATACCAGCCCTCGCCCGACGTGCCACCGATTCCCGGAAGCGTTTCGCCGTCGAACGTGCTCGGCCCGTAGCTGTTGGTGCCGATCTGATACCAGACATAGCCCGAAATCTGCAGGCAGGTCTCGGTGCCGGGGATGTAGAAGAAGCCGTTGCCGTACGCGTCGCAGACGCGGACGTATTCGACCGGCTCGGGCTCCGGCGCCATGACGGCGTCGGCGGCGCGGGCGCCGGTCACTGCGACGAGAGCCGCAGCGGAGCCGATGAGAAGGCTCTTGATGTTCATTTTCTGACCTCCAGTCAAAGTTAATAAACGGGTCTGGGTATTTTTTGCTGAAGGACAGCGTTCCCTGCCCCATCCCCTAAAGGCGAAAAGTCGCTTCCGAAGTCGCTTCTCTTCCCGACCGACAATTACCGAACCGCCCCGCCAGTTCAACCGCCAACTTGCCCCCGCCGCCTTGCGCACACTGCTATGCCCAATTGCTGTTGCACAAATGACACGATTTGCCGGGGTCGCGAAAGAAAGCCTTAACCAGGGCGCTTAACGAAGCAGAAAGATATCGCCGGACGGCCCGGAAAACGGCGGAATTGCGCCGTTCCGTCCCAAATTACCTCTCGAACGGCACCCGGTCGCAGCAGCATCCTCCGAGGGTGCAACAAGCGCTGCTGCGGGCGCGGCGGCTGGAGTGGTCGCTCCATCGTCCTGTTTCCGTTCGCCGGTCTGGACGCATCCGCGTCGGGCTGGCGAAGAGAATCACCAGGATGATTCGCCGGCTGGCGCGGGAGGAATGATCGTCACGAACCGCGTTCCGAAAAGAAAAGGGGCGCCGGGGCTAACACCCGACGCCCCCGTATTCATTGTCCGATGCGGATCAGCCGTTCGCCACCTTGAGCGTGGCGGAGCCGCCGAGCGCCTTGTTCACGGCCGGGATGATTTTTTCGCCCCAGAGTTCGATCTGCTTGACCATGGTCTTCTGGTCGAAGTCGCCGAGCTGTGTCTGGACTGCGATCTGGTCGCACTTGAGGACCTCGATCTCCTCCAGCAGCCGGTCGATGACGCGGTTGACGCTGCCGATGGGCAGGTTCTTCTGCATGGTCTCGAAGGAAAGGTCCTGCTGGGTCGGCGTCTCCTGCAGCATATAGCCGTCGGCGCTCTGCTGGCGGCGCTGGTGCAGGGCTTCCGACAGGCGGCGCTGGAAGCGCGCATTGTCGAGATAGGAATCGATCTCGGCCTGGTCGTCGCTGGCATAGCAGCAGCGCAGCAGCGAGATCTTGGCATCACTCGCCTTCCTGCCTTCCGTCTCGGCCGCCTTCTCGATCATCTCGCGCAGGTTCCGCACCTGGTCGAGGCCACCATGCAAGGCGGTGACGAAGAGATTGTGGCCTTCACGATAGGCGCGGCCCATCGAGCGGGCGGAACCGGCGGCGAGCCAGATCGGCGGCGTCGGCTTCTGCACCGTGCGCACGGAGATCGCCGTCGGCGGGATGCTGATATGCGTGCCCTGGTGCTCGAAGATCTTCTGGTTGAGGCCCTTCATGATGATGTCGAGATATTCGGAAAAGACCGCGGGGGCCTCGTCGACGTTGACGCCGAAGCGCGAGAACTCAAACTGCTGGTAGCCGGAGCCGACGCCGAGCTCGAGGCGGCCGTTGGAGACGATGTCGGCGAAACCGATCTCGGAGAGGAGACGCTGGGGCTGGTAGAGCGGCAGCACGCAGACAGCCGTGCCGAGGCGGATCGTCTTGGTCACGCCCGAGAGCGCGGAGACCATCATCAGCGGTGACGGCACGAGGCTGTAATTGTTGAAGTGGTGCTCGGCGAACCATGCAACGTCCCAGCCGGCGCGCTCGGCGGCCTGCGCCTGCTCGATCGAGTTGCGGATGACCTGGTCGGACGACTGGTGATAACCGCGCTGGGCGGCCAGGATAAATGTTCCGAATTCCATTGAAGTTTCCTCGGATGCTCTGCTTGTTAGCTGTTCAGGTCACGCGCTCGACATGCGCGCGGATTGAATTGGTGGCGGTGTCGATCCATCCTTTCTTCGCGGCGTAGTCGACCATCGCCTGGTATCCGGCCCGCCATTCGGCCGTCGCCGGGGCGCCGGGCAGCGTCGGAACGATGTCGATGCCGATCAGCACGTTGCCGTCATCGACGAAGGTGACACCGTCAATCGCCGGCCGGGTCTCGGCCCCGGCGATACGCAGCTTGAAGCCCTTGAAATCCTCGGCCTCGACCAGCGAAAGCCCACTGGAAGGCGAATAGTCGACGATCATTCCGCGGCCTCCGATACCGTTTCGTCCGAGAGATCGCTGGCGAAGCCGGCATTGCCGAACGAGGTCCAGCCGCCGTCGACGTAAAGGATCGAGCCGTTGATGTATGAAGCCTCCGCCGAGGCCAGGAAGAGAGCCGCGTCGGCGATGTCGTCCGGCCGCCCGAGGTCGCCCATCGGGATGCGGCGGCGGATGGACGTGGTATCAATGCGGCCGGACTGTTCGAGCGCCGCGACGCCGGGCGTGCGGATATAGCCGGGCGCCACGGTCGCGATGCGGATGCCGGACGGTCCGAGTTCCGCCGCCATGCAGCGGGTCAGGATGTCGATGCCAGCCTTGGAGGCGCCATAGGCATGGCGCGGCACGAAGGGCAGGAAGGTGTTTATAGAGCCGGTGTTGACGATCATGCCGCCGGCCCGCATCGACTTCACTGCCTCGCGCGCGCAGAGGAAGGCGCCGGTGAGATTGATATCGAGCACCCTCTCGAGATCGGCCGTGGTTTGCTCGAGCGCTGGACGGAAAGTGTCGGAGATCGCGGCGTTGTTGACGAGCACATCGAGCCCGCCGAAGCGCTGCCGGATCGCCTCGAAGAGCGCGACGACCTCCGCGTCCGACGACACGTCGACAGTGTGGGCAACATGCGCCGGACCGAGCGACTTCGCGACGGAAGCCGCCTCCTCGCCGTCCCGGTCGGCGACGATGACTGTATCGCCGTTGGCGGCGAACTTGCGCGCAACCGCCTCGCCGATGCCCCTGGCCCCGCCCGTCACCAGCACGACGCGAGCGGCCTTCGACGCGGCGGGACGGTTGAGTTCGAGGTCCGGCGTGCCGTCGACCGGCGGATGCGCGTCGCCCGGCTGGTTGAACGACATCCAGCCGCCGTCGACCGCGAGCACCGACCCGGTGATATAGCGGGCCCGGCTCGACGCCAGGAAATGCAGCGCGGCGGCCATCTCGTCCGGCCTGCCCATGCGGCCCATCGGCACGCGGCGGCGCACGGCGGCAAGGTCGGCCTTTCCGGTCCGCTCCAGCTCGGCGACCATTGGCGTGCGGACGTAGCCGGGCGCAACGGCGCAGACCCGAATGCCCTTCGAGGCCCACTCGCAGGCGAGCGACTTGGTGAAGGAGATCAATCCGGCCTTCGACGCCGAGTAGGCGTTGCGACGGGGATTGCCCAATACGCCGGCGAGCGAGGCGGTGTTCACGATCGCGCCACCGTTCGACATGCGCTTCGCGGCCTCGCGGGCCATGATGAACGGCCCGATCAGGTTGACCGACAGCGTGCGGCGGAACAGGTCGATGCCGGTGTCGACCGTCGGCGTCATCGTCGGGCCGAGCGCGGCATTGTTGATGAGAACGTCGACACGGCCATAGCGTGCCGAGATGCGGTCGAACATCGCCACGATCTCGGCTTCGCTGCCGATGTCGCATTCCTCGCCCGAATGCTGCGGACCGAGAGAGGCCGCGAGTTCGAGGACGCCGGAACCGGCCTGGTCGACCGCCACGATCGTGTCGCCGTCGCGCAGGAACGCGGCAACGGCCTCGCGACCGATCCCGCCGGCGGCGCCCGTGATGACGACAATGCGCCCTGATCCGTCCATCAGCATTTCCTCCCGAAGTCAGCGAAAATATGCGCGGCGGCGTCAGCCGACCGCAGCCAGGCGGCGGAACGACCCGTCGCGGTAAAGCAGGGCCTCCTGGTCAAGCGACGTCACGCCGACCACCCGTCCGAAATAGATGTGATGTGTCCCCGAGAGCACCCTCTCCACAACCTTGCAGTCGAAGGCCGCGACGGCCCCCTCCAGCACGGGCGAGCCTGTCGCCATCGAGATCCAACGGCCTTCGCCGAATCGTTCCTCGGCGCTCAGCTTCGACGTCGAGAACAGCCGCGCGATCCTGTGCTGCTCCTCGGACAGGAAGTTGATGGCGAAGGAGCCGCTCTCGGCGATCAGGCGTTCTGCGGTGGCGCTGCGGTTGATGCAGACCAGCATCATCGGCGGCTCGGCGGACACGGAGCACACGGCGGTGGCCGTCAAGCCGTTGCGCGCCTTGCCGGACCGCGCGGTGATCACCGCGACCGACGATGTCACCTGCCGCATCGCCGTCTTGAAGTCGGCGTCGCTCACAGCGTCGGAAGCAGGCATTTCGACGATCTCCGGCATGCGTTCAGCACCTCGCCCCAGTCCGCAGGGCGACGCCGAAGAGCGAAGAGCCGGATGCGCACCCTGGACCGTAGCCATTGCTGAGTATCTCCATTGCGGAGGTAGGAAATTCTTTTCCCTTCCGCATGGAAACCATTGTGCGCCCTCGCCTATCCTGTTCAAGCAATTCAATCATTTGAAGGCGACATTCATATTCTTGAAGAAATTCAGTCTTTCAGAAGCGCGTAGACAGGATCGTGCGGGAAGAACCCGCCGACGGGCTGGCGGACGCCGAAGCGCTCCGCATCCGATCCTTCGGGCGGCGTCTGCTCCTCGACCCAGTCGTAGGCGACGGTCCGCCGCGCGACCCGCCATTCCTCGCCGCGCTTCTCGAAGGCATCGCAATACCGGCCAGCGAGCAGGAACTGGCGCACCACGCCGTCCTGTCCAGGACCACGCTGCAGGGCATTGAAATAGGTCTCTACCCGCGCATCGGTGGCGCTGCGAAACTCGATCAGGATGTTGGAGACCTGATGGATGTTGCGCGGATTGGTCTTGAAGACGCCGAGGGCCATCTGGATGAAGCCTTCCACCGGGCCGGAATAAGCCCCGTGCCGGTCGGTCGCATCCGGCCAATAGGAACTGCGCAGCGCCGCTTCGTCGCCCCGGTCGATGCCACGGCAATAGCGGTAGAGGCAGTCGCGGATCGCCTCGCGGTCGATGAGTTCGGTAAGCTTCGCCTGTTCCATGGTCTCCTCCTCACGCCCTTCCCGACGCCGGAACGATCAACGCGTCCAGCGCGACGAGGCCCTTGCCCTTCTCCATCACCCGCACCGGATTGAGATCGATGCTCTCGATCGTGTCGGCATTGGCGGCGGCGAAGCGCGACAGCGCCGACAGCATCTCCGCCAGCGCGTCGACGTCGGAGGGGGCAGCACCGCGCACGCCTTCCAGCATGGCGAAGCCGCGGATCTCGCGGATCATGCGATGGGCCTCCGCCACGTCGAAGGGCGCGGCGCGGAAGGTCACGTCCTTCAGCACTTCGACGAAGACGCCGCCGAGACCGAACATGACCACCGGTCCGAAGGCCGGATCGCTCACCACGCCGGCGATGATCTCGACGCCGTCGGAGATCATCGGCGAGACGAGGACGCCCTCGATGCGGGCGTCCGGCCGCTTCTCGGCGGCGCGAGCGAAGATGGTCGCGGCGGCCTCGCGTGCAGCGGCCTCGTCCTTCACACCGACGATGACGCCGCCGATCTCGGTCTTATGTGCGATGTCCGGCGACGAGATTTTCAGCACGACCGGAAAGCCGACCGAGGCGGCGACCGCGCCGGCATCGTCGCCGGCCTTGATGAGTGCCTCTTTCGGGAAGGTGACGCCGGCCTGGGCGAGGATGGGCTTCGCCTCGCGCTCACTCAGCGCACCGCCGGAGAATTCGACGTGCTCGCCAGGCGCGAGCTCACGCTTGCCGCCCGCGGCGCGCTCGAAGCTGTCGCGGAAGTGAACCATGGCGCCGAGCGTCTTCATCAGCGCCGAACCGTCCTGGGCGACGATGAAGCCCTTGTCCTCGTAGGCGCGGACGATCTCGTCGGGCGCGGTCATCGTCAGCGCCATGATCGTGTCGCGCGAGGCGGCGGCCGCGGTCTCCAGCGCCTGACGCAGCTTGCCGGAGAAGGTGGGGCTCGCGGGGCCGCTGCCGAAGATGCCGGCGAAGAAGCCGTAGTCGCCCTTTTCGAGCATGGCCGAGATGAAGCTCGTCATCAGCGGCAGGTCGGTGACGGCCTGCGCCGTGGCGTCGACCGGATTGCGCGGCGAGGCATAGGGCAGCATCGCCTTCAGCTCCTCCTGCGCCTTTTCCGGCATCGGCTTGACGTCGAGCCCGGCGGTCTCGGCGTCGTCGGCCATCTGGATGCCGAAGCCGCCGGACATGGTGAAGATGCCGAGGGAATTGCTCTTCGGATAGACGCCGCGCGAGCAGGCGGCGGCGATGTCGACCTGCTCGGCCGTGGTCTGCGCCCGCCAGACGCCATACTGGCGGAAGACCGAATTGAACACGGCGTCGGACCCTGCGAGCGCCGCGGTGTGGGAGCTGACCGCATGCGCGCCGACTTCGGAGCGGCCAACCTTCATGAAGACGATCGCCTTGCGCCGTTCGCGGGCCACTTCGAGCGCCTCGATGAAGGTGTCGCTGTCCTTGATGCCTTCGGCATAGGCCATGACGACGTTGATGTCGGGCTGCTCGACCATCCAGCGCAGCGCCTCCGCGACGTTGATGTCGCACTCGTTGCCGGTGGTGACGAGATGGTTCATGCCGAGCCCGCGCAGGCGCGCGAGAAACATAAGGTGCGAGCCGTAGGCGCCGCTCTGCGAAACGATGCCGATCGGGCCGGGCTTGACGAGGCCGGTGTCCAGCATGGCCGAGAAGGTGCCGTAGAAGCCGATCGAGGAGTTGAACACGCCAAGGCAATTGGGGCCGAGCAGCCGCATGCCGGATTCGCGCGCGATCCCCGCCATCTCGTCCTGCAAGGCGCGGCCGGCCTCGTCCGTCTCGGCGAAGCCGGCGGAGAAGACGATCGCCGCCTTGACGTTGCGCTCGGCGCATTCCCTCACCGCCTGGACGGTCGCCGCCGCCGGCACGGCGAGGATCGCGACGTCGGGCGCCTCGGGCAAAGCGCCGACGGACGCATAGGCAGTGAGGCCCTGCACGGTCTCGCGCTTGGGGTTGACCGGATAGACGGCGCCCTTGAAGCCCGCCTCGCGCAGATAGCGCAGCGGCCGGCCGCCGATGCGGGTGACGTCGTCCGATGCGCCGACCAGCGCGACGGAGTTCGGCGCCAGCAGAGCGGAGAGACTTTGGGAGCGATTGAGCATCAGGCCTGTTCCATGTTTGTCGCGACGGCGCCCTGGCCGAAGCGGGCCTCGGGAAGCCCACCGACCCCGAGGCCGTCGATCGCGTAGAGAATGCCGCCGTCCGGGTGCTTCGAGATCGCACGGCCGGAGCCGGAATCCTTGATGGACGTGACGAAAAGGGTGGCGAGATCGGGCCCGCCGAAGGCCACGCAGGACGGCATGTCGGTGGGGGCGTCGATCATCCTGTCCAGCGAGCCGTCGGGGAAGAAGCGCGCGATCTTGCCGATCTGGATGAGGCAGACCCAGATGCCGCCCTCGGCGTCGACGGTCGCGCCATCGGGGCCCGAACCATAGGGTTCCGTGTCGATTGCGATGCGGTAGCCCTTCGACTGGGCGTCGTCGGTCGAATAGTCGTAGGCGCGGATCTTCCGCTCCAGGCTGTCGGCGAAATACATCGTCGCGCCGTCGGGGCTGAAGCAGAGCGCATTGGAAATATGGATGCCGGTGGCGAACACCTCGACACGGCCAGAGCCGTCGAGGCGATAGAGCTTGCCGAGCGGGTCCGCATGGACACCCATAGTGCCGCACAGGAACCGGCCCTGGCGATCGTTCTTGCCGTCGTTGAAGCGGATCGCCGGGTCGACCGGATCGGGGCGGAAGAGCGGGGCGAACGCGCCGGTCGCGAGGTCGAGACTGTAGATGCCGTCGGCGAGGCCGGCGATCAGCGTGTCGCCCGCACCGAGCGCGATCGAGCCGACCATGGAAGGCATCTGCCAGGACCGGAAGGTTCCGGTGGCCGGATCGTGCGACCGGATCAGCCGCGAGAATCCATCCACCCAGTAGAGATGCCGGCGCTGCGAATCCCAGACCGGGCTCTCACCCAGGAAATCCGCCTGGTCGGAGACACGGCTCATCCGAAACGACATCCGCCGGTCCTTTCCATCGATATGCTGAAAAAGACGGCGGGGAGACCGTATCTCCCCGCCGCAGGCTTGGGAGGCCTATTTGAGGAGCGGGCAGGTGCTCTCGGAAGCCGGCCGCCAGACTTCTTCCGCCGGGATCGTGCCTGTGACGGTGTAGTAGTCGTAAGGCTGCTTGACCTCGTCCGGCGACTTGATCGTCACCGCATACATCGGGCGCATGACCTGGCCGTCGGCGCGGATCTTGACGTCCTTCATCTGGAAGTCGTTGATCGGCAGTTCGTGCATCTTGGCGACGACCTTCTCGCCGTCGTCAGTGCCAGCTTCCTTGACCGACTTCAGGTAGTGCGTGATCGCGCTGTAGGTGCCCGACATGGTCTCGTTCGGGATGCGGTCGCGGAACCGCTTCTTGAACTTGTCGGCGAAGGCGCGGGTCTCGTCGTTCAGGTCCCAGTAGCCCGGGGTCACCATCGACATGCCCTTGACGGCCTCGAGGCCGATGCCGTGCACCTGGTTGATCTGCAGGCCGAGCGCCACGACCTGCTGGCCGCCGGCCTGGATGCCGAACTCCTGCGCCTGCTTCACGGCATTGGCGAAGTCGGCGCCGGAATTGGCCAGCACGATGACCTTTGCGCCGCTGGCCTGCGCCTGGAGCAGATAGGACGAGAAGTCGTTGGTGTTGAGCGGATGCAGCACCGAGCCCATGACCTTGCCGCCGCCGTCCTCGATGAACTTGGTGGCGTCTGCCTGCCAGGTCTTGCCGAAGGTGTAGTCGACGGTGATGAAGTAGAAGCTGTCATTGCCGGCTGCGAGCATCGACTTGATGACGCCCTTGGCCAGCGAGTAGGTGTCGAGCACCCACTGCGAACCCATCGGCGAGCAGGCATCGTTGGTCAGCGAGGACGACGCCGTGCCGGCCAGCATGTAGGGCTTCTTCTTCTCGGCCATGATCTTCTGGATGGCGAGCGCGATCGAGGAGGCGGAGCCGCCGACGATGGCGTCGACGCCTTCCTGGTCCACCCACTTCTGCGCGATGGCCGCGCCGATGTCGGGCTTGTTCTGGTCGTCGGCGATGACCAGCTCGACCTTCTTGCCGTTGACCTCGCCGCCGAAGTCCTCGATGGCCATCTTGGCCGCCTCGACCGCGCCCGGGCCGCCATTGTCGGCATAGGGGCCGGACTGGTCGGCCATGATGCCGATCTTGACGATGTCGCCCGAGATCTCCTGCGCGAACGCAGCGCCCGCCGACAGAATGGTCGATCCGGCGAGCAACGCCGCAACGACCGTGAACCTGTTAGTCTTCAACATGCGATTTCCTCCACTTGCGCTCCCCAGGGTTTTTCATTGCCCCGCCTGAGCTGGTTGCACATCCGGCGGCCGTCCGCCGGCTGATCTCATGAGAATGCGAACGTCATCGCGCCATCGACGAGCATCATGTCGCCGCTGACCCAGCTTGACTCTTCACTTGCGAGAAACACCGCCGCATTGGCGATGTCTTCCGGCTCGCCGAGACGGCCGAGCGGCACCTTCTGGCGCCGGCGCTCCCAGCCTGCCTCGTCGACGACGAGGTTGGCGCCGTCGGTGCGGGTCGAGCCCGGCGCGATGGCGTTGACGCGGATGTTCATAGGGCCGAATTCGGCGGCGGCCGAACGCGTCGACGCCTGAACCGCGGCCTTGACCGAGCTGTACATGATGCCGTGCTTGAACGCGATCAGCGCCGCCGGCGAGGCGATGTTGACGATGGCGCCGCCACCCGCTTCCTGCATCTGCGGCACCACGGCCTGGTAGCCCCAGATGACGCCCTTGAAGCCGACGTCGATCATCAGGCCGATCGTCTTCTCGTCCTGCTCCAGCAGCGAGCCGTAGCGGTTGAACATCGCGTTGTTGACCAGGATGGTCGTCGGGCCGAAAGCCTCCTTCAGCTTCGCCGCCGCCGCGAAGACCTCGTCGCGCTTGCCGACATTGGCGACCAGCGGCAGCGCCTTGCCGCCCGCCGCGTTGATGGCGTCGGCGGCTTCGCCCGCGATCTCCGGCTTGAGGTCCAGCACGCCGACGGCGGCGCCCTCGCGGGCATACGCCTCGGAAATGGCGCGTCCTATGCCGCGCCCCCCGCCGGTCACGAGCGCGACGCGCCCTTCGAGCCTACCAGCCATGCACTTCCCTTCCCTGATGCGTCATAGTTCTCGTTCAACCCGCCTTCGCGGCCTTGGCGAAGGTCTCGCGCGATGCCATCGGGATCGCGCCGCCGCGCGTCGGGTCGGCATAGGTGCCGCCCGCGGTGGCGTAGTCCTTGCCGGAGCGGCGCTCGAGCACGATGCCGATGGATTCGACGTTCGGCACCTCGTTCTCGGCCAATTCCGCCATACGCGGCTTGCGGGCGAGCGCCTTCTCGATGAAGGGGGCGAGTTCCTCGTCCTTCTTCTTCACCCGCTCGTCCTCGCGCTCCTTGAGTTCCGGCATCACCTCGCTCGCGAACAGTTCGAGCGCCTCGCAGATGTGCTCGTGGCGGTTCATGCCGGACTGCTGGATGAAGATCATCTGGTCGACGCCGACGTCGGCATAGCCCTTCAGATGCTCGCGCACGCTCTTCGGCGTGCCAATCGAGCCGGAGCCCGGCGTCTCGCGCATGTCGTCCTTGATGGTGAGGAAGCGCTTCCAGAGATTGGTGACGCCAGGCTGGTGCTCGCCATAGACGGCGTAGTGGGCGATCGAATAGCCGAAGAAGCGGAAGCCATCGAGGCCGCGCCGGATCGCCTCGTCGTGGTTCTCGTGAACCATCATGCCGTTGAGCGTGGCGAAGTTGGCGTTGACCGCGTGGCCGATCGGCACGCATTCCTCGGACTTGATGATGGCGTAGTATTCGTCGCGCCACAGCTTCGCCTGGCTCGCCTCGACGAAGCCGAACACCAGGGCGCCGACCCCGTGGCGCGCAGCGCGCAGAATGCTTTCGCGGCGCGAGCAGGCCATCCAGATCGGCGGATGCGGCTTCTGCACCGGCTTCGGCACGACGTTGCGCACCGGCATCGAGAAGAACTGACCCTCGTAGCCCGGATAGGGCCGCATGGTCATCATGTTGGCGGTCTGCTCGACCCCTTCGCGCCACATCGCGGTCTTCTGCTCGGGCTCGATGCCGAAGCCGTGCATCTCGATCAGCGAGCCGGATTCGCCGGTGCCCCATTCGACGCGGCCGTTGGAGATCAGGTCGAGCGTGCCGAGGCGCTCGGCGACGCGGGCCGGATGATTGTAGCGCGGCGAGGACAGGCAGATGCCGTGGCCGATGCGGATGTTCCTGGTGCGCTGAGAGACCGCGCCAAGGAACACCTCGGGCGCGGAGGAGTGCGAATACTCTTCCAGGAAATGATGCTCGACTTCCCACATGTGATCGAAGCCGAGCCGGTCGGCGAGCTCGATCTGGTCGAGAGCGTCGTTGAACAGCTTCTGCTCCGCGCCCTCTCCCCAGGGCTGCGGAAGCTGATGTTCATAGAACACTCCGAGCTTCATGGTTTCCTCCGGAACGCGGGCGATCCACTTCGGTCGTCCGTCTTGTTCTTGCGTCGAGCCGTCGCACGACGGGCGCCGGACTTGACGGCAGGCACCATGTCATGCGCAGTCTGACGAGGCCATATGCAATTCGTACGTGCTGCGCAGTTTCACCATCGTGAAATTGGCGTTGGCCGGAAGGGGCGGAGAATGCTGACGTCACAGGTCAAGTCGGCGACGCGTGCGATCGAAATTCTCGAATATTTCAAGAAGGTTAGACAGCCGAAGTCGATGTCGGAAATCGCGGTCGCGCTCGGCTATCCCCAATCGAGCAGCACCGTGCTCCTCAAAACGCTCGTCACGCTCGGCTACCTCAACTACGACCGCCGCGAGAGGCTCTACTTTCCGACGCCGAAAGTGACTTCGCTCGGTGACTGGATCCCGCGCGCGCTGTTCGGAAACAGCCGCGTGCTGGAGGCGATGCAGGACGTCCATGCGGCCACCGGCGAGACGGTTTCGATCGGCACCAAGAACGACGTCTACCTGCAATACGTCCAGATCATCCAGTCGGTGCACGCCCTGCGCTTCCACGTCGACGAGGGGACTTTGCGCCCCCTCACCCAGTCGGCCGTCGGCTGGACGCTGATGTCGACGCTGCCGGACGACAAGATCGACAACATCGTGCGCCGCGCAAATATCGCGACCGACAAGTCCGCCGAGAAGGTGAAGATCCCGGACATGCTGGCGAAGATCCACGAGATCCGGGAGAAGGGTTATTGCTCGGCGGAGAACGTGCCGTTTCTCGGCGGCGGCACGATCTGCGTGCTCCTGCCGATCACCATCCAGGGCCAGCCCGTGGTGCTCGGCCTCGGCGGCGCGGCGGAGCGCATCCGCGCCAACCACGACCGCTACCTCGCAACGCTGCGCCGGGCAGTGAAGACCGTCCGTCCGAACGATCCCTTCGAGCAGCCGATCGACATCGAGTTCTAGCGAAGGCCCGCCGAAGCCCGCGCTCAGTGCACGGGCTTTACCTCGACCTGCTTGGCCTTGGCATCCGACTGCGCAGAGCGGCGGCGCAGATATTTGGCGAGAGCGGTCAGTTCGCCGACAAAGCCGCGGCGGAAGAAGACGATGACGATCAGCAGGATGACGCCCTGCGAAACCAGCGCCCATTCGCCGAAGCCGGCGAGATAGTCGTTGAGCAGGATGATGCCGGCGGCGCCGAAGACCGGACCGATCAGCGTGCCGAGGCCGCCGAGCAGCGTCATGAGGATGACCTCGCCGGACACCGGCCAGGACGCGTCGGTGAGCGTGGCGAACTGGTAGACCGTCGCCTTCATGCCGCCGGCCACGCCCGCCATCGACGCGGAGATGACGAAGGCCACGAGCTTGATCTTTTCAGGATCGAAACCGAGCGACTCGACGCGCGGCTGGTTGTCGCGCACCGCCTTCAGCACCTCGCCATAGGGCGAGTGGACGACGCGGTAGTAGATGAAGACGCAGAGCGCGGTGATGGCGAGCACGACATAGTAGAAGGTCATGTTCGAGTTGATGTCGACGACGCCGAACAGGTCGTTGCGCGGGATCGCCTGCATGCCGTCCTCGCCGCCGGTGAACGGCGCCTGGAGGAAGATGAAGTAGATGAACTGCGAGAAGGCGAGCGTAATCATCGCAAACTGGATTCCCTGGCGGCGCATCGTCAGATAGCCGATGACGAGGCCCAGCAGCCCTGCCGCCGCGCCACCCGCGAGAATGGCGAGTTCGGTCGAGATCGGCGTGGTCTTGAGGATCAGCCCGGTGACATAGGCCGCGCCGCCGAAGAACATGGCGTGGCCGAAGCAGAGCAGCCCGGTGTAGCCGAGCAGGAGGTTGAACGAGCACGCGAAGATGATGAAGCACATCACCGTCATCAGCGTGACCGAGTAAAAGTAGAAGGGCGCCAGGATCGCCAGCACCGCGACCGCGGCAAGAATGAGCAGGCGAGACATCAGACGGACTCCTTGCTGGCGAACAGGCCGGCCGGGCGCAGATAGAGCGAGATGATCATGAACAGGAAGATCACGACGCTGGCGGCCTCCGGGTAGAACACCTTGGTGAGCCCCTCGACGACGCCGAGCATGTAGCCGGTGACGGCGGCGCCCGCGATCGAGCCCATGCCGCCGATGACGACAACCGCGAAGACAACGATCATGAGGCTGGAGCCCATCGACGGCGAGACCTGGTAGATCGGCGCGGCCAGCACGCCCGACAGGCCGGCGAGGCCGACGCCGAAGCCGTAGGTGAGCGTCATCATCTTCGGCACGTTGATGCCGAAGGCCTCGACGATCTGCGGCTTCTCGTTGGCGGCGCGCAGGTAGGCGCCGAGCTTGGTGTATTCGATGAGATACCAGGTGCCCAGGCAGGTCACGAGCGAGAAGACCACCACCCACAGGCGGTAATAGGGCAGGAACATGAAGCCGAGATTCATGCCGCCTGGGATCGGGTTCTCATACGGCAGGCCGGTGGAGCCGTATTTGTAGCGCACGAGGCCCTCGACGATCAGCGCCACGGCGTAGGTGGCGAGGAGGCCGTAGAGATGGTCCAGCCCCTGGAGCGGCCGCAGCAGCAGCCGTTCCATCACCATGCCGGTCAGGGCAACGACGATCGGCGCGAGGATAAGCGCGCCCCAGTAATTCACGCCGAGGAAGCTCAGCAGCAGCCAGGCGACGAAGGCGCCGAGCATGTACTGGGCGCCGTGCGTGAAGTTCACGACGCTCATCAGGCCGAAGATGATGGCGAGCCCCATCGACAGCATCGCGTAGAACGAGCCGTTGATGAGACCGAGCAGGATCTGCCCGAAGAGCAGTTGGGTACTGATGCCTTCGAACATAGCTCACACCCCCAGATAGGATTTGACGCGGCCCATGTCGGCCTCGAGCTCTGCATTGGTCAGAATGTCGGCCACCTTGCCGTTCTCGACGACCACGTGGCGGTCGGCGACCTGGCGCGCGAAGCGCAGGTTCTGCTCGACCAGCACGATGGTGAAGCCCTGCGCCTTCAGACGCTGGATGGTCTCGCCGATCTCCTTGACGACAACGGGCGCAAGGCCTTCGCTCGGCTCGTCGAGGAAGAGCAGGCGCGAACCGGTGCGCAGGATGCGGGCGATCGCCAGCATCTGCTGCTCGCCGCCGGAGAGCTTGGTGCCCTGGCTGCTGGCGCGGGCCTTGAGGTTCGGAAAGGTCGCGTAGAGCTGCTCGTCGCTCATGCCGCCCTCGCGCAGCACCGGCGGCAGGAACAGGTTTTCCTGCACCGACAGCGACGAGAAGATCGCGCGCTCCTCGGGGCAGTAGCCGATGCCGAGGCGCGCGATCTGGAAGGTGCGCTTGCCGACCAGCTCGGTGCCGTTGAAATTGATCGAGCCGGTGCGCTTCTGGACGATGCCCATGATCGAGCGCAGCGTCGTGGTCTTGCCCGCGCCGTTGCGCCCGATGAGGGTGAGGAGTTCGCCTTCGCGCACGTCGAAGGTCATGCCGTGCAAGACCTTCGATTCCGCGTACCAGGCGCTCAGATTGTCGATCTTCAGCATGGGCGCGCTGCTCGCGGCCGGCGACGCCTTCTCGACGGCAACGCTACTCATCGACGCCTCCCATGTAGGCGGTGATGACCGCGGGATTGTTCGAAACCTCGGCATAATCGCCTTCGGCGAGCACCTGTCCGTGCTGGAGCACGGTGATCTTGTCGCAGAGCGTCGAGACGACCGAGAGATTGTGCTCGACCAGCAGCACGGTGCGCCCGACGGCGGCGCGCCTGATCAGGTCGGTGATCGGTTCGATGTCCTCGTGACCCATGCCGGCGGTCGGCTCGTCCAGCAGCATGACGCGCGGCTCGAGCGCCAGCGTGGTGGCGATCTCCAGCGCGCGCTTCTTGCCGTAGGAGAGCTCGGCGGCAGGCGTGTCGCGGCTGTTGGCCAGCCCCACCTGCTCCAGCAGTTCATCGGCGCGGCTGTTCAGCGGCGCAACCGCCCGCAGCGAGCGCCAGAACTGATAGGCGGTGCCATAGGACGACTGCAGCGCTACGCGAACGTTCTCGCGGGCGGTGAGGTTCGGGAAGGTCGCCGAGATCTGGAACGACCGCACGAGGCCGCGGCGCGCCACCTGGGAGGTGCGCAGCGAGGAGATGTCCTCGCCGTCGAAGACGATCTTGCCGCTGGTCGGGGCGAGCGTCTTGGTCAGGAGGTTGAAGCAGGTCGTCTTGCCGGCGCCGTTCGGCCCGATCAGCGCATGAATCGAACCCCGCCGAACGGCGAGGTTCACGTCCTTCACGGCAGCGAAGCCGGCAAAGACCTTGGTCAGCCCTTCGGCCACCAGCACGTTGTCCGCGTCCTGCGTAGTCTCGGTCCGCGACAGGACCGCAGAGCTATTCGCCATGTTTCCTCCCTATCGGTCCCGCGCCTGTCCCGGCGCGCGGACCGCCCACACGTCGAGGCTTAGCTCGGCAGGCCGAGCACCGCCTTGGCAAGGATGTTCTTCTGGATCTCGTTCGAGCCGCCGAAGATGGCCGGCGCACGCGAATCCAGGAACAGGTTCATCGCATCGACCTCGTCGTTTCCGGCTTCGATGTCGTCGAAGTAACGGGCGTCCTCGCCGGCCAGCAACAACATCTCCTCCGTGATCCGCTGATAGAGCTCGGTCGTGAAGATCTTGAGCAGGGACACGTCCGCGCCAAGTTCCCCGCCGTCGCGCAAGACCTTGGCGAAGCGCTCGAAGGCGGAGCCGAGATCATACAGGTCCAGACGGTGCTTCGCATAGCGGGAGCGGAAGGCCGGGTCCTCGAAGGCGCCGCGGGCACGGGCGAGCTTGTCCAGCCGCTCCATCGCGATCTCGGGACGCGTCGGCGCGCCGAGGAAGATACGCTCGTGGCCGAGCACGGCCTTGGCGACGTTCCAGCCCTGATCGACCTCGCCGACGACGTTGCCGACAGGCACGCGCACATTGTCGAAGAAGACTTCGCAGAAGTCGGTCTCGCCGCGCAGGTTGGCGATCGGCCGAACCTTCACGCCGGGCGACTTCATGTCGATCAGGAGGACGGTGATGCCCTTCTGGCGGACCTTCTCGTCACGCGACGTGCGAACAAGCGCGAAGATCCAGTTGGCGTTGTGCGCCAGCGTGGTCCAGATCTTCTGCCCGTTGACGACGAAATGATCACCGTCCCGCACGGCGGCGGTGCGCAGGCTGGCGAGGTCCGAACCGGAGTTCGGCTCGGAATAGCCCTGGCACCAGATATCCTTGCCCGAGAGGATTCTCGGCAGGTAGTGCGCCTTCTGCTCTTCAGTGCCGAAAGCCAGCAGCAGCGGGCCGATGAGGCCGAGGCCGTGGTCGGGAATGCGCGGGCAGCCGAGACGGCCCCATTCCTCGACATAGATCATGTGCTTCTGGGGGTTGAGCCCCATGCCACCGTATTCGACGGGCCAGACCGGTGACAGCCAGCCTTCCTCGGCGAGCCCGTCGTACCAGACCTTTATCTCCTCATAGAGAGGCCGCTGCTTGCGCATGAAGCGCAGCTCGGGAGGGAGACGACGCTCGACCAGGTCGCGGAAAGCGGCCCGGAAGTCGTCGTCCGACATCGCATTCCAGTCGGTTGCCATCAGATCGAGTCCTTGAACACCGCGGGGCGCTTCTCGATGAAGGCGCGCATGGCCTCCTTGGAGTCCTCGTGGCGGGTCATCTCGTTGGTCAGGTTCTGCTCGAAGCGGTAGCCCTCGCGCAGCGGCATGGAGCCGACCGTGTTGATGGCGCGCTTGGCGAGCGAGAGCGCCTTCGGGCTCTTGGCGGCGATGTTGCGGGCGAGCTTCATCGCCTCTTCCATCAGGTCCTCGAGCGGCACGCAGGCCTCGATGATGCCGCGGCGGTAGGCCTCGGCGGCCGGCACGCGATAGCCGGTCAAGACCATGCGGCGGGCAAGCGACTTCGGGAAGATGGTGGTGATGTGGCTGACGCCGCCCATCAGGCCGATGTCGATCTCCGGCAGGCCGAAGACAGCATTCTCGGAGGCAATGATGATGTCGGCGGCGATCACCGGACCCATGCCGGCGCCGAGCGCGGGACCGTTGACGGCGGCGATGACCGGACGGTTCTGCTCCATGATCGAGTTGGAAACCTCGCGGGCGCGGCGCATGTGGCGGTAGGTCTCGCCCTTGATGTCGCCGATGGCCTGGCGGTTCTTGATGTCGGCGCCGGCGGAGAAGATCTTCTCGCGGCCGGTGATGACGATGCAGCGCACCTCGGGCGTGTCGTTCAGCTCGTCGAACGTCTCGATCATCTCCTCGGAGAAGTCACGCGAGTAGGCGTTGACCGGAGGGCTGTCCATCTTCACGAGCGCGATGTGGTCGGCGATGTCGACCTTGATCAGATTGTTACGCATAGCATTTCCTCCCGCGGTCAGGCCGCGCGTTCCACTTCGACGAATTCCAGGCGCATGGCCTCGGGCTGGCCGAGGGTCGCGCTGAGCGCGATGGCGCGCTTCAGGTAGAGGCCGATGTCGTGCTCATCGGTGAAGCCCATGGCGCCGTGCAGATGCACCGCGCGGCGGCAGATCGAGGTCGCCGCATCACCGCAGCGGGCCTTGGCAGCGAGCACGGCCATGGCCGCTTCCTTCGCATCGCCTTCCGACTGGCGCATGACCGCGTTGACGACGGAAGCGCAGGCGAACTCCGCGTCGCTCCACATCTCGACCATGCGGTGCTGCACCGCCTGGAAGCTCGCAATCGGCTTGCCGAACTGGACGCGGTCCTTGGTGTAGGCGATCGTCATCTCGATGGCCTTGCTGGCAATGCCCGCAAGCTCAGCCGCGATAGCAATCCGCGCATTGGTCACGGCGGCTTCCACGAGCGCGGCGATGCTCGGGCCGCGGGCGATCACGCGGCTGGCCGCGACACGGCAGCGCTCGAAGTGCAAACGACCGATGGCCGCGCCGTCGACGCCCGCCTTCTCCGACACAGAGAAGCCCGACGCATTCGCGGGCACGGAAACGACCAGCGCCTCGCTGCCGGCATCCACCACGACCAGGAAATCGGTCGCGGAGCTCGCGCCGTCGACGAAGTGGCGATCTCCGGTGAGCACGACGCCGTCCGCGTCCACGGCAGCCTTGAGCGGCGCGCCATGCGCATGCTGCGATGGGTCCTGCCAGGCCGGAGAGACGAAGAGCTCACCGGAGACAAGACCGGCCGCAAGACGGTCGCGCTCGGCGGAGACCGGCGCGTCGCGCAGAAGGGTGGAGGCAAAGACGGCGCCCGCGCCGATCGGCTCGGAAATCAGCGCACGGCCCAGGGATTCAGAGAGCACCGCCTGCTCGGCGAGGCCAAGACCCGCGCCGCCGAGGTTCTCGGGCAGCAGCAGGCCGGTCCAGCCGGCTTCGGCCATGGAGTTCCAGAGATCGCGGTCGACATCGGCCGACCGGGCGCGTTTGGCGCGCAGCGATGCTGCTCCCGGCTGACGCGACGCCAGCGTCGCCACGCTGTCGCGCAGCATCGCAAGCGTGCCATCGGGATCGTCGAAAACTGTCTGCGGCATCATTCCTCCCGGATGGGGCCGTCCTGTCGCACAAAGGCTAGGCGATCAGGCGGCGTGGCACAATCACTGCATCGATGTGCAGCATACTTTCACGGATGTGAATCGAGTCAGGCGGGCAGCGCGTGATTCCTGAACTGGTCGCGCAGCTTCGTCTTGAGGAGCTTGCCGGTCGCGGTGTGCGGCAGCTCGTCGACGAAGGCGACATCGTCGGGCAGCCACCATTTGGCGACGCGGGTGGACAGGAAGTCGAGCAACTCTTCGCGGGAAGCCTCGGCGCCCGGCTTGCGGACGACGATGAGAAGCGGGCGCTCCTGCCATTTCGGATGCGGCAGGCCGATCACCGCAGCCTCCTGCACGGCCGGATGGCCGACCGCGGCATTTTCCAGGTCGATCGAGGAAATCCACTCGCCGCCGGACTTGATCACGTCCTTGGAGCGGTCGGTGAGCTGGACATAGCCCTCGGCGTCGATCTTGGCGACGTCGCCGGTGGCGAACCAGCCGTCGGCGTCGAGGACGTCGCCGCCCTCGCCCTTGAAGTAGCCCTTCGTGACCCAAGGGCCGCGCACCTTGAGGTCGCCGGACACCGAGCCGTCCATCGGCAGGTCGGAACCGTCCTCGCCGGTGATCTTGATGTCGATGCCGTAGACCGGCCTGCCCTGCTTGGCCTGGATGTCGATCTGGCCGTCCACGGGCAGGCTTTCGTGCGCCGGCAGCAGGTTGCCGATCGTGGCAACCGGGCTCGTCTCGCTCATGCCCCAGGCATGCAGGACAAACACGCCGTGGTCGCGGCGGAAGCGCTCGATGATGGCGCGCGGCGCGGCCGAGCCGCCCACCACCACGCGCTCGAGCTTGAGCTTCGACACGTCGAGGCCCGGCGTGTCGTCGATATGCTTGAAGAAGCCGAGCCAGACGGTGGGAACGCCGAGCGAGAAGGTGCACTCTTCCTCAACCGCGAGCTCAAACAGGCTCTTGCCGTCGAGCTTCGGCCCCGGCAGCACGAGCTTCGCGCCGCACATGGCGGAGGCGTAGGGAATGCCCCAGGCGTTGACGTGGAACAGCGGCACGACGAGCAGCACGCTGTCGGTCCGGCCGAGCTTGAAGCCGTCCGTCGTGCAGACCATGAAGGAATGCAGGATGGTCGAGCGATGGGAATAGAGCACGCCCTTCGGATTGCCCGTGGTGCCCGACGTGTAGCAGAGCGACGAGGCCTGGCGCTCGTCGAAGACCGGCCAGGAGATGGCGTCGCTCTCGGCGTCCAGCAGGTCCTCATAGGCGACGACGCCGTCGACCTCCTTCGGCAGATGGCCGGCATCGGTTAGCGCCACGAAGCGCTCGACCGTCGAGAACTTCGGCTTCAGATCCGAGACCAGGCCCGCGAAGGTGATGTCGAAGAAGAGGACGCGGTTCTCGGCGTGATTGACGATATAGTCGATCTGCTCGGGGAAAAGACGCGGATTGACCGTGTTGAGCACCGCGCCGATGCCGGAGACCGCGAAATAAAGCTCCATGTGCCGGTGCGTGTTCCAGGCGAGCGAGGCGACGCGGTCGCCCGGCTTGACGCCCATGCGCAGCAGCGCGTTGGCGAGCTTGGCGGCGCGGGCACGCAGCTCGGAATAGGTCAGGCGGACCGCCGGCCCTTCGCAGGTGCGGCTGACGATTTCGGAGTGCGGGTGGAAACGCGCTGCATGTTCGATGAGCGACGAGATCAGCAGCGGCTGGTCCTGCATCAGGCCAAACATGGGGTTTCCTCCTGGGCGACCGCTGTCCCCGGAAGGGTCGCGGCATCTTGCGGCGGAAAATCCCGGCGGAAGGCTGTGGAGTCAATTCAAACTCGGATGAGTAAGAGAGTTTCATATCCTTGAAAGTCGGACATGCATGCGACGGCCGTTTGCATGCGGGCGGAGGCTCGGGAAAAAAGGCGTTTGGAGCGGCATCGGGAGGAGACCGGAATGAGCGCGCTGTTTTCCCAAGGCAGGCTGGGCGGCCTCGGCCTCGACAACCGCATCGTCGTCTCGCCGATGTGCCAGTATAGCGGCGAACGCGGCGTGGCGCAGCCCTGGCACCTGATCCACATCGGCAACCTGATGATGTCGGGCGCCGGTCTCGTGATCATGGAGGCAACCTCCGTCGAGGCGGCAGGCCTCGGCACCCATGGCTGCCTGGGCCTCTACACCGACGAGCAGGAGCAAGCGCTCGGATCTCTCGTCGCGCAGGCGCGCAAACTCTCTTCCGCCAGGCTCGGCATCCAGTTGACCCACACCGGACGCAAGGCCGCGACACGCACAATCCCCGAGCGCTGGCGCGGCGAGCCGCTGCCGCCGGAGGAAGGCGCGTGGAAACCGGTGGCGCCCTCACCCATCGCCTATGATGCCGGCTGGCAGGAGCCGGAGGAACTGACCGAGGACGGCATCCGGAACATCATCCAGGCTTTCGCGCACTCTGCCGTGCGGGCCGACCGCGCCGGGTTCGACCTGGTCGAGATCCACGGCGCGCACGGCTATCTGATCCACTCGTTCCTGTCGCCGATCACCAACCTTCGCACCGACGGCTGGGGCGGATCGACCGACAGGCGCAACCGGTTCGCGATCGAGATCGTGCGCGCCGTTCGCGCCGTATGGCCACGCAGCAAGGCGCTGGGCTTCCGGATGAACAGCACGGACTGGACGCCGGAAGGCTCGACGCTGGACGACGCGGTCGACCTGGCGAAGGCGCTAGAAGCGGAAGGTCTCGACTACGTCGTGATGTCGTCCGGCAACATCAAGCCGGGCATTGCCATTCCGCCCGCGACACCGGGGCACCAGGTTCCGTTCGCAACCGCGATCAAGAAGGGCACCGGGCTTGCCGCAATGGCGGTGGGAATGATCGCCAAGCCCGAACAGGCCGAGGCGGTCATCGCTTCCGACGAGGCTGACTTCGTCGCGCTCGCGCGGCCGATGCTCGACAATCCGCGCTGGGGCCTGCATGCGGCGGCGGCCCTCGGCGCGGACATCCGCTACCCGCCGCAATATATCCGCGCCCGGCCGAACAACTGGCTGGGCTTCGGCTTCGTCCATCCCGACGCCAAGCCGCCGGCGACGACGCAGCAGCTCGACCGGCCGAAGAGCGTGTCGTCGTGGGACAGGCCGGCGGCGCCGGAAAAGCCTTCGACGGCGGCTTGACGCGCGCCGCGTTGAGGACAAAGATTTCCGAAGACGGGGCAAAACGACAGAACAAGCGCCCCGGGAGGAAACGATGGCCACCTCGATCCGGCTCTTCAGGGGCGCGTTCGGGCATGTGTCTGTGCTGAACGTCGAAAGCGATTTCGTCACCCACGCGCATCCGGAAGCGCATATCATTGTCTGGATAGAAGGTGCTGCCGGTCGTATGACCATCGGCGACGGCGCGGTAAATCTGGGTGCCACGACGGCGGCAGCGATCAACCCGCTCGAGCCGCACAGCCATGACCTCGCCTGCGAAGGCCGCCCCGGCCTGTTCCTCGCCTTCTACATCGATCCGGCCTGGGCGCGGCTGCGGCGCGGGCTACCCTCCGGCGCGCCGCTCTTTGTCGAGCCGACCATTCCGCTGGAGCCCTGGCTGCACCGCGCGGCGGCATCCCTGCTCGACCAGCTCTGCGACGACTACGGGCTGGACGATCCGGCTCCCTACGAGATCGAACGGCTGATCGACAGCCTGTTCGACGCCGCGGACGAGGCGCATCCGCGCCGGCTGCGCGGCCTTGGGGCAAACGCCATGCTCGACCACCGCATCCGCAAGGCGATCGAGCTGATGAAGGGCAATGTCTGCGAGCGGATGAGCCTGGACGACGTGGCGCGCGAGGTCGGCCTGTCGCGGCCGCATTTCTTCGCGCTGTTCAAGGAGCAGACCTCTCTGACGCCGAACGTGTACTGGAACACGCTCAGGATGGACGAGGCGCTGCGGCAGCTGCGCTCGACGCAGGAACCGCTGATCTCCGTCGCCTGCCAACTCGGCTTCACCACCGCCGGAAACTTCTCGCGCTTCTTCCGCGACCATGCCGGCGTGCCGCCGACGCTCTACCGCGAGGCGGCGCGGGCCGGCCTCTGAACGATTTTCAGACGGATCGATAAGTCCGCAAGACTCCTTGATAAGCACCGTAGCGGGCGCCGCCCTAGCCTGACCTCATCCAACCCGCGAGGCAGGCGAACATGGCATCGGTCACCATCTCCAGCGTCATCGACGCTCCCATCGAAAAGGTCTGGGCGCGCATCCGCGACTTCAACGGACTGCCCTCCTGGCATCCGCGCATGGTCGAGAGCGAGATCGAGGACGGCAAGAAGGCGACCGACATCGGCTGCGTGCGCAAATTCAAGGTGGCGTCGGGGGCGACCATCCGCGAAAAGCTCACCGCCTTCTCCGATGCCGACCACCTGACCACCTATTCGATCATCGAGCACCCTGCCCCGATCTCGAACCATACGTCGACCCTGAAGCTGGAACGCGTGACGGACGGGGACCGTACCTTCGCGGTCTGGACGAGCACGTTCGACGCGCCGGCCGACAAGGGTGACGAGATCGCCAAGGGGATGGGCGACAACGTCTTCCAGGGCGGCTTCAACGCGCTGAAGGCGCATTTCTCAGGGCAAAGCTGAGCCGGAAACAGGAGGCCGCCATGGGACTGACCCTGCAGAGCTTCCCCTCCGCCGCCGACGCTGCGGCGGCACTCGCCGCTGTCGACGCACGCTATCTTGGCGGCGGCACGCTCGCGGTGCGGGCGAACAACGAGGGCGACGTGTCGTTCTCGAAACTGGTGCGCGTGACCGATCCGGCGCTGACGGCAATCACGATCGACGGAGAACAGGTCCGGCTCGGCGCATCGGTGACGATGACGGCGATCGCGCGGCATCCCGACCTCGCGACGATCGCGGCAGCGGCACGCGCGGTCGGAGGGCCTGCCGTCCGCAACATGGCGACGGTGGGTGGCAATCTCTTCGCGGCCGCGCCCTATGGCGACTTTGCGGTGGCGCTGCTGGCGCTCGACGCAACCGTGCACTTTTCCGACGGCGACCAGCCGATCGAGGCCTTTCTCACGGGTCGAGATACGCTGCCGCGCGGGCGCATCGTGACCGGGGTGAGTTTCATCTTGCCGGCGGCCGGTGCGTTCCGCTTCAAGAAGGTCTCGCGGGTGAAGCCCAAAGGCGTCTCCGTGCTCAGCATCGCGGCGGTCATCGAGGAGGATGGCGGCATGATCAGCTCGGCACGGATCGCGCTCGGCTGCATGGCCGACAGGCCGATGCGCGCAAGGGCGGCGGAGGCAGCCCTATCAGGCAAAGCGCGGACCGCCGAGGGCATCGCCGCTGCATTGGCGGCCGCAACCGACGACACCTCGCCGATCACCGACGCCATAGCCAGTGGCTGGTATCGGGCGGAGGTCCTGCCCGTGCATCTTAGGCGCCTTATCCTGGAGTAACGCAGACCCGAACACCCGACGCAGCCAGAGCCACGCAGGGAGGAAACATGGCGAAGGTACCAGTCCAGCTCACGCTCAATGGCACGGAGCGCGCGGAGTTCATCGACGGCGGGCTGACGCTGCTCAACGCGCTGCGCGACCGGTTCGGCGACACCTCGCCCAAGGGCGGCTGCCACCAGGGCACCTGCGGCGCCTGCTCGGTCATCGTCGACGGCGAACTGAAGCTCTCCTGCCTGACGCTCGCCGAAACCTGCAACGGCGCGCATGTCGAGACCACGGCGGGGCTTGCCGGCGACGGCATTCTGCATCCGCTGCAGCGCGCCTTCCTCGACGGCTTCGCAGCCCAATGCGGCTTCTGCACGCCGGGCATGATCATGGCCGCCAAGGCGCTTTTGGCGCGCGTGCCGAACCCCAGCCGCGAGGACGTGATCGAGGCGATCTCCGGCAACATCTGCCGCTGCACCGGCTACGAGCCGATCATCCAGGCGATCCTGTCGGCCGCTCGGTCGAACTCGCAGAACGCGGCCTGAGGAGGTCCTGATGGAACTGCGCAAAAGCTACTTTGCCGACGAGCGCAAGGACGACCTGAACGAGATCGGCCAGTCGCTGCAGCGGTCCGACGTGCCCAACCACGTGACGGGCAAGACCGCGTTCTTCGCCGACCGGACCTTTCCGAATCTCTTACACCTCAAGATGGTGCGCAGCCCGCATCATCACGCACGCATCCGCGGCATCGACCTGTCGGAGGCCGAGAAGCATCCGGGCGTGGTGCGCATCCTCACCGCCAAGGACGTGCCGCAGAACCTCTACACGATCCTGATCCTGATCCAGGTCGGCCCGCCGGACGAGCACGTGCTGGCGGAGGGCAAGGTGCGCTGGAAGGGCGAGGCGGTTGTGGCGGTGCTGGCCGACAGCGAGCGCGCCGCCAACGAGGCGGCGGCCAAGGTGAAGGTCGACTACGAGGTGCTGCCCGCCGTCTTCGACATGCAGGAGGCGCTGAGGGAAGGCGCGCCTCTGGTCAACGAGCATCACGGCCAGAACTATTATCGCTACGACAGCGGCGCATCACGGAAAGTGCGCTTCGGCGATGTCGAGAAAGGGTTCGCGGAAGCCGATTTCGTTCTGGAGGAAACCTACCATTCCTCGCCGATCGAGCAGGCGCCGACGGAGACGACCGGCTGCATCGTGGCGCCCGAGGGCAACGACCGCTTCACCTGCTACACCAATACGCAGGCGATGTTCTTCACGCTCGACAACACCTCGATCATCCTGCAGATGCCAGGCCACAAGCTGCATATGGTGGGCGGCACGGTCGGCGGCGGCTTTGGCGGCAAGGTGGACGTGACGGTCGAGCCGATCGCCATCCTTGCGGCGCGGCTGACCGGCCGACCGGTGTCGTTCATCTACAGCCGCGAGGAGGAGATGCAGATCTCCTCGCCGCGCGCGGCCGAGACGATCACGATCAAGGACGGAGTGATGAAGGACGGGCGCATCATCGCCCGCCAGGTCACCGGCTACACCGATGCGGGGGCCTATTCGCGCCACTCGCCCTATGGCGCACAGAAGGGCGCGGCGCACTATCCCGGCCCCTACACGATCCCGAACGTCTGGGTGGACACCTACTGCGTCTACACCAACCGCACGCCGTCGTCGGCGATGCGCGGCTTCGGCGTCACCATCGCCGACTTCGCGCTCGAAGTGCAGATGGACAAGCTGGCGCGGCTGATCGGCATGGACCCGCTCGAGTTCCGCTTCATCAACGCCTACCGCGACGGCGACATGAAGGCGCACCGCCAGCCGACCGAGGGGGCCGCCCTTGTCGAATGCATGCAGGAAGCCTCGATCGCCGCCGGCTGGCCGGTGGCGGAGCGCTTCATGAAGATGTCGTCGAAACGCAGGGAGGCGTGACATGGCGCTGAGACGCGGGCGCGGCGTCGCCGCGATCAACTATCCGACCGGCATGAACCTCGGCGGCGACCCCAGCCAGGCGCTGGTGCATTCGACACCGACCGGCGCCTTCATGGTGACGCTGTCCTCGGTCGATCTCGGCCAGGGGCTGCGGCAGGTGATGGCGCAGATCTGCGCCGAGACGATCGGCATCCCGACCGAGCAGGTGACCATCGACACCGCCGACACCGACACCGGGCCGCATTGCATGGGCACCTTTGCCTCGCGCGGTACGCACCGCATCGGCAACGCGGTGGCGCAAGCGGCGCGCGAGGCGCGGCAGGTGATGCTGGAAGTGGCGGCCGAGGCGCTGGAGGTGGACGCCAGCGATCTCGACACCGACGGCAAGGGCATGATCCACGTGAAAGGCGCGCCGCAGAAGGCAATCTCGGTGTTCGACACGGCGTTGGCCGCGCATTTCAAATATGGCCGCTCGATCTCCGGGCGCGGCATGTTCCTGGTGCCGCGCTCCTTCCCCGAGACCGAGACCGGCGCGATGAAGCCCGCCACCTGCTACGCGCATGCCTGCACGGTGGTGGATGTCGAGGTGGACGACGAGACCGGCGAAGTCGACGTCGTGTTGGTGAAGAACGTCTTCGAGGTCGGCCGCGCGCTCAACCCGCGCATGGTCGAGCAGCAGCTCGTCGGCGGCTCCTGGATGGGCATCAGCCATGCGCTCTACGAGACGACCGAGCCCTATTATCCGGCGCGGGAGCATGGCGGGCGCGACTTCAACGAATATCTGATGCCAGGACCAGGCAACCTCGCCGAGACCGAGACGATCGTGCTGGAGCGGCCGGCGGCGGACGGGCCGTATGGGGCCAAAGGCGTCGGCGAGATGTGCGCCAATCCGCAGATCCCGGCGGTGGCCAACGCCGTGTTCGACGCTGTCGGCGTGCGGATCGATTCGCTGCCGATCACGCCGGAGAAGATTCTTCGCGCGCTCAAGGCGAAGCGCGCGGCGGCCTAAGGATGCGGATAGGTCCGCCCCCTCCACCACGCTTCGCGTGGTCCCCCTCCCCCGCTTCGCAGGGGAGGATCCGGCGCTGCGGCCAGCCTCGACCTGGATCCTCCCCCGTTCACGGGGGAGGGGGACCGCCGAAGGCGGTGGAGGGGGCGCCGCATCATCTCCGGCAGAAACGGCTATGACGGCCCCTGCCCTCACATTGACGTCACCCGACGACGTCTCTGCCCTGCTCCGAACGGCGAACTACATCACCGACGAAGGCCTCGCCACCGCCGTGTTCCTAGCGCTGCGGCTCGGCAAGCCGCTGCTGCTGGAGGGCGCGCCGGGGGTCGGCAAGACGGAGGCCGCGAAGGCGATCGCCTCGGGGCTCGGACGCGAGGTGGTGCGGCTGCAGTGCTACGAGGGCATCGACGCCGCGCATGCGCTCTATGAGTGGAACTACCAGCGGCAGCTTCTCGCGATCCGGCAGGCGGGCGAGCGCGAGGTCGACATCTTTGACGACCGTTTCCTGATCGACCGGCCGCTGATGCAGGTGCTTCGCGCGCCGGAGCGCCGCGTGCTTCTGGTCGACGAGATCGACCGGTCCGACCACGAGTTCGAGGCGCTTTTGCTCGAATTCCTGTCCGACTTCCAGATCACCATCCCCGAGCGCGGCACGATCGCCGCAGCGACGCGGCCGGTCGTGGTGCTCACCTCCAACCGCACGCGCGAGCTGGCCGAGGCGCTGCGGCGGCGCTGCGTCTACCACTGGATCGGCTATCCCGACGCGGCGCGCGAGGCGGAGATCATCATGCTGCGCGCGGGCGAGGTGGCACGCGAGACGGCCAGGGCCGTGGCGAGCGCGGTGCGCGACATCCGCCGCCGGCCGCTCGCCAAGCCGCCCGGAATCGCCGAGGCGGTCGAATGGGCGAATGCGGCGACGGTGCTGGAAAAATCCGGCAGCCCGTGGCCGGAAGCCTTCCGTCGGGCGATCGGCGTGGTGGTCAAGGACGAGGAGGACCTCGCCTGCCTCGCGCCTGAACTCGACGCGATCCTGGAGGAGGCGCTGGCATGAACGCGCTCCCCCGCGCCGCTCGTCCCTTTCCCGGCTTCGCCCGGCTGCTGCGCAGCTTCGGCTTCAGGATCGCGCCGGAGCAGGCGGAAGCCTTCATGCGCTCGATCACGCTGCTCGGGCCGCGCACGATCGACGACATCCGCCTCGCGGCGCTTGCCACCTTCGCCATCGATCCGGACCGGCGCGACGAGTTCGACGTGCTGTTCCGTGCCTATTTCCACGGCGAGCAGGGCCTCGTGGCCGACGGCGACGACGAGGAGACGGAGGTGAAGGACGATCGCGGCCACCTCGAACGGGCAGCGGCGGCGCCCAGGTTGGAAGCGGGCGGCGCGCTCGCTTCCGCGATCGACCAGGCCGGGACGCGCAGCTTCCAGCGTGACGAGGATAGGCTGGCGGAACTGCGCCGGCAGCTCGCCGCCGCACTGCCGAAGCGCCGCTCGTTCCGGTCGGAAAGAGTGAACTCCGGCGGAGCGACCGACCTGCGCCGTACGCTCAGGTTGATCGTGCGCGCCGACGGCGACGTGCCGGACCCGCCGTTGCGGCGACGCAAGAGCGTCGCGCGTCCGCTGGTGCTTCTGATCGACGTCTCCGGATCGATGAAATTGCACACGGCGGACCATCTCGGCGTGGCGCACGCGGCCGTCCAGGCGGCGGACCGGGCCGAGGTCTTCACCTTCGGCACGCGGCTCACCCGCATCACGCCGGCGCTGCGCATCCGCGACCGCGCACAGGCGCTGGCGAAGGCGGCGGCGCTCGTGGACGACTGGGACGGCGGCACGCGGATCGGGCCGTCGCTTGCCGCTTTCCTTTCGGTGCCGCGCTACGCAGCCATTGTACGGGGCGCATCCGTCGTGGTCCTCTCCGACGGACTGGAGCGCGGCGGCCATGGCGAGATGGAGACCGCGTTCCGGCGGCTTTCGGGGAGCGCGCACCGGCTGGTGCTGGCCACGCCACTGGCAGGCGATCCGCGCTTTCGCCCGGAGACCGCGGCGCTAAAAGCGATCCTGCCCTGGCTGGACGACCTCGTGGACGGATCGTCGGTCGAGGCGCTGTCAGATTTCCTTCTGTCGCTCGCCCGCCCCGCTCCCGCCGCGGCGACACTCTGGAGGGCCTCATGACACAGAAGATCATCGATTCCCATTTCCATATCTGGCGGCAGGCGGATCAGCCCTGGCTGGTGGGCCCGATGGTGCCGCGCATCTTCGGGCCTTATGAGCCGATCCGCCGCGACTATCCGATGAGCGAATATCTCGCGGACCGCGCGGGCACCGGCGTCGAAAAGGCAGTCTATGTCCAGACCAACTGGGCGAAAGAGGATTTCGAGAAGGAGGCGGCCTGGCTGCAGGAAACCGCCGACGCGACCGGATGGCCGCACGCCATTGTCGCCTATGCCGACATGACGGTGGACGACGTGCGTCCACAGCTCGACCGGCTGAAGGCCTATCCGCGCGTGCGCGGCGTGCGCATGCAGCTGCACTGGCACGAGATCCCGCAATTCCGCTTCGCCGCCTCGGCCGACCAGGTGATCGGTGCGACCGTGCGGCGCAACGTGGCGCGGCTGAAGGACTATGGGTTTTCCTTCGACCTCCAGCTCTTCCCCGGCCAGATGCGCGACGGCGCGGTGCTGGTGGGGGAGAATCCGGAGATCGACTTCATTCTCACCCATACCGGCATGCTGGTCGACCGGGAAGCGAAGACGGTGGACGCGTGGGAAGCCGGCCTTGCCGCCATGGCGGGCTTCGACAATTTCTCCGCAAAACTGTCCGGGCTCGGCACCTTCGTCCACCGCAACGACCCGGACCTGATCGCTTTCATCGTCGACCGTGCCAACGCCATCCTCGGCAGCCGCCGACTGATGTTCGGCTCAAACTTCCCGATCGAGAAGCTGTGGACCGACTACGCTTCGCTGGTCGCCGCCCATGTGTCGGCCGCGGCGAAACTGCCGCCGCAGGACCGGGAGAACATTTTCTGGAATACGGCGGAGCGGGTGTACCGGCCGGCATAGGCCGCGTGAGCCCGGACGCGATCGCCGGGCGTCAATCTTGCAGCAGCCTGACCACCTCCGGCACGAAAGCCTGGCCCTCGCCGCGGCCGACAAGTCCTTCCAGCGTCCGCGACACGCCCTCGGCGACGAGATCCGCCGCGCCGAGGTCTTCCGCGAGCCGGCGATAGTAGGACAAGTCCTTGGCCGCATTGGCGATCGAGAAGCGCAGCTGCGCCGTCTCGCCGCTCTCGATGTACGGGCGCAGCCGCTCCAGCGCGACCCCGCCGCCGCCGCCCTTGGCGAGGCATTCCACCAGCGCATCCATCGACACGCCACCCTTGCCGGCGCAAGCGACGGCCTCGGCGATCAGCGTCACCGAGCCGAGCGAGACGAAGTTGTGCAGGAGCTTGAGCTGGTGGCCGGTTCCGACGCCGCCAGCCTCGAAGATGTTCTCCGAAAAGGCCGAGAGCAGTGGCCTGACCCGTGCGACGACCTCCGGCTCGCCGCCGACGAGAAGGTTCAGCCTGCCCTCTTCCGCCTCCTTCGGCGTGCGGGTCATGGCGGCGTCGACGAAATGGGCGCCCTTCTCGACCACTTTCGCGGCGAGCGACACGGTCGAGGTCGGATTGGCCGTCGAGCAGTCGACCACCACCATGCCGGGGCGTAGCGCCTCCAGCACCCGGCCGCTGCCCAAAAGCACGTCCTCGACCTGCGGCGTGCCGGTCACGCACAGGACGAGGATGTCGCTCGCGCCGGCGAGCTCCGCCGCCGTGTCGCATCCTTTCGCGCCCGCGCGGTCGAGATCGTCCGTCGGCTGGTTGCCGGGATGGCGCAGGTAGCGCAGGTCCCAGCCCTTCAGCGCGATGTTCTTCGCGATCCCGTGGCCCATCAGGCCCACGCCGATCATGCCGACCCGTTCATTCATCCCCTGCTCCTCGTTCGACGCGGCATCCCGATGGCGGCCACGATGCCGTGGCAGGTGTGGCCGAGCCCGGCGCGGCAAGCAAGACCCAGTCGCCCCGCCCCATGGGCACAGCCGCGTTGCCGTGGAAGAGGGTGGCCGCACCGTCGCCAGCCATCGGTTGTCGAAAGGCATCCAACAGAGATCGGAACGAAAGCGATAGGCCCTCCGACCGGCGAAGAGCTGCGAGCTGGAAGCTAGATAAGGGAAGCATGGCCGGCTCCATCGAGCACGGCGAGCCCTCAGGAGCCTGAGGCCTTCTTCGCTCTCGTTCGAACGGTCCTCAGACGCGGGTGGTGCATCCGGATGGCGTCCCTGCCATCATTCTTGGCCTCGTACAGAGCCAGGTCGGCCCGGCTCAGGATGGTGCTGAGGTCGTCCTGATAGCCGCAATTGTAGATGCCGAAACTTGCCGTGGCGGGCGGCAGGCCCTGGCTTTCGAGCGCTGTGGAAAGATCTTTCTGGAACGATCTGGTGATGTCGTATGCCCGGTCTGCCCCCTCGCCCGCGAGCAGCACGGCGAACTCCTCGCCACCGATGCGGCCGACGACGGCGTCGAAAGGCATGGCGTCACTCAGCGTCCGGCCGAATGTGCGGATCACGGCGTCGCCCGTCGCGTGGCCGAGCGTGTCGTTGATCTGCTTGAAACGGTCGATGTCGGCGACGATCATCGTCAGTCGCAGCGTCGGGCGGTCGGGCGCCTGGAGGAGATGCAGCGACCGCTCCTCAAAGCCTCGGCGGTTGAGGCAGCCTGAGAGCTTGTCGAGGCGGGCCTCCAACTTGAGTTCCTTGATCAGGACGACGGCGAGGCCGACGAGCAGCGACAGGGCGGCGAACACGGCCAAAATCGGAGAGCCGAGGCGGGTGGTGTTCCAGTAGATGGAATCGTGAAGCGCGTTGCGGTCCGCGTAGAAATTGCCTTCCCAGATCACCTGCAGAGGACGCCAGGAAAAGTTGATGAGCGCAAGGATCGATACGGCGATTGTGAGGGATCTGCCCCACCCCGGCGACCCTGAGCGGAAGGTGGCGATCAGCGTCACCAGGGCCATGACGGAATGCGACACGTTCATCACATGGATCCGGGCCGTCAGGTCGTTGTCGACATAAAGCCACCACAGGATGGCGCAGACTGTCGCGAGAGCCGTCAGGCCGAGGGCGAGCAATGGCACCTTGCCGCCCGCCATCTCGATGACCGCGACACAGATGAGCGTCACGGCGGCCAGGAACGCCAGGTTCGTGAACAGGTTCGAAAGCCCGTACGGCATCGCGGGGACGATGTCCTGAACGACGAATGCCACGGCGAACGCAAAGAGCCCGATCGCAGCCGTCCGCATGGCGCCCGCGCTCGGCCGATGATACCAGATGATCAACATCGCCGATGCCAGGATGCAGGCGATGGCCGGATTGAGCAGCAGGACATAGACATTCGTCGACACGACGCACCTCCGAACGGCCAGTTCTACGGAACTGTTGCTTGCTCCCCGCTAACCCTCGACGCGGCTTTTTAATCAAATCTCGAGCATGAAGTTCCGGACGGGCGAAGGCCGCAAGCCGGCCGGTCGCCATCGCCGCGGCAAACGGCGGAACCTGCGCAAAGGAAAATTCTGGCGGAGAGGATGGGATTCGAACCCACGAGAAGCTTTTGACCTCTACTCCCTTAGCAGGGGAGCGCCTTCGACCACTCGGCCACCTCTCCGGTGGCTTCCCGATACTGAAAAGCCCGGGCACAATCAACAACGCTTTCCACAAATCGGCAGCGTTGTCCTGCAAAGCCTCACTTGCTGTAGCGCAGCGTCAGCGAAAAGCGCGCCGTGCCGCCGAAGCTCGCCGGCGGTTTCGGATAGGGTGCCGCGCGGCGCACGGTGGCGAGCGCCTCGCTGTCGAGCATCGGATAGCCGGAGCTCGCCGTGACCCGCGCGGAGGCGAGGTTGCCCGAGCCGCCGATGCTGATCGACACCTTCACCGCCCCCTTCATGCCGCCGCGTGCCGCGGCATCCGGATAGCGCTTGTAACGCTGGACGTGGCCGTTGACCCTGCGGCCGTAGGAGTCCCTGTCGCCCGACGATGCCGCAGCGGAGGCGACAGACCCCGCCTGGCTCGCCGGTCGGGACTTGTCCCTGGCCTTCGCTCCGCCGGCCGGCGGCGCCCCGCCGCGCTCGCGCGTTTCGGGTTTTTCCGCCCGTATGGAAGGCTTCGTCTCCGCCTTGCGGGGCCGTTCCTGGGCTTTGGCCGATCTGGCCGGCTCCGCTTTCCTCTCCACAGGCGCCGCCTTGGCCGGCGGCTTGCGATCTGTTTCGACAGGGACAGGCGTGGCAATCGGCGCGGCGGCCTTCTTCGCCGGAGCCGGCGCGGCTGGCTCCGGCGGAAAGAGCGGCGGCCCGGGCACGGCGATCGCCGGCAGCATCGATTCGAGCGAGGGGCGTGCTGCGAGTACCTGAACCGCAAGATTCGCGTCGTCTGTTTTCCCGGTCTCCAGCGGCTCGTCCGATGCCGGCTCTCTGACGACCTCCAGAGGCATTGCAGCGCCCTCGGAGGACGAGGCTGCCGGCTGAGACGGCGGCGATACATCCTCCATGGCGGCTGCGAGATCGGGATCGGCTGCCGATTCGGGCGCGGTCGCCGCGGCCGAAGCAAGCTGAGCGATCTCAATCTCCGTCAGCGGCGGCAGGGGCTCGAACTGCGGCAGCGGAACCGGAGCGACGGGATCGGCGGAAGGCGGCTCTGCCTGCTCTATGACGGGCGCTTCGGCGACCTCGGCCTGCTTCTCGGCATCTTGCGCGTCCGGCTCCGGCCGGTCAGCGGGCGCAGCCGCATCCTGCGTCTCGTTGGCGTCGCCGGCGATGGAGGCAACATCCGAGAGTTGGGGTGCCGGGTCCGCGACGATCTCGACCGAGATGGCGTCCGTTTCGGCTTCGACACCCTCATGCCAGACCAGCATGCCGAGCCCGGCGACGGCGACCGCATGGAAGACCAGTGACAGGACCAACGCGGCGACGTTCCAACGCGTCCTGGCGAGCGGCGTTGCCACTTCTGCGCCGGGCGCAGCGATGTCGGGCGAAGTTTCCCCGGAACTTTCACCGTCGCGCGCAAGCCTCGGAAATTCGAATCGAAATCCATCAGCGACGGAAGCTGCCTCGATCGGCAGCGCGACGGGTTCGGGCGCCGTCCCGTTCGTCTTCGCCGGATGGATCGACGGCCACTGGATCACGGCTGCCTCGCCTGCGACAGGGCGAGCGGCGCAAGCACCAGCTTGCCGCCGTCGCGCGCGACATGGGCGGTCACACCATAGACGGACTGGAGCAGTGCGGCGTCGAGCACTGTTTCAGGCTCGCCATCCGCGGCGACCCGGCCTCCATCCAGCACGATGATCCGGTCGCACCAGCGCGCCGCGAGCGTCAGGTCGTGCAGCGAGACGAGCACGCAGCGCCCCTTCGCGGCGACCGCGCGAAAGGCCTGCATCATCGAGATCTGGTGCGCGGGATCGAGACCGGACGCCGGCTCGTCGGCGATCAGGAACGGCGTGTCCTGCGCGACCGCGCGGGCGGCGAGCACCCTCGCCTGCTCCCCGCCTGAGAGCTCGGTGGCCGGACGCCCCGCAAGACCCTCGACCTGCAGCAGGCGCATCGCGCCGGCGGCGATTGTCTCATCCTCTTCGGACGGCCGCTGCCCGTACGCCCGCCACGGGATGCGCCCCAGCATCACCACCTGTTCCACCGCCAGCGACCAGCCGATGGAGCGCTGCTGCGGCAGGAAGGCGATCTTTCGCGCGCGTTCGATCGAACCCATCGCCGACAGCGTGCGGTCGCCCAGCCGCACCTGCGGCGTCTCGATCAGGCCGGAAAGCGCGCGCATCAGGGTCGACTTGCCGGCGCCGTTCGGCCCGAGCAATCCGACCACCTGACCCGGTTCAAGGTCGAACGAAACGCCGTCCAGCACCTTGCGGCCGGAAAGGCTGACCGAGAGTTCACGTGCCGACAGCCGCATCACAACGTCTCCCGTCTTGTACGCGCGACGAGCCAGAGGAAGAACGGCGCGCCGATGAGCGCGGTGACCACGCCGACATTGAGCTCACGCGCGGGGATTGCGACGCGCACCGCAACGTCGGCGGCGAGAAGCAACGCGGCGCCGCCCAGCCCCGCCGGCAGGATCAGGCTGCCGGGCATGCGGTCGGTGAGCGGCCGGATCAGGTGCGGCATGACGAGGCCGACAAAGCCGATCGCGCCCGTCACGGCGGTGGCCGCTCCCACCATCAGCGCCACGCCCCCCACGACGAACAGACGCGCCCGGCGCATATCGATGCCGAGGCTTGACGCACTCTCCTCGCCCAGCGTTAGCGCATCGAGCGCCCGGCTCGACGCGAACAGCAGCGCCGCCCCCGCAACCATCAGCGGCAGCGCGATCAGCACATGAACCATCGAGCGGTCTTTCAGCGAACCGAGCAGCCAGAAGATGATCTCGTAGCTGGCGAAGGGGTTCGGCGAGAGATTGAGCGCCAGCGAGGTGAGCGCACCGGCAAGGCTGGACAGCGCGACGCCGGAGAGAATGAGCGTCAGTGTCGAGCCGTGCCGGGTGGCTATGCCGAGTAGGAGCAGCACCGAGGCGGCGGCCCCGACAAGCGCCCCGGCAGGCAAGGCCAGGATCGAGGCGCCGGCAAGGCCGCTGTAGAATACGGTCACGGCGCCGAGCGACGCCGACGCGGAGACGCCGATGATCCCGGGTTCGGCCAGCGGATTGCGCAGGAAGCCCTGGAGTGCGGCACCGGAGGCGCCGAGGCCGAAACCCACCATGAGGCCGAGCAGTGCGCGCGGCAGCCTGATCTCGCGCAGGATGATCGACGCCGCCTCGTCGCCGCCGGCGATCAGCGCCCGGATGCTCTCCAGCGGGCCGTAGCTCGCGGGCCCGGTCAGCAGCGACAGCAGGAAGAAGATGACCGTCGCGGCGGCGAGCGACCCGATGAGCACGCCGCGGCTCATGGCGCGGACCCGCCGGCCGGGCAGGAGACGACGCGCCGCCGGGCCTCGACCAATGCCTTCACAGCCTCGATGACGAACGGCCCGCCGCAGGAGGCTGAGCCGCGCGGCAGATGGATGCGCAGCGTGCCCTGCCCCAGCGCCAGGATCGCCGGATGCGAGGCGATCAGGTCGGCCAGTGCCGGCGTGTCGGCCAGCGGCTCGGGCAGAACGATGATGTCAGGCTTCTTCTCGACCAGCAGTTCGAGCGGAAACGGCGCCATACCGGAATAGCCGAGCTCGGCCGCGATGTTGCGCAGGCCCGCGGCCTGCATTGCCGAATCGATCAGCGAGCCGGCGCCCATGGCGATGCCGTTCTGGTCGTAGGCGATGGCGGTCGGCGGCGATCCGCACCGCCCGGCCTCGATGTGCGACAGCTCGCTTTCGAAAGAAGACGCCATCTCCTCGGCGCGAGAGGCGGCACCAAGAATTGCCCCCATGCGCCGGATCTCGCCCGGGATCGTGTCGAGCGTCTGAGAATACTGGAATTCCTCGATCCGGTAGCCGAGGCGGCGCAGCAGCGGCGTGGTGTTGTGCAGCGAATAGGCGCCGGTGATCACCACATCCGGTTTCGCCACCAGCACCTCCTCCGCCAACCCGCGATTGTGCGGATAAGAGGCAGCGAGCGCCGAATGGAAGGAAAGGCCTGGGTCCGACGCAAGCTCCGACACCGAGACGAGTTGGCCTGGTGCGGCAAGCAGCATGGCCAGCTGGTCGGTGCAGACGTTGAGCGACATCACGCGGGCGGGTGGGGCGGCGACCGCGGCGCCGGTGAAACTCACGATCAGGCCAACCGCGAGGAGCAGCGCTCTGCGGCGCCTCCCTCTGTCCTGCCGGACATCTCCCCCACGAGGGGGGAGATTGGCAGTTCCACGCTCATCATTCCTTTTGCGGCGTCGGCGATTGGCGAAAGCAGACGCGATAGTCGATCTCCCCCCTCGTGGGGGAGATGTCCGGCAGGACAGAGGGGGGCGCCGTAGAGCGCCGCCCTTGCCCTCTGCCGCCGGACGCTCGTCCATCAGAACGTTGCCTTCACGCCCGTAAAGGCGGAGAAGCCCGGCGTGGCGTAGCCCCGCACCGTCTGGTAGTCGACGTCGAAGGCGTTCTCGACACGGACATACACCTCGGTCGCCTCCGTCGGCTTGTAGGCAAGCTTCGCGTTCAGCAGGAAATAGTCGTCCAGCTGGAAATCCCCGGAATCGACCGTGTCGAGCGCGACCTTGCCGGTGGCGGAGAACGTCCACTTCTCGGCCGGCTGCACAACCGTCGACAGGCCGATCGCATGGCGCGGGATGCGGATGTTGCGCGCGCCGGTTGCCGTGTGAGAGTCCGTGTAGGTGTAGGAGCCGGCGAGGCTAAGCCACTCGGTCGCCGTCCACGCCACCGACGTCTCGACGCCACGCGAGGTCGTGATACCGGGAACCTGATTGTAGCCGGGGCCCGAATAGGCGATCAGGTTGTCGATATCTATCTGGAAGAACGTCACGTCGGCGATCAGATTGTCCGCCAGCCTCTGCTCGACGCCGATGTCGTAGCTGATGCTTGTCTCCGGCTGCAGGAGCGGGTTGGCGCCGAACGGACCGTAGAGTTCGTTCAGGCTCGGCGCGCGAAAGCCCGTCCCGAGCGAAGCGTGGAGGCGGGTATTGGTCGGGAAGGCATAGGACGCCGAAGCGCGATAAGTTCCGTATCCGCCGAACGCGCTGTGATCGTCGTAGCGGCCGCCAGCCGTCAGCGTCAGGCTGTCGACGGGCTGGAAAACCACCTGTCCCCACACGCCACCGATGGTGAAATCGGCGGATGCGCCGGGCACCTCGATCGACTGGCGTTCGTAGTCGGCGCCATACTGGAGCGTGATCCGCTCCGTCACATCGAAGGCACCCTGATAGTCGGCCTTCACGCGATCACCGAGATATTCGCCGTCGAAGAACGTGCCGGTGATCGACCGGTCGATGTCGAAGCCCTGCACCGAGAACGTGTTGCGCGCGCGGCCATCCATGAGATCGAGATTGAAGCCCATGCGCCCCGCCAGTTGGCGGCTGTGGTTGGTCGCGGTCAGATTGTCGCCGATCGGGAAGGAATCGTCGAACTCGGCCGAGGCATTGATGTAGAGGAGCGAACCGAACACCGAAAAATTCTCGTTGAAGCGATGCTCGGCCGCGGCATCGACCGTGACGTTTTCGTAGCCGTCACGTTCAGTGCCGTTCGCCGCCGACGAAATGCCGTCGGTGCGGAATCCGGTGATGTTTATCCCCGCGCGAGACGTCTCCGTCGCGGCGCGCAGGCCGTAGCGGCCAAGCGCCGTGCCGTTGGAGCCGCCTTCGATGTGGAAGAGGTGCTGAACGCCGATCTTGTAGTCGGTCAACGTCGACAGGCTGATCACGCCCGCGATCGCTTCCGAACCATAGAGCGTGCTCTGCGATCCCTTGAGAACCTCGATCCCGTCGATCCCGCCGGTGAGCAGATACTGGTAGGACGTCTGGACCTGCGGCGCGGTCGGGTCGCCGATATCGATGCCGTTGAAAAGGGTCTTCACATAGCGCTTCGGCTGGCCGCGCACGGCAAGGGACCCTTCGCCGCCGACGCTGCCCGGCTGGCTGATCGCGACGCCCGGAACAGTGTCGAGATAGTCGATGACCGTGGGCTGCGACCTCTCCTCGATTTCCTTCTTCGTGATCTTCTCGACCTTCGAGCCGGTCTTGGTCTTGTCGCCCGGCGCGCGGTTCGGCGTCACCACGATCTCGCCGATGTCGATTTCCTGCGCCCCTGCCGGCGCCGTACCCGCAAGAAGAATTGCGGCAAGCGCCGTCTGCGCCGCCAATGCGAGTGTCCTTGCCCCGTAAACCTTCATATCATCCCCCACCGGTCGCTGCCGGATCAGATTGCGTTGGCGCTGGTGGGGTGTTGCGGTCCCGGCCCAGCGATGACTTCTCGTCACCGCTGTTCGAGACAGCCCCGGAAGCTCCCCGCATCCGGAAGGTGACGTCGAAGGCAGGTCTCCTGGCTCACGGCTCGTCGGCGCATTCGCCTTCCCGGGCATTGCCCAGTGGCTTCGTGAATGCGCCTCACCGTTCACAGTTGCGGGGGCAGCTACGGCCTGGGGATGGATCCCGTTCCGTATTCCCTTTTCATCCGCGCCCCGAGGACGCGGAAACCTTCGGCAGGAATCTCGTAACAAGCCGCCCGGGCGCGGTCAATCATGCGGCACGGCGGCGTAACGGACGGCGCAGGGAGGTCTGCGAGGCGCCAACTCGCCGATTCTCCAGCGATTCGAGACGCTTCGACCGGACGGCCGATGCCCTGGAAATGCGCGCCGAAGGTCGAAACCGGATGCAGATCGACCGAAACCTCGCCATCTGCACAATTCGCAGTCAGGCGGCCGTCACATTTCCGCAACAGGGCCGCCGCAACCGGCCGAAAATGCGGCCAAACGGCGACGTTTCTGTTGAACTGGCAAAGGAAGTCCCGCACAAATTCGGCAAGGGACGCACAGCAGCCGACCGCTGGCGCTTTCGGGACACTTCGAAAACGGAGAGCATAACATGAACATCAAGGGCCTTCTTCTCGGCTCGGCGGCTGCCCTCGCGGCGGTGACCGGCGCGAATGCTGCGGACGCCGTCATGGCGCCCGAGCCGGAGCCGGTGGAATACGTTCGCGTCTGCGACGCCTACGGCTCGGGCTTCTTCTACATCCCCGGCACCGAGACCTGCCTGCAGATCTCGGGCTATGTGTGGTACCAGATCGGCGCGACGAACGATGATGGTTTTCCGCACGTTCCGAACTACAATTTCATGGCGGGCGATGGTTGGAACAAGAGTGTTCGCGCCCGCCTGAATATTGACGCTCGTTCCGAGACTGAGTGGGGCACGCTGCGTTCCTACATTCGCTTCCAGGCTGACTGGATTCCGAATCTCGATTACGGTGATGGTCCGGTCGCGGTTGATCAGGCCTTCATCGAACTCGGTGGTCTGCGCATGGGTTACACCGAATCCGCGTGGGGTGAGACGGTCAACGGCATCTCTAGCTTTGGTTCGCACAGCTGGGGTGGCCTCTACTATGGCTATCAGCAGCGCGCGTTGATCCAGTATAATTTCTCGTCGAACGGCTTCTTCGGCACGATTTCGCTCGAAGACGACGCGCTTGGTGGCGAGGGCTACGTGCCTGACGTTGTCGGCCTCATCGGTTACGAAGGCGGTTGGGGAGCTGTCTGGGCACGCGCTGGCTACGATGAGTCGGCGGATGGCTTTGGCGCTTCGATCGGCACGCAGATCAACATCCCGAATATGGCTGGATCGTCATTCCGTCTCATCGGTTATTATGCTGACGGCGATCACATGTACGGCACGGGTCTGTATGCTGGGAACGCCTATGGCCTTCCGAACTCTGAGTTCTCGGTGTTGGCGTCCTACTACCACCAGTTTACAGAGACGTTCGGCGCTTCGGTCGGCGCTCAGTACTTTAACAACTTCTATTTCCCGGGCACCGACATCGAGAGCGGATATGACGGATATGCGCTGGATCTGGCGCTGGTCTGGCTTCCTGTCGCCAACTTCGAGGTCCGCACCGAACTCAACTATGATTCGGTCGATATCAGTGGGGCTGAAGATTCGGTATCTGGCTACCTTCGCTTCACTCGTTTCTTCTGATCTCAAGATCAGTTACCAACTTCAAAGGTCCGGCGGGAAACCGCCGGACTTTTTCTTTATTTCCCTGCACTACTGAACGGGTTGTGGCTTCCCGAGCATAAACAACAGCCATTCGAAACAGTGTCCTTTATCGGCATCCTCACCGGACGGAATCCACTCTGCTACGGGATGGATCGCGCCAATGGCTACACCACGGAGTCCCAGGCTTCATCACGACGCCTTCGCAGGCTGCCGCCAAGCCGTGATCGACGCGACCGCGATTTATCTTGATAATTTTGTTCATGTATATTCTATAGGCGCTTGAAGCCTAGGCCTTCGGTGTTGCATCGATGCAATGCTGGCGGACGTTCTTCCAGAAGGCTCATAAAAGCGCTTTCGCATTGGGAAATGCGCATGTAACGTTATTACATTGCGCGTCGGCAGATTTTATGTTCTGTCGCGCGTAAGCTGGGCTTCCGCCATCCGCACAAGTCCGGCCTGATGAACTGCAAACCGGGGTAAACCATGAAGTCCTTGAAATTCCTCTCCATCGCCGGCGCCTTGTCCGTCTCGCCCGGCGCCGTATACGCGGCCGACGCGGTGCTGGCGCCTGAACCCGAGCCGGTCGAATATGTCCGCGTCTGCGATGCCTATGGCGCGGGCTTCTTCTACATCCCCGGCACCGAAACCTGCCTGCAGATCTCCGGCTATGTCTGGTACCAGATCGGCGCGGCAAGCGACGGCGAGACGCCCAACTACAACGGTTTCGAGCCGGATGGCTGGAACAAGAGCGTTCGTGCGCGCGTGAACTTTGATGCTCGTTCCGAGACGGAATGGGGAACCCTGCGCTCGTATATACGTCTTCAGGCTGACTGGACACCGAACTCCGACGACGGCAGTGGCCCGGTTGTGGACGGCCCGGTCAGTGTCCACCAGGCATGGCTGAGCCTCGGCGGCTTCCGCGCCGGCTATTCCGAATCGGCATGGTCCGACACGGTAGTGGGCGAAGTCGGTACGTTCGGATCGCATTCCGACAATGCGATGTCCTTCGGCGACCAGCGCCGCGCGATCATGCAGTACAATTTCGAGCGCAACGGCTTCTTCGGCGTGCTATCGCTGGAAGATGATGCACTGGCCGGCGAGGGCTATGTGCCTGATGTTGTCGCCGTGCTCGGCTACGCTGGCGGCTGGGGCGGCGTGTGGGGTCGCGTCGGCTACACGGAGAGCTTCGACGGCTCGACCTACACCCTGCCGGCCCCGATTGGTTCGGGCGTAAACAGTGGCGGCTTCGCCGGTTCGCTCGGCCTACAGGTCAACGTGCCGAACATGGAAGGTTCGTCCTTCCGACTGATCGGCTATTACGCCGACGGGGACCACACCTACGGCACGTTGCATGGTCCGGCCGCTGACTATTTCGGCGGCAACGGCAATTCCGAATGGTCGATCTTGGCGTCCTACGGGCACCAGTTCACCGAGACGTTCGGCGCCTCGGTCGGCTACCAGTATTTCAGCGACTTCTACTACGGCGGCACGGACGTGAAGACGGGCCTGAACGGCCAGTCGGCCGAACTGTCGCTGGTGTGGGTGCCGGTCACCAACTTCGAGGTCCGCTCGGAGGTCCAGTACGACAAGATCGAGACGCTCGACGGCACCGTGTCCGGCTATCTGCGGTTCACCCGCTTCTTCTGATCGCTGCGGACAGTTTCGAAACGCCCGGCCCCGCGCCGGGCGTTTCTTTTTGGGCGATTGTTGCGCGGCACCGAATTCACTAAGGAGGATCGTCAACACAGAGCCTCCCGCCATGAGCCGCCCCCGCCTCACCTCCCTTGCCCAGTTGCTGCCGGCCACGGTTCCCTTCGTCGGACCGGAAACGCAGGAACGACAGCGCGGGCGGCCGTTCCGCGTCCGGCTCGGCGCCAACGAGAACGGCTTCGGTGCGTCGCCGCGCGTTGCGGCTGCGATCGCAGCGGCTGCTCCTGAGATGTGGAAATACTGCGACCCCGAGAACCACGAGTTGCGGCAGCTGGTGGCTGCTCATCATGGCGTCGTGCCCGAAAACATCATGATCGGCGAAGGCATCGACGGCCTGCTCGGCCTCGTCGTGCGCCTCTTCGTCGAACCGGGCCAGCCGGTCGTCACCTCGCTCGGCGCTTATCCCACCTTCAACTACCACGTCGCGGGTTTCGGCGGCCGGCTCGTTACAGCGCCCTATCGCGATGATCGCGAGGACATCGAGGCGTTGCTCGAGGCCGTGAAGCGCGACGCCGCACCGCTCGTCTATCTCGCCAATCCCGACAATCCGATGGGAACCTGGTGGGAGGGCGGCGAGATCCAGCGCTTCATCGAGGCGCTGCCGGACTCGACGCTGCTCGTGCTCGACGAGGCCTATACAGAAATGGCGCCCGCCTCCTCGCGCCCTCCCCTCGACCCCGCCCGGCCGAATGTGCTGCGCATGCGCACCTTCTCCAAGGCCTATGGGCTCGCCGGCATGCGCTGCGGCTATGCGATCGGCGAGGCCGAGACGATCCGCGCCTTCGACAAGGTGCGCAACCATTTCGGCATGAGCCGGATGACGCAGGTCGCGGCTGCCGCGGCGATCGAAGACCAGGCATGGCTCGCGGACGTGCTGGCGCGCATCGCCGAGGGCCGACGGCGCATCGAGGGCATCGCCGCGGACAACGGCCTCGCCGCGCTGCCTTCCGCGACGAACTTCGTCACGATCGACTGCGGCGGCGACGGCGCTTTCGCCCTGAAGGTCATGCAATCGCTGATCGACCGCGACGTGTTCGTACGCAAGCCGATGGCCCCTCGGCTCGACCGCTGCATCCGGGTCAGCACCGGGCCGGAGGACGAACTCGCCGTCTTCGCCGAGGAACTGCCGGGCGCGCTCGCCGCCGCGCGCGGCAACTGAGCGCCGCGGCGTCGCCTACGAAGAGACGCGCACCACCAGCTTGCCGAAGTTCTTGCCCTCCAGCAGTCCCATGAAGGCCTGCGGCGCGTTTTCCAGCCCATCGACGATGTCTTCGCGGTAGCGCACGGCGCCGTCCGCGATCCAGCCAGCCATGTCACGATAGAAGTCCCGCCGCTGGTCGACGAATTCGCGCTGGATGAAGCCACGAATGGTGAGGCTGCGGCTCAACACCTCGCGCATCATCGTCGGCAGGCGATCCGTTCCCGCATGCTCGGTGGCATTATACTGGGCGATCAGTCCGCAGACCGGAATGCGCGCGAACTCGTTCAGCAGCGGGAAGACGGCGTCCCAGACATGGCCGCCGACATTCTCGAAATAGACGTCGATCCCGTCCGGGCAGGCTGCGGCGAGCTCGGCGGCGAAGTCGGGCGACCTGTGGTCCACGACGGCATCGAAGCCCAGCTCGTCGCGCACGAAGGTGCATTTCTCCGGCCCGCCGGCGATGCCGACGGCACGTGCGCCCTTGATACGCGCGATCTGCCCGACGACCGAGCCGACCGCGCCGCTCGCCGCCGCCACCACGACCGTCTCGCCCGGCTTCGGCTTGCCGATGGTCAGCAGGCCCGCATAGGCGGTGAAGCCCGGCATGCCCAGCACGCCGAGCGCGGTGGTCAGCGGCGCGGCGGAGGCATCGAGCTTGCGCAGCCCCGCGCCGTCGGAGATCGCGAAACTCTGCCAGCCCGAATGGGACAGCACGACGTCGCCCACGGCGAACTTCGGATTTCGCGACGCGATCACCTCGGCGACCGTGCCACCCTCCATCACCGCGCCGATGTCCACCGGCTTGGCGTAGGATTTGGCGTCGTTCATCCGACCGCGCATATAGGGGTCGAGAGAGAGATAGAGGATCTTCAGCAGCACCTCCCCTTCCGCCGGCTGCGGCGCATCGACAGTCTCGATGCGGAAATCGGTCGGCTTCGGGCGCCCCTGCGGCCTGGCGGCAAGAACGATCCTTGTGTTCGTGGGCATCGCGTATCCTCCATCTGACGATCCGACCCTACCTAGAGACGGAGGCCGGATGCCGCCCTCAGATGCCCGACCCAGCCCTGGAACGCCAGCCTCCCGTATCCGCTTCACATATATGAGGGCGGGCATGTCGCTCCGCCGGCTACCCTCGTCACTCGTCGTTCGACCCACCTTGAATTAAATGAACGATCGTTTTATTACTGCACTCATTGGGAGGAGTTGATGGCGCGCACGACGGGATCCGACGGCGAACGCACCGAAGCGGCGATCCGCGAGGCGGCGCTGAAGCTGATCGCGCGGCACGGTTACGATGCCGTGTCGATGCGCCAGCTCGGCGAGGAGGTCGGCGTGCAGGCGGCGGCCCTCTACCGCTATTTTCCCACCAAGGAAGACCTGCTCTTCACGCTGATGCGGGACCATATGGTAGGACTGATCGCGTCCTGGGAGGCGGCCCGGCCGGCGGCGCGCGATCCGCTCGGCGGCCTGTCGGCCTTCGTGCGCAACCATATCGGCTTCCACGTCGCGCGGCGGCATTCGACGCATGTCTCGAACCTCGAGCTCAGAAGCCTGTCGCCGGCCCGTCTCACCGAGGTCCTGCGGCTGCGCAATTCCTACGAGAAAGAGCTGCGGCGGATTCTGCGCGAAGGGGCCGAGAGTGGCGCCTTCGCCATCGATGACGTCGAGCTCACCGCCATGGCGATCATCCAGATGATCACCGGCGTCATCGTCTGGTTCCGTCCCGACGAACGGCTCTCGGTCGCGGAGGTAGCCGAGACCTATCACACGATGACGATGCGGCTGGTGGGCGCGGCGTCGGCCACGGGCGTTTTCGGAGACACCCCCACCCCTTACCCGTCTCCCCTTCCCGCTGCGGGGAAGGGCAAGGCGCGGGCATAGATTGGCACCGTCAGGAGGAGCGACATGTACACCAATACGCTCAATTTCGGCCTCGGCGAGGAGATCGACGCGCTGCGCGACATGGTGCGCCGCTTCGCGCAGGAGCGCATCGCGCCGCTGGCCGCCAGCATCGACCGCTCGAACGAGTTCCCGCAACAGCTCTGGAAGGAGCTCGGCGATCTCGGCCTGCTCGGCATCACCGCCGAACCGGATTTCGGCGGCACCGGGCTAGGCTATCTGGCGCAGGTGGTCGCGGTGGAGGAGATTTCGCGCGCATCCGCCTCGGTCGGCCTCTCCTACGGCGCGCATTCGAACCTCTGCGTCAACCAGATCACCCGCTGGGGCACGGCCGAGCAGAAGCATCGCTTCTTGCCGGCGCTCTGTTCCGGCGAGCATGTCGGCGCGCTCGCCATGTCGGAGAGCGGCTCGGGGTCCGACGTGGTCTCGATGCGCCTGCGAGCCGAAAAGAAGAACGACCGCTACGTGCTCAACGGCTCCAAGATGTGGATCACCAACGGGCCAGACGCGCGCACCCTGGTGGTCTATGCCAAGACCGATCCCGAACGCGCCTCGCGCGGCATCACAGCCTTCATCCTCGACACCACCGCGAAAGGGTTTTCGGTGGCGCAGAAGCTCGACAAGCTCGGCATGCGCGGCTCCAACACCGGCGAGCTGGTCTTCGACGATGTCGAGATCCCCTTCGAGAACGTCCTGCATGAGGAAGGCCGCGGCGTCGAGGTGCTGATGAGCGGCCTCGATTATGAGCGAGTCGTGCTCGCCGCCGGCCCTGTCGGCATCATGGCCGCCTGCATGGACGTCGCTGTTCCCTACGTCCACGAGCGCAAACAGTTCGGCCAACCGATCGGCGAATTCCAGCTCGTGCAGGGCAAGCTCGCCGACATGTATGCGACGATGAACGCGGCCAGGGCCTATGTCTACGCCGTGGCCCAGGCCTGCGACCGCGGCGAGACCACCCGAAAGGACTCCGCAGGCTGCGTGCTCTACGCCGCGGAAAAGGCGACGCTGATGGCGCTCGACGCGATCCAGCTTCTCGGCGGCAACGGCTACGTCAACGACTACCCCACCGGCCGCCTGCTGCGCGACGCCAAGCTCTACGAAATCGGCGCGGGAACCAGCGAGATCAGGCGCTGGCTGATCGGCCGGGAGATCATGGCCGAGGGGTAAGACCAGCGTCCGCCACGCATTGACATGGACGGATGGACGGCGACCGCAGCCGCTATGCGCTCTCCGCCGCCGGCAGGCGCATGACGACGCGCAGGCCGCCCGGCTCCCACGCCCTCTCGACCGATCCGCCGGCGCTGCGGACGACCCGATCGATCATCGCGCTGCCGAAGCCGCTCCGCTTCGGATCGGAAACGGCGGGGCCCCCAGTCTCCACCCATGTCAGAACCAGTTCGGCGCCTTTCGTGCCCCAGTCTATGTCGACTCGCCCGTTTTCCGAGCCCAAGGCGCCGTATTTGACCGAGTTGGTGGCGAGTTCATGCAGAAAAAGGCTCACCGTCGTCATGTCGCGCTGGGCCACGAAAGCCTGTTCGCCGACGCCGTGATACTTGCCCTCATATGGCTTCAGCACCGAGGCCACGAGCAGGCCGACATCGAGCGCATGGGCCGAGGAGTAAGGCATCTCGGACTGTTCGAAGGCCGTATCCGAGGCGAGTGCGAGCGCCTCCAGCCTGCCACGAAGGATTTCCGTCGCGCTCGCTCCGTCAGGGTCGGCTGCAGCCTCCCTCTCGCACATCGAAATCAGCCCGGAGGCCACGGCGAAGACGTTCTTGATGCGGTGACGCATCTCCCGGGCCAGCAATCGCTCCCCCTCCATCGCGATCTCAAGCTCGCGCTCCAACCGTGCCTTGGCAGTCACGTCGCGGGAGACGCACAGGATGAGTTGAACTTCTCCTGTCTCGTCGATCACCGGCGTCAGAAGGTTGTCCCAATAGCGTGTCTCGCCCTCCGCCTCGCTCTGGCCCGGGAAGCGGGCATTCTGTCCCTGCGCCGCGTGCGCCAGAGCGATCTGCCCGGCATGGTGCACCCCTACCGGCAGCAGGGGCAGCCACGGCATGCCGAAGCCGCTGTCTTCGGCCACGCCCAGAGCGACGCATCCGGCTCTGTTCATCTGCAGGAGCGTGCCATCGGTCGAAATGACCTTGATGCAGTCGACGCTCGCGTCGAGCATGGCTTTCTGAACGGGCGTATGCGGCACGATCCCATGGCTGAAGCCGTCCGGGAACAAGGCGCTCTTGTAGATGCCGGCCGCCGTCTCCATAGCCACCTCCTGAGCAGACATTTCGCCCGATCATAGATGCTAGACGATCGCCCACATCGCCTCAATGGGAGCGATAAACGGGCCGGATTACGATGCGGCAGGCGGGGCGCATGCGTCCTTCCAGATGAACCCCGCGCGACATTTGCGCCGCGCGGGGCCTTTTCACAGCGACACGCCCCTGGCCTGTGCCCAACGGTCGAGCACTTTCGTCTCGTCCGCCGAGGCCAGCCGGTTGCCGAAGCCGCGGATCTGCACGGCGCGATCGTTGCGGTCGAGCTCGATGGTGAGCAGCCGCGACGCGTCCTTGCCAGCCTTCTTCCGCAGCGACCAGATCGAGGCATGGCCGGCGATGCACTTGCCTGCGTAGGTCCATACGCAGTGGTGCATCGCGCGGCTTTCGGCGACGAGGTCCTCCGCGCTGGTCAGCTGCACCACCACGAACTCCTCGCGCCGCGCCCTCGCCTCCTTGCCCGGCGGCTGCCAGCTCCAGTTCTGCAGCCTGGAGCCGGCCCACCGCGTCTCCTGAGCCGCCTGCGGCCCGCTGAAGCGACGGCGCATCGCCTCGATCCGCGCCACGGCGGCCACGTCGCGGTGCCACTCTGCGGACAGGCGCCGGAGCGAGGCGAGCGTGCGCCCCTTCAGGCTGAAGCGCCGGTCGCGCTCGCGCGCCGCGGCGATGTAGTCGCAGAGATCGTCGATCTCCTCGCGGCTCGTCGGGTGCGTGCAGAAGAAGCGCGCCACCTCACGCCAGAAGCCGAGCTCGGCCCGGGGCGTGGCGGCGATCCGCGACCGCGCGATCAGCAGCGCGAGCGCCGGATCCTCCGACAGGCCGCGCGCGATGGCGAGCCAGAACGCCTCCTCGAAGCGCAGGTCTCCCCGCGCCGAGAGGAAGGCGTGCACTTCCTTGCGGCTCAGCCATTCGGACGCACCGGCCTTGTAGAGCGAGTCACCGCGGGCCGCCGCCACATACCAGCGCTTGCGCAGCATCGCCTCGGCCGGATCGGGTCCGCCGGGCTCGATCCAGATCCGTTCGAGATGCGCGGGCACGGCATAGCGCGCGAAGAGATGGCGCGCCGCCGCCAGCCTGAGCCGGCCGGGGTCGCGCGTCTTCAGCTTCGGCTGCCACTCGTGCGAGGGCCGCACGATGTCGTTCACGAAGCCGCGCTTGACCTCGTCGATCGCATTCTCGAAATCGGGCGCGGGCCGAGGTGCTGCGAAGACGCGCCGGAGCGTCGCCTCATAGGCCTCTATGCGCTGGCGCTCGGCGTCGCGCCGCTGTTTCAGTAGGGAACGTGCCATGGCCGTCCATCCTCATTGGAGTCCTGTCTGCCGGACGCAATGCGAGCGCCGGCGCGATATGCGTGGCTCTCGGTTGGCCGGTCATGACGGTCTCCTCGGACGAATGGCCTCTTCCCCAGCGGAAGTGGCGGGAGCGGGCTGCTAAAGACGGATCGTGGCGGGATTGTGAAGACACTCCCCTGCCAAGGGAGCAAGATCGAGCAGACTTGGAACGGTTGCTCGCTCCGCGATGTCCGCCGGCCCCCTACCCCGTTTCCTTCGCCGCTGCTAAACCCGTGCCAAGGCCATAGAAGCCAGAGGGAGCACATGCCTGTCATCCAGTCCCAGATTTCCCCCTCTTCCGACACCTTCCGCGCCAATGCGGACAAGATGCGCGGGCTCGTCGCCGATATCCGGGCTAAGGCCGCGATCGTCGAGCAGGGCGGGCCAGAGGAGCAGCGCGAGCGGCATGTGTCGCGCGGCAAGCTGCTGCCCCGCGACCGCCTCGCCCAGCTGCTCGACACCGGTGCGCCTTTTCTGGAAATCGGCCAGTTCGCGGCGTGGGACATGTATGGCGGCGACATCGCGTCCGCGGGCATGATCGCCGGCATCGGCCGGATCGAGGGTCGCGAATGCATGGTCGTCGTCAACGACGCCACGGTGAAGGGCGGCACCTACTATCCGATGACGGTGAAGAAGCACCTGCGCGCGCAGGAGATCGCGCGCGAGAACAACCTGCCCTGCATCTATCTCGTCGATTCCGGCGGCGCGAACCTGCCCAACCAGGATGAGGTCTTCCCCGACCGCGAGCACTTCGGCCGCATCTTCTTCAACCAGGCGAATCTTTCCGCCGCCGGCATCCCGCAGATCGCCTGCGTCATGGGCTCCTGCACCGCCGGCGGCGCCTATGTGCCGGCGATGTCAGACGAGACAATCATGGTGCGCAATCAGGCCACCATCTTCCTCGGCGGCCCGCCACTGGTGAAGGCGGCGACCGGCGAGGAAGTCTCGGCTGAGGATCTCGGCGGGGCGGAGGTCCACACCCGCCAGTCGGGCGTCGCCGACCACTATGCGATGAACGATGCGCATGCGCTCGCCATCACCCGCAGGATCGTGCGCAACCTCAACCGGACGAAGCGCCTGCAGCTCGCGACAGAGCCGCCGCGCCCGCCGCTGTTCGACCCGGGCGAGATCCACGGCATCGTGCCTCAGGACACGCGCCAGCCCTACGACGTGCGCGAGGTCATTGCGCGCGTGGTCGACGGCTCGGAGCTCGACGAGTTCAAGGCGAACTACGGCACGACGCTGGTCACCGGCTTCGCCCGCATCCACGGCCTGCCGGTCGGCATCATCGCCAACAACGGCGTGCTGTTCTCCGAAAGCGCGCTCAAGGGCGCGCATTTCATCGAGCTGTGCACGCAGCGGAAGATCCCGCTGGTCTTCCTCCAGAACATCACCGGCTTCATGGTCGGCCGCAAATACGAGGCCGGCGGCATCGCCAAGGACGGCGCCAAGCTGGTCACCGCCGTCGCCACCGCGAAAGTGCCCAAGGTCACAGTCATCATCGGCGGTTCGTTCGGCGCCGGCAATTACGGCATGTGCGGCCGCGCCTATTCGCCCCGCTTCCTGTGGATGTGGCCCAATGCGCGCATCTCGGTGATGGGCGGCGAACAGGCCGCGACCGTGCTCGCACTCGTCAAGCGCGAGGGCATCGAGCGCAAGGGCGGCTCATGGAGCGCCGAGGACGAAGCCGCCTTCCGCGCGCCGATCCTGGAGAAATACGAGAAGGAAGGTCATCCGCTCTACTCCTCCGCCCGGCTGTGGGACGATGGCATCATCGACCCTGCCCACACCCGCGAGGTCCTGGCGCTGAGCCTGAGCGCCGCACTCAACGCGGAGGTCGAGGAGACGAAGGTGGGCGTGTTCAGGATGTAGAGCCCGCTTCTCCCCGTTTGCGGGGAGAAGATGCCCGAACGGCGGTTGAGGAGCGGCGCTGCCGTTTTGATCGACCTCAACGATGGCCTCGCAAGCCAACGCCCACGATCGACGGAGGCCCCATGCCTAAGCACCGCATCTATTCGATGAGCTTCGCCAGCGTCTATCCGCACTACATCGCCAAGGCGGAAAAGAAAGGTCGCACGAAGGCCGAGGTGGACGAAATCATCTTCTGGCTGACCGGCTACGGCCCCGACGATCTCGCAACCATCCTGTCGGACAAGACCGACTTCGAGACCTTCTTCGCCAAGGCCCCTCGCCCCAACCCGTCCCGCGCCCGGATCAAAGGCCTGATCTGCGGCATTCGGGTCGAGGAGATCGAGGACCCGCTGATGCGCGAGATCCGCTATCTCGACAAGCTGGTGGACGAGCTGGCCAAGGGGAAGAAGATGGAGAAGATCTTGCGGGAAGAGTGATACGCTTTGAACAGGCCGCAGTGCCGGCCAGGAGCGCCACGCGTTTTCGCGACTTAGTTTCTGTTAGCCTCTAAAGTTCAACTGATGTCCTTCGCCGTATTCCTCCATCGCTCCGATTCCATCTACGTGACAGCCCCGCTGAGCGATACCAGTTCCCGCCGCAATATCTCGGCCGCGTTAAGGCGAGCGTCGGCGATTGGATCATCTATCTGGAACCATCGAAGGTGCGCGACACACGTGGCTATTTCGCCGTCGCCAAGGTGCAGCAGATCATTCCCGATTCCGGCATGCCGGGGATGTATCTCGCCATCATCGAGCCCGGCACCTATCTCGACTTTGCCAATCCCGTTCCGTTCAACGGTCGAGAGGGCATCATCGAGCGTGGCGTTCTGAATGAGCAAGGCCGCATCTCCGGCCGCGCGCAATCGGCAGTCAGGCGGCTGTCGCCTGCCGATTTCTCGCGCATAGTGTCAGCAGGTTTGGACCAGCCCGATCCATTGTTGCCGCGCGTCGACGATATCGGCCCCAACGGCTTTGACGAGGAACAGGCACCCTTTGTCCTTGAACAGGAGCGCGAGCGAGTCAGCCTGCTGACATCGCGCGTCGTGCGAGATCGCGTTTTCCGCCGCATCGTTCTACGTGCCTACGATCAGCGCTGCGCCGTCACCGGCCTCAAGCTGATCAATGGCGGCGGCCGCGCCGAAGTCGCCGCCGCGCATATCCGTCCGGTCGAGGCGAACGGGCCAGACATTCTCACGAATGGCATCGCACTGTCGGGCACTGCACACTGGATGTTCGACCGAGGGTTGATCAGTCTCACCAACGATCTCGAAGTCATCATTTCGCGGCAGGTCAACGACCAAGAGGGCGTACGCAGTATGATCAACCGCACCGGCCGTGCGCTCTGCCCTCCACGCCTCTCCGAGCGACCACATCCGCACTTCCTGCAATGGCATAGGGAGCATTGCTTCAAAGGGTGAGAATCTTTCGCTTCGAGGCATGTGCGCCAGCCCCCGCAAATGGGCAGCGGAGCGATACCTTGCATCTCTTGGCCGGCGGAATACCTATATCCTGATCCCTAAGTCGCACGCGCTTCCGGAGCCCCGTCATGCCGAAATCCTCCATCCGCCCTTCCCTTGTCGCGCTGCGTGCCCGCGTGCCCGACGACGCCTTCACAGCCGGCGTGCTCGGCACCGAGCGCGAGGGGTCAGGCGTCGTCATCAATTCGGACGGGCTGGTGCTCACCATCGGCTACCTGATCACGGAGGCCGACGAGGTCTGGCTCACCCGCCACGACGGGCGCGTGGTGCCGGCCCACCCGCTCGCCTATGACCAGGATACCGGCTTCGGCCTCGTCAAGGCGCTCGGCCGGCTCGACTTGCCGGCGATGCCGCTCGGCAGCTCCTCCGAGGCCGCGGTCGGCGACAGGATCACCTTCGCGGACGGTGCCGGCCGCTTCGTCGAGGGCGCGATCGTGGCGCGGCAGGAGTTCGCCGGCTACTGGGAGTATCTGCTGGATGAGGCGATCTTCACCGCGCCGGCGCATCCTTCCTGGGGCGTGCTGCCGTCGTCGGCGAGGACGGCCGGCTCATCGGCATCGGTTCGCTGCGGCTGGAGATGATGGAGGACGGCGAGACCTCCGGCATCAACATGTCGGTGCCGATCGACCTTTTGAAGCCGATCCTCGACGATCTGGTGCGGCGTGGCCGAACGCCAGCCCCGCCGCGTCCCTTGCTCGGCGCCTATTCCGCCGAGCGCAACGGCACGGTGGTCGTGCTGTCCGTCGCCGAGGGCGGTCCCGCCGAGGAGGCAGGGCTTCGCCAGGGCGACGTGATCGCCGAGCTGCGCGACAAGGAGGTCCACGGCCTCGCCGATTTCTACCGCACGCTCTGGTCGAGCGGGCCGGCCGGCATTGAGGTGCCGCTGCGCGTCGTGCGAGACGGGCGGGAGAACTGGGTGCGCATCCGCTCGGCCGACCGCGACGCGTTGCTGCGGCACGGGCCGAACGCGCCGCGCAACTAGCTCCGCCTCCTACCCCAACCCGTCGCGCACCCGGATCAAAGGCCTGATCTGCGGCATCCCCGTTCGCCCGCCCACATTGGCAGGTCGGGTAGGTATTTCCTCGCTTCTGTCCTTCCATTGCCGTAAGAGCGGCGATGGAAAAAGATCAATTCGATACGCCCATCATCGTCAAGGTCGATGCGACGGGTGGACTGCTTACCCTCCGAACCGCCCGCGACACCTCGGACTTCCTCCTCAACCGATGGCCTGGAAAGCGCAGCGAAAAGCATCGGGCAGCCCTCCAGGCCTGCTCTGACGTCCAGAATGGAGGCAAGCCCCCCATCGGAGCACGGCGCGCTTTCGTCGCGGCGGCCCGCGAAGCCGGCGTTTTCGTCGATCAGAAAGCGACGACCGTGGCAGGCTAGTCCTCGGACTCAACCTCCACTTTGGTATCGGTCTTGTCGCTGTCTCGCTCTTTTGCGGCCGCTTTCGCAGCGAGCTTCTCGGCTTTCTTCTTGGCCTTGGCGCGATCCCGCTCCTGGCGTTCGTGATTGTAGTTCGGCGGTCTCGGCATATTCGATCTCCCTGTGTGGACCCTGCCTATTGGGATCGAGTGGGCAAAGCAACCTGCGCGGGCGGCTGGCTGTGCGCCGATTTCAGCGCCCTGCCGCGTCAACGCCTTGTCACCCCTCGCTATTCGCAATCCGTTATCGCTGAAAGAAATGAACGTTGACCCGGAAGGGTTCTCGGGCTCATCCTCGGGGGACGGTCCGCGTCCCTCCCACCACCGGTTCGAGCTTTCCGATTGCCAAGCGCGCCTGCCCGTGGCAAACGCCGGGACGGTCAATCCGCCAGACCTCACCCAACGGCGCCGCACAATGCGCCAACACCCAGGCCGCGCTTCGCGCCGTGCCTTCGCAGGCCTCGGATGAACGTCCACGTCGCGCCAACGCAGCCAACTGCCCCGCCTGCCGCGAAGTCGTGGCTCAAAGCGCTGAGCCGCTATCGCCAGCCCGACAGCCGACGCAGCCTGTTCGAGCTGGGCGTGACGCTTGGCCCCTTCCTCGCCCTCTGGGGACTGGCGCTGGCGTCGGCCCATTACGGCTTCTGGTGGGGCCTGGTGCTGATCGTGCCTGCCGCCGGCTTCCTGCTGCGCCTGTTCATGATCCAGCACGACTGCGGCCACGGTGCCTTCTTTGCCCACCGCCGCGCCGACGACTGGACCGGCCGCGCGCTCGGCATTCTCACACTGACGCCGTACGACTACTGGCGGGCGGCCCACGCGACCCATCATGCTTCGGCAGGCAATCTCGACGAACGCGGCGTCGGCGACATCCTGACGCTGACGGTGGCGGAATACCGCGCCCTGTCGCGCTGGGGCAGGCTGCGCTACCGGCTTTACCGCAATCCGCTGGTGATGTTCGCGATCGGGCCGGTCTATCTGTTCGTGCTGAAGCACCGCTGGCCGTTCGAAACCTTTCGTGTCGCCGGAATGCCCTGGCGGTCCACCATGCTGACCAATCTGGTTATCGTGGCGCTCGGTGCCTTGCTGATCTGGCTGACCGGCATCGTGCCGTTCCTCGCCGTGCACCTCGCAATCGCGGTGCTGGCGGGAGCGGCGGGCATCTGGCTGTTCTACGTCCAGCACCAGTTCGAGGACACGCACTGGTCGGACGGTTCGGAGTGGACGTTCGAGGAGAGCGCGCTGCACGGCGCGTCGAACTACCTGCTGCCGCGCCCGCTGCAATGGCTGTCCGGCAACATCGGCATCCACCACGTGCATCATCTGTCGAGCCGCGTGCCGTTCTACCGGCTGCCCGAAGTGTTGCGCGACCATCCGGAACTGTCCGAGATCGGCCGCATCACCGTCCTGGACAGCCTGCGCTGCGTGAAGCTGGTGCTTTGGGACGAGCGCGCCAGGCGACTGGTGTCGTTCCGCGAGGCGATGGCGTAGGCGGCGCCGACCTTACTCGCACCGTACCGTCACCTGCGCCTGATAGGCGCCGGCGCGGAAGATGCCGCTGCCGGTGGCGTCGAGGTGGATATTCAGCGTCTTGGTGCCGTTGGCGACCATGACCGGCGTATTGCCCGGCCGTTCGACGCCGCCATTGATCGTGAAGGCCGAGACGAACGAAGCCGAGCCGCTCCAGCCGGCGGGCCAGGTCAGGAACGAGGCGGGCGCCGGCGTCGAGATGGAATAGCAGTCGAGCAGCGCCAGGATATTGCAAACCAGCGATTGCGGATTGACCGACACCTGGGCGGCACTGCCGCCGGAATTGCGCGAGCTCATGGAGGTAAGCGAGGGCGCGACCTTCATCGTGCCGCCGGATTGCACTACGATGGTGCACGTGCCGATCACCGCCGCAAGGCCCGCCTGTGTCGAGCCGACCAGGAGCGCTGCGCCCGCAGTGAGCGCTATGATCGGTCGAGCGGCGCGCCCCGTGCTCATTGGCCCGCGTTCGTCCAGCCTTCCTCGGCCCAGCCGGCCTTCTGCGTGCGCGTCGCGCCGCCGCCGTCGGCAAGGCCCATCTTGAGCAGCCGGATCTCCATCTGCAGCCGCTCGACCTCGAGTTCGTAGAGACGCGTGCAGTCGACCCGCTTGCGCGGCCGCTCCAGCGGAATGACGACGCGGCCGTAGGCGGCCGTCTCGCCGGTGTCGCGGGCGGCACCCTGGATCACGCCGACGTCGAGATAGGCGCCGGAGCCGGAGACCGCCGAGCGGCAGGTCGTGCCGTCCGCCGCGCGCACCTCGTCCTGGCCCTGCGGCAAGGTCACGCCCGGCAGCGAAAAGCCGGTCTGGCGCTGGTAGAGATTGTAGACGTCCTCCGAGTGAGCCGGCGTGGCAAGCAGGATCTGGCTCAAGACCGCCGCTGCGCAAGGAACCTGCCACATATCTGTGCCCTTATCTGGGTTTGCTGGCCTGGAAAAGGAACGCTTTCCGTACAGATACGTATCTTACGCGACGTGCTTCCATCGAAAGGAACAACCACAAGAACGGACCGGGATGCCCCGCCCGCAAGCTTGAAGGTTCCCGGAGATATTCTTGCGTCGACCGGGCGGAAATTCTGGTCATACACCTTCACAGAGACGTCGATCCGGTGCCCGTAAGGATTGGCCGGAAAGACTTTCACCGCAAAGGAATCGGTGAAGCTGGTGATCTCGCCGCGCATCGGCGACATGGATTGCGCCATGGACGGCGCGGCCGTCGCCACCAGGACCGAGGCCAGGAGAAGGCGCTTGGACATGGCGCCTACTCGCAGGTGACCGTGACGACAGCCTGGTAGGTGCCGTTGGTGAACCGGTCGCTGCCGCTCTTCGTGCCCGTCAGATGAACTGTGACGTTGGAAGTGCCCGCGGCGGTGAGCGTCGTCGGCGTGGTGGTCAGGGCGACCGTATGCGCGCCGGAGACCGAATATTCCGGCGTCCAGGTCGTGGCCGAATCGCCGGCCGGAGGCGTGGCGACAACGGTCGGGTTCACGCCCACCTCCACACCGCCGGTCGTCGACAGCGTCACGCTGCCGGCGCTCGCCCCGCCATTCTTCGAGCTGAGGTTCTGCAGGTCGGTGCTCACCGCCATCGTGCCGTCGGAGACGACCTGCAGCGTGCAGGTGGCGTCGACGGTGGCATTGAAGATGACATTGCTCGTCGCAGCGCTCGCATTATTTGTGTGCATACAAATCAAAGCAGAGACGGCCAAGATCGGGATTCGAAATTCCATGACACCTCTCCCACAGGAATTCTGGAGTCATGGTCGTATAGTATGGTTAACAGATTATTGTACTTCGAAACTGGAGAAATTCTCAATTTCTATCTTGTTTGCCTACATATGAATTGTATTTCGTTTTGTTGCGACGTGTTTTCCCACTCTCATCCGGTTTGTGGCGCGACGGAAAAGCGCCGCGATCCGCCGCCCGGTCGAAGGTCTGGTCGGGCCCGCTTTCATGCGGTCGCAACCTTTGCCCCTTCCTTGCCCAGCGCCTTTCCGTTCCGGTCGAAGCGCAGGCCGACGACCGGGCCGAGACGCGTGTCCCTGGGCGCGACCGTGCCGATGGTCAGAAGCGCGGTGCCTGGCAAGGCCTTCCCCAGCGCATCCAGCACGCGCTCCCGTGCCGTGTCGCCCAGCGCATCCAGCGCCTCGTCGACGACGATGAAATCCGGCTTCTGCACCAGCACCCGGGCGAAGGCGAGCAGGCGCTGGTCGTCGTCGCTCAGTTCCCGGTCCCAGCGCACGACCTCATCCAGCCGGCCCTTGAGCCGGGTGAGGCCGACGCGCTCCAGCGCACGCTCGGCCTCCGCCTTGGCGATCGGACTTGAGAGTGGATAGGCGAGCACGCCTGCGAGCGTGCCGCGCGGGATAAAGGGCTGGCCGGGCAGGAAGGCGACCGTCCTGTCCTTCGGCAGCCGGATCGTGCCGCCGCCCCAAGGCCACAGGCCGGCGATCGCGTGGAAGAGCAGCGTCTTGCCGGCACCCGGCTCGCCGACGATGTGCAGTCGTCCGCCCGCCTCAATATGCGCCTGCGGCACCGAAAGCCGGGCGCAGCCGTCCGGCGAGGCGACGTGGAGGTCGTCCAGCGTCAGGCGGTCCGGCTCGTCCGACACGACCGCGATCCGCTCCTTCGAGCCGTGCAGCGCGTCCATCGCCACCACGCTGGTGCGGAAGGTGGCGATGCGCAGCAGCGTCGCGCGCCAGTCGGCAATGCCGCCGATATTGTCGATGAACCAGCGCAACGCGCCGTTGACCTGGTTGAAGGCGGCCGCCGCCATCATCAGCCCGCCGAAGGAGAGGCTGCCCGAGAAATAGACTGGCGAGGCGATGACGATTGGCGCGACGACGGTGATCCAGCCATAACCGGCAGTCACCCATGTCAGCCGCACCGCCGCGCTCATGATGCGCCGCGCCGCCGCGAGCACGGTCTGCAGGTCGCGCTCCAGCCTCGCCTTCTCGTCCGCCTCGCCGCCGGCGAGCGAGATGGCATCGACGCGCTCGTTGACCCGCATCAGGGAGAAGCGCAGCTCGGCCTCGCGGGCGTAGCGCGCCTCGTTGAGGCGGATCAGCGGCCGGCCGGCAAGCCAGCTCAGGCCAGAGCCCAGGCTGGCATAGAGGAAGGCCGCCCACACCATGTAGCCGGGGATGTCGAAGCTCCGGCCGCCGACGACGAAGGTGAAGTTGCTGGAAATCGACCACAGCACGCCGACAAAGCTCGCGAGCAGGATGGTCGCCTGCATCAGACCGATCGACAGGTCTGCGGTGAGATCGGCAAGATGCCGCGCATCCTCGTGCAGGCGCTGGTCGGGATTGACGCCGATCTCGCCGGCATAGCCGAGGCGGAAGGCGCGGCGGGGCTTCATCCACTCGCCGATGAGATCGCGCGCCAGGCCTTCGCGCAGCTTGATGTGCAGCATCTGGTTCAGCCAGGCCTGCGCGACGTTCAGCACCAGCAGCGAACCGGCGATGTAGGCGAAGACCAGGAGCTGGTCGAAGAAAGCCGCGAGGTCGCGCTTTTCCAGCGAATCGTAGAAGGGCTGGTTCCAGCGGTTCAGCAACACCTGGCCGAACGCGGTCGCGAGGATCACGACCGTGATGCCGAAATAGAGCATCAGGATGCCGCGCCGCACGGGCGACGCCCACAGCGCGGTCCACATCGTCGCGAACTGCGCGCGAAGTCCCTGCGGGGCGACGGCGTCCATGAATCGAAATCCTCTGGTGATCGGGAGCCGGACACTAGCCCAGCGGGATGACAGACGGGAGAGGCCGTCCGCCTGCCGGCCGGCGATCGACATTCGAAGAGGGGCCTTCATATCCAATCGCGGCAAGGCTATGGATCATGCATGTTCAAGAAGATCCTGATCGCGAACCGCGGCGAGATCGCCTGCCGCATCATCCGGACCGCTCGCCGCATGGGCATCGCGACCGTCGCCGTCCATTCCGACGCCGACGCGAGCGCCCTGTTCGTGCGCGAGGCGGACGAGGCGGTGCGCATCGGGCCGGCGCCGGTTTCGGAAAGCTATCTGCGCGGCGACCGGATCGTCGAGGCCGCACTTGCCACGGGGGCCGAGGCGATCCACCCGGGCTACGGCTTTCTCTCCGAGAACCCCGGCTTCGTCGACCAGGTGACGGCGGCGGGCCTCGTCTTCATCGGGCCCTCCGCGGCCTCGATCCGCGCCATGGGCCTGAAGGACGCGGCCAAGGCGCTGATGGAAAAGGCCGGCGTGCCGGTGGTGCCCGGCTATCACGGCGCCGGCCAGGCGCTGGTGCTGCTTGCCGGCAAGGCCAAGGAGATCGGCTATCCGGTGCTGATCAAGGCGCGGGCCGGCGGCGGCGGCAAGGGCATGCGCCGCGTCGACCATCCGGACGACTTCGCCGATGCGCTCGCCTCCGCCAAGCGCGAGGCCAAGGCGGCCTTCGGCGACGAGGCGGTGCTGATCGAGAAATATGTCGAGAAGCCGCGCCATATCGAAGTGCAGGTGTTCGGCGACAATCACGGCAACGCCGTCCACCTCTTCGAGCGCGACTGCTCGGCGCAGCGCCGCCACCAGAAGGTGATCGAGGAGGCCCCTGCCCCCGGCATGACGGCCGAGATGCGGTCCGCGATGACCGATGCCGCCGTCAAGGCGGCAAAGGCGATCCGCTATTCCGGCGCCGGCACGATCGAGTTCATCGTCGACGCTTCCGAGGGCCTCAGGCCCGACCGCTTCTGGTTCATGGAGATGAACACGCGCCTCCAGGTCGAGCATCCGGTGACCGAGATGGTCACCGGCGTCGATCTGGTCGAGTGGCAGTTGCGTGTCGCCGCGGGCGAAAGGCTGCCGCTGTCGCAGGACCAGATCCGCCTGTCGGGCCACGCTTTCGAGGCGCGCATCTATGCCGAGGACCCGACGCGCGATTTCCTGCCGGCGATCGGCACGCTGCACCACCTGAAATTCCCGACTTCCGGCGCGGAGGGAACCGCGATCCGCATCGAGACGGGCGTCCGCCAGGGCGATGCGATCTCGCCCTTCTACGATCCGATGATCGCCAAGCTGGTCGTCCATGCGGCCGACCGCAGCGGCGCGCTTGCCGCGCTCGGCGCAGCGCTTCGGCGCACCGAGATCGCCGGCTCGACCGTCAACACGGCCTTCCTCGCCGCGCTCGCCGGCGACGCCGACTTCGCGTCCGGCGATGTCGACACCGACCTGATCGGTCGCAGGCAGGCGGCGTTGACCGCCCTTCCCCCGCCTTCGGCGGAAGCGGCCGCCGCGGCCGCCGTCGCCGCGTCGCACGCGAGCCTGACGCCGACCGGCGCCGATCCATGGGACGCGCTGGCCGGCTACGCCCACTGGAGCCCGGTGCGGCGCAAGGTGGCGCTCGCCTATGGCGAGACGGACATCACCGCCTCGGTGCAGGTCAAGGCCGGGCGGATCGCGGTCGAGATCGACGGCGTGGAACGTCCCGCCCCCACGGCGGCGCGCGTCGCAGCCTGGCCGGGGCACGTCACGGTATTCGAAGGCGCCGTCGCACACAATTTCAAGGCGCCCGATCCGTTCGCCGATGCAGCCGACGCCGGCGCCGGCACGGGCAGCCTGCGCGCGCCGATGCCGGGACTGGTGAAAGTCGTGCGGGCCAGCGTCGGCGAACATGTCAGCAAGGGGCAGGCGCTGCTGGTGCTCGAGGCTATGAAGATGGAACACACCATCGCCGCCCCCCATGACGGCGAGGTCGCCGAGATCGTCGCCGAGGGGCAGCAGGTGACCGACGGAACCGTGCTGGTGCGATTTGCGGAATGAACCGCGATCCTAAGCGGTTCCGCAGCGGATCTATCGCTGGGTGTTCGCCTGCCAATCCTGGATCACCTTGTCGGCGGTGATCGCATTGTTCCAGATCACCTTGTCCTCGACCTTCAGCGCCGGATTTGCCCAGCCGACGCCGATCTTGTCATAGATCGAGGCTGCCGGCACGTTGGCGAGATAGTCCTCGGGGAGAGCAGCCGGCAGTTTTGCGGCCGCGATGCCGATCGTGGAGAGTTCGGAGGCGCTCCACGCCGTCGCGGTCCTGGCCAGCCCGCCCTGCGAAGCAACGGCAGCGACAAAATCCTCAAGATCTCCTTCGATGGGAGCGAGTAATCCGAGATTTCGAAGATCCGTCGTACCGCCGGTGTAGTTGTTGAACGTCACGGCCGCGCGCGCAGCAGACACGATCGTATCAACACCTTCGAAGGACGCCTCGATCCTGCCATTGGGGCCGACGTCCAGATATTGTCCGTCCGTCTCCTTCAATGTCTTGGCGATCGCGACGACCTTGCTTGCGACGAAACGGTTTCGTTCGTTCTCTGCGGATATGGCCGCGCCTGCGAAGGCTGCCATCGGTCCCGTCACGGGCCAGGCGGCAGCCGGAGCAGCGAGATCCTTGCTGACCGCCATTGGGCCGCCCACGACGCATTCGCCGCTGACCTCTCCATTCTCCGGCTTCAGGTCCGCCCAGGTTGGACCGCCAAGTCGCACAGCGGCATACATCAGCCACGCAAGCCAGCCGTCGGTATTGTCGGCCCGCATACCAAAATAGAAGTTGTTATGGGTCTTGACCTGGTCCCGGGTCTGAACACAGCAATAGAAATCGTGCACGACCGCGGCAGCGAGGTAAGGGCCGCTGTAGTTGTCGCCCGTGATCAACTCCGCCAGCCAGGGGATCGTTGCCCCGTCGGTGAAGCTACCGGCCGGCACTTTCCAGTCGTATCCCGACGGATCTGTATAGACGACTTCTCGGAACAGCTTGAAAGGCTTCGGCTTTCCACCTGGATGCTGCTCGAGAATGACCGGTGTGCCTACAAATTTCCCGTTTTCTTGGGAAAATGCGTCCTGAACCGACAAGGTGGCGACAATAAAACAGATTACTCTTTTCACTTCTCGCCTTCCTCCGATCATTTCATAAGAATACTTCTCCACAATTCGGAAGTCAAAACGTTCCGGCTCCATTGCACGCCGCAGCGGTCGCTGTTAGCACTTGCAGCATGAGCGTCGATGATGCTGGCAAGCTACCCGAACAGAAGCACCGTCTCTACGAAGACGTGCTTGCGCTTTTGCTGGGCACGCTTCTCGCCTCTTTCGGCGTGACGCTCTACACCGAGGCGACGCTGGCCACGGGCGGCGTTGCCGGTGCCTCCATGCTGCTGAACTATCTGACCGGCTACGGCTTCGGTCCGATCTTCTTCGTCGTCAATCTACCGTTCTACGCGCTGGCAATCCTGCGGATGGGCTGGCCCTACACGCTGCGCACCTTCGCGGCCGTGGCGCTTTTGTCGCTGTTCTCGCGGCTGACGCCGGGCTGGATCGACATCGCGGCGCTCGACCCGCTCTACGCGGCCGTGACCGGCGGCGGGCTGATCGGCATCGGCCTCTTGATCCTGTTCCGCCATCGCGCCGGACTTGGCGGGCTGAACATTCTTGCCCTTTATCTGCAGGACAAGGGCATCATGCGCGCGGGTTGGTTCCAGCTCGCGGTGGACGTGGCGATCCTCATCGCCGCTTTTTTCGTCCTGCCGTTGGAGAAGGTGGTCCTGTCGCTCGTAGGCGCAGCAGTGGTGAACCTCATCCTGGGCATCAACCACAAGCCCGGCCGCTACATGGGCATGAGCTGAGCGAAAAAGAGAAAAGCCGCGCCGGCATTGTCCCCTGCCGGTCGCGGCCTTTCCACGTCGTCACGGCGTCCCCCGCCCAGACGACGCGAACCGCCCTGTTCGCGTGACAACAATCAGTGCATGGTCATCCATTCGCGCGCCTCGCGGAGCGCCCGGGCCAGTTCCGGCTTGGACATCGACACCGCCAGTTCGGCGCGCAGTTCAGCGGCGCGGGCGGAGCCCTTGATCGCGGCGATGTTGAACCACTTGTGGGCCGCCACCGGATCGACCTCGCAGTCGCGGCCGGTCGCATACATCATGCCCAGCTCGAACAGGATGTCCGCCTGGGCGTTGGCGCCCATCGATCCGAAGCCTGCCTCAAACATCTCGAAACGTGCCATTTTCTATCCCCTGTCTGTCCCTGTTGCCCTGCGGTTCGTTGCCCGCTTCAAGGCGTTGTCTGATGGGTTCGAGAATGGCGGGGAGGCTTGAATTGCGGGTGAACAGGCGTGCTTAATTTGCGGAAAACAAAGCTAAAACAATAAGTAAACGGCAGATTCCGTTAAGCATCGAAGCCGCCGGACTTCTCGCGATTCCATTCGAATGCGCATAAAATCCCCTCGTCGCGCCGAAAGACTCCGCTAACCACGGCTCATCTTTCGCTCGCCGCGCATCGAAGGAAAGCAGGCGTCCCGAGACCAGAAACAGGCTGGCGGACGATGGCGAAATTCCTCGATCCGCCGCAACCGCACCGCTTCCGTTTCGCCTAAGGCTGGTTTACGTTGACGTTCGCGTAAGGCGCATGCGGATGGGAGGTCCCGCTCCGCCGCCCATCTGACGCAGGAGGAAAACATGTATCGAATTGCAATTGCGGCGGCCGCGGCAACACTGTTGATGGCCGGCGCGGCGCTCGCGGACCCCATCGAGGGCACCTGGAAGCGCCCGAACGGCACGCTGATCAAATATGCCGGCTCCGGCGGCAATTTCTGCGGCACGGTGCTGACCGGCGAATTCAAGGGCCAGTCGATCGGCTGCATGAAGGGCGCCGACGGCTCGTATAAGGGCAAGGTCAACAAGCTCGACGAGAAGAAGACCTACAACGGCAAGGCCTCCGTCAAGGGCAACACGCTGTCGCTGTCCGGCTGCGTGCTCGGCGGGGTGATCTGCAAGTCGGAAAGCCTGACCCGGCAGTAGCATCGATTGTATTTGCATGAAGAAGGGGCCGCCTCGCGCGGCCTCTTCTGTTTTTGCCGACCGGTCTCGGTCATGCGGCCCCGTCCGATCACGGGGCAAAAGCACCTTTACCTCCCTGAACCACGGATGAACGGCCGTCTCAGGATGAGTTCAGAGCGCATCTGGCATCTTCCCCTCAACACTGAGGGATCAACCAATGCTCGCCCGCCGCCTCACCATCGTCAGCCTGATGACCATCCTGTTCGGAATGGTGTTCGCGATCATCGTGGCCGAGGCCGGCCGGGATCGCCGCTGGAAGACGAACCAGGTCGTGCCCTGCGTCTTCGATGCCGGGGTGAAATGCGGCGGCGCCGAGCTCTGATCCGGAAAGAGACGAGACAAGAAGATGACCATTCATGCCACTCCCATCGCCGACGTCGTCCGGATGCTGCCGCGGCTCGCACTGATCGCGCTGTTCATCGGCTCGACCGCCTTCGCCGTCAGCAAGGTCAACGCCGCGCCCGAGGCCGTCGTCACCGACGTCATGCTCGTCGGCGGCCAGATCGCCAAGCCCAGCGGCGTCGGCTTCGTGCTCGCGGTCGGATTGCAGCGGATGCGTTGAAAGTGATTCTCGCGAGGGACACTCCCAAGCGTCATGCTGCTCGACTATAATGGAGCATGGAAAAGAGAATCTATCCCAAGCCGATCGAAACAGTTGTCACGCCGGAACCGTTTGCCCGGCAGAGTTTTACCGACGCCCGCGAGGCGGTGCAGCTCCTGCGCCACCTCTACGACCGCAACACCGCATTCCTGCGCGACTCCTTCGCCAGCCTCGCCAAGGACCAGCCGCTGCGCCGCTTTCGCGCCTTCTATCCCGAGGTGCGGATCTCGACCTCATCCTACGCGCAGATCGATTCCCGCTACGCCTACGGCCATATGTACGATCCGGGGCACTATTCGACCACCATCACCCGGCCCGACCTGTTCGAGACCTATCTCGTCGACCAGCTCGGCCTGATCATGCGCAATCACGGCGTGCCGGTGACGGTCGCCGAATCCGAAACGCCGATACCTCTCCACTTCGCCTTTCTAGAAGGCACGCATGTGGAAGGCTCGATCGCCGACCGGCTGATGCGGCCGCTGCGCGACATCTTCGATGTGCCGGACTTGAACGCGACCGACGATCTGATCGCCAACGGAACCTACGAGCCGGCCCCCGGCGAGCCGATGCCGCTCGCGCCCTTCACGGCGCAGCGCATCGACTATTCCTTGCACCGGCTGTCGCATTACACGGCGACGAGCCCCAACCATTTCCAGAACTTCGTCCTGTTTACCAACTACCAGTTCTACATCGACGAGTTCTGCAATCACGCCCGCGAGCTGATGGTCAATGGCGGCGGGGGATACGAGGCGTTCGTCGAGCCGGGCAACCTCATCACCCATGCCGGCGAGTCCGGTCCGTCCGATGGGTCCCACCCGCCCCGCCTGCCGCAGATGCCCGCCTATCACCTCGTCAAGCCCGGACACTCCGGCATCACGATGGTCAATATCGGCGTCGGGCCCTCCAACGCAAAGACGATCACCGACCATATCGCGGTGCTGAGGCCGCATGCGTGGCTGATGCTCGGCCACTGCGCCGGCTTACGCAACACGCAGGCGCTCGGCGACTACGTGCTGGCACATGCCTATGTGCGCGAGGACCACGTGCTCGACGACGACCTCCCGGTCTGGGTGCCGATCCCGGCGCTGGCCGAGGTGCAGGTGGCGCTGCAGGAGGCGGTGGCCGAGGTCACCGGCCTCTCCGGCTTCGAGCTGAAGCGCATCATGCGCACCGGCACGGTCGCGACGATCGACAACCGCAACTGGGAACTGCGCGACCAGCGCGGGCCGGTGCAGCGGCTGTCGCAGTCCCGCGCGATCGGCCTCGACATGGAATCGGCCACCATCGCCGCCAACGGCTTCCGCTTCCGCGTGCCCTATGGCACGCTGCTGTGCGTCTCCGACAAGCCGCTGCACGGCGAGCTGAAGCTGCCGGGCATGGCGACGGAATTCTACAAGCGCCAGGTGGCGCAGCACCTCACCATCGGCATCAGGGCCGTGGAGAAGCTCGCCGCGATGCCGCCGGAACGACTGCACTCGCGCAAGCTGAGGAGCTTCTCCGAAACCGCGTTCCAGTAGGGTCCGTCCCTATCCCTGCCGCAATCGCAGGCGAGGAAGCCGCATGAAGCGCGCCGTCACCGTCCTGTCCCTTCTGTTGCTCGTCGCTTGCGGCGTCGCGGCGGCGGCGATCGGGCTCGGTTTCCTCGGCAGGCTGCATCCGGCCTTCGATTCGTTCTCGCATTTCCGGCTACATCTCGCGGCTCTCTTGGCGGCGGGGGCGTTCGGACTGATCGCGGCAGGCTTCCGGCGCGAAGCCTTCGCCGGACTTGCGCTCGCCACGGGCGCCGCCTTCGTCACACCGGGAACCTGGTTCGACAACGCCATCAGCAACCAGGCGAAGGCGTCCGCCGCACCCGACGACCGCGCGACCTATCGGCTGCTGCATCTCAATGCCCGTTTCGACCATCCGGATCCCGGGCGCTTCCTGTCGCTGATCGCGCGACTGCGGCCGGATGTCGTGACCGTCAACGAGGTGTCGGCGATGTGGCGGCAGCGGCTGGAAACGCTGTCGGCCGCCTATCCCTACAGCACATTCTGCGATGCGCGGGGCAAGGTTGGCGGCGTCGCGATCCTGTCGCGAAGACCCCTCGCGCAGGGTGCAACGGACGAATGCGTCGACGGCGGGACCCTCGCCATCGCTCCGATCGATTTCGCCGGCGAGATCGTGACGGTCGCGGCACTTCATCTCTACTGGCCGTGGCCGTTCGAGCAGCCGGCGCAGGTCGAGCGCATCGCGCCGCGCCTGTCGCAGTTACCGGACGCCGCGATTCTCGCGGGCGATTTCAACGCGGCGCGCTGGAGCGGGACGTTCTCCAAGATCGCCGCCGCCTCGCGGCTAGAGGATGCGGGCCCGGTCGGCCCGTCCTGGCTGCCGCGCAGCCTGCCCGACGCATTGCGGCGCGCGGTCGGGCTTGGCATCGATCACGTCCTGTCTGGCGCTGGAGTGATCGTCACGAAGCTGGAACGCGCGGAGGGTGTCGGCTCCGACCACCTGCCGGTCCTGACCGAGTTCTGGGTGCCCTCGCAGGCCGGGCCGGAGGCGTCCGGCACGACGGTGGTGATGAAGCCTGCCGAACGAGCGGCTACTTCACCAGGCGCTTGACCAGGCCTTCGATGTTGCCGCCGCTCGAGTGCTCCACCACGTCGAACTGGCGCTGGCGCGCCTCGTAGCGGGCGACGATCGCGGCCACGACCCGCTTCATCTCCGCCCGCAGCCTGCCGCATGACTTGCCGTCGGCGACCTTCAGGCCGGCAATGGTGCGATCGGCCTCCGCGGCCATTTCGCGCGCAAGCCGGCCGTGCTGCTCCTCGTGCTTCCTGATGCCGGCCATGAAGCGCTGCCAGCGGCTGCGCAGCGGGCCGCTGACCTCGCCCTTCACTTCGGGATAGATGTAGTTGATGTCGAGCCGGACCTGCGGCCGCGTCACCTTGCACATGCCGTCGGCATGGATCCAGTCGGCCTCCGAATTCATCGTGTAGCGAGTCTGCGCGATCGCGCGCGAGGTGAAGCCGTGCTTCGGCCCCTTCAGCTCGAGTTGCCTCAAAAGCGCATCGCCCGTCTCTCCGGAGATTGGGAAGCTCGTCGTGCGCGACGAAACCTTCGGACCGGCCTTCGCCGGCGTGATCGCGCCGAGGAGGGCAAGAAAACAGCATGAACAGGCAAACAGGCGCATGCGGTATCTCCGTACGCCCCAAGTGCATCACAGGAAACCAACGGTTTCAAGACAATGTTGACGATCCGTTCACCAATTTGCCAGCATTGCGTGATGACGGAGGGGAAGGCTCGAACCCTGGCGACACGGAGAACCGCCGCAGCGAGATCTGCCGGCTAGTTGATCTTGCCCACCAGTGCCAGAACGCTCTTCTCCACCGGCCCGCCGTCGCGGTGCTCGCGCTTGTCGAAGTCGACCTGAGACTTGTTATAGGCGATGACGATCCTGTCGAGATCCTTCATCAGCTTCGCATTCGCCTTACGGCACGACTGGCCGTCGGCCATCCTGAAGCGGCGCAAGGTCCGGTTGACGTCTGCCACCATCTTCTTGGCGAGCCTGCCGTGCATCTCCTCATGCGCAACGTTCGTCGCCTGGAACCTCTTCCAGCGGCGGGCGAGCGCGGCAGGCAACTTGTCGGCCGGACGGGGATAAACGTAGGTGATCTCCATCACCATTTTCCCGCCTCGCGTCCGGCAGACGCCGTTCGAATGAACCAGATCGCCCTTGATGTCGGTCTTGAACTGGGTCTGGGCGATCGCCTTGGTGAGGAAGCCGTGGCGCGGGCCCTTCCTGTTCATGTCGTAGAACAGTTCGAGGCCGGTCTTGCCCTTGATGTCGTAATACTTCGTCTTGACGGTCACGTCCGCGCGGACCGCCAGGGTCGACGCCATCAGCACCGCGCCGACCACTATCCCAAGCTTCGCGAAACCACGCATCGCGCCATCGCTCCCAAACCCGCGCCAGAGAAACACGGCGCGGGCGCGATGGCAATCTGCGCGTGCAGTCCGGCTACATGTTGACGTAGACCGGCCCCTCGCCGCCCTGCGGCGGCACCCAGTTGATGTTCTGGTTCGGATCCTTGATGTCGCAGGTCTTGCAGTGGACGCAGTTCTGCGCGTTGATCACGAACTTGACGTCCACGCCCGTCTTGTCGGCGGCGGCGTTGCCTTCCGCGTCGACCCATTCGTAGACGCCCGCCGGGCAGTAGCGGGTCGACGGGCCGGCGAAGACGTCGTGTTCCGAGGTCTTCTGCAAGGCCATGTCCTTGACCTGCAGGTGAACCGGCTGGTCTTCCGCATGGTTGGTGTTGGAAAGGAACACCGACGACAGGCGGTCGAAGGTCAACACGCCGTCGGCCTTCGGATAGGCGATCTTCTTGTGCTTGGCGGCCGGCTCCAGCGAGGCTGCATCGGTCTTGCCGTGCTTCAGCGTGCCGAAGAGCGACAGACCGAAGAGCTGGTTCGTCCACATGTCCAGCCCGCCGAGGCCGACGCCGATCAGCGTGCCGAAGCGCGACCAGAGCGGCTTGACGTTGCGCACGCGCTTCAGGTCCTTGCCGATGTCGCTCGCGCGCCAGGCCTCCTCGTAGGAGACCAGATCGTCGTGCTGGCGGCCGGCGGCGATCGCATCCGCCACATGCTCGGCCGCGAGCATGCCGGAGAGCACCGCATTGTGCGAGCCCTTGATGCGTGGCACGTTGACGAGGCCGGCCGAGCAGCCGAGCAGCGCGCCGCCGGGGAACGACACCTTCGGCACCGACTGCCAGCCGCCCTCGGTGATCGCGCGCGCGCCATAGGAGAGGCGCTTGGCACCCTCGAAGGTGCCGCGGATCGCCGGATGCGTCTTGAAGCGCTGGAACTCCTCGAAGGGCGAGAGATAAGGATTCTTGTAGTTGAGATGGACGACGAAGCCGACCGCGACCAGGTTGTCGTCGAAATGGTAGAGGAACGAGCCGCCGCCGGTGGACATGCCGAGCGGCCAGCCGAAGGAATGCTGCACCAGCCCGCGCTTGTGGTTCTCCGGCTTGACCTGCCAGAGTTCCTTGAGGCCGATGCCGAACTTCTGCGGCTCCTTACCGTCCGACAGCTTGAACTGGGCGATGAGCTGCTTGGCAAGCGAGCCGCGCACGCCCTCCCCGATCAAGACATATTTGCCGTAGAGGGCCATGCCGGGGGCGTAGCCTGGGCCCGGCGTGCCGTCCTTCTCCACGCCCATGTCGCCGGTGATGACGCCGGTGACCGCGCCATTCTCGTCATAGGTGAGGCTGGCGGCGGCGAAGCCAGGATAGATCTCGACGCCCAGCGCCTCGGCCCTGGTCGCGAGCCAGCGGCAGACATTGCCGAGCGAGACGATGTAATTGCCGTGATTGTTCATCAGCGGCGGCATCAGGATGTTGGGCATACGCACAGAGCCGGCCGGTCCGAGCACCAGGAAGTGGTCGTCCTTCACCTCGGTCTGGAACGGATGGTCGGCGTCCTCGCGCCAGTCCGGCAGCAGCCTGTCGATACCGATCGGGTCGACCACGGCGCCGGAGAGGATGTGCGCGCCGACCTCGCCGCCCTTCTCGAGCACGACGACCGAGAGATCGGGATTGACCTGCTTGAGCCGGATCGCGGCGGCAAGGCCCGCGGGGCCTGCTCCGACGATCACCACATCGAATTCCATGCTTTCGCGTTCGACTTCGCTCATCTCGTCCTCCGGCCGGTCGCCGATCCTCTTGCCTTAATTCTCACGGCTGCACCAGACCCGCCGCCGCGCGAAAGCGTCGCATGTTTCTAACGAACGTTAGATTCACTTTCATCAATTTACCTTAACGTAAACGTCAATTCAATTCCGTTTGTTCCTTTCGAATGCCTAGCCCGTCGGATTTTGCCGTATCCATTTGCCGTCGAAGGAGTCTATCCTCGCCAAGGTACGTGCTGCCGGACGAGACGATGAATGCTCTCTGGAAGGCGATCGCAGGCTGTCTTGCCGTCCTCCCCTTCCTGGCCGCGGCGGAGGGCGGCGAACGGCATCTGTGGCGCTCCGGCGCCTATTCGTTCTCCGACGAACTCGGCGGCTTCATCCTTCTTGGCGTGTCGGGTATCGGCACAAAGGCCGATCCGTTCGTCATCGAACAGGAGATGGTGTCAGCGAGCCCGGTGACGCTCGTCATCCGGGTCGCCTCCGAAATCCGCACCCAGGGTGCGCCGGGGCAGTTCGCCACCGGCATGATGCACCTCCGCATCCGCTCGCTCAACAACAGCGGCATCGCCTGGACGGAGTACGAATTCGAGCTGCAGGAGCAGCTCGGCATTCCGAGCGTGCATGGCGACGGCCTCTCCTTCGACCAGAGGCGCACCAGCCCGGAAAACCGCTCGTCGGATTCCTTCCGCATCCACGATACCGACTTCGAGCCGAACGACCGTCTCGTCTTCTCCGACGGCCATGTCGATCCGCTGGAAACGGCCGACTTCAAATTCTACGTCACCGACTTCACGCCGAAGCTCGAATTCTACCTGCGGCAGGACCCACGCATTCCGCTGTCGTGAGCATGGAGGTTTACGCCGGACCGGCACCGCCCTATTGAATGGGCAGCGGCAAAATGGCCGCATGAATTGACCATGACCGACGCCACCGACACCCGCGCCTCCCTCGAGGAGCTTCTGCGCTTCTATGCCGAAACCGGCGTGGACGAGGCGCTCGATGACGCGCCGGTGGATCGCTTTGCCCAATCGGCCAAAGCCGCGCCACCTCCCGCGCGCACTGCTCCGCCGGCTCCGGTCGAGATGCCGCGGCAGGAGGCACCCGCAAGGCCGCCAGCCCCGGCAATTGCCCCGAGCGTGCCCGACGAGGCGCAGGCCGCGCGTGCCCGTGAAGCGGCCCGCTCCGCCAGCTCGCTCGACGAATTAAGGCAGATCCTCGCCGGCTTCGACGGCTGCAATCTCAAGTTCACGGCCAAGTCGCTGGTCTTCGCCGACGGCAATCCGGCAGCGTCGGTGATGTTCGTCGGCGAGGCCCCTGGACGCGAGGAGGACCTGGAGGGGCTGCCCTTCGTCGGCCGCTCGGGCCAGTTGCTCGACCGGATGCTCGCGGCGATCGGATACGACCGCACCTCGGTCTACATCGCCAACGTCATTCCCTGGCGGCCGCCGGGCAACCGCGATCCGTCGCCGATGGAGACGGAGATCTGCCGCCCGTTCATCGAGCGGCAGATCGAACTGGTGAATCCCAAGGTGCTCGTCACGCTCGGCAATGCGTCCACCAAGGCGCTGCTGAAGACCCAGACGGGCATCATGCGGCTGCGCGGGGCGTGGAAGTCGCATCCGATCGGGAGCGGCGTCGAGATCCCGCTGATGCCGACGCTGCATCCGGCCTATCTGCTGCGCAACCCCGCTCACAAGAAGCTCGCCTGGCGCGATTTCCTCGAAGTGAAGGCGAAGCTGCGGGACGCCGGCTGACTGCCGAGACGCGAATGCCGGGGCGCGGCCACTCCGGCCCCGGCATTTACGCAGGTCGTCTCAGGCCGCTGCGCCTGCGCGGCGCATCACGCCAAGCTGCAATGCGACGAACAGCGCCACCGTCAGCGCTTGCGCCGTGACGAACAGCACACCGAGCAGGCTGGGTTGAACAAGGCCGGCGACCATGATGCCGAAGCTGGCCGCGACCCAGAGCGCGTTGATTGCGATCACGTCCAGCATCAACATCCGGGAGATGACCTGCCGGCGCGCAAGGAAGACGAGCGCCGCGCACCAGGGCAAGAGAACGATGCCCGCCCAGAACAGGAGATCGACCGGAAGCGACAGGAGCGGAGCGAGCAGCGAAGCGCCCGCCGCCATGACGATTCCGGCCGCGCCGCTGACGAGGCCATCGAGAAGAAGGACGTTTCGAACGTAGGGGGTAACGGCGATAGACATGTTGCGATCCTTTCAGTTGCACCGGTAGCGACCGGATTGCTGCGGATCATCGACCGCGAGGATCGTGTTGGCGATTACGTGCCAGGTAATGGCAACCATTCCCGAACCGGGCTAACTTTGCGACATGGATACGCCGCACACCTCCGTTGGCCATCTGCTGCGCGAATGGCGCACCCGCCGCCGCATGAGCCAGCTCGATCTTGCGCTCGAGGCCGAGATCTCGCAGCGGCATCTGAGTTTCCTCGAAAGCGGGCGCGCGGCCCCGTCACGCGACATGGTGATCCGGCTCGCCGAGCGCCTCGACCTGCCGCTGCGCCAGCGCAACCGGATGCTGCTCGCGGCCGGCTACGCGCCGACCTATCCCGAGCGGCTGGTTGACGATGAAGCCTTCGCGCCGGCAATGGCGGCCATCGGCCGCGTGCTCACAGCCCACGAGCCGAATCCCGCACTCGCCGTCGACGGGTGCTGGAACCTGGTCCGCGCGAACGCGGCGATCGCGCCATTCCTCGAAAACATCGAAGAAGCGAGCCTGCTCGAGCCGCCGATCAACGTGCTCAAGCTGAGCCTCCATCCGGGCGGTCTCGCCCCACGCATCGAGAACCTGGCCGAATGGCGCGCGCATGTGCTGGAGCGGCTGAAGCGGCTGGCGGCAGCGAGCGGCAATCCGGAGGTCGCGGAACTCGAAGCCGAGCTTCGCGCCTATCCTGGCCGCTCGAACGGCGGCCCGATCAGGCACGACTATTCGAACATCGCCGTGCCGTTGCGCATCAAGGCGGCCGGCGTCAGCCTGTCGTTCATCTCGACGGTCACCGTCTTCGGCACGCCGCTGGACGTGACGGTGTCGGAGATCGCGATCGAATCCTTCTTCCCTGCCGACGCGCAGACGGCCGAAACGCTGCGGGCGCTTGCCGCGGCCAGAGCCTCACCTGAGGCTATTGCGGCGGCGTGACCTTGCGCGCCTTTCCCCGCTCTATGCCGAGGCGCTGTTCGCGCCAGATGATCATCAGGCCGGACGCCACGACGATCACCCCGCCGACGATCGAATGGATGGTCGGGAGATCGCCGAAGAGCAGGAAGCCCGCGACAAGACCGAACAGGATCGAGGTGTATTCGAACGGCGCCACCGTCGCGACGCTCGCGTGGCGATAGGCCTCCGTCATCAGCACCTGGGCAACGCCGCCGCAAATGCCGCTCATCACGAGGTAGAAGACCTGCCAGCCCGTCAGTGGCGCCCAGCCGAAGGGAAGCGTGAGCAGTCCCGCAGCCGATGCGGTAAGTGAAAACCAGATGACGACCGTCGAGGATTTCTCGGTGGTCACGAGCGAGCGCACCTGGAGCAGCGCGACGGCGGAGATGGCGGCGGCGATGAGCGCGGCGATGACGCCGACCGCCTCCGCGCTTCCCATCCCGTCCGGCGACGTGAACAAGGTGAGCTTCGGCCATGAGATGATCAGCACGCCGACGAAGCCGACCGCGACCGCCGTCCAGCGGAAGATGCGCACCACCTCGCCCAGCACCAGCGCGCTGATGACCACCACCAGCAAGGGCTGCGCGTAGTTGAGCATGATCGCTTCGGGCAGCGGCAGCCGGGTCAGCGCGAAGAAGCCCAGCATCATCGACGAGACGCCGACAAGGCCGCGCACCACGTGGCGTCCCGGCCGGCTGGTGTAGAACGCCGTCCTGAGCTCGCCCGTCCAGGCCAGCAGGATCAGGATCGGTATCAGCGCGAAGAACGAACGGAAGAACACGATCTGGCCGGCAGGGACGACCCCGGCCAGCTTGATGAACGACTGCATCCCCACGAAAACCGCCACCGACGACGTTTTGAGGATGATCGCGGCGACCGGCCGCGAGAATGTGAAATGTGGCACGTCTAGGCAGCGTCCTGGATCGCCTGCCAGACCCTCAGGGGCGTCGCCGGCATCTCGATATGTCCGATGCGATGGGCCTGCCACAGCGCATCCGTCACCGCGTTCATCACCGCCGGCGTGGCTCCGATCGTGCCCGCCTCGCCCGCGCCCTTGATGCCGAGCGCGTTGGTGGTCGAGGGCACGTTGCGGGTCGAAAAGTCAATGAACGGAATCAGATCCGCCCGCGGCATGCCGTAGTCCATGAAGCTCGCCGTCAGCAACTGCCCGTCCTCGCCGTAGACCGCATCCTCGGTCAGCGCCTGGCCGATGCCCTGCACGACGCCGCCATGCACCTGTCCCGCGAGCAGGATCGGGTTCACCACCGCTCCGAAATCGTCGACGATGGTGTAGCGCAGGATCTCCGTCGTTCCGGTGACGGGATCGATCTCGACCTCGCAGATATGGGTGCCGTTCGGATAGGTGGCCTCGTCCTGGACGAACTCGCCAAATCCCTTCAGGTCGTCCGGGCTCTTCGCGGCCTTCGCGATCGCGGCGAAATCGAGCGAGCGGTCCGTACCGACGATGCGGGCTGTACCGTCGACCAGCTCGATGTCGGCGGCACCCGCCTCCAGCTCGTCCGCCGCGATCTTTTTGATCTTCTCCGCGAGGTTGTCGCCGGCATAGGCGGCCGAGACGCCGCCAAGCGGAATCGAGCGCGAGCCGCCGGTGCCGCCGCCCTTATCCAGCTCGTCGGTGTCGCCCTGCCGGACATGGATCTTCTCGATCGGCAGGTTGAGCTTCTCGGCGACGAACTGCGAATAGGCGGTGGCGTGGCCTTGGCCGTTGGTCTGTGTGCCGATAAACAGCGTTACGGTACCGTCGCCGTTCAGCGTCAGGTGGGCGGCTTCGGAACCGGCGAAGGCGCAGGCTTCGACATAGGTCGCCATGCCGATGCCGCGCAGCCTGCCGGCCGCCTTCGATGCCTGCCGCCGCGCCTCGAAGCCGTCCCAGTCGGCCCGCTCCAAGGCCAGCGTCATGTGCCCGTCGAACTCGCCGACGTCATATTTGCGACCGGTCGCGGTCGTGTAGGGGAACTGCTCGGGCCGGATGAAATTGCGGCGGCGGATCTCGGCCGGCGACAGGTTCATGTCACGCGCGCAGGCATCGACCAGCTTTTCCAGCAGATAGGCCGCTTCCGGCCGTCCGGCGCCGCGATAGGCGTCCACCGGGCAGGTGTTGGTGTAGACGCCGTCGATCCCGACATGCAGCGCCTCGATGTCGTAGACGCCGGTCGACATCGTCGCGCCGACATAGGGAATGAACGGTCCGTACTGGGAGCAATAGGCGCCGAGATTGGCGACAAGGCCGACGCGCAGTCCGAGGAATCGGCCATCGGCATCCATCGCCATTTCCGCCTCGACCTCATTGTCGCGCCCCTGCGCATCGGTGAGGAAGTGTTCCGTGCGGTCGCTCGCCCACTTCACCGGCCGGCCGAGACGGCGCGCGGCGTCCAGTACCAGCGCATACTCGCGATAGACGAAGGTCTTCGGCCCGAAACCGCCGCCGACGTCCGGCGTGACTACGCGCAGGCCGGCCGGCGCGATGCCCAGCACGCCGGACAGGATGCGCTGCATCGAATGCACGCCCTGCGACCCGACAGTCAGGACGAGCCTCTTCTCCTCGGCGTTCCACTCCGCAAGCGCCGCGCGTGGCTCCATGTAGTTGCAGACGAGGCGGTTGTTGCGGAAGACGGTCCTGGTCACGTGCTTCGCCTTGGCGAAGGCCGCATCGGTCTTCGCCGCGTCGCCGAGCTCGTAGCGGAAAGCGCGGTTGCTGCCGTGTTCGGGCCAGACCAGCGGCGCTTCCGCATCGAGGGCCTGCGCCGTCAGGGCAACGGGCTCCATGTCTTCGTAGTCTATCTCGATCAGTTCCGCCGCGTCCTGCGCCAGCGCACGGCTTTCCGCGACGACACAGGCCACCGCGTCGCCCACATAGGACACCTCGTCACGGCACAGGATCGGGATATCGCGGGTTGGCGCGCGGGAGCCGTCGGGCTGCTTCTGCATCGCGCCGGACTTCAGGTCGCCGAGATCGATGTCGGCGGCGGTCAGCACCAGATGGACACCCGGCGCCGCCTTTGCGGCCTCCGTCGAGACGATGGTGAACTTCGCCCGCGCGGTGGGCGAGCGCAGCACGTAGAGGTGCAGCATGCCGGCCGGCGCGAAATCGTCGGTGTAACGTCCGCGCCCGAAGATGAACGTGTCGTCCTCCTTGCGCAGCACGGATGCGCCCATTCCAAACTTGGGAGTTTGAACAGTCATGGTCTTCCCTCGTGGATCTGCGGCTGGTGCGGGTGCGAATGCTTACGCACCGTGAGTTTTGACGAGCCGATGTTTCGTGTAAAGACCTAGCATAACAGTTTGTCGCGCCAAGGGCTTCGACCGTTTGGACCAAGGCCGCGGCCGAGCCCGAAAGACGTCGCATGCGCACAGATACAGGCCAGGTGTTCAGGCTCGAGGATTATCGTCCGAGCGACTGGCTCATTCCCAGGACATCGCTGACCTTCCGGCTCGATCCGGACCGCACGCGCGTCGTCGCGGAGCTCACCATCGAGCGCCGCGCCGGCGTGGCTGTCTCGACGCCGCTGGTGCTCGACGGCGACGGCATCGCGCTGCTCGCGATTTCGGTCGACGGCGTGCCGCTGGAGCCCGGCAGCTACGAGGCAACGCCGCAGCAACTGACGATCGCTGCCCCGCCCCGCGCCCGCTCCTTCCGGCTGACGATCGAGACGGAGACCGCACCGTCGGCCAACACGGCGCTGATGGGTCTCTACCGCTCGGGCGGCAATTACTGCACCCAGTGCGAGGCGGAAGGCTTCCGCCGGATCACCTATTTCCTCGACCGGCCCGACGTGCTCTCGGTGTACACGGTCAGGATCGAGGCGCGGCGCGCCGAGGCGCCGCTGCTGCTCGCCAACGGCAATCCGGGGACTGCGGGCGAGCTCGCCGACGACTGGCACTTCGCCGAATGGGTCGACCCGCATCCCAAGCCGTCCTACCTCTTCGCGCTCGTCGCCGGCGATCTCGCCGAAGTGGCCGACGAATTCGTCACCATGTCGGGGCGCAAGGTGCGGCTCGGCATCTTCGTCGAGCACGGCAAGCAGGACCGTGCGGCCTATGCGATGGACGCGCTGAAGCGCTCGATGCGCTGGGACGAGGAGACGTTCGGCCGCGAATACGATCTCGACGTCTTCAACATCGTCGCTGTGTCCGACTTCAACATGGGCGCGATGGAGAACAAGGGCCTCAACATCTTCAACGACAAATATGTGCTGGCCGACCGCGAGACCGCGACGGACGCCGACTTCGCCAACATCGAGGCGATCATCGCGCACGAATATTTCCACAATTGGACAGGCAACAGAATCACTTGCCGCGACTGGTTCCAGCTCTGCCTCAAGGAAGGGCTGACCGTCTTCCGCGACCATGAGTTCTCGGCCGACGAGCGCTCGCGCGCGGTCGAGCGCATCGCCGACGTGCGCACGCTGCGCGCGCACCAGTTCCCCGAGGACCAGGGACCGCTCGCCCACCCGGTCCGTCCGCGACGCTATCGCGAGATCAACAACTTCTACACGGCCACCGTCTACGAGAAAGGCTCGGAGGTCGTGGGCATGATCCGCACGATCCTTGGCGCCGAAGACTTCCGGCGCGGCATGGACCTCTATTTCGAGCGCCACGACGGCGAGGCCGCGACGATCGAGGATTTAGTCAAGGTCTTCGAGGACGTCTCGGGCCGCGATCTGTCGCAATTCTCGCTCTGGTATCACCAGGCCGGCACGCCGAACCTCATGGTCTCGGCCGCGCATGACGCGAATGCCGCGACGCTGACGCTGGAGATCGAGCAGTCGGTGCCGCCAACCCCCGGCGAGAGCCGCAAGAAGGCGATGCACATTCCGCTCGCCTTCGGCCTCGTCGGCGCCGACGGCAATGACATCACCTGCTCGTCCGTCAGCGGCGCCACCGTCGAGAACGGCGTTATCCACCTCAGGAAGCGCCGGCACGTCATCCGCTTCGAGGGTCTCGCCGAGCGGCCGGCGATCTCGCTCAACCGCGGCTTCTCCGCCCCGGTGACGATCGCCTTCGACCAGCCGCTGCAGGAGCGCATGCTGCTTGCCCGCAACGACGGCGACCTGTTCTCGCGCTGGCAGGCGCTGACCGGCCTGATGTCCGGCGCGCTGATCGATGCGGCCGGCGCCATCCGCGGCCGCAAGGCGGCGAAGATCGCGCCCGAACTGTCGCAGATCTGCCTGGAGACGGTGCGCAGCCAGGCGCTGGAGCCGGCCTACAAGGCGCTGGCGCTGACCTTGCCGGCCGAGGCCGACATCGCCCGCGAGATCGGCTCCAACATCGATCCGGACGCGATCCTTTCGGCGCGCAACCTGCTCGCCGGCGTGATCGCCACCGCGAATGCCGACAGCTTCCTGTCGACCTATGAAAGCCTCGCCGACACCGGCGGCTATTCCCCCGACGCCGCGAGCGCCGGGCGGCGGGCGCTGCGCAACGTCATGCTCGACTACGTCACTCTGGCGACCGCCTCGCCGGACATCGCCGCGCGCCAGTATCGCGGAGCGGGCAACATGACGGACCGCGCCGCGGCCCTTTCGGTGCTGACCATGCGCCATCCGGGTTCCGCCGAGGCAACCCAGGCTCTGGCGGATTTCGAGGCGCGGTTCGGCAACGATCCGCTGGTGATGGACAAGTGGTTCCAGATCCAGGCGATCGCGCCCGGCGACGGCGCGGTCGACCGCGTGCGCGCGCTGATGACGCATCCCGGCTTCTCGCTCGGCAACCCCAACCGCGTGCGGTCGCTGATCGGCACCTACACGACCGCCAACCAGACCGGCTTCCACCGCATCGACGGCGCAGGCTACGAACTCCTGGCCGAGATCGCGCTGTCGGTCGATCCGAAAAACCCGCAGCTCTCGGCGCGCCTCGCCACCGCCTTCCGATCCTGGCGGTCGCTCGAGGAGACCCGCAGGGAGCGCGCGCGTGCGACGCTGTCGCGGATCAAGGCCGCGCCTGCCCTGTCGGCAGACCTGCGCGACATCGTGGAACGGACGCTGGCATAGGGAAGCTTAGGGCCGGCGGCAGGAGTGCCTGCCGGGCTTCGTGACGCGCATCGAGCCCATGGACCCCTCTTTCGGCACCCGCACGGGCCCCCGAGCCCCACTTTCTGCGCCAAAATTCCAAATCGTAAAGATTTTCTGAATCGGCCTCTGGACAAGGCGAATCACGTTTGATTCTTATACGGCGATTCGGATGTGCGGCGTTTCCGAACAGATAGCCGGAACAACAACTTTTGCGGGGCCCTTCAATGGGAAAGACAGGCGCCTGGGGGGCGACTGGCGGGCGTTTTTTTGCCGGCGGACGAGGCGGCGAAAGGGCAAAGATCCCGGATATCATCGTCGCGCCCGCCTATAAGCGGCTGCTGGCGGCGGAACCTTATCTGCGGCGGTCGATCCCGGCGCTGATCGTCATCTTTCTCATCGTCGTGGCCGCGACGCGGGCGCTTTCGCTGCTGGCGCTACGTGACGACATCGAGCGCGACGCCCGTTCCATGGTGGCGCTCGCGGCATCGGAGATTGCCGCCACGCTCAAGGCCGAAATGGCTGCCTCGCCGGACGCCACCGACCTCCATCGGCGCGCCGTGGACGCGGCGGCTCACACCGGCAACCTCGCGCAGACCCATGTTCTCCTGGTCACCGACGGCAGCTTCCGCGTGACGGCCGCCGCCCCTCGCGACATCGGCTGGGAAGGCCGCTGGCTAGAGAGCCAGATCGGCGGCGGCCAGCCGCTTTTCATGTTCGGCGAGCGCGCCGGCGTGATGGAGGTGACGATCGGCGGCGAGCGCTGGTTCGCGGCCGCCGATCTCGGGCCCGACCGCCAATATGCCGCCGTGGCGCTGGTGTCGGCCGACACCGTCTTCGCCGACTGGCGCAAGCTCGTCTCGCTCAACGTGACGCTGTTCGTGCTGACGTCGAGCGTGCTGATCGTCATCCTCTACGCCTATTTCGCGCAGGCGGCGCGGGCGCAGGCCGCCGACAGGATCTACTCGGAAGCGCACCAGCGGATCGACTCCGCGCTGCTGCGAGGCCGCTGCGGCTTGTGGGACTGGGACATGGGCCGCGGGCGGCTGTTCTGGTCGCGCTCGATGTACGAGATGCTGGGCTACGAGCCCAGCGACGCGATGCTGTCCTTCGGCGAGGTCAACGAAATCATCCACGAGGAGGATGGCGACCTGTTCACGGTGGCCAAGGCGCTTGCCGCCCGCGAGGTCGACCAGATCGATCAGGTCTTCCGCATGCGCCACGCCAACGGGCAGTGGGTGTGGGTGCGGGCGCGGGCACAGATCATCGATCCCGACGCGCAGGACGTGCACCTGCTCGGCATCGCCATCGACGTCACCGAGCAATACCACCTCGCCATGCAGTCGGAGGAAGCGGACGCCAGGTTGCGCACCGCCATCGAGAACATCTCCGAGACCTTCGTGCTGTGGGATTCGCACCAGCGGCTGGTGATGTGCAACACGCGCTTCCAGGAGCAGGCGGGCCTCGCCGATGCCGATATCGAGCAGGGAACACCGCGCGCCAAGATCGAGGAGCGGATGACGCCTTTCGCGTCGGAGCGCCGGCTCGCCAACGGCAACGGCCGCAACGGCGCCGTCACCTATGAGCGCCAGTTCAAGGACGGCCGTTGGGTACAGGTCAACGAGATGGTCACGCGCGACGGCGGCATCGTGTCGGTCGGCGCCGACATCACGCAGATCAAGCAGCACCAGGAAAAGCTGGTCGACAGCGAGCGGCGCCTCATGGCGACGATCCACGACCTGTCCGTCGCCCGCAAGGCGGAGGAGGACCGCGCGCGGGAACTCGCCGAGCTCAACAGGAAGTGCATGCGCGAGACGGAGCGCGCCGAGGCCGCCAACCGCGCCAAGTCGGAATTCCTCGCCAACATGTCGCACGAGCTGCGCACGCCGCTCAACGCGATCATCGGCTTCTCGGAACTGATGCAGTCTGGCCTGTTCGGGCCGCTCGGCTCGGAACGCTACGAGGAATATGTCCGCGATATCCAGGGCAGCGGCAACTACCTGCTCGGCGTCATCAATGACATCCTCGACATGTCGAAGATCGAAGCGGGCCGCTTCTCGATCGACCGCGAGCAGATCGACCTGTGCCCGCTGGTGCGCGAAACCGTGCGGGTTATCTCGCTGCAGGCGGCACAGAAATCGATCACCGTCGAGACCAAGATCGCGGACTCGATGACGCTCAATGCCGACCGCCGCGCGATCAAGCAGATCGCGATCAACCTTCTGTCGAATGCGGTCAAGTTCACCGGCCCCGGCGGCAAGATCTCTCTTCGCGCCCGCAAGACCTCCGGCGCCGTCATCCTCACCATCGAGGACAATGGCTGCGGCATTCCCCGCGAGGCGCTCAGGAAGCTCGGCAAGCCGTTCGAGCAGGTCGAGAACCAGTTCACCAAGAGCCATGCCGGATCCGGGCTCGGGCTCGCCATCTCGCGATCACTGGCCCAGCTGCATGGCGGCGCGCTGAAGATCCGGTCCACCGAGGGTGTCGGGACAATCGTCTCCGTGCGCATCCCGGTGAAGAAGAAGGCTGCGTCGCAGCCGTCGCGAAAGGCCGCCTGAGAGGCGGCCCGATCCGGCCTCAGTCGGCGGACGCCTTCAGCCGGTCGCCCTTGCCGCTGCCGCCAGCCGGTGCGGCCGCGCCGGTGGACATCTCTTCCCGCACCAGCTTGCCGTCGGAGTTGGTGTCCAGCTTGGCGAAACGCTGCTTGCGGCGCTCCTCCACCTCGGCCATCGTGACGGTGCCGTCCTTGTCTGCATCGAAGCGTTGGACAAGCGAAGCCGCCTGATCCTTGGCCTGCGGCCCGTTGAAGGTCGCGGAAATCTCCTCGACCGTCAGCTTGCCGTCGCCATCCGTGTCTGCCTTGTCGAGCCGACCCTTGATCACCGCGACGAATTCCTCGAACGAGACATCGCCGCTCTTGTCCGTATCCAGACGCTCGAACAGCGCCTCGTCCTGAGCGACGGCAGGAGATGCGGTGGCCCCGACCGCACCGGCGAAGGCCACGAAAGTCCAGGCCAGAACCGACTTCTTCATATTCTGCTCCATTCTTCGACCTGATCCGCACATGGGGACCGGATCATGTCATTTCCATCACCGTGCCGCGGATTTTCCCGTCAGGAGACCGTCGAAGTGCTTTCGTACGTTCCCTGTCGTGTCCTTCAGCAGCGCGCGCAGGACAGCGATGTCCGGCGCATCGGCGCTGCGGATGAGTAGATCGGACAAACCGGGCGGAATATCGGCGGGATCGAGGTTTCCGGTCAGGCAGAGCCGCATGACCTGCGTGAGGCCCGTATAAAGTCGATGCGCCTCGAAGAGGTCGCCGCGAACCTGCGGACCGGCGAAATCGTCCGCGAGGCGGCGCAGCACCTCGGCCGTGGCGGTGGTCCGGCCCTCTCCGTCGACGCGGTCGGTCAGCGACGCGACCTGCGCGATGAATTCAAGGTCGATCAGCCCGCCCGGCACCAGCTTCAGGTCCCATTCGTCGGCCGGCGGCTTTTCCTTCTGGATCAGCGCCCGCATCTGCCGCGCCTCGCGCGCGACGGCCACGAAATCGCGAGGAGCGGCGACGAGATTCGCGACCTCCTTCTCGATCGCGGCGGCGAAGTCGGCGTCACCCGCCACGACGCGCGCCCGTGTCAGCGCCATGTGCTCCCAGGTCTCGGCCTCCTCCCGCTGGTATTTGCGGAACGCTGCGATGTGGGTGGCGACTGGACCCTTGTTGCCGGAGGGCCGCAGGCGCAGGTCGATCTCGTAGAGGACGCCCTCTGCCGTCGGCGCCGACACGGCCGCGATCAGGCGCTGGGTCAGCCGGGTGAAATAGAGCGCCGGCGCCAGCGGCTTCTCGCCGTCGGACTCCTCGGCGGCGTCCGAATGGTCGTAGAGCAGGATCATGTCGACGTCGGAGCCTGCGGTGAGCTCGTGGCTGCCGAGCTTGCCCATGCCGAGCAGCGCCACCTTCTCGCCCGCCACCCTGCCGTGCCGGATCGAGAACTCGGCTCGGACTGCCTCCAGCGCCGCCCCGATGGTGAGGTCGGCGAGGTCGGAAAACGCCTTGCCAGCGCGCGTCGCGTCGATCGCGCCCGTGAGCAGGCGGATGCCGATCAGGAACTTCTGCTCCGCCGCGAAGATGCGCAGCCGGTCGAGAATCTCCTCGTGCAGGCTCACGCCCTCGAGGAAGGCGCCGAGACGCCCGGCGAGATAGCGCCGGTCCGGCAGTTCCGCCATCAGCATCGGGTCGAGCAGGCCGTCGAAGACATGCGGCCGTTTGGTGATGATCGCCGCCAGCCGCGGTGCAGCGCCCATGATCATGGCCAGAAGGTTCAGCAGCGCCGGGTTGGACTGGAGCAGCGAGAAGAGCTGGATGCCCGCCGGCAGGCCGGCGAGGAAGGCGTCGAAACGCATCAGCGCCTCGTCGGCGCGGCGCGTGTTGCCGAAGGCCTGCAGGAGTGCGGGCGTCAGCTCCGTCAGCCGTTCCCTCGCCTCGGCCGACTGCGTCGCCCGGTAGCGCCCGAAATGCCAGGTGCGGATGACGCGGCAGATATCGCTCGGCCGCTCGAAGCCAAGCTGCGACAGCGTCTGCAGCGTGTCGGGATCGTCGACATCGCCTGTGAAGACAAGATTGCCCACGTCCGTCGAAAGCTGCGGGGCGGATTCGAACAGCGCCGCGTAGTGGCTCTCCACCACCTGCAGCGAAGAGCGGAAATCGGCGGAGAACGACGCCGCATCCTTATAGCCGCGCATGTGCGCAATGCGCTCCAGCCCCTCGTCATCCTCCGGCAGCAGATGCGTCTGCTCGTCCGCCACCATCTGGATCGCATGCTCGACGTCGCGCAGGAACCAGTACTGCTTGGCGAGCGCGTCCCGCGCCTCGGGCGAGATCCAGCCGCGGTTTGCGAGTTCGCCCAGCATTGCCACCGTCTCGCGGCCGCGCAGTTCCTGGAAACGGCCGCCGGCGATCAGTTGCTGCGTCTGAACAAAGAACTCGATCTCGCGGATGCCGCCGCGCCCGAGCTTGACGTTGTGACCCTTCACCGCGATGTCGCCATGGCCCTTGTGGGCATGGATCTGCCGCTTGATCGAATGGACATCGGCGATAGCGGCGAAATCCATGTATTTGCGCCACACATAGGGCTTCAACTCGGCAAGGAAGGCGCTGCCCGCCTCGATGTCGCCGGCCACCGGCCGCGCCTTGATCATCGCCGCGCGCTCCCAGTTCTGGCCGCGGCTTTCGTAATAGTGCAGCGCCGCGCTGACCGGGATCGCCAGCGGCGTCGAGCCGGGGTCCGGCCGGAGCCTGAGGTCGGTGCGAAAGACGTAGCCGTCCTCGGTACGGTCCTGGAGGATGCGCACCAGCCGCCGCGTCAGCCGCGCGAACAGTTCGTTCGCCTCGTAGGGATCGGTGATCGCCTGCGCCTCAGGGTCGAAGAACGAGATCAGGTCGATGTCGGAGGAGAAGTTGAGCTCATGCGCGCCGAGCTTGCCCATCGCAAGCAGGATCCAGCCGGACTCCTTCGACGGGTCGGACGGATCCGGCAGGGCGATCTTGCCCTGATTGTGGGCGTCGCGCAGCAGGAACGAGACCGCCGCGCCGATCGCCGCATCGGCAAGCCGGCTCAGCCTGCGGACGGTGGTCTCGGCGTCGAACACGCGCGCGAGGTCGCACAGCGCGATGAGCGCATGCGCTTCCGTCTTCATCCGCCTGAGCTCGGCCATCAGCCTCGCCTCGGAAATCTCCGGCGCCCGGCCGAGTGCCTCCACCTCTTTCAGGATCGCGTCGATCCGCTCGGGTGCGGGCGTGGCGCGCAGATGGTCGAGAATCTGCGGCGCGCGGCGCATGCTGTCGCGCAGGAAGGGCGAAAGGTCGAGCGCCGCGGCGAGGAAATCCACTGTCGCGCCACCGCGCGAGAGATCGGCCACGAGACCGTCCAGGCCCGCCTCGTCGGCATTCGAGATCAGGTCGGCAAGTTCGGCCTTCGCCGCTCCCGCGTCGAGCGGCACCAGACGCGCCGGCACGGCCCCGAACCAGTTCCCCTCCCCCGCCGCCTCTTTCGCGGCCGCTGCCTTTGCCATCATCCCCCCTGACGCGGAAACACCATTTCCACCAGCAGCCCGGGCTCCCTCCCGGACAGTTCCAGGCTGCCACCGTGGAATGTCATCACCGCCTTGGCAAGGCTGAGACCAAGGCCCGAGCCGGGCTGCGAGCGGCTCTTCTCCAGCCGCACGAAGCGTTCCGTCGCCTGCACGCGGTCCTCGGGCGGGATGCCCGGCCCGTTGTCGGCAACGCCAAGGCGAAAAGTTCCATCCTGCCGGGTGATGGACACGGTCACCTTCGCCCCGCCTTCGGCGCCGGCGGAATACTTGATCGCGTTGTCGACGATATTGGACAGCGCCTGGCCGATCAGCTCCCTGTTGCCGGCGATCTTTGCCTCCGCATTCTCCTCAGCGGTCAGCGTCACGCCCGCCTCCTCCGCGGCCGGCTCGTAAAGTTCCACCACGTCGCGCAGGATCGCGGCGAGATCGACCTCGTCCGTCGCCTCCGCCGAATAGCCGGCCTCCAGCCGCGAGATCATCAGGATCGCGTTGAAGGTTCGGATGAGCTGATCGGATTCGGCGATTGCCGCCTCCAGCGCCTCGCGATACTCGGCCTCCGTGCGCGAGCCGGCGAGCGTCGCCTCGATGCGGTTGCGCAGCCGGGTGAGCGGAGTCTTCAGGTCGTGCGCAATGTTGTCGGAGACCTGCTTCAGGCCGTCGTTCAGCGCGCCGATGCGCGCAAGCATGCCGTTCAGGTTCTCCGACAGCCGGTCGAACTCGTCGCCCGTGCCCGTCACCGGCAGCCGGCCGGAAAGGTCGCCGCCCATGATGCGCTTCGAGGCGTCGGAAATGCTGTCGATGCGATGCAGCGCCTGGCGGCCGACGAAGAACCAGATGAAGAACGCGCCGATGCCCATCAGCGCCAGCGCCGCCGTCAGCGCCCGGCGTACCACCAGCTGGAACTGCTCCGGCTCGCCGAGGTCGCGGCCGACCAGGATGATCATGGTGTTGGGCAGCCGCACCACCTGCGCGATCGCCCTGTGGCCGTCCGTCGTCTGGGTCTGGTTGTTCGCATCGCCGTAGCGACGATAGGAGAAGGGACGCTCGGTCCAGCCGTCCGTCTCCAGCACGCCCGGCTCCAGGCTTTCGACATTGCCGGCAAGCGGACGCCCGTTGGGATCGGTCAGGAGATAAAGATAGGCGCCGGGTTGGCGCGAACGCTGCGACACGACCCGCACGAGCCGCGACAGGCCGCCGCTCTCGTAGAAGCGCGACAGCGACAGCACCTCCTCCAGGATCGTCTCGCGCGTCTGGTCGGTCAGCATACGCGTCGACAGCGACGTCATATAGACGACCAGCACCAGCGCCGACGCCGCGAAGAGGAGGAGATAGAGCGCGGACAGCCGGGCGGCCGTCGTGCGGAAGATCGCGGGCAGTCGGCCCATGTCAGGCCCGGAGCATGTAGCCCGCGCCGCGGACGGTGTGGAGCAGCGGCTTCTCGAAGCCCTTCTCGATCTTCGAACGCAGGCGCGAGACGTGAACGTCGATCACGTTGGTCTGCGGGTCGAAATGATAGTCCCAGACGTTCTCCAGCAGCATGGTGCGGGTTACCACCTGCCCGGCATGCCGCATCAGATATTCGAGCAGGCGGAACTCGCGCGGCTGCAGCGCGATCTCCTTGCCGGCGCGCCGCACCGCGTGCGACAGGCGATCGAGCTCGAGATCGCCGGTCCGGTAGGTGGTTTCGCTGTCGCGCGAGGTCGCGCGCCGCTTCAGCACCTCGACGCGCGCCAGGAGCTCGGAGAAGGCATAGGGCTTGGTCAGATAGTCGTCGCCGCCGGCGCGCAGTCCCGTCACGCGGTCGTCGACCTCGCCGAGCGCGGAGAGGATCAGCACCGGCGTCTCGTTGCCGCGGGCCCTCAGGCCGGCGATGACCGACAGGCCGTCGCGGCGCGGCAGCATGCGGTCGATGACGAGGATGTCGTAGTCGCCGGAATCGGCCAGGCTGAAGCCCGTCTCGCCATCGCGCGCGACATGGGCGGTGTGGCCGGCCTCGGTCAGCGCCCGCTCCAGATATTCCGCCGCCTCGCGGTCGTCCTCGATCACCAGAATCTTCATGTGTCACATATAGGCGATCTGGCGGAAAAAGCAGGGCTGCCCATTCCGCCCGATCTCGCGATCGACCTCACTGAAAAGCAGACAGCGGGCGATGGGGGAGCCCGCTGCCGCCGGCGCGAGAGTCGAACGGCCCGCGCCTGTCCGCGAAGCCGACCGCTCCTCACAAGCGGCCGGCTTCTGGATCCGTCAGCCGCGCGCCACCGGCAGCGCGACGAAGCGGTTGGTCTGGTCGCGGCTCACCTGGAACAGCACTGCCTTGCGGCCGGCCTTCGAGGCTTCCTGCACCGCGGCCTCGACATCGGCCGCGCTGGAGACTTCCTTCGAGTTCACAGCGGTGATCACGTCGCCCGCCTGGATGCCGCGATCGGCGGCCTCGCTGTCGGCTTCGACGTCGGTCACGACGAGGCCCTTGCCGTCTTCCGCCTTGGTGACGGTCAGGCCGAAGCCTTCCAGCGAACCGGTCTCGGGCGCAGCCTTGTCCTGGGTCGCATCGGCGCGGTCCTGTGCACCGGGCAACGTGCCGAGCTTGACGTCGAAGGTCTGCGACTTCCCGGCGCGCCACACCTCGACCGCTACGTTCTTGCCGGGGTCGATGTTGCCGACCAGGCGGGCGAGTTCACGCGGCGAGGCGACCGGCTTCTTGTCGACCGAGACGATCACGTCACCGGCCGCGATGCCGACCGCCTTGGCCGGACCGTCCGCCTGTGCCTCGCTCACCAGCGCGCCGCGCGGCTTGTCGAGGCCGATCGATTCGGCGATCTCGTCCGTCACCGGCTGGATCTGTACGCCCAGCCAGCCGCGCTGGATCGAGCCGCCATCCATCAGCTTGGCGACGACGTCCTTGGCCGTGGTCGCGGGGATGGCGAAGGCGATGCCGACATTGCCGCCGGACGGCGAGAAGATCGCCGTGTTGATGCCGACCACCTCGCCGTTGAGGTTGAAGGCCGGGCCGCCGGAATTGCCGCGGTTCACCGCCGCGTCGATCTGGATGAAGTCGTCGTACGGGCCGGCGCCGATGTCGCGGCCACGCGCCGACACGATACCGGCCGTCACCGTGCCGCCGAGGCCGAACGGATTGCCGACCGCCACGACCCAGTCGCCGACGCGGATCTTCGAGTCATCCGCAAAGGCGACATAAGTGAACTTGCGGTCGGAATCGACCTTCAGCACGGCCAGATCGGTCCGCTCGTCGGTGCCGATCAGCTTGGCGTCGAGCTCGTCGCCATTGTCCATCACGACGGTGTATTCGGCGCCGCCGTTCACGACGTGATTGTTGGTGACGAGGTAGCCGTCCTCGGAGATGAAGAAGCCCGAGCCCTGCGAGGAGGGGCGCAGCCTCTCGGCGCGGCGTTCCTGGCGGCGCTGCTCGCGACGCTCGGAACGCGGACCTTCGGCACGGGGGCCTCCGTCACCGCGGAACTCGCGGAAGAAGCGCTTGAGCGGATGGTTGTCCGGAAGCTCGTCGAAACCGGGACCGTTGAAGAAACCACCGCCGGGGCCGCCGAACAGCGAGCCGGAATCGTCGGAGGCGGACTCGATGCGCGACTTGACGCGCACGCTCACCACCGCCGGGGAGACCTTCTCGACCACGTCGGCGAAGCCGGGAGCCTGCGGCGCATCGACCCGCACTGCCTCGGCGAAAACGGGGATCGTCGCGCTGGTCACCGCGCCGACGCCAATCGCGCCGGCGATCGCGAGGGAAGCGGCCGCAGCCAGCAGTCGCTTTCTCGCCGGGGAAGAAACGTTGCTCATCTCGATCATGTCCTTTCCAGAATCTGATGCGCCCTGCGCACCGTCGGACATGAGAGATAGAGGCAGTCACATTACGGCGTTCTTTCCGGGAAATGAAAGTTTCGTAATGTTGGCGAGGCCGGTTACTCCTCCCGCCGCAGCGCAGCGGCCAACGCCGCCTTCTCCTCGTCGGAGAGAGCCTGGGCGGGCGCGGGCCGACGGCGGCGCGAGGCGAGCAGGATATAGGCTCCGCCCGTCAGGAGAAGCAGCACCGGCGTGCCCCACAGCAGCGCGTTGCGCCAGTTGAACACGGGCTTCAGCAGCACGAACTCGCCGTAGCGCGAGACGACGTAATCGATCACCTGCTCGTCCGTGTCGCCGGCGACCAGCCTTTGGCGGACCAGGATGCGCAGGTCGCGTGCGAGGTCCGCGTCCGATTCGTCGATCGACTGGTTCTGGCAGATCATGCAGCGCAGGCCGGCCGAGATGGCGCGAGCCCTCGCCTCAAGCGCCGGATCGGGCAGGACCTCGTCCGGCGTCACCGCGCGCAGAGCCAGAGGCTGCACGGCAAGGAACAGCGCCGCGAGCAGGATCAGAAGACGCCGGCCCCTCATTCGGCGGGCACCCCGGCAGGCGCAGCCTTGAGCTTCCGCTTGGCCGGCGCGCCGACCCGCAGGCGCCTGTCGGCAAGCGACATCATTCCGCCCACCATCATCACCAGCGCGCCGATCCAGATCAGCGTCACCAGCGGTTTGTGCCAGACCCGCACCACCGTGCCGCCGTTGGCGGCAGGGTCGCCGAGCGAGACATAGACCTGGCTGAAACCGCGGGTCGCGATGCCCGCCTCCGTGGTCGGCATCTGCCGCGCGGTATAGAGCCGCTTCGAGGAGATGATCTCGCCGAGGCTGCGACCACCCGCGCTCGACAAGGCGAAGTGCGCCCTGTCCTCGGTGTAGTTCGGGCCCCGCACCGGCTCCATGCGGTCGAACTTCAGCACATAGCCCGAAATCGCGACCGTATCTCCCGGCTGCATCGCGACGATCCGCTCCGCCTGAAGGGAGCTGACGGCGACGACGCCGAGCACGGTTAGCCCAAGCCCGAAATGGGCCAGCGCCGTGCCGAACACCGAGCGCGGCAGGCCGGTGAAGCGACGCAGCGCGACCGAGGCGCTCACATTGCCGATGCCGGCCTTCAGCACCAGGTCGGTCGCCGCACCGATCAGCAGCCAGGTCGCCAGCCCGAAGCCGATCGCGGCAAAGGCCGTCATGCCGTCGACGAAGAAGATAGCGACGAGACCGGCCAGCACCGCCGCTCCCGCTGCCGCAAACAGCCGCTGACCCGCCGCGAAGAGGTCGCCGCGCTTCCACGCCAGCAGCGGCCCGAAGGGAACGGCAACGATCAGCGGCACCATCAGCGCGCCGAAGGTGAGGTTGAAGAAGGGCGCGCCCACGGAGATCTTCTCGCCCGTCAGCGCCTCCAGCGCCAGCGGGTAGAGCGTGCCGACGAAGACAGTCGCCGTCGCCGTGGTCAGGAACAAGTTGTTCAACACCAGCGCGCCCTCGCGCGAGATCGGCTGGAACAGGCCGCCGGCCTGCAGCGACTGCGCGCGGAAGGCAAACAGCGAGAACGACCCACCGACGAAGAAGGCGAGCAGCGCCAGGATGAACACGCCGCGCGTCGGATCGGTCGCAAACGCATGCACCGATGTCAGGACGCCCGAGCGCACCAGGAAGGTGCCGAGCAGCGACAGCGAGAAGGCGAGCAGCGCGAGCAGGATCGTCCAGATCTTCAGCGCCTCGCGCCGTTCCATCACGATCGCCGAGTGGAGCAGCGCCGTGCCGGCCAGCCAGGGCATGAAGGAGGCGTTCTCGACCGGGTCCCAGAACCAGAACCCGCCCCAGCCGAGCTCGTAATAGGCCCAGTAGGAGCCCATCGCGATGCCGCCGGTGAGGAAGATCCAGGCCGCCAGCGTCCAGGGCCGCACCCAGCGCGCCCACGCCGCGTCGATGCGGCCCTCCACCAGCGCCGCGACGGCGAAGGAAAAGCAGACGGAGAAGCCGACATAGCCGAGATAGAGAAGCGGCGGATGGATCGCGAGGCCGATGTCCTGCAGCACCGGATTGAGGTCGTTGCCCTCGATCGGCGCCGGCGAGAGCCGCACGAACGGATTGGACGTGGTGAGCACGAACAGGAAGAAGGCCGCGCCGATCAGCCCCTGCACCGAGATCACGTCCGCCTTCAGCACCGCCGGCAGGTTGCGTCCGAAGGCGGCGACCAGCGCGCCGAAGAAGGTGAGGATGAGCACCCACAAGAGCATCGAGCCCTCGTGGTTTCCCCACGTGCCGGTGATCTTGTAGAGCAGCGGTTTGGCCGAATGGGAGTTCTCCCAGACGTTCAGCACGGAGAAATCGGACTGGACATAGGCCGAGGCCAGCGACAGGAAAGCGAGCGCCGTCATCGCGAAGGCGGTCACGGCCACCGGCCCGCCCACCGCCATCAGCCGGTCCTGGCGCGTGCGCGCGCCGATGAAGGGCAGCGCCGCCTGCACGAGGCTCAGCGCGAAGGCGAGGACGAGGGCGAAATGTCCGATCTCGACCATCTGCTCAGCTTCCGTCGCCGGTCTGCTGCCAGACGCCCTTTTCCTTCAGGCTGTCGGCCACTTCCTTCGGCATGTAGTTCTCGTCGTGCTTGGCGAGCACGCTGTCCGCCACGAAGACGCCCCGGGCGTCGAACGTGCCTTCGGTCACCACGCCCTGCTCCTCGCGAAAGAGGTCGGGCAGCAGCCCGTTGTAGACGACCTTGACCACCTTGATCTGGTCGGTCACCGCGAACTCGACCTCCGTGCCCTGGCCGCGCTGGATCGAACCCTTCTCCACCAGCCCGCCGAGGCGGATGCGCTGGCCGGGCTCCACCGGCTTCTCGGCGAGATCTGCCGGCATGTAGAAATAGGAGGTGCGCTGGCCGAGCGCATAGAAGGTCAGCCCCGTCGCGCTGCCGAGAAACACCAGCGCGCCCGCGATCACCGCCAGCCGTTTCTGCTTCCTGGTCATCAGCCGTCCACCTTCACCCCGAGCTCCGCCGCGAACGCGCTCACCTGGTCCTTCTTGTCGCCTTCGAGGCCGGCCAGCGCGCGCCCGAGCGCGGCCTTCGCATCGTCGGCGCGGCCGAGCATCACATAGGAACGAATGAGGCGCTGCCATCCTTCCAGGTCGTCGGGATTGGTGCGCAGCTTCTCGTCGAGGCTCGCCACCATGCCCTCTATCATCTGCTGCCTGTCCTGCGGCGACATCTCGTTCGCGGCAGCCACAGCATCCGCGTCCGGGCCCTTCGCCGCTGGCGCCCCAAGCCGTTCCTCGGCCTCCGCGATCGCGCGGTCGACCGGTTCGTGCCAGCCCGATCCGGCGGGGAGAACCGTCTTCAGCGCCCGCCAGGCCTCCGCGGCCTCCGCGATCTTGCCCTCCTGCGCCAGGCCGCTCGCCAGCAGGAAGCGCGCCTTCGGCTCGTTCGGATCGTGCGCCAGCGCCCGTTCGAAGGCTGCATGCGCGTCGGCAGTGATCACGCCGCCGGCGGCGGCTGCGATCGCCTCGCCGAGTGCGCTCTCGCGCTGTGCGTTGGAACCTGCGAGCCGGATCGCGTTGCGCCAGGCTGTCGCGGCATCCGCGAAACGCTGCTGGCGCATATAGACGGGGCCCAGCACTTCCCAGCCGCGCGCATCGTCGGGATTGTCGGCAAGGTGCTTTTCGGCCCGCGCCACCAGCTCGTCGACCGTGCTCTCCGAAGGGTTTCGCGCCATGCGTTCGGCCAGCGGCTCGCCCGGCAGACCCGGCGCGCCGATCGTCGTGTAGAGGCCCCAGCTCACCAGCGGAATGACGAGCACGCCGACAAGTCCGGCGGCACGTACCGTGCTCCCTTGGCCTGCCGCGCGCGTCGACCGCGCATCGGCGTCGGCCTTCAGCAACCGGCGGGCAATCTCCACCTTGGCCTGCTCGGCCTGCGAGGTCTCGATGGCGCCGCGCGCGGCGTCGCGCTCGACCTCCTGCAACTGGTCGCGATAGACCTCGACGTCATGGCCGCCGGCAGCGGCGGCCGCGCGCTGGCGCGTCAACGGCACCAGCACCGCCAGGCAGGCGGCCAGCGTCAGCGCGGCGGCGGCGATCCAGAACAGCATGGGCACCATTTAGCCATCGCCCCTTCCCCTGCCAACAGAGGCGGGATGCGGCCTTTTGCCGGTTGTGGCGAACGATGATGTCCCTATGCGGGCGGAAACCGCATGACCTTGATCTGCCGCAAAGGGTCAGAGACTGTTTCGAAACGCGTTCTGGCGAGTCATATGGTGGTGGTTTCGGGGTCGCCCCAGGCGACGAGCGGAGCGGACATTTGGGTCCGTGAGCACCGGAAGCGCAGAAAACGCCTCCAGATGGCCGCCAGAGCGCGTTTCCAAGCAGTCTCTTAGGTGAGAGGCGTCCAGCTTCCGTCGGCGTTGCGGCAGGCCGTGCCCTTGGCGACGTTCTGAGCGCCGCTCAGCGTCACCGTATGCGTGTATTGCCGGCAATCCTGCGAGCCGACACGATAGGGCTGCGCCGCCGCCACCTCGCCGTAGCGGCCGGAGCCCTTGTCGCCCCAGGCCACCGGCTGTCCCGGCTGTGAATATTCGAGCGCGCGGTATTCGGCCTCGAGCGCCTGCACTTTTTCGTTACTGGAGAGGCCGGTTCCGACATTGCCGCCGATCAGGCCGCCGGCCATCGCCTTGATGATCGCCTGCCCGGCCGGCTGGGCGGAAGGACGCGTCGGCTGGCCGGCGAAGCCGGACACGCCCGATGCACCCGTATTGCTGGTCGCGCACCCGCCAAGCACCAGCGCGACCGCGACTATCCCTGCCGATATTCTCATTCCATCCGGTTCCGATGCGTCCGCGATCGCGTCTTCGCGGAGCCCTATGGGCGATGTTTGTCCTAATTTTGTTCCGCTGTCATGCGGCTTTTCGCATTTGCACAACGGCGCGCAGCCCGCCGAGTTCCGATCGCTCCAACCGTAGCGTCCCGCCATACTCCGCCACCAGGTCGGACACGATGGCGAGACCCAGCCCGGTGCCGGGCTTCGATTCGTCAAGCCGGCGGCCGCGCTTCAGCGCCTCGCGCGCCTTGTCCTCGGGAATTCCTGGCCCGTCGTCCTCGACCGTCATCAAGAAACAGTCTGGCGCATCCGGTGCCGGATTGGCCAGCGTGACCATGACCTGCGTCCGGCCCCATTTCATCGCGTTCTCGAGCAGGTTGCCGGCGATCTCCTCCAGATCCTCGCGTTCGCCGGCGAAGACCGTGTCGCCGCCCTCGTGCTCGAAGGCGACGTCGATCTTGGGGTTGAGCTTCGCCATCACCCGCGTCATCCGCTCCAGCACCGGCACGACCGGGGCGCGGAACACCACGCTCTCGCGTTGCGCGGCGATCCGCGCACGCTGCAGGTAGTGGTCGATCTGCTGCTTCATCGCGCCGGTCTGCTCGGAGATCAGCCGGCCCCTCTCGCCGCCCAGCGCGTGGCCCTCATTGGTCAGCACCGCCAGCGGCGTCTTCAGCGAGTGCGCCAGGTTGCCGACCTGCGTGCGCGAGCGCTCCAGGATGCGGCGGTTGTTCTCGATCAGCGCATTGGTCTCGTTGGCCAGCGGCTCGATCTCGGCCGGGAAGGTTCCGTCCAGCCGCTTCGCCGTGCCCTCGCGCACGCTCTGCAAGGCCTCGCGCACGCGGCCGAGCGGGCGCAGACCCAGCCAGATCGCGGCCGCATTGATTGCGATCATGCCGACGCCGAACAGCGCCAGATAGGTGTAGAGCTGCTGGTTGAAATAGGAGATTTCGGCGTTCAAATCGTCGAGATTGCCCATCACGCGATAGCGCGCGATGCGGTCCGGCGCGCCGAGCACCACTTCCGTCTCCAGCACCGCAAGGCTCTGGCCGTTCGGCCCGGCCGCCTCGTAGCGGCGCTGGAAGCCCGATCCAAACGGCACTTCCGCCACCGCCGGGGCCGGGATTGTCGCAAGCAGCGAAGTCGAGCGCAGGTCCCCCTTCAACCCCGCTGTCTGCGGCTCGACCGACCAGTACCAGCCGGAATCGGGCGTGAGGTAGCGCTCGTCGCCGAGCTCCGGCGTGCCGGTCAGGTTGCCGTTCTCGTCCGCGCCGACGGAGGCCACGAGGTTGAAGAGATTGGCCGACAGCAGGCTGTCGAAGCCACGCTCGGAGGCTTCGCGGAACAGCGCCGAGACGACGGTCGCGATGACCACCAGCGCGAGGATCGCCCAGATGGTGGAAAAGGTGATGACGCGCGTGGCGAGCGATTTCGGCAGCCAGATCGTCGGCCGCCGCGCGCCCAACTCAGCGCCCTGCGTCTCGCCGGTCACGCATCGGGCTCGCGCAGGCGATAGCCCATGCCGCGCACGGTCTCGATCATGTCGATGCCCATCTTCTTGCGCAGCCGGCCGACGAACACCTCGATCGTGTTGGAATCGCGATCGAAATCCTGGTCGTAGAGGTGTTCCACCAGTTCCGTACGAGAGACGACCTTGCCGACATGGTGCATCAGATAGGCAAGCAGGCGGAACTCGTGCGAGGTGAGCTTGAGCGGCTTGCCGTCCACGTCGACTTTCGAGGCCGCCGTGTCGAGCCTGACCGGCCCACAGACGAGTTCCGACGACGCATGCCCCGCCGCGCGGCGGATCAGCGCCCGTATGCGCGCCAGCACTTCCTCGATATGGAACGGCTTGGTGACATAGTCGTCGGCGCCCGCGTCGATGCCGGCGACCTTGTCGCTCCAGCGGTCGCGCGCGGTCAGCATCAGCACTGGCATCTTGCGCCCTTCGCGACGCCATTTCTCCATCACGGAGATGCCATCCATCTGCGGCAGGCCGATGTCGAGCACCACCGCGTCATACGGCTCGGTGTCGCCGAGGAAATGCCCCTCCTCGCCGTCATAGGCGCGGTCGACGACATAGCCTGCGTCGACCAGCGCCTCCGCCAGCTGCCGGTTCAGCTCCTTGTCATCCTCGACGACCAGAATTCGCATTCGTCCCCCTCTGTTCCCTCACGCGACCGGCTGGCGGCAATCCGCGCCGGGATCCGGCCATTCGCTTGCAAACCGGACGGCCGCGCATCCAACGGCCAGCAAATCCCCGCCGCGCCCGACCGCCGTTCGCGCAATTGGCCTCAATTGGCCGGCACGACCTGCTCGATCCGCTGCGCGCGCTGGCCGTTCTTGCCTTCGACGACGATGACGACGACGCAGACCTGCTGGCCGCCACGGTTCTGCAGCGTCGCGCGCGCCTTGCCGCCATACTGCGCCGCCATCTGCTGAGCGATCGCGTTGCAGTTCGCAGCGACCGGCTTTGCCAGCACCGGCGCATCGAGAGGCGCCGCCACCGGCGCGGCAAACGCCGCCGAAGCGGAAATCAGCAGCGCAATCATGGCGCGCCTGAGGGTGTGGAACGTGTTCATGGCCAGCGTTCTAGCGCAGATCGGCTGAACGGGGAATGAATGGGGGAATTCATGCCGCCTGTGCAAAGTGCGGCAGGGAAAACTGGATTGTCTCCCCGACCGCCTTGAATGCGGATTCCAACTGATCGAGCTGCGACTTGTGGTCGAGGCGAAACAGCCTGTCGACCTGTTCGCGATGCCATCCCAGCCGGCGGGCCAGTTCGGCCCGGGTCACCGCTTTCGCGCGGCAGATCGTATAGAGGGCGATCTTCAGATAGGTCAGGGCCGAAATCTCGACGCAGCGCGAAGCTTCAGCGAATTTCGCGTGAGGGGCGGGAATATCCTCACTGTCCGACATGCGCGCGCTGATCGCCTCTTCGATGGCTTTGAGCCCGTTGGTGCGCGCATCGGACTGAGTGTCGCCAAACGTTGTGACCTCCGGGAACGCGGGCACAGTTACGAGCCAAACGGGAGCAACGCTTTCCGTCTCGTCCGTCGCGAGGTTGATTTCATAGTACATGGCCGTTCACTTTATTCCCAGATCCTTGAGGATCTTGTTGACCAGTCCCTTGCCAAGCTCCCTGCTTGCACCGTGCACTGGAATAATCGTCTTGCGATCTCCTCGACGCACCGTCTGATGTCCGCTCCCGCCTCGATGGGTTTCGAACGTGCAGCCATGCTTGCGGAGCAACCTCATTAGCTCGGCCGAGTTCATAGAATATTGCCTTCAACACATCTGTGGAAGTCAACAGATATGTTGAAGGATGGTCACGTCAGAGTCAACCGGAATGTTCCGTTTATGTTCTAGTCACACAAGCCAATCGAGCCGCATTCTGCGACAAGGAACAGGCCGGCTCCATCCGCAACGTCGACAGCCTCACATGCTGGACTATGTCTTCGACCTCACCCAATCCGATCCTTCGCCCCCAGCCTCCCCAAAATCGCCACCAGCCCCGCCACGGCCGACACCGCCTGCAGCACCGCATCGGTGAGCGCGGCATCATCCACGCCGCCGATCGGAATGCCGAAATAGCCTGCCCCTCCAGACAGCACGGCCACGATCGCGGCCCAGATCGTGCGCGAGAGGTACCAGGGTTTTGCCGTGGTCATGGGTCGTCTCCTTGGTTGGGATGGTCTGTTGGAACGGTCGGTTCGATCCGGGCCCGTCACATGTCCGGTTGGCCGTAGCTCAGCCGGCGGTCGCAAAGACCAGCCGGCCGGCGATGCCCTCGCCTGCACGGCCGAGCTGCCGGACGTCGAGTTCAAGTTCGTCCGGCAGCACCGGGAAATCCGCGGCGATGCTCGCGGCCGCATAGGTCCATGACGGTTCGCCGACAGTGACCTGTCGCGCGGCCGCGCCGCCCGGCTCGCCGATGCGCAGCACATAGGTCTCGAACGGCTCGTCCTGCGGGATCTCGACGCCCGTCCAGCTGTCCGCGTCGAGCCGCCCGCGCCGCACCCAGGTGAAGACAAAACCGCCGTCCGCCCGCCTCGCGGCCGTCAGATGCACCGGCGACAGCGGCAGGCCGGCACGCAGGCCGCCGATATGGGTCCCGGTCACCGTCATGTCGGCCCCGAACTCGCGCCCGGCCGGGCCGACCCGCCAGGACAGTTCCAGCCCCGCCTCGCCCTCGCGCAGCCCCGCCGCCTGCACGGCGCTGTCCAGCAGCACGACATCCGCGCCACTCGCCGCGCCGGCCGTCATCGCATCGGCGGTGCCGAGTTGGCCGCGCAAGAGCCGCGTCAGCCGCCAGACGCCTGGCTCGACTTCCTCGGCATCGGCGAACTGCACGAGCTCCCAGCTTCCGGCCGCCGAGCGGATGGCAATCACGTTGGCGCCGTTCAGCATCTGCGCCAGCGGCACGCTCGCCAGCGCGCCGGCGTAAAGCCGCACGACCACGGCGCCGAATTCGTCCAGCCTGCCCTCCGCGCCGGGCGGCAAGGCCTGCGCCAGGTCGCCGATCGTGGCGCGGCGCGTCAGCGTCGCGCGCAGCTCGAAGCCGGTCTCTTCCGGCGAACAGTAGACCTGCTGCGTCGTCCAGGGCCTCGCATGGGCCGCGACCTTGAAGCGCTCGTGCGCCGCTTCGCCGCCCGCCGACGGCAGGTCGAGGAACAGCGCCAGCGGCGCGCCGGGCTGTGCGCTGCCTGTCGCGCGCTTCGCCGGCAGTCTCGCCCGGTCGGGCGCTGGCGGCAGGCGCAGGATGCGCCGCGCCTCGATCTGCCGCGTCAGCCCTTCCTCGACGGCGCTCACCACGAACTCGCCCTCGGCCCGGCCGGGCAGCGCCACCAGGCTTCCCGGCCGCGGCGCGCGCTGCCGCGCGGGCACCGCCAGCCGCACCGTCTCGCGGCCGGTCCAGGCGCGGCGCAGCCAGTCCGTCGCCAGCGCCTCCGCCTGCCCCGCCTCGATCGCGCCCGGCAGGTCGAGGCTGGCGACATTCTGCCCGCCCCCGCGCGCCGCGCGCGCAGCGCCCGACTGGTAGTCGTCCAGTGGATCGCCGAAGCCCAGCTGCGCCTCGGTCGGAAGCTCCAGGTCCGGCGGCCGCGTCAGCTCGATCGCCGGCCGTCCATCGCCCGCCGACACCGGATCCTCGATGGCGAAGGCCGGCCCCGCCGTCGCGCCGATGGTCGCAAAGCGCGGCGCAGCGCCCGACGCATCGAAGGCCAGATCGAACAGCTCGACCAGCGGCGACAGCGCGTCGCGCCCGCTGCCCGGCTGCGGCAGCACGTAACCGGCCACCATACCGTCCGCCGCCCGCGCATCCGCCTCAAGCCCGCATCCGGCACAGACGCTTTCGATCACGTCGGCGATCTCGACCGCGCCAAGCCTGCCGTTCAGCCAGTGGCCAGCGAGCCAGTTCTCGCCATCGCGCCACACCTCACGCTCCAGCGGAAAGGCCGGAAACGGCCGTGCGTCCCAGGCCCAGGCATAGACCCGCTCCGGATCGAGCATGCGCCCGCCATAGACGTCCGACACCGGATTGTCCGTCTCGACAAAATCCTCCCCTCCCGGCGTCCAATGGCGCAGATGCGCCTCCAGGAACCGCCGCTGCGCAAGGTCGGAACGCCCGCCGTTCGAAAAATAGGGCAGCGCATTTTCCGACGACTTCGGGTCGGGAAAGACGTTCGGCTGGTTCGGGCCCTTGTCGACGGCGGCACAGCCCAGCTCCGTGAACCAGAGCGGCTTGGACCGCGGGTCCCACGCCGTCGATTCCGCACTCTCCACGCCGCCGACGCGATCGAAATGCGGGTTCGACCACCACGATCGGAGGTCCTTGTATCGAAACACCCAGTCTTTGCCCGCCAGCCCGTCCGCGACCGGCATCCGCTCCCGCGCCCGCCTTGCCTCGGCGTCCGGATAGAACCAGTCGAAGCCCTCGCCGGACGTGATGCCGCGCCGTAGCCCGTCGCGATCGTAGGGTGACGCAAAGCCGTCCGGATTGCCTCCGGCAAAATCCTCGTCGCGCCAGTCCGACAGCGGCATGTAGTTGTCGATGCCCAGCGTATCGATGTCCCCGCTCGCCCACAGCGGGTCGAGGTGGAAGAATACGTCGCCGCCCGCCGCGTGATGGCCGAAATACTCGCTCCAGTCCGCACCGTAGGTGATTTTCGTTCCCGGCCCGAGGATGCCGCGCACATCGGCCGCCAGCGCCACCAGCTGCTCGACAAAGGGAAACGCGTTCGCCCCGTCGCGCAGGGTCGTCAGCCCACGCAGCTCGGAGCCGATCAGGAAGGCGTCGACGCCCCCGGCAAGTGCCGCCAGGTGCGCATAATGCAGCACCAGCCGGCGATAGCCCCAGTCGTCCGCGTCGCCGGTGAAGTTCACCGTGTCCTCGCCATCGGCGAAATCGCCGACCTCCGCCGCGCCGCAGAAGGCCCCGACCTGCGCCCGCGCGGCCGCCGTCACGTCCGCGCTGCTCTCCTGCTCCGGCCCCGGAAAGCACGAAATCCGCCCGCGCCATGGATAGGCCGCCTGTTCCTCGCCGCCATGCGGGTCGGGCAGCCCGTTGCCGGGTGGCACATCCATCATCACGAACGGATAGAGCGTCACGTCCCATCCCCGCGCCTTGATCGCCTCGATCGCCTGCACCACGGAACGGTCCGACGGCGTGCCGCCATAGGCAGCGCCGCCGCCATGCTGCGACACCGTCCTGGCGTCGGCCGCGCTCAGCCCGTTCACGCTCCAACCGGTGCCGAGAAACGGCCCTTCCGCCTCCACAACCGCCGGATAGAGGTCGCATGCGCCGGCGCGCAAATCGTCGCCGAACCAGGTCACCACCAGCGCCACATGCTTCAGGTTCGGCGCGAGCATGGCCAGTTCGTCCAGCGAGGCGTCGATGTCGGTTTCGCCGAACAACACATGCCGGTTGACGATCTCCGTCTCGCCGCGCCTTATCGTCTTGGTGACGCGTTGTGTCGCCAGCCCGTGCTCTGTCGCGCCGGGAATCAGCGCCACCGCCGTGAGCCGCGCGCCGAAATCGCCGATCGGCCGCAGCACTTCGAACTGCATCTGTGGGAGCCGGTTTCCATAGTCGCCGATTGGAAAGCGCTCCAGCACCGCATAGGCCGTGCCCCGATAGGCTGGCGTCTTGCCCTCCCCCTGCTTCGCCTCGATCAGCGTGTCAGGCATCTGCAATGCGCCGCCGCGATGGATGCGGATCTCGACCTCGCTCAGGTCAACCTCGCGCCCGTCGGCCCAGAGGCGGCGGATGCCGGCGATCTCGCCCTCGCACAGGCCGAAGGCGGCATTGGCGAAGTAGGAATAGGTCGTCGTCCGCGCGCCGCCCTTGAAGCCCTGGCGCTCGGTATGGCTCGCTTCCTCGAAGCGCGTTGCCCAGATCAGTGTGCCGCCGATGCGGGCCGCGCCGTAGACGCGCGCCATCGGCGCGCCCTCCTCGCCGGTGAAGGGCCGCATCGCATCGAGCCGCGGCCCCTCGCGATGCAGCGTCGAATTGATCAGCGCGCGGTCGATCAGGTAGCCGGCCATCGATCCCGCTGCACCCAGCACGGCCGCGCCGGTCGTGCCGAAAAAGCCGCCGAGAAACGCCCCGGCGGCCTGCAGGATCAATGTCGCCATGGTCAGCCTCGAAGGTCGGGAAAGGAAAACGTGCCGCAGAGCCTGCGGCGCCAGTGCGGGTCGAGCGGCGAGGAAACCACCGCATGGCCCTGATATGCATGGAGAAAGCGTTCCGGCGTGACCGCGATGCCGCAATGCCGCGCCGGCAGCCTTGGCCGGATGCGGAAGAGCAGCAGGTCGCCGGCGGCGACGGGCCGTTGCGCCTTCTCCCGACAATGCCGGCGCGCCGCTGCCATCAGCGGATCGCCCTCGCCGGTCTCCGCCCAGTCGGCGGCATAAGGCCCAGGCGCCTCGGTTTCCGTGCCATAGACCTCGCGCCACACGCCGCGCACCAGGCCGAGGCAGTCGCAGCCCACGCCCTTGCGTGCGCCCTGGTGCCGATAGGGCGTGCCGAGCCAACTTTGAGCCGCGGCGACGATCCTCTCCGCCGCCGCGCTCATGGCACCAGCGCCCCGCCGTCGAACTCGATGCCGTCGGTCACATAGGCATAGGCCGCGTCATTGCCCGGCATGTGCGGAAAACCGCGGAAATTGAGTCGGTTGGCAAAATTTCGTTCGACAGGTTTCGAAGCGCTTGTCGCAGCCGGCGACGATCGCGAACGCATCCCCCGTCTCGACACCCTCACCACCCTCGTGGAGCGTCAGCGTCACGCGACTGCCCTCTTTGCGATGCACCGCGATCCGCGCCGTCCGCCCATTGAGCGCACCGCTCGTCCAGTTCAATTCGCCATGTGCGAACCAGCCGGCCGCAAACGTATCCAGACCGGAGACGTCGATTTCCGCGCCCCGCCGCTCCGTCACCGCGCCCGCGCCGTGAAAGCCTTCCTGCGTCAGGTCGAAGCCGCAGCGCCCGTCGCCCAGCCGCGCGTCGCAGGTCCGGCGGAAATGCCTGCCAACACGCTTCTCCAGCGCCGCCGCCGGCCCGTTCAGCTCGACGCGGAACGCGCCGTCGGCGCGTGTGATCTTGCCCACCGTCGCCCTGCGCAGCACCGCGTTCTGTTCGGGCGCGCGCCAGTTGACCAGATAGGTCGTCACCACCGCGCCGTCATAGCGACCTGCCGCGATGTCCGCCTCGCTGATCGCATCCGATGACAGCGCGCCCTCGATATCGGTCGCGTCGCCGGCCAGCCCGATCGCATCGCGCGCCTCGGTCGCGGTCATCCCGCTCTGGGGCTCGCAGGACGCGCCGCCGACCGTCAATGGCCGGTCGTGGTCGGTGAAGCCGAGGACAAACCCGTCCGCTCGCGCTACCCTCCAGCAGTGGCAGAGCGTCGTCACATCCCGCGCCAGATGCGCAAGGAAATCCTCTGAGAAGCCGCTCATGCGACCACCTCGACCAGCGGAATGGTCGGCACAGTGCCGGCGCGAAAGCTTGCCAGGCTCGCCTCGATCCGGTCGGTGTCGAAGCGCACCGGGACATGGAACGCGAACCCCGCCGTGACTGCGGCGCCCTCGCCCGGCACATGGCCTGGGAGAAAGGTCACGACACCTGTCGCGGCGTCGACCACGAACGCCACACCCTCCCCGACCTCTTCACCGCCCACCGCGACTCGCACGCTGCCGGCCACCGGCCTCGTCACCGGCCGCACATAGGCATCCGCCCCCTCGCCATATGTCTTGGCGAGCCGGAATTCGGCCGCCACGCCGTCGCCCGTGCCGAGCGGCTGGTCGAGCGGCGTCGGCTCCGCCTCCGGCCGCCCGGACGTCATGTCGAACGGATCGCGGAACCGGAAAGCATGCAGCGAGCCGCGCCGCGCCTCGAAGAAGGCGAGCACGTCGTAGAGGTCGTCGGTCGAACGCAGGCCCGTGCCGGCGTCATAGCGCCGCCTGGCATGGGCAAAGCGCGCATTGCGCGTCTCGCGCCCCGACATCAGCTCGACGATCTCGTTGCGCCGCTCCGGCCCACCCGTCGCCCCGAAGGACACGGCAACCGGAAACACCACGTCGTGGAAGGTGGAAAGGTCGGTCATGGTGGTTGGTCCCTTGGTAGGGGAGTAGGGGAGTAGGGGAGTAGGGGAGTAGGGGAGTAGGGGAGTAGGGGAGTAGGGGAGTAGGGGAGTAGGGGAGTAGGGGAAGGATGCGTGTGGCAGCCCGAACAGCAAGCCGAAACAAGCACTTATTGCCCTACTGCCTTACTCCCCTACTCCCCTACTCCCCTACTCCCCTACTCCCCTATTCCCTTACTCCCCTAAATCCCCCTCATCCCCCTCGACGCCGCCCGCGCCAGCATCGCGGAGATCTGCGCCTCGGACTTGCGGAAGGAGGCGGCGTCGGGGCTCGTTACGTTGAACACGATCGTCTGCGTGGCCGCGCCGCCGCCCGCCGCCACGCCCAGCCGCCCGTCGGCGGTGCGTTGCAGCGGCAGGATTGCCTCCGCGCCCGCCTCGCCCATCAGGCCGATCCCGCCCTGCGTGCCGAAATAAGTCGGCGCGGCGACCACACCGCCGGCCGCGAACGGGGTCACCCGGCCCGGCACGCCGCCCTTCTCGAAGGGCAGGATCCCGCCCAGCAGGCCGGAAAAGAACGAGCCGAACAGCGATTGCAGCGGCGCCAGGCCCTGGTTCAGCGCCATGCCCGCGAGGTTCAGCGCGACGCGGCGCAGGATATCGTCCAGTTCCTTGCCGCCGATCACCGCCGACTTCAGCGCTCCGGTCAGCTGCGACCCGAAGGCATCCGCCAGACCCTCCAGCTCCGCCAGCGCGTCGGCAAACGGCGCCGTGTCCGCCCTGACCGAGACGATCACCTCTTCGTCCATCCGTCCTTCTCCTCATCCGGAAAGCGGCGCATCAGCGCCTCGAACGACGCACGGCCGGGTGCGCCGTCTCCCGCTGGAAACAGCACGCGCAGCGCGCGGTCGAATTCGCGTGGGCTCATCGCCCAGAAATCCTTTGGCGAAAGCCGCAGCAGGCCAAGCCCGATGGTCATCGCCTGGGCCCAGGGAAAGGCCGCAGGCGCGCCCGCTGCGGCACTCAAGGGTCCGTGGACGGGCGCTCCTTCGCGCTGCCGAACGTCGCCGTCAGAAGTTCGCCCACGATCCGCGCGAAGCCGGCGACGCCGTCCTCGCAGCGCATCGCGCGCACCTCCTCGTCGCTCACCGCGTGTCCGGCGCCGCGCAACCCGCAGCCGAGGATGCGCACGATGTCGGAGGCCGACAGTCGTCCTGCGGAAAGACGCGCCACGAGCGCCGACAGGTCCTCGGCTGCAAACGCGTCTTCCAGTTCGGCCAGCGCGCCGAGCGTCAGGCAAAGCCTGAACGGCTTGCCGTCGAACGTCGCCGCGATCTCGCCGCGGTGCCGGTTCACGCTCATGCCGCGGCCTCGAAGGCGATCAGGCCCGCCGATTCCAGCGCGATCTCGAAGGTCACCTCGCCGTCATGCGCGCCGGTATATTCGAGCGAGGTGATCTGGAACGGGCCTTCCACCGTGCCGAAATCCGGCACCACGGCCTGCCAGTCGCGGATCGTGCCGGAAAAGAACGCGCTGCGGATCGCCGCGTCCGACGCCTGGTCCTTGAAGATGCCCGCGCCCGACAGCGAGGCGCGCTGCACGCCCGATCCCGCCAAGAGCTCGCGCCAGCGCCCTGCGCTCTCCGAATCCGTCACGTCCACCGTCTCGCTGTTGAAGGCGAGCCGCTTTGTCCGCAGCCCCGCCACCGTGACGAAGCTCCCCGCTCCGCTCTGGTCGAGCTTCAGCAGCAGGTCCTTGCCCTTCTGTGCGACCATGAAGGTCTCCCTGATCTGACGTTGAAAAATCTGCGCCGTCATGCTCGGGCTTGACCCGAGCATCTGCCGACCCTGGCGATTGACGTCGTGCAACAGTGACCAACGCCGCAGATGCTCGGGTCAAGCCCGAGCATGACGGCGTCGAATATGAAAGGTGGGAACTCTGGCCTGTGCGTCGAAGACCGCAGCCGTCCGATTACCCCACCGACTCCGTCACCGCCCTGAACCGCAGCAAGCCGTGATGCACCGACAGGTCCTCGTCGTAGCGGGCCTCGGCGAATTCGAGCGTCATGTTCACCAGCGCGTGCCCGTCGAGCTCCTTCGGCGCGGCGTCGATCAGCTGGCGGATCGTCTCCATGATCTCCAGCGTCTCGGTCTTGCCCTTGGCCTTCGACCAGACATGGATGGTGAAGAGCTGTTCCGTGCCGCTCTCGGTCCCCGTGCTCCAGTCGTAGATCGAGGTGCGGCCGAAGCTGACATAGGGAAAGGCCGCATTGGGCGGCGTGGCGTCGAACACCTTCTGCCCGCCCAGCCGCGCCACCAGCGCGGCGTCCGCCGTCAGCAGCGCATGGATCGCCCTCTGCAGGTCAACGGCCGGCGACGTCATCGCGATCCCTCCCCTCGATCCGTCGTGCGGAGTTAGCCCGCTTCGGCTTGCGCGGAGCATGAGCCTCGCGACGGTAGCGAACCTCCGCCGTTTCCGCCAGAGCGTGCCCGCGCCCGCGCAGCGCGCGGATCAGCCCGTCCACGGTCAGGCTGAGCGCCACCTTCATCGGCCCTGCTCCCTGGTCCGGCAGACGAGATAGCGCCCCGTTTCGTCGGGATCGTGCACGGTGAGGATCGACAGGATCCTGTCTCCCATGACGAAGCGCATCCCGCTCGCGACGTCCGGCTGGTGGCGGATCGTCACGCGATGCGTCACCTCCTCGATCGTCTGGTCGGCGCCGAACCTCTCCCGCACGACGATCAGCTGCAACCGCGCGAACACGGTCGCGATCTGGGTCCAGCTTTCCGTGAACCCGCCCGCGCCGTCCGACGTCCGCGACGCCTCCTCCAGCACGAGCTCCGTGCGCAATTCTCCCGGGTCGACCCGCATCACAGCCGCCCCGTCCGGTAGGTCGAGATCAGCCGGTCGAAGCCGGCGGGGATCGACACCGGCTGGTCTTCGGCACGGTAGCTGCCCCGGAACTCATACCAGTGCCCAACCAGCATCAGCACGGCGCGCTTCAGAAGGTCCGGCACATCGGTCCCCGCCTCGCCGAAGCCGGCGGTGAAATCGACCTCGATGCCGTTCAGCCGCCGCTCCGGCGCCGGCGGCGATGTGAAATGCAGCCTGGCCGGCCGGCTCGCCAGGTCCGCCTCGTAGCTTTGAGGATCAAGCACCGCTGCCTCGCCTTCCTCGCCATATACGGTGACGGAGAGGATCTCCCTCACCGGATGCCGGCGCAGCCGCACCAGTCCGTCGTGCGGCCAGTCGTCCATCGACAGCCGCCACGACTGGTCGATCAGCGCCATGCCCGTCTGCGCCTCGACCTCGGCCCTCGCCGCCCTGATCAGGCCAGCGATCAGCACGTCCTCGCTGTCATGCGCGACGCGCAACTGCGCCTTCGCCTCGGCTAGCGTCACCGGCTCGCCCGCGGGATCCACGGTTCGGTAGAGGGTCATGAGGGGTCCTGGGAGTTGGGGGGTAGGGCAGTAAGGCAGTAGGGGAGTAAGGGAGTAAGGGAGGGAGCAGCGGCAGTCGGGCCGACTCGGGCAATAGAAAGCGCCATCGCGGCTGCCCCTACTGCCCTACTGCCTTACTGCCCTACTCCCCTACCTCCCCTACTCCCCTACTCCCCGAACTTCATCAGCTTGATCGCGTTGAAGTCCTGCACCCCGCCGCCGACGCGCTTGGTGGTGTAGAACAGCACGTAGGGCTTGGCGGAATAGGGATCGCGCAGCACGCGCACGCCGGTGCGGTCGACCACCAGATAGCCGCGGCCGAAGTCGCCGAAGGCGATCGACAGCGAATCCGTCGCCGCATCCGGCATGTCCTCGGCCTCGACGAGCGGGAAGCCCATCAGCATGGCGCGCGCGCCGGGGCCCGCCGGCGGCTGCCAGAGATAGTTGCCGTCGGCATCCTTCAGCTTGCGGATCGACGCCTGAACCTTGCGATTCATGACGAAGCTCGCGTTCTGCCGGTAGCCGGCCCGCAGGCTGTAGATCAGGTCGATCAGCTTGTCGGACGGATTGGACGCCGGCAAGGCACCGTCGACGCCGGTCGCGACATAGCCGAGATTGCCCCAGCTCCACGACCCGTCCGCCACCGCCGTGTAGTCGAGGAAGCCCTTCGGCTTGTTGGTGCCGTTGCCGGTGACGAAGGCGGTGCCCTCCTGCTCGGCGAAGGCCGCCTCCACTTCACTCGCGATCCACTGGTCGAGGTCGACCGCGCTGTCCTCCAGCAGCGAGGCGGTCGCCGCCGGCATGGCGTAGATCTCCATCGCCGGGAACGACAGTTCGGAGAGCGTCGAGGTGTTCGTCTGCGGTCGCGACGCGGTCTCGGCCACCCAGCCGGACGCCGGGCCGGACACGGCGAACGGCTTCTTCAGCACGGCGGTCGACACCTGCCGCACCGAGGCGATCGAGCGGATCGGCGACAGGTTCGCCAGCCGCTTGCCGATCTCGGTCTCGGTCTCCTCCGGCACCAGGTAGCCGCCGTCGGGGCCCGAACCGTAGGACATCGCCTTCACGTCCACCGCCTGCAGGCCGCGCTCGTCGCCACGCCGCACATAGGCCTCGAAGGCCTCCTTGTGCTCGCTCGCCACGCGGCCGCCCGCATCGCGGCCGAGCGCCGGTCGCGCCTTCCTGAGCAGCAGCTGGTCCATCGCCCGCTTCTGCTCGTCGAGCGCCTTGCCGATGCGATCCACCTTCTCGGCCGTAACCACGTCTTCGCCGAACCGCGTCTCGATCTGCGCGATGCGCTCGTCGTTGGCCTCGCGGAATGCCTCGAAGGCGCTCATGAACTCGCCGAAGGCCTCGGAAATGTCGGCGCCCTTAACTTCGGGCGCATGCGTGTCGTTGCTCATGCGAACCTGTCCTCTTCTTCTGTCTGGAGTGTTTGCGCGGCCTGGCGGAACCGTTCCGCCAGCCCTACCTGTCTCAGCGCCGCGGCCTCGCCGCGCAGCTGCCGCACGATGTCCCGGCGCATCCGCGTCATGCCCGCCGGGCCGGTTCCCTTGACGCGGTCGATCCGCGCCTCCGGCAGCATCGGGAAGGTCACGACCGAGATTTCCCATAAATCCGCTTCGAGGATGCGCCGCACGCCGGTGCCCGCGTCCTTCCGTGCCCGCACGGTGCGGAAGCCGATCGACAGCCCGTCGAGTGCGCCCGAGCGCATCAGGGCCAGCACCTCGCGCGACCGCGCCACGCCCGGCGTCAGCCGGCCGCGCACATAGAGCCCGCGTGCATCCTCGCGGATCGTCATCCACCTGCCGATCGGCTGGTTCGGGTCGTGCTGGAACAGCATCCGCACGCTTTCCGGCCCGCGCCGCCTCAGCGAGCGCAGGAAGGCGCCCGGCTCCACCGCGTCGCGCGACAGGTCCACCTTGCCGAACAGGCTGGCATAGCCCGAAAAGGCGCCGTCCGCCTCGACATCCTCCAGCACCACGCCCGCGAACTTGCGCTCGACAGGCCGGCGCGCCGGCTCCACCGTCATCTCGCTCTCCTTGTGATTGTGCTGCCTGGCTCCGTGTCGGCCTACGGGGCGACCCGCCCGCGATCAGTCGCGCGCCGCGGCCGCTGGCTTGCGCGCCAGCCGGCGCGAGACGAGCCCCACGGCCCACCAGGCACACAGGCTCGCCGCCGCCGAGCCCATCAGCGTCGTCTCGACCGGCCCCAGCCGATCTGCGATCTCAAGCTCCGCCGCGATCTTGATGCCGGTCGCCCCGCCGAAGACGAGCCCCGCGACGACGCCCACCGCAAACCGGATCGCCGCCTCGCGGCGTCCCTTCGGCAGCACATAGGCGATCGAGATCGCCGACCCCGCCACCGCGCCAAGCCCTTTCGCGACCCACAGCCAGGCCGTGTTCGACAGATCTGTCATGTCGGATGATCCCGTTCGAAGGGGAATAGGGCAGTAAGGCAGTAGGGGAGTAGGGGAGTAGGGGAGTAGGGGAGTAGGGGAGTAGGGGAGTTTGCGCTGTCCGTAACAGGCCAGCCGCAGCCCGACGAAATAATGAGCAGGGAAGACATCTTTGCACTGCCCTACTGCCCTACTGCCCTACTGCCCTACTGCCCTGCTGCCATACTCCCCTACTCCCCTATTCCCCCCTCTTCCCATACCCCACCGCCTCCCGCTTCTCGTCCTCGCTCAGGAAGTCCGCCGCCTGCAGCCGGCGCCACAACGCCTCGCGCTCCAGCGACAGGCCCTCGATCCCGTCGGGGTCGTACCAGAGCCGAAGCTCCTCGCCGAAACGGCCCGACAGGAATTGCGAAAACGCGTCGGCGATCCGGCCGACCATCGGCAGGACGGTCAGCCGGTAGAAGGCCCGGTTGGCCTCCTGATAGTTGGCATAGGTGTTGTCGCCCGGTATGCCGAGCAGCATCGGCGGCACGCCAAAGGCGAGCGCGATGTCGCGCGCGGCGCCGTTGCGCGCCTCGAGGAAGTCCATGTCCTTCGGCGTCAGCCCCATCGCCTTCCAGTCGAGCCCGCCGTCGAGCACCATCGGCCGCCCGGCATGGGCCGCGCCCGAGTAGGTCTGCTCCAGTTCGACCTTCAGCCGGTCAAACTGCTCGTCGGTCATGTTGCCGCCCTCCTTCGGCGCATAGACCAGCGCGCCGGAGGGTCTTGCCGAATTGTCGAGCAGCGCCTTGTTCCAGCGCCCCGATGCATTGTGCAGGTCGAGCGCCGTCAGCGCCGCCTCCAGCGGCGGGAAGCCGTAGTGGTCGTCGAGCGGGTGGAACAACGCCAGGTGCAGCGCCTCTTCGCCCAGCGCAATGCGCCGCTTGGCCTTGCCCGTCCGATAGTCGAGCGCCACCGGCCAGCCGCCCGCATCCTCCACGACGCTCACCCGGTCCGGCCGCAGCAGATGCAGTTCCCGCGCATCCTCGCTCGCCTCAGCCATCTCGACATAGGCATTGCCCGAAATCAGCAGATGACTAGCCAGCGCCTCCATGAAGGCGGCGCCCGTCTGGCGCGGATTGGGCGCGGCGAGCAGCTCCAGCGCCGGATGCCGCTCCAGCTCCTGCGCGCCCTGGTAGAGCACGAGCGGCGCGGCGCCCGCCGCCTCCGCCACCAGCCGCACGCAGCGATGCGCGACCGGGTTCATCATGTAGCCCTGCCGCGCCAGCCCGGCATAGTCCCGCCTGGTCCACGCCGCCTCGCCCTGCATGTGCAGCGCCACGAAACCGGACGCCGCCTTGGTCGCCGTCACTTGCGTCGAAGCTGCTCGCGCAGCGACGGGTTCGTGCCTCTCCAGCATGTCTGAAAGGCGCACACGTCCGCGCCCGGCGAACGGCCAGGTCCAAGCCATCGAGGCTACCTCCTTGGAAATCGTTGATGTCGCGTGATGAAGCGGCGGGGGGAATAGGGCAGTAGGGCAGTAGGGCAGTAGGGCAGTGCTCCTACGGGCAGCAGTGTCGTCGTCAAGGCCGGCAAGATGGAAGGCCCCCGGAGCCCTGAACCCTTACTGCCTTACTGCCTTACTGCCTTATTCCCCTACCCCAAATTCCTCACCCGCGGCTCCGCCCTCTGCCTCAGCATCAGCTCCGTCACCGCCCAGACCAGCGCGTCCACGCGGTCGGGCGAGCGGCCGTTGGCGAGGCCGTCCGGGCCGAAGTCGCACATCTCGTCCTCCAGCGCCGCGAACCGTTCCGCGTGCCGCACCTTGCCCTGCTGATACAGGGCCGCCACCGGCTCGGCGCGCAGCCACTTGCCGCGGCTGGCGCGCACCGGCCTGACCGGCACGGCCGGATCCACCTGCGTGATCACCGTGCCCACCATGTCGCCGCCCTGGTTGGTCTCGGCGACGATGCAGTCAGCGCCGAGGCGGTGATACAGCGCCACCGCCCTGCCCGCCCATTCGAGCGGCGAAAGGCCGGCGGCACTCAAATCCGCCAGCACGACCGCGCGTCCGTCCGCCTCCAACCCCGCCGCGACGATGCCGCAGGCGTCCGAGCGCTTGGTCGCCGAGGCTGGCGGATCGACCGCCACCACGATGCGCCGCAGCTCGCAGGCCGGCGCGGTCTCGGCCTCGATCTTGGCGCGGTTCCACAGCGCGTCGTCGCGGTCCTCGACCAGTTCGCCGTCGAGCTCCTGGCGGCCCAGCCGCGTCTCGCCATAGCGCTCCTTCACCGCGGCGAGAAAGCCGGCCGCCAGGTTCTGCGCATTGTCGGCCGTGCGCATCTGCGTCACATGCACCCGCTCATGCGCCATCAGCTGTTTCAGGAGCTTCACCGGCCGCGGCGTGGTGGTGATCAACTGCAGCGGTTCGCCGAGGCGAAGCCCGAACTGCAGCATGTCCCAGGTCGCCTGCAAATTCTTCCACTTGGCGAACTCGTCGCACCAGGCCGCGTCGAACTGCGGCCCGCGCAGGCTGTCCGGATCCTCCGACGAGAACGCCTGCGCCACCGCGCCGTTGTCCCACACCAGCCGTCGTCGGGTCGCCTCGAAGCGCGGCCGCGAACCGCGCGCGACGGTCCGGATCCCCGACGGACCGTCGATCATCACCTCGCGCACGTCGGCCAGCGTCTCGCCCACCAGCGCGATGTTCCGGTATTTCGGGTGGCGCGAATAAGGCGGGAAGCCGCGCACCAGCCCTGCGACCCATTCCGCGCCCAGCAGCGTCTTGCCGGCGCCGCGCCCGCCGACCACCAGCCAGGTCTCGGGCGGGTCAGCGAGCAGGCTGCGCCAGATCGGAATCTGGTCCGGGCGACCCCGCATCAGCCATTCCGCGTCGACGCGGCGTGCCTCGTCCTCGCCGGCGCCGCTGGTCGAGGAACTCGGCGCCTTCGACAGCGAGTTCGACAATTCGGCGGTCAATTCTCTTGAATACGTCGGCGAGTTTCTCATCGCTCTTCTTCTTGTCGTCCTTCGTCCGTTCGGCCGCCAGCACCTCCCAGCGGTCCATCATCTTGCCGAGCGCGGCCAGCCCCTCGACCTGCGCCTTGTCGAGCCGCCCGCCGCGCCGGTCGGCATTCTCGATCAGCCGGCCGACCTGCCGCGCGACGAAGCCGCTGGCATTGGCGAGCAGCTCGACCGGGTCCATCCTGTCCCAATCGGGCACGGCAAGCGCGGGCTCGGCTACAGGGCCGCGCGCGGCCCCCTTCCCGGCGTCCGGGCCCATCGCCGGCGCGATCGCCCGCATCGCGGCCGGGTCCGCCGGCGGGTTCGCAGGACGCGGCTGTCCTTCAGGTCCCCTCGCTTCTTTCTCGTCCAGTGGCGGCAAACCCGCGACCCTCTCCTCCGGCGGCTCGCGCCCCGATAGGGCGGCGGCGATCGCCTGGACCTCGCGATAGAGGCCGCGGATTTCCTGGTTGCGATGGTCGATCGTCTTCCAGCCTTCGGCGGAAGAACGGGAATAGACGTGGGAATTGTCGACGCCCAGCACGGCCGCCACCCGCACCCTGGTCGGCGGCTGGCCCTCCGAGAGTTCGCGCGCGGCAAGCCACTGCGCCTCGCTGATCCCGCGGCCCATCCACTGCTCCGACGATGTGATGACATGAAACCCGCCGGGGCGCCCGCTCCGGGGAGGAGCTTGAGGGGCACACTTCCGACGATGACGAAACCCTATCAGACCACCGTCACGGCGTCAAGGACTTTTTTCCTATTGGATTTCATGCGCCGGCCGCGGCCTTATGGCCGGGCGCAGTCAGCCCCGCCGCTTCGCCTTGCGCGCCGCGGGTTTGGCCTCGGCTTCGGCGGCGGCTTCCAGTTCCAGCCGCGCCTGTCTCAGCTTGGCGGTCTTGGCCTCGCGCCGGGCGGCCTCGTCGTCGATGATCGCGCGGGCCGCGTTGTTGGTGATGTCTGCCTTCGACTCGGCCTTTGAACGGGCCGGCCGGAACAGGTTCTGCTGGGTTACATCGCTCATGGCGTCGTTCCTTTCCTGCCCCCGAAAAGCAAAAAGGCCGGGCGTTGGCCCGACCTCTCCAGTCGTCTCGACGATCCGCGCCGGTACATCCGCGGTCGCGGATCGAAGACGATTCCTTACGCGGCCTGCAGGTTCTCGGCAGCGCTCTTGCCGCTGCGGCGGTCCTGCACAACCTCGAAGCTCAGCTTCTGGCCTTCGACGATGGTGCGCATGCCAGCGCGCTCAACGGCGGAGACGTGAACGAAGACGTCCGCGCCGCCGTTGTCGGGAGCGATGAAGCCGTAGCCCTTGGTCGCATTGAAGAACTTGACGGTACCAGTGTTCATGACGATTTCCTGTCAATCGGTCGTAGCAAATGGCTTGCCATGCACATGCAGGGCAAACGGTTCAGATCGATTTTGAGAGAGGAAGATCGCAGACAGCGCCAGGCGCCAGAAAGAAAGTTCAACAAGCAAGATCGATGAACGACATATAGGCGCAAATGGTGTTCGAAACAAGGCCCCGCGTTTCGCCCCCCGGCGACCGGGCATTCGGTGTCGGCCGGATGCCCGGCCTCACCGGCCTCACCACGGCCACGCCCGGCGCTACCGCGGCCTCGCCTGCGGCACCGGGCAGCTCTACCGCGCCCGCAGGCTCGTCGGCGCCGGCACGCGGCCGTTGCTCACCGCGCCCGTCGTCGGCGTCGTGCAGGCATCGGCCCGTCCGTCGTCGCAGGTCGCCGGCACGCAGCCATAGGAGGCGGCGGTGGAAAAGCCGGCGATCACGTTGTTGAGGCACATGACGCCGCTCACCGCTTGCGACTCGATCCCGTAGACCGTGTCGGCGCCGGTCGTCTCGCCGTCCAGGATGGTGTTGTTCTGAAGCAGGATGTTGTCGGAAAAATCCGACACGCCGATGCCCGCGACGAGCGTTCCGGCGCGCAGGCCGGAAATGAAATTGTCCCGCACCGCCACGCCCTGGCCGGCCAGCACCACGATGCCGTCCGCCTCGCCCAGCGCCCGCACGGAGGAGATCGTGTTCTTCTCGATCACGCTGTTGGTCACGGCGGCCATGATCGGCGCCACGCCGGGCGTGTCGATCTGCGGCGCGACGCCGGCCGCGCCGGCCCGCGCATGAGCCCGCGCCCGGGCCGTGCGCATCGCGCGCAGCTGCCGTGTCACGCCGCCCGCGCCGGCCTTGGCCAGCATCCGCGTCACGCTCGTCGAGCTGACCCGCGTGTCGGCCGAGTTGACGATCTGGTTGTTGCGCAGCACCAGCCCGTTGCCGACGGCGAAGATGCCGTAGACCAGGCTGGAATCGATCATCATGTTCTCGACCAGGTGTCCGGAGGACTTTTCCGGGTCCGATGCGAGCAGGCCGATGGTCATCATGAAGCCGCGGAAATTGCCGTTGCGCAGCACGACATTGCGCCGCTCGAACACGCCGACCCCCACGGCGAGCGTTTCCTCGCCGGCCGGCATGTTGCCGATCTTGAAGCCGTTGAAGTCGATGGTGACGTTGCTGGCCAGCACCGCGATGGCGACATCGTCGGCCAGGCTCACCGAGAAGTTCTTCTTCAGGCAGTAGACGCCGGGTTCCGAGATCACCGCCGGCAGCGCCGCGATCTCCACGCAATTGACCGTCTGCGCCTGAGCCGCCTGCGAAAGCCCCAGCCACACGACGCCAAGCGCCGCCACCCTGACGATGTCCATCGAAAATCCCCCAATGCCCCAACGTCACTGTTGTCACGGAGCGAGAGGGAGTTCAAGGGCGAGCGCAGGCTTTCGGTCGGTGCAAGTCCACAGCGTCCGCGCGCGGACGTTCGGTATAAGGTCGCCACGTTAAGTAGGCTGTCTCAAGACGTATACAGCCGGGAGAAACCCTGGCTGCAAGTTTAATCCTTGCATTCTGAACAAAGCAAGAACAATCTTACCCACTCTTGTCGACCAGAGGAATCACGCGGGTCTCCGAGCAGCTCTCGTGTCCGCGTCAGCAAGTCAGACTCAGTCCCATACATAGCCTCGAACGTCTTCTGACCTTTAGGATGGCATGGCCATAGGGGAGGTCGGACTGTGCACTATGGTGCCGCCAGGACAATGGAATGGCTTGGGAATGAGGGGCGCGCTAGCCCATGCCTTGCCCGTCGCGGGGATGATGGATCTCAGCCGGGGAGCAGCAGCGTTCACCCGTATCCGGGAACACTACGACGCAGCCAAGGCGGCTACGCGGTAAAGATGTAAACGGTCAGTGGAATTCACAGAAATATTGCAGCGGCAACTCTCGTTTTAGTCAAGCACGAACTATGCTCCAGCATTCAACAGAGGATGCTTTGATGTTCGTCGATCACGATATTGATACGATGAATGAGGCGGATGTTCGGGACATCATATGCCGTCCGTTTCTCCATGCTCTCGGCTTTCGGCAAGGCTCGGAAGCAAATATTCGGACTGAAGTGCCGTTGGCCTACGACGCGGCCTTTCTCGGGAGGAAGAAGCCTGACAAAGACCCGCCGTTGCGGGGCCGAGCCGATTACATATGTGACCTAGTCTCCTTCGGGAGGTGGGTTCTGGAGGCGAAGCCGCCTAGCGAACCGCTTACGAGCGAGGATGCCGAGCAGGCACATACCTATGCCGCCCATCCGAGCGTGGCTGCGCTGTTCTACGTGCTTACCAACGGCCGAGAGTTTCGGCTTTACCGGACCAGCCATCCGGAGGAGCCGGTTTTTGCATGGCCCGTATCAAGCACGACCGAGAACCTCGTTCTGTTGAAGAATTACCTGTCCCCGGATGCGCTCAAGCGTCAGTTTGCGCTTCGCCCGCTGGATACCAATAAGCCGCTGGGATTGTCGGTGGGTTCGCGAGGCGAAATCGTCGGCGGCATAGTCAGATATGGAAACCACAGCGTAAGCATACCGGCCTTCCAACAGATGCTCGATCAACGCGGCGCCTCTAACGCCGCAGTCACCGGCGGTCATGTCATGCGAACGCCGGAAGGTCTCATCGAAGCCAAGCTGGATGTTTCCTTTGGATTCGAGAGCCAGAACATCATGAATCAACTTGCGGGTATTACCGATCATACCTTCCGCACCGCGGACGAGTATATTTCCAGCGACCCTGAGCACCCGACGATTTTTCAGGCGTTTTACAAAGGTCGTATGGGACGGGGGACGACGCTACCGGTCGGGATCGATAATCCCCATCTAAACAACCAGATTCTCGTCGATATCGACCACGAAGCGTTTTCGGAAGCGTTCGGCTACATCAATGGGCGTAAGTTCGAAGGCGTCTTCCGCATCCACAGCTTGTATCACCTTCCGGAAAGCCTACCGCCGATGGCGCGTATGCTCGGCCTGACGTCGGATATTGAGGTGTCCGTCTCCGGCTCTTTTGCGATCAATTTTATGGACGCGGTTGAGACGTAGTTAGTCCCGCCCAGCGTGTGGTCCTTGGCCGAGGATACGGTGGGGTCTTTAGGGGTAGGACGAATTCCAGTTACTAACATATTGCATGTTTCGATAAGCTACTTGATCGAAACATGATGAAAATAAATACTTGAGTTTACTAGATGTTTGAGTATTGATGAGAGCGTAAATAGAGGGTTATCTCTGGGAGGAGAGTTATGAGGCCCATTGGAAATTTACTTGTTGCCGCAGTTGCATTCTTGGGAATCGTTGGAAGCGCGGCATCGATACAGGCTCAGGAGAACGCGTGTCAGTCACAAATAGATGCCGTTGAGCAGACTGCCAGTCGAATAACGGCAAAGTATCGACCTCAATTGGACCAGCTAAGTGCCGATTCAAGTCAGCGCGCTCAGCAGATACAGGATGATAATCCCGAGCCAAGCGCAGTTGGAGCAGTCGTCAAGTTCGACATACGAGTAAGTTCGCATGATGAGGTTATTATTTTCGACCTGCCATCAGTGACCATGCGAACGCAAACTATCTCTTTCGACCTGCCAAGCGTGACAACGCGGCGGGTCGAGTGGAGTTGGGACATCCCGGAAACGCGCATGGAACAGAGGTGCATCCCTGGGGTGCCGGAGACCGTTTGCGACAGCGGAGCTGCGCCAGAATGTAGAGTTGATGGATTTAACGTAAGGTGTTCCGGGGGGCGGCCTCCAAGCTGCAGCATCCGCGCAGGCGCTCAAATCTGCACAGATGTGCCGGTAGTCAGGATGATCACCCAGACTGCTTCGCTGGACATCCCTGAGCTAGCTATGCGCCGGCAGGAAGCCAAGCTCGACCTTCCTCAGTTTGAGATGGTAGAGCAGCGTATGGTCATTAGGGTGCCCGATTTCACCCTCGTGAATGTAGAAGCTGCTACAGAGGAAATGAGAAAAGAAAGCCAGGAGCTGGAAGCGGACGTAAAACTGAAGAGTGCAACTGTGTCGTCTCAGATGAAGGCGGAAATCAAGACCGAGATGGCCTCAAAAATGGCAGATGTATTCTCGTGTAACGAAGGACAACTTGTTGGCCAGCGAGATAAAGCATTGCTGGAAATGGATAATCAGATAGCTGAATTCTCGTCCAGAGCTTCTATCGCGCGCAGTCAAAAAAATGAGGAGGTAGCTAAAGGCATCGACGCGTCGGTTAGTTTGTTGGTTACTGCCCGAAAAGATGTAGGCGATAAATTCGACATGGCACTAGCAGATTTGCGATCGAAACGTGATCTCGCGCTTGCTGGCAACATCGCGAAATAGTTGTAGCAGCCATAGCCAGCCATTCGCTGGCTATGGCCCTCTCAATCCCGCCCCAGCGTCCCGACCAACACGGAATTGCCCGTGCGATTGCCGCACCGGCACACCAGCTTGCCGCCCATGTTTTGGAGGTACTGGTTGCCGCAGCGCCGGATGACCGACGCCTTGTCCAGCCATGCCGTATGCCCGCATTTCCCGCACTTGGCGCCCAGCACTTCCCATTCCCGCATCGAGGCTACGGTTTCCAGTGTGGCAGAGGACGGCTCACGAAAACGGGCGGGATGGACTGGTGCCAGGTCGATGCTGCGCCGGTGCTTCATGAGTCACCTCTAGGAATATCATCCTAGATTGCGCTTAAACGATGGTCCCTTCAAGTCAGTTTACAATCCGCATCTACCCCGGAGTGTCGAACGAACCTTGAAAGATCACTGGGATCGAGACACCGGAAAGGTCTTTGTCCAGCATCCAGCTCAATTTTGCACCCGTGATTGAGGAAGCTAGCTCGGCACTTACCCCCTCGACCTTATCTTCGCCCTCCTCATTGGCCGAGGAGGCGCCTGGCAACGGATACTGGACGTCTTCGCTGACGGTGTGGGTAAGAATTACCTCACCGTTTTGATCGAAGTATTCGACGCGGCCTCCAAGCGTCACATAGCCACCAAGTTGTTTATTGCCATTGGAGAAAAGAAAAAGCGAGGAGACAGTGGGTTGACGAAGGGAACCCTCTACCATCACTGGTCTTCGCACAATGATGTATTTGAAGTATCCATACAACTGATCTTCAAAAACGTTAGAGACTGTCTTTGAGTAGACAATCGCATCTTCAAGAGACACGTTTTTAAGTACAATTCTTGAGAAGGTGAATTTTCCGACATTTTCTTCGTAGTGTTCGACAGGACCCGTCAATTCCTTATCAACGATCGTAAGGTCGTCTAGCCCTACAACCCGCACACTTTGCGCCGAGGAATCCGTCTCAAGCGATAGATTTACGCCATACTCGGAGAAATCGTAAACTCCCTGCGAGCTACCCAGTACGAATCCTACGTTGCTGAGCTTGATGGATATTCGTCGCATTTCTTCTTGCGTAAAAATGCCATGGAGTCGGAGATTATCCAGAAGGTCCCTGAATTGACGCTTTTCTTCTGGCGAGTAAGTCGGCTTTGCTTCCCGATACATCGCCTCCAACTTGAGAAGATTTGATATCTTTTCTCCCACAAGATTGACAACAAGCTGCCTGAATTCCTTTAGAATTGCCCCTTTGCTCCCCTCCTTGAATTCATCAAAATCTTTAACTGATTGCTCGATTGACAGATACCGGCACGTCGCCTGAGTTTCCAGGTCAAGTTCTGAGAATTTCAACTTGTCGGATATTTGATAAGAACTTGTGCCTGAATCAAAATAGAAGTAGCTCTTATATTTCGTCGTCTTGAGATATTCCTTGCATCCTTGCAGGTAGAAATTATCGAGTTGGCTCTCGGGCTGATTGATGAGTTTAGCAGCAATCTCTCTCATGCGCTTTCCATCGCTCATTTCTTCCTCCGAGTTGAATGTCTCTTAGCTGCCCAACAGTCTTATCAATAGCGGCGTGCGATACAATCCCTGCTAGAGGTGTGCGTGATGCTCGTAAGCAGAATGCGGCAGCCGCTTGCGCTGCAGGACATTATTGCCTACCGCCAACCTAACATCACTCAGGAAATGCCCAGATCGTCACCGTTGCGCAATCCACCGGTTAACCCGACAGCTGCCAGACGATGAAGACCACCACAACCGCAAGAAGGATCACCGCAAGCGGTCCCTCGGCGGTTCCCTCTAGAAGCCGCCATACACGGATACTGATTCTGGATTTTGGCATCGCGGCAGACTCCGTCATTAAGACTTGAAGTCGCCTATCCCTCCGGGATTAGATGCTGAATCGCGGAGTATGCGCAAGGAGTTTTTCGAAGTTTCTTTGTCCGTTGCCCACGTTTCACAGGGCGTCGCCCGCAAGTATATGTTCTAGCTTGTTATTTTCAAAAAGCATCTTCCTTTGGCGACGCCCTTTGGCCCCATTAAGTCCACATCGATCCGACGTTTGCGGCCCATTCTTTTGCGTTCTGCGGCAATGAGCAGGCGCTGATAACCGATGATCGTGTCGCGTGGTCAAAGAAGATTGACGCGGGCATGGCCGCAGCAACCCCGGTAATCCCCACCTTCCGCCATTCGCTCCCTCAAGGTGGCGACCCCACGCTTTTCTGTCGGGTTCCTTAAACGCATCCGAAGTCTCCTCCCCAAGCTGAGCTTTTGGTCTTCCACTTGGTGCTAGAGTTCGATTGCCTGCCGGATGCGCGCTGACGTCAAGCAATGCCATCTACCGGCGTATGGTTAGAAGACGCCGGTCCATGGAGTTATTGGCGGCTCAAAGTCAGCTATCAAATCAGAGATTTCGATTGAGGACTGTCCGCTACCGTCCCCAGTCGAGACATTCATGCCTCGCCGCAAGCATGATCGATTCTCCACCCCCCTTCACCTTTCCGTTGCCCCGCCCGAATCCGCCTTGTCCCTCCCCGCGAAATAGCCGACAAGGGCGGCTTGAGGGGGACAGGGTGGGGACTGCCCCGAAATTGCCGTGCTCGGGCGCATCTATGCGGCCGCTGGCGGTGGGCTGAAGCGCTATGGACGATCGCACGGGGAAGAGGAGATCGCGGGGTCCGAGAGCCACAAGGCTGCTCGATCTCGACGCATGGATCGATTCCTCGCTCTACGATCTCGGCTTTCGCCTCGGCCAGGGATGGGAGGCGATCACCATCTTCTTCCGCCGTTTCCGCGTGTCGGGCTGGCGGCGCGGGCTGGTGGAGCTTTTCTCCGAAGGTTTTACCATGGGCGCGGCCGGCTCGGTCGTGCTCCTGGCGCTCGCCATGCCCGCCTTCGAGGAAACCTCCAAGGACTGGCGCTCGCAGCAGGAATTCGCCGTCACCTTCCTCGACCGCTACGGCAACGAGATCGGCCAGCGCGGCATCATCCAGCGCGATTCCGTGCCGATCGACGAGATGCCGGACCATGTCATCAAGGCCGTGCTTGCCACCGAGGACCGCCGCTTCTTCGAGCACTACGGCATCGATTTCCTCGGCCTGTTCCGAGCCATGAGCGAGAACGTGCGCGCCAATTCCGTCGTCCAGGGGGGCTCGACGCTGACGCAGCAGCTGGCGAAAAACCTGTTCCTGTCCAACGAGCGCACCATCGAGCGCAAGATCAAGGAGGCGTTCCTGGCCGTCTGGCTGGAGATGAACCTCACCAAGAAAGAAATCCTGCAGCTCTATCTCGACCGCGCCTATATGGGCGGCGGCACGTTCGGCGTGACTGCGGCCGCCGATTTCTATTTCGGCAAGGGCATCAAGGAGGTGAACCTCGCCGAGGCCGCGATGCTGGCCGGCCTGTTCAAGGCGCCGGCCAAATACGCCCCGCACATCAACCTGCCGGCCGCACGCGCCCGCGCCAATGTCGTGCTCACCGCCATGGTCGACGGCGGCTTCCTCACCGAGGGCCAGGTGCTGGCGGCGCGGCGCAATCCGGCCACCCCGGTCGACCGCGGCGACACGCAGCGGCCGGACTATTTCCTCGACTGGGCCTTCGACGAGGTCAAGCGCATCGCGGCGGCCGCGCCCTCGCATTCGCTGGTCGCGCGCACCACGATCGACCTCAACATCCAGCGGGCGGCGGAAGAGTCGCTCGAATTCCACCTGCGCCAGTTCGGCAAGGATTACGGCGTCAAGCAGGGCGCGATCGTCGTGCTCGACCATTCGGGTGCGGTGCGGGCGATCGTCGGCGGCCGCGACTATGGCGAGAGCCAGTTCAACCGCGCCACCAAGGCCGAGCGGCAGACGGGTTCGTCCTTCAAGCCCTATGTCTATGCGACCGCGATGGAAATGGGGTTCAAGCCGGAGTCCGTCATCTCCGACGGCCCGATTTCGTGGGGCAACTGGTCGCCGAAGAACTATTCGCGCGGCTATTCGGGCCGCATGACGCTGGCGACGGCGCTGATCAAGTCGATCAACACCGTGCCGGTCAGGCTCGCCAAGGAGCATCTCACCATCGCGCCGATCAAGAAGCTCGCCGAGGACATGGGCGTGGAATCGCCCGTCTTCTCCGACAAAACGATGGTGCTCGGCACCTCCTCGCTGACCGTGATGGACCAGGCGACGGGCTATCAGGTCTTCGCCGACGGCGGCATGGCCGGCACGCGCCACGGCATCACCCAGATCACCACCCATTCCGGCGAGATCGTCTACGACCACGCCCGCGACGCCCCTCCCCCGCACCGGGTGCTGTCCGAGCAGGCCGTGGCGTCGATGAACTCGATCATGGTCCAGATCCCCGAAACCGGCACCGCCCGCCGCGCGGCTCTTCCCGGCATCCGGAGCGCGGGCAAGACGGGCACGACCCAGGCCTACAAGGACGCCTGGTATGTCGGCTTCACCGGCAACTACCTGGCGGCAGTCTGGATGGGCAATGACGAGTCGACGCCCACCCGCAACATGACCGGCGGCTCGCTGCCCGCGATGACCTGGCAGCGGCTGATGGCGTACGCCCACCAGAACGTCGAGCTGAAGCCGATCCCGCTGATCGACAATCCCTTCGTCGACAAGCCGAAGGAGCCGGCGGTGGCCGCGGCCAAACCGGCCGACAACGCCGCTCCCGCCGCGGAGCTGCCGCGCGCCCTGTCGGCCGAGACGACGTCCTTCCTAATGTCGCTGTCGAAGCGCTTCGAGGACGCGCCGAAGATCGCGCCGCCCGCCAGCGAGACGCTGTCGGCCCTGTGACCCGCACTTGCCTGCCCCCGCGCCGCCGCGTTAGACCGTTCGCCGTTTCCCTCCGGCCCGCCTGATCCGATGCTCCGCGATGCCATGACCATACTCCTGTCGTCGGTGATCGCCGTGGGTGGCGGCGCGGCCAGCGCATGGTATGCGCTGGAGAGTGCGGAAGGCGTTGGCGCGCTCACCGTGCGCGGCTGGACCGCTTATCCCAACGCCGGCTCGCCGGATGCCGATCCCTATTCGAAGGCGCGCGTTGCGCGCGAGGCCGAACTACCGCTTGGCCGCGCAGAGGGCATCGCTTTTACCACCGGCCGCGATTCAGGCGGGGAGCCGCTACGCCTGTCCTGCACCTACCGCGTCGAGGGCCAGGTGCCCTCCGCCCGCTTCTGGACGCTGCATGTGACCCGCGCAGGCGTGGCCCGCGCAGCGGCGCTGCCCTCGCAGGCGCTGATGCGGGAAAGCGATGGTTCGGTCGTGGTCACTGCAAGCCGCCACCCTTCACCGGGCAACTGGCTTGCCCTGTCCGGCGACGGGACGATGGCGCTGGTGCTCACCCTCTACGATACGCCCGTCGCCTCCAACGAGGACATCGCCGGCACGGAGCTGCCACAGGTTCTGAGGGTCGGCTGCGATGGCTAGGCTTCTCTATGCCGTGCTGGTCGGGCTGGTGGGCGCGGGCATCGTCCACATCGCGATCGTCTTCCTGATCCCGTTCTATTCCGAGCGCGATTCATGGGCGCTCGTATCCGAGGCGGGTCCGCCCTACCTGGTCCATCGGCTCGACCGCGCCGGCCCTGCGGGCAAGGCGCTCGCGAACGCCGATCCGATGTTCGAGGTCGCGGCCTGCCGGTTCGACCTCGAGGATGGCTCGGTGCACCTTTTCTCGCCAGGGCACGTTCCCTACTGGTCGCTGTCGGTGTTCGACCGGCGGGGCCAGAACGTCTTCAGCGTCAGCGACCGCACGGCCACCGGCGGCATACTCGACGTGGTGGTGGCGAAACCGCTGCAGCTGATCGAGCTTCGCAAGGCGATGCCGGCGAACTACGAGAACGCCGTCTTCGTGGAAACCGACATTTCGGAAGGCATGGTCATCCTGCGCAGCTTCGTGCCGGATCCGAGCTGGCGGCAGACCGTCGAGCGCCACATCTCCGCCGCGCGCTGCGAGACGGGAGCGGGCTGACGGCTCTAGTGAGGAAGCGTGGCCTGCTGCGAGCCTAGCTTGCGGTCGTCACCCTTCGCCTCGGCCTTTCGCGCCTCGCCCGACGCGGAGCGCTCGTAGCGCACGCCGGTGAAGAACACCACCTGGGCCGGGCCGCTGCCCTCCCTCGGTCTGGAAATCGTCGACTCTCTTGGTCGGAAATTCAGTATGGTCGCCATTCGATCCGCCTTTCTGGATGCACACTCCTTGCGACTGCAACTCAACCTCTCGTCGATGAGACGCCCATACGGTTAACGGACTGCTAACGGATCATGTCTAAACTGAAGAATGCCCCGTGAAATCCGCCGTTTGCGGTCATTCACGCCAGTTCCGCGTCGAGTATCAGCAGCGTCCGTGTCCAGTTCAGACTTCAGAGAGATCGCCATACGCGGCGAGGAGGGCAAGGCCGAAAGGCTTTTCCGCGCCTCCGTCTCCGCCTTCTGCGCCCTCACCCGCCCGACACGGCAGAATGCGGTCCAGCTCGACGATCTCACCCTGCCTCTCTACGATCAGGTCTCGGCGGAAGCCCGCCGCTACGTAGCCGCCGCGCTGTCGGAATGCCGGCCTGCCCCCGCCGGCCTCGTCCGGCGTCTCGCGGCCGAACCACTTGAAATCTCCGCCCCGATCCTGATGCGGTCGCGCGCGCTGAAGGATGTCGACCTGATCGGCCTAATCGCCCGACACGGCATCGCCCATGCGCGTGCCATTGCTAACCGCATGTCCCTCAACCCGGCGATCGCCCGGCTCATCCGTGCCCTGGAAGCGGCTTCCGCCGCGCAGGAGGCCGTGGACGCTCCGTCCGACCAGCCGCCGTCACTCGAGGAGGAGATCGTCCTGTCGCCCAGCGCCGAGACGGCGATCCCGCGCCCCGCCGGTACGGCCGAGGGTGCGCGCGCCAGGCTACGTGCGATGATGGCCGTCGGCGGCGAGGCAAGGCCGTCGCTTCCCGATCCCGAGGCCCAGTCAGCTCCGACGGACTATGGCAAGCTGCGCGACACCGCGCTCACCGGCGTCCCCGCCCTCTTCCAGACCGCGCTCGCCGACACCGCCGACATCGCCTACAGGCAGGCCCGGCCGCTGTCGCAGCGCGCCCTGCGTCGCTCGCTGATCCTGGTGCTGCGCGGTCTCGGTCTCAGCGTCGAGCAGGCCTTCCTTGTGGTCAGCGCCATCGATCCGAACGCCCACCCACATGCGGAGGCGATCCGCCTGTTTGTCGAGCACTACAATCTCATCCATGTCGAAGCGGGCCAAGACGAGATCCGCCGGCTCAAGGCCGAAAGCGTGGCCGCGCTCGTGCAGCGGCAGGCCGAGACCGAAACGGTCGCCGGCGAAGCGCGGCTTCTCAAGGCCTCGTGATCAGGGCTTCATGAGCGGAAAGAGCTCGGCGTCCGGCCGTCCCGGCTCGATCTCGACCAGCCAGAGATCGGGGTCGAAGCGGCTCTCCTTCGCCAGCCGCTCGTCGATCCGCGCCTCCTCGGTCGTCCGCATCAGCTCCACGAACAGCCGGTCGTCAGGCCGCGCATCGTCGTAGCCGGTCTGCGGTGCCGGGCCGTAGAGGGTCGCCTCGCCCATCCTGTCGCGGGTGACGATGAAGATCGCACCGGCGCTGTCGCCGCCGCGGCGCAGCACGGCGCCGAAGCCGCCCTCGCCGAAGGCCCGGCGCAGCAAGGCCGAGACCCAGAGATCGCTGGTGACACGCATCGCCTTCCCTGCGCGGGAAAGCTCAGTTGGTCAAGCCGATCTGGCGCATCTTGGCCAGCAGCTTCTCGTCCGGCTCGCCGGTCACCGGCAGGCCGAACAAAGACTGGAACTCGCGGATGGCCGTCTTGGTCTTCATCCCGAGCTTGCCGTCGAGCTCGATTCCGTCATGGCCGAAGGCCTTGAGCCCGGCCTGGATCTTGAGTACGTCCTCGCGCGGCTCTTGGGCCGCGACCGCGGCCACCGGTTCCACACGCGCGGGCCGCGGTGCCGGCCGCGGCGGCAACGCGTCGTCCGTCTTCTGCGGTGCGCGCCGCGCCATCAATTCGTCGAGCAGGCTCTGGTCGATCTCGCCCGAGGGATCGAGCCCGACCAGCTTCTGGTAGTCGGCGATCGCCTTCTTGGTCTGCGGTCCGGCGATGCCGTCCACGGAGCCTGTATAGAGGTTCAGGTCGCCGAGGATGTCCTGCACCTGCTGCACAGTCGGGTCCGCCGGCAAGCGGGGCGCGGCAGCGGGAGGCGGCGCGGCGGAGTGTTCTTCCTCCTCGTCCTGGAACGGATCGGTCTCCGGCTGCGGGGCAACGTAGTTCGGCATCTCGCGCGTGATGAAGAAGGCGCTCGCATGCGGCTGCGGCTGGTACCACAGCGCATTGGCCGAGACGTAGAACAGCGTCACCAGGAAGGCGGTGGTGCCGCCGACCAGGACGGGATTGCGCGAGATCGCAGCCCCTGCCGCATAGACGCCGTCGCGCAGGAAGGCGCCGACGGGGCTGTCTTCTTCAAGCCGACTTTCGGAACGTCGCACCGTCGTACTCCTCAACCTCCGCGTCCTGCGCCTTCGGCTCGGGAGCGGCCATCACCGCATGTCCCTCGATCGGCAGGGTCACGCTCACCACCGTGCCCGCGCCCGGCGAACTCTGGATCGACATCGCGCCGCCGTGAAGCGCCACCAGACCCTTGGCGATGGAAAGCCCCAGACCCGCGCCGTCGAACTGGCGGGTATAGTCGTTGTGCACTTGTACGAAAGGCCGGCCAAGCCGCGCAAGGTCCTCCTCGTCGATGCCGATGCCCGTGTCGGCCACCTCGAAGGTGATCATGCGGCCGTGGCGGCGCGCATCGAGCTTCACCGAGCCGCCGCGCGGCGTGAACTTCACCGCGTTGGACAGCAGATTGATCAGGATCTGCTGTACTGCGCGCCGGTCGGCGCAGATTTCGCCGACGGCCGGCGTAACACGGTTGGAGAGTTCGACCGACTTCTCGGCGGCCTGCAGCGCCAGCATCGCATGGCAGGTGGACGCCGCTTCCGCGAACCGGAACGGCTCCGGCCGAATCGGATAGGCGCCCGATTCGATCTTCGACACGTCGAGAATCGAGTTGACCACGCTCAGCAGATGGCCGCCGGAATCGCGGATCAGGCAGGCATATTCCTTCTGGCGCGGATCGGTGAAGCGGCCGACCATTTCGTAGGCCAGCATGTCGGAGAAGCCGATGATGGCGTTGAGCGGCGTGCGCAGCTCATGGCTCACGGCAGCGAGGAAGCGCGCCTTGGCGACATCGCTGCCGGCCGCCTGCTCGCGCGCCTCGGCGAGCTCTTGCCGCAGCGCTTCCACCTTACCGTTGCCGCGCAGCACCAGCAGGCGCGGTGACCCGCCATGCAGCTCTGCCTCGAAGCTGCGGAAGGTGCCCGCGCTGTCGCCCGCCACGCGGATGCGCAACTCGAAGTCCGCATGGCCGCGATCGGCATCCGCCAGCGCGCGCATCAGCTCGACCCGATCGCTCACATGCACGCGCTCAAAGAAGCCTTCGCCGAGCAGCAGCTCGGGCGCGACACCCAGCAGCGCGTCGCTGCGACCGCCGACATCCGTCGTGTCGCCGCTGCGGGCGATCCGCAGCACCACCGCGTCGAGCACGTCCTCGACCGCCGTCTCGCGCGGCTGGCGCTGCGCCTCGATCTCTTCGCGCACGGCGCTCGCCAGGCGCGGCGCGGCGATGGCGCCATAGGCCAGCGGCACGAGCCAGTGCCACGCGCTGAAGGCGGAGGCCGGCACAAGGCCGAACATTCCCATCAAAGGCTGCGCGGCGATCGCCACGGCTGCCGCGACGCCGCCCCAGACGAGCGCCCTGCGGCTGCGCATGATCCACCAGGATTCGAAGGTGAGCGCACCGGCGATCAGCATCACCGGGGAGGAAAGTCCTCCCGCGCCGGCAATCGCCACAGCCAGCAGCATCGTCGCCGCCGCGAGTGTCGCCGAGGCCGTATTAGGCAGGTCGGCGCGTGTCGCGACATAGGCGATGCTCGCCCAGGCCATCATGAAGCAGAGCGTCAGGACCCCGAAGCTCAGATCGCGCGGCAGGCCGGCGGCGAACACCGTCGGCCAGACACCCGCCAGCACGAAGGGACCGGCAAGCAAAATGGCGATGAGGCGCCGCTGGCGCGCCCGCTCCACGCCCTCGACCGTGGGGGCGACGAGACGGTCGCAGCTCGCGGCCATTCCTGCCGAAAACCCGATGACGCTGGACGCAACTGAACTCAAACCGGTCTACCCGAGACACTTCCGCAGAGCGGATCTGCTTCCTTGGACCGACCCTCGCACCCACGGTTTAAAGAATGAATAAGGCGGACCCGTTTCCGTCCCTGCCAGAGCCGAAACGGGGGCCTTACAGATGGCGGAACGGCGCGAAATGCCGTCATGGTAAACGTGCCGTTATGCCGGCCCGGCCGACCGAAAACGGCGAGATCTCGTCCTCGCCACGGCAAGACATGGACGAATATTCAATTTTTTCAATAACTTATATAGTTAATCTGAAGTTAAGCAGTCGATTCAAGTTTTCATCGTTTTTGAATCAAATCCGGATGTTTCAAATTTGATGCGAATTCGCGCCAAATCGTCGCTTTCGCCGCAAGCCGCCATTTGCGCGTCGGTGCGACAGTCGCAGCGTCAAGGGCGCATTGCATCTGGAAAACGCCCGAAAACGAACCGGCACGGGGACTGCGACGATGGGCTTTCTGATCCGCTGCACTTTCTGGCTTTCGCTCGTTCTGCTGATCATTCCGTTCGGCACCTCCGGCGGCAACGAGACAGTCGAATCGGTCGGGCCGATCCAGGCTCTGTCGGCGGCGCGCGAGGCGGTCGGCGACATCAGCGGCATCTGCGAGCGCAAGCCGGATGTCTGTGTCACCGGCAAGGCCGCGCTCCATACGATCGGTGTCAGGGCCCGCGAGGCCTCGCGAATCGCCTTCGAACTGCTGGACGACAAGTTCGGCGAGCCGGATGCGACGACCACCGGCACAGTGCCGGCGGCGCAGACCGTTTCTGCCGCGGCTTCCGAGGAAGCCAAGTCCGAATAGGCTTTGCCGACGCGGGCCATTGTGACGGCCGCCTCTTTCGACCTATATGCGGGGCATGAGCGATACCGCACTCAACCCGGGCATCCAGCAGATCTTCGACGATTTCGAACTCCTCGAAGAATGGGAGGACCGTTATCGCTACGTGATAGATCTCGGCCGCGACCTGCCTGCCTTCCCCGATTCGGCCCGCACGCCGCAGAACAAGGTCCAGGGCTGCGTCAGCCAGGTCTGGCTCGAGACCACGCGCGGCGACGGACCTGACCCTGTCATGCGCTTCATCGGCGATTCGGACGCGCATATCGTGCGCGGTCTCGTCGCGATCATGCTGGCGCTGTTCTCCGGCCGCCGGGCGAGCGAGATCGCGCGCATCGACGCCGAGGCCGTGCTGAAGCGCCTCGGGCTCGACGAGCACCTGACGCCCCAGCGCGCCAACGGCCTGCGCTCCATGGTAGCACGCATCCGCCGCGACGCCGCCGCTGCCGCCGCCTGATCAGCCGCCGATCGACGGCCGATAGCCTTCGCTGCCCCATGACAGGATCTGCCGGCGCTTGTTCCCCGTCGCCGCCGGCTGGTAGTGCCGCGACAGCGCGCCCAAGGCTGCCTTGAGCAGCACCTTGGCGGAACGGACCGGCCAGCCGCGTTCGGCCTCCACCGTCTCCAGTCCCTTCAGGAAGCAGCAGACGTCGATCAGCACGCTGGAGAGTTCCGGGCCGACCTCCTCGATCGCGCGCTCAACCCGCTCCCTGGCGGCGATCGCGCCGTCGGACAGGTCGGCGGCCGAGCCCGCGCGGCGGCCGGTGGAGATCGGTTGCTCCCAATTGGCGCCGAGCCTTGGCAGCATCTGCGCCCGCGTATAGTCCGCGCGCAGCCGCTCGCCCGCGTCGAATTCCTGCTTGCTGAGGAAGGCCTCGCCGTTCCGGGTCCTGCGCCGCACCAATTGCCTGAGCGGCGATTCCGCCAGGTTGACCAGGGCGGTCGCACGGCCTTGCGGCGTCTCGACCTCTTCGAGCGCCAGATCCGGATGCCGCGCCTGGAACGGATCGGAACCACGTGCCCTGCGCAGCAGCGCCTTGCCCAGCACCGACACCATCAGCTGGTCTTGTTGGCGTCGGACGAGCGCCTTGCGGGCGAGCGTGCGCAGAACCGCGGAATCGGTCCGGTGATGTCCGCCCGCCGCATCCGCGAGAACGACGCTCTCCGGCCCATCGCCCGCCGCGACGTGGCACTTTCCGTCCGCGATGGCACACAGCGCCAGCCATTCTGCGGTCTGGTCGTTCGACATATCAGTATTCCCCATCACGGTTGCGAAGTGCGGCGCGCGCCACGCGCTCGGTCATGGCGACGATCCGGTCAAACTCCATGTCCTCACGCATGTCCTCGACCAGATGGCACGCATGCAGCACCGTCGTCCGGTCGCGGCCAAATCCTCTGCCCACCTCGTTCATCGACAGGCCCAGGACGACATGGGCGACATACATGGCGATCTGGCGAACCCGCGCCACCGAATGCGAGGAGCGGCCGGGATGGCGCAGATCGCGGCCGCTCACGTTGAAGAGCGCGGCGGCGATGTCGATCATGCATTCGCAGAGTTCGATGTTCCGCTCGACGTGGCGGACGGAGCGGATCACGGGGAACCGCGGCGGCCGTGGCTCCGGTGCATCGCTCGGGTCGCTGAACAAGGCCTGTGTCGTCGCCACTCCGTCCCTCCGTCCACAATAGGAATTTCTTCTTATAGCGACAGGGTCCGGGGGTGTGAACAGAAATAGGAAATTTTTCCCTTATCCGATTTTCTGTTCCTTGATTCAATTGAGGAATCCGGCGTCTACACGTCATCTGCTCGATGAATCTATCCGCACCCTCTGCCCCTCGGTGGACTCTCTGGTCGACAGCCATGGAGCGACCAGATGAATGAGTTTGCGTGCGAAGCCCGCCGGTTCCGGCAGCAGAAGGACGAGTTCGAACGACAGGCGCGGCAGACGGCCGCCTTCTTCCTCATCTCGGGGATCGATCTGGCAGACGCTCTCGCCTCGACGGGTATCGAGCGCCGCCGCATCGCGGCGCGCATCGCCCGGCTCATCGAGCGCGAGCGACTCAAGGGGATGCGCCGGCACTGGAGCTACGATCTAAACCGCCACATCGCGCTCAAGCAGGCGCTCGACCGGCTGGCCGCGCACGAACCGCTGCCGGACGAGGCGGGTTCACAGCGGGAGACCACTCGCCAAAAACAAACCCGCCCGCAGCATTGGCTGCGAGCGGGTTGAACGTCCTCGGGCAGCCCGATGCCCGAATTCGCGATGCTTATTTACGCTTGCGGCCGAGCCCCATCTTCTTCGCCAGCTGCGAGCGCGCGGCGGCGTAGTTCGGCGCAACCATCGGGTAGCTCGGATCGAGACCCCACTTCTCGCGATAGGCGTCCGGCGTCAGGCCGTAGTGGGTCATCAGGTGACGCTTCAGCGACTTGAACTTCTTGCCGTCTTCCAGGCAGACCAGATACTCGTCGTGGATCGACTTCTTCGGGTTGACGGCCGGCTTCTGCTTCTCGGCCGGCGGCGCTTCGACGGTCCCGCCGACGCGCCCGAGCGCGGCGTGAACGTCCGCAATCAGATTCGCAAGCTCGGAAACAGGAACAGGATTGTTGCTCACATAGGCGGCGACAACGTCCGCCGTGAGTTCGATCAGCGTATCGCCGCTCCTTAGGCTGCTTTCGTTGATGTCCATTGCAGTGCCCCTTGGCTAGTACGTCAGGATGATTTTGGGCTTGGTCTGTATCCGCCGGGATTGCAGCGACGCGGAACAGATTGCCCTTCGATTCGCAATCCCCGCGCAACAAATGGAGTGAGCGACAGTATAAGTCAATTACGAAATCGAATTTCTCACGAGAGTCTTCCAGGTCAGTCCAGATCAAATTGATCTGTGAAGTCGCTTTCACAACTTCCACGCGTTGAGACCGCCAGAATGAACAAGTCGTGCAAGTCAGCTGGAAACATTCGTTAACAAAATGCAAACCTGTGGTTTCATTCGGAATCATGGCGGGTAGTTGGGGAAACTGCCCCGGATCTACACCAGATTCTTGGGTTATGTACGCGAAAAATGCCCGAAAGGTGCTGGCCTTCCGGGCGTTTTGCGTTTCAGCGCGAGACCGCGTTTCGGCCGTCAGTACGGGCGGATGTATTTGCCGTAGACCCAGCCGGTGGTGAAGTCGCCATCGTTCTTCGGGTCGTGCCAGACTTCGCACCAGCGGTAGCGCACGGCCTGCTTCTGCGCCCATTCCGACTTGCCGGAAATGTCGAACAGGTTCAGTCCGTCGGTGCAGCGGCCGGTCATCTGCAGCACGGTGCCGTTGGGATAGGCCGACTGCTTCTGCGAATAGCTGGCTGGATACTTGCGGACGTTGAGGGTATCGCCCCAGGAGACGTCGGTCACCTGCCAGGCCGAGAAGGCGGCGGCGCGGCCATCGCCTGCGGCTGCGGCGACGGCAAAGAAGAGAGATGCGGCGAGCAGAGTGCGCTTCATGATGTTGTCCTCCATGTTTCGGGCTGTATCGGTGCCGGTTGTTTCGCGCCCATGCCGTCAGAACTAATTTCTGTTACTTGAACCCCTCCTGATCCCTCCGTTCATTCCGCATTCAACAGCGAAAGACCGCCTGATGACGAAGAGCCCCTTTCCGGACCTGCCCGCCCCGGCCACCGAGCGCCGCCCCGTCGAGGACACCCGCCACGGCATCACCCGGGTCGACGAATTCGCCTGGCTGCGCGCCGACAACTGGCAGGAGGTGTTCAAGGACCCGGCCGTGCTCGATCCCGCGATCCGCAGGCATCTGGAGGATGAGAACGCGTACCAGACCGCGCTGATGGCCGACACGGCGGAATTGCGGAAGGTCCTGTTTGCCGAGATGAAGGGCCGCATCAAGGAGGACGATTCCTCCGTGCCGATGAAGGACGGTCCCTATGCCTACGGCTCGTCCTACAAGAAGGGCGGCGAGCAGCCGCGCTTCTTCCGCACGCCGCGCGACGGCGGGCCGGAGGACATCTATCTCGATGGCGACCTCGAAGCCGGGTCCAAGGCCTACTTCCGCATCGGCGGCGTCGACCATTCCTTCGACCACCGCAAGCTTCTTTGGGGCGTCGACGACAAGGGCTCCGAGTTCTACACGCTGCGCGTCCGCGACCTCGATACGCGCGCAGACCTTGCCGACACGGTCGCCGACACCGGTGGCGGCGGCGTGTGGGATGCGTGGGGCGACGGCTTCTTCTACGCCCGGCTCGACGCCAGCCACCGCCCCTCGAAGCTGTTCTACCACCGCCTCGGCACCGATGCGGCAGCCGACCGGCTGGTCTATGAGGAAACCGATTCCGGCATGTTCATGAATGTCGGCGGCGCGCGCAACAACGACTGGATCTTCGTCGTCATCAACGATCACGAGACGAGCGAATATCGCATCCTGCCGGCGAACGACCCGTCCGCCGAGCCGAAGATTGTCGCGCCGCGCGAACCCGGCCTGCAATACGAGGTCGAGGAAGGCGGCGAGGAGTTCTTCATCCTCACCAATGCCGACGGCGCCAAGGACTTCAAGGTGATGTCGGCGCCCGCCACCGACCCGTCGCGCGCGAACTGGCGCGAGGTCGTCCCGCACGAGCCCGGCCGCCTGATCCTCTCCGTCATGGGCTTCCGCGACTTCCTGGTGCGGCTGGAGCGCAAGGACGGGCTGCCGCGCATCGTCGTGCGCGAGCGCGCCTCCGGCGCGGAGCACATGATCGCCTTCGACGAGGAGGCCTATTCGCTCGGCCTCGGCGGCTCCGCCGAATACGACACGACCGTGATCCGCTTCTCCTATTCCTCGATGACCACGCCGACGCAGGTGTTCGACTATGACATGCGCTCGCGCGAACGTGTCCTGCTCAAGACCCAGGAGGTGCCCTCCGGCCACGATCCGGACCACTACGTCACCCGCCGCGTCATGGCGCCTGCGGCCGACGGCGAGACGGTGCCTGTTTCGCTGCTCTACCACCGCGACACAAAGCTCGACGGCACCGCGCCGCTCTTGCTCTACGGCTACGGCTCCTACGGCATCACCATCCCGGCCGGCTTCAACACCAACTGCCTGTCTCTGGTCGACCGCGGATTCGTCTACGCCATCGCCCATATCCGCGGCGGCAAGGACAAGGGCTATGGCTGGTACGAGGACGGCAAGCGCGACAGGAAGGTCAACACCTTCACCGACTTCATCGCCGCCGCCCGCCATCTAGTCGCAGAGAAATTCACCTCGCACGACCGCATCGTCGCGCAGGGCGGCTCGGCCGGCGGCATGCTGATGGGGGCCGTCGCCAACATGGCGCCAGACGCCTTCGGCGCGATCGTCGCCGAGGTGCCCTTCGTCGATGTGCTCACCACCATGCTCGACGACACGCTGCCACTGACGCCGCCTGAATGGCCTGAATGGGGCAATCCGATCGTCTCGGAGGCGGACTACCGCACCATCGCCGCCTACAGCCCGTATGACAATGTCGCCGCCCTGCCCTACCCGCCGATCCTGGCGGTCGCCGGCCTCACCGACCCGCGCGTCACCTATTGGGAGCCGGCGAAGTGGGTGGCCCGGCTGCGCGAGCGCTCGACGTCGAAGAACCCGGCCCTCTTCCGCATCAACATGGACGCCGGGCATGCCGGCGCGTCGGGCCGTTTCAGTCGCCTGGAGGAGATCGCCTACACCTACGCCTTCGCGCTGAAGGTGACCGGCAAGGACCACGTGCCTCCATCGTCCTGAACCTTCCGCCGGACGTCGGGAGACGCTTCAGCGTCACTCCGGCGTCCGTTCGTCCAATCGGGAAATTTTAACGATTGGCTGACGCCTCGCGAACGAATGGTGGTCCTGGATTTCTTTTCCATTCCAGTCTGTTACGCGATTTTTCCGCCAGGCGAGAAGCTGGGCCGCGACGTCCGCCGTTAACCTTTGATTAACCATCTCACCCATACTTGGTCGACGCAACAGAGCGTTAACCAAGATGACCGAATCGCTAACAGACAACCGTCCGATCCGCCTCAAGGGCCGGTCCTTCCTGGCCCTGACGCTCTCCCCGGAACTCCCGATAGAAGACTGGCTTGCGCGGCTGGACGATCTTGCATCGCGCTCCGCCGGCTTCTTCCTCAACCGGCCCGTCGTGCTCGACCTGGAGAACGTCGACATCACCAAGGCCGGCCTCGCCGAGCTGATCGCCGAGCTCGGCAAGCGCAATGTCTGGATCATGGGCATCGAGGGCGCGCGCCCGTCGCTCATCGGCCCCGGCATGCCGCCCGCCATGAAGGGCGGTCGCCCCGGCCCCGACTTCGAGGCTCCCTCCGAGGAGGTAGCCAGCGAATCGCAGGCTGAGGAGCCGGCCGCAGCGCCCTCGCCCCAGATCGACATCCGGCCCGCCCGCTCCGTGCCTTCCATCATCATCCGCGAGCCGGTGCGCTCCGGCCAGTCGGTCATCTTCCCCGAGGGCGACGTCACCATCATCGGCTCGGTCGCTTCGGGCGCCGAGATCGTCGCCGGCGGTTCGATCCACGTCTACGGTACGCTGCGCGGACGCGCGCTCGCCGGCACGGTCGGCAACGTCTCGGCGCGCATCTTCTGCCGCAAGCTCGAGGCCGAGCTCCTGGCGATCGACGGCCTCTACAAGACGGCCGAGGACATGGACAGGAAGCTGCGCGGCCAGGCCGTGCAGTTCTGGCTCGAAGGCGACGCCATCATGGCGGAAACACTGAACTGAGACGGCAGGACCAGGGGGACAGGAGAGACATATGGCAAAGGTTATCGTGGTCACATCGGGCAAGGGCGGCGTCGGCAAGACGACGTCGACGGCGGCGCTGGGAGCCGCGCTCGCGCAGCGCGGCGACAAGACGGTCGTCATCGATTTCGACGTCGGCCTGCGCAATCTCGACCTGGTGATGGGTGCCGAGCGCCGTGTCGTCTACGACCTCGTCAACGTCGTCCAGGGCGACGCCAAGCTCCCCCAGGCGCTGATCCGCGACAAGCGGGTCGAGACGCTGTTCCTGCTGCCGGCCTCCCAGACCCGCGACAAGGACGCGCTCACCGCCGAGGGCGTCGCCACCGTCATGGAGACGCTGAAGAAGCACTTCGACTGGATCATCTGCGACAGCCCGGCCGGCATCGAGCGCGGCGCGACGCTCGCCATGCGCCACGCGGATGCCGCCGTCATCGTCACCAATCCGGAAGTCTCGTCGGTGCGCGATTCCGACCGCATCATCGGCTTGCTCGATTCCAAGACGCTCAAGGCCGAGAATGGCGAGCGGATGGAGAAGCACCTCCTTCTCACCCGCTACGACCCCGCCCGGGCCGCCCGCGGCGACATGCTCAAGGTCGACGACGTGCTCGAGATCCTCTCGATCCCGCTGATCGGCATCATCCCGGAGAGCATGGACGTGCTGCGCGCCTCCAACCTCGGCACGCCGGTCACGTTGGCCGATGCCCGCAGCGCCCCTGCCATGGCCTATGCGCAGGCGGCCCGCCGCCTCGCTGGCGAGACGATCCCGGTCACCATCCCGGGCGAGAAGCGCAGCATCCTCGCAAAGATGTTCGGAAGGAGGGCGGCATGAGCCTGTTCACGTTCTTCAACCGCAAGGGCTCGGCGCCGGCAGCGCGCGAGCGCCTGCAGATCCTGCTGGCTCATGAGCGGGTCCATATCGGCGGCCAGTCCGACCTCGTGACGATCCTGCGCGAGGAGATCCTCGCCGTCGTCGCCAAGCACGTGACGATCGATCCCGAGAAGGTGAGCGTCACGATGGAGCGCGGCGACAACGTCTCTACCCTCGAAGTCGACATCGAGATTCCCCTCCATGCCGAGAAGAAGGTGGAGAAGAAAGCCGCCTGATCTTCGAACTGGCGGGGACGACGCCTGGAGGCCCGGCCGGATCAGACCAGTCCGGCCGGACATTGCTCTAAAGAAGGAGACGAACATGACCCGTGGCGCCCTGCTCGTACGGCTCCAGGAGCTTCAGCGCATGCCGAAGTTCCAGAACCGCGATATCTGCACCATCAGCGCGGTTCTGTCCAAAGACGCGCTCGAAAAACATGTCGAGCACTGCGAACGCGCAGCCGGTCTCGCGCCGAGCGAGCCGAGGCAGGCCGCCGCCTGACGAGACAGCGGCCTCCCGCCGCTCGTCAGAAGATCGACGTAGTCGGGCGACCGAGCGCCACGGCTCCGGCATAGCGCGCCTGCGGCCCGCTCTGGAGCGGATGGAAGCGGGCGCCCTGGATGTCGCGGAAACGCCTTTCCAGGCCTGCCTTGCGGTAGAACGAGGTGCCGCCTGCCAGCTCCATCGCGAGTTCGACCGCTTCGATCCCGTGGCGCGCCACGAGCGTGCGACCGATCATCACCTCGTTGACGGTGTCAGCGGACGGTGCATTGCGCGCCACCGCGTCAAGCATCCAGCGATGTGCGAGCTGGGCGGCGCGGAGCTCCGTATCCATACGCCCGGCGATCGCCGCCTCTGCGCCGGCCTTCGTCTTGGCGATCTCGACTGCGATATCCCGCGCACTCTCGGCAATGCCGAGATAGACGGCATAGATCAGCGGAAACGCGATCGTGGCGATGGTCTGGAACACCGGATGCCATTCCCCCGCCTTGCGGGAAAATGAAACGCTGGCGTCCGGCACGAAAAGGTCCTCGATGACAACGTCGTTCGAGGCGGTTCCTCGCATGCCGAGCGTGCGCCACGTCTGCTCTATCCGCACACTGCTGGACGTCATCGGCGCGCCGAAATGGATGACCGAGCAATTGCCGCCCTCATCCTCGACGATCGCTCCCGTCATCAGGATGTTGCCCGCCTCGGCGGCCGAGGTGAAGGCCTTGCGCGCATTGACGCGATACCCCCCGTCCACCTTCTCGGCCTTGCCGGAGCCGCCAATCCAGTCGGAGCCGCCGGACGACAGAAGCACCAGCCGCTCGGCCGCAACCCGGCGCAACAGCGGTTCAACCGCGGCGACCTTCTGGTGCCGCCAGCGCCAGGCCGGGATCGCGACCTGATGGGTGTGCATGGCAAAGGCGAGCGCGGTTGAGCCGCAGGAGCGCGCCATGACCCTGAGCATCTCTGCGAGGTCAGCCACCTCGGCGCCGCCGCCTCCCAACTCGATCGGCACGCCGGCCTCGACGAGGCCTTCCTGCTTCAGGAGGCCGTAGTTTTCGACCACGAACTGGCCGTTTTCATCGACCTCGTCGGCGCGCGCCGCGAGCATCGGCGCGATCCGGTGGGCGACCGCGACCACGTCGCGGGGATCGTCGATCGCCGTCGCCGAGTATTCCTTCAAGTTGAGTGTAGCTGACATGGAAACCTCCATTGATCTGATGCTCCATGATCTCTCGCGGCCCGGCAGCCGATCCAGTTCAGAAAGTGAACCTCGCTGTTTCCGGCGCCTTGGTTCTGGAGTATTCTGTTTTGGCCCAACGGAGGCCCGTCGATGCAGGAACGCGGTGGCTACGGTCAGTTCTGCCCGGTCTCGATGGCGTCCGAGATCCTGTGCAGCCGCTGGACCACACTGGTGGTCCGGGAGCTCCTCTGCGGCAGCACCCGCTTCACGGATCTGCGCCGCGGCGTGCCGAAAATGTCGCCGGCGCTGCTGTCGAAAAGGCTGAAGGAGCTGCAGCAGGCGGGCGTGATCGTCGCCTCCCGCAAGCCGAATGGCACGGTCGAATATCGGCTTTCCGAAGCCGGCGAGGAATTGCGTCCCGTGATCATGGGCCTGGGCAACTGGGCGCAGCGCTGGATGGAATCGCGCCTCACCCTGAAAAACCTCGACCCTTCGCTCCTGATGTGGGACATGCGCCGCAGCCTCAACGCCGGCCTCCTGCCGGAAAGGCGTTGCACGATACAGTTTCTGTATTCGGAACTTCCGCAGGCGCAAAAGAGATGGTGGCTGGTCGTCGAGAGCGGCACAGTCGATCTGTGCAATTTCGACCCGGGCCATGAGCTCGACCTCCTCGTCAAGAGCTCCCTGCGCGCGATGACCGCGGTCTGGATGGGGCTGACGACCATCAGAAGCGAGACCGAGAGCGGCCAGATCAAGATCGAAGGCGACCCGCATCTGGCGCGTTCGATGCCGCAGTGGCTCGGTCTCAGCACCTTCGCGCCCGTTCCGCGGCGGGTCCAATAGAAGCCCCATGGCCGTACGCCATTCCGAGCGATCGCCGCGTCTTAAGGGCGCGGGCGGGAAACGGGTGGCGAGGGTATCTGTGACGCCGGTATTCCCCATGACGTGAACCTCAGGAGAGACACGACATGGAACTGAAAGACAAATCGATCATCATTACAGGGGCGAGTAGCGGCATTGGCGCGGCGGCGGCACTGCTGTTTGCCGACGAAGGCGCGAATGTAATCCTCGGAGCGCGCCGGTCGGCCGAACTCGAAGCCCTTGCCGGCACAATCAACCCGGGCAATGGCAGGGCGGTCTTCCTCGCCGGCGACGTCAAGGATGAAGGCTACGCCGAGGCCTTGGTCGATCTCGCCGTGAAGGAGTTCGGGAACCTGGACGGTGCATTCAACAATGCCGGCATCATGGGGGAGATGGGTCCCGTCCCAGACATGGGATTGGCCAACTGGAACCACGTCATGTCGGTCAATCTGACGGCCGCTTTCCTCGCGGCCAAAGCGCAGATACCCGCCATGAGGATCAGCGGACGAGGCTCGATCGTCTTCACGTCGTCCTTTGTCGGCTACAGCAACGGCGGCCTGCCGGGGATGGGGGCCTATGCGGCGTCCAAGGCGGGGCTGATCGGACTGGTGCAATCACTGGCATCGGAACACGCCGCGGAAGGCATCCGCATCAACGCCCTGTTGCCGGGAGGTACGATCACGCCAATCGCCGGAGAAGGCAATCCCGATGCGCTTGATTTCATCGCGAATCTCCATCCGATAAAGCGGATGGCGGACGCCAGGGAGATCGCGCAGGTAGCTCTCTTCCTCCTCTCCGACCGCTCGAGCTTCGTCACCGGCAGCCCGATGATCGCCGATGGCGGCATGTCGGTACGGCTGATCTGACATTCGCAGATCGTCCGGAACTGTCCGTAACATGGCGGGAGGGGTCACGAAACTTCCTCCCTTTCTGTCTGTTCGCGCGTCCCCCAGGCCTGCCGGTCGGCTCAAGAATCTGGCGGGCGTCCCGCGTGGTCCTGGCCACTCGCGGCAGGATCGTGATCGCCTGAATCGCGGGAACAATACCGCAACGCAAAGTATCCGGCTTGACATCTTCTCCATCAACTGATTGATTGCCGTCTCAATCAACTGATTGATGGCCATGTCAGCACACGTCGATTCTCCTCGCCGAGACACCGATTCCCGCCGCGCCGAAATCGCGTTGGCCGTGCGTGGGCTGATCGCCGAGCGCGGCTTCGAGGGGCTGCGGATGCGCGACATCGCCGATCGCGTGGGCATCAACATCGCCACACTGCACTACCACATCCCCTCCAAAGAGGCGCTGATCACGCTCGTTGCCCAGTCGCTGCGCGACGACTTCATCGCCCAGCACAGGGCTCGCCCGCGCGACGGGCTGACGCCGCTCGAATGCATGCGGCTGGAGTTTTCGGATTTCCGCGAGACGTTCCTGAACACGCCCGATCGCTATTTGGTCATGGGCGAAATGCAGGAGCGCTCGCGGCGTGATCCTGCGGTGGCCGCGGCCATGTTGCCGATGCGCGGCTACTGGCATCAGCAGTGGCGCGCCATCCTGGAAGCCGGGCGCGCCAACGGCTCCTTTCGCGCCGACCTCGACCCGTCCGCCGCCGCCTCCATCATCATCGGCGGCATGATCGCGACCACCAAGCAGCCCAATCCATCCGCGGAAGCGCTCGACAGGGTCTTTTCCGAGCTCGAGCGCTGCTTTCGCCGTCCGTCCTCCGAACTCTGACAGGTTCTCCCATGAGTGTTCCCGCCTATCCCCGCCGCTGGGCCGCCCTTTTCACCTTGCTGGCCGCAGCCTTCATGAACATGGTCGACGTCTCGATCGTCAACGTCGCCCTGCCCCGGCTCCAGGCGAGCCTTGGCGCTTCCTCCTCCGAGATCGAATGGGTGGTGGCCGCCTATGTGCTGGCCTTCGCCCTCGCACTGCTGCCCTTTGGCCGGCTCGGCGATCAGATCGGCCGCAAGCGCATGTTCATGACCGGTGTGGCCGGTTTCACCTTCTTCTCCGCGCTCTGCGGCCTCGCGCCCACCACCGAGGTGCTGATCGGCGCGCGCATCCTGCAGGGCCTCACCGGCGCGATGATGATGCCGCAGGTGCTTGCCATCGCCCAATCCATGTTTCCGCCGGAGGAAAGGGCGCACGCGTTCTCCTTCTTCGGCCTCACCGCCGGCCTCGGCTCGGTTACCGGGCCGCTGCTCGGCGGTCTGCTGATCGGCGGCGACTTTTTCGGCCTCGACTGGCGACCAATCTTCCTGGTCAACATCCCGATCGGCATTGCCGTGCTGCTCGCCGCCCGTGCGATCGTGCCAGCGACTGAAAGGCATCCGAACCTCACCAACGACTGGGGCGGCATCGCCATCGCCGTAGTCTCCATCCTGCTTGTCATCTTCCCGCTCATCGAGGGCCACACGCTCGGCTGGCCGCTCTGGACCTTCGCCATGCTGGCGGCCGGCGTTATCGGAGCGGCACTGTTCGTGCTCTATGAACGCAGCCGCGCGGCGCGCGGGCTCAGCCAGCTGTTGCCGGCATCGCTGCTCGCCAACGGCAATTTCGTGCTCGGCGGCGGCATGGTACTGATCTTCTTTTCCGGCTCGATGGCTGTATTCCTGTTCCTGGCGATCTTCCTGCAGCAGGGTTTTGGCTTCACCCCGCTGATGGCCGGCCTCACCACCATGCCCTTCCCCGTCGGCGTGTTGGTCGCCTCGATCCTCAACGGCCGCATCGGCTCGCGCTGGCACCGTCAGCGCATCGCGACCGGCGCGCTCATCCTGCTCTGCGGCATGGCCTGGCTGCGCTCGGTCGTGCAGAGCGTGGGCGATGCGGTGGACCACTGGCAGTTCCTCGCGCCGCTGCTTCTCTCGGGTCTCGGCATGGGCACCGCAATCGCGCCGCTGATGCAGACCGCGCTGGCGAGCGTCGAGCCACGCGATGCGGGCTCCGGCGCAGGCTCGCTCCAGTCGTTCCAGCAGCTCGGCAGCGCCTTCGGCATCGCCATCGCCGGGCAGATCTTCTTCTCCAGCCTGACCGGCGGCTTTGCCTCCGGTGCCGGGCCGCACCCGGCCTTCATTGGGGCGCTCTCGGCCGCGTTGGTCTACAGCCTCTGCAGCTTCCTCGCTGTCGCATTGCTGGTGCTCTTCCTCAAGCGGCCGGTGCGTCTTGCCACCGGACCGCAGGCCGCGCAGCCGGTGCCGGTCGAGGCCTGAGGATCAACGCGGCGGCGGATAGCCGTTCGCCCGGCCTGGAACGGCCTTGAGATAGGCGGCGATCGCGGCGCGGTCGTCGTCGGAGAGATGGCCGGTGTTCTTCACCACCGCCGCCATCGCACCGCCCGCCGAATCGAAATCCGGCGTGAAGCCGCTCTTCAGATATTCGGCGATGTCGCTCGGCGACCACTCGCCGATGGCAGCGCTCTGCGGCGTGATGTTGGGCACGACGCCGTCGCCCTCGGCCGCCGCGGCGCCCGCCAGCCACTGCGTCTTGTCGATGCCGCCGGTGAAGTCACGCGGCGTGTGGCATTCTCCGCAATGCCCCGGCCCCTCGACCAGATACTGCCCCGCCAGCACCTGTTCCGACGCGCCGGGCAGCGAGAGCACCGGCGCCGGCGAGAGGTTCACCAGCTTCCACAGGCCGATGCCGCGCGAGATGTTGAACGGGAAGCCGAGCTCGTTGCCCGGCGCCCTGCCCTCGACCACCGGCAGCATCTTCATGAAGGCATGAAGGTCGGCGATGTCCGCCAGCTTCATGCGGGCATAGGAGGCGTAGGGGAAGGCGGGATAGTAGTGCCGGCCGTCTGGCGACACCCCCTTCTGCATCGCGTTCGCCAGGTCTGAGAGAGACCAGCTGCCGATGCCATCGGTCGGATGCTGCGAAATGTTGGGCGCGACGAAGGTGCCAAAATCGGTCACGAGCCTCAAGCCGCCAGAAAGCCGCGGCGGCTGGGCGGGGTCAGACTGCGCCGCCGCATGGCACGACGCACAGCCGCCTGCATAGAAGATGCGTTCGCCGCGCGCGGCGTCACCCGGCGCAAGCCCCGCGATCTCCGCCTCGGGAATCCGTTCTGGCGCCGTCAGGAACAAGAATGCAGCGCCGCCGGCCACGGCGAGGAGTGCTGCGCCGATGGCAAGCTTGCGAACCGTTCCCGCCATCGACCTCTCCTCTTCGCTCAGCCGCGCTTGACCCGGAAATCCTCATGGCATGCGCCGCAGTTCGAGGTTATCGCACCGAACAGCGGCCGGAAAGCATCGATGTCCTGCGGATTGGCAGCCACCGCGGCGTCGACATCCGACTTGTACTTGTCCACCGCCGTCTCGAAGGCGGACGGGTCCTCCCATACCTTCGGCGACGAGGTGTGGTCGCCTGCCTCGCTGCCGGCCGGCCACAACACGGAGACGTCCGTCTCGGCATTCTTCGACATCTCCTCCAGTGTCGCCAGCACCTTGGCTGCGTCGAAGGGCTGCTGACCGCGCGCGATCGGCGCCAGTTCGCCCACCAGCGCACCGCGCGCCTTCATCTGGGCCTTGCGGTCGGCGATCGGATCCGCCAGCGCGGCAGAGGCGCTGAGGGCAAGGATGGACGCGGACAGGACGATGAGCTTCATTAAGTCTGGCTCCGGGCTGGATGAAGATTGAGGAGAATCCCTCTAACATCCTCAAATCGCCCGGATTTTTCCTGCTGTCGCGTCACGTCGAGTCAAGCTTTTGTGATCGCCGCGCGACGACGCGGCGATCGACCGAACGTGCCTTCTAGAACCTTGGCTTACAGACGCCAGGCCTGGTGGCATGCTCCGCAATTCGCGGTCACCTTGCCGAACTCGGCGCGAAAGGCGTCGATATCCTGCGGCTTCGCGGCGGCCGCGGCGGTCACGTCCGTCTTGTATTTCTCGGCCTGCGCCTTGAAGCCGGCCATGTCCTCCCAGATCTTCGGTGAGGCCTTCGTGTCGCCGGTCTTGCTGTCCGCCGGGAACAATGCATCGACGTCGTATTTCTCGGCATTTGCCTGCAGCGCGTTGAAGACCTCCGCCACCTTGGCTGCGTCGAAGGGCTGCTCGCCCTTGGCGATCGGCACGATCTGGCCGACGAGGCCGCCGCGCTCCTTCATCAGCGCCTTGCGGTCGGCGATCGGGTCGGCATGGGCCACCGTCAGTGCGGCGGCGACGATGGCAAGCGACAGTGCAAGAGATCTCATATGGCTGGCTCCAGGCTGGCTATGATCGGAGATTGTGTCCCCGAACCTTCAACGCTGCAACAGTTCGCATATTTCCAGCCGGCGGAGCGGTCCGCTTCACGCTTGCGTGATGCTGCACATGCGAACAAAAAAGCCCCCGGCGAGGCCGGGGGCTTTCCAATCGGTGTCCCTTCCGGAACCGGCCCGGATCAGGCCTTCTCGTACATCTCCAGGACGTAGTCCCAGTTGATCAGGCTGTCGACAAACGCCTCGAGATATTTCGGGCGGGCGTTGCGGTAGTCGATGTAGTACGAATGCTCCCACACGTCGACGCCGAGGATCGGCGAGGCGCCATGGACCAGCGGGTTCTCGCCGTTCGGGGTCTTGGAGATCTCGAGCTTGCCGTCCTTCACCGATACCCAGGCCCAGCCGGAGCCGAACTGCGTCGTGCCGGCGGCGATGAAGTCGGCCTTGAACTTGTCGTAGCCACCAAGGTCGCTGTCGACCGCCTTCTGCAGCTTGGCCGGCAGCTTGTTGCCGCCGCCGCCCTTCTTCATCCACTTCCAGAAGTGGATGTGGTTGTAGTGCTGGGCGGCATTGTTGAAGAGGCCGGCATTCTTGCCGAACGACGCCCTCACCACTTCCTCGACCGACTTGCCTTCCATGCCGGCCTCGGCGGCCAGCTTGTTGCCGTTGTCGACATAGGCCTTGTGGTGCTTGTCGTGATGATATTCGAGCGTCTCCTTCGACATGAAGGGCTGCAGCGCCTCGTAGTCGTAGGGCAGCGGGGGCAATTCGAAAGCCATGGCTCAATCTCCTGTTTGAAATGAAACTGCGCGCGACGCGGGATCCCTATGGCAATCCCGCGCCGGCGGCTTCGTTCCCTATCTAGGACGTCAGGTGGCGGAAGGGAACGGCGGCCGTCACCAGATTCACGTTTGTGGGTGGAATAGCTTCCCCCGGTTCAGGCGGAATGCGCGAAGTCCCAGTAGAGTTCGCGGGCCTTCTTGGCCACCGGCCCGGCCTGCAGGTGGCGATCCTCGATACGCGTCACGGGCACGACCTTCGAATGGTTGCCGGTCGAGAAGATCTCGTCCGCATCCATGAAATCGCGCACGGTCAGCACCTTCTCCACGGTCTGGATGCCGGCCTCGGCCAGAAGCGAAATGGTGCGGAAGCGGGTGATGCCCGACAGGAAGGATCCGTTGGCAACGGGCGTGAACGCCACGCCGTCCTTCACCATGAACACGTTCGACGACGCCGTCTCGGCAACGTTGCCCAGCATGTCCAGCACCAGCGCATTGTCGAAGCCGCGCGACTTCGCCTCCAGGATCGCCCGGCCGTTGTTCGGATAGAGGCAGCCCGCCTTGGCATTGGTCGGCATCGTTTCGAGGCTCGGGCGGCGGAACGGAGAGACGGTCACCGAGAAACCCGACGACGGAATCATCGGCGATTCGTAAAGGCACAGGCAGAACCTCGTCGTCGCGGGATCGGCGGACACACCCATGTAGCCGCCGTCCTCGGCCCAGTACATCGGGCGGATGTAGACGGCCGTCTTGCCGTCGAATTTCTTCAATCCGTCATAGGTCAGGCCTTCGATCGCCTCGGCCGACATGAGCGGGGCGAGCCCGAGCGCCGTCGCCGACCGGTTCACGCGCTGGCAATGCAGATCGAGATCGGGCGACACATTCTCAAACCAGCGCGCGCCGTCGAATACGGAAGAGGCTAGCCACATCGCATGGCTGCGCGGACCGAGCAGCGCGACGTTGCCTTCGTGCCAGTCGCCGTCGACATAGGTCCAGGTCAGCGACGGGGCGGGAGTGGCGAGGGTCATCGGAAAAGCCTGCGGATCATCATCGACTGCGGTCTTTCTAGCCAATTCCCGCGAAATGCCAACGTCAAATGCCTGTCGGCAGGCAATCTTGGTCCAAACCGCGGGTCTTCGGATCATCCAAGGCTTGACCCGCCGGGCCGCATGGATTCAGACTCTGCGTCGATGCAGCCGCGCCCCTCCTCCTATTCCGCCTTCGTCTTCGACGCCTATGGCACCCTGTTCGACGTCCATGCCGCGGTCAGGCGACATGCGGCGAAGATCGGTCCCGACGGCCAGCTCCTCTCCGAGATCTGGCGCGCCAAGCAGCTCGAATACTCCTGGACCCGCACCCTGATGGGGGCCTATCTCGATTTCTGGCAGCTCACCGAACAGGCGCTCGACTTCGCGCTTCTCAAGGTGCCGAGCGTCGATCCCGCGTTCCGTGCCTCCCTGCTCGACGCCTACTGGAACCTCGACTGCTATCCCGAGATTCCCGCCGTGCTGAAGGAGCTGAAGGCGCATGGCGGCCGCGTCGCCATCCTGTCCAACGGCTCGCCGTCCATGCTGGAGGCGGCCGTCAGATCGGCGGGTCTGGATCTCGTCATCGACGACATCTTCTCCGTCGACCAGGTGCGGCGCTTCAAGACGGATCCCTCGGTCTACGATCTCGTCACCACCGCCTGGCGGCTCTATCCGGACAAGATCTCGTTCCAGTCGTCGAACCGGTGGGACGCGGCGGGTGCGAAGAAGTTCGGTTTCCGCACCGTCTGGGTCAACCGCACCGGCCAGCCGGACGAATATCCCGACTTCGCGCCCGACCTGATCCTGACCTCGCTCGAAGGCCTCGCCGCCCGCTCGCTGTGACGTTCACGCAACAGCGCCCGCCCGGTCACATCTTCGTCAAGGTTTGCTCACCTTCACGCCGGATTTACCAAGCCTAAAGCTTTCGCGCTGCAACCGGAGGGGAGGGCCGGCGTTGCGCCAAGACAAACAAGGGCTTCGGGATATCATGACATTCGCCTCCTCCCCCAATCTCAGCCGCCGGGCCTTCATCGCCGGCGGCGCCGCACTTGCGGTGTCGGGCTGCACGACCGTCGGCACGACGCCGCCTGAAATGGCGCAGCGGCCGCAGTTCGGCGTCGACCCGTCCTTCGGCAGCTATGCGACCATGTATGCGGCGCGCGAGGACGGCGGGTTTGCCCTGCCCGCCATCCCGATCGAGAAGATGGACCGGCAGTTCCTGCGCCAGGTGGTTGCCGATCCGACCGGCGAGCCGGCGGGAACGATCGTCGTCGATACGTCCGCCCACTTCCTCTATCTGGTGCGCGGCGGCGGCGAGGCGATCCGCTACGGCGTTGGCCTTGGCCGCGCCGGCTTCGAATGGTCGGGGCGCGCCGTCATCCAGTGGAAGAAGGCATGGCCGAAATGGACCCCGCCGGACGAGATGATCGGCCGCCAGCCGGAACTCGCCAAGTGGAGCGCCGCCAATGGCGGCATGCCGCCCGGCCTCGACAACCCGCTCGGCGCGCGCGCGCTCTACATCTTCCAGAACGGCGAGGACACGCTCTACCGCCTGCACGGCTCGCCGGAATGGTGGTCGATCGGCAAGTCGGTCTCCTCCGGCTGCGTGCGCCTGCTCAACCAGGACATCATCGACCTCTTCGACCGCGTCCCGAACAAGTCCCCGATTCTGGTGACGAGCGGGCTGGCGAGCGTCTGATTGAAACGGCGCACACGCGAAGTTAGACCATATTCGGGAATCGAACCCGACAGCCGGCGTACTGACTTCATGATCAAGCTTCAACACTCCCTTACCCGCCGCCGCTTGTTAGGCACCGGCGCCTTCGCGGCGCTGGCGCTCGCCGGGTGCGCGACGAGGGAAGAAACCACGATGCGGGAGGACCCGCGGCTGAGAGAGTTTCCACCCGAGCCGCCGCTTGGCACGGATGCTGAAATGTATGCATCGCGCGTCGACGATGGCTTTGTCCTGCCCGCAATTCCCTACGAACGCCTGGACCCGCGCTTCCGCCGCCAGATCGTCCCCGACCCGACCGGCGAACCGGCCGACACGGTTGTGGTCGATATCGCCAACCACTTCTTGTATTTTGTCAGGCCCGATCGTCAGGCCGTTCGCTACGGCGTCGGTCTCGGTAAGGAAGGCTTTGCATGGTCTGGCCGAGCCGTTGTCGAGTGGAAACAGCATTGGCCGCGTTGGTTCCCGCCCGAGGAGATGATCGCGCGCCGGCCCGAACTGGCAAAATACAAGGCCATTCAGATTCCTGGAAAGAATGAATGGGAAGGCGGCCAGCCCGGCGGCATCGACAACCCGCTGGGCGCACGTGCCATGTATCTGTTCCAGGACGGCAAGGACACACTCTTCCGCCTGCACGGTTCGCCCGAGTGGGACTCGATCGGCAAGTCGGTGTCGTCCGGCTGCGTGCGCCTGATCAATCAGGACGTTATCGACCTCTACGACCGTGTTCCGGAAAAGGCGCCGGTGCTGGTGACGACCGAGATGCCGCGCCTGGCGTGAGACGCACTCCGCTCTTGGACGTCACTGCCTGCTGAGGCTTCTTGGCACGCTGCGCACGATCTCGGCCGACGGCAACTTCCAACGCCATTGCGGTCAAAGAGCAGTGGCGGATACTGTCCCGAAAGCTGCCGACTTTTCGTTCGCCTTTGCGCTGAGTTTTGCCAGATATTCGCGCAACAAACTCGCCCGCCGTGGACGAAAACTGGTTCCTTTGCTTGAAACGCCGTCGACCCGGTCGATCCTGAACATCCGGAAATCGTCACGTAGGCGGCACCAGGCCAGAACAGTCAAGACGTGGTCGTTGTACACGATGGCAAGGGGGCGAATGATGCGCCGGCTGGCGGTGCCCGCTTGATCGCGATAGCCGATCTCGATCTCCTGTTCCTCCCAGCACGCCTGCCGTATCGCGTTCAGATGCGGAAGCGAGCCGTAGCGACCACTTGGCCGATAGACATGGGATATTGAATGCAGCAATTGCTGCTCGCGATCGTCCGGCAAGGTCGCGGCAACCTTGGCGAGTACAGCCTCGGCGGCACGTGCCAGGTCCGGGTCGCCCATCTGGCGCACTCCCCCAGCCCCACCGCAATCGCCTCTATTTCCAGACGATCGAAGGTTTGCGGCGGCAGGGCATAGTCCTCGATCAGACGATAGCCATAGCCGCGTTCTCCCTCAATCTGGGCGCCCGACAGCCGCAACAGCTCGATATCGCGGTAGATCGATCGGACGGACACGCCGCGCTCGACCGCCAGGCGGTTCGCCGTGATCGGTGGCGCCATGACGCGCATCAGCTGCAGCAGGCGCAGCAATCTATCGGGTCCGCTCATCGTCCAACTGCCGTGAAGTGTCAGTTGGATGCATCTATATCCGTTTCATCGATTTTACCAAGCCAGAGAGCGAAGAGGGGACAAGCTCAAGGTTGACGGCGAGATCCTGCAAGAGCTTGCGCCCGCCGGCTGGTCGCCGCTCTACGGCATGCTCAAGGACAGGTTCGGCATCACCTGGATTGTCGACGTGCAAAGCGCCAACGGACACTGAGCGTCCCCCGACGAGACTTTAACGAGAGAGTGAACCATGGTTTTCAGTGCATTTGCCCAGATCAGTCTCTGGGGCGTTCTTGCGGCGGCCGCGTTCGGCTTCGTGTTCGGAGGCGTCTATTTCGGCGCTCTGGTACCCAAATATTACGCGATAGCGCTGGGACGAGAGGCCATGCCGGCCGCCAAGCTGGACATGCTGACCATCCTTGGCCCCTTCGTGTGCAATGTCGTTATGATCGTCACGACGGCCGCGATCATGCGCATGATCGGCATTGTCTCGCTCACCGATGCCCTCGCGCTCGGGCTGGTGATTGGCGTCGGTTATCTCCTGGCGATGTGCATGACCATCGCGATCAATCCCAACTTCCCCAGACCGTTCTACTACACGATGGTAAACGCGCCCTACTTCCTGGTCAGCAGTCTGGTGACAAGCGCAGTGCTGTTCCTGTTGCGATAGGCCTGTTGCGCGCATGAGATCAGACGATGTGAGGATCTTGGCGGCGCCGGAACAACTGCGGGGTGGTTCGAGAATAACCACCCCGCAGTTTGCAAAGATAGCAAAGGACGATCTGGAAGTCCCCTGGCTTCTCTAGGTGAGCCGCGTTGAAAAAATGAGTGGACTCCGTGAGACAGCGTTGTGTGCGCTTCGTCACGTCGAGGCAGCCCGCGAGACGGTCCGCAGACGCGGCTCTCCGCCCCTCGCCTCCTCAAAATCCTTTCTTCAAACTCCCCAGCACCCCCCGGACGATCGCCCGACCGACCGACGACCCTACCGAGCGGACGACCGATTTGATCGCGGCTTCCGTTACCGACTGGCGGTTCGACGTGCGCGGGCGCGGGGCGGAGGGGGTGCGGCCGCGTGGCTGAGGAGAACCGCCGCTGTCGCCGCCGCCGAAATCCGGCAGTGTCCAGCGCGACCTTCCCTGCGGCTCGGCCAATTCCTCCTGCTCGCGCGCCTTCGCCTCGGCCTCCTGTGCTTGGCTGGCGCGCTTCTGCAGGATCTCGAAGGCGGACTCGCGGTCGATCGTCTCGTCGTATTGCCCGGCGACCGGGCTGTCGGCGATCACCTTCTTGCGCTCCTCGGGCGAGATGGGCCCAAGCCGCGAAGCCGGCGGGCGGATCAGCGTCCGCTGCACCATGGACGGAATGCCCTTCTCCTCCAGCGTCGAGACCAGCGCCTCGCCGGTGCCGAGCTGGGTGATTGCCTGGGCGCAATCGAAGTCCGGGTTCGGCCGGAACGTGTCGGCGGCCGTCTTCACCGCCTTCTGCTCGCGCGGCGTATAGGCGCGCAGAGCGTGCTGGATGCGGTTGCCCAGCTGCGCCAGCACCGTCTCCGGCACGTCGAGCGGGTTCTGCGTCACGAAATAGACACCGACGCCCTTCGAGCGGATCAGGCGCACCACCTGTTCGACGCGCTCGACCAGCGCCTTGGGCGCGTCGTTGAACAGAAGATGCGCCTCGTCGAAGAAGAAGACGAGCTTGGGCTTGTCCGGGTCGCCCACCTCGGGCAATTCCTCGAACAGCTCCGACATCAGCCACAGCAGGAAGGTGGCGTAGAGGCGCGGATTGTTCATCAGCTTGTCGGCCGCCAGCACATTGATCGCGCCGCGTCCGTCGGGTGTCTTGCGCATCAGGTCCGCGATCTTCAGCGCCGGCTCGCCGAAGAAGTTCGCCGCGCCCTGTTGCTCCAGCACCAGGAGGTTGCGCTGGATGGCGCCGACCGACTGGCGGGTGACATTGCCGTAGCGCGCGCCGATCTCGGCCGCCCGCTCCGCCATGTTGGCCAGCATCGCCTGCAAGTCCTTGAGGTCGAGCAGCAGCATGCCTTCCTCGTCGGCGAGCTTGAAGGCGATGTTGACGACGCCTTCCTGCGCATCCGTCAGGTTCATCAGCCGCGACAGAAGCAGCGGTCCCATCTCCGACACGGTGGCGCGGATCGGGTGGCCCTGCTCGCCGAACAGGTCCCAGAAGATCACCGGGAATTCCTGGAAATCATACGGATCGAGCTTCACGTCGGCGGCGCGCTTGACGAGGAAGTCCTTCGCCTCGCCCATCGCCGCGACACCGGAGAGGTCGCCCTTGACGTCGGCGGCGAATACCGGAACGCCGGCATTGGAGAAGCCCTCGGCGAGGATCTGCAGCGTCACCGTCTTGCCCGTGCCCGTCGCGCCGGTGACGATGCCGTGCCGGTTGCCATATTTCAGCAGCAGGTCTTCCGCCTTCTGGTAGTCGTTGGCAGGTGTGCGGCTCGCTCCAAGGAAGATCTTCTGATCCTGCTTCTCCCACATCGGGTCTTTTCTCCGCAGTGCGAATTCTGGTCTCGGCGCGGCGGCATCGCCACAACCGCCCGGTATAATTACCGCCTGTCCGCCCCACAATGGCTGTGCGGCGAATTTGCCGAAAGGATGGTTGCATAAGGCCGGCTGTTCCGCATATCTGCTGGCGCATCAGCGGGGGAGCGCGATCGTGACTTTTACGTTGCGGCGGCTTTCCCCTGCCCCTACCCTTCGCCGGGGAGGGGATGCAGGAAGATCGCCGGAGAGTTCATGGACGAATCGCTTCTGACGACCACGACATTCCCGAAGGCCGGCCGCGAGGAGTGGCTGAAGCTCGCCCGCAAGGCGATCGGCGAGGCCGATTTCGACGATGCGCTGGTCTCGTCCACCGACGACGGGATCCGCATCGAGCCGCTGTCGGAACGCCGCGCCGGGGCCGCGCATGTCGTGCGTGCCCAGGTCGAGCGTCCCTGGCAGGTGATCCAGCGCGTCGACGATCCTGATCCCGCCCGCGCCAACGCGCAGGTGCGCGAGGATCTTGCCGGCGGCGCGACCGGGCTCTCCCTCGTCTTCGAAGGCGCGCCCAACGCGTTCGGCTACGGTCTTCCTGCCACCGGCGAGGCCTTGACGCAGGCGCTCGACGGCATCTCCTTCGCCGACACGCATGTCCGCATTGACGTCCATCCGGCCAGCCGCGCCGCCGTCGACTGGCTTGTCCACGCCATCGTTTCCAAGCGCCGGGACATGTCGCGGCTCAAGCTAGCCTTCGGCATCGATCCCGCCGCGCTGTTCGCCGGCACGGGGCGGCTGCGCATGTCGATCGAGGCGATGCGCGCGTCGCTACCGCAGTCGCTGGCGCATTTCTTCGCGCTCGGGGTGCCGGGCGTGCTCGTCGAGGCCGACGGCCGCGTCTACCACAATGCCGGCGCCACCGAGGCGCAGGAGTTGGGCGCCGCGCTCGCCACGGCGGCCGCGCATCTGCGCATGTTCGAGGATGCGCGCCAGCCGCTCGTCTATGCCGCCCCGCATGTCGGCTTCGTGCTCTCCGCCGACCAGGACCAGCTTCTCGTCACCGCAAAATTCCGCGCCCTGCGCAAGCTTTGGCTGCGCCTGCAGGAGGTCTGCCGCATCGACCCGTCGCCGGCCGTCATCCACGCCGAGACCTCCTACCGGATGATGACGCACAAGGACCCCGAGACCAACATCCTGCGCACCACCATCGCCTGTTTCGCGGCGGTCGCAGGGGGTGCCGATTCCGTGTCGATCCTGCCCTACACCATCGCGCACGGCCTGCCCGATGCGTTCGCCCGCCGCATCGCGCGCAACACGCAGCTCATCCTCGCCGACGAGAGCCATGTCGGCTTCGTCGCCGACCCGATGGCCGGCTCCGGCAGCGTCGAGGCGCTCACGGATACGCTCTGTGAAGCTGCCTGGCGCGAATTCCAGGTGATCGAGGCCGACGGTGGCATCATGGAAAGCCTCGCCGCCGGCAAGCTCCAGGCGCGCATCGGCACGGAGGCAGCGAAGCGCCGCGCGGCGGTGGCCGAGGGCAAGCGCCCGATCGTCGGCACCACCCTCTATCCGATGGCGAAGGAGCGGCCGGTTACGGTGCTCGCGGCCGAACGGCGGATCGTCGCCAAGGACGGCCCCTTGAGCTGCGAGCCCCTGCCACCGCATCGCCTCGACCAGTTCGCGGAGCCCGCCCGATGATCCCGGATTTCTCGATCGTCGCCTGGAGCGCCCCGAAGACGCAGGCGCCGGCCGCCGCAGCCTCCGTCTGGGACACGCCCGAAGGCATCGCCGTCAAGCGGCACTACGGCGAGGCGGATCTCGCCGGCCTGCCCTTTCTCGACAACATGCCCGGCACCGCGCCCTATCTGCGCGGCCCCTACCCCACCATGTATGTCCAGCAGCCCTGGACCATCCGCCAGTATGCCGGCTTCTCGACGGCCGAGGAATCCAACGCCTTCTACCGTCGCAACCTCGCATCCGGCCAGAAGGGCCTCTCCATCGCCTTCGACCTCGCCACCCATCGCGGCTATGACAGCGATCATCCGCGCGTGGCCGGCGACGTCGGCATGGCGGGCGTGGCGATCGATTCCATCCTCGACATGCGCCAGCTCTTCGACGGCATCCCGCTCGACCAGATGACGGTGTCGATGACCATGAACGGCGCCGTGCTGCCGATCATGGCGCTCTACATCATCGCGGGAGAGGAACAGGGCGTGCCGCCCGCCAAGCTCGCCGGGACCATTCAGAACGACATCCTGAAGGAGTTCATGGTCCGCAACACCTACATCTACCCGCCGAAGCCGTCGATGCGGATCATTTCCGACATCTTCTCCTACACGTCGCGGGAGATGCCGAAGTTCAACTCGATCTCGATTTCCGGCTACCATATCCAGGAAGCCGGGGCGACGGTCGACCTCGAGCTCGCCTACACCATCGCCGACGGCATCGAATACGCGCGGGCGGGGGTCGCTGCCGGCCTCGACATCGACAACTTCGCGCCGCGCCTCTCCTTCTTCTGGAACGCCGGCATGAACTTCTACATGGAAGTCGCCAAGCAGCGCGCCGGCCGGCTGATCTGGGCCGCCCTAATGCAGAAGAACTTTTCGCCGAAGAGCGCCAAGTCGCTGGCTCTGCGCGCCCACACCCAGACCTCCGGCTGGTCGCTCACTGCGCAGGACCCCTATAATAACATCGTCCGCACCATGATCGAGGCGATGGCGGCGACCCAAGGGGGCACCCAGTCGCTGCACACCAACTCCTTCGACGAGGCGCTGGCGCTGCCCACCGACCACTCGGCCCGCATCGCCCGCAACACGCAGATCCTGTTGCAGAAGGAATCCGGCACGACCCGCGTCATCGATCCGTGGGGCGGCTCGGCCTTCATCGAGCGGCTGACCCACGACCTCGCTACCCGCGCGCTGGCTCATATCGAGGAAGTCGAGAGTCTCGGCGGTATGGCGGCAGCCATCGAGGCCGGCATTCCCAAGATGCGCATCGAGGAGGCCTCGGCCCGCACCCAGGCCCGTATCGACAGCCAGGAACAGGCGCTGGTCGGCGTCAACGTCCACAAGCCCGAGCAGGACATCGAGGTCGACGTGCTCAAGGTCGACAATGCCGAGGTCCGCGCCCGCCAGCTCGCCAAGCTGCAGCAGCTCAAGGGCACCCGCGACGTCACCGCCGTCGAGACTGCGCTGGATGCGTTGACGGCCGCGGCCCGCGCGGACGGCAACTTGCTCGAATTCTGCATCCGCGCCGCCCGCGCGGGTGCCACCGTCGGCGAGATGTCCTTCGCGATGGAAAAGGTGTTCGGTCGCCACGCGGCGGAAGTGAAGACCATCTCCGGCGTCTACCGCAAGGCGGTCGGCGACCTGCCGGTGGTCGACGTCGTCCACGACAAGGTCGAGGCCTTCAAGGCCAAGCACGGCTCCGCCCCGCGCATCCTCGTCGCCAAGATGGGCCAGGACGGCCACGACCGCGGCCAGAAGGTCATCGCGACCGCCTTCATCGACCTCGGCTTCGACGTCACCGTCGGCGCGATGTTCCAGACGCCGGAGGAAGTGGCAAAGCTCGCCATCGACCACGATGTCCACATCGTCGGCGCCTCCTCGCTCGCCGCCGGCCACCTCACTCTCGTGCCCGAACTCAAGCAGGCGCTCGACCGCGCCGGCCGCTCCGACATCATGATCATCGCCGGCGGCGTCATCCCGCCCGATGACTTCGATGCCGTGCTGAAAGCCGGCGCGGCGGCGATCTTCCCGCCGGGCACGGTGATCCCGGAAGCGGCGAACGATCTGATGGACCGGTTGATGGCGGGGTGAGGCGCCACTCCTTCTCCCCGTTCACGAGGGTCCGAAGGACGGGCGAGACAAGCGGCTCGCCCCGGCACAGGTGCCCGAAGGGCGGATGAGGGGCAGCGCCAGCGTTTCCGCTTCACGCGCGGTGTTCTAGCCCCGCGATTTGCCGCGTGCTATCGTCCGCATGCAAACGATGGTTGCGTCATGACCCAGACCGAAAAGGATTTCGACCGGCAGATGGCCATCGCCCGCGAGCAGATGGATAGGCACAAGGTTGCGTTGTCGGTGCTCGGCCAGGGCGACAGCTCACCCCACATGACGGACGACTTCAGGGCGCAGTTCGCGGAAGCGGACAAACGACTGGAAAAGTACAAGAAAGCCAAGCGACCATAGCGCCATTGACGGGTATCCCATGACCTACGCGCCCCATATTGTGCTGTGTTCGCCTCTGACCGATCCTTCCGGCCTTGAGGCTTTCGTGGAAGCTTGCCTTGCGGATGGCGTGGAACTGATCGCAATCGGCGGCAGCGATGCCCAGGAGCTTGAAGACGAAATCGATTGGATCATCGTCGGCGACGGAGAGGATCGTAGTCGCTTCATCGTCACGACGGCTCACGACACGGTCGAGGAAGCGCGGGAGTTCGCGGCAGTCAATCTCGGACAGAGGCGAGTGCAAGAACTTCGGTTCTAGCCTCAGTACCAGCACATCCTTCCAACGCCCAAATCGCGGTTAATTGAATTCGCTCCGGCGTCGTCCTATACGTCGCGGCGATGGAAACCATAGCCAGCGCCCAGAAAGCCGTCATTCCGCTGACGGCGCGCAAGCCTCACGCCGGACGGGCAGCACCCTTCCTGCCGATGAGCCGTGCCGAGATGACGGCGCTCGGCTGGGACGAGTGCGACGTCGTGCTCGTCACCGGCGACGCCTATGTCGACCATCCGAGCTTCGGCATGGCGATCATCGGCCGCCTGCTCGAAGCCCAGGGCCTGCGCGTTGGCATCATCTCGCAGCCCGACTGGCAGTCGGCGGAGCCGTTCAAAGCGCTGGGCAGGCCGCGCCTGTTCTTCGGCGTCACCGGCGGCAATCTCGATTCCATGGTCAACCGCTACACGTCGGACCGCAAGGTTCGCAGCGACGACGCCTACACCGCGGGTGGCGAGGGGGGGAAGAGGCCGGACCGCTGCACCATCGTCTACACCCAGCGCTGCCGCGAGGCCTACAAGGACGTGCCGATCGTGCTGGGCGGCATCGAGGCGTCGCTGCGCCGCATCGCGCATTACGACTTCTGGTCGGACAAGGTGCGCCGCTCGATCCTGGCCGACGCCAAGGCTGACCTCCTGATCTATGGCAATGCCGAGCGCGCCGTCGTCGAGGTGGCGAACCGGCTGGCTGCCGGCGAGACCACGCGAGATCTCGACTCCGTCCGCGGCGTCGCCCTGTTCCGCCGCGTGCCGGAAGGCTTCACCGAACTCCACGCCGACGACATCGATTCCGCCGACGAGGGCGCCACCCGCACCAAGGGCGACACGGTGATCCGTCTGCCGTCGTTCGAGCAGGTCGAGACCGACAAGGATGCCTATGCGCGCGCCTCGCGCGTGCTGCATCGCGAGGCCAATCCCGGCAATGCGCGCCCGCTCGTCCAGCGCCATGGCGACCGCGACCTCTGGCTCAATCCGCCGCCGATCCCGCTGACCTCCGACGAGATGGACGCGGTCTACGACCTTCCTTACGCGCGCGCCCCGCACCCGTCCTATGGCGACGCGAAAATCCCGGCCTGGGACATGATCAAGTTCTCGGTGACGATCATGCGCGGTTGCTTCGGCGGTTGCACCTTCTGCTCGATCACCGAGCATGAAGGCCGCATCATCCAAAACCGCTCGGAAAAATCGATCCTGCAGGAGATCGAAAAGATCCGCGACAAGACGCCGGGGTTCACCGGCGTGATCTCCGACATCGGCGGCCCCACCGCCAACATGTACCGGATGGCCTGCAAGGACCCGAAGATCGAGGCGGCCTGCCGTCTTCCGTCCTGCGTGTTCCCGGACATCTGCCCCAACCTCAATACTTCGCACGACGATCTGATCAGCCTCTACCGCAAGGTGCGCGAGACGAAGGGCATCAAGAAGGTGATGGTCGCGTCCGGCGTGCGCTATGACCTCGCGGTCAAAAGCCCGGAATATGTCAAGGAACTGGTGACGCACCACGTCGGCGGCTACCTCAAGATCGCGCCCGAGCACACCGAGCGCGGGCCGCTCGACAAGATGATGAAGCCCGGCATCGGCACCTATGACAAGTTCAAGGAGATGTTCGACGCGGCGGCGAAGGAGGCGGGGAAGCAGTATTACCTGATCCCCTATTTCATCGCTGCCCACCCGGGCACCACCGACGAGGACATGATGCACCTCGCGCTGTGGCTGAAGAAGAACCGTTACCGCGCCGACCAGGTGCAGACTTTCCTGCCATCGCCCATGGCCACCGCCACCGCGATGTACCACACCGGCGTCAACACGCTGAAGGGCGTGCGTCGCGGCGGGACGGACAAAGTCGAGACGGTGCGCGGCGCCAAGCAGCGGCGTTTGCACAAGGCCTTCCTGCGCTATCACGACCCGAATAACTGGCCGCTGCTGCGCGATGCGCTCAAGGAAATGGGCCGCGCCGACCTGATCGGCCCGCGCCCGGACCAGTTGGTGCCCAACTACCAGCCAGCCGGAACCGGCAAGGCCGCCGACGTGAAGCGGCCCGCGCGAGCCCACAGCCGCGGGCAGAAGTTCACGACCAAGGGCGTGCCACTGTTCAAGAAGTGACCGGGGCGTCTGGCGTCGGCGCGGCCTCCCGCTGCATCACCGCGGCGAAGAAGCCGTCGGTATCGTGCCGCGCAGGCGTCAGCGCCAGATACTCCGGATGCGCCGAGTTCTTCACCTGCGGCGCGACCTCGTCGAGCGGCACCGCCTTGAAGCCCGGATGCGCCGCCAGGAACGCTGCCACCTGGTCCTCGTTCTCCCGCGGCAGCATCGAGCAGGTCGCATAGACCAGCCGGCCGCCCGGCTTCACCAACCGTGCCGCACTGGCCAGAATCCGCGCCTGCATCGCGACGAGAGCGTCCAGCCCCTTCTCCTCCGGCGAGCGCCAGCGCGCGTCGGGATTGCGCCGCCAGGTGCCGGTGCCGCTGCAGGGCGCATCCACCAACACGCGGTCGAACCCGCCCTTGTGGCGCTTGACCCACTTGTCCGTCTCGCTTGCCAGCAGCCTGGTCTGGATATTGTGTAGCCCTGCCCTGCGGAACCGTTCCGCGCCGCGCTTGAGGCGGCCCTCGCTGACGTCGCAGGCAATGACGTGGCCCCGATTGTCCATCTGCGCCGCGATCGCAAGCGTCTTGCCGCCAGCGCCGGCGCAGAAGTCGACCACGCGCTCGCCCGGCCTTGCATCGACCAGCAAGGCGACAAGCTGCGAGCCCTCGTCCTGGATTTCGACCTCGCCGCTCTTCAACATCGGCAGCCGCGCCAGCGACAGCCGCTCGTCGACGCGGATGCCGTAGGGCGCCAGGGCAGACGCCTCGGCCCGCACGCCGAACCCCTTGAGCGCCCGAAGCATGTCGTCCCGCGTGGCCTTGACCGGATTGACGCGCAGGTCGAGCGGGGCCGCCGTCAGCATTGCCGCCATCTCGCCCGCAAAGGCCTCGCCGAACCGCGCTCGCAATGCATCCACCGCCCAGTCCGGACATTCGAGCCGCACCTCTTCCGGCATGGCCGGATGGTCGATCGGGTGGCCCTCCAGCTTCGCCAGCAGCGCCTGCTCGCGCTCGCTCAGCACGGCCGGCGAGAACTTCGCACCGCTGAACAGGTTCTTCACCTGGTCGGCCGTCCTCCCCTCCTTCAGCGCCAGCCAGGCGATCAGCCGGTTGCGGGGCACATCCTCGCGGCCTTGGCCTTCCAACCACCAGCCCAGCCGCGCATGATGCCTGAGCAGCGAATAGACGGTCTCCAGGATCAGGCCGCGATCACGGTCGTCGATATAGCGTCGGGTCCTGAACCAGGCCGAGACGACGGCATCCACGGGACGCGCGACGTGATCGATTTCTTGCACAAGGTCGAGGGTTGCTTGCAGGCGGGCGGATGGGTTCACGGAAAGGCATTCAGGCTGGAAAACGCCCTTATAGGCGACAGAGCCGCCGCTGACTATCGAGACGATGCGTTCGAAGCGGCTGGGAGGCGGAACGGACGGCACTTTGCGAGGCGCACGGGCAAAAAGACACTTGCCTGCGTGAGACACCTGCTGAAAGGTGCGCATCGGTGTTGCCCGTCCGCGGCAGGCGCGTTCTCGCGCGGATGGTAGCGCACCAAAGCCGGAGCCATCATGTCTCGCTACTACAAGCAGATCCAGCACGGCACGGGAGAGGCGGCGCGCAAGCTCCGCGAGCGCCTGGCTCGCAAGGAGATGGGCGACGCCGCGTGGGAAAACACGGTTTCCCATCACGACGACCGCGCCTTCAAGAGGTTCGGCATCGTGTTCATTGTCGCGTTCGCCGTTGTCGTGTTCGGCCTCGTTTGGCTCGAGTACTGACCGGGACTGAAGCGCGTCCCGAAGCAGGGGGATCGGATTACCCTAGTTCGGTCAGTTCCCACTCCTTGCCCGCCACCGTCACCATGTCGCCGACGCGCTTGCCGAACAGTGCGCGTGCCATCGGCGAGACATGGCTGATGGAGCCTTTCGCGGCATCCGCCTCGTCCTCGCCGACGATCCGCCAGGTGCGGCGCCTGCCGTCCTCGCCTTCCAGCACCACTGTCATGCCGAAGCGCACGACATCCGAGCCCGCCTCCGGTTCCGACAGTTCCGCCGTCTCGCGGCGGGACGTCCAGTAGCGCAGGTCGCGCAGGATGGTTGCCACCGCGACCCGCTCCTGCGTCTTCTCGGCCTGGGACAGCTCGTCGCGCAGTCGAGCCATCTCAGCCTCGATCTGCCGCAGCCCTTCCGCCGTCACGAGATTGCGCTCGGCGCTGACCGGCCGCTCGCCGATCATCGCGATCGCCTCGGTGTCGTCGTCTTCCTTGGTGAATGCCCTGCTCATGCTGGCAAGCTACCGCCTGGGCGCCACGCGGACAATGCCCTCGCCAGGCCTCCCCTTGCCTTGGCACATCCCATGCAAGGCGATACGCTCCCTGCGGAGACCCGTGCCAATGCTGGACAGACGCCGCTTCCTCGCCGCCTCGGCCAGCTTCGCCGCCGGCGGCCTCGCGCTGCGGGCCGAGCCGGTGCGCGCCGCCATGCGCGGCGCGATCGATGCCGGCGAGTTCGGCGTGCAGCCCGGCAGCTTCGACGACCAGAGCCGCGCCTTCTCGGCGATGCTGGACAAGGCGTCGGACGAGGACGCCGCGATCTTCCTGCCGCCCGGCCAGTATGCCATTGCCAGGATAACCCTGCCGCGCCGCGTGCGGCTCTCCGGTGTGCCGGGCGCAACACGGCTCGTCCATGCCGGCGACGGCCACATGCTGGCAGCCGAGGGCGCCGACCACATCGAGCTCTCCGGCCTCGTGATCGACGGCGCCAGTCGCTGGCTCGGCGACACCGCCCAGGGTCTCATCGACGCGCGCGGCGTCGCCGCCTTCGTCCTCGACAACTGCCGCGTCGTCGGCTCGTCCAAGAACGGCCTTGCCCTGGAGCGCGTCTCCGGCCGCATCGAGCGCAGCGAGATTTCCGGCGCGGCCGATGCCGGCATCTGGAGCGTCGAGGCCGGCCGCCTGCAGATCACCGGCAACACGGTCGCCGACTGCGGCAATGGCGGCATCCTCGTCCACCGCTGGCAGCCGGCCGAGGACGGCACGATCGTCACCGGCAACAGGGTCGAGCGGATTCTTGCCCGCGCTGGCGGCACCGGCCAGAACGGCAACGGCATCAATGTCTTTCGCGCCGGCAACGTCATCGTCTCCGGCAACCAGATCGCCGACTGCGCCTTCTCCGCCATCCGCTCCAACTCCGGCGGCAACATCCAGATCAGCGGCAACACCTGCCGGCGCTCCGGCGAGACGGCGATCTATTCAGAGTTCGCCTTCGAGGGCGCAGTGATCGCCAACAACATCGTCGACGGCGGCGCCAACGGCATCTCGGTCGTCAACTTCAACGAAGGCGGCCGGCTCGCCACCGTCACCGGCAACCTGGTGCGCAACCTGTCGCAGACCGGCCCCTATCCCGCCGACGCGCCGGGCTTCGGCGTCGGCATCTCGGTCGAGGCCGACACCTCGGTCACCGGCAACGTCATCGAGAACGCCCCGCTCTACGGCATGAACATCGGCTGGGGTCCGTTCATGCGCAACGTCGTGGCCACCGGCAACGTCATCCGCCAGGCGAGCGAAGGCATCGCCGTCTCGGTGGTCGAAGGCACCGGCTCGGCCGTCATCTCGGACAACGTCATCGACGGCGCCCTGCGCGGCGCGATCATCGGCCATCGCTGGTCCGACCCTGCGACGGGCGACCTCGCCGTCGAGCCGTCGGACCTGCCCGGACTGACGATCGAGCGCAACCGGGTCAGTTGAACCGACCGGGCCGGCTGAGCAGACCTGGTCAGCAAAGCTGACCGCGTCAGCTGACCGGCAGGCCCCTCACCTCGCCGACCTCGATGCCGTTCCAGTTCTTCAGCGTCACCGAGGCCATGCCGGCAAATCGGGCCGACAGCGCCTCGTCGTCGCGCAGCAGGTGCGCCAGCAGCGCCGCCACCGCCGCCTCCGCCCCGCGCCCGGTGCCGTCGTCGATCTTGAGCGCGAAGCCGAGGCCGAGTTCCGGAATGGCGCCGCAATAGACGCCCTCGGCGCCCACCTTGGTGAACACCCTGCCCTTGCCCACCTCCATCATCTCGGTGTCCGCCCGGCCGGTGCCGGCGACATAGAACGGCTCGGCCATGCAGGCCTCGAACAGCCGCCGCGCCGCGCTCGCACGCCCGGCCGACAGCGTCTCGCCGGTCGCCAGCCGCGCGAAGCCGGTCGCGAGGTTCACCAGCGGCACGGCGTAGGTCGGGATCGAGCAGCCGTCGGTGCCGGAGTTCTCTTCGCGATGCGCTGCACCCGTCACCTCCTCCATCGTCGCCGCGATCAGCCGCTGGTAGTCGTGGCCGATCTTCACATAGCCCCGGTGGTTCAACCCCATGTGCCGGCAGCCGCACAGGAAGCCCGAATGCTTGCCCGAGCAGTTGTTGTGCAGCGCGCTCGCCACCTCGCCCGAACGCGCCAGGCGGATCGTCGCCTCCTGGCTGGTCGGCCAGTGCGCGCCGCATTCGAGCGCGTCAGGTTCAAGCCCCGCCTTGGCCAGCACCGCGCGGGCCAGTGCGGCATGCTCCGGCTCGCCGCTGTGCGAGGCGCAGGCCAGCGCCAGTTCCCTGGCGTCGAGGCCGAACGCATCCGCCGCCCCGCTCTCGACCAGCGGCAGCGCCTGCATCACCTTCACCGCGGAGCGCGGGAAGACCGGTCGCGCGACATCGCCCCGCGACAGGACCAGCGCGCCAGAAGCGTCGGCCACCGCGATCGAGCCTTCGTGGCGGCTTTCGACCTTGCCGCCGCGCAGCACCTCGACAAGAACCGGGTTCGTCATCGTTTCACCATGTTGCCTGCCCCATCTCGTCGGCTCATGCACCCGATCGCACGGGTTCGGCAAGGCTGAGGTTGTCGAATTGAAGCTGTTCAAACATCTCCTGCTGTTCATCCTGCTCGTCTTCGTCACGCCGGCGCTCGCCACCGCCGGCTGGTGGATGCTGCAGGACCGGCCGGGTACCTGGAGTTCCGCCGACTGGTCGTCGTCGGGCCTCCTGCCAAAGGCCGAGGCGGACCGGAAAGCGGCCGTCTATGTGCTCGCAGCGCGTACCGGCGGCTTGAAGGGCGCCTTCTCGCTGCACAGCTGGATCGTCACCAAACAGGCAGGCGCGGCCGCCTACGACCGCTACGACAAGGTCGGCTGGGGTTCGCCGATCCGCCGGAACAGCCGGCCAGCCGACGGGCGCTGGTATTCGAACGAGCCCTTCGTCGTCCATGCGCTGGAGGGCAAGGCCGCCGAGGCGGTGATCCCGAAGGTCGAGGCCGCGATCGCCTCCTATCCCTTCTCGAAGCCGGGCGACTATCACGTCTGGCCGGGGCCGAACTCCAACAGCTTCGTCGCGCACGTGCTGCGATCCGTGCCGGAGCTCGGCGCGACGATGCCGCCCAATGCGACCGGCCGCGACTTCGCGGCAGGCATCGGCGCGATCGGCTGGTCGGCCGCGACGGGAGATTTTCACGCTACGCTGCACGGGCTTGCCGGCCTGTCGGTCGGCGCGACCAGCGGGCTGGAGCTGCATTTCATGGGCCTGGTGGCCGGGATCGACATCGCCCGGCCGGCGCTCAAGATCCCCGCCTACGGGCGGTGGGAGATCTTCTGAGCGCTATTCGAACGCCGCGACCAGCGTCTTGCGCAGCGTGCCGTTGTCCCCGTCGGCGCCGTAGAGCACGTCGTCTATACCGAGCGTGCCGTCGTTCCAGCCTGCGCCAAGGACGAGACGGTCGGAATAGTTTGCGGACGGCTCGTCCGGGAAACCGTGCCTGATCTCGACCACGGCGCCGATGCCCTCACCCTCGACCGTGCCTACCTCGCATCTCGGCGAGACGTCCTGATAGCTCTGGAACGGCACGCCGTCGCCGAGCGGCGGCTTCTCGTCGGGATGCGCCTTCTGGATCTCGGCGTTCTTCGCCATCGCCGCGCGGATTTCGGCGGCAAGCGCCGTTGTCACCAGCAGCAACGGGCCGGCCGCCCCCGGATTGTCCTTCATCAGGCAGAATGCCTCACCCAGGGCCGCTTCCGGCCGCTTGTGCTGATCCTGCGCCGACGCACCGAAAACGGTCAGCGACACCAGGGCGGCGGCGAACAGGCTGCCCTTCAAGATGGTCCCCCTCATTGATCATCCCTACTGATCGAACGTGTCGGCCAGCACGCGGCGCAGGCCTGCCTGATAGGTGTCCGTCGGAAAGGACGCGAACAGGATGTCGTCGACGCGCATCTCGCCCGTTTCCGGCTTCAACACAAGCCTGTCGGTCCACCGTTCGCCCTTCTCGGAGTAATAGGCGATGTCGACGATCGTGACATTGGCTGCCGGCGAGACCTTCGAGGCGAGGCACGAGGCCGGCCTGTCGACCACGCCGCGGTAGGGTATCCCGGCCGCGAGCGGCGCGCTGTCGTGACCGGAGGCGTCGGCGACCGCGGCGTTGCGTTCCTCGGCATCCTCGACGATCGCGCGCAGGTCCGACGTCATCAGTTCGCGCAGGCCTGCCATGTCGTCGGCGGTCTGGAGTTCGCAGAACCGGTTCGAGACGTCGCCGACATCGGGCTCGGCCCAGGCCGGGCATGCGACCGCGAACAGCACCGCAACAACGGACAGTCTAGTCTTGAGCAATGATACCACCTGCCAGAAACCCGCCGTCGATGGCAACGGTCTGGCCGGTGATATAGCTTGCCTCCGGTGACAGAAGAAAGGCGATCGCGCCCGCCACCTCGTCGGCGCGGCCGTAGCGCTCCTGCGGGATGCGCTCGCGCCACAACGCCTTTTCCGGCGCCCCGTGCAGCCGAGCCACCATCGGCGTGTCGATCGGCCCTGGCGCGACGCAGTTGACCCGCACGCCCTGCGTCGCGAGCTCCACCGCCATCACCTCGGTCATCAGCTTGAGCCCCGCCTTCGCCGAGCCGTAGGCCAGCCGGCCGCGATTGGCGCGCAGGCCGGAGACCGAGCCGATGTTCACGATCGCCAGCGTCTCGCCCATCCGCTCCAGCGCCGCCTTGGAGGCAAGGAATGGCCCGATGAGGTTCGCTTCCAGCATCTCGCGCATGAATTCGGCCGTCGTGTCCTCGACGCTCGCGGCCTTGGCCACGCCGGCCGAGTTCACCAGTCCGCCGATCAGGCCCAGCCGGTCGACGATCTCGTCGAAGGCCGATGCGACTTCGTCCTCGTCGGTGATGTCGGCCTGGACGAAGATGACGTTCTCCCCTTCCAGGTCGTTCTCCGCCTGGACGAGCCCGTCCGCATCGAGATCGACCACGGCGACCGGCCAGCCGTCCTCCAGCAGCCGCGCCACCACTGCGAGGCCGATCCCAGATGCACCGCCGGTTACAACCGCCGCATGTCTCATCGCGTCAGAATGAACGCAGGCACCGCCGACGTAAAGACCGGACGGCTGACGCAATCGCGGCATCGGGTGGCGGTATTTTTATTGATTGACGCGTCAATAAAAAATAGCCTCGCTCCATGCCGAAGATCGGAATGGAACCCTTGCGCCGCCGCGCGCTGATTGACGCCACGGTGGCCGCCATCGGCGAGCACGGCTCGCTCGACGTGACGATGTCGCAGATCGCCGGCCGCGCCGGCGTGTCGTCGGCGCTCGCACATCACTATTTCGGCGCCAAGGACGATCTGCTCAGGGCCACGATGCGCTCGCTGCTGGCGGATCTCGGCCGCGAGGTGCGAGCCGCACTCGCCCGGGCCGAGACGCCGCGCGAGCGGCTGTCGGCGATCATCGCAGTCAACTTCTCCGCGCCGCAATTCGGCGAGGAAGTGGTGGCCGCCTGGCTCGCCTTCTACGTCGAGGCGCAACGCTCGCCCGAGATGCGCCGGCTTCTCGCGATCTATGCGCGGCGGCTGCACTCGAACCTGACTGAAGCCTTGCTACGACTGCTACCGCGCCGCGAGGCCCTCCACGTCGCGGAAGGCATCGCGGCGCTGATCGACGGTCTCTACATCCGCCGCGCGCTCAAGAACGGCGCGCCCGATCCCGCCTCGGCCATCGCGCTGGTCGAGGATTACGTCTCGCTCAATCTGGGGAGGGCGGGATGAAGCACCAGGACCGCCTCGCCCACAGGGCGGACATGTTGGAGAGCCTCCGATGACCCGCCCCAACATCCTCATCATCATGGTCGACCAGCTGACCGGGACCCTCTTCCCCGACGGCCCCGCCGACTTCCTGCATGCCCCGAACCTCAAGGCGCTGGCCGGCCGCTCGGCGCGGTTCGCGAATAACTACACCGCCTCGCCGCTCTGCGCGCCTGGCCGCGCCTCCTTCATGAGCGGGCAGCTGCCGTCGCGGACGCGCGTCTACGACAACGCCGCCGAGTTCGTTTCCTCGATCCCCACCTTCGCACACCACCTGCGTGCGGCCGGCTACTACACCTGCCTGTCGGGCAAGATGCACTTCGTCGGGCCTGACCAATTGCACGGCTTCGAGGAGCGGCTGACCACGGACATCTACCCGGCCGATTTCGGCTGGACGCCCGATTACCGCAAGCCCGGCGAGCGGATCGACTGGTGGTACCACAATCTCGGTTCCGTCACCGGCGCCGGCGTCGCCGAGACCACCAACCAGCTCGAGTATGACGACGAGGTCGCCTTCCTCGCCAGCCAGAAGCTCTACCAGCTGTCGCGCGAGCACGACGACCCGGCCCGTCGTCCCTGGTGCCTGACGGTCTCGTTCACCCATCCGCACGACCCGTTCGTCGCCCGGCGCAGATATTGGGATCTCTACGAGGACTGCGCGCATCTTGAACCGACCGTAGGCTTCATCCCCTACGCCGACCAGGACCCGCATTCGCAGCGGCTCTATCTCGCCAGCGACTATGCGTCCTTCGACATCCAGCCGGAGCAGATCCGCCGCTCGCGCCGCGGCTATTTCGCCAACATCTCCTACATCGACGACAAGGTGGGCGAGCTCCTCGACACGCTCACGCGCACCCGCATGGCCGATGAAACGGTCGTCCTCTTCTGCTCCGACCACGGCGAAATGCTCGGCGAGCGCGGCCTCTGGTTCAAGATGAACTTCTACGATGGCTCGGCCCGCGTGCCGCTGATGATCGCCGGCAAGGGCGTGCCCGCAGGCCTCGTCACCACGCCGGTGTCCAACCTCGACATCTGCCCGACGCTCTGCGACCTCGCCGGCATCGACATGTCCGCGATCATGCCCTGGACCGACGGCCAGTCGCTGCTGCCGCTGGCGAAGGGGGAGCCACGCGCCGAGCCGGTGCTGATCGAATACGCCGCCGAAGGCTCCTACGCGCCGATGGTCGCCATCCGCGACGGACGCTTCAAGTTCGTCCACTGCGAGCTCGATCCGCCGCAGCTTTTCGATCTCGACACCGATCCGCTCGAGACGAACAACCTCGCCGCCGATCCGGCCCACGTCGCCCTCGTCGGCAGGTTCATGGCCGCCGTGCGCGCCCGCTGGGACATGGCGCGCTTCGACGCCGAGGTACGCGAGAGCCAGGCACGCCGCTGGGTGATCTACCCGGCGCTCCGCAACGGCTCCTACTACCCGTGGGACTTCCAGCCGCTGCAGAAAGCCTCCGAACGCTACATGCGCAACCACATGGACCTGAACGTGCTGGAAGAGTCCAAACGCTGGCCGAGGGGCGAGTGATGGCGCAGCGCGAGGCTGATTTCGTCATCGTCGGCGCCGGTTCGGCCGGCTGTGCGCTCGCCTACCGGCTGTCCGAGGACGGGAAGAACACGGTCATCGTCATCGAGCATGGCGGGTCGGATTTCGGCCCGCTGATCCAGATGCCCTCGGCCCTGTCGATCCCGATGAACATGAGCCTCTACGACTGGGGTTTTCGGACCGAGCCCGAGCCGCATCTCGGCAACCGCGTGCTCGCAACCCCGCGCGGCAAGGTGATCGGCGGCTCCTCCTCCATCAACGGCATGGTCTATGTCCGCGGCCATGCCCGCGACTTCGATCACTGGGCCGAGCAGGGCGCGGCCGGCTGGGCCTATGCCGACGTCCTACCCTACTACAAGCGGATGGAGCATTCGCATGGCGGCGAGGAAGGCTGGCGCGGCACCGACGGCCCACTGCATGTGCGACGCGGCCAGCTGTTCAATCCGCTCTACCGGGCCTTCGTCGAGGCAGGGAAACAAGCAGGCTTCGAGACCACCGAGGACTATAACGGCTCCAAGCAGGAGGGCTTCGGCTGGATGGAGCAGACCATCCACATGGGCCGCCGCTGGTCGGCCGCCAATGCCTATCTGAGGCCGGCGCTCAGACGGCCGAACGTGAGTCTTCTCAAGGGCATGGCGCGCCGCGTTGTGATCGAGAATCATCGCGCGACCGGCGTCGAGATTCAGGTTGGTACGGAGATTCAGGTCGTTAAGGCAAAACGCGAGGTCGTGCTCGCCGCCTCCTCGATCAACTCGCCCAAGCTCTTGATGCTCTCCGGTATCGGACCAGCCGCGCATCTGGCCGAACACGGCATCGACGTGGTCGCCGACCGGCCCGGCGTCGGCCAGAACCTGCAGGACCATCTGGAACTCTACATCCAGCAGGAAGCCACCCAGCCGGTGACGCTGCATTCCGTGCTCAACCCCTTCTCCAAGGCGCTGATCGGCGCGCGCTGGCTCGTCTGGGGCGACGGGCTCGGCGCCACCAACCATTTCGAGGCCGCCGCCTTCGTCCGCTCGAAGGCAGGCGTCGACTATCCCGATATCCAGTATCATTTCCTGCCGGCCGCCATGCGCTACGACGGTAAGTCGGCGGCCAAATCGCACGGCTTCCAGGCGCATGTCGGGCCGATGCGCTCGAAGTCGCGCGGCTCGATCACGCTGCGCTCGGCCGAGCCCGCAACGCCGCCGGTGATCCGCTTCAACTACATGTCGCATCCCGACGACTGGGCCGACTTTCGCCACTCTATCCGTCTCACCCGCGAGATCTTCGGCCAGGAGGCCTTTGCGCCCTATCGCGGCAGGGAGATTTCGCCCGGCAGCCATGTGCAGACCGACGACGAGCTGGACGACTTCATCCGCGAGCATGTCGAGAGCGCCTACCACCCTTGCGGCACCTGTCGGATGGGCCGCGCCGACGACCGTCACGCCGTGGTCGACCCGGAATGCCGGGTGATCGGCGTCGACGGCCTGCGGGTAGCCGATTCCTCCATCTTTCCGCGCGTCACCAACGGCAATCTCAACGCGCCGTCGATCATGACCGGCGAGAAGGCCTCCGACCACATCCTCGGCAAGACGCCGCTGCCGCCCTCCAACCGGGAACCCTGGATCAACCCACGCTGGCGCGAGAGCGACCGGTGAGGCGGCTTCCGCATCGGACGCGCGCGGGCTATGAGGGTTGAAACAGCAAGGAACAGACAATGAAGACCAACAATCTCTACCTGATCATCGGCGTGCTGGTCGCCGTCGTGGTGGTGCTCGGCATCTATGTCTGGCGCGAGCAATCGAAGCCGGAGGGCGTCGAGATCAAGGTCGACCAGAACGGCCTGTCCATCCAGAAAAACTGACGCCGCAGGAGCGCCGCATGACCGCCCAGCCGAAAGCCTCGCACTACATCAACGGCCGCTTCGTCGAGGATGAAGGTGGCAAGGCGTTGCCGGTCATCTATCCCGCCACCGGCGAAACCATCGCCACGCTCCATTCGGCAACGCCAAACGTCGTGGAACTGGCGGTGGAGGCGGCCCGTTCCGCGCAACCCGCCTGGGCGCGGCTGAAGCCGGTCGAGCGCGGCCGCATCCTGCGCCGCGCCTCCGACATTTTGCGCGCACGCAACGCCGAACTGGCGCGGCTGGAGACACTTGATACCGGCAAGGCGATACAGGAGACGCTGGTCGCCGACCCGGCCTCTGCCGCCGACGCGCTCGAATTCTTCGGCGGCGCGGTCGCCGCCTTCCACGGCGACTATGTCGACCTCGGCGGCCCCTTCGCCTACACGCGCCGCGAGCCGCTCGGCGTCTGCGTCGGCATCGGCGCCTGGAACTACCCGATCCAGGGCGCGGGCTGGAAGTCGGCGCCCGCGCTCGCCATGGGCAATGCGATGATCTTCAAGCCATCGGAGAACACCCCGCTCTCGGCCCTTGCGCTCGCCGAGATCTACACCGAGGCTGGGCTGCCGGACGGCCTGTTCAACGTCGTCCAGGGCTATGGCGACGTGGGTGCTGCGCTCGCCGGCCATCCGGTCGTGGCAAAAGTGTCCCTCACCGGCTCGGTGCCGACCGGCAAGAAGGTTCTGGCGCTCGCCGGCTCGCAGATGAAGCACGCGACGATGGAGCTCGGCGGCAAGTCGCCGCTCATCGTCTTCGAGGATGCAGACCTCGAGAACGCGATTTCCGGCGCCATGCTCGGCAATTTCTATTCGACCGGCCAGGTCTGCTCCAACGGCACCCGGGTCTTCGTCCAGAAAGGCATGCACGACCGCTTCGTCGACCGCCTCGTCGAGCGCACCAAGAAGATCCGGCTCGGCGACCCGCTCGACCCGGAGACGCAGATGGGCCCGCTGATCAACAAAAGCCAGCACGACAAGGTGCTGGGCTACATCGAGATCGGCAAGAAGGAAGGCGCCACCCTCGCCACCGGCGGCGGCGCACCGAAGCTGCAGGGCTTCGAGAACGGCTTCTATGTCGAGCCGACTGTCTTCACCGGCGTGACCGACGACATGACCATCGCGCAGGAAGAGATCTTCGGCCCGGTGATGAGCGTGCTGTCCTTTGACGAAGAGGACGAAGTGATCGCCCGCGCCAACGACACCGAGTTCGGCCTCTCGGCCGGCGTCTTCACGCAGGACATGGCCCGCGCCCACCGCGTCGTGGCGGACCTCCAGGCGGGAACGCTCTGGATCAACCACTACAATCTCTCGCCGGTCGAAATCCCCTTCGGCGGCGCGAAGAGTTCCGGCATCGGCCGCGAGAACTCGCTGGAGGCGCTGCGCCACTACAGCCAGGTGAAGTCGGTCTATGTCGAGACCGGGAGCGTCGAGAGCCCTTACTGAGCCTTACGGCCCAGCGTCCGCATCGTCTCCAGCCATTCCGCCCGGCTGTCCGCCGCCCCCTCTACCATGCCGACGATCGAGGAGCGCACCGGCGAGATGCCGACGAAGTTGAGGATGTTGCGCTTCAGGCTCTTCACCGAATGCGCGCCGAAATACCAGTTGTAGACGAAGGCCGGCATGCCCATCGTGACGACAAGCCGCGCCGACTTGCCCTTCCACAAGCCCGGTGCCAGCGACCTTGCCCCCTTGTCGATCGCCACGCCCGGCCGGCCGATCTGCTCAAGGAAAGCCTTGAGCAGCGCCGGCACATCGCCCAGCCACAACGGATAGACGATGACAAGGTGATCGGCCCAGCCGATCGAAGCCGCCGCATCGCTCAGCGGCTGCGGAACCGGCCCGTTCTCCCAGTCCTCCCGCCGCCGCAGTACCGGAATGTCGAGCTCACCGATCGCAAGCCGCCGCACTTCATGCCCGCCCGCTTCCGCCCCCTCCGCATAGGCCGCCGCGAGCGCATGGACGAAACGCTCCGGCCGCGGATCCGGGTGACCGTTGATGACCAGTATCTTCTTCGGCATGGCGGCTTCTCCAACGCTGGGAAACCTAGCGGTTGCCTGACGGGTCGACCTTGAGCGAGATCAACCCGCCTCATCGGCCTACGCGGCGGCGAGCGCCCGTTCGATCGCCTCAGGCTCGTTTTCGATGACGAGCAGAAGAATCCGCGACGGTGTATCAACGGGCGACCGACCCTGCTCCCAGTCGCGGACCCGCCCGACCGTAAAGCCATAGCGGGCGGCGAAGGCCTGTTGGGACAGACCGAGCTTGCGGCGGATTCTCTTCACATCCACCGTCTCCGGCACATGGACACGAAAGGCATCCGCGTCCTCGCGCCCTTCGGCAAAGGCCAGGGCCTCGCGCGCGCCCTGAAGAATTCGCGATCCCGGCTTCGTCATTTTCCGTGTCTCCGCCTCATTCTCTCGACTTTCGCTGCTCGCCATGCTCTCGGCAGTTCCGAGAGGATCGCTCGAAGTTCGTTCCGCTCGGCCTTCGTCAGATTCGCGCGATTGCCCTTGCCATAGATATCGAGCAGAAACAGAGGGATATCGTCGCCAGCGAAGAAGGTGATAACCCGGTAGCCACCGCTCTTCCCGTGTCCTCGACCGGCAAAGCGGACCTTGCGCGCCCCACCAGTCCCGACAATCAGATCACCGGCGCTGGGATTGTCAGCCAGGAACCGGACGATCTCCGCGCGCTCATCGTCATTTACACCCTCGTCCTTCGCGGATGCGAGGTAGGCGGGCGTTTCCACGACAGTATGCACGACAGAAATTATACGGAATTTCCGTAGCTCTGCAAGCGTCTACCCATACCGCTTCATATAGGCCGAGAGCGCGGTGACGATGTGGTAGAGGATGCTCGCCGGCGCGTCCTTGGCGAGCGCCCTGCCCCGCTCGTCGATCAGGTCGATCCACAGTCCCGAGGGCGCGGGATCGATGTGCCAGCGGAACAGGCGGCCGAGGCGGGCCTCGATCTCCGGCTTCATGTCCGGCCCGCCGGTGTCGTCCAGCGCCATCGCCGCCTTGATCGCCTCGGTCTGCGGCCAGCTGCGCGAGGTGCGCTCCAGCGGAATGCCCTCGCGCGACACGGCGCCGTAGGCGAGGCCCGTCGCGCGGTTCAACCCGTTGGCGATCGCCGAGGCGTAGAGTTTTCGCGCAAAGGCGACGAGATCCTTCTGACCGCTCTGCCGTGCGAACTCGACGAGCAGCGCGGCCCACTCGAAATGATGCCCGGGCTCTGTCCACTGGCCCTTCTCGCCTTCCGCCGGCCTCCAGTCGTCGTCGAAATATTCGCCGATCGTCCAGGAGTCGGGATCGAAGAAGTGGCTGCGGAACAGGTCGATGATCCGGGATGCCCGGCGCAGATACTGCCGGTTCCCGGTCGCGTCGTACCAGGCGAGGAAGGCTTCCAGCAGGTGCATGTGCGGGTTGGTGCGGCGCAGCCCCTCGCCCTGCGAGGTCTCGAGGAAGCCGCGCATGTTGCGGTCCTCCAGCCTGTCGTCGAGGAAGGCGAAAGTCGCCTCGCCAAGCGCCAGCGCGTCCGGATTGCCGGCGCGATGCGCATGCGCCAGCGCCAGAAGCACGCAGGCATGGTCGTAGGCGTCCTCGGTGGCGTCGAGCACCGATCCGTCGACATCGAGCGTGCGCATCCAGCCGCCGTTGGCCGTGCGGCCCTTCGCGGCGATGAAATCGACGCCGTTGGCGATCAGCTTCTCCGACGGCCCGTCCCAGCCATAGGTCTTGGCCACCGAGAAGGCGAAGATCTGCCGCGCCATGGTGCGCATGCGCTTCGGCCGCGGGATCGGCCGGCGGTCGAAGCCCATCGCCTCGTAATAGCCGCCATACCGTTCGTCGATCGCAGCGGTCGACCACAAGGGCAGCGCCTCTTCGAACAGCCAGTGGCGCACGCGCGGCAGCCAGGCGCCATTGGCGATGACGCGGTCCTGCGCCGGCGTGAACTTCGTCTCCAGCCGACCGCTCTTCTCCAACCGCTCGACGATCTTCTTGACGTTCTGGCTCTGCGAGACGGGCGCCACGAAGGTCGCGTCCGCCGTCGCCACGATCGCCACGTCCTTCATGCCGATGACGGACAGCAGCCGCCCCTGGCTGCGCAGGTAGGAATTCTCCGTGTCGATCGCGACCACATCGCCGACGACCACGTTGCCGTCCGCATCCGTCGGACTCACCTCCAGCAGTGACTGCCAGGAGCCGAGATCGTTCCAGCGGAAGCCTGCCGGCACCATGGCGATGCCGGCCGTCTTCTCCATGATGGCGTAGTCGACCGAGATCGACGGCACGGCCGCATAGATTTCCTGTGGCAGGTAGAGCCCCGACACCTCGCGCGCCGCCGCTCGACAGGCCTGCTCGGCCTGCGACCAGATCTCCGGCTGCAGTTTCAGGAACGCATCCCGCATCGCGCTGGCGCGAAACAGGAACATGCCTGCGTTCCAGAAGAACGTTCCGGCGGCGAGATAGGATTCGGCGGTCGCAAGGTCCGGCTTTTCGACGAAGCGGCGCACCGCCCGCACGTCGCCGTCGCCGTCGGCCTCGATATAGCCGTAGCCGGTTTCCGGATGCGTCGGCCTGACGCCGAAGACGACGAGCTGCCCCGCCTCGGCCGCCGGAACGCCTTTCTCGATCGTCTCCCAGAACTGGCGGTCGGTCGAGATCGAGTGGTCGGACGGCACCACCAGCGCCAGCCCGTCGCCTTTTTCAAGCACCAGCACCGCCGCGACCGCCACCGCGACGGCCGTGTTGCGCCCCATCGGTTCGAACACGGCCATGCCGCCGCCGAGGTCGAGGCCGGCCAGATCGTCGCGCACGCGCTCGGCATGCCGCTCCGACGCGATCAGGCTCACCGGCGCCGAGCCGGCCGTGCGTGCACGTAGCCGCCGGATGGTGCGCACCAGCATCGAGCCGTCGCCAGCCAGATCGTGGAACTGCTTCGGGTTGTCCTCGCGCGACAGCGGCCACAGCCGAGATCCGACGCCGCCGCTCATCACGAAGCAGGAGATCGGAGCGGCCATCGGGACCTCAGATCGTCTGGTTGTAAGCGCCGACTTCCGGGTTCTCCCGCAGCACGGCATCGACGGCAAAGAACATCTGGCGCTTGCGTTCTTCCGAAACGGGGCTTTCGACCACGACGACGAGCTCCGGCTTGTTGGACGAGGCGCGCACCAGGCCCCAGGTGCCGTCCTCGGCGACGATGCGTACGCCGTTTACTGTCACGAGGTCGGCGATCTTCTGGCCGGCAACCGTCTCGCCTTTCTCCCGCATCGCCTCGAAGCGCTTTACGACGCGGTCCGCCACGTCGTATTTCACCTCGTCGGCACAGTGCGGCGACATCGTTGGCGAGCCGAAGGTCAGCGGCAGGTCGCGGTAAAGATCGGCCATCGACTTCCCGGGATTCCGGTCGAGCATCCGGCAGACCGCGATCGCCGTCACCAGCCCGTCGTCGTAGCCGCGGCCGATCGGCGGGTTGAAGAAGAAGTGGCCCGACTTTTCGAAGCCGGCGATCGCGTCGAGTTCCTTCACCCGCCGCTTGATGTGCGAATGGCCGGTCTTCCAGTAGTCGGTCACCGCGCCGTTCGCCTTCAGCACCGGATCGGTCATGAACAGGCCGGTCGACTTCACGTCGACCACGAAACGCGATCCCGGATGCTCGCCCGAAATGTCGCGAGCGAGCATGACGCCCACCTTGTCGGCGAAAATCTCGCTGCCCTCGTTGTCGACCACCCCGCAGCGGTCGCCGTCTCCGTCGAAGCCGAGCCCGACGTCAGCGCCGGTGCGCAGCACCTCGTCGCGGATGGCGTGCAGCATCTTCATGTCTTCAGGATTGGGATTGTAGCGCGGGAAGGTATGGTCGAGCTCGACGTCGAGCGGCACAACCTCGCAGCCGATCGCCTCCAGCATCTGCGGCGCGAACGCCCCGGCCGTGCCGTTGCCACAAGCTGCCACGACCTTGATCTTGCGGCCGATCTTCACGCCCTTGGTCAGGTCCGCGAGATAGGTCTCGCGGAAATTCTCCACGAACTCGTAGGAGCCCTCGCCCGCGAGATCGAAGTCACCGGCCAGCACGATGCGCTTCAGCTCGGCCATTTCGTCCGGCCCGAAAGTCAGCGGCCGCGCCGAACCCATCTTCACGCCGGTCCAGCCGTTCTCGTTGTGCGAGGCGGTCACCATCGCGACCGAAGGGCAGTCGAGCGCGAACTGCGCGAAATAGGCCATCGGCGACAGCGCCAGCCCGATGTCCTTCACCCGCGCCCCGGCGGCCATCAGGCCCGCCGTCAGCGCCAGCTTGATGGACAGCGAATAGGAACGGAAGTCATGCCCGACGACAATGTCGGGCGCGATGCCCGCGCGGCAAATCATCGTGCCGAGGCCCATGCCGAGCGCCTGCACGCCGATCAGGTTCAGTTCGGGCGCGTTGTCGGAGCCTGGATGACCGAACCACCAGCGCGCGTCGTATTCGCGAAAGCCGGTTGGTTTCACCAGCGGCGTCGTCTCGAATTCGAAGGTGTTCGGCCTTGCATCGGCCACCGGCTTGAACGTCACTCGGTCCAACTCCACATCATCGGGAAGCGGGCGCATTTGGTCCCTCCTCCGCGGCCGTGACGATAGCGGCGAAATCGCAAGAAATCGTTTCGCGAATGCGCTTGCAGGTTCGGGGGGCGAACGTTATAAGCCCGCCGACTGGTTCACGGAGTGTAGCGCAGCCTGGTAGCGCACCTCGTTCGGGACGAGGGGGTCGCAGGTTCAAATCCTGCCACTCCGACCAGAAATTTTCCCGATATTTCCTCAGCCTATCTGCAGGACAGCCGCCTCCAGCGGCGCGAGCACGACATGTTCGCCGTCCGATCCGGCTGCATGGCCGGGCAGATCGAGTGCACTGGACGGTCGGAGTGCCGCCGGGATCGTCCACCGCTTCCTTTCCCGCGCGAAGTTGAACAGGCAGAGCAGCCGCTCATCCTCCTCCTCGCGTTCGAACGCCAGCACGTCCTCGTCCTTGCCGACGAACCGGATCGAGCCGCCGATCAGCGCAGGGTGCCTTCTGCGAAAGGCCAGCGTCTCACGGTAATGCGCCAGCACCGTGCCGGGGGCTCCCTGCCGGTCGACTGCCCGCTCCAGATGGATCGCGGGTACCGGAAGCCAGGGCTTTGTCGTCGAGAAGCCGCCATTGCGCAGGTCGCCGCTCCACGGCATCGGGGTGCGGCAGCCGTCGCGGCCCTTGAAGCCCGGCCAGAAGCGGATGCCGTAGGGATCGCGCAGGTCCTCGAAGGCGATGTCGGCCTCCTCCAGCCCCAGCTCCTCACCCTGATAGAGGCAGATCGAGCCGCGCAGGGAGGCGAGCAGCGTCAGCGCGAACCTTGCCACACGATCCGTGTCGTCGCCCGGCTTGCTGAAGCGCGTGGCGTGGCGCCGCACATCGTGGTTTGAGAAGGCCCAGCAGACCCACCCTTCCTTCACCGTCGCCTCGAAGTCGCCGACGCAGCGGCGGATGTGCGCCGGGTCAAAATCGTCGGCCAACAGGTCGAAGGTGTAGCACATGTTGAGCTTGTCGCCGCCCTCGGTATAGGCCGAGACCGTCTTCAGCGACCGCTCGCCGTCGCCGACCTCGCCGACCGCCGCCCTGCCCTCGTATTCATTCAGCACACGGCGGAATTCCGTCAGGAACGCCACGTTCTCCGGCTGCGTCTTGTCGTAGAGGTGGTCCTGGTAGCCGTAGGGGTTCGTCTCCGGCACGTCGCCGGTGCGGGCGCGGTTGGAGGGCGGGTTGTCGCGCAGCTTCAGGTCGTGAAAGTAGTGGTTCACCGCGTCGAGCCGGAAGCCGTCGACGCCGCGGTCGAGCCAGAAGCGGGCGGTGTCGAGCACGGCCTTCCGAACCTCCGGATTGTGAAAGTTGAGGTCGGGCTGCGAGGTCAGGAACGTGTGCATGTAATACTGCCGGCGCAGCGTGTCCCATTCCCAGGCCGGCCCGCCGAAGATCGACAGCCAGTTGTTGGGCGCCGTGCCGTCCGGCTTCGCATCCGCCCAGACGTACCAGTCGGCCTTGTCGCTGTCGCGCGAGGCGCGGCTCTGGCGGAACCAGGCGTGCTGGTCCGACGTATGCGACAGCACCAGGTCGATAATGACCTTGATGCCGCGCCGGTGCGCCTCTTCCACGAAGCGGTCGAAATCCTGCAGCGTGCCGAACATCGGGTCGACGTCACAGTAATCCGATACGTCGTAGCCCATGTCGGCCATCGGCGAGCGGAAGAAGGGCGACAGCCAGATCGCGTCGACGCCGAGCGAGGCGATGTGGTCGAGCCGCTCCGTCGCGCCCGCGAGGTCGCCGACGCCGTCGCCGCTCGTGTCCTGGAAGGAGCGCGGATAGATCTGGTAGAGCACCCCGCCGCGCCACCAGTCAGGGTTCTGCGCGGTCCGCTTCTCAGTCATCGATCGCCTCTTCGACAAGAATTGCCACGGATCGTCCCTCGAGCCGGATCGTGCCGGCCACTTCCGTCCGCATCGCCGGAACCGGCGTCACGTCCCGCCAGGCATGGCCGTCCCGCGCCTTCGGCGCGAAGGCGACGGCGCGCCGGTCGGCGTTGAACAGCCCGGCGAGGCGCGGACGGCCCGGCTGCTCGACCACCAGCGCAAGACGGCGGTTGTCCGCTTCGTTCCATCGCTCCTCGGTCATCGGCGTCCAGTCGGTCCACAGCCATTCGGCGGTCGCGGATGGAACATCCCCACCCACCGGCGCGAAGAAATCCTGCGCGTCGAGCCCCAGCCTGCCGCGCAGGGACGACAGGGCCGTGACGAACTGCTCCAGCGCCTCGTCCCGCCCCGCCCAGTCCAGCCAGGTGATCGCATTGTCCTGCGCATAGGCATTGTTGTTGCCCTGCTGCGTGCGGCCGAACTCGTCGCCGGCGGTGAGCAGGATCGTGCCGCGCGACAGGAACAGCGTCGCCAGCATCGCTTCCGCGTCGCTCCGACGGCGCGCGACGATGGCCGCGTCGCCGCTCGGTCCTTCCACGCCGTGGTTCCAGGAGAAATTCTCGTCGTGGCCGTCGCGGTTGTCCTCGCCGTTGGCCTCGTTGTGCTTGTGCGCGTAGGCGGTCATGTCGGCCAGCGTCATGCCGTCATGCGCCGCGACGAAGTTGACGCTGCGTGTAACGATGCCCCCATCGCGCCCGAAAATGTCCGACGAGCCGGCCAGCCGCGTCGCCAGGCTTCCGACCGTTCCCCGGTCGCCGCGCCAGTAGCGGCGCACGTCGTCGCGGAAGCGGTCGTTCCATTCGAGCCAGCGGCCGGAGAAATTGCCGAGCTGGTAGCCGCCCGGCCCGATGTCCCACGGTTCGGCGATCAGCACCCGGTCGGCCAGCACCGGGTCGGTCTCGATCGCGCGCAGCGTTTCCGCGCGAGGATCGAACCCCTCCGCCGTCCGGCCGAGGATCGGCGCCAGGTCGAAGCGGAAGCCGTCGACGCCCGCCTGCAGGACGAAGTGGCGCAGCGAAGCGAGAATGAGTTCCCTCACCCGCGGATGGTCGCAGGCGAGCGTGTGGCCGCAGCCGGTGTCGTTGACCAGCGACCCGTCCGGCGCATGGCGGTAATAGGCCTGCGCGTCGAGACCCCGCAGCGACAGCGTCGGGCCGAAGACGTCGCTCTCGCCGGTATGGTTGAAGACGAGGTCGAGGATCACGCCGATGCCTGCGGCCCTCAGCGCCGCCGCCGTGTCGCGCAGCTCCGCGATCCCGCCCGGCGCCAGGCGCGGGTCGAGCGCCATGAACGACACCGGATTATAGCCCCAGGCATTGCGCAGCCCCAGTGGGGGCAGGTGGCGCTCGTCGATCCAGGCCGTCACCGGCATCAGCTCGACCGCGGAGACGCCAAGCTTCGTCAGATGATCGATGACCGCCGGATGCGCGAGGGCGGCGATCGTGCCGCGCAGTTCCTCCGGAACGTGCGGATGCAGTTTGGTGAAGGCCCTGACGTTCAGCTCGTAGACCAGCCCGCCCGGCCGAAAGAGCGGCGGCGAGGGCGTTGCCGGCGGAGGCAACGGCGTGACGATCGCCTTGGGCATCATCGGCGCTGTGTCTTCCTGCTGCCAGCGCGGCGCGGCGGTCAGCGCATTGTATTGATACGGCCAGTCGATCGCCACCGCGTAGGGATCCATCAGCAGCTTCCACGGGTCGAACCAGAGCCCGTTCGGCGGATCGTAGGGGCCGTCGACGCGGAAGCCGTAGCGCCGGCCGGCGCCGGCGCCCGGCACGATCGCGGAGAACACGCCGTCGTCGCGCCGCGACAGCTCGATCCGGTCGGTCTCGTGCCATCCCCTGTCGTCGAACAGCGAGACCCATACCCGCTCGGCCCGGCCCGACCAGACGGCGAACTCCGTCGCCGATCCGTCCGGTCTTGCTCCGAGTGCTGGCGACATGCGGGTCCCGAGGTCGATTCGCGATCGCCGGGAAGGTCCGGCGATGCAGAATAGCAATCTTGCTGCATTGCGAAACAAGCTTTTGCCGTGCCGTCCCACGAGCAACCACCTGCCGCGGGCTGAGGCATTCATCGTCCGCGCCAAATTTCTTATCTCCTGTCTTGACAACATACCAACTGGTTGGTTTATTGCAGACCAATCAGTTGGTATGTTCCATGACCGAAGCGACCCATCCCTCCCGCCAGAAATTCATCGATGCCGCGATCGCGCTCATCCGCGAGCAGGGCTATGCGGGCACGTCGGTCGACGACATCTGCGCCCGCGCCGGCATGAAGAAGGGCAGCTTCTTCCATCACTTCAAGAGCAAGGAAGAGCTTCTCCTGGCGGCGATCGCCCACTGGAACGCCTTCACCGGCGAAGTCTTCCGCACAGCGCCCTATCGCCAGCTTGCCGATCCGCTCGACCGCCTGCTCGGCTATGTCGATCTCCGTATCGCGCTGCTCGACATGCCGATCGCGGAATTCTCCTGCCTGCTCGGCACGCTGGTCCAGGAGGTTCATACGAGCCATCCGGCGCTGCTCGCCGCCGCCGATGGCGGCATGAGCGGCCATATCGACGAGATCGTCGCCGACATCGTCGCGGCCAAGGCGCTCTATGCGCCGGCCGCCGACTGGACACCCGAAAGCCTCGGCTACTTCATCCAGGCGGCCCTCCAGGGCTCGTTTATCCAGGCCAAGGCCAGGCAGGGCGCCGATGTCGCGCGCGCCAACCTCGCGCACCTTCGGCGCTACCTCGAAACGCTCTTTCCCCGCGGCAACTGACAAGGAGTAAGGTCATGCCCAGCACCATCCGCCTGCATCGCGTCCTCAAGGCCCCGCCGGAGAAGGTCTACAAGGCTTTCGTCGACGCCGACGCCCTGTGCCGCTGGCTGCCGCCCTACGGCTTCCTCGGCAAGATCGACCGTTTCGAGGCAAAGGTCGGCGGCGGCTACCACATGTCGTTCCGCAACTTCACCACCGGTCAGGCGCATTCCTTCAGCGTGGAATACAAGGAGCTCGTGCCCGGCAAGAGGATCGTCCACACCGACCGCTTCGACGGCGATTTCATGCCCGGCGAGATGCTCGTCACCATCGAATTCACCGAGGTCTTCTGCGGCACCGACATCAGGATCGAGCAGGCCGGCGTGCCTGACATGATCCCCGAAGCCGCCTGCTATCTCGGCTGGCAGGAATCCCTCCTCCAGCTCGCCCAGGTGGTCGAGCCGGATATCAAGGACGAGTGATGCGTCGCTCCACTGCATGTCAGTTGTGAGGTCCGATAGGACCTTTCAACTGGCCGCACGCCGCTGCTTTGGCGCAAGACCTCAGCCTTCATGCCGGCTCGCGCAGGCGGTGGAGGATCATACGCGACAGCAGGACGATGACGACCGTCAGCGCCAGAACCATCGCGACCACGAGGTAGAGCCCCGTATAGTCGATGGCCGCGATGATGGGCTGCGCCGCGATCGGCGACACGAAGTGCCCCAGGAACATCGATGATGTCACAAGGCCGGTGACGCGAGCCCGGGTCGCCGGTGTTCCAACCTGCACGGCCGCCGACATGACGTTCGGCATGGAAAAGCCCAGGCCAAAGCCGACGACGGCGAGTGCGCCGAAAACTCCAACCGCTCCGGAGGCGAATGACAGCCAGGCAAACCCCGCTGCCATCAGCGCCAGGCCCAGCCCGAACGTCGCGGTCAGGTCCAGCCTCGCGCGAAGCGACCCGTAGCCGAACCCCGTGATGGCTCCGGCGAGATTCAGCAGCCCGATCGCAAGCCCGGCCATGCTTGGCCGCGTCATCTGCAATGCGTCGCGTAGGAAGAACGCGATCTGCGAGGGGATCGTGTAGAACAGCGCGTTGACCAGAAACGCCAGCAGGCAGACGAGCAGGACCGGCAGCCAGTTCAACCTGTCTTGCTGATGCTCCCTTGGCTGGGCTGTGCGTGCAGGGCGTGACGGCTCGATGAGAAACAGCGCGGCCGCGGGCAGGATCAGCAGGCCGAGCCCATAGACCGCAAACGGCGCGCGCCAGTGAATGTCGGCCAGTACGCCGCCTGCAATCACGAAGACGACGCCACCGATCTGCGTGAAGGCGAGTTGAAGGCCGAAGAAGCGCGACCTCTCCTCGCCTTCGAAGTAGTCGCCGACAAGAGCCGCACCGATCGTCATGATCGCCGCGATGGCGAGGCCGAGCGCGGCGCGACCGACCAGAATGGAGATCAGGCTGTCCGCGACGAGACCCGACATTCCGGCGACGACATAGAGCGCTATGAATGTGACGAGCAGCTTCTTGCGGCCGAACCTATCGGCGAGGGTTCCGACGACTGGCGCAAAGAACGCAACAAAGATGGCCGGCAGCGTCAGCACCATGCGGCTGAGCAATTCCACCCCCTCCTGTCCGGCGAAGACCTCACGAATCGCCGGAAGAGCCGGCGCCACGATCGTCCCGGCCATGATGGTCAGCGTCGCCACCGCGAGCAGCGTCGATCTGAGCGACAACGGCCTCGGGGTTGTTGCACGAAAACTCGCCGCCGGCCCGGATGCGACGCCGGGCGGAGCGGTTTCGAGCGTCAGGTCTCTGGAGGTCATGGAATCGTCCTTCACTGGAGTTCCACGACCTGATAGAACCTCAAGTATAGTTGAGGTCAAGCATGACGAACAAGAAAATTGGCCCCACGATCAAGCGCGACCTGTCGGTCGGCGAGGTCGCCGCTCGGGCCGGCGTAGCGGTGTCGACGCTTCACTTCTACGAAGCTGAAGGGCTGATAACGGGCCATCGAACCAGTGCGAACCACCGTCGCTACGAGCGCAATGTCTTGCGGCGCATCGCCATCGTCCGCGTCGCCCAGCGCGCCGGCATTCCGCTGAAGGAGATCCGATCCGCCCTCAGCGCATTGCCTGGTGGCCGTACGCCCAACCGCGAGGACTGGGAGAAACTGTCGGCGGCGTGGCGCGGCGAACTGAACGAGCGCATCGAACGCCTCACCCGCCTGCGCGACCAACTGACCGGCTGCATCGGATGCGGCTGTCTTTCGACGCAGGAATGCCCCTTGAGGAACCCCTACGACATCCTTGGTGAACAGAGCACCGGGCCGGTGCTGCTGGAACCGCGCGGCGATTTCGATGAGACGGTTCGCTAGGTGATCACCGTTGGCACATCCATCCCGGTCGCCGCTTTGATCCCCGCAATCTCCTCCGCCGCTGCGATCAGGTCGGCCAGCGCCTCCTGCGTCTCGATGCCGTGCTTGGCCGCGTCGGGCTCGTAGCGTTCGATGTAGACGCGCAGGGTCGCGCCCGAGGTGCCGGTGCCGGAGAGGCGGAACACCACGCGCGAGCCTCCCACGAACAGCACGCGAATGCCCTGGTTGCTCGAGGTCGAATGGTCGACCGGGTCGAGATAGGAGAAGTCGTCGGCGTTCTCGACGGTCAGGCCGACGAAGCTCTTGCCCGGCAAGGAGGTCAGCTGCGCCCGCAGGCCGGAGATCAGGGCGTTGGCCCTCTCCGTCTCCACGCCCTCGTAGTCGTGACGCGAATAGTAGTTGCGGCCGAACTCCGCCCAGTGCTTCTCGACGATCGCCTTCACCGGTTCCTTCCGTGCGGCAAGGATGTTGAGCCAGAGCAGCACGGCCCACAGCCCGTCCTTCTCGCGCACATGGTCCGAGCCGGTGCCGGCGCTCTCCTCGCCGCAGATCGTCGCCATGCCGGCGTCGAGCAGGTTGCCGAAGAACTTCCAGCCGGTCGGCGTCTCGTACATGCCGATGCCGAGCTTTTGCGCCACCCGGTCCGCCGCGCCGGATGTCGGCATCGACCGGGCGATGCCCTTCAGCCCGTCGGCATAGCCCGGTGCGTAGTGGGCGTTGGCCGCCAGCATCGCCAGCGAATCGGACGGTGTAACGAAGATGCCCCGGCCGATGATCAGGTTGCGGTCGCCGTCACCGTCCGACGCTGCACCGAAGTCGGGCGCCTTGGCCGACATCATCAGGTCGTAGAGATCCTTGGCATGGACAAGGTTCGGGTCCGGATGGTGCCCGCCGAAGTCCGGCAGCGGTACGAAGTTGCGCACCGTCCCCTTCGCTGCACCCAGCCGCTTCTCCAGGATCTCGACCGCATAGGGTCCGGTCACGGCGTGCATGGCGTCGAAGGCCATGGTGAAGCCGCCGGCGAACATCGCCCCGATCGCCGCGAAGTCGAACAGGCTCTCCATCAGCGTGGCATAGTCGGCGACGGGATCGATCACCTCGATCGTCATCCCCCCAGCCTCGAACGTGCCCACCTTGTCGATATCGACGTCGGCGAACTCCGCGATCCGATAGCTGTCGATCACCTTGGTGCGCGCATAGATCCTGTCGGTCAGCTTCTCCGGCGCGGGGCCGCCGTTCGAGGCATTGTATTTGATACCGAAATCCTCGTGCGGGCCGCCCGGATTGTGGCTCGCCGACAGCACAAGCCCGCCGAACGCCTGATATTTGCGGATGATGTTGGAGGCGGCTGGCGTCGACAGGATGCCGCCCTGCCCCACCATCACCTTGCCGAATCCATTGGCGGCAGCCATGCGCAGCGCGATCTGGATCACCTCGCGGTTGAAGTAGCGGCCGTCGCCGCCGATCACCAGCGTCTGGCCCTGAAACCCGTCCAGGCTGTCGAACACCGACTGGATGAAGTTCTCGACGTAGTTCTCCTGCTGGAACACCGGCACCTTCTTGCGCAGGCCGGACGTGCCGGGCTTCTGGTCGTCATAGGGTTTGGTGGCGACAGTGCGGGTCATGCGTTCATCCTGCGGCAACGAGGGAGCGGTAGAGGTCGGCATAGCGCGCCGCGCTATGCGTCCAGGATACGTCGGACTTCATGCCCTGCTTCTGCATGTTTGCCCATGCCTTGCGGTCGCGATGAAGCGCCAGCGTGCGGCGCACCGCGAGGCGTAGCGCATCTCCGTCCACCGGTGCGAACTGCACGCCTGTCGCCACGCCTGCCGAAAGGGCCGCCTCGTTGGCGTCAATCACCGTGTCAGCGAGCCCGCCAGTGCGGGCAACCACCGGGATGCAGCCGTAGCGCAGCGCATAGAGCTGGGTCAGCCCGCACGGTTCGAAGCGAGACGGCACCAGGATCGCGTCGCAGCCGCCCTGCATCAGGTGCGACAGCGGCTCGCTGTAGCCGATCACCACGCCGATGCGGCCCGGATGACGCGCAGCCGCCGCCAGCAGCGAGCCTTCGAGGCTATTGTCCCCCGAGCCCAGAATCGCCAGCCGCGCGCCCATGCCGACAAGGTCGTCGACGACGGAGGCGAGCAAGTCCATGCCCTTCTGCCAGGTCAGCCGGCTGATCACGCAGAAGATCGGCTCCTCGTCGCGCGCAAGGCCGAAGCGCTCCTCGACCGCGCGACGGTTCTTCGCGCGTGCACCGAGCGACCTCGCCGAATAGGTCGCGGCCAGATGCGGGTCGGACTCGGGGTTCCACACCTCCGTGTCGATGCCATTGACGATGCCGTGCAGCACGTGGTCGCGCACCCGCACCAGACCGTCGAGCCCCATGCCGAACTCCGGCGTGCGGATTTCCAGCGCGTAGGTCGGGCTCACCGTGGTGATCGCATCGGCAAGCTGCAGGCCCGCCTTCAGGAAGCCGACGCCACCGTAATATTCGACCCCGTCGAGCGAAAGCGCCGCCCCCGGCAGGCCGAGCCCGCCGAAGATCGAGACGGGAAACTGGCCCTGGAAGGCCAGATTGTGCACGGTCATCACGGTCGGCACCGGCCGCTTGCCGGTGAAGCGGATATAGGCCGGCGCCATCGCCGCCTGCCAGTCATGCGCGTGCACCAGGTCCGGCAGGTAGTCCTTCACCGCGCCGGCCGCGATCTCGGCGGCCGCCCTGCCGAGTGCGGCGAAGCGGCGCCAGTTGTCGTCCCAGTCGTTGCCCTGCGGGTCGCCATAGGCCCCGCCCTTGCGGTCGTAGAGGTGCGGCGCGTCGAGAACGAGAAGGTCGAGCCCGGCCGCCTGCCCGGCCAGCAGCGTCGCCTTGCCGCCGAACAAGTCGGGAAAGCTCGCCACCGCCTTGCGCTTCTTCAATTGCTCGGCCACGCCGGGATAGGCCGGTAGCAGGGTCCGCATCGCTACGCCATGTGCCTTCAACGCCGCCGGCAACGCGCCCGCGACATCGGCGAGGCCACCCGTCTTGACCAGCGGATAGACTTCGGAAGCGACCGACAGAACCTGCATCAAATTTCATTCCCCTCTTGAGCCAGGCCCCACCCCGGGAGAGGGGGAGGACGGTCCAAGGACTATTGGCTCTCTAGTCTGTCAATCATCGGCTGCGTGATCAGGCATACGCCGCCTTCCGAGCGCCTGAAACGCTGCGCGTCAAGCTCCGGATCGAAGCCGACGGAAAGTCCCTCCGGAATCTTCACGCCGCGGTCGATGACGACCTTGCGTAGCGTGGCGCTGCGGCCGACGATGCAGTCCGGCAGTACCACGGCCTCCTCGAGCGACGAGAACGAGTTCACGCGCACGCCGGTGAACAGCAGGCTCTTGCGCAGCGCAGCGCCCGAGATGATGCAGTCGCCCGCCACCAGCGACGACACCGCCGTGCCGCGCCGCCCGTCCTGGTCGTGCACGAACTTCGCCGGCGGCTTGATCTCCGCATAGGTCCAGATGGGCCAGTCGCGGTCGTAGATGTCGAGTTCGGGCGTGATGTCCGTCAGGTCGATATTGGCCTCCCAGTAGGCGTCGATCGTGCCCACATCGCGCCAGTAGGCCTCGTTTTCGAAGCTTGACCGGACGCAGGATTTGGCGAAGCGGTGCGCCACCGCCTTCCCGTTGGCAACGATCCACGGGATGATGTCCTTGCCGAAATCGCGGCTCGAATTCGGGTCGGCCGCGTCGCGCCGCAGCTGGTCCATCAGGAACTTGGTCTTGAAGACGTAGATTCCCATCGAGGCGAGCGCGAAATCCGGCCTGTCGGGCATGCCCGGCGGATCTGCCGGCTTCTCGATGAAGGAAACGATGCGGTCCTTCTCGTCGATGTGCATGACGCCGAAGCCCACCGCCTCCATGCGCGGCACTTCGAGGCAGCCAACGGTCACGTCGGCGTTCATGTCGACGTGCTGACGCAGCATCAGCTCGTAGTCCATCTTGTAGATGTGGTCGCCGGCCAGGATCACCATGAACTCCGGCCCGTAGGCCTCAATGATGTCGATGTTCTGGAACACCGCGTCGGCCGTGCCCTCATACCACTGCGTCTCCGATACGCGCTGGCTGGCCGGCAGGATGTCGAAGCTCTCGTTGCGCTCCGGCCGGAAGAAGTTCCAGCCGCGCTGTAGGTGGCGGATGAGCGAATGCGCCTTGTACTGCGTCGCCACGCCGATGCGGCGGATGCCGGAGTTGAGCGCGTTGGACAGCGCGAAGTCGATGATGCGCGTCTTGCCGCCGAAATAGACCGCGGGCTTGGCGCGGAAGTCGGTCAGTTCCTTCAGCCGGCTGCCGCGCCCGCCCGCCAGCACATAGGCCATGGCATCGCGGGCCAGCGGCTGTGTGCGTTTGCTCACCATTCACTCCTCCCTTTGTCCGTCATTGCGGAACGAACTCGAACATCAGCGTGGCCAGCGGCGGCAAGGTCACCTCGGCGCCCGCTCCTCCCCCACCTTCAAGGGCAATCACCCGCCCGAAGTTCCCTGCACCCGTGCCGCCGTAGAAACCTGCGTCGGTGTTCACGATCTCGCGCCACTCGCCGGCCCGCGGCAGCGGGATGCGATAGTTCTCGCGCCGCACCGGCGTGAAGTTGGACACGACCGCGACCGGGTTCGCGCCTGGCGCCGAGCGGAGCCAGGCGAAGACCGAGTTCTGCCGGTCGTCGACCACCAGCCAGGAAAAGCCCTCCGGCTCGCAGTCGCGCGCGTGCAGCGCGGGCTTCGAGCGGTAAATGTGGTTCAGGTCGCGCACCAACTGGCGCATCCCCTCGTGCGGGCCATACTGCAGCAGCTGCCAGTCAAGCGCCTTCGCCTCGTTCCACTCGGAGCGCTGGGCGAATTCCTGGCCCATGAACAACAGCTTCTTGCCCGGATAGCCCCACATGAAGCCGTAATAGGCGCGCAGCGTCGCGAACTTCTGCCAGTCGTCGCCCGCCATCTTGTTGAGCAGCGTCCCCTTGCCGTGCACCACTTCGTCATGGCTGAGCGGCAGGACGAAATTCTCCGAGAAGGCGTAGAGCAGGCCGAAGGTGATCTCGTCGTGGTGATGCTTGCGGTGCACAGGCTCGCGCGACAGGTACGACAGCGTGTCGTGCATGAAGCCCATGTTCCACTTGAAGCCGAAGCCGAGCCCGCCCTCGTGCACCGGCTGCGACACCTTCGGCCAGGAGGTCGATTCCTCCGCGATGGTCATCACACCCGGATGCTGGCCGTAGACGGCCTTGTTCATGTCCTGCAGGAAGCGCACCGCCTCGAGGTTCTCGCGCCCGCCCTTCTCGTTGGGGATCCATTCCCCCGCCTTGCGCGAATAGTCGAGGTAGAGCATCGATGCGACCGCATCGACCCTGAGCCCGTCGAGATGGTATTTCTCCGCCCAGAACAGCGCATTGTTGACGAGGTAGGATTTCACCTCGCGGCGGCCGAAATTGTAGATCGCCGTCTTCCAGTCCGGATGGAAGCCCTTGCGCGGGTCGGCGTGCTCGTAGAGCGCGGTGCCGTCGAAGCGCGACAGGCCGTGCGCATCGGTCGGAAAATGCGCCGGCACCCAGTCGAGGATGACGCCGATGCCGGCGCGGTGCGCGCCGTCGACGAAACGCGCGAAACCCTCCGGCTCGCCGAAACGCGCCGTGGGCGCATAGAGCCCGGTCGTCTGGTAACCCCATGACGGGTCGTAGGGGTGTTCGGTGATCGGCAGGAACTCGATATGGGTAAAGCCCATGTCCGCGACGTAGGGGATCAGCCGGTCGGCGAGTTCGTCCCACGACAGGAAGGTGCCGTCGTCGCGGCGCTGCCAGGATCCGGCATGCACCTCGTAGGTTGTGATCGGCTGGCGGCGGATGTCGACGCTGCGCCAGAAGTCGCGATGCGCCTGGTCGCCCCATTCATGCGCCAGCGGCTTCTCCGTCACCGAGGCCGTGGCAGGCCTCAGCTCCGAGCGGAAAGCGAAGGGATCGGCCTTCAGCGGCACGGCCTTGCCGTTTCCAGCGATGATCTCGAACTTGTAGGGCCGGCCCGCACCGATGTCGGGCACGAACACTTCCCAGATGCCGACATCCTTGCGCAGGCGCATCACGTGCCGGCGGCCGTCCCATTCGTTGAAATCGCCGACGATCGAGACGCGTTTCGCATTCGGCGCCCAGACGGCGAAATGGACGCCGCTCGCCCCCTCATGGTCGATCAGGTGGGCGCCCAGCTTGTCGAAGAGCCTGAGATGCGAACCCTCGGCGATATAGTAGTCGTCCATCGGCCCCAGCACGGGGCCGAAAGAATAGGGATCGGTGATCCACCACTCGCCGCCTGCATTGGCGGCGCGGTATTTCAGCGGCTGGCGGGCCTCGAGGCTCACCTCTCCCTCGAAGAAGCCCGCTCCGTGGCGCGACTGCAGCACGCCGCACGGCGTGCCGTCCAGGGTGAAGGCCTCGACGCTGCCCGCATGGGGGATGAAGCAGCGCGCGACAAATCCCTTGCCGGCCGGATGGACGCCCAGGATCGCGAACGGGTCGCCATGCGTTCCGGCGACGACGGCATCGACGTCGCCGGCGGACACGCGTCCGTCCGCGGCCTTCGCCGCGGCCCTGGGGGTCGTCCTCCTCATGCCCTCGTCTTCCCCCCTTGCTCGGTATGCTGTTCCCGGATCGTCTCCTCCGATCAGACGGGCACGTTCCAGATTTCGCGGGCGTATTGCCTGATGGTGCGGTCGGACGAGAAGAACGCCATCCGCGCAGTGTTGCGGATCGCCTTGGACAGCCATTGCGGGCTGTTCCTCCACAGCTGGTCGACCTCGCGCTGGGCCTTGCAGAAGGCGTCGAAATCCGCCGCGACCATGAACCAGTCGTGGTTGTAGAGGCCGTCGATCAGGTCGCGATAGCGGTTCGGGTCGTCGGGCGAGAACACGCCGGACGAGATCGCCGACAGCGCCTGCGACAGTTCGGGAGAACCCTCGATGATCGCGCGCGGTTCGTATCCGCCGGCGCGGCGCTCGGCGACCTCCTCAGCCGTCAGGCCGAAGATGACGATATTGTCGTCGCCGACGCATTCCTTGATCTCGACATTGGCGCCGTCGAGCGTGCCGATCGTGATCGCGCCGTTGAGCGCGAACTTCATGTTGCCGGTGCCGGATGCCTCCAGCCCCGCGGTCGAGATCTGCTCGGAGAGATCCGCCGACGGCACCATCACCTCGGCCATCGAGACGTTGTAGTTCGGCATGAACACGACCTTCAGCAGGCCGCGCACCGAGGGATCGCCGTTGATCGCCCGCGAGACGTCGTTGGCGAGCTTAATGATCAGCTTGGCGTTGTGGTAGCTGGGCGCCGCCTTGCCGCCGAACAATTTGACCCGCGGCACCCAGTCCTTGTCCGGATTGCTGCGGATCTGGTCGTAGAGCGCCACCGCCTCCAGGATGTTCAGGAGCTGGCGCTTGTATTCGTGGATGCGCTTGATCTGGATGTCGAACATGGCCGACGGATCGATCCACGCGCCGGTCCGCTCATGCGCGAGGGCCGCCATGCGCTCCTTGTTCGCCCGCTTCACCGCGGCGAACTTCTCGCGGAAGGCAGCATCGTCGGCGAACTTGTCCAGCTCGGAGATCTTCTCGATGTCATCGAGGAAGCCGTCGCCGATCGCCTCGCGCACCAGCGAGGTCAGGCCGGGATTGGCCTGCATCATCCAGCGGCGTGGCGTGATGCCGTTGGTCTTGTTGTTGATCCGGTCCGGATACAGCATGTGCAGGTCGTGGAACACGGTCTGCTTCATCAGGTCGGTGTGCAGCGCCGACACGCCGTTGATCGAGTGCGAGGCCGCAAAGGCCAGGTTGCCCATCCGCACGCGCCGCTCGCCGTCCTCGCCGATCAGCGAGATCGAGCGGATGTGCGCGTCGGTGAAGCCTTCCTTGGCGCGAGCCTCGTGCAGCACCTGCGCGTTGATCGCGTAGACGATCTGCATGTGCCGCGGCAGGAGGCGCTCGAACACCGTCACCGGCCAGCTTTCCAGCGCCTCCGGCAGAAGCGTGTGGTTGGTGTAGGCGAAGGTGCGCTTGGAAATGTCCCAGGCGGTGTCGAAGTCGTGGCCGTGCACGTCCATCAACAGCCGCATCAGCTCGGCCACCGCGATCGCCGGATGCGTGTCGTTCATGTGGATCGCAGCCTTGTCGGGCAGCGATAGAAGCTCGCCGTACTGGCCGAGGTGGCGGTGGATGATGTCCTGCAGCGACGCGGCGGAGAAGAAATACTCCTGCCTCAGCCGCAGTTCCTGGCCCTCGATATGCGAATCCGCCGGATAGAGCACGCGGGTCAGCGCCTCGGCCATGTTGCTCTCGCGCAGCGCGCCGATGTGGTCGCCGGCGTTGAAGGCGGCGAGCATGATCGGGTCGACCGGCAGCGCCGACCAGAGCCGCAGCGTGTTCACCCGCGCTCCGCGCCAGCCGACGACCGGAGTGTCGTAGGCCACCGCGATCACGCTGTGGTTCGGCTTCCAGACATGCCGTTCCAGCCGACCCTTCGCGTCCGTCACCGACTGGACAGTCCCGCCGAAGCCGATCTCGATCGACCTTTCGCGGCGCTCGAACTCCCACGGATTGCCGTGGTCGAGCCAGGTTTCCGGCAGTTCCACCTGCCAGCCGTCGGAGAATTCCTGCCGGAACAGGCCGTGCACGTAGCGGATCCCATAGCCGTGCGCGGGAACGTTGACGGTCGCCATGCTCTCCATGAAGCAGGCCGCGAGCCGTCCGAGGCCGCCATTGCCGAGGGCCGCGTCCGGTTCGAGGGCCGCGATCGTCTCGATGTCGACGCCAAGCGTCGCCAGCGCCTTGCGCATATCCTCCAGCATGCCGATGTTGGAGAAGGCGTCGCGCATCAGCCGGCCGATCAGGAATTCCATCGACAGGTAGTAGACCCGCTTCGCCTTGGTGTCGTAGGCGGCCTTGGTGGATTCGATCCAGCGCTCGATGACGCGGTCGCGCACCACCTGGATCGCGGCGGTCAGCCAGTCGTGCCGCGTCGCCACCGACGCGTTCTTCCCGATGCGATAGGTCAGGCAGTAGAGGACTTCCTCGGCCAGTTCCGCCGGGTCGCTGCTCTTGGGGGAAGGTCTGGGAAGTTCGGTCGTCATCGCCTGGTTCATGGGTCGCCCTCGTGTCGGAAACGGCGGACCCCTCGGCCGCCAGCCGCTCCAGGTTTCCTTCACTCCTCCCGAACGTCATGCTAGCGGCGAAAATCCGGAACTCAAACGGTATTCTTCGGTTCGGAAGGCTCCGCACCGAACTCCGTCACGCCGCCAAGGCATCCTCCGGCGGCTTCTTTGCCCCGGTCATCAGCGCCACGGCGTCCGACATCGAGATCTGCTTCGGATCGACGACGCACAGCCTGCGCCCCAGCCGGTGGATGTGAATCCGGTCGGCCACCTCGAAGACGTGCGGCATATTGTGCGAGATTAGCACGATCGGCACGCCACGGCGTCGCACGTCGAGGATCAGCTCCAGCACGCGGCGCGATTCCTTAACGCCCAACGCAGCCGTAGGTTCGTCCATGATGATCACCTTCGAGCCGAAAGCTGCCGCGCGGGCCACCGACACGCCCTGCCGCTGTCCGCCCGACAGCGTCTCCACCGCCTGGCCGATATTCTGGATCGTCATCAGCCCAAGCTCGGACAGCTTTTCCCGCGCGCGCTTCTCCATAGCCGGGCGGTCGAGCATGCGCAGCCACTGTCCCATGAAGCCCGGCTTCCTGATCTCGCGGCCGAGAAACATATTGTCGGCGATCGACAGCGCCGGCGACAGCGCCAGGTTCTGGTAGACGGTCTCGATGCCGGCGGCGCGTGCTTCCATCGGCGACTTGAACGCCACCTTCTGTCCGTCCAGCTCGATTTCGCCCTCGTCGGGCGTCACCGCGCCGGAGATCGCCTTGATCAGCGAGGATTTCCCCGCCCCGTTGTCGCCGATCACGGCGAGGATCTCGCCGTGATGGAGATCGAAGTCGGCCCGGTCGAGGGCGGTGACGCGGCCGTAGCGCTTCACGAGGCCGCGCGCGGTGAGGATGGGCTTTTCAGACATCAGCCTGCAACCTTTCTGATCCACTGGTCGATGGCGACCGCTGCGATGATGAGCACGCCGATGAGCAGGTAGGTCCATTGCGGATCCGTGCCCCAGAGCCTGAGACCCAGCGAGAACACGCCGACGATCAGCGCGCCGAACAGCATGCCGAGGATCGAACCGCGCCCGCCAAACAGCGAGATGCCGCCGATCACCACCGCCGTGATGGATTCGATATTGGCAAACTGGCCCGCCGTCGGCGACACGGAGCCGAGCCGGCCGATGAGCGCCCAGCCGGCCAGCGCGCAGATCAGCCCCGAGATCACGTAGACCGACACCAGCATCGGCTTGACGCGCACGCCGGCCAGTTCCGCCGAGTCCGGATCGTCGCCGATCGCATAAAGATGCCGGCCGTACGCCGTGTGGTTGAGGATGTACCAGAGCAGCAGCACCAGCAGCACCATCGTCACGACGCCCAGCGTAAAGACCGCGTTGCCGACCCGGAAGCTGGCGCCGAACAATTGCAACAGCGGCGCCTGCGCCTCGATGTCCTGGCTGCGGATCGTCTCGTTGGCCGAGTAGAGGAAGTTGGCGGCCAGAACGATCTGCCAGGTGCCCAGCGTCACGATGAAGGGCGGCAGCCTCCAGTAGGCCACCAACACGCCGTTGATCCAGCCGCACAGCGCGCCGACGGCGAAGCCGCACAGCACGGCGATCGACGGCGGCAGGCCGTAGCGGAACGCGAACTGCCCCATCACCACCGACGACAGCACCATGATGGCGCCGACCGACAGGTCGATGCCGGCCGTCAGGATCACCAATGTCTGCGCCGCGCCGACGATGCCGACGATCGCCACCTGCTGCAGGATCAGCGTCATGGTGAAGGCGGAAAAGAACTTCGACCCGAGGATCACACCAAAGATCAGCAGCGACAGCACCAGCACGATCAGCGGCACCGCCGCCGGATTGCCGTGCAGGAAGTGCTGCGCTTTCTGCAACGGGCCTCTGTCATGCCCGTCGAAAGACGCGACGGACTTGGAGCTGTCGACCAGCACCTTCTCGAATTCCTGCGATGGCTGCGAAGCCGGTATCGTATCGGCCATGTTGGCCTCCTCCCTGAAGCCGCCCTAAGCTGGGCGATCGGCTTCTCCGGACGGCCACGCCGCCCGAAGGAGCTTTTCAGCAATGGTCCGCCCGGCGAGGACGGGAATCAAGTCACTGCGTGCAGGCAGCGCCGCCTCCAGGTCCCTCCCCCTTGCGGGGACGGGTAGGGGTGGGGGTCATCCCTGCTTCGCCCGGCCCGGGTCCAGCTGCCCTCGCCCCTTCTCCCCCTGGCGGTCCGAAGGACGGGCGAGACCGTTGGCTCGCCCCGGCTCAGGTGGCCGCGAAGCGGCCGGATGAGGGAACTGCACGCTCCGCCGTCGCCCGGCCCGGGTCCCGCTGCCTGCGGCAGCTCCCGGGCGTTCGGCGCCTGCCGTGATGCCACCGGCATCACGGCTCGCTTGCTCCGCAAGCGACCGGCGCCTCACCCCCAGCACTTCTCCGTGCCTTCCTTGACGCTGATCGACGGCACGCCCTCCGCGGGCTTGTCGGTCACCAGCGCCACGCCGGTGTCGAAGAAGGCCTTGCCTTCCGTCGGCTTCGGCTTCTCGCCCATCTCGGCGAACTTCTTGATCGCCTCGACGCCAAGCGAGGCCATCAGCAGCGGATATTGCTGCGAAGTCGCGCCGATGATGCCGGCCTCGACGTTCTTCACGCCCGGGCAGCCGCCATCGACCGAGACGATCAGCACGCCCTTCTCCATGCCCACTGCCTTCAGCGCCTCGTAGGCGCCGGCCGCGGCCGGCTCGTTGATGGTGTGGACGACGTTGATGCCCGGGTCCTTCTGGAGAAGGTTCTCCATCGCCTTGCGGCCGCCCTCCTCGTTGCCGTTGGTCACGTCGTGGCCGACGATGCGTGGATCGTCCTCGTCGCCGATCTTGTTGATGTCCTTCACGTCGATGCCGAACCCCTTCATGAAGCCCTGGTCGCGCAGCACGTCGACGGTCGGCTGCGACGGGGTCAGGTCGAGGAAGGCAACCTTCGCGTCCTTCGCCTTGTCGCCCAGCGTCGCGGCGGCCCATTTGCCGATCAGCTCGCCGGCCAGAAGATTGTCAGTCGCGAACGTCGCATCGGCGGCGTCGGCGGGCTCAAGCGGCGTGTCGAGCGCGATCACCAGAATGCCTGCGTCGCGCGCCTTCTTCACCGCCGGCACGATGCCGGCCGTGTCGGAGGCGGTGATCAGGATGCCCTTGGCGCCGTCGGCGATGCAGGTCTCGATGGCAGCCACCTGGCTCTCGGAATCGCCGTCGATCTTGCCGGCATAGGATTTGAGGTCGACGCCGATCTCGGCGGCCTTTGCGGTCGCGCCCTCCTTCATCTTCACGAAGAAGGGGTTGGTGTCGGTCTTGGTGATCAGGCAGGCGCCGACGCCGGCGGCCGAAGCGGGCGCCGACAGCGCCAGGAGCGCAGCCGCGGCCGCGCCGAAGACGGTCGTTTTCAGGATTGCGGATGTGGTCACGGTAGTCCTCCCGGGAAAAGTGACGATGTTGAAGGCATCACGCCGGCCTCCCTGACGGCGGCACCCGCCACGAGGGCCAGGATACGCCCTAAGCGAACACGATGAACGGCAACGAGTCAATAGATAATTCACACTTATTTATTATTGACACATTCAAGATGCGGCGTCAGACTGTCCCGAAAATCGACAGCGCCTAGGGAGGGGTACGATGGACAGCGCTGCGCTGCGCGCGGACAATGCACCGCGTGATCTCGGCTCCCGCCGGGGCACGAACCAGAGCGGCATGCGCGACTACAACGAGCGCCTCGTCCTCTCGCTCGTGCGTCAGCACGGCGCGCTCGCCAAGACCGACATCGCCCGCATCACCGGCCTGTCCGCGCAGACGATCTCGGTGATCATGCGTGAGCTGGAAGGCGAGGAGCTGCTGCTGCGCGGCGAGCCGATCCGCGGCAAGGTTGGCCAGCCCTCCGTCCCGATGTCGCTCAATCCGGAGGGTGCGTTCTTCCTCGGCCTGAAGATCGGCCGCCGCAGTGCCGACCTCGTGTTGATCGACTTCCGCGGCGCGATCCGCGGCATGACGCATTCGACCTATGCCTATCCGGAGGCGCGCGCGACGCTCGACTTCGCACGTTTGGGCATTGCGGATCTGCTCGGCCGGCTCGACGCCACGCAGCGGCGGCGCGTCGCCGGTCTCGGCATCGCCATGCCGTTCGAACTGTGGAATTGGGCGGACGCTGTCGGCGCGCCGCGCTCGGTGATGGACGAGTGGCGCTCGATCGACATCCGGGCGGCGCTCTCGGCCGAGCTCCCCTTCCCCGTCTACCTCCAGAACGACGCGACCGCCGCCTGTGGCGCCGAACTCGTCTTCGGGCAGACCGGCGATTTCCGCAACTTCGTCTACTTCTACGTCGGTGCCTTCATCGGCGGCGGCGTGGTGCTGGAGGGTGCGCTCTATGCGGGCCCCACCGGCAATGCCGGCGCGCTCGGCTCGATGCCCGTCCCCGACGCCTCCGGCCGGCCTGTCCAGCTCATCGACATCGCCTCGATCGCCGTGCTGGAGAAGGCGCTGATCTCCGCCCGTCGCGACGGCGGCATCCTATGGACCTCGCCGGAGGAATGGGGCGATCTCTCGCCCCATCTCGACGCCTGGATCGATACGGCCGCCGCGGGCCTCGCCTATGCGATCGTCGCCTCCTCCGCCGTCATCGACTTCGAGGCCGCCGTCATCGACGGCTGGATGCCCGCCGGCGTCCGCTCGAAGCTCGTCGAGGCCGTGGCGCTCAAGCTGCGCCAGTTCGACATCGAGGGGCTGGAATTGCCGGTCGTGCGCGAAGGCACCGTCGGCATCCATGCCCGCGCGCTCGGCGGCGCAAGCCTTCCCCTGTCCGACCGCTTCCTGATCGGCCAGATCGTCATGACGCGGGGCAGTTGAGTGCCCGCCCAGATGTTCCCGGAGTTCGCATGATCCTCTGCTGCGGCGAGGCCCTGATCGACATGCTGCCGCGCGAGACCACGCGCGGAGAGAGCGGTTTCGCCCCCTATTCGGGCGGCGCGGTGTTTAATACGGCGATCGCGCTCGGCCGCCTCGGCGCGCCGGTCGAGTTCTTCACCGGCCTGTCGAGCGACCTGTTCGGCGACATGCTGCGCCAGACCCTCGCCGAAAGCGGCGTCGGCACCCGCTATTCGCCGCTCTCGGCCCGCCCTACCACGCTCGCCTTCGTCAAGCTCACGAACGGCCAGGCGAAATATGTCTTCTACGACGAGAACACCGCCGGCCGCATGCTGTCCGTCGCCGACCTGCCGGCGCTCGGCGACGACGTTTCCGCGATGCTCTTCGGCGCAATCAGCCTGATCCCCGAACCGTGCGGCTCCGCCTACGAGGCGCTGATGCGCCGCGAGCACGGCCGCCGCGTCACCATGCTCGACCCCAACATCCGCCCGAACTTCATTCCCGACGCGGCGGCCCACCGCGCCCGCATGATGCGCATGGTCGCCATGGCCGACATCGTGAAACTCTCCGACGAGGATCTGGCCTGGTTCGGCGAGGCCGGCAGCCCCGACGACATAGCCCGCCGCTGGCTGGCGCTCGGCCCGAGACTCGTCCTCGTCACCCGCGGCGGCGACGGCGCCACCGGCTATACCGCGACCGCGACGGTCAAGGTGCCTGCCCGGCGCGTCGAGGTGGTCGACACGGTCGGCGCCGGCGACACGTTCAACGCCGGGGTGCTGGCCGCACTGCATGAAAAGGGACTGCTGACGAAAGCCGCGATCGCCAGGCTCGCAGAGGACGACATCCGCGCCGCCCTCGACCTCGGCGTCCGCGCCGCCGCCGTCACCGTCTCGCGGGCGGGCGCGAACCCGCCGCGAAGGGAGGAGTTGTAGTCAGGTCTGTCCCGCCCCGCCCTCGGCGACAAACCATGGGTTGGCGAAGTCGACATCTTCGGCCTGGTTGCGCTTGCCGTAGGTGAAGGGCCTGCCGTCGATGAGCCTCGTGCGGCCGCCGGCCGCGCGCAGCACGGCGTCGCCGGCCGCCGTGTCCCACTCCATCGTGCGGCCGAAGCGCGGATAGAGGTCGGCCTTGCCGCTCGCCAGCAGGCAGAACTTCAGCGACGAACCGACCGAGACGATCTCGGCGCCGTCGTGCCTGTCTATGAACTCGTCCGTCTCCGGCGTGCGGTGCGAGCGGCTGGCGACGATCGTCTTCGGTTCGGCGCAGCCGCGCACGGAGATCTCGCTGCGATCGAGAGGCTCGTGGTTTTCGCCGACCGCCACCGCATAGGCCTTGCCCGGTCGGCCCGAATAGAGCGTGCCCTGGGCCGGCGCGTAAACGACGCCGATCTCCGGCACGCCCTTGCGCACCAGCGCGATGTTCACGGTGAAGTCAGGCCGGCGCTTGATGAACTCCTTGGTTCCGTCCAGCGGATCGACCAGAAAGAACGTATCGCCGAGCGCCGGCGGCAGCAGCCCAGCGGATGCCTCCTCCTCCGCGACACAGGGTATGTGCGGAAAGGCAGTGCGCAGCCCCTGGAGGATGACGACTTCCGCCCGCCGGTCCGCCTCCGTCACGGGCGAATGATCCGACTTCTCCTCGACGACTATGCCGGCATGGAACACGTCCATGATCTCTGCGCCGGCCAGAAGCGCCAGGCGCTCCAGCTCGGCCAGGATCGCCGCGTCGTCCATTCCGATCGTCATCGTCGCCTCAGGCATCGTTTCTCAGATATAGCCTCGCTCGCGCAGCCAAGCTTCCAGCGCCTCGGTCAGCTCCTCCGGCGAGCGACCGGAGGTCTTGAGGTGCACGTCGGCATGTTCCGGCGCCTCATAGGGCGAATCGACGCCGGTGAAGTTCTTGATCTCGCCCCTCAGAGCCCGCGCATAGAGCCCCTTCGGGTCGCGGCGCGCGCATTCCTCGAACGGCGTGTCGACGAACACCTCGACGAACTCGCCCTCCCCCATCAGTTCGCGCGCCATGCGGCGCTCGGCGCGGAATGGCGAGATGAACGACACCAGCACCAAGAGGCCGGCGTCGACCATGAGCCGCGACACCTCCGCCACGCGGCGGATGTTCTCGACGCGGTCCTCCTCGGTGAAGCCGAGGTCGCGGTTGAGCCCGTGGCGGACATTGTCACCGTCGAGGATGTAGGTGTGCTTGCCGTTGGCGTGCAGCTTCTTCTCGAGCAGGTTGGCGATGGTCGACTTGCCGGAGCCCGACAGGCCGGTAAACCAGAGCACGGCCGGCTTCTGGTGCTTCAGCTCCGCGCGTGCATTGCGGTCGACATCGAGCGCCTGCCAATGGACGTTCGAGGCGCGGCGCAGCGGATGCAGGATCATACCTGCGCCGGCAGTGGCATTGGTGATCCGGTCGATCAGGACGAAGGCGCCCGTGACGCGGTTCTCCGCATAGGTGTCGAAGGCGACCGGCGACTGGGTCGAGATGTTGCAGACGCCCACCTCGTTGAGTTCCAGCGACTTGGCCGCCTCGTGCGAAAAGGTGTTCACGTCGATCCGGTGCTTCAGCTCCGTGACCGTCGCGTTCATCTGGTCGGTCTCGGTCCTCAAGAGATAGGAGCGGCCGGGCAGCATCGGGTGCTCGTCGAACCAGACGATGTTGGCGGTGAACTGGTCGGCGACGTGCGGCCTCGCGTCCGGCGCGACCAGCATGTTTCCCCGGGACACCTCGATCTCGTCGTCCAGAACGATGGTAACGGCCTGCCCTTCGTATGCGGTCTTGAGATCGCCGCCCTGGACGACGATGCGCTTCACCCGGCTCGGCTTGCCCGACTTCGCCACCACCACCGGGTCGCCCTGCGAGATCGACCCGGAAGCAACGGTGCCAGCGAAGCCGCGGAAATCGAGGTTGGGGCGGTTCACGTATTGCACCGGGAAGCGGAACGGCTTCGTCTCGTTGTCCGAGGACAGCGGTACCGTTTCGAGATGCTCGAGCAGGGCCGGCCCCGTGTACCAGGCCATACGGTCGGACCGCTGCGTGACGTTGTCGCCATAGCGGGCCGACATCGGGATCGGCGTCAGCGTCTCGAAGCCGAGATCCTTCGCGAAGGCGCGATAGTCGCCGACGATCCGGTCGAACACGGCGCGGTCGAAGCCGACGAGGTCGATCTTGTTCACCGCCAGCACGATGTGGCGGATGCCCAGCAGCGAAGCGATGAAGGAATGGCGGCGTGTCTGGCGCAACACGCCCTGGCGCGCGTCGATCAGGACGATGGCGAGATCGGCGGTGGAGGCACCGGTCGCCATGTTGCGGGTGTACTGCTCGTGGCCGGGCGTGTCGGCGACGATGAACTTGCGCTTCGGCGTGGCGAAGAATCGATAGGCGACGTCGATGGTGATGCCCTGCTCGCGCTCGGCCTCCAGTCCGTCGACCAGGAGCGCGAAGTCGATGTCGTCGCCGGTGGTGCCGAACTTCTTGGAATCCTTCTCCAGCGACGCGAGCTGGTCTTCGAAGATCAGCTTGGTGTCGTAGAGAAGCCGTCCGATCAGCGTCGACTTGCCGTCGTCGACCGAGCCGCAGGTGAGGAAGCGCAGAAGCTCCTTGTTCTCCTGCTCGTGAAGGAAGGCATGGACCGCGCTGGCGGCGGCGGGCTTGGGCGCCACGTGCTCCATCTCAGAAATATCCTTCACGCTTCTTCTTTTCCATGGAGCCGGCTTCGTCCTTGTCGATGGCCCTGCCCTGCCGCTCCGAGGTGCGGGCGATCAGCATCTCCTGCACGATCTCCTCCAGCGTCTCGGCGTCGGAATCGATCGCCCCGGTCAGCGGATAGCAGCCGAGGGTCCGGAAGCGCACCAGCCGGTCCTCCACCACCTCGCCGTCGCGCAGTTCCATGCGGTCGTCGTCCTTGAGGATCAGCATGCCGTCGCGTTCGACGATCGGTCGCTTCTTGGCGTAGTAGAGCGGGACGATCGGGATGTTCTCCTGCAGGATGTACTGCCAGATGTCGAGCTCGGTCCAGTTCGACAGCGGGAACACGCGGATGGATTCACCCGAGGCGATGCGGGTGTTGTAGATCTTCCACATCTCCGGCCGCTGGTTCTTCGGGTCCCAGGTGTGCTGGGCATTGCGGAAGGAGAATATGCGCTCCTTGGCCCGGGACTTCTCCTCGTCGCGCCGCGCGCCGCCGAAGGCCGCGTCGAAGCCGTATTTGTCGAGCGCCTGCCGCAGGCCCACCGTCTTCATGATGTGCGTGTGCACGTTCGAGCCGTGCGTGAACGGTCCGATATTCTTCTCGACGCCTTCCGGATTTATATGGACGAGCAGGTCGAAGCCGAGCCGCTCGGCCATCTGGTCGCGGAACTGGATCATCTCGCGGAATTTCCACCGCGTGTCGACGTGCAGGAACGGAAAGGGCGGCTTCGCCGGGTAGAACGCCTTCATCGCCAGATGAAGCATCACGGACGAATCCTTGCCGACCGAATAGAGCATCACCGGCTTGGAGAAGGTCGCGGCCACCTCGCGGAAGATATGGATCGATTCCGCCTCAAGCCTCTGCAGATGAGTCATGTGTGCGGTCATTGTCGCCTGCTTCCAGATCGTGGGTCGGCACGGACATCGTCCGTGTCGGCTGCTTCGCTCGCGGTGGCAGAGCGGCGCACGCCGTCGCGTCTCATGGGAAAGTGCCGCGCCGCGGTTACGGGCGTCACGCATGTCGCGCGGCTTCTAACGGTTTCGTCCGGTAGCGACAACATAAGAATCCGCGTTGCTCGACCCTTGCGTAGAAAAATCTTCTATCGAATCTGTCATCTTGCGTTACTGGGCGGCACCACGCGGCGCATTTCGCCGCGAAACGTCTTTTGAACGACTGATCCTTCCGCATTGCAGCATCAAGGTTGCATCCGCACAATGGCGGATGATACCTGCCGGAAGTCAACCGAGCGAACGGAAGCTTCTTGCCAGCCATACGCAGGCCAACACTCGACGAGATCAACCGTTGGTTCACCGCCGCGGTGATCGGCGGCGGCGCCGCCGGCGGAAGCCTGGTCAGCATCCTCTACGTGGGCGCCCTGCCGGTCGGCCTCTGGCGCCTGGCGCAGGGGCTGATCGCGATCCCGCGCGAGCGCGGCGTGCGCATCATCGGCATGGCCTTCCTCGCCTATTTCGCCGCCGAAACGCTCTCGACGCTGGTCAACTACACCGGGCCGGACGACCTGCTGCAGGGCGTCGGCGCGAACCTGCCCTTCATCGCCTTCCTGATCGTCTTCGGGCGCCTGTCGCTGACGACGCGCGCCGATGTGCTGCGCTGGGCCGAATACGGCTCGATCGCCGGCGGCCTCGCCGCGGGATTGTCCGCGCTGATCGAGATCTTCGTCCGCGGCGCGCCGCGTGCCGAAGGCCTGGCGGGCAATTCCGGGCCTTTTGCGCTGATTTCCGCCGCGCTCTTCGGCTTCTGCGTCGCGATCGCGATCTACCGCGACGGCCGCATGCGCCAGTTTGCCATCGCTGCCGCCCTTTCCGCTGCGGTGGCGCTCATCCTGTCCGGCATGCGCAGCCTGTGGCCGATGCTCGTCATTTCACCGCTGCTGCTCGCCTGGCTGCTCGACTTCGTCCCGAGGGCGGTGTTCACGCGCAAGACGGCGCTCGCAGTCGCGGCGGCGGCGGTCGTCGTCGCCTCCCTCGGCTATTCGACCGTCGAGACCAGGGTGATGAGCCTGGTCCATGATTTCGAAAAGGTGGACGCAGGCAATTACGACAATTCGCTTGGCCAGCGGCTGCGCGTCTGGAACGCGGCGATCGAACTGATCGAGAAAAAGCCCGTTTTCGGCCAGGGGCCGGCCCATGCGCGCGCCGCGCTGCAGGCCGCCGCCAGCGAGCAGGGCGAAAAGGAGATCACTTTCTCGCACGCCCACAATCTCGTCCTCAACGCGCTGATGCGCTCGGGCGTCTTCGGCCTCGCCGCGGTCATCGCGATGTTCGTCGTGCCGCTCTGGGTGGCCGGCCGCGCCGAAAAGGACGAACTCGGGCGGATCGGCTACACGCTGATGGTCGTCGTCTGCGCCACCTATCTCGTCAATGGGGCGGTCAACATCAGCTTCGGCCACGACATCGTCGATTCCTTCTATCTCTACAGCATGATCACGGGCGCCTATCTGGTGTTCGGCCCATCGAGCACGCCGCGCTACAGGCGGCTCGACGACGGCAGCCGCGTGGCGGTCGACCGGCCGGCCTCGTCCGCCGGTTGATTCCTTGGATCATGTGAATGGCGCGACGTGTGTTGCAAAAAGGGAACGGAATACTTTCGGAGCTCTGGATTTCTTTGGTGAAACTTTGCACAAAGGCCGCCAGGGGCTTATGGATAATGCGATCACGCTGCCTTACGGTCGCGTGTGAGGGACAGCCCGCGTGAACCAACTGGTAACGTCAGCCTTGCAATTGCAGCCGCGCCTCCGGCGCGCGCTCATCATCGCGATGGATATCGTGATGGTGCTAATCTCGGTGCCGCTGGCGCTCGCCCTCTCGCTCTCCAACCTGTCCTTCGATCCGTTCTCCTGGACCGGCCTCGCCGTGTGGGCGGGCGTGGGCGTCTTCAGCCATTTCCTGTTCCGCTTCGGCGGCCTCTATGGAACGGTCTGGCGCTTCGCCTCGACGCCCGACTTCTTCAACATCATCAGCAATTGCGGCATCCTGACCGTCGCCCTCTACCTGACGTCGCAGGCTGCGCGCCTCTACACGCCGATGACCGGCCTCAACGAGCGCCAGTTCATCGTCTTCTTCCTCGTCACCTTCACGATGATCTCCGCTCCCCGCCTGCTCTACCGCTATCTGCGAGAAGGCACGGGCTGGCAGCTCGGCGCCAAGCGCAACGACAGGCCGGGGCATCGCCGCGCCCTGTTCGTCGGCCAGTTGGAGGATGCGGACCACATCATCCGCTTCACCAACACCGAGAAGGAGAAGACCCAGATCATCGGCATCGTCGCGACAGAGCCCAACGTCAACACCCGTGACAAGATCCGCGGCGTGAGCGTCGTCGCGGTGTGGCCAGAGGTGTCCGGCATCATCGAGGACTATGCGAAGGACACCAAACGGGTCGACCTGCTGATCTTCGGCGGCGGCGGGCAGACGGATCTCAGCAAGTTCTCCGAGCTCGTGCGCGTGGCGCGCAAGGGCGGCATCGAGGTGCTGCAGTTCTCCGGCTTCTCGAAGCTGCGCGGCGGGGCGGCGCTCGTGCTACAGACCGTCGAGATGGAGACGATCCTGCGCCGGCCGGCCGTGCCCACCGACCTCGAGCGCATCCGCGCCTTCATCGACGGCAAGCGCGTGCTGGTGACGGGCGGAGCGGGATCGATCGGCCGCAACCTCGTCAGGCGGTCACTGGAGCTCGGCTGCGAGGCCGTGCTCGTCGCAGACCAGTCCGAGTTCGGCGTCTTCAAGCTCGAACAGTCGCTGTCCGAAGACTATTGCGAGCGGCTGACCTGCCGGATCGTCGACGTGACGGACAAGGCGCAGTTCACGCGCATCGTGTCGGAGTTCAAGCCCGACATCATCTTCCACGCCGCCGCGCTCAAGCATGTGCCGCTGCTGGAGGACAACTGGGTCTCGGCGGTCAAGACCAATGTCTTTGGCACACTCGTCTGTGCCGAGGTCGCGGCCGAATGCAAGGTGCCGCATTTCGTGCTGATCTCCAGCGACAAGGCGGCCGATCCCACCTCTATGCTCGGTCTGACCAAGCGCGGCGCCGAGCAGATCGTCAATTCGCTGCACTTCTCGGAGCGCATCCGGACGCGCGACAAGGGTCCGAAGCCGATCTACATCTCCGTCCGCTTCGGCAACGTCTTCGGCAGCGACGGCTCCGTCGCCACCGTCTTCGAGAAGCAGATCATGGCGGGCGGTCCGGTCACCATCACCGACCGCGAGATGACTCGCTATTTCATGACCATGGGCGAGGCCGTCGACCTGGTCATCATGGCCGCCGCCGAATCGGCCACGCGGCGCGACATCGACAATTTCGGCATCTACATGCTCGACATGGGCCAGCCGGTGTCGATCCTGACCGTCGCCGAGACGATGATCCGCCTCGCCGGCAAGCAGCCGCATCAGGACATCAAGATCAAGTTCACCGGCGTGCGCCCGGGTGAGAAGCTGCACGAAACCCTTTGCGCCGAAGGCGAACTGCTCGTCTCGCTCGACGTCAACAGCCTGTTCGGCCTCAAGACCGGCCTGTTCGGCTGGCAGGAGGTTCGCCGCGCCCTCGCGGACCTGCGCGACAGCATCGACGATGACGACAAGGACGCCGCGGTCGATCGCCTGCGCCAGCTCTACCGCACGATCGACGACGCAGGGCCCGTCGCCGAAGAGGTGATCCCCCTCAAGGTCGCCACCTGAGCGGCCGCGGGCGACCGGTGGGCAAGCGGGGCGACCCCGTCCATGTCGGCATCACAGGCGCGAGCGGCTTCCTGGGCGGCCACGTCGCCCGCCATCTGTCGAGCCGCCGAGGCTTTGCCGTCCATCCGCTGTCTCGCAGCCCTGCGCAGGTCGCCGATGCGCGCCTGCTCCCGTCGCCAGACGCGCCGGAGGCCGATTTCCGTGCAGCCATGCGGGGGCTGGACGCGATCGTCCATTGCGCCGCGCTCAACAACGACCGGCCCGCCGATGCGCGGGCGCTGGTGGCGAGCAACGTCGATCTGACCGGCCGGCTGGCGGAGGCCGCGATGCGCGAAGGCGTGACGCGCTTCGTCTACGTCTCCTCGATCCGCGCGGTCGCGGACCCCGGCATTGACGTCGCGATCGACGACGAGACCGTGCCGGCTCCGTCGCAGCCCTACGGACGCTCCAAGCGCGACGGCGAACTTGCCGCGCTCGCCGCGGCAGCCCCAGGCTTCACGCCGCTCGTCCTGCGCCTGCCGCCGGTTTACGGCGCCGGCATGCGCGGCAATCTCGGCCTTCTCCTGCGTCTCGCGCGCACGTCCGCGCCGCTGCCGCTGGCGGGCCTGTCCGCACGCCGCTCTCTCGTCTCGTCCGATGCCGCAGCCCGCGCAGTCGAGACCTTGCTGGTCGCCGCAACCCCCGCGCGGTCCATCTATCTCGCCAGCGATGCCGCCCCGGTCTCGATTCCCGAAATTCTCTCGGCCTTCCTGCGCGCGCTCGGCAGGCCCCCTCGCCTCTTCGCCGTGCCGGAGGCACTGCTCGCCACCGCCGCCGCCCTTGCCGGGCGCAGGGCCGACTGGGCGGCGCTGACCGCATCGCAGACCTGCGATCCGGCTTCTCTCATGGCTGAGGGCTGGACGCCCGATCCGGACAGTCTCACCGGCCTGGAACGGCTCGCCGCAGCGCTCAGGGCGCCGGAACGCCAGGGATGAGCGTCGCGAGCAGGATGCGCAGGTCGAGCGCGATCGTTCGCCTGGCCAGATACTCGGCATCGATCATGGCCAGCGCCTCCGGGTCCGACATGTCGACGCCGCGCACCTGGGCAAGGCCGGTGATACCCGGCCGCAGCGCATAAACGCCCCGCGCGCGCCGTGCGGCAATCAGCGCCTCCTGCGTCGGCAGGCAGGGCCGCGGCCCGACGAAACTCATCTCTCCCAGAAGCACGTTCCAGAGCTGCGGCAGCTCGTCCAGCTTGGTTCGCCGCAGGAAGCGCCCTACCGGCGTCACCGCGCTCACCGCCGCCTCATGCGTCGGCACGGCGCGGGTGTCCCTCCACATCGTCCTGAGCTTGAGGCAACGGAACGGCGTCTCGTGCCGGCCGACGCGCTCCTGCACCAGTAGCGCCGGTCCGGCCGACGTGCCCCGCACCGCGAGCGCCGCGGCCAGCACCAGCGGAAAAGTGACGACCAGTCCGATCAGGGCAATCGACGCTTCCGTCAGCCGCGCGAGCACATTGATGGCCTTTCAGATGGCGGGGCCGCCGGCCCCTCGCGCATGTGATGCAACGGATCGCGGATCAATTCAACGCTGCTCGGTTCGCTCCCCGACAGCGCCAAGAACGATTAGCGCCTTGTCAGAGGAGAGCTGAGGCTTTAACCCATCCTTTTAGGGGCAGTGCAGCATTCATCGTGGGAAGTCATCCCGTATGTACGGGACAGTTCGGGATTTACTCAGGCGTGGAACAGCCTCTGGTTTCGGTCATCATACCCGTAAAGAACGGGTTGCCCCACTTTCGTCGCGTTCTCGATATGCTCGGGAAGCAGGAGCTGGACGCCGCGTTCGAGGTGATCATCATCGATTCAGGATCGAGCGACGGATCGAAGGAGGCCGTTCCGGCCGATGATGCCCGCTTCCGAATCATCGACATCGCCCCGTCCACCTTTGGACATGGCAGGACGCGCAATCTGGGCGTTGAGCTGTCGCGGGGCGAGTACTGTGCTTTCCTGACTCACGATGCGGCGCCCGCCGACGAGCATTGGCTGCGCGAACTGATCCGCCCCCTGCGCGAGGACAGGACGGTCGCCGGCGTGTTCGGCCGCCACATCGCCTACGAGAACGCCACTCCATTCACGCGCTGGGAGCTCGAGACGCATTTCGAAGGCCTGAAAAACTGGCCCACGGTGAAGATCACCGACGCGCGCGAATATGTCCGCAATCAGGGCCTACGGCAGGTCTACCACTTCTATTCGGATAACTCCTCCTGCATGCGGAAGTCGGTTTGGCGTGAGCTGCCCTATCCCGACGTCGACTTCGCCGAGGACCAGTTGTGGGCCAAGAAGGTCGTCGAAGCCGGATACACGAAGGCGTTCGCCTACGATTCGGTCGTCTATCACTCCCACGACTATTCGCCGTGGGAGAGGCTGCAGCGCAGCTATGACGAGGCGCGTGCGCTCAATGAGTTGTTCGGCTACGAGCTCTGCGCCACCAAGGGCAATGCGTTGCGTCAGGCATGGCGCACCAGTGGTCGCGACGTCTTGCTCGCATGGCGCAACGGCTGGCTCTGGCGCGCGCCTTTTGCCACATTAATGCGGCCGGCCGACAATCTCGCCAGGCAGATCGGCTACTATCTGGGCACCAAGCGACCTCGATTCACGGAGCGGCACGAACGCGCATTGTCGCGCGACCGGCAGCTTCACGCGCAATAGAATCGAGGGGGTTCTTCGATGCTGAGAGAAAACATAGCCCGTTTCCGGCGCGTCGCGCAGCGCGACGGTCTGCGCGTCGCGATCGCAAAGGCGCTCAGCTACGGCGCGAAAAAGACCCAAACCGCCGTCCAAGGCAAGCGCGACGTCATCGGTTTCTACGGTTTCATCCTCGGCGAGGAGCAGGGCTACGGGCTGAAGATCACGCCCGAGAATGTGCCGGAGCGGTCGATGACATGGCTCATTCCGGATTTCCAGGCCTCCTCGGGGGGGCACATCAACATCGTGCGCATGATGAGCCTACTGCGCCGGCGCGGCTTTCCACATCAGCACGTCGTTATCGTCGAACCGCATCGCTGGGCCAACGCGGCCGAAGCGCAGGCGGCGTTCACCGAAGCCTTCGGCGATCCGGAGATCACCGTGTCGCTCGGTGTCAGATCGATCGAGCCGTGCCACTATTTGGTCGCCACTGGCTGGCAGACGGCCTACTGGGTGGCGAAATACCAAGACACGCTAGAGCGGCTCTATTTCGTCCAGGACTTCGAGCCGTCGTTCTACGCGCAAGGAAGCGAATACGCGTTCGCGGAGAACACCTACAAACTGGGTCTCACCGCCATCACTGCCGGCACGTGGCTGGCGGAAAAGCTCGCCGCCGACTACGGGATGAAGACCTTCGCCTTTTCATTCGGCTGCGATACCGATCTGTACCGGCCTCTTGGACGCCGGGAGAACCCGACCAAGCATATCTTTTTCTATGCAAGACCGGTCACGCCGCGCCGGTGTTTCGAGCTGGGGCTTCTGGCGCTCGACCGCGTGTGCCGGGAGCGGCCCGATGCGGCGGTCATCTTCGCCGGCTGGGACGTCAGCGACTACGCGATCCCCTTCCCGCACCTGAATGCCGGCACGGTTCCCGTCGAGCAGCTGCCGGATCTCTATTCACAGTGCGACGTGGCGCTGGTTCTTTCCGCCACGAACCTTTCACTGCTGCCGCTCGAAGTCGCCGCCTGCGGCTGCCCGATGGTCATCAACGACACACCGAACGCGAACTGGCTGCTGACCCGCAACGAAGCGCTCTATTGCGACATGTCGGTCGAGGGAATAGCAGGCGCGCTCAGCCGGATTCTCGACGACGCGACCCTCCACGCGTCGCTTGCCAAGGCCGGCATGAAGCGAGCCAAGGCCGCGACCTGGGAGGCGGAAGCGGACAAGGTGGCGGGGTTCTTGCGGTCCCTCTAGGTGTTGGTAGGGGCAGTGATCGCCTGCCGCCGGCTCCACAGCGCCGAAGCGCTGGTGATCCAACCGCGTGTTGGTGTCTCGAAGAAGCGGTACGAAATCCAGGCTACCGCCGTCGTTGCGGCCAGGAAGACGGGCAACAAGGCCCAAGTCCCGACCAGCGGCGTTTCGCGCAGGATGCGTAGTATGGGCAGGTGCAGCAAATAGACCGAATATGAAATGTTGCCCAGGAACCGCAGTGCGGGATGGCCAAGAAAACTGCCCCAAGATGACGTCAGCGCCGCATATAGCAGGACCGGAATGAGCACGATGTAGGCAGGAGAAAGCCACGGGTCTCCGGTCAGCCCGATCACCCCCGGCATCAGAACGAAATAGAGCACAAAGATCACGGGGAACAACAAACCCGTCTTCGCCGTCGGAAGCAGTGACAGGCCAATGCCGGCCAAGAAGTAGGGCAGGTGAGGAAACAGAGTATGTGTCCTCGGGAAGCCCAAGGCGAAGGCGAGCAGAGACAGCGCAATCAGAGTGGCCGCCAGAGCTTCGCGACCTGCGAGCCTGTAGAGGAGCCATAATAGCGGGAAAAGTGCATAGAACTGTACCTCCACTGCGACCGTCCACAACAGGCTCTCCCCGCGCATGAACAGTAGATGGTACATCAGGTTCGCGTCCGTGATGTGGTAGAGCGGAAACCCGCGCCATAGGTACGAAGCCAAGACCAGCGCCAGAAAGAGCGGAAAGACGCGCGCTACGCGCCTGAGATAGAAGTCCGGAACGTCTGTGATGGGCCTATCGAGATATAGCTTGCCCATCAGGAAGCCTGATAGAGCGAAAAACAGCATGACACCGATCTGACCCGCGCCATTTCCTGCCCAGAAGATGCCGACGCTGTTGGCGAAGTGACTTACCACGACGGTATAGGCGGCGACGCCGCGCAGCCCGTCAAGCGAATCGTAGTGGGTTGCCATAGTGGGCCTCGACACCTTGTGCTGGCGGCTGGAGTGGGATTCGAACCCACGGTGAACTCGTGCCCACGCTGGTTTCCGAGACCGGTACTTTGAGCCGCCCGGCCATCCCCCCGGACGGCACCGTTTAGCGTGAAACCTCGCATTGACACAAGGTGCGCTGTGCAAATCGAACAGTACGGGATCGCCAACGCCCGCTTATCCGGCAGTTAAAGCCCCCGAAACCAAGATATCGTCTTAGTTCCCGTCTTTAAGAGGATTGGGATCGCATCGCTTCGTCGGTCGGAACGTAGAGGTCGAATCGCCGGGTGTTACTCCAGATTCCGTCGAACTGCGGATAGATATGAACACCCCTGATATTTTCAGCTTCAATGACGACTGCGTTACCGCCCCTGTAGAGGGAGATGTTATCGGCCATGTTCGCCGAGTAGCCCTTGCCGACGTCTACCGCGATTCGGGCGAATGTCGGGTCGCTATCGCGGACCATCGTCAGCACCAGCTTGCTGGTCGAAAGCCCTGAAAACTCGACGATCGCCCGGTCGCTCGTGCGCTGCAAGCGACCGTCTACGCGCGCGATATTGATATCTCGACGTTTGGGCGCCGCCTGATCGAAACCCGCCAGATCGAAATTCTCGAGCTTGAAGACGGTGTGTCGCCAATCCTCCGAACTCAGGCGGCGATACCCACGTTCGGGATTGATCATCTCCTCCGCGCGGGTCCGCGCCTCTGCTGCCGGGGAGACACCCAGAAATAGACATAGCTCGTCGATGAACGCCTCAGGTTTCGAGATCGCCTGCTCGTAATTCACCAGCATCAAGGGGCACGACAGTTTCCCGACTATAGACGCGACCTGGTTCAGTCGTGACCATGAAAACTGAAACGCCTTGGCAAAATCCGTCTCCGATCTCTTCAGTTGGCTCTCTGCCATGGCGAGCAGGTTTCGAAAAACGACTATGACATGAGGGTTCCGAATGTCCGGCAGAAGATCGACCAGATACTCCGACGAATGAGGCATCTTCCAGCCCCATATCTCATGTCTCTCATTCCTTCTGGCAATGACTTCTCGGATCTTTGAGATATCCTTCGTCAGAAACTCGGGGTCCTCGTGGTTATTGCCGAGATTATTGCCCAGATTCACGCCCAGTTCCCGCACGACACCCGCCACCATCGACGTGCCGCCGCGCTGCACGCCTACAATCACGACGGTTTTGTGATCCTGGTTATTCCCTGGAGCTAAAATCACAGCGGTCCTCTTGCGAGCGATATCTTTGCAGTTCACTATCTAGAACGTGCAGAGAATTCAATGCGGCATCTCAAATTGCCATAGGGGAGTGCCGATTCGTAGGTAGCCATTCCGCAGGTAAATTCGTCAGCTGGGCAAGGACTTATCTTTCAAGAATGAAGATGGGGAGAGCATGACACTCGCAGTTCCAAGAGAGTTTGAAAGCGCCAACACACAGACGCTTGCTCGACTGCAAGAGCGACATAAGCGAATCATCGATGCCAACGCTAACGCATTCTGCGCTAAGACTGTACTGGACCTCGCCTGCAACAATGGTCGCTGGTCTTACGCCGCACTCAACGCCGGTGCGACCAAGGTTGTGGGCGTAGAAGGGCGCGCCGACAAGGTGGCCGAGGCTCGCTCGATATTCGAGCGACTTGCGAAGTCGTCCGGCTATGAGTTTCACGTTGGGGATATGTATGACTGGCTGCACGACAACAAGAGTCAGCGCTTTGATACGGTGATGTGTCTAGGTGTTTTCTACCACATCATGGATCATCATCGGCTGCTTTCCAGCATTGCGCGTCTACAGCCGCGAACGATTATCGTGGATAGCGGGTTTGTTCGCAGCTTCCGAAATAGCGTACATGTGCAAACCGAAAATCCAAATGAACACAGGAACGCTCTTCCAAAATATAAGTACCAAACGTCAGAGTTTGCAGGATTTATATCCCTAGGACTCATGATTCAGATGTCGTGGAATCTGGGATACAATTGCCGACCTGTTGTTTGGGATCCGAGAGACGTGGAAAATAAGCCTTCCGTCCAGGACTATCTCATGGGACGGAGATTTACTATTCGCCTGGAACGGACCGATTCACATGTGGATTCTGACTGGATGGAGTACTGGAGGCCGGCGCTGGTCATCCTAAATGATAAATTCTCATTACTATTTGATCGAAAGACTCATGATGCAATGACGGATCATAGGGTGCGAAAGCCATTCGATTCCATGGGATACTCAATAATGTGAAACTAAAATACTCTGAAATTATTTGCATATCTGTATTTCTACATAAAAATTCCTGAATGGAGAAAATATAGATTCATACATCCGTTTGTATATATATTCGCTTGCCCTTAGGGACGAGCCAAACTAACATTTTCCGTGTTCCGTAGAGTTGTTTAGCTGCAAAGAGGGAGATCACGATGAAGTTATGGTCAGGCGTGCCAACTAAGGCGCTCGCGCTTGTTGCGACTGCGGCGATTCTGGGCGCCGAGGGCGCCGAAGCCCAGCTTGGCAACGGCGGAAGTTCGATAGGCGGCAGTGGGGCGACGATCGCATCAGCCCCCCGTCCGTCAGTATCTTCCTCCGGCCCCACCGGTGTGGGCAGGAGCCGCATGCCGCTCACTACGCCGGAGGTCATGCCATACGAGAATACCAAGGGCCTCTTGGATGCTAGTCAGACGGCTGGCATGTCGTCCGACGATGGCCTCGACAGTCAGGCTTACGGATCATCCAGTCAGAAGTGGCCCTATACGACCGCAAGGGTAGCGATCACGGGTGCGCCCTTTGCTGGTGCTACGAACGGTGGCCAGATCCCGGTCACTCATCGTCCATATCGGTACATGGGCAAACTGTGGATGCGGTTCGGCTCTGACTGGTATGTCTGTAGCGCAGCTCTGATCAAGAAGGGGATTTTGGTAACGGCCGCGCATTGCGTACACAACTACGGTGAAGGCAATCCCGGCTTTGCTGACGAAGTACGTTGGTATCCTGCCAACTGGGCGGCTGGTGGCGGGCCTTGGGGATATTTCCAAGGTGTCACGTGGCGGGTGCCTGCTCCTTATGTGAACGGGACAGACACATGTCAAAGTGGTGCAATCGGCGTTGTCTGTAACAATGACATTGCTACGGTAACGCTGGCGCCGCGCAACGGAAACTATGCCGGCAACATCCTGGGTGGCTGGATGGCTTATGGCTGGAATGGATATGGTTTCATCGCCTCTCCTGCTTTTGGCGGCCATACCCTCGCTGCAGTGACGCAGTTCGGTTATCCTGTGGCGATCGATAATGGCTATCAGATGCTGCGAAACGATTCGTTCGGCAAATACATCCAGTCGACAGGTGCAAACGCAAAGGTGCTGAAGAACACCCAACTGGGTTCCGCGATGACCGGAGGCTCGAGTGGTGGGCCTTGGATGGTCAATTTTGGCACCCGTCCAGTTGTGACCGGCAATGCTTCGCTCGGCTCGGCCAGCAACTCCAACGTCATCATCGGAGTCACCAGTTGGGGCTACACGACCGTCGGCGTGAATGTTCAAGGTGCATCCTATTTCGGCCAGAACGCAGAGTTCCCGAATGCAGCTTACGGCTCCTATGGCGCGGGCAACATAGGCAAGCTTGTTCAGGACACTTGCACGGCTTCGCCGGGCTACTGCTAGGCAGAATGTAAGAACCTTTGTCACGCCGCCCGGCCTCGCCGGGCGGCGTTTTGTTGGCATCGAACGGCGGACTACGCCAGAAAGTGTTCGACTGTCTGCTTCATCCCTTGGTGGAAATCGGTCCTCGGCGCCCAGCCGAGCACCGCGCGAGCCTGGGAAATGTCGAGACAGGCGACGTCCACGTCGGTCGAGCGCGCCGCCACATATTCCCGCGCCATGGTAATACCGCCGGCGGACTCGATCGCCTCGACCACCTCATTGACCGAGCGCGTCTCGCCGCTGCCGATGTTGAGGATGTGCCGCGGGGTTCCGCGCACGGCGATCGCGGCCTCGATCGCGTCGATCACGTCGGAGATGAAGATGTAGTCGCGCCGTGCCGCGCCGTCGCCGAAGATGCGCACCGGCTGGCCCTTCTGCCAGCGCTCGATGATGGCCGGCACGAGGCCCTGGCCCTTGCGGAAGGTCTGGCCCGGCCCGAACGGATTGGCGACCCGCAGGATGATATATTCGAGCCCGTCCACATGGCCGTGCATCTGGATGTATTTCTCGACGAACAGTTTCGTCAGCCCGTGCGAGCTGATCGGATTCGTCGGCGCGGTCTCGGGCGTGGGAACCGGCGCCCCGGGGCCGTAGACCGTGCCGCCGGAGGAGAGGAAGATGTAGCGCTTCACGCCCGCGCGCAGGCAGTTCTGCAGGAACTCCACATGCGGCACGACGTTCTCGGTAATGTCGGCGACGGCGTGGTCGTTCTTGAGGCCGGGGCTCGAGCTCGACATGAGCTGGACCACCGTCGAGACGTCCTGCAGCGAGGAGGCCATCGCCAGCGGCTGCGAGAGGTCGGCGGCGACGAGGTCGGCCAGGTCCTCGACCTCGTCGGCGAAGTCGCGGTCGAAGCGTCGCGATACGGCGCGCACCGGCAAGCCCCGCTCGATCAGGCGGCGCACCAGATGCCGGCCGATGAAGCCATCCGCGCCGTAGACACCGATCATGGTTCATCCTTCTCGGAGGAAAAATACTCCTCGGCAAGACCGAAATGCACCACTTTGCCGTGATCGAGCCTCAGCACCTTGTTGCAGATCTTGCGCAGAAGCTGGTGGTTGTGGCTGGCGAGCACGATGATGCCGGCCTTCTCGGCCATTTCCGACATGCGTCTGCGCGCCTTGGCCTGGAATTCCGGATCGCCCGCCCCGATCCACTCGTCCATCAACAGGATTTCCGGTTCGAGGCTCGTCGCCACCGAAAAGGCGAGCCGCGCGGCCATGCCCTGGCTGTAGGCCTTCATCGGAATGTCGATGAAATCGCCCAGTTCGGAGAAGGCAACGATGTCCTCCATCCGCTCGGCGATCTGTTCGTCGCTCCAGCCGTTGATAAGGCCGCGCAGCACGATGTTGCGCCGGCCCGTCGCCTCGCGGCGGAAGCCGAGATTGATGTTGAACAGAGCGTCCGCCCTGCCTTGGCGTTCGATCACTCCGCCGGTCGGCTCGAAGATTCCGTAGAGGATTTTCAGCAGCGTGGTCTTGCCCGCGCCGTTGCCGCCGATCAGCCCCAACCGGTCGCCCGCCTCCAGCGAGAAACTGACGCCGTCAAGCGCGCGCACATGCTGCACGCGCCCGCTGCCCTCGATCCTGCCGCCATGCGGCAGGGGCATCGTGTTGCGCGCCAGCGACAGGCGACGCCGCAGCCGATAGGTCAGGCTCAGATTGTCGGCGCGGATCAGGACCATCGCATTCCGGTCAACATGGATGGGTCGTGGGGTAGCAGGCGCTGCCGCGGATGGCAATGTCGGTCGGTCATGCGCCCGCCGCCGCCTCCTTCGAAGCGGCGGCGCACACAACCTGGCGTCCGTTAACGGTAGCGGACGTCCAGGATGTTGCCGCTGCGCGAGCTGACGATCACGATCACCGGGCGGCCGCGATAGGTCGCGCGGAACTGATACTGACGTCCCTCACAGTCGATCGCCTTCACGTTCCGGAAGCCCTCCGACCGTACGATGCTGCGCGCCTCGCGGCAGCCGATGCGGTCCGCGTAATAGTAGGGCGGCGGCGCCGGGTTGTAGTACGGCGGCGGATAATAAGGCGGGCGCGGATGGTGCGGGGGCCGGGGCGGACGCGGCGGCCTCGGGTCCGGCCGATAGTAGCCCGGATCACCCGGAACCTCACGCGGGCGACCGGAAAATTCCGGGCGGCCACCGGCACGCGGGGCGCCGCAGGAGGGGTCGTCGGAAGAACACGTGCTTCCGGCCGCACCCTGGGCCATGGCGGGCACGGCTCCGGCGACAAGCGTTGCGGCCATCACAGCAGAAAGTGCGATCGACCTGAGCATCTCGATGATCCTTTCGAACGGCTGGTTCCGCAAGGGAACTACGGAACTCCTCACACCGTTCCAACCATCCTGCGAAAAATGGCCTGAACGGAGCTGCAACGGCACGTTCATCCTGCATTCAGGATCGGCGCCGCGGCATGGTTTCAGACTAGCATATGGCCCATTGGCGTCTACAGCACGAACACGACCTGCCGGCGCAGCCGCCCGTAGAGGATCAGCGCCACCAGCCAGGCGGCCAGCGAGATGCCGAGGCAGAGGATGAAGGAGCGGACCGGCACGTTGCCGGCCAGGATCGGCACCCGCACGATCTCGAGGAAGTATGTGAAGGGGTTCCAGTAGTAGAAGATGCCGCGCACGCCGAACAGGTTTCCCGCCGTATGCGCCCAGAAGACCGGCGTGAGGAACATGCCGATGCGCGTCAGGTTCTGGACGATGAACTGGCTGTCGGGGAAGAAGGCGCCAAGGAAGGCGAAGATGGTAATCGCCGCCGGCGTGACGAGGATGATCAGGACGACCGCAGCCGCCGACCAGAGCCAGTACCAGCTCAGATCGGCGCCGCTGAGGAAGAGAAGCACCACGCAGCCGAGCGCGGCATAGCCGGCGCGCATCAGCGCCTGCGTCGTCATGCGCAGCACATAGAGCGACAGCGGCAGCGTCGTGCCCTTGATGAAGGCCTCCTCGCGCACGAAGAGCGACACGCCGGAGTTCATCGTCTCCATGATATAGAACCACACCAGCAGCCCGAGCGCGACATAGGCGGTGTAGTTCGGCACACCGTCGTCGCGCCCCATGATGAAGACGAAGGTGCCGACGAAGATCAGATAGTTGATGAGGAGCCAGAACGGTCCGAGCGAGGTGCGCCGGTGCTGGTCGGAAATATCCTCGCTGGCGAGCGCCAGCCAGATGCGGCGCATGCGGAAGGCCGACACGAAATCGCCGACCGCGTCTCTCAGGAACTTCATTGTCCGCGCGGGCCCGTGCGGCCCGCCTCCATGCGTGAAACGGCCGCGCCCAGGGCTCAGCGGTTGGTGATGTCGCGGTCTTCGCCGGTGCCGCCGGCCTTGCCGTCACGGCCGTAGGAGATGATCTCCACCGTCGTGTCGGTAACGCGGTAGATATACGGATTGCCCCACGGATCCTTCAGCGAATCCGCATTCTTGAGATAGGGGCCGTTCCAGCGCGCCTGCAGTTCGGGCGTGGGCTCGTTCAGCACGGCGAGGCCCTCCTCGTTCGTCGGCCGGCGCAGATTGTCGATGTAGAACAGTTCCAGCGCGCTCTCGATGTTCTTGATCTGCGCCTGGGCGGCGTCCGAGCGCGCCGAGCCGAGATAGCGCAGCACCTGGGGTGCGGCGAGGCCGGCGATCAGCGCGATGATCGCAAGGACGACCAGCAGTTCGACCAGCGTGAAGCCGTCCTGCCCTTCGCTCGCCCGCCGCCGCTCTTGCCGCTGGCGCCACGGATACGATCCTCGAATCATCAGAACCCCCTGTCAGGAATAAACGTCGCAATGCCGGACTGTTCCGCGACCCAGGTCGCAAACAGCCCCACTCCGAGGAAGGGACCGAACGGAACTCTCGCGTTCCTGTCAAGCCGACCGCTCACACTCGCCATCAAGGCGACGTAGAGGAGCGCGGAGATTGCGGTCAAAAAAAGGAAGATCGGCAGGTTCCACGGACTGAACCACAGGGCGCAGGCGCCAGCCATCTTGACGTCGCCGAGGCCGAGGCCCGCCACCTTGCGCAGGCTGAGAAAGCCCGCCCGCATCAGCCAGAACAGGGCGAGCAGCCCCGCCGCGAAGACGATCTGCCAGATCGGGAAGGCGCCCGCGGCACGCCACGCCCAGCCAAATCCCAGCACGGCGAGCAGCCCGTTCAGCGCGTCGGGAATCATCAGGCTGCGGAAATCCACCACGGCGATCGCCAGGAGGACAAGGACAAGTGCTGCGCCGAACGCGATGTCGGGACCCTGCATCGCGGCGGCGATCCTATTGCAGGCGCTTCAGGTCGCGCTTGATACGGTTGCCGGGCGTTTCGCTCGCGCCGAAATCCAGCCTCTTGCGGAATTCGTCGTTGACAGAACGGGCCTCCTGCACGTTGCGGACGACCTTCGGCCGGATGAAGATCACCAGTTCCGTCCGCTCGATCGTATCCGTCTTATTCCTGAAGGCGTTGCCGACCAGGGGAATGTCGCCGAGCACGGGGATCTGGCCCTTCACCTTCGAGTTCCGCTCCTGGATCAGGCCGCCGATGATCAGCGCCTCGCCGTCGTTCACGGCGACGCGCGTCTGGACCTTGCGCTGCTGGATGGTCGGCGAATCGATGCCCGAGGTCGTGGTGCGCACCACGCTGCTCGCCTCCTGCTCGATGTCGAGCAGCACGCGGCCGGACGTGTTCACGCGCGGCGTGACGTTGAGGATGATGCCCGTGTCCTTCAGCGTGATCGTGCTGACGATCGGCGCGTCGGGGTCGTCGACGCTGGTCGAGGTGCGGGTGGCGATCGGCACCTGGTCGCCGATCTGCAGCGTCGCCTTCTGGTTGTTCAGCGCCATCAGCGTCGGCGACGAGATCACCTTCACATTGGTCACGCTCGACAGTGCATTGAGCGTGAATTCGAGGCTGTTCGAGGCAAAGCTCCAGGCCATGCCTGGGAAGGACGGACCCGTGCCGCCGCTCGCAAGGTCGGAGAAACCGATGCTGAAATCGCCGTTCTCGAAGAACCAGCGCACGCCGAACTTCAGCTCGTCCGTCAGCGTCACCTCGGCGATGATCGCCTCCAGCAGCACCTGCGTCGGCAGCACGTCGATCTGGCGCAGGATGCGCTCGATCCGCTCATAGTTGCGGGCGGTCGTGGAGATCAGCAGCGCATTGTTCTCCGTGTCGGCGACGACGGAGGGGACGCCCGACTGGCCCGAAGGGGACGAGCCCTCGCCTGGCGACGTCGGATTGGCGGGCTCGCTCGCGACGAGTTCGGTCTGCAGGTCCGGCGAGACCGAAGGCGTGCTTTCCAGCGGGTCGCCCGACTGCTTGGACAGAACCGACTGCAGCACCTTCGCCATCTCCTCGGCCGAGCGGTTCTGGATCTGGTAGACGAAAAGCTGTTCCTCGCTGGTGCTCGCCAGCCGGTCGAGCTGGCGGATCCAGCCTTCGGCGCGCGCCAGATATTGCGGCCGCGAGGTGATCACCAGAACCGAGTTCAGCCGCTCGTTGGGCACGAACTTGATCAGGTTGGTGCCGGGCCCCTCCTGCGCGCGGAAGATCGTTTCGAGTTCCTTCGCCACCGCGTCGGGGCGCGATGTCTTCAGCGGATGGAGCGCGACAGACATGCCCTTCATCCAGTCCACGTCGAAGACCTGGATCGCCTCGCGCATCGCGGCGAGGTCGGGGTTCGTGCCGGCGATCATGATGTAGTTGCGCGCATTGTCGACGCGCAGGATCGAGCCTTCGCGGCTGATCGGTGCCAGGATGACGCGCATTTCCTCGGCCGAAATATACTGCAGCTCGACGACCTGTATCTTGAGGCCCGGCGTGCGGCTGGCGGTCGACGGCACGCTTACCGACGGTGTCTTGGCCAGCGCTTCCGACAGCGGCACGATGTTGTAGGTGCCGGAGCCCTTGACGATCGCGAAACCGTTCGCCGCCAGCGTCGTCTCGAGGATGTCGACCAGCGTGTTGCGGTTGACCGGCGCGCTGGTCTGCAGCGTGATCGAGCCGCGGACGCGCGGGTCGATCGTATAGTTGAGGCCGAGGATGTCGCCGAGCACGTTCTTGACCGCCGCCGCGATCGGCGCGTCGACCAGGTTCAGGCGGTATTCGGTCTGTCCGGAATTGCCCGTTTCGGCGGTATAAGGCGCGCGGCTGGAGACGAACTGGCCGCTGCCGTCGGCACTTACCCCCTTGAAATTGTCAGCGTCGCTGCCTGTCAGCCGGCGCGACATGCCGGAGCTCTCCGGCGGCAACGGGCGGCCGTTGTCGTCCAGGTTTGTCATGATGGAGGAGAACACGCCGTCCTTCGAGTTGGACGCGCAACTGGTCAGAATTGCGACCAGAATCACGATGGCGAGCACTCGATACATTATCGGCCTACTTGATCATGCCCGAGTACTACACCGCCACGACAGCAGAAACATTATGTCCTCAGGGGCGAGGCTCCGATCTTTTCAACCGAGCGGGCTCCGAGAGCCTGTTGCCGATCTCCCCCATTCGTCACCAAGCCACAAAAGGGTTGGCAAGGCAAGAAAACTCCGGAACCGCGGTTAATCTATGCAGCAATTCACAGTCGGCGCGGAAAAGATGCAACAGTATCGGCCGGGAGCGTTCAACGTTGAACATCTCGCGGTTTATCACAGTTTGGCCGCACCGAACTGGAATCGGTTTCGTCGCAAGAAAATTGGGGATATAGACCCCGGATGCGCTGACGAAGGTTTGGAACAGTGGCCCTCGCCAACTTTCTTTCGGATTTGATGAGCTGGTGGCCGGACGAGCTCGGCCGGGCCTTCGGATCGCGCTTCCGTCCGCAGGCACCCGCCGTCGGCGCCACAGTGCGGCTCGTCAGGGCCGGCGCCGAGATCTCCGTCGACGGGACGGAGCCCCACCTCGCCGCCGAGCCGTCGCAGATCGCCCCCCTCCTCGACCAGCTTGCCGGCGGCCGCGGCCGCAAGCCCGCGGTCGGCATCGTCATCGAGCCGGAACGCTACCTGAAGCGCAGCCTGGCGGCGATCCGCCTGCCGCGCGGCCGAAAGATGGCCATGGCGCAGCTCGACCTTCAGTCCGCCACGCCGTTCAACCCCGACGAGTTCTTCGTGCTGGCAACACGGTTCGACGAGCGCGTCACCGACAGTTCCTATTATACGGTGCGCAAGTCCGCCCTTGTGCCGGTGGTCGAGGGCCTGCGCTCGGGTGGCTGGCGTGTCGCCTCGATCTCGCTCTCCGACGGCGGTGAGCTCTATCCGGTGGATGCGACGAGCCTGCGGGAGGTGGTGGGCGTGTCCGCCGCCACCAGGCTCGGCGAGCGGGCCGTCTCGATCGGCCTCGCCACCGCGGCCGCCGGCCTCGTCGCTCTCGTCGGCGCGGCCCACTGGCGCTATTCGGTGGCCGGCGCGGAGGTCGCGGAGCAGGTGGAGGCGGCCGAGAGCCAGGTGCGCGAACTGCGTGCCGTGCTCGCCGCCCGCGACGCCAAGATCGCCCAGATCGGCGTCGTCCGCGACGAGAAGAAGGACACCGTGCCGGTCGTGCGCGTCATCGAGGAGATGTCGCGGGCGATCCCCGACAACACCTGGCTGACCGAGATCAGCGTCAGCGGCGACATGGTGCGCTTCGCCGGCTTCTCGGCATCCGCGGCCGCGCTCATCCCGATCCTGGAAGCCTCGCCGCTGTTCAGCGCGCCGACCTTCATGGAGCCGGTCGTGCGCGTCGTGAACCAGGAGGGCGAGCGCTTCTCCATCGCCATGAAGATCGAGAACGGCGATGGATAGCCTGACGCGCATCCTCAACGCCGGGCCTCGCACCCGCCGCCTTGCCGCCGTCGGCCTGCTGATCGGCTGCGTCGCCGGCGCCGGCCTGTTGACGATGGCCGCGGTCTCCTCGGTCTATGCCAGCCGCGACGCGGTCCGCGAGCAGCGCGAGACGCTCGGCCGCTTGCGTGCGGTGCTGGCGCTCAAGCCGATGATGGAAGAGTCCGCCAAGGCCGCGATCGCCGCGGACGACAGGCCGGAATTCCTGACGGGGGCCAGCGACGCGGTCATCCAGGCCGATCTCCAGACCTGGCTCGACGGCGTCGCGCGGCAGAACGGCGTGTCCATCACCTCCGTCGGCAACGCGCCCGCATTGCAGCAGAAGGGCATGCGCTTCGCCGGCCTGCGCGCCGACATCACCGGTCCGAACGAAGGCATTCAAGGCACGATCTTCGCGATCGAGGCGGCCAAGCCCTATCTGATCATCCGCCAGGCCCAGCTCCATTCGACGCTGGATTCGCAAGGGTTGGGCGACGGCCCGACCCAGCTCGTCCTGCGGGTGCAGTTCTACGGCGCGCTGCCGCCTGTCGCGGCGCCCGCGCCGCAGGCCGCCGCTCCCGCCGCGGGGGCGACGCAATGAAGACGCCGCTCAAGCTCGCAGCGATCCTCGCCGCCAATCTCGCCATCTGGCCTGCCGCCTGGGCGGTCTTCGAACGCCCGGCCGGCACCGGGGCCATTGCCTCGCCGCGCGATGCGGGCCGGGGGGGCGGCGTCGCCGACCAGCCTAAGCTTGGCGAAGTGCTGGACTTCTCGGAGATGAGTCCCGTCCAGGCCTATTCCCGCCCGCTGTTCGACAAGGCCCGCCGTCCGTGGCAGCCGCCCGCGCCGCCCGCCGAACCTGTGGCGGAGCCGGTCGCCGAGCAGGTTGTCGAACCCGAGGTCCAGGCTCTCCCCGCGCCGGCGATACGGCTGATCGGCGTCAGCTCGGCCGGCGTCGCGGACATGAAGGCGCTGCTCCAGCTCGATGAATCGCCCGATCCGGTATGGGTCCTGGTCGGCGACGTGCTGCAGGGCTGGGAGGTCGGTAAGATCGATCCGGGATCGGTCACCATCCGGCGCGGCCAGGAGAGCATGTCGTTCGAGCTCTACCCCGAGGTCAGTTCGGGCCAATGAGCCACCTCCTTCCTCCCGCCTGCCCGCGGGATGGCGAGCCGCGGGACGCCGAGGCCGGCTTCGCGCTCCTGATGGTGCTGCTCTTTCTTCTTGCCGTGACCGCGATCCTCGCGCCGCTCGTTCTGGGCGCACGGACCGAACTGCTCGTCGCCTCGAACCAGCTCCAGCAGCAACGACTGGAAACGATCGCCGACGGGTTGCTGACGGTTCTGGCGCGAGATCTCGCAGCCCCGCCGACAGAACCCCGCAACGAGGAGATCAGGGTCCGCTCCGAACCGCTGCGCTGCCGGTCGACACGGTACCTGATCGAGGCGCGGATCCAGGACCAACGCGGTCTGATCGGCATCAACAACGCACCGGCCGAGCTCCTGTCGGAAGGTTTCCGCGCACTGGGCTTTCCCTCCGGCGACATTGCCGAGCTCACCGAGGCACTGATCGCGTACCGCACCCGACCGCCGGAGGACGACGGTGACGGCGGTGGCGGTGGCGGAGGTGATGGCAATGGCAATGGCGACGGTGGAAACGGAGAGGGCGAAGGCGACCCGCAGCGCACTCCCCAGGTCGCGCCGGCCGCCGGCGCCGAGGACCGTGTAGCCGGCGGCCTGAAGCGCCTGCCCTTCGAGGCGGTCGAGGAGCTCTACGACTTCGAAGGCTTCCGCGGAAAGCCCGTCCGCGCGCTCACCGAGGTCTTCTCGACCCGGAACACCGCCGACACGATCCTCGGCCCGCGCATCTCGACCCGCCTGTCGAGCGTCCTGCCGTCGAAGCCCACGCCCAAATATCCCTTTATCCTTCCGGACGAGGAGGAAGGGGCCAAGACCTATCGCGTCGATGTGGAATTGCGCACGCTCGACGGCGGCATGTCGGGCTATGCCGGGGCGGTGCTCACGGCGAGCGAGAACGAGACCGGCGAGTTTTCCATCGTCGAGCGAACGTCCAATCCCGAGTTCCTGCCCGAAGGGGAAAGCGGCTTCAGCGGCCTCGTCGAATGCGATATGATTTTCGGAGCCGGCGTGGCGGCGGTGCTCGCCAGCGACCCGTAACGAGACGGATACCTTTCCATGAGACTTGCGGAATATCCGACCTTTTCCGACTTCCTGTCCTGGCTCGGGGACAACCGCATCCTCACGGCCGAATCCGTCAAGCGCGCGCGCAATGCCCACAGCTCGACCGGCCACCCGGTCGACACCGTCTTCATCGAGCTCGGCCTGCTCCGGGAGAGCGATCTCGCCCAGCATCTGTCGGCCTTCCTCGGCGTGCGGGTCCTGCCGGCCGTGCCCGACGAGGTCGACCTTGCGCTGGTTCGCGGCATCGGGATGAATTTCCTCGAGGCCAACCAGGTGCTGCCGCTGGCCTTCGTCGAGAACCGCGTGCTGGTCGCCGCCGCCGATCCCTTCGCCCGCTCGACGCTCGACGTGCTGCGCTACCATTTCGACTGCGAGCCGGAGCTGCGGGTGTTCCCGCGCAGCGCCATCGCCGAGCGGCTGCGAACGCTGAAGGAGACCAAGCTCGACAGTCCCGACAGCCTGCTGATGGCGGTCGACGACGACCTCGCCGACACCGACGACATCGAGCGGCTGCGCGACTTCGCCCGCGAGGCGCCGGTCATCCGATTCGTCGCCAACATCATCCAGCAAGCGGTGGATCGCGGCGCCACCGACATCCATGTCGAGCCGACCATCGACCACCTGCGCATCCGCTTCCGCTGCGACGGCCTGCTGACGGTGGCCGAGACCGCGCCGAAGTCGATGCATGCCGGCATCGCCACCCGCATCAAGATCCTGTCGCGCCTCAACATCGCCGAGCGGCGCATGCCGCAGGACGGGCGCATGCGCGTCACGGTGCGCGGCCAGGAGATCGACCTGCGCGTCTCGGTGCTGCCGTCCGTCCACGGCGAGACCTTCGTGCTGCGCATCCTCGACAAGTCGGGCGTGGCGCTGTCGCTCAACGCACTCGGCTTCGATGCCGAGGCGATCGCCAGGTTCAAGGAATTCGCCCACATCCCCAACGGCATCGTGCTGATCACCGGCCCGACCGGCAGCGGCAAGACGACCACGCTCTATTCGCTGCTCAAGGAGCGAGACCCCGACGAGGTGAAGATCTTCACCGTCGAGGACCCCGTCGAATACCGGCTCGACGGCATCACCCAGCTCCAGGTCGACCCGGCGATCGACCTCACCTTTGCGCGTGCGCTCCGCTCCGTCCTGCGCCAGGACCCGGACGTGATCCTCATCGGCGAAATCCGCGACGCCGAGACGGCCCAGATCGCCATCCAGGCGTCGCTCACCGGCCACCTGGTCTTCTCGACCCTGCACACCAACAGCGCGGCCGGCGCGCTCACCCGCCTGCTGGACATGGGCATCGACGGCTACCTCATCGGCGCGACCATCCGCGCGGTCGCCGCCCAGCGCCTCGTACGCAAGCTCTGCCCCAAGTGTCACGGCGTGCAGGCCCCGGCGGTCAATGGCATCCATCCCGTCTGCAACACCTGTCGCGGCAGCGGCTATGCCGGTCGCACGGTCGCCTACGAGATCCTCGAAGTGTCGCCCGAGATCGCCTCGATGATCAGCCGCGGCGCCGGCGAGGAGCAGATGCAGGAGCGCGCGGCCGCCAACGGCTTCCTCACCATGTCTGCGCAAGCCGCCCGCCTCGTCGCCGACGGCGTCACCACGCGCGAGGAGGTGCAGCGCGTGCTCAGCCTCGACCTCACGACGGACCTCGCCGACGAGATCCTGCAATGAGTGATCGGCCGTGACCGCGACGCGTTTCAAGTTCCGCGCCTACGCCCAGTCCGGCGGCCACGACACCGGCTACATCACGGCGATCGACCGGGCCGACGCGGTGCGCCAGCTCTCGCAGGCCGGCAAGATTCCTTACGAGCTCAAGCAGGTCGACGCGTCGGCGGGCACGGCCGGCCCCTCCTCCTTCCGCGGCCTGTTCCAGCCCAAGCTCGACCTGACCCATTTCCTCAGCGAACTGGCTGTCATCATCGGCTCCGGCTTCAACGTCGACGTGGCGCTCAAGGCCGTCGGCGACGCCGAGCCCAACAAGGGCCAGAAGGCGCGCATCCAGGCAATTCACTCGCAGATCACCGAGGGCAAGTCGGTGGCGGAAGCCTTCGCGAGCCAGCCCAATATGCCGCCGGATGTGGTCGCGCTCGTCGCCTCGGGCGAGAGCAGCGGCCGGCTCGACATCGTCGTCTCCGAGCTTGCCAAGACGCATGCGCTGCGTGCCAAGCGCAAGTCCGAGATCACCGAGGCGATGATCTATCCGGCCTTCCTGCTGCTCATCATGGTCGGTGCGCTGCTGGTGCTCTCGCTCTATCTCGTGCCGGCGCTGGAACCGATCTTCTCCAATGCCGGCGCCGAGCCGCCCTTCCTTATTCGCGCGCTCGGCGGCTTCGGCGAGACGATCAAGCAGTTCGGCCTGCTCATCCTCGCCTGCCTCGGCGGGCTCGGCCTGCTTATGGCGGTCTTCTTCCAGCGTCCCGCCGTGCGCGCGAGATTCATGGACGTCGCGGCCCGCCTGCCGGTCATCTCCGGCCTGATCCGTAGCACCACGCGCGAGCGCTACCTCAACACGATGTCGCTGCTTCTGGGCAACGGCGTGCCGATGCTGGATGCAATGAGCCTCTCCGCCGACACCGCGCCGTCCGCCGGCCACAAGGCGAAGCTGATGCTGGCGCGCCACCGCGTCGCCTCCGGCGAGCCGATCTGGCAGGCGCTCAAGTCCTCCGACGCCTTCCCGGATTCGATTCTGGCGCTGGTCCGGCTCGGCGAGGAATCCAACAATCTCGCGACGATGATGGGCCGCTCCGGCGCGATGACGCAGGCGCAGATGCAGCGCGCCATCAGCCGCGCGCTGGCGCTGCTCACGCCTGCCATGACCATCATCCTCGGCGGGCTGGTCGGCAGTCTCGTCATCTCGGTGATGACGACGCTGCTCTCCATCAACGAGATGGCGATCCGGTGAACGCGCGCCCCGCCCCTGCCCTGCATGCCGAGGCGGGCTTCACCCTCGTCGAGTTCCTCGTCACACTCGCCATCCTGGCGCTTGTGCTCGGCTCCGTCGGCTCGACGCTGGCGCGCCGCGAAAACCGCGTCACGCCGCTGATGAGCGCGGAATCGATGCAGTCCATGCTGTTCCGCGCCCGCAGCGACGCGGTCCTCAAGGGCCGCAACACGCTGTTCGCGATCAATGCCGGGGCCAAGCAATACGTCTATCCCGCCGGCTCGACGCCGGTGCAGCTTCCCGACGACCAGGAGGTCCGCATGATCGCGGGTTCCGAATTCGTCTCGCCGGAAGGATCGACCTACTATCTCGTCTTCCGGCCGGACGGCAGTTCGTCGGGCGCGGAGATCCTGCTGCGCAACGCCGCCGGCACCGAGGCGCGCATCGAGGTCAACTGGCTGACCGGCCTGCCGCGCCTGCGCGTGGGGACGTCGCAATGAGCGCGGACGGCAAGGAGGGCGGCTTCATCCTCGTCGAGACGATCGTCGCCTTCGCGATCCTCGCGGTCGCACTCGGCGTCGGCATGCAGACCATCTCCCAGAGCGCCACCACGCTGGTGCGCGCGGCCGACATCCAGGCCGCCGGCCTCGTCTACGCCTCGCTCGCGGCAAAGGAGTTCCCCGATCTCAGGAACGAGGGCGATTTCGAGGGCGAGCTCGATTCCGGCGAGCCGTGGCGGATCGTCGCCCGGGCGGTGCGCGACGACCATGCGCGGCCGCTGCTGGCGCTCACCGCCACCGTCTGGCCGCGCGGCGCCAAAGGGCCGTCCTATACCTACCGGACATTCGTCAGCAATCCGCCGCTGCAGGCCGCGCCATGACCAGGCCTTCCTCCTCACGCGACGGTTTCGTCCTGATCGAGGTGCTGGTGGCGCTCTCGGTCGTCGCGGTCATGGCGGGGATGATGGCCGGGGTCTTCGGCCAGTTGAACTCCGTCGCGCGGCTGCGCGAGCAGGTGATCGTCCGCGCCGAGCTGGAGGGCGCGCTGTCCCACCTCGCCCGGACGCTCTCGGCGGCCAAGCTCGCCAGGCTGCCCGACAGCGATGAGGAAGAGAACATCAAGATGTTCGACGGCCAGGCGACGCAGATGCGCTTCGCCGCGGTCACCCGCCAGGGCTTCTATTCGCTGGCGCTGCGCGACATCGACATCCACATCGACGATCAGGCCGACGCACCGCGCCTCGTGCAGTCGATGGCGATGCGACGGTCTCAGGACGCGGCCGAGGCGACGCGTTCCACGATCATCATCCTCGACAGCTTCGACAAGATCGACTTCACCTACTCGGAGGACGGCGTCAGCTTCATATCGTCCTTTTCCAAGCCAGGCATCCTGCCGAAGATGGTCAAGATCAGGATTTCCCGCTCCGTCGCGGGGAAGACGGTCTCGGCGACGACGATCGCCCGGGTATCATGAGAGATTATCCGGCAGCGCGGGAAGCTGCCCGGAAGCGCCTCAAGCGGGCGGCGCATCCATCTTCGGCAGCGCGTTCGTGACCGCGCCTTCCGCGGCGATCGGGCTTTCGACCTCGTCGTCCCCGGTATCGTCCGCCTTGGGCAGGGTGTTGCCGGCGCTGTCGCTCTGCAGCCCGTTCGTCACCTCGTCGGCGTCCGACGCCTCGTAGCTCACGGTCGCGCCGGCCTCCAGGTCGCCGGTGATCTCGCCGATCGGGTTCTCCAACGCCGGATCGTCCGCCGCCTCGTCGCCGCCCGTGTTCTCGCTCGTCCCGCCGTCCAGCAGGCTGCCGATCAGCGAGGCGCGATAGGCGTCTTGGGGCGAGAGCGCCGCATAGATCGACAGCTTGCCCGTCGATGTGCCGTCCGATGCGGATGTGCCGCCGTCGACCAGCGAGAGGAATTCGTTACCGCCATTTCCCTGGCCGCCGTCCGAAGGATTGTCGGAGACGGTGGGCATGCGGCCGATCTGCGTGGTCGCGGGCGGGTAGCTCGTCCGCAACGATCCGAAGAGAGTCATGCTGCCAGCTCCGCGCAGGAAGTGCCGATGGTTGCCAGCTTAGCCCCGGCGGCTTGCGCGAGGCTGGCGGGCCATCTCGCATCGGATTTCCCGGTGAAGCAAAACGTTATGGACTGGGTGCGTACGCTCGTGATAGGTCGCCTGCGGGGCTTGAAGACGTTTCTTACATAATCTTGAGTGGGGCGTAGAGAGTTACCTATGAAGGGCATCATTCTTGCGGGCGGCAGCGGCACCCGCCTGTACCCTCTGACTTTGGCTGTCTCGAAGCAGATCCTCCCGATCTACGACAAGCCGATGATCTACTATCCGCTGAGCGTGCTCATGCTGGCCGGAATCCGCGAGATATTGATCATCTCGACGCCGCGCGACCTGCCGGTGTTCCAGGAACTGCTCGGCGACGGCGGCGAGTTCGGCCTCAGCCTGTCCTATGCGGTGCAGCCGCAGCCCAACGGCCTCGCCGAAGCCTTCATCATCGGCGACAGCTTCGTCGGCGACGACAATGTGGCGATGATCCTCGGCGACAACATCTATTTCGGCGAGGGACTTTCCAATCTCTGCCAGCAGGCCGCGCAGCGCACCGGCGGCGCCTCGGTTTTCGCCTATCATGTCGAGGATCCGCAGCGCTACGGCGTGGTTTCCTTCGACAAGGCCACCGGCCAGGCGCTGACGATCGAGGAGAAGCCGGCCAATCCGAAGTCGAACTGGGCCGTTACCGGCCTCTATTTCTACGACAACGAGGTGGTCGAGATCGCCAAGTCGATCAAGCCGTCGGCCCGCGGCGAACTCGAGATCACCACGGTCAACAACGTCTATCTCGAACGCGGCACGCTGCACGTCCATCAGCTCGGCCGCGGCTACGCCTGGCTCGACACCGGCACGCATGACAGCCTGCACGAGGCGTCCTCGTTCGTCCGCACGATCGAGCACCGGCAGGGCATCAAGATCGCCTGCCCCGAAGAGATCGGGGTCGAAAAAGGCTGGGTATCGGCGGACCGGGTGCTTGCCCGCGCCGCCAAGCTCGGCAAGAACGAATATGCGGCCTATCTCAGGCGCAGGGTCGCGGAAATAGCGGAAGCGTGATGGTTGAAGTGAGGAAGCTCGGGCTCGGGGATGTACTCGAGATCCTGCCAAAGAAGCATGGCGACCACCGCGGCTTCTTCTCCGAAACGTACAACGCCGCGGAGCTGAAAACCGCCGGGGTCGACCTCGTCTTCGTTCAGGACAACCACTCCTACTCGGCGGCCGCCGGGGTGCTGCGCGGCCTGCACTACCAGTTGCCGCCCTTCGCGCAGGACAAGCTTGTGCGCGTGACGCGCGGCGCGATCCTCGACGTGGTGGTGGACATCCGCCGCTCCTCGCCGACCTTCGGCAAGTGGGAAGCGCTCGAAGTCTCGGCGGAACGCTGGAACCAGATTCTCGTCCCCAAAGGCTTCGCCCACGGCTTCGTCACGCTCGTTCCCGACACCGAGGTTCTCTACAAGGTGACGAACCTGTATTCAAAGGAGCACGACCGGTCGTTGCGGTTCGACGATCCGGCGATCGGTGTGGCGTGGCCCACCATTTCCGGCGGTTTCACGCTCTCCGACAAGGACAAGAATGCGCCGCTGCTTGCCAATGCAGATCTCTTCGACTGACATGAGGTATTCCGCATGAACTTCCTCGTCACCGGCGGCGCCGGCTTCATCGGATCGGCGGTCTGCCGGCACATCTGTTCCGACCTGTCGAACAACGTCACCAATGTCGACAAGCTGACCTATGCCGGCAATCTCGCCTCGCTGCGGCCGATCGAGAACCAGCACAACTACCGTTTCGAGCAGAAGGACATCTGCGACGACGGCTCGATCCTCGACATCCTGAGGCGCGACGACATCGACGTGGTCATGCACCTTGCGGCCGAAAGCCATGTCGACCGCTCGATCGACGGGCCGGAGGCTTTCATCGAGACCAACGTCATCGGCACGTTCCGCATGCTCAAGGCCGCGCTCGAATATTATCGCGGCCTCAGCGGCGCCAAGAAGGAGCGCTTCCGCTTCCACCATATCTCGACCGACGAGGTGTTCGGCGATCTGCCCTTCGACAGCGGCATCTTCACCGAGGAGACGCCCTACGCGCCCTCCTCGCCCTACTCCGCCTCCAAGGCCGCGTCCGACCATCTGGTCCGCGCCTGGCACGAGACCTACGGCCTGCCGGTCGTGCTTTCCAACTGCTCCAACAATTACGGCCCGTTCCACTTCCCCGAGAAGCTGATCCCACTGGTCATCCTCAACGCGCTCGACGAGAAGCCGCTGCCGATCTACGGCAAGGGCGAGAACGTGCGCGACTGGCTCTATGTCGAGGATCACGCCCGTGCGCTGGCGACGATCGCGACCAAGGGCGTCAACGGCGAGAGCTACAATGTCGGCGGCAATTCCGAGCGCACCAACCTTTCGGTCGTGCAGACGATCTGCGCCATCCTCGATCGCAAGCGCCCCCGCAAGAAGGGCAGCTACGGCGACCTGATCACCTACGTCACCGATCGTCCCGGTCACGACCGCCGCTACGCGATCGATGCCTCGAAGATCAAGCGCGAACTCGGCTGGACGCCACAGGAGAGCTTCGAGACCGGTCTCGCCCGCACCATCGACTGGTATCTCGCCAACGAATGGTGGTGGGGACCGATCCGCCGCGAGAAATATTCCGGCCAGCGCCTCGGCGAAGCGCAGAAGGCCGCGGAGTGAGGATCGCCGTCACCGGCTGTGAGGGCCAGGTCGCGCAGAGCCTGAAGGAACGCGGCAGCAGCCGCCCGGGCGTCGAGATCGTGCTCGTCGGCCGTCCGGACCTCGACCTCGCGAACCCTGTCTCGGTCGCGCCCGCGCTTGAAGCCGCGCGACCCGATCTCGTCGTCTCGTCCGCCGCCTACACCGCCGTCGACAAGGCCGAGGACGAGCCCGCGCTGGCGCATGCCGTCAACGGCGCCGGCGCCGGCGCGGTCGCAGCCGCCGCGCATGCGCTCGGCGTGCCCGTGATCCATCTGTCCACCGACTATGTCTTCGACGGCTCCAAGGACGGTGAATACGTCGAGACCGACCCGACCGGCCCGATCGGCGTCTACGGCGCGTCCAAGCTCGCCGGCGAACACGCGGTCGCCGCCGCCAATCCGCGCCACGCGATCCTGCGCACGGCCTGGGTTTACAGCCCCTTCGGCAACAATTTCCTGCGCACTATGCTCCGCGTCGCGGCCAGCCGCGACGAACTGAGCGTCGTCGCCGACCAGCACGGCAACCCGACCTCGGCGCTCGACATCGCCGACGCGATCCTCCACATCGCCCCGCAGCTCACGTCCGGACGGAGCGACGTCTTCGGCATCTTCCATCTCGCCGGCAGCGGCACGACCAACTGGAGCGGCTTCGCCCGCCGCATCTTCGAGGCGAGCCGCGCCAATGGCGGCCCCTCCGCGCAGGTAAAGGACATCCCGGCCGCCGATTATCCGACCAAGGCGCGCCGCCCTGCCAACTCCCGCCTGTCGAGCGCGAAGTTCGCCCAGACCTTCGGCTGGACCGCGCCCGACTGGCAGGACAGCACGGACGCCGTGGTCGCTCGCCTTCTAGCCGCGCCACAACCGCCGCAAGGGGGCTAGCTTCCTAAGCACCCGTATCGCGAAGGCGGGGGGTATCTTCGCGTTGTCACCTACCGTGCCCTTCCTGGTGACCGCCGCGGCCGGATCGATCAGGAAAGCGACCACCAGCGAACCCTCTTTCGCCTCTAGCGACAGCGAACCGCCGCCCGGAAGCAATCCCTGCTCTCCCTCAGCGAAAGAGTCGCAGCCGGCTGCGATCCGGCCACTGAAGACATAGAAATAGAGATCGCGTCCCGGCATGACGGGGAACTCGACAGATGCTCCCTGATCCAGCCTGATATCGAAGAAGTCGACCGCGTTGCGCACGAAGAAGGGGGCGTTGCCGCCTTCCGGTCCGAGCAGATGCCGCCAGGCGTTCTGAGCGGCTGGTGCGACTGCCCCGTGTTGGATGCCGGGGTCGAGATCGGCCTCGCGCGGCCGCACGAATATCTGCAGCATGCGCAGCGGCGGGTCGCTGGGCAGAGTCGCTTCCGAGTGCCAGAAGCTGCTGCCGGCGTTCATCACCATCAGATGCCCCTCGTCTATCACGAGCGGTCCCGTCGCCCTGTCGTCGTGGCGCATGACGCCGTCGGGCACCCATGAGACGATTTCATCGTTGCGGTGCTCGTGCATTGCGATGAGGCGACCTGGATGGAGGATCGATTCCACCACCATCGCCAGGGGGCCATGCCCATGGTCGCGGGTTTTGGGGAGCAGCCACCCCGGCATGTTGGCGTGGATGACGAACCCGCCCATATCTCGGACAATGGGTGTGCGACCACCTTTCAGCAGCATGGCAGCGGCCCGTCACGACAGCGGAAACGAAAGCCAGAGCTTAGCATGTCGGGCGGCCCGAGGCGATGGTCACGAGACCACCGCCCCGTCCGGAAAGCGCCAGTTCGTTCCGTCGGACACCGCCATGCGCCGGTTCGAGCTGCCGTCCGAGACATAGATCACCTGCCCTTCCGGCAACGCCGCGGGCAGCCCGGCCACCGTGTAGGAGCGCAGCATCAGGTGGCGCTCGGCGCTGACGATCGTGTTCGCGCCGTTCATCTGCAGCGCGATCGGGCTGCCGGTGCCGTCGCCGACGCGGACGTTGAGCCCGGTGAGCCTCAGATGCGGCACCGCGCTCGCCGTGCCGTTGACGCAGACCGAGAACGCCATGTCCAGACCGCGCGCCGTGTCCGTCCAGGCCTCCGTCGCCCGCGCCACGATGCCGCCGAGCGACACGGCGTTGTACTGCGTCGCGCCATAGCCGAAGGCCGCGATGTTGAAAATCTGGTCGCCGCTCTGCAGCGCCGAGGGCGCCGCCGCGGTGCCGCGCGCCTTGCGGAAGGTGAAGTTCGGGCCGCCCGCGCCGCTGTTGTAGTTGTCGAACAGGACGCGCGTCGCATCGCCCTGGTTCGACACATGCATGATCGTGCCGGCCGGGCCGGCCTGCGGTGTGTGCGCGGCTCCATGCAGCTGGAAGGCGCCCGTCATCGTGTCGCCCTGCCGCGACATGGCGTAGCGCCGCGTCGCAATGCCTAGATCCTCTACCGGATCGCCCGCGACGACAGCCAGCCCGCTTGCCGCGTCCACCGCCAGTGCCTGCGTCCAGGCGCTGCCATCGGGCGACACCTTCACCGAGAAGTCGTCCTCGCCGGCCAGCCCGAGCTCGGCGCGGCCGGAAAAGCCGGTCTGGAACAGCACCGAGGCCGTGTCGCCGGCATCCGCCTTGTTGATCTTCAGCCGATGGTCGCCGCCCTCGTGGCTGAACAGGCTGGCGGTGCTCGCCACCGCGAGCCGGTTGCCGGCATCCGCCGTCGCGTTCACGCCCACCAATGCGACCGGGTTGATGCCGGCGGCCACCGCATCCACCCAGTCCGCGCCGTCGAACAGGACAAGCGCTTCCTCGTCCGCGACCCAGGCGATCCAGCCGGCGCGTGGCGGAATGATCGCCCAGCCGCCCGGCCGCGCCACCGCGATCCGGCCGGCCTGGCCGCTCCAGGCGCCGGAGGGTGCCGCGCCGACGATGTAGCGGTCGCCCTCTTCCGGATCGCCCGGCGGCGCGGCGAAGGCCTTCGACAGCACCGAGAGCTGCACCACCGCGTCGAGGATATCGAGCGACTGGTTGTGCGTCATGTGCTTCTGCGCCTGCGAGGGCATGATGTAGGGCATTTTCAGGGTCGGGGTCTGGTCTGCCATGGCGTTCTCCGCGTTCGTCGCGCACAGAATCGCGCAGCCCCCGCACCGGTTGATCGATCAGGGCTGCGTCACGGGCGCACCTCCCTGCCCGCCTCGCCTCAACGCGCTGAAAACCCTCATCGAATCGACCCGGCCGTCGCCGCACTTTTCTCGAGGACGAAAAAATCCGTCCACGTCCCCGAAGCCTGAAAGGCGCGCCAGGCGGCCATGAATTTTCGCGGAGGCTCAGAGCCGGTTGATCGCCGATGCGATGTAGAGGCTCGCCTGCCCCTTGCTGCTCTGGCGGTAGACACCGCTGCGGCGCAGCTCGACGAGCCGCCACGGCAGCCACATGCCGCGCAGCGCCTCGAAGCGGTCGAGCACGTCCCGCGCATCCTCGGTCAGCAGGTCGCGGCAGGCCTGCAGGCCGGCGAGGTTGCGGTCGGTCCAGCGCGCGAAGCCGCCGCTGAGCAGGAAGCCGGTGCGGCCCAGCCGCGCCCGCAGCCCGTCGTTGGATCCGACCAGGTTGCCGACATGCTGGCGGTAGTCGATGCGCGGCTGCGGCGAATAGTGGAACGCGCCGCCCGCGCCGGTCACCATCATGTAGCACCACCAGTCATGGCTGACGAAGCCGCTGCGCCGCGAGGCCTCGGCCATCAGGTCGTGCGCCGCGCGGTTCATCACCATCGTGTTGCCGCCGGCGATCGACTGCACGATCGCGTTGCGGAAGCTCGGCGGCTCGGTAAACAGCGGCGAGAAGCCCACCGGCCTGCCCTCGATGTCGACGATGCGCGTGCGGCTGCCGTAGAGCGCCGGCTTGTCCGCCGGCTGCCGCGACAGCCAGCTGATCGCAGCCTCCAGCTTGTCGGGCGCCCAGATGTCGTCCTGGTCGCAGAAGGCAAAGTAGTCCGCGTCGATGTCCGGATTGACCATCAGCGAACGGAAATTCTCGGCAAACCCTTCGCCCGGCCCGCGCAGGATGGTGAAGTGCCCCTTCGTCCAGCCGGACGCGATCTCCCCCAGAAGCTCCATCGAGCCGTCGACGGAGCCGTCGACGGAGACCCAGACGTCGATGTCGGACACGGTCTGGCGGGCGAGCGAGGCGAACTGCTCGGCCAGAAAGCGCTCGCCATTGTGGACGCAAGCGAGAATCGCCACCCGGTTGGTCACGTATTGTCTTCCCGTCGCATGTCACAATTGCTGTTTGAGACGATGCACATCGGCGAAAGTGGTCAGGGCACTTACTCGGCAATCCACCTTTCTATGAGCCGCTAGTCTCTTATAACAACCTGTTATCATTTACATTTTTCATTCATGTTTGAAGTAGGCCGCTGTAGCAGACGGCTTATCCATAAGGGGCAATGATGGCTCGACTAGACCCACATATTTTAAAGTGTGCTATACGTAACCCTGACGTTCACCAATTGCCTCGTTTCTGGATACCAGACTGCCGACACAGTCATGCCATACGCTAATGTTGGCAGAATACTCGACAGGAAGAACTTTGTTTGAAATTTCGGTCCAAAAGCCCGAATACTCCAGCTTGCCTGAACACCGTACTTCAAATTGAACGCGGCGGGTTCTCCGGGGGCAAAGAACGATGTCCTAAACCCTTGCGCTTGCAACCATTTCTCACCATCCTCCGGGCTACCTATGTTGCTCAATACACGAAACAGACAGACCTCTGCTTCGGCATCCGTTTGAATTTCCCGCCAAGCAAATGAGCGTAAAATTTCTTCTCTAGGGAGCGTGTCCCACAAAGGACGTTCACCCCATGAAAACAGGCAAGCATCGAGATCGGGAAACCTGCCGAGAGCGGCTTTATGGGCTGTCGTCAATCCTTCTCTGCCATATGGAACAAAGGGCGGATCGCCTAAATGCGGATTGGCGTCGAAGTAGGCAATCATATGCCGAACTGAGTTCGGTGCACATGATGCCAACTGAAGTATGGCAACGAAAAGCAGACCATATCCCCCAAGCCTCTTGATAAACAGCATCATGACATCGACTCGTCGTCTGGAATTCGCGGCGCGAGCACCAGCAACCAAAGTATCGACAGTCGAAGCCCGGTGGAACATCCACCGCGCTGTAACACATGAGATTTTTCGATTTCGCCTAAGCCATTGAAAAAACTATAGTCAATGGATGGCTGGGGCGCCTGGATTCGAACCAGGGAATGGCGGTACCAAAAACCGCTGCCTTACCGCTTGGCTACGCCCCAATCCGGCAGGCCGCCAGAGCGATGGCGGCCTTATAGTGGTTCGGCGGACGACGTGCAACGCGGTCGTCGGCGTCGGCGCAGTTTTACTTTTTCGCGCCGAAGGCCGAGAAGAGCGACCACACGGCGGGAGCGGCGACCGCCACCAGCGCCACCTTGACGAGGTCGCCATAGACGAACGGCACGACGCCGCCGAGCCAGGCCTTTTCAGCGCCGATCAGGGTCGCGAGCCAGGCGAAACCGAGGCCGAGCACCAGCGCCTCGCCGACGAGCAGTGCTGCGCCGAGCTTCAAGGGGTTGCGGTCGAAGCCGCGGTCCGCCGCCCAGCCGGCGATGACGGCGGCGGCGATGTAGCCGAGGAGGTATCCGCCCGTCGGGCCCATCATGTAGGCGAGGCCGATGCCCCTCTCCGGCGTGCCCTGGAACACCGGCAGGCCGGCCGCGCCTTCCACGAGGTAGGCGATGAGCGTCACCAGCGCCAAGCGCCAGCCATAGGCGACGCCGAGCCCCATCACGGCCAGCGTGCCGAGATTGATGTCCACCAGCCCGAGCGGCACCCTGGTCTTGGCCGCGATCGTCAGTATCAGCGTGCCGGCGACGACGAGCGCGGCCTGCGCGGCGAAGCGCGCCACGCCGCCCTGCGGCAGAGCGAGGCTGACAAGCGGACGCATGACGATGGCATTGGACATTCGTTGGTTCCCTCACAAAAGCGGCCGCGCGGCGGCCGGTCCTCATCCGGGTTTCGGTATATGGGCTTCCATGATATGCGGCAACCGCTTTCGCCGCTCAGAGACTGTTTCGAAATTCGCTCTGGCGAGTCAGCTGGTGGTGGTTTCGAGAACCGGAGCGGAGCGGACGTTTGGGTCCGTGAGCACCGGAAGCGCAGAAAGCGCCATCAGATGGCCGTCAGAGCAGAATTTCCAAACGGGCTCTAAGCCGTCCGCCCCTCCCAGGATGTTTCCTCATGGCCATCGAGTTCCAGACCGCCTTCGACCCGGCCTACGGATCGGCCGTTCCGATTGCCCCGGGCGTGTCCCGGCTGACGGTCAACAACCCCAGCGCCTTCACCTTCCACGGCACCAACACCTATCTCGTCGGCGCCGAAACGCTGGCCATCATCGACCCCGGCCCCGAGGATGACGCGCATTTCGAAGCACTTAGGCGTGCGATCGCCGGCCGCCCGGTCAGCCACATCGTCCTCACCCACACCCATCGCGACCACTCGCCGCTGGCGCGCCGGCTGAAGGAGCTGACCGGCGCGACCACGGTCGCCGAGGGACCGCACCGCGCCTCGCGGCCGCTGCGCATCGGCGAGACCAACCCGCTCGACGCCAGCGGCGACCTCGACTTCACACCCGATGTGCGTCTTGGCGACGGCGAGGTGGTCGAGGGCGACGGCTGGAGGCTCGGCGGCGTCTTCACGCCGGGCCACGCCGCCAACCACATGTCGTTCGGCCTCGAAGGCACCGGCATCCTGTTCTCCGGCGACCATGTCATGGCGTGGTCCACCTCGATCGTCGCGCCGCCCGACGGCTCGATGTCCGACTACATGGCCTCGCTCGACCGGCTGCTGGCCCGCGACGACCGGCTCTACCTTCCCGGCCATGGTGGTGAGCTGCGCAAGCCGCTCCCCTTCCTGCGCGGCCTGAAAGCCCACCGCAAAATGCGCGAGCGCGCCATCCTGGAAAGGCTGCGGCAAGGCGACCGCACCATCCCCGACATGGTCAAGGCGATCTACCGCGAGACGGACCCAAAACTCCACGGCGCCGCGGGGCTGTCGGTGCTGGCCCATATCGAGGATCTTGTCGCCAAAGGCGCGGCGATCGCGGAGACGGACGTGTCGCTCGACGGGGTGTACCGGGCGGGGTGAGGATGGCTTTGTCGGTTCACGACACTGGCCGCGACGCACTCCTCCCGCTCCCTGCCCACCGGCAACAGGGGTCAGTTGCTGCCGTTTCAGTACATTTCGGGCACTCGAACTTAGAGGCCGCCGCCGAATTGCTTTGAAGCGGCTTGTCCACGGCGATCGCTGGTTAATAGATATGTTGACAAATTCCGTCTGACTGTATATTTATTTATTGACGCTCTGTCTTTGTTCGTCAATATATTGGTTTACAAATGACCGTCAAACAGGCAGTCCGCGAACAATATCGGGCCATCGTCGATAGGGCGCAGGGCAACAGGATCGAAACGCCGCCCGAAGGCTGGATACGAACGGTGCGCAAAGCCCTCGGCATGTCCGGCGCGCAGCTTGCCAGACGCATGGGCGTCACGCGCGCGCGCATCGCGCAGGCCGAGAAGGCCGAATTGGAAGGCGGCGTCACCCTAAAATCCATGCAGGCGGCCGCCGAAGCCTTGGGCTGCCGGTTCGTGTATGCATTTGTCCCGCCAGACACCGTCGAAGACATGATTGTCGCCCAGGCCCGGAAAAAAGCGCAGGCGATCGTCGACAAGGCCGCTACGCACATGGCGCTTGAGAACCAGGCTGTATCCACCGACCGGACCCAGCAGGAGGTCGCTCGCCTCACGAATGACTTGATCTACGAAATGCCATCTGACTTTTGGCAGGACGAGTGACGATCACGCTCGAATATCCCGAGGGAGCCACCCCGCTCGACCCCAACGAGATCGGTGGGCTCAAGCACAAGCATCTCCGGACGCAGGGCGAACTCGACGAACTCGAACAGGCGAACATCGCCTCTGGGCTCCGCTGGCTCGCACGCATGCGGCGTAAGGACATTCTCACCGATGACTTTGCGGTGGAACTTCATCGTCGTCTTTTTGGCGATGTATGGGATTGGGCAGGCAGCTTCCGCACGACGGGCAAGAACATCGGCGTCGATCCAGCGCAGATCGGCGTTCAACTGCGCGGGCTGATGGATGACGCGCAGTACTGGGCTGCCCACGACACATACCCGGCAATCGAATCTGCAGTGCGCCTGCATCACAAGCTCGTCTTCATTCATCCATTTCCTAACGGCAACGGCCGGCATGCGCGCATCATGGCGGACGTCGTTCTCGAGAAGGTTTATCGCTCCAACCCGATAGATTGGGCAGCGGGCTCAGATCTTCAAAAAACGAATGACCGGCGCACGGCATATATAGCCGCGCTGAAAGCGGCGGACGCCCACGATATGGGACCGTTGCTGGCCTTCGTTGGCAAGGACTCCGCTGTAGGCAGGTCTGCGGCGACCGTCCACCGGAGAAGGCGGTAGCAGTGAGGTAAAGGGCAGCCCCCCTACTCCGCCACCGGCTCCCCCTTCACCGCCGCGTCCAGCTCAGTCAAAAACCCCTCGATGCGCCGGGCATTGTCGCCGAGGTCGTGCCGGCCCCAGCGCGAGACCGAGCGCATGTCGACATAGACGGCGGCGTCCTCGTCCACCACGCGCACGGCCACGTCCACCGGAAAGCCGAGCAGCAAGGTGTAGGCGACGATCTCGATGGTGATCTCGCTCTGGCCCTCGGCAAGCTGCGGGTCGCCGCGCACCGTCCAGCCGCGGTCGCGCGCCAACTTGACGATCGCCTGGATCACGAGGTCCGGCGCGACCTCGTAGCGGCGGCCGATCACGCCCGGATAGTTCTCGAGCTGCAGTTCGGCATCGCGCGGCGTCGGCGCCGTCACCGGATTGGTCGGTCCGTCGCGCTCCGCCGCCGCCAGCGGCAGTTGCGGCGGGTCGACGACGTCGGTCGAGATGTCGGTCAGCGACGGCAGCGTCACCACCTGCCAGGCGGAAACGAGGAAGGGCGCCAGAACGATGAGCGCGATCAGCGCGCCCGTGGCCGAGTCGCGCCCGCCTTTGTCGCCGCGCGTCCACAGGCGATAGAAGCCCCAGGCCGCGCAGCAGAGCGCGGCGATGCCGAACGCGCCGACGATGCCGAGCAGCCAGAGGAACGAGATCGTGTCGACGAGCCCGTAACGGTGCCCGAGCCCGGACATGACGAACAGCACGGCCGCGAAGAAAGCCAGCCGGCGCGACCAGCGGGCCGCGCGCGAAACGCGCCGTTCGACGACTGCCGCCATGTGACCGGAAGCTCCCTCGCTGCGAAGACCGGCGGTCACTTATGCCGATTTGGCCGGGAACTCAAAGTCCCGGCCCGACGGCCCCGCTTTGGACGCCCTCACGCCGGCAGCTTGTATCCCTTGAAGTGCTCGCGCAGCGTCGTCTTCTGGATCTTGCCGGTGGCGGTGTGCGGGATTTCGGGCACGAAGACCACGTCGTCGGGCATCCACCATTTGGCGATCTTGCCGTCCATGAAGCCGAGGATCTGTTCCTTGGTCGGCTCCTTGCCGGGCTTCCTGACGACGACCAGCAGCGGCCGCTCGTCCCATTTCGGATGCGCGATGCCGATCACCGCGGCCTCCGCCACCTCCGGATGGCCGACGGCGAGGTTTTCCAGCTCGATCGACGAGATCCACTCGCCGCCCGACTTGATCACGTCCTTCGAGCGGTCGGTGATCTGCATGTAGCCGTTGGTGTTGATGTGGGCGACGTCACCGGTGTCGAACCAGCCGTCGGCGTCGAACTGCTCCTTGCCCGCGCCGCCGTAATAGCCCTTGGCGACCGCCGGGCCGCGCACCTTGAGGCGGCCGAAGGTCTTGCCGTCCCAGGGCAGTTCGCGGTCGTCGTCGTCCGTCACCTTCATCTCGACGCCGAAGGGCGACCAGCCTTGCGTCTGCTTGACGTCCAGCAGCGCCTCGCCGGTCAGGTCCTGGTATTCCGGCTTCATCGTGCACAGCGAGCCGAGCGGGCTCATCTCGGTCATGCCCCAGGCATGGATCACCTGCACGCCGTAGTTCTTCTCGAACTTCTCGGTGATGGCCCGCGGGCAGGCCGAGCCGCCGATGACGACCTTGTTGAGATGCGGCAGCGTCAGGTTGTTGGCCTCCAGATGCTGCAACAGCATCAGCCACACCGTCGGCACGGCGGCCGAGAAGGTCACCTTCTCGGTGTCGAGCAGCTCGTAGATCGAGGCGCCATCCATCTTGCCGCCGGGCATCACCATCTTGGCGCCGATCATCGGGGCGCTCTGGCCGAGGCCCCAGGCATTGGCGTGGAACATCGGCACCACCGGCAGGATCACGTCGCGCGACGAGATGCCCATCGCGTCGGGCATCGCCGCCATCATGCCGTGGATGACGTTCGAGCGGTGCGAATAGAGCACGCCCTTCGGGTCGCCCGTCGTGCCCGATGTGTAGCACATGCCGCAAGCCTCGTTCTCCTCGACGTCGACCCAGCGGAAATCGCCGTCGCCATCCGCCAGCCATTCCTCATAGGCCACCACGTTGGGCAGGGCCGTGGCCGGCATGTGCGCCTTGTCGGTGAACACGATGATCTTCCTGAGCGACTTCACCATCGGCGCGATCTTCTCGATCAGCGGCATGAAGGTCAGGTCGACGAACAGCGCCTGGTCCTCGGCGTGGTTCATGATCCACACGAGCTGCTCGGGGAAGAGGCGCGGGTTGAGCGTGTGGTAGACGCCGCCCATGCCCATGATGCCGTACCAGGCCTCGAGGTGGTTGCCGGTGTTCCAGGCCAGCGTGCCGATCCGGTCGGAGCGCTTGAAGCCGTCGCGCGCCAGAAGCTGCGCCACCTTCAGCGCCCGCAGGCGAATCTCGTTGTAGGTCGTGCGCACGATGGGGCCTTCCACCGAGCGCGACACGATCTCGCGGTGACCGTGCTGCCGCGCGGCATGATCGATCACCTTGTGGCAGACCAGCGGCCACTCCTGCATCAGTCCAAGCATCGAATTCCTCCCGAAGGCTGTCGGCGCAAATTTCGTGCGGCGCGAAGCACTTGTCCAGTGCCGCCGGAATGACTTTCCGTCAACCTCGAACAACGCCGCACCCGCCACATTGCAGCCATTCTCGCCGGCATAGCTCGCTCAGGCGGACCTTCAGGATGAGTCTCCCATGGAAACGCATGCGGCCAACGCGCCAGCACCCGTCAGGCCTTCCCTCGAAGTGGTCGAGCTCGAATTCGCGCTCGACCTGGAAGACGTCAAGGCCGGCTTCGACGAGGCGGCGGCCGCCGCCGCGAAGGCCACCGGCGGCGCGCTCCTCTTCACCATGCCGACGGCGGCCATTGCCGACTGCAGCCGGGTCGCCGTCATCAGCCTCGGCGAGCGCGGCGACCATGAACTGGTGCTGGCGATTCTCGGCGAGGACGGTATCAGCACCCGCATCGAGACCGCCGCCGAGAGCAGCAACCCCATCGCCCGCCTCGCCCGCTCCTGGTCGCAGGTGATGGCGCGCATGCCCGCCATCGCGGCCTGAGCTGCCACTGGCGGAATGCCATTGGTCCAGCCCCGCCGCGGGGTTACCGCACTGTTGAATCTTCGCTAGTCTCCGGCCGAACCACCGGAGACCTGTCATGAATGCCCCGCTCACCAACGTCCAGGCGCGCGACGTCGAAGCCCTGCTTCACCCCTACACGCCGATCCACCGGCTGCGGGAGATCGGTCCGCTGGTCATCGAGCGCGGCAAGGGCGTCTATGTCTACGACACGCAGGGCAAGGCCTATATCGAGGGCATGGCGGGCCTGTGGTGCACCGGCCTCGGCTATGGCGACGAGGAACTGATCGAGACCGCCACCGAGCAACTGCGCACGCTGTCCTACTCGCACCTCTTCGGCGCCAAGGGCATGGAGCCGGCGATCGAGCTGGCCGAGAAGCTGAAGGAGATCGCGCCGATCCCGATCTCCAAGGTGTTCTACACCTCGTCCGGCTCCGAGGCCAACGACACCCAGGTCAAGCTCGCCTGGTACATGAACAATGCGCTCGGCCGGCCGAACAAGAAGAAGATCATCTCGCGCCAGAAGGCCTATCACGGCGTCACCATCATGGCCGCGTCGCTGACGGGTCTCCCCTACAACCACATGGGCTGGGACCTGCCGGTCGACCGCGTCATCCATACGGACTGCCCGCACTACTGGCGCTTCGGCGAGCACGGCGAGAGCGAAGCCGAGTTCCTGGCGAGGATTGTGGGCTCCCTCCGCGATTTGATCGAGCGTGAGGGCCCCGACACGATCGCGGCGATGATCGCCGAGCCGGTCATGGGCGCCGGTGGCGTCATCGTCCCGCCGGCGGGCTACTATCCGGCGATCAAGGAGGTGCTCGACGAGCACGACATCATCCTGATCGACGACGAGGTCATCAACGGCTTCGGCCGCACCGGCAATTGGTGGGGGGCGCAGACGCACGGCATGGTGCCCACCACCATTTCCGCCGCCAAGCAGCTCACCTCGGCCTATGTGCCGCTCGGCGCGGTGCTGGTGCCGGAGGACATCTACCAGGCCTATGTCGACCATTCGCGCCAGATCGGCACGTTCGGCCACGGCTTCACCTATGGCGGCCACCCGCTCGGCTGCGCCGTCGGTGCCAAGACGATCGAGATCTACCAGAAGCGCGACATCATCGGCAAAGTGCGGGCGCTCGCGCCCGTCTTCGAGAAGCGGCTGAAGGCCGTCGCGGACCACCCGCTGGTCGGCGAGGTGCGTTATTCCGGCCTCGTCGGCGGCGTGGAGCTGGTGGCGGACAAGAAGACGAAGCGCTCCTTCGACGGCAAGAAGGGCGTCGGCCCGGGGCTGGTGAGGTTCGCCGAGGGCCACGGCGCGATCCTGCGCGCCATCGGCGACACCATCGCCTTCTGCCCGCCGATGATCATCACCGAGGCCGAGCTCAACGAGCTGTTCGACCGCTTCGAAAAGGCCCTCGCCGACACCGAGGCCTGGGTCAGCAAGGAAGGCCTGCGCGCCGCCTGAGGCCTCTCACAAAGCTGTCGCGGCGGCCCGCTCATCCGGCCGCTGCGCAGCCACCTTCTCCCCGCGGGGAGAAGGACTGGCGTCAACGTTGACCCCCTCCCCCCTCGGGGAGAGGGTGGCGAGGCAAAGCCGAGCCGGGTGAGGGGGCGCTACTCGCCTCTCTCCTCACGGCGCCGCCGTACCGTCCGTTCCCGTCTCCGCGACATCCTCCAGCCGCACGAAGGTCGCGCCGTCGGCCTTGAGCCGCAGCAGGCCCTTCACCAGCCCCGCGCCGGCCTGGCGCGTCGGCTGGTTGACATGGGCGATGATGACGTCGCCGTCGCGCGCGGCCGCGACACGCTTCTCGACGATCGCCGCCCCCAGCAGCGCGCCCTCGTCCGCATTCACCGAATATCCGGCGACGCGATAGCCCATCGCGCGGATGGCGACGATCGCCGACGGCGTGTATTTCGCCGTCGCGCCGCGAAACCAGCGCGGCTTGGCGAGGCCCAGCGCGGTCATCTCGCTCGCCCCGCCCTCCACCTCCGCCGCCACCGCCTGCGGCGATCCCGCCGCCGCGATGCCGTAGATGCGCACCGCCTCGTCCACCGCCGGCACATGGCGCGCGCCGTGGTTCTCGAGCTCGAACAGATCCGGATCGGCGAGAAGCAGCCGCACCGCGTCGGGATTGCGCCTCAGCCAGCGCGCCGTGACAAAGATCGTCGCCGGAATGGCGTTCTCCACCAGCGCCGACAGGATGCGCGTGTCAGTGGCGCCGCTGCAGGCGTCGAGCGTCAGCGCCACGCGCCGCCCGCCCGCCGAACTTTCGAGATGCAGCTGCGGCTCGACCAGCCGGCTCCCGCTCGCCGCCGGCGAGCACAGCAGCGCGACCGCAAGGACAGCAAGGAAGGCGCCTTTCATCGGGATGGGTCCAGCGGTCGAGCAGTCGTGATCTTGTCCCGCCTTGCGGCAAATTCGCGGCGGCCGCAAGATCGGCGGCGCCACATCGACAAAGGAGAGCGACGATGGCCAACCCCTCCCCGGGCTTCGCCCGCAATCCGGCGAAGTCGATCACCGTCGAGCCCTACCCCGGCCCGGTCACCGTCTCGGCCGGCGGCAAGGTGATCGCGCGCACTGCCCGCGCGTTGAAACTCACGGAGACGCCCTACCCGCCGGTGCTCTACATCCCCTTCGCCGACATCGATTTCTCGACGCTGGAGAAGACGACGCATGCCAGCCACTGCCCCTACAAGGGCGACGCCTCCTACTGGAGCGTCACGCCTGCCGGTCCCCGCGGCGACAACGCGATGTGGGCCTACGAGAGGCCCTATGACGAGATGGCCGCGATCCGCGACCACGGCGCCTTCTATCCCGACCGCGTGACGATCGAGGCGTAACGCCCTCAGCTCTTGCCCAACACGCGGTCGATCGCGCTGGCCACCTCGGCCTCGCCGATCCGGGTCACGCACCACGCCTTGTTGGTGTCGTCGGGCACGCAGACGCCCGGCCGCGCGCAAGCGCAGGGCATCGGCGGCCGGATCGCCGCCGCGCGCACGGACACCGGTCCCCAGACCTCGGGATCTGTCAACCCGAACAGGCCGACGACCGGCACGCCGACGGCTGCCGCGATATGCATCGGCCCGCTCTCGTTACCGACGAAGAGGCCCGCCCGCGACATCAGCGCCGGCAGCGCGGCAAGCGGCAGGCGCCCCGCCAGCACCGTGCCGCCACATCCGTCCGCCACCGCCCGCGACAGGTCGCGCTCGTCCGGTCCGCCAACCAGCGCCACCTTCAGCCCGTGGCGCGCCGAGGCCTCGGCCAGCACCGCCGCGAAACGCTCCGGCGGCCAACGGCGCGGCTCGGTGCGCGCGCCCGCATGCACGGCAATGAAGCCGCCCGGCTCCAGCCCTTCGGCCCCCAGCAACGCATCCGCCTCCGCCTGCCGCGCCGGCGACGGCGTCAACCGCGGCGTCAGTCCGCCCGCATCCATCCCCAGCGCCGTGAGCGGCGCGAGGTAACGGTCGACATAGTGCTTTCCCGCGCCGAACCGCGGGCAGGGATGTGTCCACGGCCGGCCGAGAAAGCCGAGCACGGGGCGCTTTTCCGGCGGATCGTAGCTGACGCGCACCGGCGCGCCGACCGCCCATTGCGCCAGTTGCGAGGTGGTGCTGTCGGCGATATCGATCGACAGGTCGTATCCGCCGGCGCGCACCTGCCTCAGCAGGTTCAGGCGCACGGCCAGCCGGTCCGGTATCGACCCGCGCGCCTTGGCCCTCTCGACGCCGATCGTTCCGTCGGCGATGCCGTTGTCGCGGATGAAATCGGCAAGATGGCTCTCGCAAACCATGTCGACCCGCGCGCCGGGAAAGGCGCGTCGCAGCCCCGCCGTCAGCGCGGACGAGAGCACGACATCGCCGATATATTTCGTTTGGATGACCAGGATCGAACGGATCGCGCCTCCGGTCGGGGCTGGGCGCGCGAGGGGCATGGTCATCGTATGCGGGGCCCTGTGACGGGTTCAAGCGGCTTGCTGCGGACGGCAGACCGAAAGGCAAGGCCGCGAGAATAGTCAAGGAAAAGATGTCGTCCACGCAGCACGATCGCGGCACGCGGTCGGACGCATCGCCCAGGTTAGATGCGGGTCGGGCGTCCCCTCACCCGGCCTCCGCTTCGCTCGGCCACCCTCTCCCCAAGGGGAGAGGAAATGATCCGGCGTTCGCAGCCAATCTCAAATCCAGATGGCACAGACGACTGCGAGCCTCCTCTCCCCTTGGGGAGAGGGTGGCCGAGCGAAGCGGAGGCCTGGTGAGGGGGGTGTCGGCGCCAGCAGGCGTTCTGATGAAGCGCCCTACCCCTTCCGCACCGCCGCCTGCGCCGCCGCCAACCTCGCGATCGGCACGCGGAAGGGCGAGCAGGACACGTAATCCAGCCCGACCTCCTCGCAGAACGAGATCGAGGCCGGGTCGCCGCCATGCTCGCCGCAGATGCCGAGTTTTATCTCGGGCCGCGTCGCGCGACCCTTGTCGGCGGCGATGCGCACCAGCTCGCCGACGCCGTCGATGTCGAGCGAGACGAACGGGTCCTGCTCGATCACGCCCTTCTGTCGGTAGGTCTCGAGGAAGCTCGACGCATCGTCGCGCGAAATGCCGAACGTCGTCTGCGTCAGGTCGTTGGTGCCGAAGGAAAAGAACTCCGCCGTCTCGGCGATCACGTGGGCGCGCAGGGCGGCGCGCGGCAGCTCGATCATCGTGCCGGTCAGATAGTCGATCGTCACGCCCGTCTCGGCCATCACCTCCTTGGCGGCGGCGTCGATGCGCGCCTTGACGAAGTCGAGTTCCGACTTCAACCCCACCAGCGGCACCATCACCTCCGGCACCACGGCCGAGCCCGTCTTCTTCGCCGCCTCCACGGCCGCCTCGAAGATGGCGCGGGCCTGCATCTCGGCGATCTCGGGATAGCTGACCGCCAGGCGGCAGCCACGATGGCCGAGCATCGGATTGAACTCGTGAAGCGTCTCGGTGCGGTGGCGCAGCTTGTCGGCCGATACGCCCATCGCGGCCGCGACCTCCTCGATCTCCTCTTCCGTCTTCGGCAGGAATTCGTGCAGCGGCGGGTCGAGCAGGCGAATGGTGACGGGCAGGCCCGCCATGATCTCGAACAGTTCGACGAAGTCGGAGCGCTGCATCGGCAAAAGCTTGGCGAGCGCCGCGCGCCGGCCGGCCTCGGTGTCGGCCAAAATCATCTCGCGCATGGCGACGATCCGGTCGCCGTCGAAGAACATGTGCTCGGTGCGGCAGAGCCCGATGCCCTCCGCGCCGAAGGAGCGCGCCATGCGCGCGTCCGCCGGCGTCTCGGCATTGGTGCGCACCTTCATGCGGCGGGTCTCGTCGGCCCATTGCATGATCTGGGCGAAATCGCCGGAAAGCTCCGGCTGCAGCATCGCCACCTTGCCCTTCAGCACCTGGCCGCTGCCGCCGTCGATGGTGATCATGTCACCCTTCTTCAGCGTCACGCCCATCGCCATCAGCGTGCCGTTCTTGGTGTCGACGCGCAGTCCGCCGGCGCCCGACACGCACGGCTTGCCCATGCCGCGCGCCACCACCGCGGCGTGGCTGGTCATGCCGCCGCGCGTGGTCAGGATGCCTTCGGCGGCGTGCATGCCGTGGATGTCCTCGGGGCTCGTCTCGACGCGCACCAGGATCACCTTGCGGCCGGCCTTCGACGCCTCCTCCGCCTCGTCGGAGGTGAAGACGATCTCGCCGGTGGCAGCTCCCGGCGAGGCAGGCAGGCCGGAGCCGATCACCTCGCGCGTCGCCTTGGGATCGATGGTCGGATGGAGAAGCTGGTCGAGCGAGGACGGATCGATGCGCGCCACCGCCTCCTGCCGGCTGATCAGTCCTTCGGCCGCCATCTCGACGGCGATCTTCAGCGCCGCCTTGGCCGTGCGCTTGCCCGAGCGGGTCTGCAGCATCCACAGCCGGCCGCGCTCGATGGTGAATTCGAGGTCCTGCATGTCGCGGTAGTGCTTTTCCAGCCGCTGCGAGATCGTCACGAACTCGCGGTAGGCGTCGGGCATCACCTTCTCGAGCGACGGCTTGTCGGAGCCAGCGGCGATGCGCGCGGCCTCGGTGATGTTCTGCGGCGTGCGGATGCCGGCCACCACGTCCTCACCCTGCGCATTGACCAGGAACTCGCCGTAGAGCGCCTTCTCGCCGGTCGAGGGGTTGCGGGTAAACGCAACGCCCGTGGCCGAGGTCTCGCCCATGTTGCCGAACACCATCGCCTGCACGTTCACGGCCGTGCCCCACGATTCCGGAATGTTGTGCAGGCGGCGATAGGTGATGGCGCGCGCGTTCATCCACGAGGAGAACACAGCGCCGATCGCGGCCCACAGCTGCTCGTGCGGGTCCTGCGGGAACGGCTTGCCGAGCTCGGCCTCGACCTTCTCCTTGTACAGCGCCACGAGGTGGCGCAGCTCGCCGGCCGAGAACTCGGTGTCGAGTTCGTAGCCCTTGCGATCCTTCTCCTCTTCGAGGATCTCCTCGAACACCTCGTGGTCGAGCTCCAGCACCACGTCGCAGAACATCTGGATGAAGCGGCGGTAGCTGTCCCAGGCGAAGCGCTCGTCGCCCGATTCGCGCCCAAGCGCCTCCACAGTCTCGTCGTTGAGGCCGAGGTTCAGCACCGTGTCCATCATGCCCGGCATCGACGCGCGGGCGCCCGAGCGCACCGAGACGAGCAGCAGGCGTTCCGGATCGCCGAAGGCCTTGCCGGTGATGCGGCCGATCTCGGCAAGGGCTGCCTCGACCTGGCCCTTCAGCTCGGCCGGATAGGAGCGGCCGTTGGCGTAGAAATGCGTGCAGACCTCGGTGGTGATGGTGAAGCCGGGCGGCACCGGCAGGCCGAGCGACGACATCTCGGCGAGATTCGCCCCCTTGCCGCCCAGCAGGTTCTTGTCGCCGGCCTTGCCCTCGGCACGACCGTCGCCGAACGAAAACACCCACTTGGTCATCTGCACCTCTCCGGACTCCCAGCGTGAGCGCCCAATAGCGGATTATGTTCAGCGGCACGATAACAAAATTCGTTCACGCGCGACCCTCGGGGTGCGACCCGTTGACTGGCACCTGCGCGCCGACTAGGTCCGAAGCAAAGGGAGGCCGCCGCAATGACCGATACCGACGCCAAACCCGCCGGAGAGCTGGTGCTGCGCACGCTGGCGATGCCGGCCGACACCAACGCTGCCGGCGACATCTTCGGCGGCTGGGTCATGGCGCAGATGGACCTTGCCTGCGGCATCCGCGCCGCCGAGCGCGCCAAGGGCCGCGTCGTCACCGTGGCGGTGGAGAAGATGTTCTTCGCCAAGCCGATGAAGGTCGGCGACACGCTGTCGATCTATGCCGACATCACCCGCGTCGGCCGCACCTCGATGACGCTGTCGCTCGAAGCCTGGGCGCAGCGCTACCTCTCCGACGTAATGGAGAAGGTCACCCATGCCGACTTCGTCATGGTCGCGCTCGATGAAAGCGGCAAGCCGACCGTCATCCCCCGCGAATGAGGATCTATTTCAATAGGAAGCGGGTGACTCGAAAACAGAGGCGCTCAGTCCGAACACCAGATAGAGTGCGGCCATGGCAATCTGAATTCGCCGCTGCTTGGTCAATGCGGCCACCGCACAAATTGCGGCAAGGCCGACGACCAAAGCGCTTTGCGCTGAAGCCAAAGGCTGTTTCCACAGCCACCAATCCGTGATCAACGCGCCAATATGAAACATCGACAGAACGAGAAGGCCGTAGCGCCCGTCCCGTTCGAAGAAAGCCGGCTCGCTGGCGAGATCGACATCGCTGGGCGAGATCAGCGCTGCTGCCACGAACACCGTCATTGCCAGACTCAATAGCAGGCCGAAATCGGTCATCGACCATTGCTGCCGAGGAAGCAGTTCGGCCAGTGCCCACCAGAACTGAAAGATTTCGATCAACACCACCGCCGCCATCAATAGCGGCAGCCAGTCCATGTTCACCCGGCGCCTCATCTTGAACGCGGACACGAACCCGCTGAGGATGCGTGCCGTTGCAAGGCCGAGAATGGTCGACAGTACGACGGCGAGCCACCGAAAGGTATCCATGACCCATCATAGCCATCGTGGCGAAAAAGTGCGACCTGCATCGCTATGGGTCGATCACCCGTCTTGCAGAAGGCGCTGGACGCTCCGTCTGCCGGTCTGACAGGTCAGCTGTTTATTCCGCCGGCGCCGGGTTTGCCACCGTCTGCTTTTCACCGGCCAAACACTCCTTCACCAGCCCGGTCGAATAGCCGCGCGTGATGTGGGCGCCGGCGGCGAATTCTGGATCGGCCATCAGCGCCGCATGCAGCTTCGGCAGGTTGTAGAACGGCACGCTCGGATAGAGGTGGTGGTCGAGGTGGTAGTTGACGTTGTGCGGTGCGAAGAAGGCGCGCTCCCACAGATAGGGATAGACCGTGCGCGAGGAGCCCAGCTCGCTCTCGTAGTCCATCGAGCCGAAATGCTCGGCGACGGAGCGGATGTAGAGGAAGAGCAGCATGAAAGTGAAGAACGGCAGCAGCCAGTAGAGCAGGAAACCGTGCCAGGCGCCGGTCAGGAAGAACACGAACGCCATCACGATGTAGAAGCCGAAGCGCTTGAGCTGGTAGTGCAGCGGCCGCCCCTCGTCGTCCGACAGCCGCACCACGATCGACTTCATGTCGCGGTAGGACGAGATGCCGATCAGGTAGCCGAGCAGATTCATGATGGCGTATTGCCAAGACTGCGGGAAGGTGAAGTGCCGCGTGCCGAGCTTGATCCTCCAGTCGGGGTCCTTCTCGGTATTGGTGTAGCGGTGATGCGCGAGATGGTTCTTGCGGTAGCCGTCGACGAAGGTCAGCAGCGGCCAGGCGAGCAGCACGTCGCCGACCCATTCCGAGACCTTCTTGTTCGGGACGAAACGATAGTGGGCGAAGTCGTGGATCAGCACGCCCATGGCATGCATGCGCCCGCCAATGACCATCCAGGCCAGCACCAACGCCCAGGCGGTGCCCATCCATTCCGAGAAGGCGATCGCCGCCGCGATCGCGGCCCAGTCGAAAGCGATCGCCGCCGCGGTCCGCCACGGCTTGAGCTCCGAGAGCGCCTTTACCGTCTTCTGGTCGAGGTTGTAGCCGTATTCCCTCATCGGCGGTGTTTCCGTGGCGTGGACAGACCGTTGAACAAATTGAAGTTTACGCTTTGCTAACCATCGGTGCCAGCGCGATTTTCCGCTGGCAGCGTTGCATCAGACGACGGTCTCGTCGAAGCGCTCCCGCGCCTCGCGGATGCGCAGGATGTTCATGCGGGCCCATTCGCCCAGCGCCGTCACCGGCGTCAGCAGCTCCTGGCCGAGCTCGGTCAGCTGATAGTCGACGCGCGGCGGAATCGTTGGAAATACGGTGCGCGTGACGAAGCCGTCGCGCTCCAGCCCCCGCAGCGTCGTCGTCAGCATCTTCTGCGAAATACCGCCGATCGTCCGCTTCAGTTCCGAAAAGCGCATCGGTCCCGAGCCGAGATACTGGACGACCAGAACCGTCCATTTGTCGCCCACACGGGACAGCACCTCGCTCACCGCGCGGCAGTCTTCTGTATGGTGATGGTGACCTGGTTTCACGAAAGTGCCTCCTTGCGCGTTTCCACCGCTCTCTTATGTAGCGTCGGTATCTCAAAGATACCAGATTTCTTCAGGAGAGCCTATCATGTCCAAACCCAGGATTGGAATTGTCATCGGCAGCACCCGCGAGGGCCGCTTTGCCGACAAGCCCGCCCAGTGGATCTACGAGATCGCCAAGGCGCGCGGCGACATCGAGGTCGAGCTGGTCGACCTGCGCGACTTCCCGCTGCCCTTCTTCGACGAGCCGGCCTCGCCCGCCTGGGCGCCTTCGAAAAGCGAAGTGGCGCAGAAGTGGCAGAAGAAGGTCGCGAGCTTTGACGGCTTCGTCTTCACCGCCGCCGAATACAACCGTGCGCCGACCGCGGTGCTCAAGAACGCCTTCGACTATGCCTACACCGAATGGAACAAGAAGGCCGTCGGCTTCGTCGGCTATGGCGGCGTCGGCGGCGCGCGCGCGGTCGAGCACCTGCGCCTGATCGCGATCGAGACGCAGATGGCGCCCGTCAGGGCCGGCGTCCACATCGTCTGGGCCGACATGCTGCCGGTCATGCAGGGCCAGAAGAAGCTCGAGGAGCTCGAGCACCTGAAGCAGTCGGCCGACGACATGCTGAACCAGGTCGCCTGGTGGTCGAAGGCGCTCGTCGCCGCCCGCAAGGCCGAAGCCGAAGAAGCCTCGATCGCCGCCTGAACGAGGCGTGCATCGGACGTGTCGCTCTCCCAATCCGACCGGGATTCTCCGGTCGGATTGACATAGGCGAAGCTGACCAAGCCATTTCGACCCGGCCTATGTCATGCGCCGTCATCCTCGGGCTTGTCCCGAGGATCTGCCTGTCTTGCAGGCAAAGACCCGACGACTCTCTTCGCCAAGCGCCAGAAGTTCGATGGGAAATGGCCGTAGATCCTCGGGACGAGCCCGAGGAAGACGGTGCGCTTCGCGAGCGCGCTCCGCGCGAATCGACCCTCTCACCTCCCCTTCAACACCCCCACCGTCGCCTTGCCGTCGGTGAAATACCGGTCGCCGCCGCCGTTGCGGCCGTCCTGCGTCGGCCCGACGCCGTCGATCGAGTAGCTGCTCTCCAAAAGCCCCGCCGCCTCGAAGCCGCCGATCAGGGCGTCGCGCTCCGCGTCAAGGTCCGGCGCGATGTGGTGGGTGATCTGCAGCGTGTCGTGCGACAGGCCGGCGTCGCGGTCGTAGCTCACCGCGCCCAGCCACAAGGGCCGCTCCTGTGCGCCGTCTCCCTCGACCTTCCACAGCCGCGCGTGATGGCGCCGGCCGGCGCTGCCGCCGTCCTCCTTTTCGAAGGCGAGATCCTGTCGCTCGCCCTCATAGACCAGGTTGCTCACCGGTGCGTCCGGATAGGGGCGGTCGAGCAGCACGCTCAGCCCGATCGCAAGCGCCGACTTCAGCGTGATCGCGTCCGCCGGCCGCCAGCCGATCGCATGGAAGGCCGCCACCACCTCCGCCTCCGCGCCCACCAGCCCGAAATTGATCGGATCGCCGGGGATGCCGAGCGGCGTCGTGGTCAGCATCGGCTGCGGCGGCCGCCCGCGTTCGATCTCCGACCAGAAGAAGGGCGCGGCCAGATAGGCGACGAAGCCCCACACCGCCACGACGAACACCGTGCCGATCACCGCCCGCTTCGCCGACACCCGTCTCCGCGCCATGGCCGCTCCTCTTCGCAGAGAGCCTATACGAACGAAGCGCTCACTTGCACGCCTTCCGCCCGCTCCGCCGCTGGGCGATGTCGAAGTGGAAGTGGTTGCGGTGGTCGTAATTGTAGCCCGGCCCGAGCACGGTCGAGAAATAGTCGCAGGCGTCGGCGCGTACGTTGTTCAAGAGCCCCTTCTCGCGGAAGGAGAAGAAGCCCTTCTTGACCACTCCGATGTCCTTGCCGCTGTCGAGCTCGATGCGCATGATGTCCAGCGCGTTGCCCTTGGCGTGCTCCGACATGGTGCGCGAGCCGTTGATCTTGCGGCACGAATAGCTCGACCCCTGATGGATCGCCTTGACGCCGGTGAAATAGCGCCGCCGCGTCGACGGACCCAGCTCGTATTTGGTCCATTTCGCCACCTGCAGCGCCATGCGGCAGGACAGCGTCGCCGCCGGCTTCATGGCGATGTCGCCCGACAGTTCCGACAGCTTCACCGGATAGTCGATGCCGCAATACTTGCCATTGCCGACCGGCGGCAGGTCCTGGTACGTCGCGCCGAGCCGCTTCAGCTCGCGCCGGCAGTCGACCTCGCTCTGCGGCATCGTGCGCGGCACCGAGCTGCGGTCGCGATATTCGGGCGGCTGATTCATATAGGGGTTCGACGGCACCAGCCGCTGCAGGCCGGGAGCGGGCGTGATCGCCGCCTGCACCACCGGCGCATCCTCCGCCTCCTCGTCGATCGGCGGTGGCGCCATCACCGACATGGAGCCGGCCGGCGCCTGGGCTGCGACAGCCGGCGCGGCCTGGTAGACCGGTTCCGCCACGGCCGGCTCCGTCATCGGCGGCACGTTCTGCTCGACCGCGACAGGCGGCGCGGCATAAGTCACGCTGGCCGGAGGCGCGAGCGACACCGGCGCCACCACGGCCGCGGTCGGCGTGATGTCGATGTCCGGGCGCAGCACGTCGGAGGACGAGCAGGCGGCGAGGATGCCTGCCGCCGCGCCAAGCGATGTCGCCGCCGCGATGCCGCGCGCGATAAAGCCCATGGTCGGGTTTCCCTGTCCTGCCCCTCGACCGGCAAGGATAGGCCCGAAATGTAAAGGAATGCTCAGTGGCCGCCTTCACCCCTGCGGCCGAATTGCGGCGTCACTGGCAGAAGGCCGATCCCTTGCGCCGCGCCGCCAGGTCGAAGTGGAAATGCGAGGCGTGGTCGGGGTCCGAGCCGGGGCCGAGCACCGTGGTGAAGGGCCCGCAGGCCGCCAGCCGTACCGCGAGCATGAACTCGCCCTCCGCCCGCTTCGACGCCTTGCCCACCTCGACCGTTCTGCCGTCTTTCAGCGTGAAGGCGCCGATGTCCAGCGCATTGCCGAACGCATGTTCGGACAGCTTCGCCGAACCGTGGCGCGGCCGGCAGACATAGGCCGAATCCTGCCGTATCGAGATCAACTGCGAGCCGAGGATCGCCGATGCCTTCGGCGCGATATGGTCGCGCGCAAACTCCGCCGCCCGCGCAGCCGTGGCGCAGTTCATCACCGCCTCGGGTGCCAGCGCCACGTCTTTCGACAGCGCCGTCACCGCCACCGGCCACGGCACCGAACATCCCGCCGCATCGGCAAGCTGCGGCCTCTCCTCGAAGGCGACGCCGAGCTCCTTCAACCGCACGCGGCAGGCCGCCTCCTCCGCCGGCATCTCGGCCGGGCGCGGCGGCGGCATCAGGGACGGCTCGGCCTTGCCCGGCTCGGTGGGAGCCTCATCCTTCCCCGGCCGGTCGGGCCGCGCCTCGGGCTTCGGCGAAGGCTCCGTCTGGCCGGCATCGGCGGGGGGCTTGTTCTCCCCCTTCGCCTCCTCTGGCTGCTCAGGCCGCGGCTCGGGCCTCGGCGCCTCGCCGGCATCGGGCAGCCCGGCCTCGTCCTCCGCCCCTGTCTCGCTTGCTGCCCCCCTTTCGGCTTCGCTTTCGCGCCGCGACGCGTCGGGCCGGACGGGTCGCGGCTGCGGCGTTGGCACGTCGTCAGCGGCACGCGCAACCGGCGCGGCTACGGTCAATGCCAGCGTGAACAGGACCGCCCACATGCAACGAAACCGGACTGTCGGGGATTGGGGGAAACGGATCATCGTTCCGACAACGGCATCCGCCGGGCCTGGTTCCGCGATGCGCGGCTCGCCCGGCGAAGATTCCGCTTGCGGCCTTTGGGAGCGGTTACTAGAACATAACGGGAACATCTTGAGGAGTGTACATCATGCGCAAGACCGGAAAGCTCGATTATCTCGAACTGTCCGCCGCCGGAGGCTCGATGGACAGCGTCAAGGCCTTCTACGCCTCCGTCTTCGGCTGGTCGTTCACCGATTACGGCCCTACCTACGCCGCCTTCGACGAAGGACTGGAAGGCGGCTTCCAGGCCGACAAGGCCGACGCCCCGGCAAAGCCGCTCCCCGTCCTCTATTCGGAAAATCTCGAGGAGACCTTCGAGGCGGTGGAAGCCGCGGGCGCCCGCATCGTGCTGCCGATCTTTTCCTTCCCCGGCGGCCGCCGCTTCCACTTCGCCGACCCCGCCGGCAACGAACTGGCGGTGTGGGGCGAGTGAGAGGCCGGCAGGCCGATGGGGTGAAAAGGGACCGCCATGCGTACACCCCCTCCACCGCCTTCGGCGGTCCCCCTCCCCCGTGAACGGGGGAGGATCAGGTGCGTCGCCGCCTTCCGCTCGCATTCGTCATCAAAGGAACAGAAAGCGACGGCTGAGCGCATTGATCCTCCCCCGTTTTACGGGGGAGGGGGACCACGCGAAGCGTGGTGGAGGGGGCGCATGAGGCTGATGTCGTGCGAAGCACGGACCATCATTCCGATGGATCGATTTCCGCCCATTTTCTACTAACCCTTTGTTCCCGTTAGCCCGCCAAATTTTTCCATCCCCACCCTGCCGGCATGCCCGAAACTATGTCCGGTCAAACGGGAGCCGGCGATGGGCTGGAGGGCAAAGGCGGGGAGGCAACAGGCGGAGATGGCGAGGATCGTCATGCGCCTGTTCTCGATCGCCGACATGGCCGAACAGGCCGCCGGCCGCTCATTCTGGGTCCGCTGGTGCGTGCTGTGGGCTGCTTGGCAGGCCAATACGCTGCTGAGCGCCTATGTCGAAGGCACGCTCCGGAGCTTCGCACGCAGGCCCTGGACGCCCGTCCCGATGCCGGCCGGCTTCGGCAGCCATCCCTTCGATGCGGAGGAGCTTGCCGATTCGCTCAGGGCATTCGGGCTCTACATGAAGGCCATCGCGGCGCATCTGCTGCATCTCTCGTTCCTGCATCGGGGGCAGGCGTCCGACGAGGCCGGGAATGAGGGCGGCGCGATCCATGGCCTGGGCGCGCTCATCGAGAGACTTGCAATCGCCGCCGCCGTTCCGGTCGAACCCCACGACACGTCCTGAGACGCGCCTGTCGTATCCTTATCGCAGCGTCATCGCAGATGAGATCGGCCTTCCCTCGCACGGGGAGGACAATCGCGCGCGCCGTCATTCCGGGGCCGCGCAGCGGAACCCGGAATCCAGAGCGCCGGGCAAGCAAGCAGTTCACCGACCGTCGCGACCATGTCGGGGCGCAGATCGGGATAATGCACCAGCGTCGGCGACCTGGATTCCGGGCTCCGCTGCGCGGACCCGGAATGACGGACAGTGAGGGCGCGTCCAGCCTTTGAAAGCTCGCGCCGCCCCTCACCCGCCCTTCGGGCACCTGTGCCGGGGCGAGCCGCTTGTCTCGCCCGTCCTTCGGACCCCGTGAACGGGGAGAAGGAGAAACATCCTCAATCGTCCTTCTTCGAGATCGCCAGCGACTGCGTGTCGAGTTCGAGGTCCCATTCCTTGCCCTCGTCGTCGATGGCGTCGCCCACTTCCCAGACCCGATTGTCGTCCAGCTCGATCGAACCCCAGGACGTATATCCCTCGCCCCTCAGCGCCGCCTCGATGCGGACGCGCTCGTCCGGCGTCGGGGGGCGGTCGTCGGCAAGCGCCGGTGTCGCGACGAGTAGGACGAAGGGGGCGGCGAGGATGAGGTGCTTCATGATCGTCTCCTTGAGATAGGGGAGCCGATAAAGGATGCGTCCCGACAAAGGCAACACGGCGGCAGTGAATTGTCCGTGAGCGGAGAGGCTTGGGAGACTGTTCGAAATGCGCTGTGGCGAGTCAGCTGGCTGGAAGCGCAGAAGATGGCCGTCAGAGCGAATTTCCTAACAGTCTCTCAGCTCGCCTCGCGGATGCGCTCGGCGGTCTGGAGATCGACCGAGACGAGCTGGCTCACGCCCTGCTCGGCCATGGTCACGCCGAACAGCCGGTTCATGCGGGCCATGGTGATCGGATTATGGGTGATGACGACGAAGCGGGTGTCGGTGGAGGCCGCCATCTCGTCCATCAGGTTGCAGAAGCGCTCGACATTGTGGTCGTCGAGCGGCGCGTCGACCTCGTCCAGCACGCAGATCGGGGCGGGATTGGTGAGGAAGACCGCGAAGATCAGCGCCATCGCCGTCAGCGCCTGCTCGCCGCCGGACAGCAGCGTCATCGTCTGCGGCTTTTTGCCGGGCGGCCGGGCGAGGATCTCCAGCCCTGCCTCCAGCGGGTCCTCCGATTCGATCAGTTGCAGCTCCGCCGTGCCGCCGCCGAACAGGTGGGTGAACAGGCGCTGGAACTGCGCGTTGACCACTTCGAAGGCGGCGAGCAGCCGTTCGCGGCCCTCGCGGTTGAGGCTCTGGATGCCCTGGCGCAGCTTCTTGATCGCCTCGACGATGTCCTCGCGTTCGGAGACGATCAGTTCCAGCCGCTCGGACAGCTCCTTCTGCTCCTCCTCGGCGCGCAGGTTGACCGCGCCCAGCCGCTCGCGCTCGATCTTCAGCCGCTCCAGCCGGCGCTCGACTTCGCCCATGTCGGGCAGTTCGGCATCCGCCTCCAGCCCGGCCTGCTTCAGCACCAGATGCGGCGCGACGCCCATCGCCTCCTGGATGCGCGCCTCCGCCTCGCGGCGGCGCTCGTCGGCCGCCGCCAGCCGCTCCTCGGCGCGGGCGCGGCCTTCGCGCGCCTCCGACAGCGACTGGATCGCGCCGGTCGCGGCCTTGTCGAGCGCGGCCTGCCGGTTCTCGGCCTCCTGCAGCCGATCGGCCGCCTGCCTGCGCAACTGCTCGGCCTTGCTGATCTCGCTCAGCAGCGCGCGGCGGCGCTCGTCCAGCTCGTCGGGCGCATCGGCAAGGGCTGCAAACTCGCTCGCCGTCTCGGCCTTGCGCGCGGCAAGGGCCTCGATCTGCCGGTCGGCATTTTCGGCGCGCGACACCCAGTTGCGGCTCTCGGCCGCGATCGCCTCCAGCCGCCTGCGCCGCGCCTCGCTTTCGCGCTTCAGCCCGTCATGGGCCGCGCGCGCGTCCGCAAGCTTGGCCCGGTCCTGCGCCACGTCGGCCGACATGCGGTCGAGCCGCGACTGGAGATCGCCGAGGTCGGGCGCCGCTGCCAGCGCACGCTCGGCTTCCGCAAAAGCTCCCGCCGCCTCGTCGCGGCTTTCCACGATCCGGGCGCGCGAGGCTTCCAGCGCCGAGCGCCGCCCGGCGAGCTGGCCGGCCGCGGCCTCCGCCTTCGCCAGCGCATCGCGCGCCTCCGTGACCGCGCGCTGCGCCGCGCGCCAGTCATCGCGCGCGGTGCGCTCGGTCTCCACCGCCGCCTTGGTCGCGGCCTCCGCCTCGGCCTGCGCGGCCTCGGCGGCGCGTGCGGCGACCGTCGCGGTCGTGGCCTCGGCCTCCAGTTCGGCCAGCCGGTTCTTCTGCGCCAGCCTGAGCGCGGCCGCCGTCGGCGCGTCGGCGCTGGCCGTCAGCCCGTCCCAGCGCCACAGCGCGCCATTCTTCGTCACCAGACGCTGTCCCGTCGCGAGCAGCTTCTGCAACCGCGGCCCGTCCTCCGCCTCGACGATGCCGACCTGCGCCAGCCGGCGGGCGAGCTGCGAAGGAGCGCGGACAACCTCGGAGAGTGGCCGCGCGCCTTCGGGCAGCACCGGATCGCCGCCAGTCCCGTTCACATCCGTCGCCCAGTGCACGGGCGCGGCACGATCCAGCGCCGCATCGAGGTCGTCGCCGAGGGCTGCGCCCAGCGCCGTCTCGAACCCCTTGTCGACCTTGATCTGCTCCACCACGGCCGGGAAAAGTCCGCCCGACTGCGCGTTCAGCATCTTGGCGAGCGTCCGCGCCTCGGTCTCGATGCGGGCAAGCTCCGCCCGCGCTGCCTGCAGAGCCGGCCGTGCCGCGGCCTCGCGGCCTCGCGCCGCCTCCACCGCCTTCTCGGCGGCGATCGTCGCGGCTTCGGCGGTCGACACCGCCTCCGTCGCCTGCTCGACCAGCTTCTGCTTCTCGGCCGGGTCCGGCAGGCCGGCCAGCTTCGCGGCGATCTCGGTCGCCTCGCGGTCGGTGTCGGCGAGCTGCCGGTCGAGCCGGTCGCGCCGCTCGGCCGCATCGCGCAGCGAGCGCTCGGCCTGGGTGCGCTGCGCCGACGCTTCCGCCCGCTCCGAGGTGAGCTTGCTCAACGCGGCTTCCGAGAGCGTGAGCTGCGTCGACGCTTCCTCGAAGGCTGCGCGCTTCTCCCGCTCGCGGTCGACCGCGCCCTCTTCCTCGGCCTTGAGCGTAGCCTCCTCGTCGGCCAGCCGCTTCAGGATATCGGCATTGTCGCGCACCATCTGCTCTTCGCGGGCAATGTCCGCGTCGAGCTGGGCGATGCGCTTTTCGAGCTCGGAATGGCGGGAGCGGATACGCTGCGCCTCCTCCTCGACCTGGGTCCTGGCGATCGTCAGGCGCTGCAGGGCGGCCGCCGCCTTCGCCTCCTCCTCGCGCAGGCCGGGCAGGTGGTGCGCGCCGACCGCCTGGTCCTTGGCGGCATCCATCTGCTCCTTGGCGCGCTCGGCCACCACGTTGGTCGCGGCCGACAGCGCGCTCTGCGCCTCGGCCTCCTGCGCCTTGGCGAGCGTCCAGCGCAGGTGCAGCAGCGTCGCCTCCGCCTGGCGGATGTCGGCGGAGAGCGCCTTGAAGCGGGAGGCCTGCCGCGACTGCCGCTTCAGGCTCTCGATCTGGCTCTCCAGCTCGCCGACCACGTCCTCCAGCCGTTCGAGGTTCTGTTCGGCCGCGCGCAGCCTCAGCTCCGCTTCATGCCGTCGGGTGTGCAGGCCGGAAATGCCGGCCGCCTCTTCCAGAAGGGCCCGGCGCGCTTGCGGCTTCGCCTGGATCAGCTCGCCGATGCGGCCCTGCCCCACCATCGAGGGAGAACGCGCGCCGGTCGACTGATCGGCGAAAAGAAGCTGCACGTCCTTAGCGCGCGCCTCCTTGCCGTTGATGCGGTAATTGGACCCTGCCTCGCGCTCGATGCGGCGCGAGATCTGCAATTCGTCGCCGTCATTGTAGGCGGCGGGCGCGCTGCGGTCGGTGTTGTCGAGGAAGAGCGTGACCTCGGCCGCGTTGCGCGAGGGGCGCGTGGCGGAACCCGAGAAGATAACGTCGTCCATGCCGGACGCGCGCATGTTCTTGTAGGAGCTCTCGCCCATCACCCAGCGCAGCGCCTCGACAAGGTTCGACTTGCCGCAGCCGTTCGGGCCGACGATGCCGGTGAGCCCCCCTTCGATGACGAATTCGGAGGGCTCGACGAAGGACTTGAAGCCGAGGAGGCGGAGCCGGGAGAACCGCATCAGGCGGCACCCCGGCGAGCGGACACGCTGAAGCGCGCGCCCGAAAGCGCGTCAGAGCTTGGCGTCGATGATGGCCGACAGTTCGTCAACCGTAAGGGCTCCCGCATATTTGTCGCCGTTGATGAAGAAGGTCGGGGTCGAGTCGACCTTGAACTCGTCGGCGCCACGCGTACGCACCGCTCTGATGTCGTCCAGAAGCTTCTGGTTGGTCAAGCAGGCGTTGAAGGACTCCTGTGAAAAACCTGCAAGCTTGGAGATTTGCAGAAGCGCCGACTGCGCATCCTGGGCCCGCACCCAGTTGTTCTGCTGCTTGAACAGCACGTCGATCATCGGGAAATACTTGTCGTTCGAGCAGCGGGCGAGCATGAAGCCGGCTTCCGCGCGCGGGTCGAACGGGAATTCGCGCATGATCAGCCGGGCCTTGCCGGTGTCGATATACTTGGTCTTGATTTCCGGCAGCGTCGTCTCGTGGAAATGCGCGCAGTGCGGGCAGGTCATCGAGGCATATTCGACGATGGTCACCGGGGCGTCGGCCTTGCCGAGCATCTGCTCGGGCAGCGAGCCGGCCTCCAGCAGCTTGGCCATGTCGACGCTGCCCTGCGCGGCCGGCGCTGCGACGGCGGGCTTCGACGGGGTCGCGGGTGTTGCGGGCGTCGCTGGCTGCTCGCCGGCAGCCTGCTGCTTCGGCGCATCGTCGCTGCATGCCGCCAAAAGCGCCACGGCGGAAACCGCGCCAAGCGAGAGAAGAACGTCCCTGCGACGCATCGAAAAGCTCATGTGAATCACCTGTTGCCGAGAGAAATGCGGTGTAGCGACTAGCAGATGCCGCTTAGCACGCCAATTATGGCAAGATTGTCCGCGTTCCCAATGCCGTTTTCTGCCGTCCCGTTCACGAACGCGCTATCGCCGACATGGCCTGACGCTCCGGATGTGATATTGTTGGGCCGAAAGGTGCAACCGCTATGACGTACATTGATGCGATTGTCCTGAAGGACCTTGGACGTATCGTCACCAGCGACGCAAATGTCCTTGCTGGGCGCCCTGTTTTCAGGGGGACTCGTGTCCCGATCGAGATCCTGTTCGACAATCTGGCCGACGGGATGTCCCTCGACGAAATACTGGACGAATATCCGACGATCTCCAGAAGCGACGCCGTAGCGCTGATACAACTCATTCCGGCGGCGATTCGATCTTCGTCGCCCCATGATTGAGGCGCAACTGGATGAGAGCGTGCCGAGACAACTGGCCCGGGCGCTTGAACCCTTCGGAATTCGGGCGCGGCCGTTCCCCCAAAGCTGGAAAGGGCTTGCCGACGGGGACCTGCTCGATCGCATCGAGTCTCTAGGCTGCAGTGTCTTTATCACATGTGACGGGCACATGCAGTCGCAGCAGTCGCTCGGCAGGCGCAGCTTCGCCGTGATCACGATCCCGACCAATCGCCGTCGGACCGTGATCGTGAATGCCGCCAAGATCGCAGAACTCGCCCGGCACGCTGCGCCCGGATCGCATTCGGTTGTCGACGTGAGCTAACGCGTCCTGCTCGATTTCACCGCGCGGCCGAGCCTCTCCAGAGAGGCACGCAGTGCGTCGTCCTCGATGACCGCCACCGATTGCGTGACCGACGCCGTCTCCTCGCGGGAGAGTTCGCGCGGGCGGGGGCGTCTGGCCTTGCCGGTGTCGCCGATGGGCTTCTGCAGGATACGGATGCGGCCGAGCGCGGCAAAGCCCAGGAAGGCGTTCACCCTGGAAATTATCTCGCCTGTCTGGTGCTGCAGTTGCAGCGCGGAGGCGCCTTCGCAGGCGATCACCAGTGTTGCCGGCTCGAATGGGTCGTCCTCGCCCGCGCGGCGCGGCCAGAGGATCTTCTCGGGTCGCGACGCCTGCGCCAGCCGCGGGCCCGCGATCTCTTCCCACGACTGAACGAGCGCCGTCGAGACGCCGGTCTTGCGACGCAGCACCGGATCGAGGATCGCCGCGGCGAAATCTCCGACCGGTCGCGCATTGCGGGGTGATGAATTGCCTGCCATGAACCCAGCGCCGAAGCACCTCCCAACGAACCGGACATCTATACCAACCCGCCGCGCGATGACATCCCTACCCACCTATTCCACCAGGCAGGCAGACGGTTTCGCAGAGCTTCTGCTCGCCTGGTACGACCGGCACGCGCGCGACCTGCCCTGGCGCGTGCCTCCGGCAAAGGTCGCCGCCGGTCTGCGGCAGGACCCTTACCTGGTCTGGCTGTCCGAGATCATGCTGCAGCAAACCACAGTCTCGGCGGTGCGGCCCTATTTCCGGACTTTCGTCGAGAAATGGCCGACGGTAGGCGACCTCGCGGCCGCTCCCGTGGACGACGTGATGAAGGCCTGGGCCGGGCTCGGCTATTATTCCCGCGCCCGCAACCTCAAGAAGTGCGCCGAGATGGTGGTCAGCCAGCACGGCGGCCGTTTCCCAGACACGGAGGCCGGCTTGCGGACACTTCCCGGCATCGGCCCCTACACCGCCGCCGCCATTTCGGCGATCGCCTTCGACCGGCCGTCGGCGGTGGTCGACGGCAATGTCGAACGCGTCGTCACCCGCTACCGCGCCATCGCCACGCCACTGCCGGAGGCGAAGCCCGAGATCGGCGCCTTCGTGGTCTCCGCCGTTCCGCACGGCCGCCCCGGCGACTTCGCCCAGGCGATGATGGACCTTGGCGCCACGATCTGCACCCCGAAACGGCCGGCCTGCGTGCTCTGCCCGCTGCGCGACGGCTGCCGGGCGCTGAAGGCGGGCGATCCGGAGTTCTATCCGGTCAAGGCCGCGAAGAAGGAAAAGCCGAAGCGCGTCGGCGCGGCCTTCGTGGCGGTGCGCCGCGATGGCGCCGTTCTCCTGCGCAAGCGCCCCGAAAAGGGGCTGCTCGGCGGCATGGCGGAGGTGCCCGGCACGGACTGGACAGCGCGTATCGACGGAGCGACCGGCGCCGAAGCCGCCCCTTTCCGTGCAAACTGGCGCCCGAAAGGCTCGATCTCCCACGTCTTCACCCATTTCGAGCTCGAACTGTCGGTGTTCATCGCCTATGTCGATACAGCTCCTCCGCCGGGACATTGGTGGTCTTCCCGCGCGACAATCCACAGCGAAGCGTTGCCCACCGTCATGAAAAAGGTGATCGAGGCTGCGATAGAGGGCGCCACCCAAAAGCCTCGACGGAGACCCGAATGACCGAGATCCGCCATATCGTGTTCGATATCGGCAAGGTGCTGATCCACTACGATCCCGACCTGCCCTTCAGCCGCCTGATCCCGGACGAGGCGCGGCGGCGCTGGTTCTTCGACAATGTCTGCACCTCTGACTGGAACATCGAGCAGGACCGCGGCCGTGCTTGGGGCGACGCGGAGGCGCTGCTGATCGAGCGCTATCCGGAGGAGGCCGACAACATCCGCGCCTTCCGCCAGAACTGGCACGAGATGGTGTCGCACCACTACGAGGATTCGGTCGCGATCATGCTCGGCCTGATCGAGGACGGCCGCGACGTGACGATGCTGACCAACTTCGCCGCCGACACCTTCGCCGAAGCCCGCATGCGCTTCCCGTTCCTCAACCGGCCGCGCGGCGTGACGGTCTCGGGCGAGATCGGCCTGATCAAGCCCGACCGCGCGATCTACGAGCGCCATGCCGCCGATTTCGACCTCGAACCGGCCGCCAGCCTGTTCATCGACGACAGCGCGAAGAATGTGCAAGGGGCGATCGACGCCGGCTGGCAGGCGGTGCTGTTCGAGGGGGCGGAGAAGTTGGAAGCGGACCTAAGGCGGCTGGGCGTTCACTGAGGAGCGATCAAGCGAACCGTTGGAAAGTATGCCCTGTATCGAGCGACATCTCTGGTGAGAACGGGAACCTGCAATACCGCAGCGTGAGCACCGATGAAAAAGTCGGGCAAGACGCCGGTTCGCATCCCACCTGACTGGCGGTATTTATGGTAAGCCTTTCCGGCAAGAAAGAGCGCCGATCGCGGTATCTGAACCATCTCCAGTTCCAGCTTCTCCACCAGATCGTCCAACTCTTCGATCAAGGTGTAGCCTACAGACAGCTCAGCATAGACAATTTCGTTGATCAGCAGCGGTCCAGACGCGCTTGCCAATTCAAGCTGGTTCAGCGACCAGATCGCCCAGTTGGGATCGAAGGTCGCAACGTCCAGAATGACGTTCGTGTCAACGAATATCACCCACTAGTCACCACGGGTCAACGCCATGATCTCGTCGGTTGAAAGCCCTTTTCCGGCATGACCGAGAAATGCTGAAAATTTCGAGCGCCTTGGCTGACCGTCTGCTCGAACCAATACAAAGGTCCCGTCGCCCGCAGGCTTGAATTCAACCTTCGTGCCGGGCACGATTCCAAGCACGTCCCGGACCTGCTTCGGGATCGTGACCTGCCCTTTTGATGTCACCGTGGTGGCCATCAGAGCCTCCAGTATTACCTATCCTGCATCAAGGTAATACCGGAGCGATAGCTACTCAAGCCCCAACCCCCGCCATCTGATCGCGGATAACCCTCCTCAGCGCGTCGATCGGCTCCAGCCGGCCTTCGCGCTCGACGTGCCAAAAGGTCCAGCCGTTGCAGGCTTCCAGCCCCTGAACCATAGCACCAAGGCGGTGGATCGAGCCGGCGTCGCGGCCGATGGCCAGCGTGCCGTCGGCGCGCACCTGCGCCGTCCAGCGGCGGCGGGCGTCGGAAAGCTCCGCGCCCGGCGCGATCAGGCCCGCCTCGACCAAGCTGCCGAAGGCAACGCGCGGCTCGGCGCGCTTGCCGCCCATTACAGCCGTCTCGCCGGCGCCCAGCGGCTCGACCGCTGCGATGCGCGCCGTCGCCGCATCGATATAGGACTGCTCGCGCTCGATGCCGACGAAGTGCCGGCCGAGGCGTTTTGCGACCGCACCGGTGGTGCCGGAGCCAAAGAAGGGATCGAGCACCACGTCGCCCGGCTTGGTCGACGCCATCAGGATGCGCGCCAAAAGCGCCTCCGGCTTCTGGGTCGGGTGGACCTTGTCGCCGTTCTCATCCTTCAGCCGCTCGCCGCCGGTGCAGATCGGGAACAGCCAGTCGGTGCGCATCTGCAGGTCGTCGTTCGCCGCCTTCATGGCATCGTAGTTGAAGGTGTAGCCCTTGGCCGACTGGTCGCGCGATGCCCAGATCAGTGTCTCATGCGCGTTCTGGAAGCGGCGGCCGCGGAAGTTCGGCATCGGGTTGGTCTTGCGCCAGATCACGTCGTTGAGGATCCAGAAGCCGAGATCCTGCAGCTTGGCGCCGACGCGGAAGATGTTGTGGTAGGAGCCGATCACCCAGATCGTGCCGTTGGGCTTGAGCACCCGGCGAGCTGCCAGCAGCCAGGCGCGGGTGAAGGCGTCATAGACCTCGAAGCTCTCGAACTGGTCCCAGGCGTCGTCGACCGCATCGACCTTCGACTGGTCGGGGCGGTGCAGGTCGCCTTCGAGCTGGAGATTGTAGGGCGGGTCGGCGAAGATCACGTCGACCGATTTCTCGGGCAGGCGTTCGAGGGCCGCGATGCAATCCCCCTTGAGGATCGTGTCGAGCCATTCGGCTTTGGCGGAAACGGCAGAAAGGTCGTCGACGAGACGAATGGCGGACATCGGCACACTCACGATACGCGTTACGTTTACCTGCCGTTATGGTTACCGAGCTGGGTAAATATTTAATGAAGTGAGTGGCTTGCGACGGCGGTTTGCGGAGCCGCGCGGTTTGGTGTATTCGCCGCGCCTCCCCCCGACCTCCAGGACTTCTTCCATGCCCCAGCCCGATCTCGTCATCTTCGATTGCGACGGCGTGCTCGTCGATTCCGAAGTGATCGCCGCCCGCGTCGACGCGGAACTGATCACCGCGGCCGGGTTTCCCATCGAGGCGGAAGAGGTGGCGGAGCGCTTCGCCGGCCTGACGTTCCACGACATCCTGCTGGAGATCGAAAAGCTCTCGGCGGTTCCCCTGCAGGCCTCGCTGATCGACGAGGAGCGCAAGCTCCTGGATGCGCGCATCGCCAGGGAGATCCGCGCCATCGACGGCGCCCGCGAGGCGGTCGCACGCGTCGATGCGCCGCGCTGCATCTGCTCGAACTCGACGCTCGACCGGCTGGACATGATGCTGACGAAGACCGGGCTGAAGCCGCTGTTCGGCGACCGGATCTTCTCCTCGCGCGCCATTCCCGATGCGAAACCGAAGCCCGCACCGGACGTTTTCCTCTATGGAGCGAAGATGATGAACGCCGATCCCGAAAACACCTTCGTCCTCGAGGATTCCGTCCATGGCGTGCACGCGGCGCGCGCGGCAGGCATGCGGGTGATCGGCTTCACCGGCGCGTCGCATAGCTATCCGGGACATGCCGACCGCCTGACGGAAGCGGGCGCGGAGACGGTCATCCGCCGCCTCGCGGATTTCAATACGGTCCTGGCGGCGCTGTCCGAATGGGCCGAGTGATCAGTTCGCCTGCTTCGGCTTCTTTTCCGGCCCCTGGTCGAAGCCGGCATAGACGACGAACTTGGTGTCCGGCGGCGTCGGGAAGCTCACGTTCGGATCGTTGAACACGAACTGGGAGGCTCCGCCCAGCGCTGTGATGTTGACCGGGTACTGGTGCAGCTGGGTGTAGAGCACCTCGTCGCCGCGCATCACGGCGATGCGGATCGGCAGGGTGACCGAGCCGTCCTTCGCAGCCGGGCCGGGAACCACCCGGCCGGCCACCGCGACGTTCACCGTCATCGTTCCGGGACCGTAGGTGCAGGAGCGCGTCATGTCGCCGATCGAGGCCTGGTAGACGATCTTGGTCGGGTCGGCATTGCCGTCCTTGTCCTTCCCGTCCTTCGTATAGCTGTCGTAATAGGCGGTGCCGTCGCGCAGTTGCACGCGCGGGCAGAAGGCGCGCAGTTCCTCGATCCCGACCTTCTGCTTCTGTTCGGCCTGGCCACCGCCGCCGCCCAGATTGAGCACGCCGGCCGTGTCGTTCGACTGGCACCCGGCGGCGAAGAGCATAAAGCCTGCGGCCGCGAATTTGCCGAGATTGCGGACACCGAACGAAACTGACTGCATGAACTACACTTTCCTCGCGCGACGCGGCCCTCTATACCAACGCCGACTTCAGATTGCGACCCGGATTGCGGCGCTTTTTCGGGCGAGACGACAGACCGACCACGCACAGGCGACAGGCTTCCACAGATGAAATTCGTCAGCACCCGGGGCGAGGCTCCCATTCTCGGCTTTTCCGACGCGCTGCTTGCAGGGCTGGCGCGCGACGGCGGTCTCTACCTGCCGCAAAGCTGGCCGACCTTCTCCGCCGCCGACATCCGCGCCATGCGCGGCCTCTCCTATCCCGACCTCGCGATCCGCCTTCTGACGTCCTTCGTCGGCGGCGAGATTCCGCAGGCCACCTTCGCGAGGATCGTGCGGGAGGCCTACGCCACCTTCCGCCACGACGCCGTGTGCCCGATCGTGCAGCACGGTCCCGACAGCTACCTGCTGGAACTCTTCCACGGTCCCACCCTCGCCTTCAAGGACGTGGCGATGCAGCTGCTCGCTCGGCTGATGGACCATGTGCTGGCCGAGCGCGGGCAGCGGGCGACCATCGTCGGCGCCACGTCGGGCGACACAGGCGGGGCGGCGATCGACGCCTTCGCGGGGCGCGAGCGCACCGACATCTTCATCCTGTTTCCCAACGGCCGCGTATCGCCGGTCCAGCAGCGGCAGATGACGACCTCCGGCGCACCCAATGTCCACGCCATCGCGGTCGAGGGCAATTTCGACGACTGCCAGGCGCTGGTGAAGGGCATGTTCAACGACCATGCCTTCCGCGACCGCACAATGCTGTCGGGCGTGAATTCGATCAACTGGGGCCGGATCATGGCCCAGATCGTCTATTACTTCTCGTCTGCGCTTTCGCTCGGCGCGCCGGACCGCTCCGTCTCCTTCACCGTGCCGACGGGCAATTTCGGCGACATCTTCGCCGGATACGCGGCCAAGCGGATGGGCCTGCCCGTCGACCGGCTGGTCATCGCCACCAACGACAACGACATTCTGGCGCGCACGCTGGCGAACGGAACCTACGAGACGCGCGGCGTCGTTCCCACGACCTCGCCCTCGATGGACATCCAGGTCTCGTCCAACTTCGAGCGGCTCCTGTTCGAGGCGGCCGGACGCGACGCCGCCGCGGTGCGCGGCTATATGGACAGGCTGAAGCAGTCCGGCGCGTTCACCATCGCCGACGATCACCTCGCTAGGATCCGCGCCGAGTTCGACGCCGGCCGCTCGTCGATGGCCGAGACAGCCGAGACGATGAAATCCGTCCTGTCCCGCAATTCGTACCTGCTCGATCCGCACAGCGCGATCGGCGTGCGGGTGGCGCAGGGTCAGAGGGGGGCATCGCCCATGGTCGTGCTGGCGACTGCCCATCCGGCCAAGTTCCCCGATGCGGTGAAATCGGCTACAGGTATCGCTCCCGCCCTGCCTGAATGGCTGTCCGACCTGATGACGAGGCCCGAAAACTACAAGGTGCTTCCCTCGGACCTGAAAATGATAGAAGACTACGTATCCGCCCGGTCCAGGGCCGCCGCGGAGCGTGTCTAGGGAGAGAAGTGCGCATGGGCGTTGAGGTAAGCCGTCTGTCGAACGGCCTGACGGTTGCAACCGAAAACCTGCCCCACATCGAAACGGTAGCGCTGGGCGTCTGGGTCAAGTCCGGCGCGCGCGACGAACGTCCCGAAGAGCACGGCATGGCGCACCTGCTCGAGCACATGGCCTTCAAGGGCACGTCGCGCCGCTCAGCCTGGCGTATCGCCTCCGAGATCGAGAATGTCGGCGGCGAGATCAATGCCGCGACCAGCGTCGAGACGACCTCGTTCTATGCCCGCGTGCTGCGGGACGACGTGCCGCTGGCGATCGATATTCTGGCCGACATCCTGACCGACTCCTCTTTCGATCCGGACGAACTCGAGCGCGAGCAGCACGTGATCCTGCAGGAGATCGGCGCCGCGCACGACACGCCGGACGACATCGTCTTCGATCGCTTCACCGAGGTCGCGTTCCGCAACCAGACGATCGGCCGCTCCATCCTCGGCACGCCCGCCACGGTCGAGTCCTTCACCTCGTCCAACATCCGCGACTTTCTCGAGCGACAGTACGCGGCCGATCGGATGGTCGTGGTCGCAGCGGGGGCGGTGGACCACGACGAATTCGTCAAGCTGGTCGAAAAGCATCTCGGCGGCTTCCGTGCGACCTGCACCAGCAAGCCCGCGGCCATCGCCTCCTATACCGGCGGCGATTTCCGCGAGGTGCGCGACCTGCAGGACGCGCAGATCATCCTCGGCTTCGAGGGTCGCGCCTACCACGTGCGCGACTTCTACGCCTCGCAGCTCCTGTCGATGATACTCGGAGGCGGCATGTCGAGCCGCCTTTTCCAGGAAGTGCGCGAGAAGCGCGGCCTCTGCTACTCCGTCTATGCCTTCCACTGGGGCTTCTCCGACACGGGGCTCTTCGGCGTCCACGCGGCGACAGGCCAGGCGGATATCGCCGAGCTCGTTCCTGTGATCATGGAGGAACTGCGCAAGGCCGGCGAAACCATTTCCGAAGAAGAGCTCAACCGCGCGCGCGCCCAGTATCGCGCCGGGCTGCTGATGTCGCGCGAGAGCGCGGCGAGCCGCGCCTCCCAGATCGCCCGGCAGATCATGCTCTATGGCCAGCCGATCGTGATGGAAGAGCTCCTGGACCGGCTGTCGAAGATCACCACCGAGCGGCTCACGGATCTGTCCTCGCGCCTGTTTTCGTCGACCCCCACGGTGGCTGGCATCGGCCCGATCGGCGGACTGGCGTCCTACGACGCGATCCGCGACACGCTTTCCGGTCCCTCGCCGCTGCTGCGGAAAATCGCCGTCTGACCGGACGCGAACGAGATGTTCGCGCTGCCCTTCTTCCGCCAGCCCAAACCGACGCTTGCAGGCCAGAAGGTGACGCTGCGCCCTCCGGCCACGTCCGATTACGCGCAGTGGGCGGCGCTTCGCCGGGAAAGCCAGCACTTCCTTTCCCCCTGGGAACCCAAATGGGCCGCCGACGAGCTCGACCGCGGCGCGTGGCGCCAGCGGATGCGCCGGTATCGCGAGGAGATGGCGCAGGGCAGCGGCATCCCGTTCCTCATCTTCGAGAAGTCCACAGGCAAGCTCGCGGGCGGCATCACGCTCGGCAACATCCGCCACGGCGTCGCGCAATCGGGGCAGATCGGCTATTGGATGGGGGTCGGCCATGCCGGCAAGGGCTATATGCACGAGGCCGTCGACCTCGTCGTAAGTTTCGGTTTCGAGACGCTCAGGTTGCACCGGATCGAGGCTGCCTGTATTCCCAGCAACGATCGTTCGATCCGCGTGCTTGAAAAAGCCGGATTCCGGCGTGAAGGACTTCTGCGCTCCTACCTGCGCATCAACGGCGCCTGGCAGGATCATCTTCTCTACGCGCTCATTGCCGGCGACGGCGGGAGCAAGCAGGAACAGGGCTGACCGCTTGACTAGAACCGGACGGATTCACGCGTTCGCGCCGTTTCTGGCAGTGCTGCTGGTTTTCCTCGCCATGCTTCCGGCAAGCGCCGTGGAGATCATCGACATTTCCCGCGACGACCTCGCGCTCGACCTGTCCAAGGCGGTCGAGATCTACCGGAATCAGGGCGACACGTTCCAGGTGTCGACCGCGCCCGGCGCAGACGGCATCGTGCGGCGCATCGAGGTGGAGGCGTCGAGCCCCCGCTCCTCGGGCGATTGGGGCGTGTTCGCGCTCGCCAACAACACCGAGCAGCAGCTCGACCGGCTGATCGTCGCGCCGCATTTCAGGCTGGTCGGCTCGGGCCTGATCTGGCCCGATCTCGGCTCCAACCGCATCGTCTCGATCACGCCGTCCGAGGGCTTCGCGCTCGACCGCGAGGAGAGCCCGGACTCCGACATCTTCCTGGTGACGATCAACCCCGGTTCGGTGGTCACCTTCGTCGCCGAGCTCGCCTCGCCGTCGCTGCCGCAGGTCTATCTGTGGCAGCCGGACGCCTACAAGGATTCGGTCAACTCCTACACGCTGTTCCGCGGCATCGTCATCGGCATCTCGGGTCTCCTGGCGCTGTTCCTCACCATCCTGTTCGTGGTGAAGGGAACGTCGATGTTCCCGGCGACGGCCGCCCTCGCCTGGGCGGTGCTCGCCTACATCTCGATCGACTTCGGCTTCCTCAACAAGGTCATCGAGATCGCGCCGGGCAACGAGCAGATCTGGCGGGCGGGCGCGGAAGTGTCGCTCGCAGCCACCTTCGTCGTCTTCCTTTTCGCCTATCTCAACCTCAACCGCTGGCATGACCATTTCAGCTATGGCGCGCTAGCCTGGATCCTCGGTCTTGCCATGATCGCGGGCGTCGCGATCTTTGATCCCGCGATCGCCGCCGGCATCGCGCGCCTTTCCTTCGCAGCCACCGCAATCATCGGCATCGGCCTGATCGCCTATCTGGCGGCCAGCGGATACGACCGCGCCATCATGCTGATCCCGAGCTGGCTGATGGTGCTCGTCTGGCTCGCCGGATCGTGGCTCGCGGTCACGGGCATGCTCAACAACGACATCGTCCAGCCGGCGTTGGGCGGCGGGCTGATCCTGATCATCCTGCTCATCGGCTTCACCGTGATGCAGCACGCCTTTGCCGGCGGCGGGCTGAACCAGGGCCTGTTCTCCGACATGGAGCGCCAAGCGCTCGCCATCACCGGAGCCGGCGATATCGTCTGGGACTGGGACGTTCTGCGCGACCGCGTCGTGACGCGGCCCGATGTGTCGGACCCGCTCGGCCTCGCGCCCGGCAGTCTCAACGGTCCGGCCCGTAACTGGCTGCCGGCGCTACATCCCGAAGACCGCGATCCGTTCCGCACCACACTCGACGTGGTGCTCGAGCACCGGCGCGGCCGCATCCAGCAGAGCTTCCGCCTGCGCGGCGCGGACGGCCACTACCACTGGTATTCGCTGAAGGCGCGACCGGTGATCGGATCGGACGGCGAGATCATCCGCTGCGTCGGCACGCTGGTCGACGTGACCGAGCAGAAGAAGGCCGAGGAGCGCCTGCTGCACGACGCCATCCACGACAATCTGACCGGCCTGCCCAACCGCGAACTGTTCCTCAACCGGCTCGAGGCCGTCGTCGCCATCGCCAAGTCCGAGGAGAATGTCCGCCCGTCCGTCTTCGCGATCGACATCGACCGCTTCAAGCATGTCAACGAGAGCCTCGGCATGTCGGCCGGCGACACGATCCTTCTGACGATCGCGCGCCGCCTGCACAGGCTGCTGAAGCCGCGCGACTCGCTTTCGCGTGTCACCGGCGACCAGTTCGCCCTGATGGTGCTGTCCGAGCAGGACCCGGCCCGCGTCGCGGCGATCGCCGACGCGATCCGGCACGCCATCAGCGCGCCGATCACCTTCGCCAAGCGCGAGATCGTTCTGACGGCTTCCATCGGCCTCATCTCGTGGACCTCGACGCAGAGCTCGGCCGAGGAGATGCTGAAGGACGCCGAGCTTGCCATGCACCAGGCCAAGCGCTTTGGCGGCGACCGCATCGAGCCGTTCCGGCCTGCCTTCCGCTCCTTCGGCAGCGATCGCCTGCAGCTCGAATCCGACTTGAGACGTGCGATCGAGAAGGGCGAGTTCCGCCTCGTCTACCAGCCGATCGTGCGGCTGGAAGACCGCACCGTCGCCGGCTTCGAGGCGCTCTTGCGGTGGGAACATCCGCGCCGCGGCGTCATCCCGCCGTCCGAATTCATTCCCATCGCCGAGAGCTGCGGCCTGATCGTCCAGCTCGGGCTGTTCGCCATGCAGCAGGCGGCCGACGACCTCGGCGCCTGGCAGAAATTTGCCGGAGACAATCCGATCTCCGTGTCGGTGAACCTGTCGAGCCGCCAGCTCCTGCGCCGCGACCTGGTTTCCGACGTGCGCTCGGTGCTTGCCCGTTCGAGCCTCAAGCCCCGCTGCCTGCGGCTTGAACTCACAGAGTCGCTGGTGATGGACAATCCGGAGCAGTCGGCCCATGTGCTGAACCGGCTCAAGCAGCTCGGCATCGGCCTTTCGCTCGACGATTTCGGCACCGGCTATTCGTCTCTCTCCTATCTCACCCGCTTCCCCTTCGACACGATCAAGATCGACAGGAGCTTCGTCGACGACACCAGCCCGAAGAAGAACGTGCTGCTGCGCTCGATGGTGAACATGGCGCACGACCTCGGCCTGTCGGTGGTGGCGGAGGGCGTGCCGGACGAGGCCGCCGCGCTGCAGCTGCGCCAGATGGGCTGCGAATACGTCCAGAGCTTCACCTTCGGCTCGCCGATGACGGCCGACCATGCGGTCAAGCTTTTGAAAGAGCAGTATTCAGCCGCTCAGGCGTGACCGGCGAAGTGGCTGAGCCGCGCCTGGTCGATGCCGATCGAGGCAAGGACGCGGTCGTATTTCCTGTCGATGTCGGTGTCGAACAGCAGGTCAGGATTGGCCGGGCAGGTTAGCCATCCGTTCTCGATGATCTCGCGTTCGAGCTGCCCAGCACCCCAGCCGGAATAGCCGAGGGCCATCAGCGCATGGCGCGGCCCCCTGCCCTTCGAGATCGCCCGCAGGATGTCGACCGTCGCGGTCAGGCAGATGTCCTCGGCGACCGGCAGCGAGGAATCGACACGGTAGTCATCCGAATGCAGCACGAAGCCGCGGCTGCGGTCGACCGGGCCGCCATTGCGGACCTGGAAATCGCGCGTCTGCGGCGGCAGGCGGATCGCGCTCGTTTCGTCCATGACGCCGAGCTGGACGAGGAGATCGGGGAACCGCATCTGCTGCGCCTGGTTGATGATCAGGCCCATCGCGCCTTCATCGCTGTGTGCGCAGACATAGATGACCGCGCGGGAGAAGCGCTCGTCCTTCATGCCGGGCATGGCGATGAGGAACTGGTCGTTGAGGAAACCGCCGCTGTGCGGTCTCCGGTTATGGCGCAGAATGTCCATCCGAAAAGCGTAACGCGAATTGTCCCGTCACGGAAGATGCAGATTTGACCAAGTTTGCTGCGCCAATTCGTTTCACGTCACCGAAATCTGATCGGATTTGCACCCGGTTGAGTTGCGGCGCCGCGGCCGTCGGCGCATGAAGGCGCCCATGAAGCGCATCGTTTCCACCCTCGCGATCGTCCTGTCGGCATGCGGCTTCGCGCAGGCCGCGTCGAGCGACTGGTTCGAGACGGAGGGCGCGAGGCTGCGGCTGGTCACGGAAGATGCTGCCGACGCGAACGGCCGGATGAAGGGCGTTCTCGAGATCGATCTCCAGCCGGGCTGGAAGACCTACTGGAAGGATCCCGGCGCTTCCGGCATCGCGCCGCAGATCGACATATCTGCCAGCATGAATGTCGAAGGCGCCGCATTCTCCTTCCCCGCCCCGAACCGTTTCCGCGAAGGTGAGGAGGTATCGACCGGCTATGTCGATCCGGTCGCCCTGCCCGTCACCTTCAAGGTCGAAGACCCGGAAAAGTTCACGGCGATCGACGCCGACATCCTCCTCGGCATCTGCAAGGAGATCTGTGTGCCGGTGCAGGCGAAGTTGTCTGTCACGCCCGGCGGCGAGGTTGGGGCGGCGGACCCGGTCATCGCCGAGAGCTACGGCCGGCTTCCCTCCGCCGCCTCCGCCGAATTCGGCCTGGCGGGCCTGCGCGACAATGGCGAGTTGCTCGTCGCCGACGCTGCGCTGCCCGCCGATGCGCAGGGCGCCGAACTGTTCGTCGTCGCGCCCAAGGGCTGGTTGCTCGGCGTTCCGGTGTTAGACGCAAGCGGCGAGCGGCCGGCGTTCCGCATACCCGTCATCGGCCGGCCGGCGGCGACCGGTACAATCGCGTTCGACTACACGCTCGTCGCCGGCGGCAGGGCGGTCGAGGGCCAATCCCCGCTTCCGTGAGGCACTGGACAAATCCGCCTGAGACCTTATGTCCGGCCCACGCCCATCCGAGAACCAGACCCTTCCAAGGAGCAGATCATGACCATCGCCCCCGGCGAAAAGCTTCCCGACGCCACGCTCAAGACCATGACCGACGATGGCGCGGCAAATGTCAGCACGGGCGACTTCTTCGCCGGCAAGAAGGTGGTGCTCTTCGGCGTCCCCGGCGCCTTCACGCCCACCTGCAGCATGAACCACTTGCCCGGCTTCCTGGAGAACCACGACGCCATCCTCGCCAAGGGCGCGGATGCCATCGCGGTCGTCTCGGTCAACGACGTCTTCGTGATGAACGCCTGGTCGAAGTCGGCTGGAAATGACGGCAAGATCACCTTCCTCGCCGACGGCAGCGCCGACTTCGCCAAGGCGGTCGGCCTCGACAACGACCTGTCGAAGGCAGGGATGGGCACGCGCTACAAGCGCTTCTCCATGATCGTCGACGACGGCGTGGTGAAGACGCTCAACATCGAGGAAACGCCCGGCAAGGCCGAGATCTCGGGCGCGGCGCGCATTCTCGAACAGCTCTGACCGCCAGACGGCCTGATCGTCAGGATCAGGCCTTGCGGGTCGAGTTGCCCATCAGCCGCGGCGTCCGCGCCGCGGCGACGATCGGATCGGGCTTGCGCCCCTTCCCCTTGAAGGGCGCCATGCCCATGCGCGCGAGTTCGTCGGCGCGCTCGTTCTCGTCGTGGCCGGCATGGCCCTTCACCCAGTGCCACGTCACCTTGTGACGGCGGTTCGCCTCGTCCAGCTTCTGCCACAGCTCGACATTCTTCACCGGCTTGTTGTCGGCCGTCTTCCAGCCGCGCTTCTTCCAGCCGTGGATCCAGCCGGAAATGCCGTCCATCACATATTTGCTGTCGGTGTGCATCAGCACTTCGCACGGCTCCTTGAGCGCGTTGAGCGCCTCGATCGCCGCCATCAGCTCCATGCGGTTGTTGGTGGTCTCGGCCTCGCCGCCCGACAGTTCCCTCGTCGTGCCGTTGAAGCGCAGGATCGCGCCCCAGCCGCCCGGCCCGGGATTGCCCGAACAGGCGCCGTCGGTGAAAATCTCGACCGTCTTCATGCGGGGATCAATCCATATTCCGTGGCCGACGCCACCTGCCGGTGGAAGCGCCAGCGGCGCACGAACTCCATCGGGTCGCGCTTCTGCACCAGCGCGCCGTCCGGAATGGTCAGCCAGTCGTAGAGCCGCGTCAGCGTGAAGCGCAGCGCCGAGCCGCGTGCCAGCACTGGCAGGGCATCCTTTTCCCGGCTGGAGAGCGGCCGCACGCTCTCATAGCCGTACAGGAGCGCCGCTCCCTTGGTGATGTTGAAGGCGCCGTCCTTCTCGAAGCACCAGGCGTTGAGGCAGGTCGCGACGTCGTAGGCGTAGAAATCGTTGCAGGCGAAGTAGAAGTCGATCAGCCCCGACAGCTTGTCGCCGAGGAAGAAGACATTGTCTGGAAACAGATCGGCGTGGATCACGCCGGACGGCAGGTCCGCCGGCCAGGCGTGGGCGAACAGCTCGAAATCCCTGTCGATCTCTTCCTTCAGCCCCGTATCCACCTCGCCGGAGCGCTCGCGGGCGCCGGCCCACAGCTTACGCCATCCCTCCACCGACAGCGCGTTCGGCCGCGACAGCGTGAAATCCGCGCTCGCCAGATGCATGCCGGCCAGAGCCTTGCCGACCTCGCGGCACTGGGGAGCCGTCGGGCGGCGCGGCCATATGCCTTCGAGGAAGGTGATGATCGCGGCCGGGCGGCCTGCGAGGCGGCCGATCAGCGAGCCGTCGCTGCGCGCGACGGGCAAGGGACAGGTGATGCCCTTCAGCGCCAGATGCTGCATCAGGCCGAGGAAGAACGGCAGGTCGGCTTCCTCCACCCGCTTCTCGTAGAGCGTGAGGATGAACTCGCCCTTGCCGGTGTGCAGCACGAAATTGGAGTTTTCGGATCCTTCCGCGATGCCGCGATAGGAGCGCAGCTCGCCGAGGTCGTAGCCGGTCAGGAACACGCTCAGTTCCGTCTCGGTGATGTCGGTATAGACGGCCATCCAGACTGTGTCCTTACGCAGCGCCGTTGACGAAGGCCATGTCGGCGGCCGTCAGCTCGACGTCGCGCAGCACCCGGTTGACCGGGAAGTTCTCGGTCTCCTCGGCCGTGATCGCCAGTTCGAGCGTTGCGTTGAAACGCTGCCTGAAGGCCTCGACGATCTCGTCCACGATGATCTCCGGGGCGGATGCGCCCGCCGACAGGCCCAGTGTGCCGATCTCGCCGACCTCGTCCCACGGGATTTCCGACGCGCGCTGCACGAGCAGCGACCTCTTCGCGCCCGCTCGCTCGGCGACCTCGACCAGACGCTTGGAATTGGACGAGTTGGGCGCGCCGACGATGAGGAACAGGTCGGCGCCGGGGGCTGCCGCCTGCACCGCCTCCTGGCGGTTGGTCGTGGCGTAGCAGATCGATTCGGCCGCTGGCGCCTTGATGTTGGGGAACCGCGTCTCCAGCGCGCGAATCACGCCGGCCGTGTCGGCCACCGACAGGGTCGTCTGCGTGACGAAGCCGAGTTCGACGCCCTCCGGCGCGTCGAATGCGCCGGCCTCCGTCTCGGTCTCGATGAGCGTCACCGCACCTTCCGGCAGTTGCCCCATCGTGCCGATCACCTCGGGATGGCCGGCATGGCCGATCAGCACGACGTGGCGGCCGAGGCGCTGGTGGCGCATCGCCTGCTTGTGCACCTTGGAGACCAGCGGACAGGTCGCGTCGAGATAGAAGAGGTTGCGCGCCTCGGCGTCCGCCGGCACCGACTTCGGCACGCCATGCGCCGAGAAGACGACGGGGGAATCGCGGTGCGCGTCGGGAATTTCGTCCAGTTCCTCGATGAACACCGCACCGAGATTCTGCAGGCCTTCCACGACGTAGCGGTTGTGCACGATCTCATGGCGCACATAGACCGGCGCGCCGTATTTCTTCAGCGCCAGCACGACGATCTGGATTGCCCTGTCGACGCCCGCGCAGAAGCCGCGCGGTCCGCACAGGCGGATCGTCAGCGGCGGCTTTTGGGGACGGTCGAGCATCTGTTTCCTGCTTGCATTGACGCCCGGACATGGGGGGCGCGGTCGCCTGCTGTCAAGTGCGCGCGGCCGATACAGGCTTGCGGCGGCGCAGCAGCATGGCGAGATAGACGCCCGCCAGCGCCGCTGCGAGCCCGTACCAGGTCACCGCATATTGCAGATGGTTGTTCGGTAGGTCGATGATGGTCACGCCGCCGACCGGATAGCCGCCCGGCACGTCCGACTTCGCCGCGTCGATGAAGAAGGGCAGCACCGACGCACGGTCCAGGCCGGCATTGGCGGTCATGGCGGCGATGTCCTTCCAGTAGAACACGTTCTCGGCCGGCTGGTTGTCGGGCACCAGCGACGATGGCTTGGCGGCAGGCGCGGTGCGGGCAAGCCCGACGAGGCTTACCTCGCCCACGACCTGGCCTTGCTCGCGGGTCGCCGGCGACTTCCGGTCAAACGGGACGAAGCCGCGATTGACGAAGACGAATCGCCCGTCTGCGAGGCGCAGCGGCGTATAGACGTACCAGCCCGACTGCCCGTCATGCGTTGCGAAGAAGAACTGTTCCTTGTCGTGCAGGAAGGCGCCGTCCGCCGCGACGCGCTGGTACTCGATGTCGCCTTCGGCGCCAGCCGTCTTCTCCACCTCGGCCAGCGGCACGGGCGCGGCCGACACGCGGCTGTCGATCGTCGCGATCAGCGCTTCCTTCCAAGCGAGGCGCTGGACCTGCCAGGTGCCAAGCGCCAGAAGGATGGCCAAGCACAGGATCGTGACCAGCGTCAGCGCCCACGGAAAGCCGCGCGCGGTGGCGCGGTCGTCGATCGAACGGCTCATTTCTGCTCGTCCAGCCGGCCCTCCGCTGCCTTGTTGGAGTATTGCAGCGCGATCATGATGCCCTTGAGCCAGCGCAGCGTCGGCAGGCAGAGGATGAGGACGAGCGGCACCCAGAGCAGGAAGTGCACCCACAGCGGCGGGCCGTAGGACACTTCGAGCCAGAGTGCCAGGCCGACCACGATGAAGCCGATGATCAGCATGACGAAGACGGCCGGGCCGTCGGCCGAATCGGCAAAGTCGTAGTCGAGGCCGCAGACGGTGCAGCGCGGCTTGAGGCTGATGTAGCCGTCGAACAACTTGCCTTCGCCGCAACGCGGGCACCGGCCGCGGAAGCCCGCGCCAAACGGCTCCACCGGCGGATAATGGGCCTGGTCGCCATTCATCGGACAGTTCTCCTTCGACAAGCCGGCCCGGGGTCGGTCAGCAGACAATAGTCGTCCGGCCCGGAGCCGTCGATCAGACCGATTGCAGCAGCCCAAAAGAAAACGCGGCCGGATCGCTCCGGCCGCGCCTTGAATTTGTCAGCCGCCTCAGTGGCCGGCCGCGATCGTCGCGCCCTGGGAGGCCCAGATGTAGATGCTGACGAAGAGGAACAGCCACACCACGTCGACGAAGTGCCAGTACCACGCAGCCGCCTCGAAGCCGAAATGCTGCTTCGGCGTGAAGTCGCCGCGCATCGCCCGGATCAGGCAGACCAGCAGGAAGATGGTGCCGATGATCACGTGGAAGCCGTGGAAGCCGGTCGCCATGAAGAAGGTGGCGCCATAGATCGAGTCGTGGAAGGTGAACGGCGCGTGGATGTATTCGTAAGCCTGCACGAAGGAGAACAGCACGCCGAGCGCGACGGTCAGCGTCAGGCCCCAGACGAGGCCCTTGCGGTCGTCGTGCAGCAGCGCGTGGTGCGCCCAGGTCACGGTCGTGCCCGACAGGAGCAGGATGATCGTGTTGTAGAGCGGCAGGTGGAAGGGATCGAGCACCTCAATGCCCTTCGGCGGCCAGACGCCGCCGGTATAGGCGTCGCGCGCGACCTGGTGCACCTCGTTCGGGAAGAGGCTGGCATCGAAGAAGGCCCAGAACCAGGCAACGAAGAACATCACCTCGGAGGCGATGAACATGATCATGCCGTAGCGCAGGTGCAGCGACACCACGCGGGTATGGTGGCCCTCATGCGCTTCCTTGATCGTGTCCGACCACCAGCCGTACATGGTGTAGAGGACGATCGCGAGACCGATCGCGAAGATCCAGTAGTTCGCTCCGGCGAGTTCGAGCCCGAACAGGTGCAGCGAGCCGCTCTTCAGCGACTGCATCCAGGCCACACCGCCGAGCGCCATGACCAGCGCGCCGATGGAGCCGAGGAAAGGCCACGGGCTCGGATCGATGATGTGATAGTCGTGTTGCGGTTTGGCGTGCGCGTCGGCCATCTCAGCCCCCGATTTCCGTCGTTTGCGTCTTGGTGTCGGTCCTACCATCTTTCCCCGCCGGCGCAACAGCCACGGGCTTCGCCGCGTCGATCGGGAAGAAGGTGTAGGACAAGGTGATCGTCTTCAGTTGTGCCAGTTCCGGAACGTTGACGATGTCCGGATCCACGTAAAAGACAACGGGCATGTCGAGCGCCTCGCCTGGCTTCAGCGACGTATCGGTGAAGCAGAAGCACTCGACCTTGTTGAAGTAGGCGCCGGCAAGCTCCGGCGTCACGTTGAAGCTCGCGCGGCCGGCTGTCGGCACGTTGAACTCGTTGCGGGCCTGGTAGGCGATCTGGGTGGTCTCGCCAATGCGCATCGTCACGTCGCGCTGCACGGGCTTGAAATCCCAGGGCAGGCCTCCGGACACGTTCGCGTCGAAGCGGACAGTGATCTTCCGGTCGAGGATCTTGTCGGAATACTGCTCGACGCGCTGCGTCGTGCCGCCATAGCCGGTGACCTGACAGAACATCGCGTAGAGCGGCACCGCGGCGTAGGCCATGCCGACCATGCCGGCGACGAAGGCGGAGGCCGACGCCGCGATCACGCGGTTGGCGCGCTGGCGCTGTTCGGTCTGCGGATCGTCGGCCATCACATCGCCCTGTCGAGAATGGCGGGGCCGAACTTCACGATCGTCGCAACGTAGAACAGGATCACGAGAACGCCCAGCGCAACGCCGATGGCGACGTTGCGGCTGCGGCGCGCCTTCTTCTGGGCGGGGCTCAGCGTGACGAGATCGTTTTCCATCGTCACGCTCCGGCCACGAGACGCCAGGCGACGACGTCGACGAGATAGGCCGCGAAGATCGCGAACAGGTAGACGATCGAGAAGACGAAGAGCTGCCGGGCCGGCTTCATCGTCGTGTCGTCGGACGACATGGCGAGCACCTGCCAGGCCCTCCAGACGAAGCCCGCGCCCAGCACGACCGCCACCGCGCCGTAACCCCACGACACGTAGCCGAGGATGGCGGGCAGCACGGCCACCGGCACGAGCACCAGCGAATAGGCGAAGATCTGTCGCCGCGTCGAAAGCTCGCCGGCGACGTTCGGCATCATCGGAATGCCGGCGCGGCCGTAGTCGCCCGACTTGAACAGGGCGAGCGCCCAGAAGTGCGGCGGCGTCCACAGGAAGATGATCAGGAAGAGGATGACGCTCTCGAGGCCGATCGAGCCGGTCGCGGCGACCCAACCGACCATCGGAGGAAATGCGCCCGCGGCACCGCCGATGACGATGTTCTGCGGCGTCCAGCGCTTCAGCCACATCGTATAGATGACGGCGTAGAAGAAGATGGTGAAGGCGAGCAGCGATGCCGCCATCCAGTCGACCAGCACGCCGAGCGTCATCACCGACAGGACGGCCAGCACCAGCCCGAAGGCCAACGCCTCGCCGGGCTGCACGCGGCCGCTCGGGATCGGGCGGCTGGCGGTGCGCGACATGATGGCGTCGATGTCGGCGTCGTACCACATGTTCAGCGCGCCAGAGGCACCCGCGCCGACCGCGACGCAAGCGATCGCGATGAAGGCGATGAACGGATTGATCGGCATCGGCGCGGCGGCGAGCCCGACGATCGCCGTGAAGACGACGAGCGCCATCACGCGCGGCTTCAGCAGCGCGAAATAGTCGCCGGCCATCGCCTCCGAGGGGCGGATGTCTTCGCGGCCGATATTCTCAACAATTGCCATCAAGGCGCCCGTTCACGTACCATTAAGGTAGAAACCGCCGGAGCCCGGCGGTTTCCTTCATTCGTCCGCCGATCACTTGATCTTCGGCAGCTGTTCCCACTGGTGGTAGGGCGGCGGCGAAGGCAGCTGCCACTCCAGCGTCGTGGCGCCCTCGCCCCACGGATTGGCACCGGCGACGCGCTTCTTCATGAAGGCTTCGGCAACGCCGTAGAGGAATACCAGCACGCCGAAGGCCGAGATGTAGGAGCCGTAGGACGACACCATGTTCCAGCCGGCGAACGCGTCCGGATAGTCGATGTAGCGGCGCGGCATGCCGGCGAGACCAAGGAAGTGCTGCGGGAAGAACACCAGGTTCACGCCGACGAAGGTGATCCAGAAGTGGGCGCGCGCGATGAAGGGCGAATACATGTAGCCCGTCATCTTCGGGAACCAGTAGTACCAGCCGGCGAAGATCGCGAACACCGCGCCCAGCGACAGCACGTAGTGGAAGTGCGCCACGACGTAGTAGGTGTCGTGCAGCGAGCGGTCGAGGCCGGCGTTGGCGAGCTGCACGCCCGTCACGCCGCCCACGGTGAACAGGAAGATGAACCCGATCGCCCACAGCATCGGCGTGCGCATCGAGATCGAACCGCCCCACATCGTCGCGATCCAGGAGAAGATCTTCACGCCGGTCGGCACCGCGATGACCATCGTGGCGAACACGAAGTAGCGCTGCGTGTTGAGCGAAAGGCCCGTCGTATACATGTGGTGCGCCCACACGACGAAGCCGACGGCGCCGATGGCGACCATCGCGTAGGCCATGCCGAGATAGCCGAAGATCGGCTTCTTGGAGAAGGTCGACACGATGTGGCTGACGATGCCGAAGCCCGGCAGGATCAGGATGTAGACTTCCGGGTGACCGAAGAACCAGAACAGGTGCTGGAACAGGATCGGGTCGCCGCCGAACTCGGGCGCGAAGAAGGCGGTGCCGAAATTGCGGTCCGTCAGAAGCATGGTGATGCCGCCCGCCAGAACCGGCAGGGACAGCAACAGCAGGAAGGCGGTGATCAGCACCGACCAGGCGAACAGCGGCATCTTGTGCAGCGTCATGCCCGGGGCGCGCATGTTGAAGATGGTGGTGATGAAGTTGATCGCGCCGAGGATAGACGAGGCGCCGGCGATGTGCAGCGACAGGATCGCGAGATCCATCGCCGGGCCGGGCTGGCCGGAGGTAGACAGCGGCGGATAGATCGTCCAGCCGCCACCGACGCCGAAGCCGCCAGTCGGGCCGGGCACGAACATCGAGGTGAGCAGCAGGATGAAGGCCGGCGGCAGCAGCCAGAACGAGATGTTGTTCATGCGCGGGAACGCCATGTCGGGCGCGCCGATCATGATCGGCACCATCCAGTTGGCGAAGCCGCCGATCAGCGCCGGCATGACCATGAAGAAGATCATGATCAGCGCGTGGCCGGTTGTGAACACGTTGAACATGTGCTTGCCGCCGTCGATGGCGGCATCGCCCTCGAAACCGTAGACCATCTGGGCGAGACCGGTGAAGATCTGGATGCCCGGCTCGGCCAGCTCCCAGCGCATCATCACCGACAGGAAGCCGCCGATGATGCCCGCCATGATCGCGAAGATCAGGTAGAGCGTGCCGATGTCCTTGTGGTTGGTCGAAAACAGCCAGCGCTTGACGAAGCTTGCTGGCGCGCCGTGCGCGTGGCTGTGGTCGTCGTGAGCTGCAGCGCCTGCCATATGTCCGCTCCGTTCGTTCCTGTTCAGCGACGCAAAGGGCTCACTGGCCCGCGTCGGCAACCTTCTTGTTCGTGTCGACTGCGGCCATGAGCGCGCGATTGGCGCCGGACAGGTCGGATTTCGCGGCGGTCAGCCAGGTGTCGTACTGCTCTTGCGTCACGATGCGGATCGCGATCGGCATGAACGCATGGTCCTTGCCGCAGAGCTCCGAGCACTGGCCGTAATAGAGGCCTTCCTTGGTCGCCTTGAACCAGATCTCGTTGATGCGGCCGGGGACGGCGTCGGTCTTGATGCCGAAGGCCGGCATCGCGAAGGCGTGGATGACGTCGGTGGCGGTGACGAGGATGCGCACGGTGGCGTTGACCGGCGCGACGACCTCGTTGTCGACCGCGAGAAGCCGCGGATAGGCCTTCATGTCTTCCTTGCCCGCCGCTTGGCGCGCATTCTCCTGCAGCATGGCGGAGTTGAAGGTCAGCGGCTCCTCGATCTGGTATTCATAGTCCCAGTTCCACTGGTTGCCGGTCGCCTTGATGGTGAGCGACGGCTCCTCCGGCGGCGTGTACTGCGCCGTCAGGAGCTGGAAGGATGGAACCGCGAGGAACAGCAGGATCACGACCGGCCCGACGGTCCAGATGACTTCGATCAGCGTGTTGTGGCTGGTGCGCGACGGAACCGGATTGGCGCTTGCGCGGAAACGGATGATCACGACCGCGAGCAGGATCAGGACGAGAAGCGTGATCGGGATGATGAACCAGAGCGTATACTGTTCGAACCAGGTGATCTGTTCCATGATCGCCGTGGCCGCCGGCTGGAACCGGGCCTGCCAGGGTTCGGGCTGGGCCGCATAAGCGGAAGCAGCAGCCAGAAAGGCCGGAGTTGCCGCGAGGCTGGCCAAAAATCTCTTCATCACGACGATCGTCTCCCGCAACGTCTTGTCCGGACCCGCGTGCAGCGGACAGGGTCCCACCGTTGGCGCGTTAAAACCATACTCTCAATCCGACCGCAAGAAAGCCATCGTCCGGCGCATGCGGCATTTTTGCGCGCGCCGCGCCGTCTGTGCGGAAATACCCGAAAGCCCGTCTGAAACAGCCCTTTACCTCAGCTTTGCGCGCGTTTCGGGCGGCTCGCCGGCGAGGCCGCAATTCCGGCGGATTTTCCGGAGACAGCGGTTTTGCCCAACGCATCGCGCGGCGCGGGCCCGCCGGCTTTGAAATGCGGGGCCTCGCGCGGTAACTTTGCCTGATTCGTCACGGAGTTCACGATGATCCGTCGCATTATACTGTCTGCGCTGTTGTGCTGCGCGGCTGCTTCGACGCCTGCCTCGGCACAGCAGCAGGAGACGGTAAAGGGTACCCACGGCGCATGGTCGATGGTCTGCTCGACGCCTGCGGGGGCAACCGCCGAGCAGTGCGCGATGATGCAGAACGTGGTTGCCGAGGAGAGGCCCGAGATGGGGCTTTCCGTCGTCGTGTTCCGCACCGCCGACAACAAGGCCGAGATCCTGCGCGTGCTGACCCCGCTCGGCGTGCTTCTGCCGAACGGCCTCGGCCTCTATGTCGACGGCAAGGACATCGGCCGCGCCTATTTCGCCCGCTGCTTCGAGGATGGCTGCTACGCCGAGGTGATCCTGGAGAAGCAGCTTCTCGATACGTTCAAGACCGGCAAGTCGGCGGTGTTCATCGTCTTCCAGGCGCCTGAGGAAGGCATCGGCATCCCGGTCGACCTCACCGGTTTCGCCGAGGGTTTCGCCGCCCTCCCGTGACGGCTCCGGCCGCGCGATTGCTGCGCGCCGACCCCATGCCTATATGCGGGTGACACTCCAACCAGCCGGGACCCGTGCGATGGACAGCCTGCTCACCCAGTTCGACATTTCCGACGAGGAGATCCGGCAGATCGTGCGCGACACGATCACCGGCGCCGATGACGGGGAGCTGTTCCTCGAGCAGAGCCAGTCCGAAGCGCTGATGTTCGACAATGGCCGGCTGAAGACGGCCAATTTCTCCACCGACCAGGGATTCGGCCTGCGCGCCGTCGCGGGTGAGGCCTCCGGCTACGCGCATTCGAGCGAACTGTCGGGCGCGGCCCTCCGGCGCGCGGCCGACGCCGTGTCGGCGGTCAAGACCGGCTATTCGGGCACGCTCGCCGAGGCGCCGGCGCGGACCAACCGCCATCTCTATGGCGAGGCGAACCCGATCGAGGCGCCCGGCTTCGAGGCTAAGGCGAAGATCCTGCAGGAGATCGACGCCTATGTGCGCGCCCGCGACCCGCGCGTGCGGCAGGTGACCGCCTCGCTCACCGCCTCCTGGCAGCATGTCGAGATCGTGCGGGCCGACGGCCAGATCGCGCGCGACATCCGCCCGCTGGTGCGCATGAGCATCCAGGTTGTCGTCGGCGATGGCGACCGGCAGGAGACCGGCTCCTACGGCGCTGGCGGGCGCAAGAGCTTCGACGAGTTCGTCGCCGACGGGGCCTGGAGAGACGGCGCGGACGAAGCGCTGCGCCAGGCGCTGGTGAACCTGCAGGCGGTCCCCGCCCCTGCCGGGACCTTCGACATCGTGCTGGCCTCCGGCTGGCCTGGCGTGATGCTGCACGAAGCCGTCGGCCATGGGCTTGAAGGCGACTTCAACCGCAAGAAGACCTCCGCCTTCTCCGGCCTGATGGGCCAGCAGGTGGCGGCGAAGGGCGTGACCGTGGTCGACGACGGCACGATCATGGAACGGCGCGGCTCGCTGACGATCGATGACGAGGGCACCCCGTCGGCCTACAATGTGCTGATCGAGGACGGCAAGCTGGTCGGCTACATGCAGGACAGGCAGAACGCGCGGCTGATGGGCATGCGCCCAACCGGAAACGGCCGCCGCGAAGGTTATGCCCATCAACCCATGCCGCGCATGACCAACACCTACATGACCGCGGGCGACAAGACGCCGGAAGAGATCATCGCCTCGGTGAAGAAGGGCATCTACGCCGTCTCCTTCGGCGGCGGCCAGGTGGACATCACGAGCGGAAAGTTCGTGTTCGGCTGTACCGAGGCCTACATGATCGAGGACGGCAAGGTGACCCAACCAATCAAGGGCGCGATGCTGATCGGCAACGGACCAGACGCGATGCACCGCGTGACGATGGTCGGCAACGACCTGAAACTCGACACCGGCATCGGCACCTGCGGCAAGGCCGGCCAGGGCGTGCCCGTCGGCATCGGCCAGCCGCACCTGCGCATGAACCAGATGACGGTCGGCGGGACGAAGGCGTAGCGCGGACGGCTTCACGCAACACGATCCTGTTGACACGACACCTGCGCAGCGTCTTCAGATCAGACTCGTCGCGGACCCGAAGAGACGCCGAACGCAGTGCCTGACCATCCCCCCTCCATCGTCATCCTCACCGGCGCCGGGATTTCCGTCGAATCCGGGCTCGACACGTTCCGCGACAAGAACGGGATCTGGGCGAAAGTCGATCATCGGGAGCTCGCCACGCCGGAAGGCTTCGCCCACAATCCGGTGAAGGTGCACGACTTCTACAACAAGCGCCGCCGGCAGCTCCGCGACACCCGGCCCAACGAGGCGCATCATGCGCTGGCGCGCCTCGAAGGCGCCTGGCGCGACAATTTCCTGCTCGTCACGCAGAACGTCGACGACCTGCACGAATCGGCCGGTTCGCGACGGCTCATCCACATGCATGGCGACCTGAACTCCGGCCTGTGCGAAGCCTGCGGCATGCGTTGCCCGTGGAAGACGGACATGTCGACCTATTCGCAGTGCCCGCACTGCTCGATCGTCGGGCGGATGCGGCCGGACATCGTCTGGTTCGGCGAGATGCCCTACCAGATGGAGCGGATCTACCGCGCGCTCGGCAAGGCGGACCTGTTTGTCGCGATCGGCACCTCGGGCAACGTCTACCCCGCCGCCCAGTTTGTCGAGGAGGCGAGTGCCGCTGGCGCCCGCACGGTCGAGATCAATCTCGACACGTCGGACAACACGCAGCTCTTCGACGAGGTGATCCGCGGTCCCGCGTCGACCACCGTGCCGGCCTTCGTCGACCGGCTGCTGGCGCAGGCCTGAGAGACTGTTTCGAAACTCGCTCTGACCGTCACCGCCGCTTGCGAGGCTTCTCCAGCAGCGCGACCGCCTCGACGTGCGGCGACCAGAGGAACTGGTCGACGGGCGTCACGCTGACCAGCCTGTAGCCGCCGTCGATGAGGATGCGCAGGTCGCGGGCGAGCGTCGCGGGATTGCAGGACACCGCCGCGACCTTCGGCACGTTCGAGCGCGCGATCTGCCGCGACTGGTCCTCGGCGCCTGCGCGCGGCGGATCGAAGACGATGCCGTCGAAGACATCGAGTTCCTTGAAGGTGAGCGGGCGGCGGAAGAGGTCGCGCTTTTCCGTCGTGACGCGCTTCAATCCTGTCGAGAAGCGGAAGCCGCGGTCGAGGGCGGCCAAAGGGGCGGCTTCCGCCTCCACGGCGTGAACCTCCGAGCCGTGGGCAAGGCGCAGCGCGAAGGCACCGGAGCCGCAGAAGAGATCGGCCACCCGCTTCGCCTTGCCAAGGTGCGCCATGACGAGGCCGGCCATCGCCTCTTCGGCGGAGGCGACCGCCTGGAGAAAGCTTCCGGGCGGCGGCGAGACGTCCACGCTGCCGTAGCGGATAGCGGGCCTGTGATGCTCGACCACGATGTCGCCATCGATGGAGAGCCGCGCAAGCTTCTGGCGGATCGCCATATCGCCCGCCTCGCGCCGCGCCGCGTCGGGCACGTCGCCGACATCGGCGAAGGCGACGTCTTGGCCGGTCTCCGTCGCGGTCACCGTGACATGGAAAGGCTTCGTGTTCTGGCAGACGATCCCGGCGAGATCGCGCAGCATCGGCAAGGCGGAAACGATCGACGGCACGGCGATGCGGCACTCCTCGATGTCGACGATCTCGGCCGACTGCATGCGGTGATAGCCCAGCAGCATCCCGCCCACCGTCCTGCGGCCGCTCAGCACCACGCGGCGGCGGCTGTCCGGCGCGCAGGCGATCAACGGTTCGAGCGCCACGTCGATCCGCTCCCGCTTCAGGGCCGAGGCGACGCGTTCCGCCTTGAAGGCGCGATAGGCCGCCTCGTCCATATGCTGGAGCGAGCAGCCGCCGCAGGTGCCGAAATGCCGGCAGGGCGGCTCGACCCGGAGCGGCGACGGTTCCACCACCGCCATCAACGTGCCTCGGTCGCGCTCGACGGCCACGTTGACGATCTCGCCCGGCAGGGTGAACGGGACGAAGACCTGGCCGCGCTCGGTCCGGGCCACGCCGTCGCCCTGCCCGCCGAGCGAATCGATTCTAAGCCGCACGTTCACCGGTCTTTCCTTCCGCCGAGCAGGAATTCCCGGTTGCCGTCGCCGCCCGCGATCGGCGATGGCGCGATGCCAAGCGAGCGCCAGCCGGGCTGGCTCTCCAGCCAGGACGACATGTCCCGTGCAATCTTCTCGCCCAGCGCCGGATCGCGCAGCAGCCCACCATTGCCGATCGCCTCGCGGCCGGCCTCGAATTGCGGCTTCACCAGAAGCGCTGTGGTAGCACCAGGCGCCGCAAGCGCAAGCGCGGGAGGCAAAGCCAGCTTCAGCGAGATGAAGCTCACGTCTGCGACGACGACCTGAGGCGCTCTCCCATCAAGATGTTCGATCGTCAAATCGCGCGCGTTCAGGCCCTCGATCGACCGGACGCGCGGATCGGCGTGCAGGCTCTCGTGCAACTGGTCGCGGCCGACATCGATGGCGGTGACGGAGTCAGCACCCCGTTCCAGCAGGACCTGCGTGAAGCCGCCCGTCGAGGCGCCGACATCGAGGGCGTGGCAGCCCGACGGATCGATAGAGAATTGATCGAGTGCCGCGACGAGCTTCAGCGCGGACCGCGAGACATAGCCGCGCGCCGGATCGTCGACGGCGATGTCCGCGCCCTGCTCCACCACCTTGCCCGGTTTGGTCTCGACCTTGCCCGAGACGGTGATGGTGCCCCGTTCGATCGCATCGCGGGCGCGCGAGCGGCTGGCGAAGAGGCCGCGGACGACGAGGAGCTCGTCGAGGCGCTGGCGGTTGGCGGGGCTTGCGGCGGACATCGCGCTTCCTTGGCCGGTCGGGCCGGCGAAAGCAAGCCTGCGAGCGGCGGTCAGAAAGGGGTATAGCGCGAGGCGAACCTGACCGAGCCGGTCGGCGTCGCGTCCATGCGCGCGGCTGAAAGATGCGTCGGCTGCGACCTGTCGATCGGCGACACGAACACCGGTCGGGCGTCCACTTCGAAGCCGCCGCGCAGCTCGCCCATCTTCGAGGCGGCAATGCTGATCGCGGCCGCTTCGAGCTTGCGGTCGTAGCGCTGCTCGGCCACCGCCGCGGTCAGCGAAGCGGCAAGGGCCAGCGCCGCGACAATCGTCGTTTTCATGTTGTTGTGCTCCCTGTCCCGGGAAGCTTTCTACCAGCGGCCGATTGAAAAACGGCCAAGGGACAAGGTTAGGAAAACGCCAAATCGCAGCGTAAACAGAGTCTTAGGCAAAGACGCTGCCGCGCGGATTCACGTGCCTGAGAAATTGATTCAAGCCGCTCACGCGCTCGCGGCGCGGATCTCGCGATGGAGCGTGGCGAAGACGGTGCGCACGATGCCAGCGGCGTCGAGCCCCGCGTCGGCATACATCTTCTCGGGCTTGGCGTGATCGGTGAACTCGTCCGGCAGGCAGAGCGGGCGCACCTTCAGGCCATTGTCGAGCAGGCCGTTCATGGCGAGGAACTGCAGCACCTGGCTGCCGAAGCCGCCCACGGCCCCCTCCTCCACCGTGATCAACACCTCGTGCTCGCGCGCCAGCCGGCTGATGAGATCGGTGTCGAGCGGCTTGGCGAAGCGGGCGTCGGCGACTGTGGTCGACAGGCCGGCCGCATCGAGCTCCTCAGCCGCCAGCAGGCAGTCTGCCAGGCGCGTGCCGAGCGACAGAAGTGCCACCTTGGAACCCTCGCGCAGGATGCGTCCCTTGCCGATGTCGAGGAACGAGCCCCGCGCCGGCATGTCGACGCCGACGCCATTGCCGCGCGGATAGCGGAACGAGATCGGCCCTTCGTCATACTCCGCCGCGGTGCGCACCATGTGGCGCAGTTCCGCCTCGTCGGCGGCCGCCATCACCACGAAGCCCGGCAGCGATGCCAGGAAGCCGACGTCGAAGGCGCCGCAATGCGTCGGCCCGTCGGCGCCGACGAAGCCGGCGCGATCTATGGGGAAACGCACCGGCAGCTTCTGGATCGCCACGTCGTGGACCACCTGGTCGTAGGCGCGCTGCAGGAAGGTCGAATAGATCGCGGCGAACGGCTTGAAGCCCTCCGTCGCCAGGCCCGCGGCGAAGGTGACGGCGTGCTGTTCGGCGATGCCGACATCGAACGTGCGGGCCGGAAATGCCTCGCCGAACAGGTCGAGGCCGGTACCGGAAGGCATCGCCGCGGTCACCGCGACGATCTTCTCGTCGCGCAACGCCTCGTCGACGAGGGCCTCCGCGAAGACCTTGGTGTAGGCGGGCGCGTTGGCGGGCGCCTTCGCCTGGGCGCCGGTGATGACGTCGAACTTGTTGACGCCGTGATATTTGTCGGACGCGGCCTCGGCCGGGGCGTAGCCCTTACCCTTCTTGGTGATGACATGGATCAGCACCGGCCCGTCGCCATTGTCGCGGACGTTCTTCAGCACCGGGATCAGGTGCTCCAGATTGTGCCCGTCGATCGGCCCGATGTGGTAGAAGCCAAGCTCCTCGAACATCGTGCCGCCGGTCACATAACCGCGCGCATGCTCGACGGCGCGGGTGATGGCGCGGTCGGCGCGCTTGCCGAGGTAAGAGGTCAGCTTCTTGCCGAAGTCGCGGAAGCCGAGATAGGTCTTGCCGACGGCGAGGCGCGCCAGATAAGCGCTCATCGCGCCCGTCGGCGGAGCGATCGACATGTCGTTGTCGTTGAGGATGACGATCAGCCGGGCGTCGAGCGCGCCGGCATTGTTCATCGCCTCATAGGCCATGCCGGCCGACATCGCGCCGTCGCCGATCACCGCGATGACGTTGTTCTTTCGCCCGTCGAGGTCGCGGGCGACCGCCATGCCGAGCCCGGCCGAGATCGAGGTCGAGGAGTGCGCCGCGCCGAACGGGTCGTATTCGCTCTCGGTGCGCTTGGTGAAACCGGACAGGCCGTTCTCGCTCCTGAGCGTGCGGATGCGGTCGCGGCGGCCGGTCAGGATCTTGTGCGGATAGGCCTGGTGGCCGACGTCCCAGATCAGCCGATCGGCCGGCGTGTCGAAGACATAGTGCAGCGCCACGGTCAGCTCGACCACGCCCAGGCCGGCGCCGAGATGGCCGCCGGTCTGCGAAACCGCATCGATCAGTTCCTCGCGCAGTTCGGCGGCGAGCTGCGGCAGTTCGGCTTCCGACAGCTTGCGCAGGTCCTCAGGGATGCGGACCTTGTCGAGGAGTGGCGTGGACGGTGAGGGCAATTGTCCGGCTTCTTTTTCCTGTAATGCTGCCGACATAGGCAGTGCGGCCCGAAAAGTAAACGTGGGGCGCGGTCGCAGCCTAGCCGGCCGGCAGGGGAATGAACTCTTCCTCGTCGCCGGGAACGATGTCGAACTTCGCCGTCCGCCATTCTTCCTTGGCCTGCTCGATGCGTTCCTTCGACGACGAGACGAAGTTCCACCAGATGTGGCGGGGCGAACCGAGCGAGGCTCCGCCGAACAGCATGAAGTGCGCGCCGGTCTCCGAGGAGACGACGATCTCGTCGCCCGGCCGGAAAACCAGCAGGCGGTCGGACGGAAAGCGGTCGCCGGCGATGATCACCGATCCTTCCAGCACGTAGATCGCCCGTTCCTCGGCATCCGCCGGGATCTGCACGCGCGCGCCGGCGTCGAGGCGCAGCGATGCATAGAGCGTGTCGGAATAGGCCTTCACCGGCGAGGCCAGCCCCTGGAACGCGCCGATCACCACCGAGCCGCTGACGCCCCCGTCATCGAAGTCCGGCAGGTGCGCCTTGGCTGTGTTGGCGAATTCCGGCGCGATCTCCTCCTTGCCGTCGGGAAGCGCGATCCAGGTCTGCAGGCCCGAGATCGACATCGGCGCGCCGCGAAGCTCCTGAGGCGTGCGCTCCGAATGCACGATGCCGCGGCCAGCCGTCATCAGGTTCACGTCGCCCGGCGCGATCACCATCTCGGTGCCGAGCGAATCGCGGTGGCGGATGCGGCCGTCGAAAAGGTAGGTCACGGTCGACAGGCCGATATGCGGATGCGGCCGCACGTCCATCGCCTGTCCCGCCCGCAGGATCGCCGGCCCCATCCGGTCGAAGAAGATGAACGGCCCGACCAGCCGGCGCTTCGCAGTCGGCAGCGCCCGGCGCACCTCGAAGCCGCCGATGTCCTTGGCATTCGGAATCACCATCAGTTCGACGGCGTCGCAGGAGAAGGCGTCGCCGGGCTCGGGATCGCGGACGGGAAAATAGCTCATTCGAATACGATCACAGGTGGCGGGGAAAAACGCAATGCGGATCGCGCCCGCGCCTTGGCGGCCTCTTCGTCGCGATCCTTCGGCGGCTGGTTCGTATCGAGCGTGTCGATCAACTCGCGGGTGGCCGCGGTGATCTTGCTGACGGCCCGGTCGAATGCCTTCCGGTTCTTCTTCGACGGCGCGTTCGCACCGGAAACCTTGCGCACGAACTGAAGCGCGGCCTCATACACCTCGTCGTCCGTCGCGGGAGGATCGAAGTTGAACAGTTGCTTGATGTTGCGGCACACGGGATCGCTCCTTTGTGCGGTTGGGTTGGGCGGCGGCTACTAGGAAATGATTGTATCGCTGTAAGCAGCCAATTGTTTGTCGCCGGTGACGAAACGCATCGGCTCCGACAGGGCCTGCGCGATGAGAGCCGGTCGGGCGGATCGCCACGTGAGTGTCAACGAGGAGGTTCAATCTCGGACGCCTCGAACAATGCAGCGATCTCAGCGTCGGTCGAGTTTAACTGCTCCAGCGTCATCGGCGGATGCTTGCCTTCCAGTAAGCCCAGCACGATGCCCCGCTTGCGTGCGTGGCTCATCGGCACGATCCTGACCGCGGGCTTGCCATTGCGGGCAATGATGATCTCGGGCTCGGCACCGCTCTCGACCGCCTTGACGAGGCGGGAGAGCGAGTTCTTCGCCTCGAGCATGTCGACCTTGCGCATCCCGGCCTCCTTAGCCAAGCTTGGCTAATATGAGGCGGGAACCCTTCCGGGACAACTATGCTCCATCCAGCGGCTCGACGCCGGCCGGCTTGCCGTCGCGCGACAGGCGGATCTTCTCGACCTTGTCCTCGGCGGCTTTCAGCAGCCGGTCGCAATGCGCCTTCAGCGATTCGCCGCGCTCGTAGATGCGGATCGACTGGTCAAGCGGCACGTCGCCGCGCTCCAGATTCTCGACGATGCGCTCCAGCGCTTCCAGCGCCTGCTCGAAGCTCATCGCCTTGATGTCGTCGTTGGCGTCTTCGGCCATGGGGTCAACCTCTCATCAGACGGCCGACATGGGCGGCCACGGACAGCGCGAGTCCCTGCAGGTCGTAGCCACCCTCCAGCAGGCTGACAAGCCGGTTGGACGAGAAACGCGCGGCGCGGTCCATCAGCTTGCCCGTCGCCCAGGAGAAGTCGTCCTCGACGAGGTTGATCTCGGCCAGCGGATCGCGGTGATGCGCGTCGAAGCCGGCGGAGATGATGATGAGGTCGGGGCGGAAGGCGTCGAGCGCCGGCAGGATGCGGCTCTCGAAGGCGTCGCGGAAGACCTCGCCGTCGGTGTCCGGCGCCAGCGGCGCGTTGACGATGTTGCCGACGCCCGTCTCGGTCTTCGCCCCGGTGCCCGGATAGAGCGGCATCTGGTGGGTGGAGCAGTAGAGCACCGTCGGGTCGGTCCAGAAGATGTCCTGCGTGCCGTTGCCGTGATGCACGTCCCAGTCGACTATGGCGACGCGCTCGGCCCCATGCGTCTTCTGCGCGTGGCGGGCGGCGATCGCGGCATTGTTGAACAGACAGAAGCCCATCGCCTTGACCTTCTCGGCGTGGTGGCCGGGCGGGCGGGTCGCGACGAAGACGTTGGCAGCCCTGCCCTCGAACACGTCGTCGACCGCCGCATTCGCCGCGCCAACGCCGGTCAGCGCCGCCTCCCAGCTCTTCGGGCTCACCGAGGTGTCGCTATCGATCCGTGCCATGCCTGTCTCGGGAATGGCGGCTTCGATCCGGTCGACATAGTGCTTCGGATGCGCCAGCAGGATCGAGGCGGGATCGCCCATCGGCGACTGCACGCGGTCGAGCACCGAGAAGGCCTCATGCTCCAGCACCTTTTCGATCGCGCGCAACCTGTCAGGCCGCTCGGGATGCCCGGGCGGCGTCAGGTGGTCGAGATGGATCGGGTTGCTGTAGAGGCGGGTGGTCATGCCGTCATCATATAGGACGACGGGCCCGGATTGGCCATCGGCTAGACGATCTCGGTTCTGGCGATCTTGATGCCGAATCCTTCGAGGCCGACATAGTGGCGTTCGCGCGACGACAGCAGGATGATCGAGGAAATGCCGAGATGCTTCAGGATCTGGGCGCCGAGGCCGATCTCGCGCCACTCGCTCTCGCGGCGCAGCGCCTCGGCATGGGTTTCCTGGTCGCTGTTGACGGGGCGGTTGCGCGCCTGGTGGGCGACGCCGACCGAGCCTTCGCGCAGATAGACGATGACGCCGCGCTTTTCCTCGCCCATCATCTTCATGATGCCGTCGAGCCGGCTCGCCCCGCCGAACACGTCGGCGACCACATTCTCGGGATGGAGGCGGACCGGCACGTCGGTGCCGTCGCGGATGTCGCCGTAGACCACGGCGAGATGCTGCATCGGATCCCACGGCAGCGTGTAGGCATGCGCCTTCGCAAGCCCGCCGACCGTCTCGATGTCGAAGCTGCCCACACATTCGATCAGCGTTTCCTGCCGCTGGCGATAGGCGATCAGATCGGCCACCGAGACCTGCTTCAGGCCATTGGTCGCGGCAAAGGCGGTGACCTGCGGCCCTCGCATCACCGTGCCGTCGTCGTTTACAAGCTCGCAGATGACGCCAACAGGCGGCAGGCCCGCGAGGCGGCACAGGTCGACGGCTGCCTCGGTATGGCCCGAGCGCATCAGCACCCCGCCCTCGCGGGCGACCAGCGGGAAGATGTGGCCCGGCCGGGCGAAATCATGCGGGCCGACGTTGGAATTGGCGAGGTTGCGCACGGTCGCCGTGCGGTCCTCGGCGGAAATGCCGGTCGTCGTACCGTGGCGGAAATCGACGGAAACGGTAAAGGCGGTGGTGTGGGCCGAATCGTTCTCGGCCACCATCGGCGCCAGGTTGAGGCGCCGCGCCTCCTCGCGCGGCATCGGCGCGCAGACGATGCCGGACGTGTGCCGCACGATGAAGGCCATCTTCTCCGGCGTGCAATGCACGGCCGCGACGATCAGGTCGCCCTCGTTCTCGCGGCCGTCGTCGTCCATGACGACCACGATCTCGCCGCGCTCGAAGGCGCGGAGGGCTTCGACGATGCGTTTCTGATCGTAGGGCATTGGCTCGCTTCGCTCGCAGGGCAGGTGGGAATAGGGCAGTAGGGCAATAAGGGAATAGGGGAGTAAGGGAAAGACGCCCAGTCGGGTACTGAGCGTTCAAGCAGCGCGATACACCGCCCTACTGCTCTACTGCCCTACTGCCCACTTGCCCCCGATGCCTCAGATAGTGATCTGCTATCGCACAGGCGACCATCGCTTCGCCGATCGGCACGGCGCGGATGCCGACGCAGGGGTCGTGGCGGCCCTTCGTCATCACGTCGACGTCGTGGCCGGATGTATCGATGGACTTGCGCGGGGTGAGGATCGAGGAGGTCGGCTTGACCGCGAAGCGGGCGACGATCGGTTGGCCCGTCGAGATGCCGCCGAGGATACCGCCGGCATGGTTCGACAGGAAGACGGGCTTGCCGTCATTGCCCATGCGCATCTCGTCGGCATTCTGCTCGCCGGTCAGCCGCGCCGCCGCGAAGCCCTCACCGATCTCCACGCCCTTGACCGCGTTGATCGACATCAGGTTGCTGGCGATGTCCTGGTCTAGCTTGGCATAGAGCGGCGCGCCGAGGCCGACCGGCACGCCTTCCGCCACGATCTCGATCACCGCGCCGACCGAGGAGCCGGCCTTGCGGATGCGGTCGAGATAGTCGGAGAACAGCGGGACAGAGGCCCGGTCCGGCGTGAAGAACGGGTTTTCAGCGTCCTCGACGAAGTTCCAGTTCCAGTTGGCGCGGTCGATTTCCTTCTCGCCCATCGCCACCAGCGCGCCGCGCACCGAGACGCCGGGCACGACGAGACGCGCCAGCGCGCCGGCCGCGACACGGGCCGCCGTCTCGCGCGCCGAGGAACGGCCGCCGCCGCGATAGTCCCTGATGCCGTATTTCTGGTCGTAGGCGTAGTCGGCATGGCCCGGGCGGTATTGCCTGGCGATGTCGCCATAGTCCTTCGAGCGCTGGTCGACATTCTCGATCATCATCGAGACGGGCGTACCCGTCGTGATCAGCGTCTCGCCGTCGGCGTCCGTCACCACGCCCGAGAGGATCTTCACCTCGTCCGGTTCGCGGCGCTGGGTCACGAAGCGCGACTGTCCGGGCCGCCGGCGATCGAGGTCGCGCTGGATGTCCGACAGTTTGAAGCGGATGCCGGGAGGGCAGCCGTCGACCACGCAACCCAGCGCCGGCCCATGGCTTTCGCCCCAGGTCGTGACGCGGAAAAGATGGCCGAAAGTGTTGTGCGACATGCCGAAAACCCCGTCGGTCTCAGAGACTGTTTCGAAATTCGCTCCGGCGAATCAGCTGGTGGTGGTTTCGAGAACCGGAGCGGAGCGGACATTTGGGTCCGTGAGCACCGGAAGCGCAGAAAACGCCATCAGTGGCCGCCAGAGTAGAATTTCCAAACAGTGTCTCAGCCGGTCTGGGCTGCCTTCTATTGGCGTTTCATCCACCGGTCAAACATGCGGCCGCCGGATGCAGGCATCTGAATTTAACTTTTGACACATTCGCGGCTTAGCTGTTTCTTCACGCATCCACGATCTGCGCCAGCCTGCGGCGGCGCCCAATCAGAACCGAGGAACGCATGAAAGCCATTTCCGGCGCGCTGGCCGCACTTCTTATTTTTGCCTCGTCCGCCTATGCCGCCGACACCGAGGGCACCATCGCCAAGATCGACAAGTCGACCATGACCCTCACCCTCAAGGGCGGCCAGTCCTTCAAGCTGTCAGAGGAATTCGCGCTCGAGGACTACAGCGAGGGCATGGACGTGACGATCTCGTACGACGAGATCAACGGCGAGAAGATCGTCCTCCAGATCATCCCCGACTGAGCGGGTCAGACCCAGCCGATACGGCCGTCGCGGATTTCCAGGATGTGGTCCTGCGCCACGTCCATCATCGCCGCGTCATGGTCCGATATTCCGTTGAGGATGCGGAAGATCGAGCGGATCACCCCGCCATGGGTGACGACCACCACGGGCCCCTCCAGTTCCGACAGCCAGGGCCGGATGCGCTCCGCCAGCATGGCGTAGCTCTCGGCGCCCTGCCCCGGCGGGACGAAGTTCCATTTGTCGAGGTCGCGCGTGGAGGTCGAGCCCGGATTGGCGGCTTCCAGCTCGGCGAAGGTGAAGCCCTGCCAGTCGCCGAAATGCACCTCTACGATGCGCGGTTCGAGCGCATAGCCCTCCCGCGGCAGTCCCATCTCCGCGCGGATGATCTCCATCGTCTCGCGCGTGCGCCGCATCGGGCTGGCGACGAAGCGGAAGCCGGACGGGTCCGGAATGAGGCGCGCGAGCGTCCTGCCGTTCTCTGCCGCCTGCTGCCGTCCCTTCTCGGTGAGATCGGCCTCCGCCTGCCCCTGGACGCGCGCGATCGCATTCCAGGCGGTCTGGCCGTGGCGCGCGATGTAGATCGGCGGGGACATTGCCGCTCCCTTTTCAAAAGGTCTGGAAACGGTCAGACGACCGAGATGTCGGGCGCGTCGACGGCCTTCATGCCGACGACGTGATAGCCGGAATCGACGTGCAGCACCTCGCCGGTGACGCCGCGCGACAGGTCGGAGAGGAAATAGAGGCCGGAATCGCCCACTTCCTCGATAGTCACCGTGCGCTTCAGCGGCGAATTGTATTCGTTCCACTTCAGGATGTAGCGGAAGTCGCCGATGCCGGAGGCGGCCAGCGTCTTGATCGGCCCGGCGGAGATGGCGTTGACGCGGATGTTCTTGGCGCCGAGATCGACCGCCAGATACTGCAGGCTCGCCTCGAGCGCGGCCTTGGCGACGCCCATGACGTTGTAATGCGGCATCACCTTCTCGGCGCCGTAATAGGTCAGCGTCAGGAGCGAGCCGCCATCGGTCATCAGCGGCTCGGCGCGCTTGGCGACCGCCGTGAAGGAATAGACGGAAATGTCCATGGTGCGCAGGAAGTTGTCCCGCGTCGTCTCGACATAGCGGCCGGTCAGCTCGTCCTTGTCGGAAAAGGCGATGGCGTGGACGACGAAGTCGATCTTGCCCCACTTCTCCTTCAGCGCATCGAACACCGCGTCCAGCGTCGCCATCTCGGTGACGTCGCAATGGCCGACGACAAAGGCGCCGAGTTCCTCCGCCAGCGGCTCGACGCGCTTCCTGAAGGCTTCGCCCTGATAGGTGAGCGCGATCTCTGCGCCGTGGTCGACGCAGGCCTTGGCGATGCCGTAGGCGATGGAGCGATTGTTCGCAACGCCCATGATCAGGCCGCGTTTGCCAGCCATCAGGCCCTGTCCAGCCGCCATGTCGCTTTCTCCCTGCGCCGCCGTCATTTTGTGCTGGCTATCGCATAGGGAGGCAGCGGCATCAAGCGCCGCGCTTCCTCATCAGCGCTTCGAGTTCGGCATCGCCGCCCTCCGGCAGCATAACGCGCACATGCACGTACAGGTCCGCCTTCTCACCGGTCTTGGTCGGCAGGCCACGGCCCCTGATGCGCAGAACGCGGTCGGAGCTCGACCACGGCGGCACCGTCACCGCGACGCGCCCGCCGAGCGTCTCGACAGGCGCCTTCGCACCCAGGACGGCGTCGCGCAGGCTGACCGGCAGGTCAACGCGCAGGTCGCGACCGTCGAGCGTGTAGCGCGGATGTTTGCGGAAGCGGATCCTGACGACCGCGTCGCCGCGCCCGCCGGTCGGCAGCAGCGCGCCCTCGCCCTGGAGCCGGATCTCCTGTCCGTCCTCCAGATAGGCGGGAAGCTGGACCCCGACCTTGCGGCCATCCGGGAACAGCGCCGTCTTGCGGACGCCGGTCGCCGCCTCTTCGATCGAGACGTCGAGATTGACCTTCATTTCGGGCGCCTGCGGGCCGCGGGCGCCCATCTCCGGCTCGCCGCGCCCGAAGGCGGAGCCGAACAGTTCGCTGAAGATATCGCCCGCGCCGCCGAAACCGCCGGCGCCCGGACCGCCGGGCCCCGTCGAGCGGAACTCGAAGCGCGCGCCGCCCGGCCCCTGCCCCGAACGGCGGAAGCCGCCGAACGGATCGCCGCCGGCGCCGGCATTTTCGAAGCCCGCGAAGCGCGGCTTGCCCTCGGCGTCGATCTCGCCGCGATCGAATTCGCCCCGGCGCTTCTCGTCGCCGAGGATCTCATAGGCCTGGTTGACGGCCGCGAAACGGTCCTTCGCCTTCGGATCGTCCGGATTCTGGTCCGGATGATGCTGCTTGGCGAGCTTGCGGAACGCGGCCTTGATCTCCTTGGGCGAAGCGGTCTTGGCAACGCCCAGAACGTCATAGGGATTGCGCATGTGAAGCCAATTCCAGAGTGGACTGAGTTGTCCCGTATATGAGCGAGTCTAGGAAGAAATTCCAGACCGACCACGTCAGCTTTGTGAGAATGCGCGCATATACCACGCGCCGTCGCGGCCCAGGCAAGCCTCGCCCGCATAGATCGCCACGCCGTCGAAGCTCTCGCGCGACGTCCGGAACCGGCGGCAGAGCACGTCCTTCTTCCGGGTCTCGACGACATCGAAGATAGATCCGCGCGACTGGGTGTCGACATTGGCCCAGGCGAGCGGCTTGCCGCTGAGCTCGTCGAGATTCGCGGAGGAGACGGCATTTCGGATCGTCGTCTGGTCCGAGATCGCCTGGGAACTCACGGCGGGCGTCGTTTCGACCGCACTGGTGAGGATGGACCGGTCAGCCTCGATCTTCGACAGGCTCATCCCGCCGCCGCAACCGGCAAGGCCGGCGCAGGAGGCGAGAACGAATGCGGGAAGGAGCCTGTCGCTGGCCCCCTTCCTTTCGCGTCCTGCGGCTTGCGCTGCGCGCGACAATGCGCAATCTCCCCACGAAATCAGTTCAGGGTGGAAGTATGGCTGCGCCAGGGTTAACGGAAAGTGACTTCACGCTCGCGGAGGAGCCGCTTCGTCTGTTCGGCGAATGGCTCGCCGACGCGACGAAGAGCGAGATGAACGACCCGAACGCGCTCGCGCTCGCGACCGTGGACGAAAACGGCCTGCCCGACGTGCGCATGGTCCTGCTCAAGGGCTATGACGAGCGCGGCTTCGTCTTCTACACCAATTTCGAGAGCGCCAAGGGCCGCGAGATCCTCGGCTCGATGAAGGCCGCCATGTGCTTCCACTGGAAGAGCCTGCGCCGGCAGGTGCGGGTGCGCGGGCCGGTCGAGATCGTCAGCGACGCCGAGGCGGACGAATATTACGCCAGCCGGCCGCGCGGCAGCCGCATCGGCGCCTGGGCGTCGAAGCAGTCGCGTCCGCTCGAAAGCCGCTTCGCGCTGGAGAAGGCAGTCGCCGAATACACCGCCCGCTATCCCGTCGGCGATATTCCCCGCCCGCCCCACTGGTCCGGCTTCCGCATCATGCCGACGCAGATCGAGTTCTGGCACGACCGGCCGTTCCGCCTGCACGACCGGGTGGTGTTCACGCATGGCGCCGGCGGCTGGGAGAAGACGCGGCTCTATCCGTAAAGTCCGTCGCAAGCCGATCCTCGCTCTGTGCAGCCTGATGTTGCCGTGGCTGAAAGTCTCAGAACGTCAGATTTCCGCTCGACAGCGAGCATCCGTTGAGCGGTGTGGTGAAATTCGTGATCGCGTTCCCAATGCACGCGTCGTTGGTCGCCTGGCCGTCTATTCCGGTGGTGCCGGCCGAAAAGTTGATAATAGTATTCCGTTGGATGACGTTCCGCTCTCCGGACGAGAAAATGCCGTACGACGTACTGGCCGCGACATCCCGGACCTGATTACCCTCGACAACCGCGCCAATCGTGTCCGACGCTGTAATACCGTAAGCCAGGTTGCTCTCCGAAACGTCGTTGACGATGTTGCTCATGACGGAATGTCCCTCGCCGAACTGAACGACGATGCCGTACGCGGACGCGAGAGTTCCGCCGCCGGTTAAGATCACCGTGTTGTTTTTCACGACCGAATGCGAACCCATTATCCAAAGACCGACATAGCGCGCGCTCTCACTCCTGACATTTTCGATGAGATGACCCGTGCTCGACCCTCCGATCTGCGGGCCTTCGATTTTGACATTGTGAAGAAAGCCGCGGATCGCGCCGTTACGTATGGTTATGTTCTGACGATTGTAGGCAGAGATGCCCGTTGCCTGCGTGTTCACGCCGCCGCCCAAGCCGCCGAGCTTGTAGCCGTTCATCTCGATGGTCACGTTGTTGGCGTTGATGGTAATTGCATTGCCGGTCGTGGCGGAGGTGGCGAGATCCTTCTTCATGCAATGGATCCCTTGCTGGGTGATCACTGCCGGCAGGGAAACGATCTCGATGCAATCCTGAACTTCAGCGTGCGCGCAAGACACATATGACGCCAGGGCGACGCCCACGGATGCAATGACGGTTTTCATATTGAGATATCCCAAGTGTTCGACATTCCCTAACGTCAAGTAAACCGGCAGAATTCATTGGTGTCCACTGGATTCAGTATCTGGCCTGGTCACGGCTTTCGAAATCCAAAGTGTGAGGATTGCCGCGTTCGCGAAGGGCTGCGCCGGATCGCGGCGCAGGAGATCCGAACGCCGCGGCGATGCTCGATGGGCGTAATCTGAGGCCGAAGCGCACCGGCCCAGAGACCCGAAAGAGCAGGCACTCCCGGCTATCAACACCCGCGACATCGTTTCGTCATGCAAGGGTAGAGGTCCTGTCACGCAGGACGGTTAGTCGGTCCGGGTTTCCAGTCCTCCGAAGGAGCCCGCCATGATCCGATCGCTACTCGCCTCCGCCGCCTTGCTCGCCCTCGCCGCCGCCGCGCAGGCCGAACAGGTGTTCCCGGCCAAGCTTGCCGGCCATGCCTACCTGCCGGCATTCACCATGGTCGCGCCGCCGGCCGATGCCCCGCGCGATGCCTGGACGTCGGGCAAGTTCACGGCCGGCGCCCGCAACGACAAGCCGATGAGCGTCATGGGCGACGTCGGCGCCAATTACGGCAAGCACACGACCGGCATCTCGCTGCCCTTCCTCGGCCAGCCGGTGCAAGGCATGTCGGGCTTCGCCATGAACCGCGCCGCCGACGGCAGCATCTACACGCTGACCGACAACGGCTTCGGCTCGAAGGTCAACAGCCCCGACGCGATGCTGTTCTTCCACCGCATGAAGCCCGATTTCGAAACCGGCAAGGTCGAGCGCGCCGAGACCGTCTTCCTGCGCGATCCCGACCGTAAGGTGCCGTTCCGCATCGCCTATGAGGGCACCGAGAGCCGCTATCTCACCGGCGCCGATTTCGATCCCGAGAGCATCCAGTTCCTCAACGACGAGATCTGGATCGGCGACGAGTTCGGCCCCTTCGTCATCCGCGCCTCGCTCGACGGCCGCGTGCTCTCCGTCCACCAGACCATGCTCGACGGCCAGTCGCTGAAGGGTCCGGACACGCCCGGCGTCGTCGTCCCGGCCGTCGCAGGCAAGGATTTCCGCGTCCAGCGCTCCGGCGGCTATGAGGGCATGGCGCTGCAGCCCGGCACCAATCTGCTCTGGGGCATGCTGGAGAAGCCGCTGCTCGGCGACGACGGCAAGCCGGAAGGCTCGTTCCTGCGCGTCATCACCTTCGACACCGCCAAGCGCGACTGGACCGGCACCAGCTACAAGTTCCAGCTTGCCGAAGGCGCGACCGCGATCGGCGACTTCAACTTCATCGACGACACCCGCGCGCTGGTGATCGAACGCGACAATGGCGAGGGCGACGCCGGCCTCGAATGCAAGAGCGACGACAAGTCGGCCTGCTACCCGCTGCCGGCCAAGGTGAAGAACATCGTGCTGGTCGACACGGCCAAGATCAGCGACGACGGCTTCATCACCCGCATCGGCACGATCAACCTGATGGACATCCAGGATCCGGACAACAAGGCGATCGCCTCGATCGTCGGGCCGAACGCGACCGCCGGCAAGCTCACCTTCCCCTTCTTCACCATCGAGGACGTGATGCGCGTCGACGACACGCACATCATGGTCGCCAACGACAACAACCTGCCCTTCTCCGGCGGCCGCGAGATCGGCAAGGCCGCCAACAACGAGTTCATCCTGCTCGACGTGGCGGATTTCCTCGCGGCGAAGGGCGAATAGTCCACAAGGCGAATGCGGGCGGCCCTGCGCCGCCCGCGATCCGTTCGGAGACATCCCCCGCCCGCCGCACTGGTCGGGATGCCGCATCCTGCCGAGACAGATCGAGTCCTGGCACGACCGCCGCTTTCGCCTGCACAGTCGGGTAGTTTTGACGATGAAGGCCGGCGGCGATGACAAAGCGCGGCTTTATCCGTGAGCGGGGCGACGGAAGAGCGACTGATATCGAGAGTACTGTTACGACCTCGTTGCGGTCGCAGAGCCGGCTATTGTTGCCATCTCGAAGCGGACATTCGAATTCGGCATCGCGTTGGGCCGCATCGCCCCGGGCGGAAACCCAATCAGATTGCCCAACAAAGATAAATGTTATCCTTGTCACGACCCGATCGAACACTCCCCTACCATACCCAGCAGTTAGACGCCGCGGAGCCCGCCAGGAATAAATGCCGTAATGGCACAAGACATCTAACGTAACTTTTGTGCGGCGACCCGCAGAATCCAGCTCACCCGAGCCTCGAGCCAACCCCAAATGCCAGTTCGCGCAACGATCCAGAGCAGAGCGAGTCCTGCGCACCAATACGGTAGGGTCGTCGAAACCTCCCAATAAATCTTACCCCAGTCATTGAGCGCGCTCCCTATCGCGCCTAGCAAGATCACCCCGATCATATAAAATAATAGCCCGGGGGTACTCGCTTGAAAGCTCGCAAACGCAGTGAAGTCCTCTATTGGCCTTTCTGGGGAGCCTTCCCGCCAGTGGTAGATCATCAGTCGGGAGAGCAGCCGTTCTTCCTCAGCCGCGTTACTATTGGGGATGGGGCGTCCTCGGAGGTAAGAAGCCCAAAGCTTCGCCTCCAACCTGCGGACTTTGCGTAGCGGGGCGTGTTGCGTTATTAGCGCATGTCCAAATTCGCGAATGAGGAAATAATGGACGCGAGTTATCTCGAATGCGTTCGTCTGCGCCGCCTTGGCGATTGACTGGGGGAAGCTACGCTGCTCGTTCAACCTGAGCTCTGTTAGTTCCAAACGCTGTGATGAACTGACGAAAACCTTCTCTTGACCAACGATCTCCTGCGTGAATAGCTCTTTCGACCTGCCCGTTAGGTGGAGGCGAAAACGGAGATACTGATCTTCAGTACCGGCTTCTCGAAGGCGCTGGCAAAACGCTTCGGTGAACGTCAGCCTGCATCCTTGCCCCTTTACCTCATCCTCGACCTCCGACAGGGCTAGGTCGGTGGCGACGTCAAGCTTGTGAACGGTCACAAATGGCGCACCATTCGAGGTAGTAGCGTATTTCAGGTCGGTTGCTTGTCCCTGTTCTACGACCGTATTGAACACCGCATTGAGCGTCTGACCGTATGCCATTACATCGCTCAGATTCTGGATTTGAGAAATCTGCAATGGGACCGGGAAATAGAGATAGATCCGCTTGAACAGGTGAACGTCGGAAAGACGCAGGCCTATATCCAAGAAATTTGTCTGGGATGGACTGTCCCGCCAAAGATTGAAGTGAATTTCTAGCTTCGGCTTCGATGGTGTTGAGTCGATCGGTCTGGCGATTCGGCTCTCCTGTTCCGGCTCATACCAGATCGCTAAAGTGCCGTTCATTCACTTGAGACCCCTTAGACCCCGAGGCTAAGCTGACATGTGGAAGGTCGGCCTAGCTCGTCGTCAACATACATGTATGACTGGGGCGGCGTGAAGTTATCGATCAAATCGCTAGGATTCAGGGGGCTTTCAAACCGACGGACGTCCCCAACGGCCAGCGCGAAGCTCCGTTTACGCCCGAAAAAATACTCGTCGAAAAAGACTTTAGAGATACCAGAATAATCCGAAGTCATTGCCCACAGCTCGTCGGGCGTCTCACAAAGAATTTCGTCAACATCGAACTCACCAACGATCTGCCCCACCGGTCGCGTTACATAAACGACAACAGTTTTGATATCTCTGGAACGATATATACTCTTCCGGAATTCGAAGCGCTTTGTTCTATCAAAAATCTTCTCCGCATACTGCGGCTTAATTGACAATAAGACTTTCATCCACCTCACCCAGTTCGAGGATATTCGAGAATTGGTTATCGCTAAGAGGACGCAGGTCCCACCGCGGAAATTCGCTTACGCCTACAACATCCATCAGCTTGCCGCGAGTGGGACGTTTGGCAAAAGCTGCGTTGTAGGTGAGTTTTGCAGCATACAGTGGCTTTCCGTCTGCATAGCGGTCTCGGAGTTCCTGTTCGCTGAACACGCTGTGATCTTTGGCAAACGCGACGAAGGCATCCGCATTAGCGAAGTGTTTTCGAGAGTATGTTTCCTCAACCACGCAGACCGACGTCGCCACGGATCTGTAGTAGGCACGCCCCGGAATATCCGTTGTCCTATAGAAGACGACTAGGTCCCCCTTCTTCATTCGCGTCAGAACCAATCCAGCAATGTAGACCTTATGAATAGTATTAGTATAAGGTACGTCTTCCTCCGAACTAGGATCTTCATTTCTCAATATTGAGTCCGGCAGAAGAGCCGTGTGATAAGCAGGCTTAATCGCAAGCAGCCATTTCGCTTTGCCTGCGGTTTGCATGAGCGGATAGTCCTTAACGATATCGTTTGTCATCGTTTCGAATGACCGCAGCAACACGAGTTCTTCACCGTTTGGAGTCTTTTTCAACCCCTTCTCTGTGAACCCATACCGCTTGAATAAATTGATCAGGGAGACGTGAGTGTCGAAGACCGTTACGTAAACCTCGGAAACATCTTCGAGAATGGCATGATCAAAAATCCGTTTAACGATGCGCTCACCGAGTTTTGTACCTTTTGCGTTCACTTTGAGCGTACCAACCTTTAGCCTGCGTTTTGCAGGAAGTGACGGCTCAACATCGGTGATCTTCCCGGTCTCGACTTTTATGTATAGGAACCCTCGTAATCCCTTTCCGCCATCTGCATCGATGACATAAACAGGTTCAGCAGCTTTCTTCTTAAACCAATCCGCGAACTCTTTATACTGGGCCTTCAAGCTGTCAAAAAACTTGTCATCCAGATCTACGTCTTTGAATTTGGTCGGCCGTAGTGTTTGCCCCATTAGCCTCTCCCGATTCGAATAAAGGCAGCATATCAGGGCCGCACGGAATACAACAGACATGTTCAATTTGCTGTGGTAAGCCGCAGTCGATATGACGGCGCAAGTAGGAATTCGACCGCTGCTGTATAGATCTAAGCGTCTTATTGTTAGGCCGTCGACCAAACTCTAGCGTCGCCGGAAAAAACAATAACTGGCGCCATGGTCCGCAACTGAAGACCCCACTGTCCAAGTCGTTCCACCCTTAAGCTGCCAGTCCGCTTCCCACCCCACTGCAGACACTCGGATCTGAAACACCCCGATACTTTATCCCATTCCCCTCGCGGCCCGCCCTACCCCTTCTTCCGGTTCATAAACGCCATCAGCGCCTGTTTCGTCTCGTCGGACTTCAGCCGCGCGGTGAACAGGCGGCCCTCCTCCTTGATCCGCTCGACCAGCGCGTCGCGGTTGCCGCGCATCAGGTCGCGGGAGATGCGCAGTGCCTCAGGCGGCTTGGCAGCGATCGCGGCGGCCGCGGCCATCGCGCGGCTCTCCAGCTCTTCCTCCGCCACCACCTCATAGATCAGTCCCGCTGCCTTGGCCCGTTCGGCCGGGAACGGCTCGCCGAGCGCCAAAAGCGCGAAGGACGCTTGAGTGCCTAGCAGCGCCGGCGCGATCAGCGTCGAGGCGGCCTCCGGAACGATGCCGAGATCGACGAAGGGCGTATGGAACACGGTGCGTGGCGTGGCGAAGGTCATGTCGCAGTGGAGATGGATCGTGGTGCCGATGCCGACCGCAATCCCGTCCGCCGCCGAGACCATCGGCTTGGCGGAGCGGGCAAGCGCGGTCAGGAAATCGAACACTTCCGTGCCGCCGTCGCCGCCCATCGCGACGACCATGAAATCGGCCATGTCGTTGCCGGCCGAGAAGGCGCCGGGCACGCCGAGGATGACGTGACAGCGGACGGCCGGATCGGCGTCGCCGTCGGTCAGCGCCTTCGCCATCGCGCCATACATTGCGCGCGTGATCGCGTTCTTCTTGTCCGGACGGTTCATCCGGATGGTCTGGACGGCGCCGTGGCGCTCGACGACGATGTGTTCGCTCATGGTGCCCCTCAGCTCGCCAGCGCGGCCGTGGCCGCTTCCAGGCTTTCCGCCCCGTTTTCCACCCGGTCGCGGAGTGCCGCGCATTCGGCGATCAGGTTCTCGGCGAAGAAGCGCGCCAGCGACACGCGGGCGACATCCCGGCCGGCAACCGCGCCGCGCGCCAGATAGGCGCCGCCGGAGGCGAGGCCGAAGAGCCTCAGATAAGGCGTCGCGCCGGACAGAGCTTCCGCCATCTTGCCGTCGGCCAGAGCCTTCTGCAGGAAGCGCGTCGCGCCTTCGAGGTCGGCGAGTGCAGCGTCCAGCCGGTCTGCCGTGCGGCCGAGGCCCGGCAGGTTCGAGTTGCGCAGTGCGTCTGCATCCGCCTTCAGCTCGGCGATGTAGGCGTGGACATGTTCGCCGCCCGACTGCGGCAGTTTACGCGTGACGAGATCGATCGCCTGGATGCCGTTGGTGCCCTCGTAGATCGGCGCGATGCGCGCGTCGCGGTAGAGCACGGCCGCGCCCGTCTCCTCGATGAAGCCCATGCCGCCGTGGATCTGTACGCCGATCGAGGCCGCCTCGACGCCGATATCGGTCGAGAACGCCTTGGCGATGGGGGTGAGCAGGTTGGCGCGTTCCTGCCAGAAGGTCGCGTCCGCGCCGTCCGACGAATGCGCCATGTCGAGCGCATGCGCGCAGGAATAGGCAATCGTCCGCGCGGCCTGGGTCAGCGCCTTCATGGTCAAGAGGTTGCGCTTGACGTCGGGATGGGCGGCGATCGGGCTCATGCCTTCGCCGGTATAGCCCGGCGCCTTGCCCTGCCGGCGCTCGTTGGCATAGGCCAGCGCCTTCTGGTAGGCGGCCTCGGCGATCGCCACGCCTTCTATCCCGACCGCGAGGCGGGCATTGTTCATCATGGTGAACATGCAGGCGAGACCGCGGTTCTCCTCGCCGACCAGCCAGCCGATCGCGCCCGGCTCGCCCTCGGCGCGGCCGTCGCCATAGATCATGGTGCAGGTGGGCGAGGCATGGATGCCGAGCTTGTGCTCGATCGAATGGCAGAAGGCGTCGTTGCGGCGTCCGGGCTTGCCGTCGGCATCGGGAATGAACTTCGGCACCAGGAACAGCGAGATGCCGCGCGTGCCGGCCGGCGCATCGGGCAGGCGTGCGAGCACGAGGTGAACGATGTTGTCGGTGAAGTCGTGCTCGCCATAGGTGATGAAGATCTTCTGGCCGAAGATGCGGTAGGTGCCGTCGCCTACCGGCACCGCGCGCGCCCGCAGCGCGGCGAGGTCGGAACCCGCCTGCGGCTCGGTCAAGTTCATCGTCCCCATCCACTCGCCGGACACCAGCTTTCCGAGATAGACGGCCTTCAGCTCGTCCGATCCGTGCTTGTCGAGCGCCTCGACCGCGCCCTGCGTCAGCGTCGGGCCGAGGCCGAAGGCTACGGAGCCGGAATTCCACATCTCCATCGTCGCGATGCCGAGCATGACCGGCAGGCCCTGGCCGCCGAAGTCGACCGGGCCGGACAGGCCGTTCCAGCCGCCCTCGATCCAGCGATGGTAGAGGTCGCGCCAGCCGTCGGGCATGGTCACGCTGCCGTCCTTGAAGCGCGCGCCCTGCCGGTCGCCCGCGAGCCCGAGCGGGGCCACCTCGTCGGTGGCGAAGCGTCCGGCCTCCTGCAGCACCGCGTCGACGAGGTCGGAAGAAAGATCGCCGAAACGGCCTTCCCCGATCCCCTTCTCCAGCCCCACCACCTGCTTGAGGGTAAAGGCGATCTCCTCGACGGGCGCGCGATACATCAGGACCTCCCGGAAAGCTGCTTGGCACGTTTCATCCGCCTATTGCGTTCCGCGGTGAAGGTCAAACGGGACGCATGGACTCTCCGCTGCCGTTGGGGCAAAATTCGCACTGAGATGGAAGGGAGCGACGATGGTGCCGTTCGCGGCGCGATTTGTTCGGACTATCTTGGCGCTGCTGTGCCTCTGTTGGAGCCAGCTCGGCGCAGGTCCCGCCTCGGCCGTTGATTTCGCGAAAAGCCGGGCGATTGTTGTCGGCATCGACAAATATGGAAGCGGAGGCTTCCAGAACCTCTCCTTCGCCGTGGCGGACGCGCGGCGTGTCGCCGATTTCCTGCGCGCGCAGGGCTATGACGTGCGGCTTCTCCTCGACCAGAATGCCAGCCGCGAGCAGATTCTCAACGAGCTCCACATCGCCGCACGCGACCTGACCGATCGCGACCGGCTGCTCGTCTATTTCGGCGGCCATGGTTCGACGGAGAAGATCGGCGACCAGGAACTGGGTTACCTCGTTCCAAGCGGGGCAGCGGGCGTCGGCGGGATGATCGGCATGGAGGAGTTGCGCTCCATCTCGCAGACCATGACCGGCGTGCGGCACCAGCTCTTCGTGCTCAACGCCTGCTATGGCGGATCGATCGGCATCCTGCGCGGCGTACGCGCCTTCGACACCACCCGGCCGGACTATATGGAGCAGATCACGGCGAGGCAGGCGCGGCAGTTCATCGCGGCGGGCGGCCCCGACCAGCAGGTGCTCGACGGCGGGCCGAACGGACTGTCCTGGTTCACCTACTACTTCCTCGAAGCGACCGAGACCGGCCAGGCGGACCTGGACGGCGACAGCACGATCACCTTCCCGGAACTCTCGGCCTATCTTCTGCCGCGCGCCAGCAACAATGTGCAGACGCCGACCTTCGGTGCGCTTCCCGGCCATGCGCTGGGCGAGTTCGTCTTCGCGCGCAGCGCCGCCGGCGCGCCGCCCGTCGTGGCGCAGGCCGACATCGAGGCGTCGCATGCGACGACCCGGGCAGCTTCCCTGCCGGAGGTGGCGCGCGACTTCACGCCGATGCAGCAGCCGATCCACGATCTGTTCAACGCCTGGACGATGCTGGACGTCGACGCATATCTCGCCCAATGGTCACCGCGGGCACGCCAGTTCGTCGGGAAGAAGATGCGGCGCTACCCGGATATCGAAGCAGCGCGGCGAAAGCTGTTCAAGCGGCTCGATGCTGTGGAGGTGGTTCGCTACCAGTTGTGGTTCCGCGGCTATGAGGACGGCGTGGCGTCCTTCGACGCCTCCTATTCGATGAAGTTCCACTTCAGGGACGGCCGGGTGCTGGCCGAGCAGGAGCGCGAAACCTATCGGGTGGCGCAGGATGACGGCCGCTGGGTGATCATCGAGAACCGTGACTACCTGCGCTGAATGTCATAGCTTGCCTGGTGCCGTCCAGCGCGGGCGCCCGACCAGCCGCGAGACCGACCATGCTTGCACGCCCCGAGAAATTCGCCTGCATCGAATGCGGATTGCCGTTCGGGGCGGATGACTTCGCCTATCATGGCGGGAACATCGACCACGGCCCGGCCTACTACACCGACCGCGGCGTGCTGTGCTCGGCGAAATGCTCGCTCGCGCATCACCGGAAGCGGCGGTCGGACGGGACGCTGCCGACCATGCCGCCGCCCAATCCGATGACCGGCTATTTCGGCTGACGCATCGTCAGAAACACAGAATTTTCAATGTCGTGTTTGCATTTTGTTAACCAGGCGCGCGCCATCTCCGGACCTTCGCATCCGTCCGGAGTTCCAGCTGTGAAGACCCTGCCGTTCCTTCTCGCCGGTGGCGTTCTCGCTGCCGCGGCGCTCGCGCCGTTGGCGGAGCGAAAGGATCCGGGCGCGGACTTCGCCAGGCGCTTCGTCGAGTGCTCGGACAAACTCGGGCCGGCGGCCTGCGAGCTCCATCTCGACGAATGGGAAAAACGGCCGAACGCGCGGCGGGAGATCATCGAGCGCTTCGCCCGCGACCAGGCCTTCGCCCTGCACCTGATCGCACTCTCCGACGCCAGGATCACCACCGGCTCGGTCCGCAAGGGCGGGCCGAACTAGGCCTGTCCCCTTTCGCGCGCGATCGCCCGCCAGCCGATGTCACGGCGGCAGAAGCCGCCCGGCCAGTCGATGGCGTCCACCGCCGCATAGGCCTTCGCCGCCGCCTCTCCGACGGTCCTGCCGGCGGCCGTGACGTTGAGCACCCGGCCGCCATTGGCGACCAGCCGGCCGTCCTTCAGGGCGGTGCCGGCATGGAAGACGCGGACGCCGTCGCCCGCCGACTTCTCCAGCCCCCTGATCTCGGTTCCCTTGCGCGGTGCAACCGGATAGCCCTCCGCGGCGAACACCACCGTCAGCGCTGCCTCGTCGCGCCAGCGGGCGGACATGTGCGCCAGCTGGCCGTCGGCTGCGGCCGACAGCAGCACCAGCAGGTCGTCCTTCAGCCGCATCATCAGCACCTGCGTCTCCGGATCGCCGAAGCGGACATTGTATTCGATCAGCTTCGGCCCCTCGTCCGTCAGCATCAGGCCGGCAAAGAGGACGCCTGAAAACGGGCGTCCCATGGCCGCCATGCCGCGCAGCGTCGGCTCGATGATCTCGTTCAGCACCCGCGCCTCGATCTCCGGCGTCATCGCGGGCGCCGGCGAATAGGCGCCCATGCCGCCGGTGTTCGGACCCGTGTCGCCCTCGCCGACGCGCTTGTGGTCCTGCGCCGAGCCGAAGGGCAACGCGGTGCGGCCGTCGCAGAGATAGAAGGCGCTCACCTCCTCGCCGGTCAGGAACTCCTCCACCACCACTTCCTCGCCGGCGGCGCCGAAGCTGCCGGAAAAGCACTCGTCGACCGCCGCCAGCGCTTCCTCGAGAGTCATCGCCACCGTCACGCCCTTGCCGGCCGCGAGTCCATCTGCCTTGACCACGATCGGCGCGCCGACGCCGCGCACATAGGCGGCCGCATCTGCGGCATTGTCGAATCGGCCGAAGGCCGCGGTCGGGATGCCGTATTCGGCGCAGAGATCCTTGGTGAAGCCCTTCGAGCCTTCCAGCTCGGCCGATGCCGCCGAGGGCCCGAAGACCTTGATGCCCGCCGCGCGCAGGTCGTCGGCGAGACCTGCCACCAGTGGCGCCTCGGGGCCGACGACGACGAGATCGATCGCCTTGTCGCGGCACAATGCGACGACCGCCGCATGGTCCGTCACGTCGACCGGCACGCAGGTCGCGACCTCCGCGATGCCCGGATTGCCGGGCGCGGCATAGAACGCCGCCAGCATCGGCGACTGCGACAGCTTCCAGGCCAGCGCATGCTCGCGCCCGCCCGAGCCGATGAGGAGAACGTTCATTGAAAGATCATCCGAAGAAGAGGAAGCCCGCGATCAGGAAGACGGGAACCAGCACCGCGCCCGACCACAGCATGTAGCCGAAGAAGCTCGGCATGTTGACACCCTGCTCGCGCGCGATGGCGTAGACCATGAAGTTGGGCGCGTTGCCGATATAGGTGTTGGCGCCCATGAACACCGCGCCGGCCGAGATCGCCGTCAGCGTCAGGCCGAGCGTGGTCATCAGGGTCTGCGGGTCGCCGCCGGCGAGCTCGAAGAAGACGAGATAGGTCGGCGCGTTGTCCAGGAAGGAGGACAGCAGGCCCGTCATCCAGAAATAGGCGAGTTCGTTCGGCGCGCCGTCGCTGCCGGTGACCAGCGAGACGAGCGGTGCCAGTGCGCCATCCATGCCGGCCTTCAGGATCGCGATCACCGGTATGATGCAGACGAAGATACCGGCGAACAGTTTCGCGACCTCCTTGATCGGCCCCCAGGAGAAGCCGTTCGCCGCGCGATACTGCCGTTTGGTGAGAAACAGCGACAGGATTGCCAGCGCCAGGATGAGCACGTCGCGAACGAGGTTCTGCAGCTCCACCGGCACGTTGAGCACGGTAAACGCCACGCCCGGCTTCCAGGAGGCCGAGAGCAGGATCGCACCGATCACGCCGGCCAGCAGCAGGAAATTGATCGCGCCGAAGATGCGCACCTTCGAATCCGGCGTCGGGTCCTTGATCTTGGGCTGCCCGTCTTCCCGGTGATGGAACCAGAGGTCGAGGACGAAGAAGACCGCCAGAACCAGTCCGCCGACGAACAGCGTTTCCCAGATCAGGTGCTGCGTCGTCCAGAAGAAGTCGACGCCGCGCAGGAAGCCGACGAAGAGCGGCGGGTCGCCGAGCGGCGTTAGCGAGCCGCCGATGTTCGACACCAGGAAGATGAAGAAGACGACGACATGGACGTTGAACGGCCGGTTGTCGTTGGCGCGGATCAGCGGCCGGATCATGATCATCGAGGCGCCGGTGGTGCCGACGATGGAGGCGAGCACCATGCCGATCGCCAGAAGCCCCGCATTGACCGGCGGCGTGCCGTGGATGTTGCCGCTGATCCAGATGCCACCCGCGATGGTGAACAGCGCGAACAACAGGATGATGAAGGAGATGTATTCGAGCAGCATCGTGTGCGCGACGGCCTCGGCCGCGACCATCGGCCCGAAGGCGAGCGCCATCGGCACGATAACGAGGGCCGCCCATAGCGCGCTGATCTTGCCGTAGTGGTGTTCCCAGAAATGCGCGTAGAGCAGCGGGCCGGTGGCTATCGATAACAGGATGCCGGCGAAGGGCAGTGCCCAGAGCAGCGACATCGCCGCGCCCGGCAGGCCATGCGCTTCCGCCGCCGAAGCGGGCAGTGTCATGAGCGACAACAGGAAGGCGGCGAGAAGTCTCCGTCCCGGCATTCATCCATCCCCTTTGGTGACGCCCCTCCCTAGCGGCGCGGTCACGGATTCGCAAACGCTTTGAGTTCGCGGGCCTGCGTCGCTCCGCGAGCTTGACGCCCCTGCCCCGTCCTGCCACTCACGCTGCATGGAAACCGTGCAGACAAGAGGCGTCCAGGGCCGCGTCGCCGACGCGCCGTCCGGACATTGGGTTTACAAGCTTCTGCCGCGCCCCGTCTGGCCCTATGCGCAGCTGGCGCGGTGGGACCGGCCGATCGGCTGGCAGTTGCTCTTGTGGCCCTGCTGGTGGTCGGCGGCGCTCGCGGCGAGCGCCTATGCAACCGCCACGGAACCGCTGTCGACCCTGCTGCCCTCGCCGTGGCACCTTTTGCTCTTCTTCATCGGCGCGGTCGCGATGCGCGGCGCCGGCTGCGCCTACAACGACATCGTCGACGAGGGCATCGATTCCCAGGTGGAGCGGACGCGATCGCGCCCGCTGCCGTCCGGCCAGGTCAGCCGCCGCCAGGCCTGGATCTTCGTCATCGCGCAGGCGCTTCTCGGCCTGGTCGTGCTTCTCCAGTTCAATTCCTTCGCGATCCTGCTCGGCGTCGCCTCGCTCGCCGTCGTGGCGGCCTATCCCTTTGCCAAGAGAATAACCAACTGGCCGCAATTCGTTCTGGGGCTTGCGTTTTCCTGGGGCGCGCTGATGGGCTGGGCGGTCGAGTTCGCCGAGGTCGATCCGCCGGCGCTGCTGCTCTATGCCGGCTCGATCCTGTGGGTGATCGGCTACGACACGATCTATGCGCATCAGGACAAGGAAGACGATGCGATCGTCGGCGTGCGCTCGACAGCGCGGCTGTTCGGCCGGCACACGGTCTACTGGCTCGTCGGCCTTTACAGCGGAACGCTGATCCTGTTCGCCTGGGCCTTCGCGCTGGCCGAGGTGCCGATGCCGGCGCTGGCCGGCCTGCTCGCGGCCGGCGCGCATATGGCGCAGCAGGTCAGGACGCTCGACATCGACGATCCCGACCAGTGCCTGCGCCTGTTCAAGTCGAACAATGTCGTGGGATGGCTGATCTTCCTCGGCCTGATCGGCGGCGCGATGTGGCCCGCCGTCAGGCCGCTCTTCTGAAGCGCCTCACTCCGGCGCGATGATCTCTTCGCCGGAGACCACAAGCCGCAGGCCGAGGTTGCCCTGCCTGCGCCGCGCCAGGAAGCGCGGGCGGCGCGGCTGCGAGGTCGAGCGCTTGCGGCGCAGCTTCGGCTCGCCCTTGCGGACGGCGCCCAGCGATTCTTCGAGGTTGCGGGCCACACCGTCGGCTTCGACGAGCAGCATTGGCAGGCGATAGGCCTCCGCCCAGGCGCGCCAGTCGGCCGCGACGTCCTCAAGATCGTGCGCCACCAGCAGCGGCACCGACAGCGCCGGGTCGTTGTGCATCAGTTCGAGCGTCACGGTGACGTTGCCCTCGCCGTCCTCGATGGCGCGAGCGGCGATGCCGCGGAACGCCTTCGCCGGCATGACGAGCGTCACCGGCAGGCCGCTCATTTCCAGAACGCGGCGCACGACGACGCCGCGATGGTCGATGGAGAAGGTCACATCACCTTGGTCGTCACGGGTCGCGTAGCTCACGACCTGCGGCAGCCGGAACGGGTCCAGTCGCAACTCCTGGCCGGCCCAGACCGGCTTCAGATGGGTGTTCTGCATCGCCTATTCCCTGTTTGCTCCCGAGAGCCGTTTCCGGATCCCGACGGCGGGTTTTCCCGCTCGTTATGTGCAGAGACTAGGCGCGGTCCCTTACCGGGTGCCTTAGAAGTTCGGTTAAATTTGTTCTGAATCCCGCGAATGGTTATCGCTTTGCGACCATGTGCAAGATTCTGTCAACAATTGCGAATACTTAGATAACCTTGCCCGGATTGATGATGTTGGCGGGATCGAAGGCGCGCTTGACGCGGCGCATGAGGTCGATCGCGACCGGCGGCGCGGTGGCGATCAGTTCGTCCCGCTTCATGCGGCCGATGCCGTGTTCGGCGGAAATCGAGCCGCCGAGGGAGCGGACGACCTCGTGCACGGCGTGGTTCATGGCCGGATAGAGCGCCAGGAACGCCGCCGTATCGCCGCCCGCCGGCTGCGAGACATTGTAGTGCAGGTTGCCGTCGCCCATGTGGCCGAAGCAGACCACGCGGGCATCCGGCGCGACGGATGCCACGGCCTCGCCCGCCTCACGGATGAAGCGGGGGATCGAGGCAACCGGCACCGAGACGTCATGCTTGATCGAGCCGCCTTCCCCTTTCTGCGCCTCGGACATGGATTCGCGCAGGTGCCAGAAGGCGTCCGCCTGGGCGAGGCTCGCCGCGACTGCCGCGTCCGTCAGCGTGCCGGTCTCGTAGGCCTCGGACAGGATCTCCTCCATCAGGCCCGTCGCGTCCTCCGCCGACCGCCCGGACGAGATCTCGAGAAGCACGTTCCACCGTGCGGCCTGTTGCAGCGGAGCGCCCGTGCCCGGAATATGGCGCAGCACGAAGTCGAGCGTGCGATCGGACATCAGTTCGAAAGCCGTCAGCGACGGCCCCGCTTTGGCGGAGGCCATTCCGAACAGCGCCAGCGCTTGATCGGGCGTGTCCACCGCGATCCAAGCCACTTCCCTCCCCTTCGGCTTGGGAAACAGCTTCAGCACGGCGGCGGTGATGACGCCGAGCGTGCCTTCCGCGCCGACGAAGAGGTCCTTCAGGTCGTAACCGGTATTGTCCTTCTTCAGCTTGCGCAGGTCGTCCAGCACCTCGCCGGTGGGCAGCACGACTTCGAGACCGAGGCAGAGGTCGCGCGCGACGCCGTAGGCCAGCGCACCGACGCCGCCGGCATTGGACGACAGGTTGCCGCCGATCTCGCAGGAGCCCTGCGAGGCGAGCGAGAGCGGGAAGAGGCGTTCCACCCCGTCGGCCGCCTCCCGCAGCGCATGCAGGATGACGCCCGCCTCGGCCGTCACGGTGTTGGACTGCAGGTCGATCTCGCGGATGCGGTTGAGCCGCGACAGCGACAGCACGACCTCGCGCCCCGACCCGTCCGGCATCTGGCCGCCGACGAGGCCGGTATTGCCGCCCTGCGGCACGATCGGCGTGCGCGTCTCGGTGGCGAGCTTCATGATCGCGCTCACCTCTTCAACGCTGCCGGGCCGAAGGACGAGGCGGGTCTTACCGCCATATCTGCCGCGCGGCTCGGTGACGTAGGGCGCGATGTCGATCTCGGAGCGCAGCGCATGAGCCGGGCCGACGATGGCGGCGAAACGATCGAGCAGGGCGTCTTCCGGCATCGCGGTCATCGGCATGTCCTAGTCTGATCCCGGCGGATCGTCGCGCGGAGCGGCGGCACGCGCCAGCCGGTCGTTGATCGCCTCGCCCAGCCCATGGCGCGGCACGGGCTCCACGGCGATGGCGCGGGCGCCCTCCCGGTCGAGCGCCTGGATGTGAAAGAACAGGTTGGCCGCCGCCTCCCTCAGATCACCGGCCTCGGACAGGTTGAGCATTGCCACGGCCCGCCCCGCGCCGGCAACGCGCGTCGGCCCGAAGGCCAGCAACGCCTCGCCCTCGCGGACCTCCCGCGCATCGAGCCTGACGGCGGCGGCGGGTGCATAGTGCGACGACAGCATGCCCGGCGCCTGGATGCCGGCTCCCGAAAAGCGCTCGACCGGCATGCCGAGAAAGGCTTCGATCTCCTCAACCGTCACCCCGCCGGGCCGCAGGAGAACCGGACGGCCCTCCTCCACCTTGAGGATGGTGGACTCCAGCCCCACTGGCGTGCGGCCGGCGTCGACGATCAGGCCGATGCGGGCGCCGAGGTCGGCTTCCACGGCCTGTGCCGTCGTGCCGCTCACCTTGCCGGACGAGTTGGCGCTGGGCGCGGCCAGCGGCCGGCCGAGCCGTGCGATGAGGCTCTGGGCGATGCCACGCGGCATCCGCACCGCGACAGTTTCCAGCCCGGCGGTGACAAGCGGATGGACGGGGCTGCCTTCGGCGAGCGGCAGCACCAGTGTCAGCGGACCGGGCCAGAAATGCTCGGCCAGCCGGCGCGACAACGGATCGAAGATGGCGATGCGCTCTGCGAGCGGAAACCCGTCGACATGGGCGATGAGCGGGTTGAAGCGCGGCCGGCCCTTGGCCTCGAAGATGCGCGCCACCGCCTCGCCATTGGTCGCGTCGGCGGCAAGGCCGTAGACGGTCTCGGTCGGGATCGCGACGAGATGGCCGGCGGCAAGGACGGCCGCGGCTTCCTCGAGGGCGCTGTCTGCTGGGATGATCTTCGCCAAGTGCGGAAAACTTCCTTCGTCGCGAGCGACATACAGCCGCTGGCCACGGCGTCAATCGTTAAAGTTTCGATCGATTCCTCAACCTCACGTCAAATTAACCCGGATAGGCTAGCTTTCCGATATCCGCCTCAGGAGCCGGATCCTCGATGCGTCTGTACTGCATAGCCCTGTTTGCCGGAGTAGCCGCTTCCACCGGCGCCTCCGCCTCGTCCTTCGTGACGGTGCCCTTGAACCGGGAGGCCACGTCGCCGTCCGTCGTGCACCTCGGCGCTCCGCCGGAAGCTGCCGTAGCCTCGAAGCCCGCCGAAGCGCCTGCGATCGAGGTCGCGCTGCATTACCCGGCTCCCCTCTCGCTCTCGTTCGCCGCGCATGTCGACACGCCCGCCGAAGCAACGAAGAGTCAGGCCGGCCCCGACGAGAAGACGCTGCTGGCACTGCATTACCCGCCGCCCCTGCCGGGCGGCATCGACGCATCTGTTGCGCAGACCAGGGTCAGCGCCTCCGTTATCGCAATGGGCGAGCTGGCGATCGAATATTTCAAGGCTGCCGCGGTCAAGCCGGAAACGCCTGCGCGATCGCTTTTCGCCGGCATGCCGCTGCTGATGCGCGGCGGCATCCGGGGAGACGCCTTCCCCGGCGGCGAAGCTGCCTCGACGCCCGAGACGGTTCCGGTGACACAAGCGTCCGCACCCGCCGGAACGCAAAAGTCCGCGCCGGCGAAGGCGCCCGAACCGGCCGTGCGCGAAACGGTCGACCCGCCAGTGGACAAGGCGGCTGAACCGTCTTCGCCGCCCAGGGGCGGCGCCCCGCTCAAGGGCGTCCAGTAAGGATGTCCGGCAGGCCTCAGCCGGCGATCTTCGAGAAGTCGGCGACCTGGCCGGTGACGGAGCGGATGCGCGCCAGCAGCGCCAGCCGGTTCGCCCGCACAGCCTGATCCTCATCATTCACGAGAACATCCTCGAAGAATGAATCAACCGGTTCACGCAACGCTGCAAGTGAACGCATGGCGGCGGAAAAGTCTTGGCGTTCAATCGCTTCCGCCGCGCTCTTCTCGGCATGATTCACCGCATCGAACAGCACCGTCTCCGACGGATGACGGAACAGCGCCAGATTGACCGCGTCGGCGATGGCGGTCCCCTTCTTTTCCTCCGCCGCCAGAATATTCGCCGCGCGCTTCGCGCCGGCAAGCAGGTTCCTGCCCTCGTCGCTGTCGAGCAACGCCCCCAGCGCCTCGACGCGGCGGACGATGGCGAGGAGGTTGCAGCTTTCCGGCGTGATGACCGCATCGACGATGTCGTGGCGCATCCCGCTGTCGCGCAGGTAGACCTTTAGCCGATCCTGGAGAAACGACCGAAGATCGTCGCTGACCGACGGGTCGTGCTGCTCGACCAGCGGCAGCCACTCGGGAGCATCGCCCTTGGCGTCGGCGATCATGGCGCGCGCGCGATCGCCGAACAGGCCGCCCGCAACCGACGCCGACAGGATCGCGTCGAGCTTCTCGGCCGCTGCCGGAGACGCACCGATCTGGTGGCGCAGCACCTGCACGTCGTTGACGGGATCGATGGAAAAGTTGAGGCCGTTCTCCAGCACGATCCTGATGACGCCAAGCGCGGCCCTTCTCAGGGCATAAGGATCCTTCGAGCCCGTCGGCTTCTCGTTGATGAACCAGAAGCCCGTCAGCGTATCCAGCTTGTCCGCCAGCGCCACGGCGATCGACACCGGATCGGTCGGGATGGAATCGCTCGGTCCCTGCGGCTTGTAGTGCTCCTCCAGCGCTGCGGCGACCGAGCCATCCTCACCCTGCAGCTGCGCATACTTCCGCCCCATCGCGCCCTGCAACTCGGGGAACTCGCCAACGACCTCCGTCTGCAGGTCGGCCTTGGCCAGAACCGCCGCGCGGCGGGCGAGCGCCGGATCGGCGCCGACCAGCGGAGCGATATCTTCCGCCAGCCGCGCGATGCGCTGCACCCGCTGCCCTTGCGTCCCGAGCTTGGCATGGAACGTCACGCCGAGATGGTCGAGGCGGGCCATGCGCTGGTCGAGCGGCTTGGCGAGGTCAAGCCCGAACTTCGCCGCGCTGTCCTTGAGCACGTCAAGGTCCGGCAGGTTCGCCTGGTCGGTCCGCCAGAAATACAGCGCGTCCGACAGCCGCGCCCGCACCACCTTGCCGTTGCCCCGCGCGATCTCGGCGCCGCCGTCGGAGGCCTCGATGTTGGCGGTGAGCAGGAAGCGGTTGGAGAGCCTTCCGTCACTCAGCGTCAAGCCGTCCGAAAGGGCGCCAGCCGGCGGCGCACAGACAAAACACTTCTGGTTCGCCCGGATGGTCAGCCGGATCACCTCGGCCGGGATCTGGAGATAGTCCTCCTCGAACTCGCCCATCAGCACGACCGGCCATTCGACCAGACCCGAGACCTCCTCCAGCAGGCCCTCGTCCTCGACCAGCTCCAGCCCCGCTGCAAACGCAAGGTTCTTCGCGTCCGCGCGGATGATCTCCTTGCGCCGCTCTGCGTCGAGCACCACCTTGGCAGCCTCCAGCTTCGAGACATAGTCCTCGAACCGCCGCACGGTGATCGCCCCCGGCGCGTGGAAGCGGTGGCCGTAGGTGACGTTGCCCGACGCAATGCCGTCGACCTCGAAGGCGACGACGACCGGCTCCTCGGTCTCCGGCCCGAAGGTGCAGACGATCGACTGCAGCGGGCGCACCCAGCGCAGCACCTCGCCGCCCCTGCCCTCGACGCTGCCGTAGCGGCGGCCCTTCGGCCCCGACGCCGCGCCCCAGCGCATCTCTTTCGGCCACGGAAATTTCCGGATCGTCGCCGGCACCAGTCCGGCGATCACCTCTTCCGCCGCCCGGCCGGGCTTGGAGATATGCGCGACGTAGAAATCACCCTTCTTCGGATCGGAATGGACATGCGTCTGCGCCACGTCCGACAGCCCCGCCTTGCGCAAAAAGCCCTGGATCGCCTGTTCGGGCGCCGACGTGGACGGACCCTTGATCTCCTCGTGCACGTCCTTGGAGCGCGCCGTGACGCCGCGGATGTCGAGCGCCAGCCGGCGCGGCGTCCAGTATTCGCGCGCGGCCTCATAGGTCAGCCCGGCCTCGACCAGACCGTCCGTGATCATCTTCTTTAGGTCGCCCGCCGCCTTGCGCTGCATGCGGGCGGGGATTTCCTCGGAGCGGAGTTCGAGCAGAAGGTCCGGCATGGGTCAGGCCTTGTAGGAGACCCCCAGCGAAGCGAGCGTATCCCAATAGGCCGGGAACGTCTTGCCCACGCAGTCGGGGTCGAGGATGGTGATGTCGGAAAGTTTCAGCCCCGCAAGCGCGAAGCTCATGGCGATGCGATGGTCGGCGAAGGTGTCGATGCGCGCAGGCGACGAGCCGGACAGCGCCGGGTCGGAAGCGACGACGAGGTCGTCGCCCTCTTCCGCCGCTAGCCCCTGCCGGATGCCGTTCAGCCCGGTCGAGAGCGCGCGGATGCGGTCGCATTCCTTGACGCGCAGGTTCTCGATGCCGGTGAAGCGCACCGGCGTGTCGTTGAAGGCGGCGAGCACAGCGAGCGTCGGCACCGCGTCCTGCATCTGCGAGCCGTCGATCACGGCCGGCATGTGCGGGAAGGCGGCGATCAGCTCGTGCGACTTCGCGTCCGGCTGCGAAAACTCGTCCGCCGGCACGCCGAGGTCGATCGCCCCGCCCGTCAGCACTTCCGCCGCCCAGAGATAGGTCGCGGCCGAGGCGTCGGGCTCGATCAGATAGTCGGTGGCGCGGTAGCCGGTCGGCTCGACCCGCCAGCGGATCACGTCCAGCCGCTCCACCTTCGCGCCGAAGGCGGTCATGGCCGCCGTCGTCAGGTCGATATAGCCGAGCGCGCCGATGTGCTCGCCCGTCAGCTCCACGGTCACCGGCCTGCCGCCGCCCGCCGCCATCATCAGCAGCGCCGAAACGTACTGGCTGGAAAGCCCGCCATCGATCAGGATCCTGTCGGCCTCGAAGCCGCCCGTGCCGCGCACCGTCACCGGCGGGCAGCCGGTCGGCGCGGTCGCGTCGATGCCCAGCGCCCGCATCGCCTCCACCAGCGGCGCGATCGGCCGCTTGCGCATATGCTCGTCGCCGTCGACCACGACGGTGCCGTTCACGAGGGCCGCCGCGGCCGTCAGGAAGCGCGTCGCGGTGCCGGCATTGCCGAGGAACAGCGGTTTCTCCGGCGCCTTCAAGACACCCGAGCTCTCGACCACGAAACTCGTCGCGTCCGGCTCCCCGACGCTCACTCCCATCGCGCGCAAGGCCTGCGCCATATAGCGCGTGTCGTCGCTCTTCAGCGCGCCCGTCAGCCGGCTCGTGCCCTTCGCCAGGCCCGCGAGCAGCAGCGCGCGGTTGGTGATCGACTTCGAGCCCGGCGGCGCGGCGCGGCCGACGAGCGGCCGTCCCGGGGGCAGGATGGTGAGGGCCTCGCGCGCCATGTCAGGCGGCCTTCTCCATGCCGCCGGCATCCGTCAGCAGGAAGGCCTCGCCGCAGGCCTTGGCGAGGTTGCGCACACGCAGAATGTAGCTCTGCCGCTCGGTGACCGAGATCACGCCGCGCGCGTCGAGCAGGTTGAAGGCATGGCTCGCCTTGATGCACTGGTCGTAGGCCGGGAAGACCATGCGGTGCATCGGCTGGTTCGCGCCGGCAAGGGGCGCTCCCGCCGCCAGCAGCGCCTGGCATTCCCGCTCGGCGTCCTCGAAGTGGCGGAACAGCGCCTCGGTGTTGGCATATTCGAAGTTGTGCCGCGAATATTCCTGCTCGGCCTGCAGGAACACCTGGCCGTAGGTCACCTTCTCGTCGCCTTCCAGCCCGTTGAAGTTCAGGTCGTAGACGTTGTCGACGTTCTGGACGTACATCGCCAGCCGCTCGAGCCCGTAGGTCAGTTCGCCCGCGACAGGCGCGCATTCGATGCCGCAGACCTGCTGGAAGTAGGTGAACTGCGACACTTCCATGCCGTCGCACCAGCATTCCCAGCCCAGCCCCCAGGCGCCCAGCGTCGGGCTCTCCCAGTCGTCCTCGACGAAGCGCAGGTCGTGCAGCAGCGGGTCGACGCCGATCGCCGCCAGCGAGCCGAGATAAAGCTCCTGCAGGTTGGGCGGGTTCGGCTTCAGGATCACCTGGTACTGGTAGTAGTGCTGCAGCCGGTTGGGGTTCTCGCCGTAGCGGCCGTCCTTCGGCCGGCGCGAGGGCTGCACATAGGCGGCCCGCCACGGGCGCGGCCCGAGCGCGCGCAGCGTCGTGGCCGGATGGAACGTGCCGGCGCCCACCTCCATGTCGTAGGGCTGCAGCACGACGCAGCCATAGCGCGCCCAATAGTCGTGCAGCGTCAGGATCAGGCCCTGGAACGAGCGCGTCGGGTCCATGTAGGCCGGGCGCTGGCCGGCCTGCTGAAGTTCGGTCACGGGGTGCCTCTCTCAGGCGAAAAGGGTCGGCGCCGTCCTATTCCCCGCGCGACAGGGGGTCAAGGCTCGCCCGGTCGCGCGAATGTGATCGCCGCATCGAACGAGACCGCGTGCGCGAAGCGTTTCTGTCATGAGATCAATGACCGCAGGGAGAATTGTCATGCCGGCCACCATCATTCGATTCATCGCGACCGCGGGACTGTTCGCCCTCTGCGCCGCAGGGGCGGCGCGCGCGCAGCACGCAGGCGGCGCGACCTATGCCGGAGACGCGTACGATCCGGTCAGCGGCTATCGCTGCGTGACGCCGTTCTGCGACACGGTCGCGCTTCCCGGCACCAGCTGCCTGTGCCAGAAGCTCAATCCGAACGAGACGCGGCGCGAGAAGGTGCGCTATGCCTGCACCGACATGAAGAGCCGGCAGCAGTGCGATGCGCCGCGCTGAGAGACTGTTTCGAAATTCGCTCTGGCGAGTCAGCTGGTGGTGGTTTCGAGGAGCGGAGCGGACATTTGGGTCCGTGAGCACCGGAAGCGCAGAAAACGCCATCAGATGGCCGCCAGAGTAGAATTTCCAAACAGTCTCTGAGCGCAGACAGGAGACCCCAATGCTGAGACCCATCCCCCGCCGCGCGTTCGGCTTTGCCGGCCTGCTCGCCCTTGGCCTGTTCGCAGTCTCCACCGCGTCGGCGCAGAACTTCCCGTCCGGCCGCGACGGCGGCTTCAACGAGCGCGACGAGGTGACAGGCTATCTCTGCGTCACACCGGGCTGCGATGTCGTCAGGATGTCGGAGGCGAACTGCCTCTGCATCAAGGAGAATCCGGCGGAGCGCAAGCTGTCGAAGCTCAGGCTCACCTGCTCCAAGCGCGAAAACGGCGCCTGGGTCGCTTGCCCGGTCAAGCCGCGCTACGGCATCAGCAATTAAGGCGCCACATCCCCCTCACCCCGAGGGGAGAGGAGACGTGAGACGCGGCCGGATGAAGGGGAGCGGCGGTCCGAGTTGCAAGCCCGTCAGGGCAGCTTCAGCTCCTGCCCCGGATAGATCAGGTTCGGATTGCGTCCCAACGACGGGTTGAGATCGAGGATCTCACCGAAGCGCTGGCCGTCGCCGAGCTTGTCCACCGCGATCGACCACAGCGACTGGCCTCGCCCCACCGTATAGGACTGGCCCGGCTGCGCCGGAGCGGCGGCGGGGGCGGTGGCCTGCTGCGTTGGCTGCGGCTCCGGCGCGACGTCGACTTTCGGACCGTCGGCGGGCGACGCATCGGTGGCCGTATTCGCCGCCGGCTTCGTGTCGAGCGCTGCCATTGCGCGCGGCGGCTCGTCGGGCAGGCCCTTGGCCAGCTTCTCGGTCACCTTGGCCAGCAGGTCCGGCTCGGGCTTCAGGTCGCGGGCGTGCGACCACTGGAAGGTCGCCTCCAGCTTGCGGCCGACGCGCCAATAGGCGTCGCCCAGATGGTCGTTGAGCACCGGATCGGCCGGCTGCAGCGCAACCGCGCGCTCAAGCTCGGTCACCGCTTCCTCGTAGCGGCCGAGCCGGTAATAGCCCCAGCCGAGCGAATCGATGATGAAGCCGTCGGACGGCCTGAGGTCGACCGCCTTCTTGATCATCTCGAGGCCTTCCTCGAGATTGGTGTTCATGTCGATCCAGGAATAGCCGAGATAGTTCAGCACCTGCGGCTGGTTCGGGAACAGTTCCAGCGCCTTCTTGAAGTTCGGCTCGGCCTTCGGCCACTCCTTCAGCCGCTCATAGGCGATGCCGCGCTGGTAGAATACGCTCCAGTCGGAACGCACCGGGTTCTTGAGCTGCGCCACGGCGCGGTCGTAGACGCCGGCTGCCTCGCGGAACTTCTCCTCGCCCGCATAGGTGCCGCCCAGCGCCAGATAGGCGCGCATGTCGGTCGGGTCCATCTCGATCAACTTGGTGAGATGCGACACGGCCTCGTCGGTACGCTTCAGTTCGGCGAGGTTGAGGCCGAGCTGCAGCTCGGAGATGCGCTTCAGCGGCGATTTCGGCGAGACCTCGCCGTAGAACTTGATCGCCTCCTCCAGCTTCTGCTGCTGCTCCGCCACCGCGCCGAGCTGGATCAGCACCGCGTCGTTCTTCGGCGAGAGCGCCCTTGCGAACTGGAGATAGAGGCGCACGAAGGCCTCGCCGCCGCCGCGGTTCAGCGCGCTGCCGACGTCGAGCAGCAGTTCGGCGGCACCCTCCTGCGGGGTGGGCGCGAGAAGCGGGATCGGCCGGCCGCCGACGATGTCCTTGCGCAGCGCCGCCGTCGATGGGCGCGACGGCGAGAACTCGTCGACCCGGCGCAGCACGTCCAGCGCCTTGGCCTTGTCGCCCTTGCGCGCCAGGAAGCCGGAATAGGCCTCGATCAGGCGGACATAGGCTTCCGGCGCCACGTCGGCGGCGGAGCGGGCCACCACCGTCTCGTCATAGGCCTTCTCCGCCTCGTCCTTCAGGCCGGCATAGTCGGCGATCAGCGCGCGGTGGATGTTGAGGAACAGGCCATACCACTGCGGCCCTTCCAGCGTGCCGAGATGCTCGATCCCGCCCTTGGCGTCGCCGGCCCCGGCCTTGGCCCAGGCGGTCATGACGCCGGCGATCAGCTTGTCGAGGTCGGACGACAGGCTGAGCTTCAGCATGTATTCGGCTTCCGCGAAATCCTTCTTGCGGAAGGCATCGACGGCGAGCGCCACGCGCGAGAAGCGCTCGACGTCGGGCACGGCCTTCAGCCTTTCGGCAAAGGGCAGCGCCTTTTCGAACTGGCCGTCGGCGATCAGCGCCAGCATGATGCTCTGCTGCACGGGCTCGTTGTCCGGGTCGGACACGAGCGCGCGCTTGTAATATTCGATCGCGGCGTCGAGATCGTTGTCGGCCTCGGCCGCGCGGCCGGCCAGATAGGCGCCGGAGAACGAGGTTACGCCCAGCGGTTCGGGGGCGGTCTGTCCGGATGCCGGGGCAGCGGTCGCACCGACGACGACGGCGAGCGCCACGGAGGCAAACCAGCCCAACTTTCTCATCCGCATCGCCACCCTTTCAGCGCGCCTGGTGAAGCTTCGCACAAATCACACCCAAGCATGGCCTTTTTGCGGACAGGCTTCAACCTGCGCATCGACCGTTGCCGGTGTCCGGTTCAGACCACCCGGCTGATGCAGAAGTCGATGACTTCCAGCAGCGCCTGCTTCTGCGGCGTCGACTTCAGCGGCGCGATCGCATCGCGGGCGATGTCGCCGAAATGGCGGGCGCGGCCGACCGTGTCGGCGATGGCGCCGTGGCGAATCATCAGCCCGGTCGCCTTTTCCAGCTCGGCGTCACCCGAGACGCCGTCCTCGATGGCGCCCTTCCAGAACTCGCGTTCCGCCGCCGTGCCGCGGCGATAGGCCAGGATCACCGGCAAGGTCAGCTTGCCCTCGCGGAAATCGTCGCCGGTGTTCTTGCCGAGGTCCTTGGAATTGCCGCCATAGTCGAGCGCGTCGTCGACGAGCTGGAAGGCGAGACCGAGATTGGTGCCGTAGGAACGCAGCGCATTGCGCTCGGCCCTCGTCGCGCCGGCGATCACCGGGCCGACCTCGGCCGCGGCCGAGAACAGCGCCGCCGTCTTGGCCTTGATCACCTGCAGGTATTCGTCCTCGGTCGTCTCCATGTTCTTGGCAGCGGCGAGCTGCCAGACTTCGCCCTCGGCGATGACGGAAGCCGCCGTGGACAGAATGTCGAGCGCGTCGATCGAGCCGACGTCGACCATCATGCGGAAGGCCTGGCCGAGCAGGAAGTCGCCCACCAGCACGCTCGCCTGGTTGCCCCAGATCATCCGCGCCGTCTTCTTGCCGCGGCGCAGGTCGCTCTCGTCGACCACGTCGTCGTGCAGCAGCGTGGCGGTGTGCATGAACTCGACGCTGGTGGCGAGCTTGACGTGGCTGTCGCCGGAATAGCCGAACATCTGCGCCGCCGCGAGCGTGAGCATCGGCCGCAGCCGCTTGCCGCCGGACGAGATCAGGTGGTTGGCGATCTCGGGGATCATCTCGACGTTCGAGCCGGCCTTGGAGAGGATCAGTTCGTTGACCCGCGCCATGTCAGCCGACGTGAGCTCGACCAGCGGCTTGATCGACGCGCTCTTCTTGCCTTCGTCGAGCGATACAACAACACCCACGGACATACTCCCGTCTCGTGCCGGTAGACCCGGCATTTTCGCCGCGACCCTATGTCCGCCGTCGCCCGTTGGGCAAGTGGCGAATTGGCGCGGAGAACGAAACGCAGTGTTACCGAATGTTGTCGAGACGCGCGGCCTCCTTGCCGGGTCGGTGCGCCCGACACGGGAGAGCACCATCAGCCGGCACGTCAACGCAGGTTCCCTGTCACGAAATGTGGCAGATTCGTCACAGGCCGGTTTCATATTGGCAACCATCCCGAGCTCATTTTGCGCGGAGGCCGGTTTCTTCATCTAGTTTACCGCCAAGAGTTTGAGCTTATTTGCATCAGGGGGATTTTTGAGAATGATGTTTCGCACACTGCTCCTGGCTTCGGCAGCCGCTCTCGCCGCGTCCCGGATGGCGGTCGCCGCTGATGCCACGATGTCGCCGGAGCCGGAGCCGGCCGAATATGTGCGCGTCTGCGACGCCTACGGTGCGGGGTTCTTCTACATCCCCGGAACGGAGACCTGTCTCCAGCTTTCAGGCTATGTCTGGCACCAGATCGGAGCATCGGACTATGACCGGTCCGACCTCGAGGAGGGGGAACCGAACGGACGTCAGCTGCCGAGTTCGATTTTCGGTATCCGCGGTGGCGGATGGCTCCAGTCGGTGCGCGCCCGTGTCAATTTCGACGCCCGCTCGGAGACCGAATGGGGCGCGCTCCGCTCTTATGTCCGCTTGCAGGCGGACTGGAACGGCGTGGGTGACGGTTCTGTCGGCGTCGATCAGGCCTTTATCGAACTGGGCGGCTTCAAGCTGGGGTATTCCGAATCGTTCTGGGTCGATTCGGGCAACGGCGGCCCGTCCAACTACGGGTCCCATTCCTGGTCGGGCATGGACTACGGCTACCAGCAGCGCGCTCTTGTCGGATACCGGTTCGAAACCAACGGTTTCTTCGGCGCCATCTCGCTAGAAGACAGCGCCCAGGTCATCGAGGAAGAAGGATACATGCCTGATCTGGTCGCCAAGATCGGCTATCAGGACTCCTGGGGTGCGGTTTGGGCGAAGATCGGCTACGACGAGGATCGCACGACCTTCCTCACCCTGTCCGACCCCTCCCAGATCGGTGACGATGGCTACGGCGTTCAGGTGGGGGCGCAGTTCGACGTTCCGAACATGCCGGGCTCGTCGCTGCGCGTAATCGGCTATTATGCCGACAGCGACAACCGCTTCTCGACCGGCAGTCCGTTCGGCGCCTACTTCGACACGATCTACAAGACGTTTCTGCTTCCAACCGTCGATGTCGCCCATGGCGCGGCGGAATGGTCGATGCTGGTGTCCTACAATCACCAGTTTTCCGAAACGTTCGGCGTCTCCATAGCCGGTCAGTATTTCCACAACTTCTATTTCCCGGGCTCTGACATTGGCTATGACGAGTACGGCTTCGACGTGGACGGCTGGAGCGCAGAGCTGTCGATGGTCTGGTTCCCGGTCTCGCAGTTCGAAGTCCGCTCGGAACTGCGCTACGATGCTATGAGCAGCGAGTCTTACGACTTGGATGCGACGCTCTCGGGCTTCGTGCGCCTCACGCGCTATTTCTGATCGGCCGTCACCGGCCGAGCATCGACGACTCCCCCTGGCCGGTGGCGATCTGAAGCGGAGACGGCGCGTTCGGTCAGACCATCTTCATCGTCGCGGCCGCCAGCACCACATAGCGCGCCGTCTTCGCCAATCCAACCAGCAGGACGAAACTCCACAGGGGTTCGCGCAGCACGCCGGCCGCGACGGTCAGCGCGTCGCCACCCACCGGCGCCCAGCTCAACAGCAGGCTCCAGCGCCCCCAGCGGCGGTACCAGCGCGTCGCGCGGTCGAGCTGGGCCGGCGTGACGGGAAACCAGCGCCGACCGGAGAAACGGCTCACGCCGCGCCCCAGCGCCCAGTTCACCACGGCGCCGAGCGTGTTGCCGAGGCTCGCGACCGCGACGAGCGCCACCGGTTCCTGCGCGCCAGCGACGAGCAACGCCACAAGTGCCGCCTCGGACTGGGCCGGCAGGATGGTCGCGGCGACGAAGGCGACGGCGAAGAGGCCGGCATAGGCGGCGAGATCGGACATTGCCCGGATGACCACGCGCCGGCGCGCATTTCAAGCATGGAACCCGAACGGCATCGAAGCTCTTTACGTCGCGATGCCAGCCTGCCACCCTTGGCCATGATCGAACTCGTCCGAACCAACGACCCAGTCGTCATCTCCTTCATCGAGGCGCTGCTGCGCGATGCCGGCATCATCTTCTTCGTCGCCGACCAGAACATGTCGATGACGGAGGGCTCGCTCGGCATCCTGCAGCGACGGGTCATGGTCGAGGAAGACCGCCTGGACGAGGCCCGCACGCTTCTCGCCGAAGCTGGCGTCGCCGACGAAATCCGCGACGCCTGAGCGTGTCACCACCCTCTCCGCCCGCCGGCCACAGCGTCGACGCCTTCCATCGTGGCGCCTTCCACCTCGTCCAGCCGCGGGACGGCCACCGCGCCGGCATGGACGCGCTGGTGCTGGCGGCCGCCGTGCCGGGCAGCTTCGCCGGCGGTCTCGCCGATCTCGGCGCCGGAGCGGGTGCCGCAGGGCTCGCCGTGCTCTCCCGCTGCCCCGGCGCCCATGCCACGCTGGTGGAGCGCGAGCCGGCAATGGTGGAGGCGGCGCGGCTGACGCTCGGCCTGTCCGAGAACGCGGCTCTTGCCGGGCGGGCCGCGATCCTCGCCGCCGACATCGAGCTTGCCGGCAAGGCGCGCGCGGCCGCCGGTCTCGCCGACAATTCCTTCGACGCCGCGATCATGAACCCGCCCTTCAACGCGCCGGATGACCGAGCCACGCCCGACGGGCTGCGCAAGACGGCCCACGTCATGCACCCGGACCTGATCGAAGCCTGGGTCCGCACCGCCGCCGCGATCGTAAAACCGCGCGGCATGGTCGCGATCATCGCGCGGCCGGTGTCGCTGCCGCAGATCCTGTCGGCCTTCGAAGGCAGGCTCGGCGGAGCCGAGATCGTGCCGGTCCATCCCCGCCCGGAGGAACCGGCGATCCGCATCGTCGTGCGCGGCAAGCGCGGGTCGCGCGCAGCGCTCAGGCTCCTGCCGCCTCTCGTGCTGCACGCGGCGCAGGGAAACGCCCTCTCCGCGCGCGCCGACGCGATCGTCAACGGGCAGGCAAGCCTGTTCGGCGACTGAGCCCGGCCGCCATTGCGCTTTCGCGTCCGCTCCCTACATCGGAGAAAACCGGAGTCTCCCGCCTGTGTTCAGCTTTCTCAAGCGCCTTTTGCCGTCGTCCATGCGATCCGACGTGGTGACGATCCCCGTCATCCGCCTGCAGGGCACGATCATGGCGGGCGGCGGACAGTTCAGGCCCTCGCTGTCGCTGGCCTCGACCGCGGGGCTGATCGAGAAGGCCTTCGCCTACAAGAACGCGCCGGCGGTGGCGATCTCGATCAATTCGCCCGGCGGCTCGCCGGTGCAGTCGCGACTGATCTACAAGCGCATCCGCGACCTCGCCGAGGAGAAGAACAAGCGCGTACTCGTCTTCGTCGAGGACGTCGCGGCGTCCGGCGGCTACATGATCGCGGTCGCCGGCGACGAGATCATCGCCGATCCCTCCTCCATCGTCGGCTCCATTGGCGTCGTCTCGGCCTCGTTCGGCTTCCCGGAGCTCCTGAAGAAGATTGGCGTCGAGCGCCGCGTCCACACCGCCGGCAGCAACAAGGCCGTGCTCGACCCGTTCCGCGAGGAACGGCCGGAGGACGTCGAGCGGCTGAAGGCACTGCAGCTCGAAGTGCACGAGACCTTCATCGACCTCGTCAAGGACCGGCGCGGAGTGAAGCTCGCCGACGATCCGGACCTGTTCACCGGCCTGTTCTGGTCGGGCAAGCGCGGGCTGGTGCTTGGCCTCGTCGATGCGCTGGGCGACATGCGCGGCTTCCTGCGCGAGCGCTACGGCGCCAAGGTGCGCCTCAAGCTGATCTCGCCGCAGCGCGGGCTGTTCGGCCGCCGCATCGGGCTCCTGGGCGGAAGCCTCTCGGGCCGCGGAACGCAGGACATCGCCGCCTCGGCGGCGCACGGAATCGCGGATGCGGCAAGCGAACGCGCGCTCTGGGCGCGGTTCGGCCTTTGATCCGCCGCGAAACGGGCATAGTATGCTTCGGAACGCTGGCCGGTGCCGGCATGAAACTGGTCTGTGTCTGCGCTGAGGAGGCGCCAAGGACATGCCGCAACTGATCCTGCTCATCGTCGTCGGCGTCGTCGCCTATGTCGGCTATCGCTCCTTCATCCGCGAGGCGGAACGCGTTTCGGCGCGGCTGCGCCGGGCGGAGCAGGAAGCCAGGAACCAGGCGACCGGGACGCTGGTCAAGGATCCCGTGACCGGCGAATACCGCGTCGCCAAGGACTGACGGCGCACCCTTGATCCAGGACATGACGGCCGTCCTCGCGCCGGCCAAGCTCAACCTCGCTTTGCACGTCACGGGCCGGCGGCCCGACGGCTACCATCTGCTCGACAGCCTCGTCGCCTTCACCCGCTTCGGCGACCGCGTGACGATCGCCCCCTCGGACAAGAACCGGTTCGATATCACCGGCCCCTATGCCGACGGACTGCCGCTCGACGACGGCAATCTCGTCCTGAGCGCACTGAACGCCATGCGCGCCGAGTTTGGTCGCGCCGATCCGGTCAGCATCAGGCTGGAGAAGAACCTCCCCGTCGCCTCCGGTGTCGGCGGCGGTTCGAGCGACGCGGCCGCCGTGCTGCGCGGTCTCGCGCGGCTCTGGGAACTGTCCCCCGACGAAAATCGCCTTGCTCGCATCGGCCTTGGCCTCGGCGCCGACGTGCCGATGTGCCTCGCCGCCCAGCCGCTTCTGGCGCGCGGCATCGGCGAGGAGATCACGCCGGTCGACGGTTTTCCGAGCCTCGGCACCGTGCTCGCCAACCCCGGCGTTGCCGTGTCGACCGCGGCGGTCTTCGCGGCACTTGCCAGCCGCGACAGCGAACCGCTGCCCCCGCTGCCTGGCCGGCTCGACTTCCACACGCTCTGCAACTGGCTAGAGACCACCCGCAACGACCTGGAAGCGCCGGCGCGCGCGCTGGAGCCGGCCATCGGCGAGACGCTCGCCGCGCTTCGCAAGGCGGGTGCCCACTTCGTGCGCATGTCCGGCTCGGGCGCCACCTGCTTCGGCCTGTTCGAGAGCGGCAACCTCGCCAAGCGCGCGGCGAGCGAGATCCGCAAGCGCAGGCCGGGCTGGTTCGTCGCGGCGACGCGCAACACCATCTCGGGGGACATGCCCGCATGAGCCGCATCGACGCGACCCGCCCCTTCATCCCGGTCGGCATCGCGGTGCTCACCGTCTCCGACACCCGCACGCTGGCCGACGACAAGTCCGGCCAGACGCTCGCCGACCGCATCGCGGAAGCCGGCCACGTGCTGGTCGACCGCGCGATCGTCAGCGACGACAAGGCGCTGATTTCCGACAAAGTGCTCGGCTGGTCGAAGGACGAGCGCATCGACGTGGTCATCACCACCGGCGGCACCGGCTTCACTGGCCGCGACGTCACGCCGGAGGCGCTGGAACCGATCTTCGAGAAGCGCATGGACGGCTTCTCGGAAGTCTTCCACCGCATCTCTTACGACAAGATCGGCACCTCCACGATCCAGTCGCGGGCCACCGGCGGCGTGGTCAACGCCACCTTCGTCTTCGTCCTCCCCGGCTCCCCCGGCGCCTGCAAGGACGCCTGGGAAGGCATCATCAAGGCCCAGCTCGACTACCGCCACATGCCCTGCAACTTCGTGGAAATCATGCCCCGGCTGGACGAGCATCTAAGGCGGGGCGGGGGCTAGGTGACCCGGCCTTGTGTGATGTACACTTTTCGTGTATCATTTTGACTATGAGCTCTAAGCTGGACGGCTTGTTTGCAACTCGAGTGGGACGAGAAGAAGCGGCAGCAGGTCATCAGAGAGCGTGGCGTCGATATGGTCTATGCGGCGTTGATATTCGAAGGCGAGGTTCTTACGCGTCCCGACGACCGCAAGGACTATGGTGAGGAAAGACTGATCTCATTGGGCGAGGTCGATGGTGAGTGCTTCGTCGTCGTGCATACCGAGCGGAACGGTTTCACTCGCTTGATTACGGCATGGAAAGGAGGCCGCGATGAGCGAGCCGGATATCAGGCGGGCATCGCTCGCCGACATAAGGCGGATGAAGGATCGGAATGAATTGTTCCACGATCCGAATGCGCCGGAAGGCGAAAGCCTCGGTGCTGAATTTTGGGCAAAGGCGAAGATCGAGGGACCAAAGCGGCCTCGTTCCGTCCACCTGAAGCTAGACCCCGACGTATTCGAGTTCTTTCACCAGCAGGCGGGCGGCAAGGGTCACCTGACCAAGATGCAGGCGGTCTTGAAAGCCTACGTCACCGCGCACAAAAACCCATAGCCGATGTTTGGGGGCGGCGCGGACGCTGCCCCGTCCATCATTGTCTGGCTGTCTACCGTTTCGGCGACGACACGATCTCTGCGGGTGTGCGTGTCGTGGAGAGTCGGCGAGCGATCGTCTTCAGTTCTGCCCCGTCCTTCAGAAGCGCCAGCGCCTGGCGCTTCGAAATCAGGAGCCCGTCGGCGAACGGTCGCCTCGTCGAGAACAGGCGCGCCAGGAAGCGGGGGCGGCCGATCCGCGAGCGTGTGAAGCGAGCCGGTTTCGACGTCGCCGTCATGTGCAGCATCACCGCCTCCGTCCAACCGTCAGTCAGCCGTGCGCCCGGCTCCAGAACAAGAAACCAGTCGCCACGGGCGTGGCGTAGCCTGGCAGGCAGATCCCCCTCCCCAACCAGGACGCACCCTGCATGGTCCGCCACCAGTGTGGTGTGATCGGTCGAGCCGTAATCGTGAACCAGAACCTCGCGCACGACGCCCTCCACCGAGCCCGCCACCAGCGAGCTTAGCGTGCGCGCGAGCCCCTCCTCGTCGTTATGCGTCTCGATCAGCACCGTGAGCATCAGGTTCGCTTAGCGTAAAGCCGGCTCAAAGGCCAGTTGTGCGATGCAGCGGATGTTTGTTCTTGATTTGTTCGCATCACCGACGTAGGAATAATTTCATCACAGAGACGATTCGCCAGCCGATTCTCTTACGGAAACGCCGCCATGGAACAGATTCGCAGCGCCGATCTTGCAGCCTTCACGGAAGGAAGGGCTGCGATGGCCAATGCCATCATCGACCAGAGTGGACTGCGCGTCGGCGACGACCGGCGGCGCGGCCGCGCGGCCGGCATCAACCCGTCGGGCCGCTACGAGCCCCTGTCGCGGCATGTGTTTGACGACGGCTGGTCCTCGCTCGACGAGCTGCCGGCCTTCAAGACCGAGGTGCAGGTGGAGAAGCCGCGCGCGATCATCACGCGCAACGAGTCGCCCGACATCTCGTTCGACCGCTCGATCAACCCCTATCGCGGCTGCGAGCACGGCTGCGTCTACTGCTTCGCCCGCCCCACGCACGCCTATATGGGCCTGTCGCCGGGTCTCGATTTCGAATCCAAGCTGTTCGCCAAGCCGGATGCCGCGCGCCTGCTCGAAAAGGAGCTGTCGAAGGAGGGCTACAAGCCGCGCACGATAGCGATCGGCACCAACACCGACCCCTACCAGCCGATCGAGAAGAAATGGCGCATCATGCGCGAGGTGCTGGAGGTGCTGGAGGCGTTCAACCATCCGGTCGGCATCGTCACCAAGTCGGCGCTGGTGATGCGCGACGCGGACATCCTCGGCCGCATGGCCGAGAAGGGTCTCGCCAAAGTCGCGCTCTCGGTCACCACGCTCGACCCGAAGCTCGCCCGCACGATGGAGCCGCGCGCAGCGACGCCGGCGCGGCGGCTGGAGGCGCTGCGCACGCTGTCTGAGGCCGGCATCCCGGTCTCGGCCATGGTCGCGCCGGTCGTGCCGGGCCTGACCGACCACGAGATCGAGCGGATCTTGGAATCGGTTGCACATGCGGGCGCGAAGGAGGCCGGCTACATCATCCTGCGCCTGCCGCTGGAGGTGAGCCCGGTCTTCAAGGAATGGCTGCTGCGCCACTATCCCGACCGCTACCGCCACGTGACCTCGCTGATCCGCTCGATGCGCGACGGCAAGGACTACGATGCGGAATGGGGCAAGCGGATGAAGGGCACCGGTCCCTATGCCTGGCAGATCGGCCGCCGCTTCGAGATGACGGCCAAACGGCTCGGCCTCAACATCGAGAAGCGCCCCTTGCGCACCGACCTGTTCAAGGCCCCCAGCGCCAAGGGGGAGCAACTGATGCTGCTCTGACACCTCTCGCTGCTCCCGTCCTTCTCCCCTTGTAGGAGAAGGTGGCCGAACCGAAGCGCAGCGAAGGTGAGGTCGGATGAGGGGTGCTGCGTGGAACGCAGACATTCGAAACAGGAACGATCTCAAAAAGCTAGAACCATTCACTCCGCCCAGCACCCCTCATCCGTCTCGGCCTTCGGCCGATCCACCTTCTCCCACAAGGGGAGAAGGAAACCAGTTCCCGTCCGACGTTGTCCCCGCCTCGGACGGCGCCTTGCCGGTTCCCCCCACCGGAAGGCCTTGCGGAGAATCGGACGCGGTGCGAGTCTCGCCGCAACATGGCTCGCCCGCGTTCCGATTCTCCGCTTCTTTTCGACATCCCGCTGAAGCCCGACTTCAGCGTCGAGCGGCGTTCGCGCAAGCGCGGCGTCTGGCCGGTGGCGGGCACCGACGAGGCGGGCCGCGGGCCGCTCGCCGGGCCCGTGGTGGCGGCAGCAGTCATCCTCGACCCCGACGCCATCCCCGACGGCCTCGACGATTCCAAGCGCATGACGCTGGAGGCCCGCGAGCGGGTCTATCTCACGATCATCGGCTCGGCGATCTCTGTCGGCGTCGCTTCGGTCTGCGCCGTTTCGATCGACCGCAGCGACATCCGCAAGGCGAGCCTGGAGGCGATGCGCCGCGCGGTGGCTGCTCTTTCGCTGCCGCCGCTTCTGGTGCTCGCCGACGGGCGCGACATCCCGCCGGGCCTCGCCTGCGAGGGCCAGGCGCTGGTCAAGGGCGACCAGCGCTCTCAGTCGATCGCCGCTGCCTCGATCGTCGCCAAGGTCACCCGCGACCGGATGCTTGCCCATTGCGGCACGATCCACCCCGCCTACGGCTTCGAGCGCCACGCCGGCTACGGCACCGAGGCGCACCTCGCCGGCATCGGCGCCCACGGCCCCCTGCCCGGCCTGCACCGCATGTCCTTCTCGCCCTTCAAGGCGGCGTAGCGCTCTCTCCCGACAGACGATCACCTTGCCGGCACGGTATGCGCCGTGATCGTGTAGCCGAACGGGTCGACGAAGGCGAAGTAGCGTCCAAACGGGCCATCCTTCGGCGGAAAGGCGATCGGCACGTCGCGCTCGCGCAGGTGAGCGTGCAGTTCGTCGGCATCATCGCAGCCGAACCAGAGCGCGATGCCGACCCCGAGCTTTTCCGTGTCGTCGAAGTCCTCGACCGGCGTGCGGACGGCGAACGGGATGGGCTGCGTTTCGAACACCACCGCGCCTGGAGGCGCCTTCGCCGCCGGCGTCAGCCCGACGACATCCCGATAGAACGTCCGTGCAGCGTCCAGGTCCTTGGTCTGAATCCCGATGAAGTCCGGTCCGATGAGGCGGGGCATGAGCTGTCTTTCCTTTTGACACCTGACGCTATATCGTCAGGGCCCTGATATAATATAAGGGTACTGATATGTCCAGCCTGATGGTTCCGCCGGTGGATGATACCTACCGCTCGCTCGGTTATGCGCTGAAGCGGGCGCAGCAGGCGCTGCGGGGCCGTCTCGACGCCGAACTCAGGGAGATCGGGCTGACGACCCCGCAATATTCGGTGCTGGCGGGGCTCGAGTTCAACGCGGGCCTGTCGAGCGCGGAACTGGCGCGGCGCGCCTTCGTGACGCCGCAGACGATGCAGTCGATCATCGCGACGCTCGAGCGGGACGGCCTCGTCAAGCGGACAGCCCACCCGGTGCATGGCAGGGTCCTGACCACCGCACTCACGCCGGACGGGCACTCCGCATTGCGCGCGGCCCACAAGATTGCCGCCGACGCCGAATCGCTGGCCCGCATCGCCGTCGCGCCGGACGATCCGGAGGTCATCTATTCAGCCTTGCTGCGGATCGCGGAGGCCATGCGGTAAGGCCTTCCGTTCTCGGCAGATCGCATCAGCTCCATATAACCGCTCCAAACGAAAACGGCCCCGGACATTGTCCAGGGCCGCGATTCGTTCAGGCTGAAGCCGTCAGTTGAGCTTGGTCTTCACCGCGTCGACAGAGGCCTGGAAGAGCTGGCCGGCGGCCTTGGCGTCGACCTTGTCGCCGAGCACCTTTCGCGCCGCCTCGATTGCGATGTCGACGGCGCGGCCGCGGACCTCGGCGATCGCGTCGCGCTCGGCCTGGGCGATCTTCTGCTCGGCAAAGGCGGTGCGGCGGGCGACATATTCCTCGGTCTTCGTCTTGGCGTCGGCTGCCAGGATCTTCGCCTCGCGCTTGGCGGCGTCGACGATGCTCGCGGCCTCGGCCTCCGATTCTTTGCGCTTGCGCTGGTATTCGGCGAGCAGCTGCTGCGCCTCCTCGCGCAGCTTGCGCGCTTCCTCCAGCTCGTCGCGGATCTTGTCGGCCCGGCTGTCGAGCTGGCCGGCGACCATGCCCGGAACCTTGAGGTAGACGACGATCGCGAGGAAGATGACGAGGCCGACTGTTGCCCAGAATGTGGCGTCCATGGCGCGTCTCCTATTCGGCCGACTTGACCGCGGCGGCGACCGCGGCCTTGTCGGCGGAGCCGACGAGCGACTGCACGATCGCGGTGGCGGTCTCCTCGGCGATCGCGCCGACATCCTTCATCGCCGAGGCGCGAACCTGGGAAATGCGGGTCTCGGCGTCGGCCAGCCGCGTATTGAGCTGGGCCTCGACCTCCTTGCGCTCGGCGTCGGCTTCCGCCTTCGCCGCGTCGCGGGCATCGTTGGCGATCTTGTTGGACTTCGCCCTCGCGTCGGCCAGTTCCTGCTCGTAGGCGGCAATGGCGGCGTCGGCGTCCTCCTTCAGGCGGGCGGCCGTGTCCAGATCATGCGCGATCCGGTCGCGGCGCACCTCGAGGATGCCGCCGATGCGCGGCAGCACCACCTTCTTGAGGAAGAGGTAGAACAGGCCGAACGTGATCGCCAGCCAGAGTAACTGCGAGGGGAAATAGGTCGGCTCGAACGGCGGGAAGCCGGCCTTGCCGTGCGCGTCGCCGGCCGCCTCGGTGTGGGCGGCGCCTTCCGCAGCACCGTGCGCATCGCCGCCCTGGGTCGTGCCCGAGGCGGGAGCGTGTTCCTGCGCGTAGCCAGGTGTCACGAACATGGAATTCCCCTATGCCGGACAGGCCGCGCGACGGCGGCCCGGCCCGGTTTCGTCTTCGATCAGCCGAACAGCGCGAGCAGCGCGATGAGCAGCGAGAAGATGCCCAGAGCTTCCGTCACGGCGAAGCCGAAGATCAGGCGGCCGAACTGGCCGTCGGCAGCCGACGGATTGCGCAGCGCGCCCGCCAGGTAGTTGCCGAAGATCGAGCCCAGGCCGATGCCTGCGCCGCCCATGCCGAGGCATGCGATGCCGGCGCCGATGTAACGAGCTGCTTCTGCGTCCATTTCAAAACTCCTTGGGTAGATATCGAGGATGTCGTGTTCTGGCGGCTGCCCGCCGGTGACAGGGTCCCGGTCCTTAGTGTCCCGGATGGATGGCGTCGTTGAGATACATGCAGGTCAGCACCGCGAAGACATAGGCCTGCAGGAAGGCGACGAGGAATTCGAGGCCGGTCAGCGCCACGGTCATGGCGAGCGGCAGCACGGCGCCGGCAACGCCCGCGGCACCCATCGCCGACAGCGAGGTCACGAAGCCCGCGAACACCTTCAGCGTGATGTGACCGGCCAGCATGTTGGCGAAGAGACGAACCGAGAGGCTGATCGGACGCGACAGGAACGAGATCACCTCGATCGCCACGACCAGCGGCACCAGGATGCCGGGCACCCCGTGCGGCACGAACAGCTTCAGGAAGCCGAAGCCGTGCTTGTAGAAGCCGTAGCCCACCACCGTCAGGATCACCAGCATCGCCAGCGCGAAGGTGACGATGATGTGGCTGGTGAAGGTGAAGAAGTAGGGGAACATGCCGAACAGGTTCGCCACGAGGATGAACATGAACAGCGAGAAGACGAGCGGGAAAAACCTCATGCCAGCCGTGCCGGCGGCGTCGCGCAGCATGTTGGCGATGAACTCGTAGGACATTTCCGAGATCGACTGCATACGGCTCGGGATCAGGCCGCGGCTCGACGTCGTGAGGTAAAGGAAGCCGGCGGCGCCGATGGCGGTCGCGACCATGAACAGCGAGGAATTTGTGAACGAGAAGTTCATGCCGGCGATGTCGATCGGCACGATCTCGTTGATCACGAACTGGTGGATGGGATCGTTTGCCACCTTTGCCCTCGTCCTTCGTGCGCCGGATGGCGCTTTTACTTGTCTTTCGACCCGTCGCCGTCTGGCTTCCGGATCTTGTGCTCGGCGATGAGACCCGCCGAACGAAGAATGTTCAACACCCCGGCGCCGAAGCCGAGGAACAGAAAGACGATCAGCCCCCAGGGGGACGTCCCCGCCAATCTGTCGACGATCCAGCCGATCGCCGCTCCGACGACCACGCCGGCGATGAACTCGCTCGACAGACGCAGTGCGTAGCCCATTCCGGACAACCCACCGGTCCGCGTCGCGGGATCGTCGGGCTTCCTTTCGGGTCGCCGCGCTGCGATCGCCGCCTCGAGGTCGCGCATACGCTTGTCGAGATCGCCTTCACGGTGCCCCGTGGGTGGAAGTCCTGGCCCGGAGCCACCGGTTTCGACTGGCCTTTTCGGTCCGGCCACCGCAACCTCCCCGTCCGGCCTGCCACACCCCGCAGCCCGCTTTAAAGTCGGCCGCAACATAGTTAGGGGCCTCCCCCCAGTCAAGCCGGGGAAGCGATTGGTTGTGTATGTATTTTATTGAGGAAAATCAGCCACTTGATCCGGTGCGACAAACCGCCCGGAGCATTTGCGGAAACGCATGTGCCGAATCCGCGCCACGGCGGCGGCACACGGACGCCTCATTCGAGGCGCCGGTCAGCTCCAGCCGCCGCCATAGGTGCGGTAGAAGATGTGCAGGCCGATCTTCTTCATCTTCTCCATCGAGCGCGCCCAGCGCGGGCTGACGTACTGCGCATAGTAATGCGTCGAGGAGCCCACCTCCTCGATGAAGATCTTGCCGGCGGTGACCGCCATGGCGATCTCCTCGGCGGTCTTGTAGGCGGCGGGGCTGAGCACGCGATCCGGAGTGCCGTCGCAGGCGAAGGAGAACTGGCAGCGGTTGCGCCAGTTGGAGTTCTGGTAGACCACGCCGCACACCGTGCCCGGATAGGTGGGGTTGCGGACGCGGTTGAGCACCACCTGGGCAACTGCGGCCTGGCCGCGCAGGCTCTCGCCGCGCGCCTCGAAATAGATCGCGGTCGCCAGGCATTTCTGCTCGGCCGAGGTGAAGACGTGCGCCGGCAGCGGCTCCTTCATCCAGGCATGGTCGCCCGGCGCCAGCGGCGGCACGAAGCGCCCGGCATTGGGGTCCTCCTCCTTCAGGAGGCTCGCGAAGGGCGAGGCCTTGGCATAGTCGGGCTTGGCGGGTGCATAGGCGGTGGCGAGGATATCGGCCTTGTCGTTGGTGATGAGCGAGGCGAGCATCGCCGGCACGCCGGGATCCTTCCTCTTCTCCTGGCGCACGTAGAAGGCGCTGGCGATCTGGATTTCCTTGCCCTTGATCTCAGGCTTGACGAAGGCCATCGCCTGCGTGCCGCCGACGACAGGACGCAGCCAGCTCTGGCGCTCGAACACCGAGCCGGCATTGAACGCCTTGGGCGGAGCGACCGGGGCGACCTTGAGGATGCGGCCCTGCTTGTCGGCGCGGTGGATGCGCGCCTCGTCTGGTGTGTCGCTTGCTTCCGTCTTGCCGCTGAAGGCGACCGCGCCGAGCTCTGCGGTGCGCACGCCTGCTCCCGAGATCGTGCCGGTCGGCATTGCATCGACGAACTTCATCTCGCCCTGGTGGACGGAGCCCGCGACCGCGCGCTCGACGAAGGCGCCCCAGCGCGCAGCCCCCGAATCGCCGCCCGAGATCAGGCTGGTCATGTCCTGCTTGGCCGCGATGGTCGGAAAGCCGAGCCACAGCGCAAGACCGACAAGGATGGGGGACGTCAGATTGCGTTGGCCCGCGAGCGGCGAACGACGCACAGAAACCTTCCGACGAAGCACAAGCACTCTCCAGGACGCGACATCACTCAACTTGAGGCAAAGGTGATGCATTAACCTTGATGGGCGGTTAACAGCCGCGTCGGGACGGCAATGTGGCGGGCGGCAAGCGCAAATGTGGCTGGCTCTGCGACGTTTTGGTTTGAGCGTCGCGGCCGTGCCGTATCGACGAAGATTGGATGCAGTTGGCGCTTCGCTCTGCGCCGCGTCATCCTTGGGCTTGTCCCAAGGATCTACCTGCATGCGAGAACTTGCACGGCAACATCAACTCGCCGACCTCGGCAGATCCTCGGGGCAAGCCCGAGGATGACGACCGAGTAATGCAGCCGCCAGCCTTTTCGACTCAGTTCTTCTTCTTCGCCCGGCCCGCAAACGGGTTGTCCGTCTCGCGCAGCACCATGCGCACCGGCACGCCGCGAATGCTGAACGTCTCGCGCAAACCATTGATCAGATAGCGCAAATAGGATTGCGGAAAGGCGTCCGACCGGGTGACGGACAACACGAAGCCCGGCGGGCGCGTCTTCGCCTGGGTGATGTATTTGATCTTCAGCCGCCGTCCGGCGATGGCCGGCGGCGGGTGGTGCGCCAGAACGCCCTCCAGCCAGCGGTTAAGACGGCCGGTCGAGATGCGGATGTTCCAGGTCTCGTGCGTGGCCATCACCGCCTGCATCAGCTTGTCGAGCCCGCGGCCGGTCTCGGCCGACACCGGCACCGCCTGGATGCCGCGCACCTGCGGCAAAAGCCGCTCGGTCTTCTCGCGCAGCTCGGCCAGCGTCTGCTGCGGGGTTTCGATCAGGTCCCACTTGTTGAAGGCGATCACGGGCGCCCTGCCCTCGCGCACGATCAGGTCTGCCAGTTGCAGGTCCTGCTTCTCGAACGGGATCGTCGCATCGAGCACGATGATCACCACCTCGGCGAAGCGGATGGCGCGCAGGCCGTCCTGCACCGACAGCACTTCGAGCTTCTCCTGCACCTTCGCCTTGCGGCGCATGCCGGCCGTGTCGAACATCTTGAGCTTGCGCCCGGCATATTCCCATTCGACCGAGATCGAATCGCGGGTGATGCCGGCCTCCGGGCCGGTCAGCAGCCGCTCCTCGCCGATCAGCGCGTTGATCAGCGTCGACTTGCCGGCGTTCGGGCGGCCGATGACGGCGATGCGCATCGGCTTGGTCGGGTCGTAGGCAGGGATTTCCTCCGCGTCCGGGTCGGCGATGTCCTCGCCGATCAGCGGCGCATCGTCGAGCGGATCGAGTTCATCCTCGTCCTCGCCCAGCGCGCGCTCCTCGCCGAGCGCCGCGATCACCGCGTCGCGCAGGTCGGGCAGGCCAAGACCATGCTCGGCCGAGATCGGCACCGGCTCGCCGAGGCCGAGTTCCCAGCCTTCCAGCATGCCGCCTTCGGCGCCCCGCGCCTCGGCCTTGTTGGCGACGAGGATCACCGGCCTGCCCGAGCGGCGGGCAACGTCGGCGAAGGTGCGGTCGTCGGGCGTCACGCCCGCCTTCGAATCGATGACGAAGAAGATCAGATCGGCCTCTTCGAGCGCCTTCTCGGTGCCGGCCGTCATCCGCCCCGCGAGCGAGGACCTGTCGGCGACCTCCAGGCCGGCCGTGTCGATCACGTCGAAATAGAGGTCGTAGAGCTTGGCTTCGTGGCGGCGGCGGTCGCGCGTCACGCCCGGCGTGTCGTCGACCAGTGCCAGCCGCTTGCCGACGAGGCGGTTGAACAGCGTCGACTTGCCGACATTGGGACGGCCGACAATGGCGACGGTGTAGCTCATGGGCGCGTCAGGACGCGGAACCCGAACTGCGGATCAGCTCGGACATCAGGGTGGCGCGCTCGCGGTTGTTGCGCGGGGCGGCGGAATCGGCGGCGATCTGGTCGAACAGGGTCAGCGCGTCGGCGAACTTGCCGTCCTTCCAGGCGACGAGCGCCAGCGCCTCGCGGGCCGAGTGGCGCAGCGGATTGGTCTCGGCGGTCAGCGCCTCGACGCGCGAGGCAACGTCGGCCTGCGTGCCGTGGTCGACCAGGATCAGCGCCGCGCGCAGCCGCGCCATGTCGCGGATCGAGCCGGGGATCGAGCCGTCCGCCGCCACCTCGTCGAACTGCTTCACCGCGCCGTCGAAATCGCCCTTGTCGGCGAGCACCGTGGCGGCGCGCATGCGCGCAAGCAGCGGATAGGCGCCGTAGCCGTCAGCCTCCAGCGCCTCGAGCGCTGCGATCGCTTCGTCGTTCTTGCCTGCGTTGGCGAGCGACAGCGCCTGCGAGAACCGGTCTCCCGACGCATTGGCCGTCTGCGTGCGCCAGTAGTCATAGCCGACCCAGGCCGCCGTGCCGAGGACCACGAGGACGGCGGCGCCGATCAGCATCGGCCCGAAACGGTCCCAGATCGCCTTCGCCTGTTCCTGGCGGATCTCTTCGTTGACTTCGCGGATGAAACTGTCGTCGGACATCTGCCTACCGTGGCTTCAGGGCGCGCTGACGCGCGTTCAGAGCGGCCTTATTAGCCGAAAATCGCTGCTATGGAAGGGCAACGGGGAAATTATGGCGCCGACACACCGCCTCGCGCGGCAAACCCGCCGGCCGGCAAGACGGCGGGAAGGCGAAAGAGCCGCCCGCCGCGGGCAAGCCTCTGCTCAGCGCCGACGTCCCCTCCAGCGCCTTCGGCGGTCCCGTGTCACACCTGCGCCCCCTCCACCACGCGTAGCGTGGTGGAGGGGGCGCGCGAGACAGGGCCGAACGAAGCAAAAACGAGCCTTCCGATGGATCGATTTCCGCCCGTTTCCCGCTAACCCCTTGTTCCCGTTAGCGCCCGAAATATTTCCATCCCCACCCTTGCCGGCATGCCCGAAACTATGTCCGGTGAAACGGGAGCCGGCGATGGGCTGGAGGGCGAAGGCAGGGAGGGAACAGGCGGAGATGGCGAGGATCGTCATGCGCCTGTTCTCGATCGCCGACATGGCCGAACAGGCTGCTAGCCGCTCGTTCTGGGT